>Ga0209463_1000023_pt1 | contig 134613 bp, 124 predicted proteins | sample AgamicMgSfrz_FD_187169 | JGI IMG/M metagenome (GOLD analysis project Ga0209463, IMG submission 187169) | Agave microbial communities from Guanajuato, Mexico - Mg.Sf.rz (SPAdes) (version 2) | ecosystem: Host-associated > Plants > Phyllosphere > Phylloplane/Leaf | place: Guanajuato, Mexico... | reverse complement strand
TGTATTATCCGCCAAAAAATATAGGTTTTATGCATCATTCCTAATAATTTTTGCACATTTTTTATATTCTAAAAGTTGCCTTTAAACTTTAGGCCGCAACCCTTATTTATCCTATTCTTTATAATGTGTTTCCATTACTTTAATTTAAGAGCTGGTTGACAATGTTTGTCTGTGTCCCGTCCTTTATATATATTCTCGGAACTCTGCCAGCAATTGTACATGTAACTTCATAATTTATCGTATCCAATTTGTCAGCTATTTCATTAACCGATATTATTTGACCTTGCTGAACCCCAATCAAAGTAACCTTGGTTCCGACCTCCATCTGAAAAGGAAGCCTGATCATGCATTGATCCATGCAAATTCTACCCACGATTGGAACTCTGATGCCATTCACAAGAACCTCTTGGCCTTGCAGCTTTCTGAGCCATCCATCTGCATAACCTATCGGCAATGTCCCGATCCACTCATCTTCCTGCGCTTCATATGTGGCACCATAGCTTACTTTATCACCCTTTTGGAGCTTTTTCACTTGAACAATTTTTGTGTGAAGGGAAAAAGCTTCTTTAAGTGGAAAAGGTAGCAATTCCTCTATTTCCATTGAAGGAGACAAGCCGTACATTGAAATCCCTAGCCTGATTCCATTAAAGGCAAGTTCAGGATGAAGGAGCCCCGCCGCGCTGTTGCTGCAATGGATAATCGGCGGCTTAGCCTTGAAACTGGCTAAAATTTCTGTAAATTTCTGTGACTGTTTATTCAGATAACAGGAATCCCTCTCGTCAGCTGTTGCAAAATGAGTATAAATACCTTCTAAGATAAACTCTTTATGCTGTGTAAGAAAATCCTCAATGTCCCTGACTTCCTTTTCTTCCCTTATTCCTAATCTTCCCATACCTGAATCGACTTTGATATGGATGTTAATTTCATTGCCTTGAAGTTTGCCAGCAGCATTTTCCAGCCATTCAATATCAAATACTGTTAATGATATATCATGCTGTGCTGCAATTATAATGTCAGCAGGTCTGCTCGCTCCTAAAACTAAAATCGGCGCATTAATGCCATTCTGCCTTAGCGAAAGAGCCTCATCTAAAAAAGCTACAGCCAAATAATCTGCACCTGCATGAATCGCTGTACGGGCAACCTCTACCGCTCCATGGCCATAACCATTGGCTTTCACTACTGCAAAAAGTTTACTTTCCTGATCCATCCTGTTTCTCATATTTTTAATATTTTCTTCTATATCATCTAAATTTATTTCTGCCCAAGTATCCCGGAAATACGTATTCTCTAGCATCAAAGCTGACCTTCCTTCTATCCTATTCACGAAATATGATAATTAATTATTCTATTGTTGCTTTTGCTTGTCAATAAATTATCAAGGATATGGGCCAGACATAACAAAAAAACAGCCGGGTGTGGTACCACACCCGGCTCTCTTGATTATTTAATCGCTTCTCCCTGAACAGATCGCGCTATTTCGGTCATTTCTTCCTCTGACAATTCTGTGGAAGCAATAATATAATCTACCCCTTCATAAGTCCAAGAAATTTTATTACCAGAAACCGCTCCAATCGCAAATCCTAAATCAACAGGATTTCCAGTCATATTAATTGGTCCTGCTGTTGCAGGAGCAACTTCTGCTTTTTCTTGAATGATGGTGTATGATTTCTGCCCGTCATATGTCAAAACTACCCTTTCTCCCTCTTCAGTTGCAACCTTTTTCTCTTCAACAAGGCTTGCTCCAAGTAAAGTTTCCGGATATTTGACAGAGAATGAGTCATCCTCATCGACTTCGGCCATTACTGGCACTGCTAGCTTAGCTGCAGTCATGCTCTTTTGCAAATCAAAGTCCGCTTTATCAAAATTTACATCAAATTTAACATTAGAGAATTTTACAGTGACAAGTGCTTTGCCGTCTGTGTCCTTCACTTTAACGCTCACAGGTGACAAATCCTTTTTGTTTAAAGTGATTTCCTGTGTTGGCAGCATCTTGTTATTCTGATATCTAGTCTTTGTTTCAAATACATAATATTTATCTGTAGAGGAAAATTTAGCGTCCTTGTCTTCCTCGATGTCCTTAACTAAAGATTCATATAGATAGGCTTGACTACTGTTTTCTGGCCAATCACTTTGGAACTTAAAGCTTTTGTTCAATGCTGGTGTAAGTACATAAACACCTTCATCATTTCTGAGGATCATCTGGCTTTGATCCTTTTTCGCATTTTTTAAATTCACTCTGTAATAAGTAGGATCTTTATGCCAGATTTGAACATCATAAGTTTGCGGCTCTGTTCCCATTTGCAATGTCATTTCCGCATCTGCTTTATAGCCCTTTGTAGCAACCTTCTCATCCAAATCCTTCAGTACATCCTCCTTGGATTTTGTTCCACAGGCAGTTAACATTACCATGACCGCTAGCCCTACGAAAAGCAACCATAATTTCTTGTTCATTTTTTCAACTCCCTTATTCTCATTCATCGATTAAAGAAGAAAATTCAGTGTCTTATTAGCATTAAGCCGACTCTAAACTTGTCTCCTATTGCTCTATGAATATATGAGACAACCTAAGGGAATATGCTTATCAGAAAGAAACAAGCTGTTCATTTTTTAAGTTGTTATTTCACCTCTATTATCACTTGGGCGAATGCATACTCGCTGCTGTGGGTGATGGATAAATGAACACCTTCTGCATATGGCTTATGTATAAAAGGTTTGCCTTGTTCAGTTTGTCTAACTTCTATATCTAAAAAGCTCAGCCCTTTACCGATCCCAGTTCCTACAGCCTTTGAGAATGCTTCCTTTGCCGCAAATCTGCCTGCTAGAAACTCTATCTTTCTTTTTAATTGCAGTTTCTCATATCTTTCCTTTTCACGCGCTGTCAGAATTCTGTCGGCAAATTGAGGTTTCCGCTCCAGCAATTCAGCTATTCTCTTTAATTCTACAATATCTATACCGATTCCAGTTATCATTAGGACACATCCTTCTATTTTCTATTCAGCAAGCATAAATTATTTGTATCTTTCCCTGCCTATTGGCTATTATGAAACTAAGTAAAGGAGGTTTTTTATTGTTTACAAGAAGAGAAAGCTTTAAAGAGTATATAACTTACTATCCTATTGTCTCTCTAATCCTGTTAATTAACTTACTGGTATACTTGGCAACAGTTTTGCCTATTTTTCCAAATCAGCTTATCATGACAAACATGATTGGCGTCAATCTCTATATTGTGCAAGGAGATTGGTGGAGGCTGATTACACCAATATTTCTGCATACCAGCTTTTCACATTTCCTGTTCAACAGCTTCAGTATCTTTCTGTTTGGACCTGCGTTAGAAAGAATACTAGGGAAATTTAAGTTTGTTGCTATTTACCTGTTCACTGGCATTCTGGCGAACCTAGCTACCCTTGTCACAGAGCCCCTCACTTTTTCACATCTCGGCGCAAGCGGCAGTATTTTCGGGATGTTTGGCTACTATATAGCTTTAATTGTATTTCGTAAAGATATTATATCAAGGAATAATTCACAAGTAATTGGAACGATTGCAGCGTTGAGCTTAATTATGACCTTTCTCCAGCCAAATATTAATATTGCGGCACATCTATTCGGCTTTTTGTTTGGAGTGGCAGCTGGAAATATTATAGAAGCAAGAGGCAAAAAAATCCTCCCCTCTTATAAAGAAGAATTTTTAGAGCTGAAGGGGAGGTTTCGCTCAAATAGAAAACCGCCAGCACGTACGCTGACGATTTGGGCAATCATTATCTTGCTTGCTTTAATCGGTCTTTTTCGCTGACCTTGTTTGAAGCATCTATGAATTATTTTTTAAAGTGAAGGTAGATCGATCGATAAATTCTGCCCTCCCTGACTCACGAAGGTCTTTTGCTAGCTGAAAGAGGGCATTATCCTTTGCTTTAGCTTCTATCATACAATGTATTTCTGGCAAGGTGTGATTGACAGTCTCTAAAAAACCCATAAACATATTAACATCAATATAATCAGCATGCGCCCGAAATTCTGTTTCTGAGCGGGGACTGGAAATATGCATTTTCAGCGGAAGCGGAGAATCCTTCCACGTCGCCATTATTCTCGACCACTGTTCCTCCCAATTGATGTCCGTATAATTGGCAAGATGATGATGCAAGTCAAAAACAAAGGGTATCCCCAATTTTTCACATAAATAGAGGGTATCATCTATATTGAAGGTCGTATCGTCATTCTCAAGGATAATCATTCTTTGCAGCTTCTCCGGAACAAACCCCCAATTGACGATAAACTGCTCGAGGGCCCCTTCCTTATCATTATGTGCTCCTCCAACATGAAGCACACATCTGTGAGCAGTATCTATATTCATCCCTTTTAACAGCCCTTCATGTACGGACAGCGTCTTTAAAGACGCTTTTAATATATCAGCGTGAGGATTATTTATAACAACAAAGTGATCTGGATGAAAGTCTACACGCATGGAATATTTCTCCACCCACTCTCCCAATTCTGACAGCTTAGATTTCAACGGGCGCATAAAGTTCCAGCCTTGAAGCTCTGGATGATTAGCAAGTGGAATTAACTTAGAGCTGAAGCGAAAAAAGTGGATTTCATTTCCTGTATTATGCTTCAGGAGCCGCAAGCAATTTTCGAGATTACTGATGGCAATCCTCTCGAGCTTCCGCAGTGCTGCCTCCCTATTTGCAATTTGAGAGAATTGCTTATATGTCATTGTTTGAGATGGTGATGCATTCTTGAGATTTTCACTCATCGCAACATAGCCTAGTTTAAATATAGTCAATTGGCTAACATCCTTCCTTATAAGCCTTTTGGTTAGTATGCACAAGAAAAAACATAAAAAAACCCCTGTGAATTTACTTCACAGGGATTGGTCAATTATCTGTATGAATTAGATTTAGAATAGCTGCTGCTGCTGCTAGACTGACCTGATCGTTTGTTGCTGTAGCCTTGTCTTTGGCGAGAATTAGAACTAGAGTTTGAGCTGTAGCTCTTCTTACCTTTATAGCCACCGCCGCTATTGTTGCGGTCATTAAACTTACGGTCACGCCTTTGTGGAAGCGGCTTTTCTTCCGTTAATCTGACTGGAGTTGTATCCGGTTCTTTTGTCATCATTTTTAGGATAGCAGCTACAACTGTAGAAGCATCTTTTTGACTTAACAGTTCGTCTGCAGCAGATTTATATGAATCAATATTATTCTCATCAATCGTCTGCATGATTTTTTCCATCACAGCTTTCTGCTGGCCTTCAAGTGCTTGATCAACAGTAGGCGGAATCAATTTCTCCATTTTTTTGTTTGTCACTTTTTCGACAACTTGAAGATAAGATCTTTCACGGTACGTGATAAACGTAATCGCCATTCCTTCCTTACCAGCTCTTCCTGTTCGTCCGATACGGTGTACATAACTTTCTGGATCTTGCGGGATATCGAAATTATAAACATGTGTGACGCCCGAAATATCCAATCCGCGTGCAGCAACATCTGTAGCTACAAGGACATCAATTGCACCTTCCTTAAACTTACGCAAAACAGACATACGCTTTGCTTGGCTAAGGTCGCCATGAATACCTTCAGCTGTATAACCACGCAGGTTCAAAGCTTCTGACAGTTCATCAACACGGCGTTTTGTACGCCCGAAGATGATAGCCAGTTCGGGTGACTGAATATCCAATAATCTTGTTAAGATATCGAACTTTGTTTTTTCTTGTGTTTCTACGTAAAATTGTTCAATAAGCGGAGTAGTCATTTCTTTCGCTTTTACCTTGACTACTTGAGGCTCCTTCATGAAACGTTCTGCCATTCTTCTGATTTGCGGCGGCATTGTAGCAGAGAATAACAGCGTTTGTCTTTCTTCTGGAATTTTAGACAGGATCGTTTCAATATCATCAATGAATCCCATGTTCAGCATTTCATCTGCTTCATCCAAAATAACAGTAGAGACATTATCTAATCGAAGTGTTTTTCTGTTGATATGATCTAGTACCCGTCCTGGAGTCCCAACAATGATATGCGGATTCTTCTTAAGTGCACGGATCTGGCGGTTAATGTCTTGGCCCCCGAAGATGGACAATACTCTTGTACGTTTTCCGAAACCAATTTTGTATAACTCTTCCGATACTTGTATCGCCAATTCACGCGTTGGCGCAATTATAATCCCTTGTACTACTTCATTGTTAATATCTATTTTGTCTACTAAAGGCACACCGAATGCTGCTGTTTTTCCTGTTCCTGTTTGTGCTTGCCCGATAAGGTCTTTGTTTTGCAGGCTCAATGGGATTGTTTCAGCTTGGATAGGAGTTGCTTCCTCAAAACCCATTCTTTTTAAAGCTTTCATCGTCGCAGAGCTGATGCCTAAATCTTGAAACTTAACCAATATATTCAATCTCCTTCTAGTCATTAAAAATATCCACGGTATAATGGTCTACCCCATTAATAACCATTGTATGTACCCCTTTTTACCATCAATGAAACATATAAAAAATGGTTTGACCCGTCCACTTATCCGTTTTTTCCCCAAACAGTTAATGAATTACAATAAACTACGTATATTTTTTATGAATGCATAAGTTTTTGTGGATTATAATCATCACTTAAAATTATAAGGAGAAACTCCGAGGCTATATGCTTTTTTTCTCAAGTATGAGATACTTTTCAACCAAGTTAATAGGAGAAATATTTCAAATGACTCTATATTTATTTTTATAGCTAGCTAAAACTGAAAAGTCAGCCAAAGACAGAGAAATTCCGTACACAATTTGCAAACATCTCCTCCATAAGAGGATACAAAGCAATCATGTTATGCTGAATAATTTCCCTCTATTTGACTGCTTTTTATCTAAATATGTTTAGTATGCCTTTTTAAGTATAACCATTTAACTTAATTTCATAATGCTTTTTAAAATAATCTTATCACTTACAATATAGGTTTGCAATAATGTGGAAGTTCAAAAGCCAAGTTTCTTTCTCGGCTTTAAAGGTGAGCTCAAAGCTTGCTGTTATTAATAAAAACGGGTAATTACCTTTAAAAACCACATACAAAAATAGGATATTAATACTATTATCTTCCAAAATTTACGCTTAAATAACTAAGAAAAGAGGGGTCCTTTTCTTCATGATAAAAAATTTAATATTTCGGAGAAAAGGACTTGCTTTTCTTTACAATGGCAAATCAAGTGCTTTGAGTCTTTGATATACAAAATTTTTTTCTTTCTTGCCTTAATTGTTTGATATAAATACTCTGCACTCTTGATAGGGACGATCCCATCACTGTCTCCTTGTGCAATAAAAGTCGGAATCGTGATATTCCTTAGCAAAGGCTTAATATGCCGCACGAGCTTTCTGAATTGAATAGTCGCAGATATAGGAGTTGTTTTAATTTTATTAGAATAGCGGTTAAACAGATCATTTTGGAGCAGTTTCCCACTATAAAAATCTTTGCACATACTTATGATGTCTGCACCCAATTGGCGCGGGTTAATATAATAAGCAGCTGCTGATAGCAGTACAAGCTTCTTAACAGGATATTGAGCAGCTAGATAGCTTGCGATCATTCCTCCCATTGAAAAGCCAATTACATACACTTCCTTGTGTCTCTTCAGCAGATTCTCCAATGCCCTCTCAGCACAGCTTATCCAATCATTAAAAAGAACTCCCTTGAGCTGCAGAAGCTCTCCATGTCCAGGCAAAACAGGTACAACACACTCCCAGTTTGTATTTTCCTCCAAAAATTCTGCCAGTGGCTCAACCTCATTTGGAGCCCCAGTAAAACCATGAATACATAAACAAGCAGTCAATGATAACACCACCAATTGTTTTGTTTACATTTTACACTTTTTAATAAGTAATTACACTAAATAACTAATTAATTTTCTATAAGAAATTAAAAAAGGGAACTAGAACCATATAGATTCTTCTGTTCCCTGCTTCATTCACTTAAAAACCAAATTGTTATTTTTACTGCAGAGCTTTCACTACCTCTTCCAATCTCATTCCTCTTGATGCTTTCACTAGTACCGCAGTGTCACCATCAACGACTTTCTTCAACGCATTAATCAATTCATTTTTATCTAAGAAGGATTGAACTCTATCATCGCCGAAAACCTTTTTTGCCCCCTCAGCGATATGCCTACCCAGTTCGCCAAAAGTGAATACGTAATCAATTGCGGCGGCATCTATTGTTTCGCCAATCCCGTAATGGAACATTGCCTCATCCGGTCCTAATTCAAGCATGTCTCCCAAGACAAGCACTTTATGCTTAAAGCCAGGAAGGCTTTGCAGCACATTAATGGCAGCCCTCATGCTAGTAGGGCTGGCATTGTAAGCATCATTAATGATTTTAAGACCGTCTTGCCCTTCTAAAAGTTCCATTCTCATATTAGTTAACTTCAAATTCTGGAAGCCTTCATTCATTTTCTCATAGCTGATATCAAAATAATCTGCTACTAGCATTGCTGCCAATGCGTTTAAAATATTGTGCTTTCCTAATATCGGAAGGTTAAATTCGTTGTCACTTCTGTTGATCTTAAATTTGCTGCCAGTACTGCTTTCTTCGATTTCAAATGGATAAAGGCCGTTTATATCCTCTAATCCAAACGAGCAGCTTTCTGCACCTTGTTTCTTAATTGACGGTATTTTGGCAGATAATAGCGGTTCATCGCCAAAATAGACAATTCTTCCGTGCTTTTTTAACCCGTTCAGAATCTCCAGCTTCGCTTCTGCAATTCCTTCCCTTGAACCAAGATCTTGCAAATGAGATTCTCCAATATTAGTGATAACCACAACATCAGGTTCTGCCAGTTTTGTTAGGAAATCTATCTCTCCCCGGCCGCTCATGCCCATTTCTAATACAGCAATATCTGTATCTTCCTCCAAGCTCAGCACTGTTAAAGGGAGACCTAAATGATTGTTATAGTTACCTTCTGTTTTTTGTACTTTATATTTTAATGACAGCAGATTAGTTGTGATATCCTTTGTAGACGTCTTTCCATTGCTCCCAGTTATTCCGACCACTTTTAGATCGAGCTCATTACGGTAGCTTTTGGCAAGGCTCTGGATGCTTGTCATTGGATCGCTCACATAAATTAGCGGTAGATGTTGGGGTGGATTTGGAACATCCTTTTGCCAAAAGGACGCGGCTGCGCCATTTTGAATAGCTGCCTCCACATATTGATGCCCATCTGTTTTATCCCCTTTAAAAGGGATAAAAAGGTTTCCTTGCTGAATCTTCCTCGAATCAATTGTCACCCCATTAATGACAATTTCTCCAATATTATCTGAACTTAAAGTTGCATCTGGTCCAATCATATCTGCTGCTTGTTGCAAAGATCGCCGTATCATAGCAGTCTCCTCCTTCTTAATGATATTATTTGTTTGGCAAAAAAAAGAGGCAGATAGGAAATGCCTCCTTTTATTTCTTAAAAGGGCGGGCAGAATTTTTCAAATATGCCCTTACCCGTTAAAAAGTATATTTAATGCTTTGTTTTTCTTCATGTCTTTCCAACGCTAAGTCTACGAGCTTCTCAATAAGAGCTGCATATTCAACGCCTGTATGCTTCCATAACAGCGGGAACATGCTGAAAGGAGTGAAGCCAGGCATTGTATTAACTTCGTTAATATAAACTTTGCCCTCTTTTGTTAAGAAGAAATCAGCACGGACAAGACCAGAACTATCTAAAGCCTTGAAAGCTTTAATTGCATCTTCCTTAATTGCTCCATATTCTTGCTCTGACACTTCCGCTGGGATGATGAGTCCTGTATTTCCATCCTCATATTTTGCCTTATAGTCATAGAAATCCTTTTTCGGAACGATTTCCCCAGCAACTGATACTTCCGGAAAATCATTACCAAGTACTCCAACTTCGATTTCTCTAGCTGTAACGCCCTCTTCTACAATAATTTTGCGGTCGAATTGGAAAGCCTCTTCAAACGCAGCATCGAGCTCCCCGCGGGAAGTACATTTGCTTATACCCACACTTGATCCTAGATTAGCTGGTTTTACAAAGCATGGATAGCCCAGATCTTTTTCTACTTTTGCATAGGCCGCTTCTCTTTCGCTTTGCCATTCACTTCTAATGAATGAAGTGTATTTCACTTGGTTTAATCCAGCTACCTCAAAGATATTCTTCATGATAACCTTATCCATTCCAGCAGAAGATGCTAATACACCATTCCCTACATAAGGAAGGTTCAATAATTCAAGCAGTCCTTGTACCGTTCCATCTTCTCCATTTGGTCCGTGAAGCAATGGGAAGATAACATCAAGCTGAGCGTCACCCGCTTGGAACAAATCAGGAGAAAGAACAGTCGCAAAAAGTTCTTCCTGTCTTTTAAACTCTAACTCTTCCACTGTTTCTACAGGCCCAGTAAGCTGTTCTCCTCTAATCCATTCACCCGTCTCTGTTATGTATATAGGATGAATGTCAAATTTATCTGTATCCAAGGCTTTTATAACAGCCAAGGCAGTTTGCATGCTGACTCTATGTTCAGCGGATTTTCCGCCATATAATAAACCGATTTTCTTCTTCATTAATTCGTACCTCCATATTTTAAAGACACACACTAGTTATTTTACCACTACACCCTTATCTTCAAAAGAGGAATCATGGACTAGCTCTGCTTTTTATCAAATTGTAAAAGTTTGAGCATGCTTTTGTAATAATTTATGTTGTAAACGGGAAAATGCAGCTTATTCACAGAAATTTCTTTAGGCTTCCTTGCGTTTAAAAATCCGATTATAAAGGTCCTTTTGTCATGCTATTAATTATCTTTTTTTGCTTTTCCTCCGCGGAAAACTTTTGCACTTCTGACATATTCTATATCTGCTACATTGCTGCGAAAATTAATGATACGCGCTAACGCAAAGAAGTAATCAGATAAACGGTTTAAATACTTTAAGGGCAATTCAGGGACATGTTCATCTTCCTTCATTAAAGTCACAACACAGCGTTCTGCTCTTCTTGTAACTGTTCGAGCAATGTGAATAGCTGCTGCTGCAGGAGTTCCCCCAGGCAGGATAAACCTTTCAATTGGCGGTGCTTCCTCCATCAGAGCGTCGATACGCTCCTCCAAGTAAATGACCGCTTCCTCGGATAACTTTAAAGACCTTTCTTTTGCAATACTTGCTAAATCTCCGCCACAGTCAAATAGCTCATGCTGAATTTTTTCTAAATCTTCCTTTACATCTGAATAGATATCCTCCACTAATAAAGAAATAGCTTGTCCAACAAAGCAGTTTGCTTCATCCACTGTGCCGTAGGCTTCCACTCTAATATCATCTTTATAAGCTCTTCCGCCAATAATATGAGTCTCGCCTTTATCACCAGTTTTTGTATAAATATTCATTTCATCCCTCTTTTCGAGCTTTCTTTCTGTTTTCCCTTTTATCCAGAGCTACATTCATTACTTCGCAGACTCCTTTAGCAACAGCTTTTCCTAAACTTGTTATGCTTCCACCAAATTCATGAAACTCCCCGTTTTGGGTAGCTGCAACAAGTAAGCTGTCTGTAGGAGTTCCTGTTGCTTTTGTTCCTGTAAAGGGATCCGTAACATCTCTGTCCCGAAGGACGCTTGCCTTCGTCTCCGTCACAGTCATCGCACATTGGAGGAAAGCTTGTTCGGAAAGCTCTCCATTTATGAATACCCAAATATTAATTGTCCCCGGAACAATGTGAGAGGAATGCAGCTCACTCAAAGCTGCGTCCACTGGATTACCTACACTTGCAGTAACGATAATGAAAAGAGAGGTGCTGCCTACCTGATATTGACGGTACGCCGCATCTTCAAGCTCCACTGCGGTCATCATTGCGACCGTTTCACTAGGCAAAAAACCGTTTTTTATAAGATAGCTGTCCATCTCAACCTTATAATCATCACAGTTATAATCTTTAGTCACATGACGATTAATAAAATGTTTATGCCAGCCGATCCCTGCCCCTGTTATTCCAGAAGACAATGATTTTAACGGTATTTCCGTTGTTATAGCTATGTATTCTTGGGAAATGGTCAGATTATCTTCACCTATTCCCTCTTGCTTAACCGCACTAACAGCTGTTGGTGAAAGCATAATGTGGGCAGCCGGCACTTGCGGATGCTGAGCTCTTATTACATCAGCACCATAAACTTTTTTTATCCTGTCCTCTTGGAGTACTTCTCGTGGATTAGAGTCTGTTTCAATTTCATTTTTATGAAGCAGTAAAAGCCTGTCACAATACAAGCTGGCCAAATTCAAATCATGAAAAATACAAACGACCGTTATGTCCTTTTTTCTGCTCCACACTCCTAACAATTCAAGCAGCTCCTTTTGAAAGGATAGATCGAGGTGATTAGTAGGTTCATCTAGCAGGAGAATTTCAGGTTCCTGAGCCAAGCATTGAGCTAAATAAACTCTTTGCTTTTCCCCTCCAGACAGTTCACCGATTAATGTATTACTGTAATGGCTGATGCCTGTCTGTTCCATCGCTGATTGAATGACAGCTTTATCCTCCATCGATAATCCTTGCATCCATCCTTTCTGGTGCGCATATCTGCCCATTGAAACAATTTCCTCAACGGTATAGGAAAATGCCTCGGCAGATTGCTGGGGAAGTGTGGAAACAATTCGCGCAAATTCCTTTTGTTTATATCTGGAGATTTCCCTTCCTTTGATTAATAAATTCCCAGCATCTGGCGCAAGAATTCCGCTTATCAGCTTAAACAATGTTGTTTTACCACTTCCGTTCGGACCAAGTATGCCAAGTATCTCTCCTTTCTTTACAGAAAAAGTAATATCCTTTAAGACTACTTTCTCTCCATATTGAAATGAAAGTCCTTTTACTTCCAGCATTGCCTCACCTCCCTTTTCTTTTATAGTTCAACAGCAAGACTGCAAAAACGGGAGCTCCGGTAAGTGCAGTGATTACACCGATTGGCAGCTCCGCCGGGGAGATTATCGATCTTGCCAGTAAATCTGCCAGTATTAAAAAACCACTGCCTACTAATATAGAAAGTGGCAGTACATGGCGATGATCAGGTCCAGCCATTATCCTGACTAGGTGGGGGATAACGAGACCGACAAAACCAATCGTGCCTGATACTGCAACAGCTGCTCCAGTCAGCATGCTGCCAGCGAATATAATTGTGAGTTTCCTAAACCTCACTTGCACACCTAAATGCCGGGCTCTTTCTTCCCCGAATGCCAAAATATTAAGCTCCCTTCCTTGGAGCATAAGAATCAGGCATCCGATTACAAAAAAGGGCAGGAACATTTGAATATACGTCCAGCCTCTCATCGAAACACTTCCTAGCAGCCAGCCGATAATCTGTCTTAGCTCATCCCCTGTCAATGCGATCAATAGAGAAATAAATGCACCTAAAAAAGAGCTGAAAATAATGCCTGTCAATATTATTGTTTCAACCTTCAAGGCAGGATCCAGCTTTTTTGCAAATAACAAAACAAAAAATATTGTCATAAAACCGGACACAATGCTTAGCACAGGCAAGGTAAAGTTCCCCAAAAAGGGAATGGTAATATGAAAAAACAATGTTGCCACAGCACCTACAGAGGCACCCGAAGATACACCAAGCGTATATGGGTCTGCCAACGGATTTCGCAGTAATCCTTGAAATGCACATCCTGCAATCGCAAGGCTTGCACCAACAAGCCCGGCAAGAATGACACGAGGCAGACGAATATTATTTACAATATTCGCTTGCATAGTATCGACTGCATATACCTCAGTATGACTTATCGAATTTATAATTATTTTCAAGATGGTTAAAACAGGCACAGAAACCGTCCCAATGGAAATCCCTAAAAAAAGTGCAATGATGAGAAAAAAAGCGGCCAATAAATAAGCCGCTTTTCTTTTATTTAAATACATCCGGGTAAACTGCCTTCGCAAATTCCTCTACCCCTTGTGCCAGCCTTGGGCCTGAACGTGAAACTAGGTCCTCATCTACTTCCATTATTTGCTTATCTTTCACCGCCGTAACATTACCCCAGCCATCCCTGTTTGTTACTTGTCCGACTGGATTTGGTGAATAGCTGCCATAAGTTGTTATTACGACATCTGGATCTGCCTCAATGACAGCTTCTTGGTCAACTTGAACCCAGCCAGCTTCCTTGATGACATTGGTTGCATTAACTGTATCAATCATTTCTTGCATGAATGTATCTTTCCCTGTTGTAAATGCAGCAGGTTCTGGACTGACTTCTACATACACATCCTTTTTGTCTTTATCCGGTATGCTGGCAGCCTTTTCTTTAATAGAGGCAATGTCATCCTTCATGTCTGCAACTATTTCTTCTGCTTTCTCTTCCTCACCAACTGCTTTACCAATCATTTCAATGCTTTCATATACACCTTCAAAATCAGTCGCGTCATTAACAACAAGCACATCTATCCCAGCATCACTCAGCTGCTGTAGTCCATCTGCCCAAGTGTCTGCAACTGATTCATGTGCAAGCACTAAATCAGGATCTAAGGAAATGACTTTCTCAACATTGAGTTCCATTCCTACTACTTTTTCAATATCTTTCGTTTCTTCTGGATAATCATCACTTTCAGAAACACCAACAACTTCATCGCCTACTCCTAATGCAAAAGCAACTTCTGTGTTGCTTGGTATCAAGGAAACGATCTTTTGAGGGTCTTTTTCAATGACAATCTCTTTATCCACAGCATCTGTAATAGTGACAGGGAACTCTGCCTCTGCCTGTTCTGATTTTTTCTGGTCATTACCTTCACTGTCGGAAGCTTGCCCGCATCCAGCCAAAACTAAAGATGCTATTAACGCTCCGCGAAATAATGAATAGTACTTTTTCATTTTATTTCCTCCCTTTTTTTGTTTGGAAAAATAAAAAGGGGCTTGTCCTTAGCTTTAAACCCATAAAAAAACACACTTTTTTTCGCAAAAAGAGTGTGGTAGCTTAAAAGGCCCCATTGGACAACCTCCGGGAAGGACTTTCATTATAAAAATCGCGCTCCACACCATCCTATCCTCGTAGGCATTTTAAGGTGCATAGATGGGTGGCAGGTCTCCTGACTCACGACTATTGCTCCCTTGCGCCTTCCCATATATATACAGTGGCATTTATGCAAGAACAGCAGTCATTTACAGTGGCGGGACCGTGCTGGATTTTCACCAGCTTCCCTTTTAAGCTTGCTGCAAAAGCACCAAGCACCATCCTCTATCTTTTTCATTTTTCTTCAACGTTGATTATACACTAAATTCCGCCGTCAAAGTTAGTTAACAGTAAGCATTTTTTTGTTAAGCTGTACAGGTATTGGACGGTAGAGATGGATTCCTTCGAGAGACAGTTGACAGGTATATGCTAGCAGCCTTACTCCAGCCTGCTCAGCTAGTTCAAGGCATTCTGCGAAATGCGGATCAATATGGGCTGCAGATGTAACTACTTCAACATCTTCCCGCTGGACAACAAATAAAATTGCCGTTTCCCAGTTACCTTCCTTCGCAATTGCTGCAAGCTCTTGAACATGTTTAGCTCCCCTTGCGGTTACAGCATCAGGGAACATTCCCATCTTGCCGTTCGCAAGTGTGACGCTTTTCACCTCAAGCAACAGTCCCTTGCCTTCTTCATCTTGCAGCATGAAGTCCCATCTCGAGCTTCCATACACAAACTCCGATTTCACCCATTGATAGGTGTTCAGTTCCTTAAGCGCACCATTCTTCAACACTGTTTCGATTAGTTTGTTTGGGAATGTTGTGTTAATAGAGACGTAAATTCCTTTATGCTCAACAAGCACTGCAGTCCATTTCGTTTTCCTGTTAGGATTTGTACTTGGAAGGACATAAACGGCCGTATCCTTGACCAACAGTTCTTTCAATCTGCCTGGGTCGGCTAAATGAACAGTCTCTAAAGAATTTGTTTCTTCGTTTAGACATGTGAGGATAAAGCGATTCGGTCTTTCTTTGAACACCATCCTGACAAGTGGCTGGGGAAAGTCCTCTGATATTAAACTACTCAAAACTATTCACCCCTATCCTGCTAATTGATGATAACCTCCCACTCTTTTGTTCTTTTATCATAAACTAGCTTTGCGTCATAATTGCCATGCTTGCTTTTTTTCTCATATTCCTCATACATATTATCCATATTTAAATAATCTCCGATGACCCAGATTGGGATTTCAATACGAAGTCTGTTTTGGCTTGCCTTTTGAATGGAAATGACCATTCCTTCCTTCATTAAATCCTTTAAAAGCAGGACCCCTTGCTGACTCAGCGGTGTATATACGCGCTTTTTCTTTACCCCAAACAAAGTTTTGTCTGCTTTTAAACGGTTTAATTTCTGCCCTAAAAGCTCGCCGAAGAAGGAATAAAATACAGGGAGGTTTTTATAATATGTCTTATTAAACCAGCCATCATCATGTGCCAGATACACAAATTGATTGTTGAGATGCTGATAGAAAGGCGCCCTTAAATGGTCTCTTTTATGAGCAAGATAAAGAAGCTCGGCAATTGTCTGACCATCAAGAACATCTAATGCCTCTGTCTCCTCAAAATCAATCCATGCAAAGTCTCCGTAACCGTAAACATCTTCTTTGGCAAGCTTTGCAATTCTTTGTTCAGAAACATATTCAAACATGGTATGTGTATGTAGTTCACCGTCATCAAACTGATGCTTTAACAGCAGGATGGATGAAATCGATTCAGATAAAAATTGATAAAATTCGTAAAATTCAATTCCATAAGATTGAACGAATCGTTCCTTTTCATGCAAATGGATGTATATTACATCCCGGATATCATGATTGCCTTTTTTCATAAAGTACCCCCCAAACACTTTAAGCAAAAAATAATAGATACTTTTTATCCATTTAGTTTATCAAAAACAAACTAAAATAGCTTCTAAATGACTTACTGTCGAAAACTAATATGTAAACAGTTCTTAAAGTATTTTAATTTCTCCCTGTATGCTTTCCTAATATACTAGGATTGATACAGCAACAAGCCATTTTCCATTACATTATACAAGGTATCTGTGTTGTTTTATATAATTATCTAATTTATAAAAAAAATGATATCAAGCTGTAATCTTCCCCAAAAAAACCGTCTCAATAAAGAGACGGTTTTATCATAGGAAACCCCTACACTATATTGGTTTTTTTTAGCAATCTTTTTATGCTGCTGTCTGCTTCTTTTAAAATGAGCGGCTTATCAATTGTCCGCATTATTTTATTTTCCATCACGATTCTGCCGTCAATAATGGTTGTTACTACATCAGCCCTTGTCGCTGAGTAGACTATCCTCGAAATTGGATCAACATCATAAGAAGGATATGTGTGAAAGTTTTGCAAATCGAGGATTGCTATATCTGCTTTTTTCCCCACTTCAATGCTTCCGATTTCCTTTTCTAAACCTACCGCTTTTGCACCGCCGATTGTTGCCATTCTAAATACTGTTCTTGCATCCATTACCGTCGGACCATGAATTGGTTTTTGGATTAATGCAGCTAATCTCATTTCATTAAACATATCTAGATTATTATTGCAAGGAGCCCCATCTGCGCCAAGGCTCACAGATGCATGATTGCAAAGGAGATCAGGAGTGTCTGCAATACCTGAAGCAAGCTTTAGATTAGAGCCTGGGCAGTGGCTTACATGAACTCCTTTCTCCTGAATAATCCTCTTTTCTTCCTCATCAAGCCAAATACAATGAGCCAATATCAGACGCTCATTCGCCAGGCCGAGGTGATCAAGATAGACAACATTCCTCATGCCTGTCTCCTCTTGAACAATTTTAATCTCCGTCTTGTTTTCAGATGCATGAGTGTGTACATGAACGTTATATCGATCAGAAAGCACCTTTACTTCTTTTAGAAGATCTTCCGTACAAGAAACAACAAATCTTGGTGAAAAGGCATACTTGATTCTTCCACCGTCAAATTGATCCCACTTTTCCAATAAGTCGACACTTTGTTGAATAGAATCAGCTGTCTTTTCTTGAAGGACAGCTGGCACCTCACTTCCCTTATCCATCATCACCTTCCCTGAGACAGCACGGATTCCACTTTTGGCTATTGCCTGGAAAGCAAAATCGGTATAGTGAACCGTCTCCATATCAACTATTGTTGTTGTTCCACTCTCCAACAGCTCGCCGATGCCTAACATTGCTGAATAATAAATTGAATCTTCATCATGAGCAGCTTCTAAAGGCCAGATCCTTTTGCGAAGCCAATCCATCAGCTCTAAGTCATCACCTTTGCCTCTGAATAAAGTTTGGCATAAGTGAATATGGGTCTGTACAAATCCAGGGATTACCGTATGCCCTGCCGCCTCAATTATTTTATCCGCACTGTTAGACTCGATGTCTGGTCCAATTTCCTTAATAAGGTCATTTTCAATTAAAATGTCCCCATTTATTATTTCCTCCTGTCCATTCATTGTTACAATTTGCGCATTCTTAATTAATATTGTCGCCATTGTCCTCTTCCCCCTTTAAACATAAAAAGCTACGAAAAAACAAGCTAAATAAGGCTTGTTTTTTCGTAGCCAGAAATTTACGGTTTCTAAGTAGAGACCCTTAAACCAATTATTAAGGATATACGAAAGTAACATAATTAAATTAATATTTATAAGATAATATTAACCTAATCTCCTCAGGCATCAAGTTAATTGTCAGAAAATTTAACACACTTTTTACAGCAGGCCGTACAAAAAATATCCATTTCATTCTTGTTGTTTATTTCATATAATAGTACAGGGTATAAACAGACTATGACTTCGGCAGAAAGGAGTGGGAAGTATGATACAAAATATGTCAGACAATCAAATCACACTTCACATTATTAAAACCCTTAAAGAAAATAAAAAAGCAGAATTTGAGACAATCGTTGACGAGCTTCAACCATACGATATTGCTCAAATTTATGAAACACTCCCCGATAAGCATAGGACCCATTTTCTCCTTTTTCTTAATACAGATTTATTAGCAAACCTGCTCGAAGAGATTAATAAAGAAGAGCAGCTTGATATATTGAATAAGCTAGGTATTGAAAAGACAGGGAAGGTTCTCGATTTAATGGACAACGATGACCTCGCTTCCCTTCTTAATGAACTCTCACCGGAAACAACAGAACAATTGCTTTCCGGTATGAAAAAAGAAGAATCTATCATCGTTCAAAACTTAATGAACTACCCAGATGAAACAGCCGGCCGATTAATGACAAACCGATTTGTGTGGATACGGGATTATTATACGACCCGGGAAGCAGTTGACAAGTTAAAGAGCTTTGCTGATTTCGCAGAAACATTAAGCTACCTTTATGTCATCGATCAAAAGCGGCAATTGGTTGGAGTAGTTTCTTATCGAGATTTATTGATTGCAGAGCCGCAAGATAAAATTAGCGATATTATGTACGAACGGGTAATCAGTGTTTCTGTTAACGAAGATCAGGAGCAAGTCGCCCATATTATCCAAAAATATGACTTCTTAGCCATTCCTGTTGTAGATGAGGATAACATGCTAATGGGTATCGTTACAGTCGATGATATTATTGACGTTGTCATCCAAGAAGCTGATGAAGATATTCAGAAATTATCAGCAGGCGGTAAGGATATTGACTTTGATACGAAAGCTCATGTGGCAGCATACCGCAGACTGCCTTGGCTTATTTTGCTTCTGTTTATCGGCATCGTATCAGGCAGTATCATCAGTTCCTATGAGGATATTCTTAGTAAAGCAGTTGCATTGTCCTTTTTCATGCCAATGATCTCCGGGATGACTGGTAATACCGGAACTCAATCGCTCGCAGTCATTGTCCGCGGTTTAATTTCTAATACTATTAATAAAAAGATTGTTACGAAGGTAATACTCAGGGAATTACTTGTCGGACTTATAATCGGAGCAACTTGTGGCATTATCATCACGTTGATAGCATATATATGGCAAGGAGATCCTATTTTAGGATTTGTTGTTGGATGCTCACTGTTTTTCACCCTTATTATCGGCACACTGTCAGGTACGATTATTCCACTAATTTTATACCGCTTTAAGATTGATCCGGCAGTTGCATCAGGTCCACTTATTACTACATTGAATGATATTTTTTCTTTATTTATTTATTTCGGCATCGCAAGTGCCTTCCTCAAACATCTTACGTAAGAGCAGACGCTTCATTAGAATGATTACCTTCTTCTAATGAGGCGTTTTTTTCCGCTTTAAGCAAAACTTAATATATTTTTATTAATATTAAAAAATGGAAACAATTAGTTCATTATTTCCGTCTAAATAATAGTAATTCATTTCCAGTTACATATAAGGAGTTTTCTTATGAGAGGAAGAAACAACAGTTTTTCAGATAAATTTGATTGGACTTTATGTTTGCTGCTGTTGCTGTTTTGTTTGACAAGCTGTGTGTCGATTTATAGTGCTGACAAAGATTTTCTGACCACACAAATTATGTGGTATGTAATCGGCTCAATTGCTATCGCTGTTATCACCTGCTTTGATAATGACCAGATCCGAAAGCTGACGTGGATTTTGTATGGAATAGGACTCGCCCTCCTTCTCGGCCTTGTTTTCGCTCCTATTACCGATTTCACGCCTGAACGAAACGGTGCGCAAAGTTGGTATGTCATCCCATCTGTCGGCAGTGTCCAGCCCTCGGAATATATGAAAGTATTCACGATAATGGCATTATCAAAGATTATCCATGACCATCATGAAAAGACTGTTTATACGACATTAAAAACAGATTTTATTCTTTTATGCAAGATGGGCATTACAGCAGGAATTCCGATTGGGCTTGTTATCGTTCAAGACTTCGGGACTACACTTGTATTAATGGCGATACTTGCAGGTATGATTCTTGTTTCCGGTATCACATGGAAGATTATTATTCCATTATATGGATCAGCTATTTCCTTCGGTGCTCTCGTGATGTATTTAGCTGTTTTTGGGAGAGACCTGCTCGCTAAATACTTGAGCATTGAGCAGTATCAATTTGCCAGAATAGACTCATGGCTTGATCCTGTTGAAGCAGGAGATTCTGGATTACAGCTCGTTTGGTCCTTGCAGGCGATAGGCTCGGGACTTATTTCTGGAAAAGGTTATGGTAATGTCGAGGTTTACATCCCAGAAAGGCATACAGATTTTGTATTTACAATCATCGGGGAGGAGTATGGATTTATTGGCGGAAGCATCGTGATAATTCTTTATTTCCTGCTTATATATCATTTAATAAGAACTGCTTTTCTATCAAACGAACCATACAGTATATATATATGTGTCGGTGTCATCAGCATGATCGCATTCCATGTATTTGAAAACATCGGCATGACCATTCAACTCCTTCCTATTACAGGAATTCCGCTCCCTTTCATCAGCTATGGAGGAAGCTCGCTAATGACTAATATGCTGGCGATGGGGCTGATCTTCAGCATTCGCTATCATCATCGCTCCTATATGTTCTCTTCTTCTCTATCGATATAACAGGACCGCAGCAGATTCATCGATTGCTGCTTTTTTTGTTTAAATCCTCGCAGCATCTGGGTATAGTTTTTTAACAGCTTGCAGAAAATAATAGGTGAAATTTGAAAGATATTTGAACTTATTAGTTTTACACTAGTTTTCCACAAGTTTCCTGATATGATAGTAGTAGAATGAATCATCAGTAAATTAAAATGAAAACTAAATTGAAATAATTATAAATAAGTATTGATTTTAAATTAAAACTTGTTATAATTAAAATATGATAAATCGAAGGGAGCTATTTAAAATGGGATTACAAACTAAAGTTGAATTGCAAAAAGAATTAAATGTACAAGTAGCAAACTGGAGCGTGCTTTACACAAAACTTCATCAGCATCACTGGTATGTTAAAGGACCTTTCTTCTTTACATTACATGAGAAATTTGAAGAACTTTACGATGAAGCGGCAGAAGTAGTGGATGAAATTGCTGAACGTTTATTGGCAATCGGGGGAAAACCTGTTTCAACATTAAAAGAATTTATGGAAACTTCCACACTATCAGAAAGCACAGAAAAGTTATCAGCAACTGAAATGGTGAAATCTCTTGTGGAAGACTACAGCCACATTAATACACAGCTAAGAGCATTAGCAGAACATGCAGATGAACTTGGTGATACAGTAACACACGACATCGCGATCGGTTTAACAGAAAAAATCGAGAAGCATCTATGGATGCTTACAGCATACTTATCAGAATAAAAAATGAGGCATCCTTCCAAAAGGATGCCTTTTTCATGTTAATTTCGGTTTCAACATTTTAATATGACCAGGAAGGACCTCCAGCTCGCTTGGTGTCTTTGTATAGACTTCTCCATCCATATCAACATCTACAAAATGTTCGGAGCTAATTTTAATATGTTTTCCTCTGATATATATAACCTCTTCCTTGAACTCCTTATTCGTCTCAAAATCAATCTTACGTAAATCATTCAGCTCCTTTACTAGCTGTAGATTAGTATTTCTGACAAGAAAAACGTCAACCATTCCATCATTATAGGATATAGAGAATGGCAGTCGTTTTCCTCCAATATAGTTACCATTCACAACTATTGCCAAAACAGCCTTTTCACGTATTTCCTTGCCATCAATATTCATAACAAGTTCTTTCGGCTCTGTGTTTTGAATGGTTCTGATAGCACTGAGCACATAACTGGCCTTTCCAAGAACGTTTTTCTCCTCTTCCCTAATATTATTTGATGTTTCAGCAACAATGCCTATCCCCCAAAAGTTCAAGAAGTAGGCAGAATCTGTTTTAACAATGTCAACAGGCTCCTCTTCTCCGTTAAAAACAAGCTCCCTTGCCGCCTTTTGCAGGTTTTGCTGTATATTTAATGTCCGGCTGAAATCATTGCATGTCCCCCCCGGCAAGACTGCCAAAACCGGGCGCTTTTGTAAGCCAGCAAGTCCATTTATGCATTCATGAATGGTTCCATCTCCGCCAAGAACAATAACAAGATCTACTTGCTCTCCATATTCCCTGCAAATTTCAGCGGCGTGCTTCGACCGCTTCGTTTTAAAAACATGCAATTGATCTATTTCATTTGCAAACACAGGTAAACAGTTTTGAAGCTGCACATCCATTTCCTTTTTTCCTGCATTGCCATTATAAATAAAAAGTGCATTTTTATATTTCATAGTTTCCCAGCTTCCTCCTTCTTTTTTTATCCTTTACCCATAAAGTACATAGAAGCTAACTCATCTTTCAATAACTTTGGAAATATATAGCATTATGATAGAATATAATCCAAATACAAAAGCAGCGGAGGAACCTATGTGAAAAAACAATTTGTAGTGATTGGATTAGGAAATTTCGGCGGCAGTCTTGTTAAGGAATTTCACGAAGCTGGAACAGAGGTCCTTGCTATTGATCAAAGTCTTGAAAGAGTCGAAAAATACCGCCCATTTGCAACACACTGTGTTCAGGTCAGTAATATGAGTGAAACAACATTAACACAATTGGGAATCCGCAACATGGACCACGCTTTTGTGGCATTGGGAGATGACGTTGAGTCTAGTGTACTTACTACCTTGATTTTAAAAGAAATGGGAATAAAGCAAGTTTGGGTCAAAGCAGCGGACACCTATCATAAAAGAGTATTAGAAAAGATAGGAGCAGACCGGGTCATCCATCCAGAAAGAGATATGGCCAAAAGAATTGCCCATCATGTTATCTCTGAAAAAATGATTGATTATATTGAGCTGTCAGATAAACACGGTATTGTAGAATTGGCAGCCTCCGAAAAAGTGCACCAGCAATCACTCATAGATTTAAATGTCCGAGCAAAATTCGGCTGTACTATAATCGGCATTCAGCGAAAAGGCGATACCATTGTTTCTCCTTCTGCAGAAGAGAGAATTTATAAAGGCGATACGCTGATTGTCATCGGCACCAATGAAGATATATACCGATTTGAAGAAGAAGGATTATAACAAACTAGCGGAGAAATCCGCTTTTTTTTATACACTTAAAACGCTTGCGCTCACTGCCCTTCACTCCCATTTCAGCTAACCTCCCTTCTAACTTATGCGTTTATTCTCAAACCTGGCGGGTAATAAGGACAATAAGTCAAGACAAGGAGGAATAATATGATAAATAACAGTGGAAATTGGAATGGATGGAACAACTACTTAGACAGATTGCCGGATTTTCTCCTGGCAGTGGTCGTATTAATCCTCGGTTGGATTATCGCAAAAATCATCGAAAAAGCCGTTTATAAAGGACTTCAGAAAACGAAACTCGATGACAAAATATTTCCTGAAGGAAAACCAAAAAAATACTCTTCCGAAAAAATTATTAGTAAAATAATCTTTTACATTTTACTCGTATATGTATTCAGTCTATTCTTTAACATCTTGAATTTGACTGTCATTACTTCACCTTTAGTATCTATGCTTTCATCTATTTTTGGAGCTATCCCTAATATTCTAAAAGCTGCCATCATTCTACTAGTTGCATGGTTGGTCGCTTCTGGCTTAAAGTACTTAATCAAAAAGTCAGGGAACACATTGAAAGTACATGAAAAGCTTAATAAATGGAAATTACTCGACAACAACCAACAGCAGCCTAACCTGATAGACAAGATTGCGAATATTGCATTTTATCTTGTATTGCTCCTTTTCTTGCCTGCGGTTTTAGGTGCGCTGGACTTATATGGAGTTTCAGAACCATTCGCTAATATGCTCCAAAATATTCTTGCATTCTTGCCTAAGCTTCTTGCAGCAGCTCTGATTGTGTTAGTCGGCTACTTCGCAGCAAAAATCGTCCGCACAATCGTTTCAAGTTTCTTGCAAAGCGTTGGATTAGAATCGTTGGCGAATCGTTTTGGAATGGCGAAGTTATTTGAAAAAACACCTTTATCTACTATTGTTGGTAATATCGTATTTATATTCATCATGATTCCTGTAGTTATCTCAGCCTTGGAAAAGCTTGATATTGACGGAATTTCACAGCCTGCAGTTAGCATGCTGAATGATGTACTAACAATGATTCCAAACATAGCAGTTGCGATCTTCCTTGTACTGTTAGGTGTTTGGATTGGTAAATGGATTAAACAAATTGTTGCATCTCTATTATCAGGCTTAGGGATTGACTCTTATGTCCATAAGATGGGAATTGCACCTTCTACAAGCATTGCCAACCTGATTGGTTCTATTGCGCAAATTTTAGTTGTATTCTTGCTGGCAGTCCAAGCATTAAATCTGCTCGGCCTTGAGTTCTTAGTTACTTTATCAACTGCTGTTGTTGCATACTTACCGCAAGTTATCGCAGCTGTTGTGATTATCGGGGTAGGTCTATGGCTAGGAGTTTTAGTGAAGAACACACTAGCTGGTTTACTTCATGGAGCGGCATTCAGACTGCTTCCTTCCATTGCGAAGTATTCCATAATTGCCATTACAATCTTTATGGCACTAGATCAACTAGGTGTTGCTTCTTCTATTGTCACATCTGCTTTCGTTCTTATCCTCGGCGGTTTGACTCTTGCATTCGGACTGGCCTTTGGTCTTGGCGGAAAGGATTTTGCAGCTAAAAGATTAAGAAAGTTAGATGCAAAGATGGATGAATCCGGACTTAATAAAAACCAAGATGACAGCAGTATGTAACATATCTTAAATGCAAAAAAACTCCGCAGATTTGTTTGCGGAGTTTTTTAATTGTTAGCAAAAACATAATTATTGGTAAGTTATTTGTTGATATGAAACCAATTTCATAGTTTATGCTTAACTAAGCGGTACAGCTTTTCAGCGTTATATGCAAACCTATGCATAGCGTGATGGATAGCTGCTCCGCTATTTTTTCATACTACGGCAGGTCTGTATCAAGCAATTCATACCCATCTACCAATGTGGACAGCGGCACAATTACCGCATCTTTTTGGTATACTGGAATATATTGTTTCAACACAGAAACAACAGCAGGTCCTGAAATACCTACATGACCAATGGCAATATACTCATCCTTTTTATTTAGGTTTTCAACAAGCCTTGTCGCCTGTTTTTGTATATGCTGGTTTGAATAAATATGATCAAAGAACATATTGTTCTCCAAATAAGGCACTTGCAGTTCCTCTGCCAGTTTCTTTACGACGCTTTTTCCTGTTGTTTTGCTGTCAAGATAAAATAAATCATGTTTTTTGCACTCTTCTAATATGATCCTCATTACTCTTTCATCCTCTGTAGCCTTTGAACCCATATGATGATTCATCCCGACTGCATAAGGAATAGTTTCGATAGCTGACACAACCCTTTTTCTAATTTCAGCATCACTTAAATTTGTTGTTATCGCCCCAGGACCAAGCCAGCTTTTTTTGCCACGCTTAGGCTCTAATGGCATATGAATAATAACATCATGTCCCTTTTTGTGGGCTTTAATTGCATCCTCTCTGCTCGTCGGCATAAAGGGCATGATTGCCGCAGTAATAGGCACAGGTAAATTCAGCATTTCCTCTGTTCCCTTCATATTATTACCGAAATCATCAATGACAATCGCTAGCTCTTTTTTCACCTGATGATCCTCATTCTCTGCATATACAGGCATGGAGGTAAAGATGAGCAGGCCAACTAGCATCAATGTTTTTCCCATAAAAGCACCTCGCTTTTTTCCCCTTAGTATTTTCCTATTAACGTGACTTCATCCTCTTATTAACATCCATAAAAAAACTGACTTGGCATAAAGCCAAGTCAGCTATTTTCGATGCATCTTGAATTCCAGGAATAAATCATTGTACTCGGCTAAAGACCGTTGCCCTAGGTTCTCATACACCTCAAGTTTTGATGTCATTTCTTCATCTAAATAAAACCGTTTATCAGACGTAATTTCTTCCGGCAAGTATTTCATTGCAGCCTTGTTCGGAGTCGAATATCCCACATACTCGGTGTTTTGCGCAGCATTTTTCGCATCAAGCATGAAATTGATAAACTCATGAGCTCCCTCAATATTTTTGGCTGTTTTCGGGATGACCATATTATCAAACCAAAGGTTAGAACCTTCCTTTGGAACAACATATTCTACATCTTCATTTTCCCACATGATTTCAGCAGCCATTCCTGACCATAATACGCCAATAGCTGCTTCTTCACTTTCTATTAACATGCGAATTTCGTCTCCTACTATCGCTTTAACATTAGGAGTCAGGTTATCAAGCTTTTCTTTCGCTTCCTTCAGATGACCATGATCTTTGTCATTCAAGGAATAGTTTAAGCTGTTAAGGCTCATCCCCATTATTTCCCTCGCTCCATCTATAAGCATGATTTGGTTTTTCAAATCACTATCCCACAAGTCATTCCAGGAGCTTATCTCTTTTCCTCCGAGTATTTTTGGGTTATAAACTATCCCTACAGTTCCCCAGAAATAAGGGATAGAATATTTGTTATTTGGATCAAAGGCAAGATCCATAAATCTGCTGTCGATATTCTTGAGATTCGGCAGTTTTGTATGATCAATCGGGATAAGGAGATTCTCCTCTTTCATCTTATCAATCATATATTCAGAAGGAATGGCAATATCATAATTCGTGCCGCCTTGTTCGATTTTGGTCATCATAGCCTCATTTGAATCAAATGTTTCATAAATAACCTTTATTCCTGTTTCTTTTTCAAATTTATCTATGAGGTCGGCATCGATATAGTCTCCCCAGTTATAGACAGTTATCGTGTTACCGCCTGCGTATCCTCTGCTGCTGTTCACCTGATGAACTACCACCATAAGTACAGCTGATAAAATGAGTGCTGCTGCCAGCCCCCTTATTAGCCCATTCATTTGTTCACCCCCGGTTTATGCCTTCTGACTGTTCGTTTGGAAACGAAATAATAGCCGATGACAAGCAGCAGTGTAAGGAAGAACAGCAAAGCAGAAAGCGCGTTAATATTAAGGGAAATCCCTCTTCTTGCCAATGAATATATCTCTACAGATAAAGTAGAAAAACCATTGCCTGTTACGAAGAAGGTAACAGCAAAATCATCCAAAGAATAGGTCAGCGCCATGAAAAATCCAGCATAGATACCTGGAGAAATGTACGGCAGGATAACTTTAGAAAGAACTTCCTTCCAGCCTGCGCCAAGGTCAAAAGCTGCATCCATTAAGGTTGGGCTCATTTCCTGAAGCTTTGGCAGCACCATGATTACTACTATCGGTATAGAAAAGGCAATATGCGACAAGAGGACGGACACAAAGCCGAGCTTTATTCCTAAAATAGTAAAGAAAATCAGAAAAGAAGCGCCAATGATAACATCAGGACTTACAATCAAAACGTTATTTAAGGACAAAACCGTATTCCTTAATCGTTTTCTTCTCATCATTGAAAGGCTGATTGCTCCAAACACGCCGATAATTGTGGCAATCGATGCTGATAGCAGCGCAACAATTATCGTATTCAGCACAATAACAAGCAGCCTTGTATCTTGAAACAGCTCTTTATACCACTTCCAAGTGAAGCTTTGGAAATCATGCATTGTACCGCCGCTGTTAAACGAATAAAAAATCAAATAAAAGATAGGGGCATATAAAAGGATAAAGATCAAAATTAAGTATAATACAGATGCCTTTGATAATTTATTCATCTTATCCCCCTCTCTTTCTTGCTGCCTGTCAACATCATGATGACAATCATAATAATAATAAGGAAAACGGCAATTGTTGAACCCATACCCCAGTCTTGAGTTATTAAAAAGTGCTGCTCAATAGCAGTTCCAAGTGTGATAACCCTGTTTCCGGCAATCAACCTTGTAATCATAAACAAAGATAATGCTGGAATGAACACAGCCTGGCAGCCCGATTTAACTCCATCTATTGTCAATGGAAAAATCACTTTTGAGAAAGTCGTCCAACTCGATGCACCAAGATCTTTAGACGCATCTACAAGACTAGAATTCAACTTCTCCAGAGCATTAAAGATCGGCAGGATCATAAACGGGATGAAGATATACACACTAACAAACAGGAAACTGAAATCTGTAAACAGGATTTGTTGCTTTCCTATTCCTAAGAAGTCAAGCACCTCATTCGCTGCACCATATGTACCGAATATGCCTAAGAATGCGTAAGCCTTCAAAAGCAGATTAATCCATGATGGCAGCACAATAAGCAGCAGCCATAGTTGCTTATGCTTAGTTTTCGTCAATATATATGCTGTCGGATAGGCAATGATCAAGGAGAAGAAAGTGATCAAAAACGCATACCAAAATGAATTTAGGGTCATTTTTAAATAAACTGGCGTAAAAAACTTTTCATAATTGCTGAATGTTAGCTGATCTTCAATATCAAAAAATGAATAATAAACAATGAGCACTACAGGAGCTATTACAAACAGTGCAATCCATAAATAGTAGGGAATTGTATACCAATTTACCTTATTCTTCATCATATGCACCTTCATATGCCTCAAGGCGTCTGTCAAACTCTTCTTCTGTTTCTCCTATTCTCATGACATGAATTGCCTCTTTTTCAAAATCAAGACCAATTTCTTCCCCTACAACTACTTTTTTTGTGGAGTGAACAAGCCATTCATTACCTTCCTCGTCATAACCGCAAATTTCATAATGAACTCCCCTAAACAGCTGGGAATCTACCTTTATTTTAAGTTTTCCTGTTTCTGGGGAAGTGATGTTTAAATCTTCTGGACGAATTATAACTTCAACCGTTTCATTATCATGAAAGCCTTGGTCAACACAATCGAACGTTTTGCTAGCAAAATGAACGACAAAATCCTGCTCCATCTTTGCAGAGACTATATTAGATTCGCCAATAAAATCAGCTACAAAACGGTTAATCGGCTCATCATAAATATCCGTAGGTGTGCCGCTTTGTTCAATTTTCCCTTTATTCAAAACAAAAATCTCATCCGACATTGCTAATGCCTCTTCCTGATCATGGGTAACAAATATAAATGTAATGCCCAGTCTTTGCTGAAGTTCCCTCAACTCATACTGCATTTCAGTACGTAGCTTTAAATCCAACGCAGAAAGGGGTTCATCAAGAAGGATTATTTCCGGTTCATTTACAATTGCCCTCGCAATTGCAACACGCTGCTTTTGACCACCTGACATTTCACTTATTTCCCTATTTTCGTAGGAATCTAGATTCACAAACCGCAACGCGTCCTTTACCCGCTTTTCTACTTCCTGCTTCTTCAGCTTTTTAATGCGTAAACCGAAAGCCACATTTTCAAATACATTTAAATGAGGAAATAACGCATAATCTTGAAACACAGTATTTACTTGTCTTTTGTTCGCTGGAATTTTATTTATTACTTTATTATGGAAGTAAATATTACCCTGAGTCGGCTCCATAAAGCCTGCGATAAGACGCAGGATTGTTGTTTTTCCACAACCTGAAGGTCCAAGCAGCGTATAGAATTTGCCTCGTTCTATTTCAAAGCTGACGTTCTCCAGCACAGTCGTATGTTGGTCATAGGCTTTTGTTACATTTTCAAACCTTATAATCGATTCACCTGGCATGATATTCTCCTTTTCTCTATTTTCTATTAACATTTAAAGGTTCTATAAATAAGAATCAGTTGCTACAAGCAGAAGTGAGGACTTACCATCTGCGACGTTAAAGAACTGGTGCTCATCTGTCGCATGAAAATAAATGGACTCTCCTTTTTTCGCTCTGTATTCTTGTTTTCCAAGCGTTAACAGAACTTCTCCTTCTATAACGAAGGCATATGTTTCTGAAAGGGAAGGCTCAAATTTTTTAAATTCTCCCTTTTGGCTGAAACTTAGCCTGATAGGCTCCATTTCCTTTTCATTAGATTCAGGCACAAGCCATTGAATGTGATAACCCTTTTCTTCATCGAAAAAATCTGTTACATCTTCCTCTGTATAAACAACCTTCTGCTTCCTCTCTTCATCGTCAAAAAATTCCTTTGGCGTACAGCCTAACACTTCCAAAATATCAAAGAAAGTTTCAATGGATGGCGAGCTTAAGTCTCTTTCCAACTGTGATATATAACCTTTGCTTAAATCTGTCCTTTCCCCAAGCTCTTCTTGGGTCAAACCCTTTTTCAAACGTAAGTTCTTTATCTTTTTACCTATTTCCATATTCTTAACCTACTTTTTTGTTTAGAAATAGTAAACTCAAAGTCATAAAAGTTTACTATTTCTAAACTTTAAGTTTAATTTTACTCCGTTTATTATACAATAATTTAAATGTACTGCAATCCTATTTTAAAAAAACATTAAATAAAAAAAATAGAGGACTTTGCATTCGCAAAATCCTCCCACATTGAATGAAAACTTATTCTTCCTCCATTAACGGTCTATACTTTCCATTCTCCACTTTTTCTATTTTCCCGAAATGTATAAGCTTTTTAAGTGAAGCATTACAGTAAGCAGAAGCATCGTACGAATCCCTGCCAACTCTTATCCCAATCTCGGTAGGACCTATCCCAGCTTCCTCGTTTTTTTCCTTATACAAATCACACAAAGCGTTGTATATATTCTGATCTTTTTCGGTAATTCGTAGTTTGGAATATTGTTTCAATATGTATTCCTCCTAATGCTTCTCCCTTTTCGTTAGTTTCTCTAGGCTGGTTTATATCCTTATCTTTTATATAAAACCAAATTAAGACAGACCCCTGTAAAATAAGAATACTAATCATTAACGAAAATAACATTCATTTATGCATGATTTTCTCAAAAATAGATATTAGGGTTGAGAATCTGATTTGTTAATAGGTAATATTTATCATTTCAATATATAGAACACAAGTATAATAGTCTTAATATTTAGTTAATAAATGACATCAAACTAAGCATATCACTTCCTGTTTCTCCTTCCAAATACTCCCTTTATTAAAATTTCTCTTTATGTTGTCCTCTTTATAGTACATTTATCATTTGTTTTAATATTGCATAAAAATACAATTTCTTACTGTGAAATAAAATATAAGATTTTGCTCCCCTTAAACGCTATGTCTTTAGCTTGATTATTCATTGAGAAAAGAGATTGATTGTAACGGACAGATGAGACTCCTACGGTATTTAGCGTGACAGCAAAGACCCTAAATGAAGCCGCTCTTCACGTGGAAAGCGAATCCCTGTACCGACCATCAACTCTCTGATTCAGCTGAAAATACTGTATATATGTACTGCCTTATAGAAGTTGTCTACAGCCTGAAACGCTGCCTCTAAAAGGCAGCGTCCAATGTACAAATAAAAAAACTCCAATAAGCTCCAAGATACATAGCGTCATTCATTCATTCTGAATGTCGTTATTTAATTCTCCCTCGCTTCTTCACCTCTATGGTGATGTCCCATCATTGGACCTTCATGAAATGGCAGCAGCTTTAGCTTTTTCACTTCGTCTGGATAACTAATCATCATTTCTTTCAAAAGTTCCTTTGGTGTCTTATCCTTTGTATCGATTCCAAGCTTCTTAGCTGCGTTCGTTATCTGAACTTCCCTTACTTCATGTGCAAGAGTTCTTAAATCCTTGCCGTCTGTTTTTATGTTGAGTTTTTTTGCTTCTGATAGTATGAGCTGCTCCCTAACTTCTTTACTGAGTTGTTCAAGCGTCTTACCCTCAGTTTTAATATTCAATTCCTTCGCCTTTTGTTTGATTTTTGCTTCATACAGCTCTTTCATCAATGTACGGGGATCTTTCCCCTCTGTGCTGATTCCAAGCTTTTTTGCTTCATCCTGTAATCTTTTTTCATGAACTTCTCCAGCAATTTGCTTTATATCCTTCCCATCAGTGTTAATACCCAGTTTGCTTGCCTCTTTTTTAATTAAAGCTTCGTGAATCTCTTTCTTCAGCGTTTCGCCATCTTTTCCGTCTGTTTTTATTCCTAAGCTCTCTGCCATCTTCTTAATAAAAACTTGGTCCTCTTCTGGAGACTGATGGTTTACCGGTGGGTTCTCCGGAGCTGCTTTTGCTGTATGTATAAAGCTAGGCATCGTTAAACCGAGTGTTAATAATCCAACTACCAATATTTTTTTCACATTGTTTCCTCCTTTATTTTCCTTCACTCCTATCTTTTCCTTCGTTTCATAATTTATGTAATTTTTTATTCAAAATAAGTTGACGATAACAGACATTTTTTTATTTTAATCCCGTAAGTTAGAATTAGACTTCCATCCATTCTTTTGCTATTTTACTTATATGGTTTTCTGACTATAAAGGACGATAATGGAGTTGATTAAATAAATGAGCAAGTTCAATCAATCATATGTAATAACGATGCAGGATATCGTGAGGGAAGGAGCAGACATATTAAGAGAGAAAACACAGGAACTCTCCCTGCCTCCGACAGAAGAGGATAAAGAAGAACTTTTCTGCATGCTGCAATACTTAAAAAACAGTCAAGATCCAGTGTTGGCTAAAAAGTTTAAGCTCCGTCCCGGAGTTGGTATTTCTGCAAACCAGATTGGGCTTAACAAGAGGATGTTTGCTGCATTTATAAAAAGAGAAAATGGTAATAACTTTGAACACATCTTGATTAACCCTAAAATAATCAGCCACTCTGCAAGCATGATTTATTTGCCTGACAGCGAGGGATGTCTCTCTATTGACAGGCCTGTTATGGGCTATGTGCCTCGTTTTAAAAGAATTACAGTGAAGGCATATGACATTAATGGGACGGAAGTAAAAATTAAATTAAAAGACTATGAAGCAATTGTATTTCAGCATGAGATTGACCATTTAAACGGTATATTGTTCCCCGATCACATTAACCGCACCAATCCTTTCCAGCTTCCGGAAAATATCGATATAAGTCCCCTTTAACTAAAAAAAAGCGACTTTCCTATTAAAGGAAAGTCGCTTTTTTTATTAGCTTGCACTAGTTGTGCTAGCTGTATCCAAGTTGTTCTTTATTTCGTAGTCAGCTTTTACTTCTTCCAACCATGTGCTATATTCTGTGTTCATTTTTTGCTCAAACAATGTATCTTTAATTTCATCTTTGTGATCATCCAATTTCGCTTCTACTGCATCTTTATGGCCTGTTACTTTAATGATGTGCCAGCCGTTTGTTGTTTCAACCGGGTCACTGATTTCATCTACATCCATTGCGAAAGCAGCCTTTTCAAACTCTTCAACCATTTGGCCAGATGAGAAGTACCCTAGCTCACCGCCGTTGTCTTTTGTTGCTGTATCAGTTGAGTATTCTTTTGCAAGATCAGCGAAGTCCTCGCCGTCATCCAGCTTTTGTTTCACTTCTTTTGCTGTTTTTTCATCAGCAACTAGAATATGGCTTGCTTCAACTTGCTCAGCTGTGTCAAAGCTTGCTTTATTTTCATCAAAGTAAGATTGAATCTCATCATCAGTTACTTCAATTCTTGGCTCAAGCAATTTCTTGATTTTCAAGTAGCGCAACAGCTCATCTTCAATATCCGCTTTTGATGCACCGTTCGCCTCAAGTGCAGCATTGAAAGCATCTTCTCCGCCTGAAGATTCAATAAGCTCATTAAGCTCGTCCTCTTGTTCTTTATCCGTTACCTTAACTTTTTCCTTATCCGCTTCCAAATCAACTACTTTATTAGCAATTAAAGTTTCAAGGATAGAAGTTCCGTACTGCTTATTCAACGCCTCGTTTAAGTCATCTTGCGTGATTTTTTCTCCATCGATAGATGCCACTGTGTCATTCTTCTGAACTAGAATAACTGCAACTACGATTAAAGCTATTAATACAACTGCTAAAATGGGTAAAATGATTTTTTTGTTTTTCATTCTGTGTCCTCTCTAAACAATATTTTAATATGCTAAAACTATCATAATTGATATGACAATTCTACTGCCACATAAAATACATCATACCATAAAAATATTACAAAAATATTAACAAAAATAGAAATCCCATCTGATTTTTAGTATTTTTACCAGATGGGATTTTTAATATTAAACAAGCTTCTTAATTGGTGCTGGTGTTGCTAGTCAAAGTCAGCTCCACTGTCTTCTTGCTGCCATCATGATATACGACCATTTCTACTTTATCGCCGATATCCACTTTTGTATATAAATATTTTCTTAAGTCAGAAGACCCTTCAAGTTCCGTTCCATTAATGGAGACAATTACGTCTTGGACTTCAAGGCCAGCTTTAGCTGCTGCAGAGTTGGAATCAATATTTGTTACCATAACTCCTTTTGTAACTGAGTCAGGGAGATCCTGCAGGTACATTTGCGGCACTTCCTCTAAACTTGCAAGACCGACTCCGATATATGGACGTTCTACTTCTCCATCTTCTATAATTTCATTGACGATTGGAAGCAAGTCATTACTTGGAATCGCAAAGCCAAGCCCCTCTACCCCGTCCTCTGAAATCTTCAAGCTGTTAATACCGACTACCTCGCCTGCAGAGTTAATCAAGGCACCGCCGCTGTTCCCAGGGTTTATGGCTGCATCTGTCTGAATTACGTTAAACTCCCAATCACCAGCTGATGTAGTAACGGTGATGCTTCTGTCCACTGCACTTACAATACCTTGTGTAACTGTTCTTGATAAATCAAGCCCAAGTGGGTTACCAATTGCCCAAACTTGATCGCCTGGGCGCAGTGTAGAGGAGTCTCCAAAGTCAATAACATCAGTAGCATACTTGGCGTCAATTCTGACAACAGCCAAGTCTGTAAGTGCATCTGCTCCGATTAACTTTCCTTCTGTTTTGTCACCGTTATAAAGTGAAATTTCTAATGAATTTGCTCCTTCAATTACATGGTTGTTTGTCGCAATGTACGCATACTTATCATCCTTTTTAAAGATGATTCCAGAGCCTGATCCTGATTCAACGTCAGTGGACGTACTTTGAGAAAATTGGCTTGTTGTTTGCTGCTGAACATTCACAATGCCAACTATTGCTTTAGAAGATGTTTCAACCATATCTGCAATAGATGAGCTGATGTCAGAATTTTTGGCTGACGTCGTCTGTGCAGTTATATTATTAGAGCTAGTGCTGTCATCGCCAACTTTGCTGCTTAACTCTTCCACCTGTTGTTCCAGCTTTGAATACTGCCCATCAAGCAAATTCGTATGAGGAACAGCCACAAACGTCAATGCAGATCCGACAACACCCGCAGCCAGCAAGGAAAAGAAACCTTTCCATTTAGGATTTCCTGAGGAGGGCCGCTCCTTGCTTCTCTTACCGGAAGACTGTTCAGCAGCTGCTGCAGCCATCGTCTGCTGAGCGTGAATCTGCTCTTGTGCACCAGTTCTTTCATGCCCTCCGTCACTTGCCACTCTTTCATATTCACGGGCAAACGCATCTGCTTTATCGAAGTCTGACACTCCTGAATCTTGGCTATTGTTCTCCTGATTTGCCGATTTTACTTCAGCCTCTTCTTCAGACTTATTTAAATCCACAGCTTCATAATTTGCTGTGCCTTCTGCTTTTTTTTCCGTAAACTCAGCGTTGCTTGTGAGCTCTGTTTTCTCATTAACATTTTTTTCTTCATTCACATTCTCTTTTACCGTTTCAAAGTCATGTTCACCGTTCCGATTCTCTTTGTTTTTATCAAATTCATTCATCTTATATACCTCCTATAATAATTACCACTGTGCATCATCTATAAGAAGAAATTCATAATCGTATTTATTTCATATTTATATAATAAAACTTATATATGAATAAATTATTAACAAAGTTTTAATAGACCTAGAAAAAATCAAGAAGAAAAGGAGAACTTTTAGTAAAAAAGCTCTGATTTTGCCGGTTTTAACTTTTTACCCAGCATAATCAGGAGCTTATTAGTTATTTTAATATTGGAAAATATATAGTAAATTTCGTTCCTGTGCCTTTTTGGCTGCTTACTTCTATTTTACCTTGATGGAATTGCACAAGCTGTTTTACTATCGATAATCCAAGACCAAACTCTCCGTAGGGATTATTAGTTCTCGAGATATCAGCCTTATAAAACCTCTTCCAAATATTTTCAATTTCTTTAGTGTCCATTCCAATACCAGTATCTTCAATTTCTACAATTGTATAGTTTTCTTCTTCTCTGCCTTTTAGCCATATTTTCCCGGCATCTGTAAACTGAATACTGTTTTTCGTAATATTCATGATAATTTGAATCAGCCTGTCATAATCCGCATAGATATAAACATCATCAGCAACATCCACATGGATCTCCAGATTCTTCTCGGCTGCCTGTGTATAAAGCTGCTCTTGAATTATCTCAAGAACTTCTCCAAGTTGAATGGATTCTTTCAACAGCACAATCTGATTTGAACGAATTTTATCATAATCAAGATTTTCATTCACAAGCCTGATTAGCCTTTTCGTTTCTTGACTCACGAGATTAATGCCCTTCCCTTTTTCTGCTTCGGGTATCATATTATTATTGAGTCCCTCGATTACACCGCTAATGGTTGTCAGCGGCGTTTTCAATTCATGGGACACATCGGACATAAACTGTCTTCGTCGATTCTCTAAGGCGTCTATTTCTTCCTTTGAAATACGCAGACGGTCAACCATGGAATTAAAGTCACTCGCTAATTCACCAATCTCATCAAAATTCGATGAATGAACCCTGACACTGTAGTCTCCAACCGCAACAAGGCTCGTTGCTTCCTGAAGTTTCTTAATCCTTCTAACATGGATTCTGGATAAAAGAATACTTAACAGTAGTGCTACCCCAAATGCAAAAAACACAGAATATACTAGATACTTATTTATCTCATTAATAAGCTGCTTTGAATCACTTAAAGGAGCAGTAAGCAATATTCCGCCTTCAACCTCTCCGTTCACACTATAAGGAATAGCAACAAGGGTAACCTCTTGGTTTCCCCGTCTCGTACTGCTTTTAATCACTTTATTGTTTTCTCCGTCTTTAATGGCATTCCATTCTTCATCCGTTATATTAATTCTTTTACCGACAGAAGCAATGACATTTTGTTGTGTATCAAATATACCAAATGTTACACCCCTGCTTTTTAGCACGTCTGCGTAATTCAGCAATGTATCCTGCGCTGAAGTCTGCATCTGGTTACCTTGTATATCCGTAAGGATGTTAATGCCATAATCATAAAGTTCCTGTCCTTTAATGGTGAGCACCACTTTCTCGACAAAATGAGTAGAGGCAATACTTACCACTAAAAACGCAACAACAATAACACTAATATGGCTTATTAGCTGCTGGTATAAATACTTAATTCTCATTCATTACCACCGTTTCATCATATTTATAGCCTACTCCCCACACAGTATGGAAGAATGGCTGATTATCACGGCCGATTTTCCTTCTCAGCCTTTTAATATGAACATCTACTGTACGATCATCTCCGTAAAATTGAAAGCCCCATACTTGCTCTAATATTTGATCCCTTGAAAACACTTGTTTTGGATGCTGTGCAAAAAAAGACAAAAGATCAAACTCTTTAGGCGTAAGATTAGATATGAGTTTTTCTGAAATGAATACTTCCCGTGTTTCCTTATTAATCTTAATAATACTCGTTTCTATGTTTTCTTCCAAACTATTTCTATCCTTTGCTTGTCTTCTGGCAATTGCTTTCATTCTCGCAGTCAAAGCCAATGGGCTAAACGGCTTGGTAACATAATCGTCTGCTCCCATTTCCAGACCAAGAACCTGATCTGATTCAGTATCCTTTGCTGTTAGCATAATAATCGGCACTTGTTGATCGACTTCTCTAATTTTCCGGCAAACTGTTATTCCGTCCATTCCCGGCAGCATCCAATCCAAAATGACCATATCAAATTCAGTATTTATAAAACGCTTATATCCTTCCAAGCCATCATGAAGGAATACTCCATTAAAACCTTCTTTTCCAAAAAACATCTCTAACATAGAGCAAACGCCAATATTATCTTCTACAACTAAAACTTTCATATTTGCTGCCCTCCGTTACATGCTTTTTTATTTATTAAACCTGCTTTCCACCATCTCTGCAACAGTTCTTGAACATGTTTAAATGATTGTTAATGGTTAAGAAATAATTTGTTCATAATTTCAAAATTATTCTCAAGCTGTATACTTAAAGGAAACAGCGAAGGGGTTGATGATTATGCTTATACATTTACACCAATCAGATTGTGTTACCGCAAAAGCAATTTATGAGTTACAGAGACTTTCCTATCAGGTCGAAGCTGAACTTATAGATTATAGGGACCTTCCTCCTCTAAAGGAGACTATCGCCGATATTCAGAAGAGCAGTGAAGTTTTTTTCGGTTGGAAGGTTGGCGAAGAACTGGTTGGCGCTTTATCTTACCAAGAAACAGAAAGTATCCTTATCATCTGCAGACTGATCGTCCATCCGGCCAATTTTCAGCTCGGCATAGCCTCTAATCTGATAAGCGGCCTCTTGGAAAAACGAAGTAAACCAGTACATGTATGTACAGCTGCGAAAAACACACCTGCAGTTCGGCTTTATCAAAAATGGGGTTTTGAAATAACGAAAACATTCACAACAAAAGACGGTCTACTTCTTGTCCAACTACAGACAAAATAAAATAAAGCCTCAGGAGGTAAGTACTAATCCCTTGAGGCTTTGTTTGATTATTTATTATTGTTTTCTTCCCATACCCGTCTTGCGAGCAGTATTCCTCCTGTTATACCTGCATTATCTCCAAGTCCAGGCCTTACTATATAATTTTCTATATCTGTTGATACTTGTGGAAATTCTATATAGCCATTTAATAGCTCCTTGAGATAGCGGCTAATATGTGTTAAAACATGCTCCTGGTTCATAACCCCACCACCGAGGATAATCTTTTTCGGAGACAGGATTAATATATACTGCATAAGCGCTTGAGCAATATAATAGCCTTCTATTTCCCAGACCTTTTCATTGCCGCTTAGTTCTACCGCCTTTTCGCCCCATCTTTCTTCAATAGCAGGGCCTGCAGCTAACCCTTCTAGGCAATCCCCATGATATGGACATCTTCCTTTATACTCATCTTCCGGATGTCTCCTCACAAGAATATGACCCATTTCAGGGTGTGTTAAACCTTGAAGGAGTTCACCTTGAACATAAGCTCCTGCACCTATTCCCGTTCCAACTGTTATATAGAGGCAACTGTCAAGACCCTTAGCGGCCCCAAGAACTGCCTCTCCTAGAGCTGCAATGTTTACATCTGTATTAAAACCCATCGGAATGGAAAATTCCTTCTTCAGCGCATTTAATAAAGGGTAATCTCTCCAGGCAAGCTTAGGAGTTGTCGTAATGTTTCCATATGTTGGACTTTCACTATCTACATCGATTGGTCCAAAAGAGCCGATGCCGATTGCTTCCACTTTATGTTTTTTAAAAAAAGCAATTACCTCTGGCATTGTTTCTTCTGGAGTAGTAGTTGGTATGGAGATACGTTCCTTAATTTCTCCTGTCTCCGTACCCACCGCACATACAAATTTTGTTCCGCCAGCTTCAACCGCACCGAATAATTTCATGTATTTTCCCCCATTTCATTATCAGTAAGAACGCTTTCAATTTTTCCTCTTAAAATAGCACAATGCTATTTTAAGGATCCAAACAAGGACTTACTTTTTATCTGCCGGAAACACAATTCCAGTTTGTTTTCTTACTTCTTCCATAACTTCAGTTACTGCTAATGATAAATCTAGAGAATTTATCACCGATTCTTTCTTCCCAGCAAGGATAGTATCAATAAACTCTTTCGCCTCATAATACATAGCTTCTTCCTTTTGCTGTACAGAAACATCTTCTCTTTCCCCATTACGGTACGCTATCTCAATCTTTTTCGGTGTATTCATTTGGTCTATTAAAATATTGCCATCCTCACCTTGAATTTCAGATGGGATAAGGGAATTCGTAATTTTAGAATACATCAGCACAATATCCATTTCCTCATATGTCATAATGATGCTTCCTTCTCCATCTACTCCGCTTTCAAGCATATAGCTAGAGGCTTTGACAGACTGAGGCTTTCCAAACAATGCGACCATTGGATAAATGCAATACACGCCGATGTCCATCAATGCTCCATTAGAGAATTCCGGTTTGAACGCATTAAGGATATTTCCTTCCTTGTATGCATCATATCTGGAGGAATACTGGCAATAGCTTGCGAAAGCACGTCTAACTTTCCCTATTTTATGTATATTCTCTTGGATCGACTTAAAATTAGGCAGCATTGTCGTTTTTAAAGCCTCCATCAGCAGCACATTATTTTCCTTTGCAGCTAAGACCATCGCTTCTGCTTCCTTCACATTCGATGCAAATGCTTTTTCTGTTAAAACATGCTTTTTATTGTTTAAAAAAAGGATAGACTGCTCAGCATGCAATGAATTAGGACTGGCAATATAAACGGCGTCGATTAGATCACTCTCTGCCATCTCTGTCATACTTGTGAATATATGCTCGGCTTCATACTTTTGCGCAAATGCTTCAGCCTTCTCTTTTGATCGTGAATATACAGCGGCTAAGGTGAACTCCTCCACCATATTTGCTGCTTGAATAAATGACTCTGTAATCCAGTTTGTTCCTATAATACCAAATCGAACACTCATGAATTTCCTCCTTGACCATCATTAAACATATTTTCTCTTCTATATTTTCTATCGAAATTTATGAAAAAGCAACTCTACAGCGGCATTTTCATAAATTGTAAATGAAAGAACCCAATCTGCTTCACAGCAAATCGGGTTCTTGGTTACAATTTATTATTTTGAAATAGCTGCATCGATTTCTTTTGCCATTTCATCTGTAGAGATCAAACCACCGCCAGAAAGATACCAATAGTTAGGGTTTAAGTAGATAATATGGCCGTTTTTTGCTGCATCAGTACCGTTAACAAGCTCGTTGTCTAATACTCCTTCAGCAGAAGATTTCCCGCCAACAACTGCTCCTCTATCTACGACAAATAGATATTCTGGGTTCTTCTCTGCAATATATTCGAAGGAAATGCTTTGTCCGTGTGTAGAAGCTTCAATGTTTTCATCTGCTTGAGCCAATCCAAAGACATCATGGATAATCCCGAACCTTGATCCAGCTCCATATGCGCTCACACTGCCGTCATTTACTAGTACTACTAATGATTTACCTTCGACTGCCTTCGCTTTATCGTTTAATGTTGTAATTGTTTCATCAACTTTAGCCAATTCTTCTTTCACTGCATCTTCTTTCCCGAAGATTTGACCAACTATTTCCATATTCTTCTTAAATGATTCCATATAGTTAGTTGTATCAACAGCTACATAAACAGTTGGTGCAATTTCGCTTAAGTCTTCATATGCTGCAGATTGTCTGCCTGAAATAAAGATAACATCTGGAGCCAACTCACTAATCGCTTCTAAATCTGGCTCTTTAAGGCCACCAACATTTGTGTATTTGCTTTCGCTGTACTTAGAAAGATAATCTGGAAGACTGTCTTGTGGAACACCTGCTACTTCTACTCCAAGTTTATCTAATGTGTCTAATATACCCATATCAAAAACAACAACTTTTTTCGGATTATGTTCAACTTTTGCTTCCCCTAATTCATGCTTTATTGTAATTGGTTCAGCTGCTTTTTCATTATCAGATGCACTGCTGTTTGTAGAAGTATTGCCGCATGCTGCCAATACTGCCATAACTAAAGCTACAAATAAAATAGATAATTTTTTCTTCACTTAAGACACCCCTATTATTATATTTAGATTATTTAAATTAAATTGATTGCAATGATAAACAGAATATCCTATGATTGAGATATTAGTATTTTCCTAGTACATTTTCCTAGAATGTCATAAGGAAAATATTATGCTAATGGTAGTGTTATTATGGATCTTCTGGCGAAGAGACTTAAGATTAAGTTTTCCATAGAGCACTGCCTCCTTTCTTTTTATAGAACATCTACCATTAGTTCTGCTTAGCCTAGCAGTCAATAATTTATGACTTTAGGCGAAATAGACACAGATTTTATGATTGTTAATTTCCTCTATCTGCATATCCATTTCATAGATATCCTTTAGGACAGCTTGATTGATGATACTGTCTGCCGGACCATCATTAACTAGCTTGCCATTTTTTAATGCCACTATATTATCAGAATAGACAGAAGCAAAATTGATATCATGGATAACAATGACAACTGTTTTCCCCAGCTCGTTTACAAGTCTTCTAAGAACCTTCATGATTTGTACAGAATGCTTCATATCCAGATTGTTCAACGGCTCATCGAGCAGGATATATTCTGTATCCTGTGCAATTACCATCGCAATGTATGCCCTTTGCTTCTGCCCGCCGCTCAATTGATCTAAATATTTATGCTGTATTTCATCAAGCTCCATATAAGAAATCGCTTCTGCAACAGCAGCTTCATCCGCTTTCGTCAGTCTCCCTTGTGAGTAAGGAAATCTTCCGAAACCTACTAGTTCCTTAACTGTCAACCGTATATTAATATGATTGCTCTGCTTAAGAATGGATATCTTTTTTGCCAGCACATTGCTTTTTGTTGTAAAGACACTTTGCCCATCAATCAAAACATCACCGCTGTCACCTTTAATCAGCCTGCTGATGATTGATAACAATGTGCTTTTTCCTGCACCGTTCGGACCGATAAAGGAAGTGATTTTTCCTTTTTCTATGGAAAGAGACACATTTTCAAGGACGCTTTTTCCGTTGTATTGTTTACTGACATTCTTGACCTCTACCATGCTCTTCTCTCCTTTAACAATAAATAGATGAAATAAACTCCACCGACAAAGTTGATGATAACACTGATTGTTGTTGAGAATGTAAACACTCTTTCAACAATGAGCAAGCCACCAACAAGCGCTATTATGCTCAGCAGAATGGAGCCTGCAATTAGTTGGCTATGCTTATACGTTTTAAGAAATTCTCTGGCAAGGTTCACGACGAGCAATCCTAGGAATGTGATTGGTCCGACAAGTGCAGTCGATACACTAACCAGAATTGCTACAACTACAAGCATATTCCTTACAACACGGTCATAATCAATCCCAAGGTTGATTGCCTGCTCTTTACCAAGTGACATTACATCGAAAAACTTGCTGTAGCGTGACACATATATAGCAACTGCTGTAATTATCACTATACATATCGTCAATATATCTGTGTTTACACTGTTGAAGCTTGCGAACATTTTATCTTGAACGATCAGGAACTCATTAGGGTCTATCAGCATCTGCATAAAGGATGACAGACTTGAGAAGAAACTTCCAAGAATAATCCCGATTAGCAGAAGCAACAGAATATTTTGGCTCCCTTTCCTGAAGAACAAGTAGTACAGAACAATAGAGAACAGTATCATCAGCACGACTGACATTAGAAAGTTGACATTACTGTTCAGCATCGTTAAGCTTTGTGAACCAAAAAAGAAAACAACAAACGTCTGAATAAATAAATACAAAGAATCTAGTCCTAAAATGCTAGGGGTCAAAATTCGGTTATTTGTAATCGTCTGGAAAACCATTGATGAAAATGCAATGCATCCACCTGTCAGGCATATCGCTAATATTTTAGTTGCTCTTCTTGGTATGACATATTCCCAATTCACACTGCTGACTTTTATCAGCATGAATACTGCAATAAGCAGAACGGCAATTATCGCTAGAAGCAAAAGTTTTCTCTTAGGCTGATTCATACGTTCTTCTCCTTATCAATAAATAAAGGAATATGGCACTCCCGATAACGCCAACCATTACACCAATCGATATTTCATATGGATAAATGATGACTCGTCCAAGGATATCGCATATCAGCACAAAGTTTGCACCTAATAATGCTGTGTGAGTTAAGCTGTTCTTCAAGTTATCTCCTCTATAGAGGGAAACAATATTAGGAATAATAAGTCCCAAAAATGGAATCATTCCGACTGTAAGCAGCACTACGGATGATACGAGGGCAACTATTATTAAACCAATATTTACAACTCTTTTATGGTTTAGGCCTAAGCTCGTGGAGAACTCCTCTCCCATTCCTGCGATTGTGAATTTATTCGCATATAGATATGCGATAATAACTACTGGAATACTTATGTACAGCAGCTCATATCTCCCTTCCATAATCAAAGAGAAATCACCTTGGAGCCATGAAGACATGTTTTGCACAAGGTCATTTTTCATGGAAAAGAATGTTGTAATGGAACTGATGATATTTCCAAGCATAAGGCCAACCAGCGGAATGAAGATTGCATCCTTAAATTTAATTCGATTTAAAATTTGCATAAATAGGAATGTACCAATCAATGCAAAAACGAAGGCCACAAGCATTTTGACTATCGGAGTTGCAGTTGTGAACATCATTAGCGCAATAAGAATGCCAAATCTTGCCCAGTCCATCGTCCCAGCTGTTGTGGGAGACACGAATTTATTTCTGGTAATTTGCTGCATAATTAGTCCGCAAATGCTTAGGCTTACACCTGCAATAATAATGCTTATTAAACGAGGAAACCTGCTTATTAATAAAATCTCTTTCTGATCCTCTGTCAATTTAAATATACTCAAAGGATTAATATCAATAACTCCTATAAACAAGGAGGCGATTGACAACACTATTAACATGATGGCTAAATATCTTATCTTCATAGATGGTAGATTGAGTCAAAACCTCGCTCTTTATTCGCCTCCTTAAAACGGTATTTATATCTAAAAAATTCTCAAATGATTTTCATTATCATTTAGCTTCATAAACTGATTTTATCATTTTTTTCATTAACGTCAATGGTTTTTCCTGAACAAGTTTCCAATTTACAGTCATTTTATTCTCATTTAGTTAAATTGAACTAGAATTTAACTAACAAAAAAACCTCCGATTTCTCGGAGGTTTTTCTTAAAATTAATAATGAACATGTCCAGATGTCATTACCCATATTGTTCCTGCTGCCACAACAATCGCACAGAAGAATGCATAAATGATGTTAATCATTTGCATTTTGCCTTCGCCTTCAGTTAAATGCATGAACATGAAAAGCTGAAGAAGCGCTTGAATTACTGCTAAAGAACCAATAATCCACATAACCGTTACAAAAGGAAGATCTGTATATCTTACAGCACCTACTGTTGCAAAAGTCAGCAATATGGATACGATAAATCCTGCTACGTGACCTGTCGGAAAACTACTATTATGTTTCGCCATCTATTACACCATCCTTGCTAGATAAACGAATGTGAAGATAAAGATCCACACAACGTCTAAAAAGTGCCAGTACAAGCTGATAATAAACGTTTTACGCGCAGTCGTAGGTGTTAATCCACGTTTAACCAATTGGATAATAACCGCAATCGCCCAGCCGATACCGATAGAAACGTGAAGCCCGTGTGTTCCTAAAAGTACAAAGAAGCTTGAGAAGTATGCGCTTGTCTGCATTGTCGCACCTTCATGAACATAATGGATGAACTCAGTCACCTCGAAGAATACGAAACCAGCACCAAGTAATAATGTGATAATAAGCCAAGTTAATAAGCCTTTCAAGTTATTGCGGCGCATATACCAGATAGCAATACCGCAAGTGAAACTACTTGTTAACAACAGCAATGTTTCGATCATAACATCTTTTAAGATAAATAAATCTTTAGGAGTAGGTCCATCTGCAAATGCATTGTATAGAGAACCGTGTGCGGCGAACAATGATGCAAATAAGACTATTTCAGCACCCAAGAAAATCCAGAAACCGAAAATGTTAAGACGGTTCTGTTCCGTTTGGTACTCCAACGGTAAAGAAGTATCTACTTTAGCCATTATTTTTCACCCCTCCATGCACGTTCAATTTTCTTAACGTCGTCGACTTTGACGTGATAACCTTCATCATAATCGAAGGAACGTACTAGCAAGCCTACGAATATAAAGGCCGCTGCAATTGCTGCTAGAGGAATCCACTCAAATACCATGAAGAATCCGGCAGCGCCAAAGATTACACACATGATGAATGGAAGCCCTGAATTGCTTGGCATATGAATTTCTTCTAACTCATCTTCTTTTAAAACTAACGCATCTTTATCTTTTTTCTTCATGTGCCAGAAAGCATCTAATGTTTTAACTTCAGGCAGTTGAGCAAAGTTATAGAACTGTACAGGCGAAGCTGTATGCCATTCTAATGTTCTTGCATCCCATGGATCTGTAGAAATATTGCGATCTGCATAACGTGCACTCCAGTAGATGTTGTACACTAATACTGCGAAACCAGCTGCTAGAATCAATGAACCTACTGCTGATAGTGCGAATAACGGTCCAAACCCTGATTCAGCAGAGAATGTGTAAGAACGTCTAACCGCACCTTTAAGTCCTAGGAAGAACATTGGCATGAACGTTAAGTTGAAACCAATATTAAACAGCCAGAAATTCCATTTTCCTAAACGTTCGTTCAATGCATGACCGAACATCTTTGGCCACCAGTAATAGAATCCGGCAAATACCGCGTATACTACCCCTGGAATCAACACATAATGGAAGTGAGCCACTAAGAATAAAGTATTGTGATATTGATAGTCAGCTGCTGCCATTGCAAGCATTACCCCTGTTACCCCACCAATAGTGAAGGTTGGAATAAAAGCAAGTGACCATAGCATTGCAGTTGTGAACTGGATACGACCTTTTCTCATCGTAAACAGCCAGTTGAAAATCTTAACCCCAGTAGGAACTGCGATTAACATCGTCGTAATTGAGAATACAGAGTTAACGACTGGTCCAGATCCCATTGTGTAGAAATGGTGAACCCAAACAACGAAACTTAAAATTGCAATACCAACAATGGAGATAATCATAGATTTGTATCCATATAATGTTTTTCTTGCAAATGTAGAAATAATTTCAGAGAACATACCAAATGCAGGCAGGACAACAATATATACTTCAGGATGTCCCCATAGCCAGAATAGGTTGTTCCATAGCATCGCATTTCCTCCGCCTGAAACAGTGAAGAAATGTGTACCGAACATACGGTCAAATGTCATCAATGCCAATGCAACAGTAAGAATCGGGAATGCAAAAATGATAAGGACGTTTGTCAATAAAGCAGTCCAAGTAAACATAGGCATTTTCATTAATGTCATGCCTTTTGTACGCATTTTCAGGATTGTGACAACAAAGTTAATACCTGTCATCAATGTACCTGCCCCAGCAATCTGCAAGGCAATTGCGTAATAGTTATTACCTACCCCAGGTGTAAATTCCTTACCTGCAAGCGGGAAGTACGATGTCCAACCAGCATCTGGAGAACCACCGACTACGAAAGAAATATTGAAAAGCATTGCTCCGGCAAAAGTCAACCAGAAGCTTAGTGCATTCAATTGCGGGAACGCTACGTCACGAGCTCCAATTTGCAACGGAATAATAACGTTCATAAGACCAATCAACGCTGGCATCGCCATGAACAAAATCATGATAACACCATGTGTTGTAAATACTTCATCATAATGCTGTGCATCCAGGAACTTCATGTCCGGTGCTGCTGTTTGTGTTTTCATCATCAAACCGTCAATACCGCCGCGGAAGAACATCAGTACCGCAACAATAATATACATAATACCAATACGTTTATGATCGACAGTTGTAATCCATTCATCCCATAGGTAACGCCATTTTTTCAAGTACGTGATCAGAACTAAAGCACCAATCATCGTCAATGCGATACCGATTTGGGAACCGAGGATCAACGGATCTCCTTTTACAAGGATTTCACTCCATTTAATATCCATCAATGCTCACCCCCATCAGTTTTCTCTTCGCTGTCTGCATCTTCGTGATCGAAGATTTTACCTTGATAACCATGAACTTTGTACAATTCAGGGTTCAAATAGTAATTAGAAGTTCCGCCTTTTCCATGATCAATCCACTCTAGATGATTATTAGAGAATGTCATGCGCCCTAAATGTGTCGGCTTCAACAATTCTTTATATTTATCTTCTGTTAACTTAGGTGCTGTATCTTTTACCTCATCAACCCAAGCATCGTAATCTTCTTGTGTTTCAGCTTCTACGTTGAACTGCATTTCTGCATATCCTTTACCGTTGAAGTTTGTATTTTGTCCTAAGTATTCTCCTGTATGGTCAGCAACTAAGTACAGCTCAGTTTCAGCTCCATACATTGTGTACTTTTGACCAGCAAGCTGTGGAACCCAGAAAGACTGCATTGTTCCCGCAGAAGTCAATTTGAACTCAATCGGAACACCAGCAGGAATTTTAACATAGTTTACAGTTTCAATTCCTTCTTCCGGATAACTGAAGATCCATTTCCAATCTGCAGATGTGACATTAATCACGACTGGTTCTTGGTCTTCATAATTCTTCGGAATATCCTCTACTGCATAAATAGTTTTGACAGTAGGAATAGTCAAAGCAATGATGATTAAGAAAGGAATAACAGTCCAGACAACTTCAAGCACTGTACTTCCGTGCTCCTCTGGCGGCTCATACCCTTCGTTTTCAGGTTTAGCGCGGTATTTCCAAACAATGTACCCGAACAAACCAAAAACAACTAGTACGATAATTGTCATAAAAATAAGCGACCAGTTGATCAAATCCATAATGCTTTTAGCTACTGGACCTTTTGGATCAAAAACAACCATGCTTTCACAGCCGCTCAGTACAAAAATTGGCAAAATCGCTAGAAGTGATAATAACAAGCCTTTTTTTGACTTCAATTTAGTGCATCTCCTTCCAATTTAACTTTAAATGTTAAAATATTCACAGAATGTTCATGAAGTAGACATAGAACATTCATTTTAAATAGGTAAAATATCTATTATTACTACCTGTATGATGATATCATATCTCAGAGCCTGTAAATGTGACGAAAATCGTAAGGATAAATTTACCAATTATCACAATTGATTTACCCCTAAATCTAGCAAACATTTTCCAAGAAGATACCAACTCAGTAATTATAGCAGAAGTAGCTATGAAAATCTATGTCCATAAACTTGTCACATCTACTTTTTTAAAAGGTTATTCAACCATTATTACCCAAACTAATAACTTCTATTATATATACTTTTTTGATCCCCTTATATTATTGTTAAAAAGCATTTAAACAAGGCTGGAACAAGGTGTTCCAGCCTATAAGTAACAGACCTTCTTATAAGTAACTTTTACAGTTCTTTCGAATTGGGAGTATTCTTTCTCACTGTTGAGGTTCCATGCGCCAGGATTAGCACAGAAAACCTTCGATGTATTGGCACCTGAAGGGTCTCGGCTGTCTTGCTAATCCTGCGGTAGTCTCCAACACTTACGCTCCAATCAACATCCTTTTTTAATATGACTTCCTTTAAAACAAAATAGAGGCTGGAACAGTGTGTTCCAGCCTTGCTTATTGCCCCATTATTTCATTCCATTTATTCTTGAGCTTATCACTGATAATGCCTGCATCCTCTTTCATTTCGTCCATTACTTGACTCCATTTCGAGGAATTTTCTTCAATAGTTGTCTGAATTTCTTTTGCTTTTTCTTTAATTGCTTCTTTTGTTTCCTCCACTTTCTGTGTCCGTTCGTTTTTGCCGGCAAGCTGATCACTCACAGATATAACAGAGAAGTTCTCTGGTTCTACATACTGTACCGCTTGATCCATTATTGTTTTGAAAATCGGCACAACATCTCCAGAGCTTTTGCTCTTTAAATAATGTTGGTCATCGGTCTTATCATACCCGAGCCACATCGCCCCAACTAGATTTGGCGTATAGCCAACAAACCACTGATCCTTGGTGCCAGACAAATTTTTATTATCCAATTGGGTGGAGCCTGTTTTACCCGCTATTTCAAAACCTGTCACTTTCGCCCCTTGGCCTGTTCCTGAGTCAATAACATCGAGCAGCATAGAGGTCATATTCTCAGCGACTGACTTTGTTGTCACCTTTGTCGATTTCGTCTTATACTCTGCTATCACATTGCCAGTCGGGCCAACGATTTTAGTAATTAAATGCCCTTCCATCCGTACACCATCATTAGGGAATGTAGAGTACGCCTCTGCCATCTGCAGCGGCGACACTCCCTTCCACATTCCACCAAGAGCAATACCTAAATATTCATCTTCCTTTTCATATGGAATTCCAAAACGATCTAAAGCATCAAGCCCTTTATCAAGACCTATTTTATCCAATAGCCACACCGCAGGAACATTCAAGGAGTTCTGTAAAGCCTCATACATAGGAACATCGCCTTGATATGTTTTTGAGAAGTTCTGCGGCTCATAATCACCTTTCTTAAACGGCTCATCTTTAAGGATAGAGGTTGTCTTATAACCACTTTCCAGCGCTGGCGTATATACAGCCAGCGGCTTCATAGTTGAACCTGGCTGCACCTTTATTTGCGTTGCCCTGTTTAATCCTCTGAAGACTTGTTCTCCCCTTCCTCCAACCATTCCTCTTATACCGCCTGTCTCAGGGTCGAGCAGCACAGCACCGCCTTGTGCGCTTGTTCCATCACTGCTTGATGGGAATAGAGAATCGTTCGCAAATGTTTTTTCAAGTGTTGATTGGAGATTCTGGTCCATTTCTGTATAAATTTTATACCCTCTTGTCAAAATTTCCTCTTGGGTAAGACCATACTCGGAAATTGCTTCGCTTATAACAGAATCAACAAAGTAGGCATAGTCTCTTTCGATGAATGACCCCCCACCGTCCTCCAACACGATTTTTTCAGCAACAGCATCCTTATACTCGTCTTCTGTTATCACATTTCGTTCCTTCATTTTCCCTAACACTACATTTCTCCGCTTAATTGCACCATCATAATTATTGTATGGATCTAGTGAAGAAGGAGCCTGCAGCAGTCCTGCAAGCAATGCTGCTTCGCTTACGGAAACATCCTTGATACCTTTGTTATAGTATTTCTTGGCTGCTTGATCAATTCCCCACGCACCGCTCCCGAAATAGACATGATTTAAGTACATCTGCAAAATTTCATCCTTGCTGTAGTGCTTCTCTATTTCCACAGCTAAGAACAATTCTTCTGCTTTACGTTTATATGTCTGTTCAGATGATAACAGGGCATTTTTTGTAAGCTGCTGGGTGATAGTACTACCCCCGCCCGTTATACTTCCAGCAAGGAGGTTCTTGAAAAAGGCCCTCGTAATTCCTTTCAAATCAAAGCCATTATGGCTGTAAAACCGTTCATCCTCTATGGAAACAACAGCACCCGGAACATAGTCTGGCAGATCCTTCAGCTCTACGCCTTCAGTCCGCTCCGTCTTTATCTCCGTTGCCTCGTCACCGTCTTTATCATAAATAACTGTGGCTTGGCTTAATCCAGCCTTCAATGTACTTACATTCGCCTGACTTGCTAAATACATAAAATATAAAATAGAAACTAGTACAAATAATAGCAATGCTAAAAGAAGAATTTGTGTCAAATGTCTTCTTTTCCAAAACCGCCAGAACATCTCCAGCAGGGATTTGATTTTCTCCATCATTTTACCCTTTCCTTTTCTTATTTCTCTATACTTTCTATTTAGACGTATTTCTGTCTTAAATTGTTGCATTTCATTCAATAAAAACTATATGCTCTTTCTTTCGCAAATTCAATATATATTATAGCCAAAATACTGAACTCTACCTCATATTGGCTTGTTTATATACCCATTTTGCAGGGAATAGATAAGAAAAAGGAGTGATTGATATGAAGAAAATGATAAAAACAGTCATTAAATGGGCTCCTGTCATCTATCCAATCGTAAAAAAGATGATGGATAAAAAGAAGCAATCAAAAAATAGAACCGGTTCTGCGACACGCATGCCTAACTGAATCAAGACATAAGAAAGGGCTGAAACTTAAAAGTTTCAGCCCTTTCTATTTGAAAAAAGCTGATTAATGTCAGCTTTTTTCCCTTTAAAAATTCTTAGCGCTTGCTCCTTGCTCTAATCCAGACGCAGTTTTAGCTAAGAAGTGGTAGTATGTCTTTTTATAAGGATGTACATATCCTTTAAGCCATGGTTTTTCTTCGCCACAGAAATGGACTATGGCCGGTTTGCTGCTGGCTTCTTGCTTCTTGATTTCATCAATGAATTCTAATTTCCTTTGTTTTAACAAAAGATATGCTTGAGCATTCCACTTTGGATGAAGCTCCAGCCACTTATTGCAGAGCAATGTATTTAGAATATCTTGGTCATGGTATTCTAACTGTTCGTCTGTAGCATGTTTGATATAATCGAAGGCTCTTTCTGTAATCCTGTTTTCTCTCCAGCTTTTTAAGTCAATTAGCATAATACCTGCATTGAAATAGTTTGCATCCTTGCTGACACCGAGTGTTTCTAATCTATCATGAAGTCCGCAATCTATTACAGCAGCGGCAATGTTCGGAGAAATATCCTGATCATAAATTGTCGATATATCTTCAAGTACTACAGTATCACTGTCAATATAGAGAACTTTTTCAATTTCTGTATCTGAGATTAAATCAGGAATGGAAATACGATAATAGGAGGCTTTTGTGATATGTCTGCTTTCAACTGCATTCTCATATTGTTTTGGATCAACGTCCAAAAACTGGATTGAAGTTTGGTAAGGGGCCACAGTGTTTTGCAGCCATAGTTTATTCTTCTCTGTTATGCCGCCATTAAGCACATATAGCTGCACCTTTCTGTCTTTTTGCGTGCTTTCTAAAAGAGAGACAAACATCACTCCTAAATGGGGAACATAATTATCATCTGTTGAAGAAACTACATGGATAGTGTTACTGAAACTCATTTCATTTTCGCTCCTTTCTATTTGCTAATAATTTACCCTTGTCCATTTCTGACAAAACATATTGGAAAATAATACAAAAAAAGCTGTCCCAATAAAGGACAGCCTCTAAACATATTATTGAATTTCATTGTAAACTTTTATGACAGCTTTAACTAATTGATTGTCTAAAGACAGCCCGGATACTTCGCTGAATGCTTGTTCTACACCTTTATCCAAAATTAATTCTTTTAACTCAACTGACTCTTGGTCCTCACTAGAGAAAAACAGCAGTGCAGATGCCATAACCTCCACTAAACCAGCAGGCAGCTCCTTGAATAACTCAACATATTCAATTGCTGGAGCCACAAGACGGTCATTGCGACTTAGTTTACGAAGCGGAGAGCGGCCAACCCTTTTCACATCGTCTACGATATGAGGATTTGAGAATCTTCCGATGATTTTTTGGATATATTTTTGATGCTCTTCATTGTCGAACTTGTATTTTTCTACAAGCACTTTTCCAGTCTCACTTAATACCTGCAAAACTTTTTCCTCAACTTCTTTATGTGCAATTGTTTCAGAAATAGTCTTATAGTCTTCTCGGTTTCCTAAGTAAGCTGTTGTGGCATGGCCCGTATTAACAGTGAAAAGTTTTCTTTCAATATAAGCAGTCAAATTTCCAACGAAATGCGCCTCTGGAATTACAGGCTTCTCACCTTTAATTTTTGTTTCATCAATAACCCACTCAAAGAATGGTTCTACTAGGACATCTAGCAGCTTATCATTGGATTGATTCGGAACAATGCGATCCACAGCAGAATCAGGGAATCCAATGTATTCCTCGGCCCAAACTTTTTCTTCATCATTTAAGTTATCAAACACGAATTTTTTTAATTCCGTGCTACCGCCTATCATGTTTTCACAAGCAATGATATTTAAGAATTGGCCGTTTTTTGCTTTTCTTGCTTTCAAACCGTCTGCAATCAACGGAGCAATGAACTTAAGGATATTTGGACCAATTGCTGTTGTCACTAAATCAGCAGATGCAATTTCTTCTACTGCAAGCTGAGGATTCAACTTACTGTTTATGCCCTTAATATTCGACACCGTAAATTGGTCTTTCGCATCGTTTGCCAAGAACACTCGGTAAGTGCCCTCTTGATTAATTTCATCAATAATCTTTTCATTTACATCCACAAAGTGAACTTCATAATTTGATTGATGCAACAAAAGACCGATAAAACCTCTCCCAATATTTCCTGCTCCAAAATGGATGGCTTTCATATTAGTTAACCTCGCTTAGAATTGAAATAATTTCCTCTTCTGATTTTGCTTGAACAAGTTTTTCTACATTTTCTTCTTCAGAACATACGATAGCGATTTGAGAAAGAATTTCTAAATGCTCTCCGTCTTTTCCTGCAATACCAACAAGCAGCTTAACGATATTGCCGTCACCAAAATCTACACCGTTCGGAACTTGCACTACAGATAGACCTGATTGAAGAACAGCTGCTTTCGCTTCGTCTGTACCATGAGGAATTGCTAAGAAATTACCCATGTAAGTAGAGGATAACGCTTCTCTTTGTAGCATTGCTGGGATATAATCTGCTGACACATAGCCTTGGTCTACCAAAATTTGTCCAGCTAATTTGATAGCCTCAGTTTTCTCAGATACATTGCTGTTTAGGATGATGTTTTCTTTTTTTAATATAGACATTTTGTTGCCTCCTGATTTGTATGAATATAGTTTTTTAAGTATTGATTGCTTATGAAATGCGTCAACTCTTCTTTTGTTCCCTTTTCAAAAATCCTTATGCTTGTTTGCGACTGGATTATAAGAGAACTGATAAAGCTCAGTAATTCCAAAGTTGACGAAGCCAAATCGAATGGTGCTAACAGTAGTAAGATTCTAGACACCTTTTCACTTCCGCCATTCATCGACTTTAATTCAAAAGCATTGGTAGTATTTATTATATTAAAAGATGGAAATGCCACTTTCTCACTTCTTGTATGATAGAGAGCAAGTGTTGTATCTGGAATAGCTAAGCCGCCTATCTTCTCTCTTGCCTTAAGTGAACGTAACACTTCTGGAGCATCGGTGATAGAACTTCCTTGCTTAAGCTTTTCCAGCCCATCCTGTAACACACATGTTAATTCAGCATCACTAGCCGCTTCCCATACTTCAAATCTTTTGAGCAGGTCGGCAAGAAATGCCACTTGCTTCCCTAACTGATCAAAGCGCTCAAAGCTTAGTGATAATATCTCTATCCCATCATTGGCCGGCTCTGCGACGTCTGTTAATTGTCCGCCTTTTTCCTGCAAGTAGTTTTTGACAATCTCCAGTTCTTGATTCGTTAAAATCGGACTGACTACAAAGTAATCTCTGTTGATATCCTCAATTGGGATAGTTGATAAAATGGCATCATAATCATCAATCGCAATGTTTTTCAGTTCAAAGACTGAAGCTGTTTTAATTTCAGACAGACCAGGTATTTCATTGCCGATTTTTGCAGCAAGCATTTTTGATGTTCCAATTCCACTTGAACATATAATTAAAACCCTTAATTTAGTCGTGAGCTGCTTAGAACTCAACGCAGACCCGAAATGAAGAACCAAATAACCGATTTCCTCATCTGGAATTTCCAGTTTTGGGAACGTTAATTCTGCTGCCTTTTTTACGACTTTAAAGAGATCATAATAGTCTTCCTTAATATTGCTCAGCAGCGGGTTGGAAATTCTCATTTTTTGTTTTAGCCTGTATAATGCTGGTTGGAGATGTGCCAAAAGCCCTTGGGATAAGGTTTCATCCAATAGCCTTGTATGAAGAAGATTCTCCACATTCTTAATCAGGCTCTGTACAATGACAGCTACCTCTATATTTTCGTCTTTTATTCCTATATCCTTGTCATAGCGGATTTTAGCTCCCCGCAAATGCATCGTTATATAGCCAATTTCTTCATCTGGTATAGCAACCTCAAAGGTCCTTTCAAGACGGTGAGCGATTTTACGGGCGAACTCAAACTCCTTTGTTGTTTTCAGTTCACTTAAGTAGTCTTCCTGAAGGGTGATATTTTCTCCCCTTTGAATACGCTCCATAGCCAATGCAATATGGACTACCAGCCCTACATAAGAACTGTCTGCCAGGCTGTATGGAAGTTCCTCATTAATATCTTCAATAATCCCCTCAATCAAGATAATCTTTTCCTTATGAACAAGACCTAACAGCCGTTCTGAGATTGAATCTATTTTATTGGTGGATTTCTTTTGGATGTTGTCTCTGACCATTTTTAAAAATTCCGGCACATCAAATCTTTCAGAGATAAGACTTGTTATCGCCTTTCTTTTTGCATCCTCTGATCCTTCTAGCTCAATTCCATAGCCGCGTTTGCGCACAAGCCGCAATTCATATTTTTTTATGATTGGCTCAAGCTTATCCAAATCATGACTGACAGTTGCCGTTGTCACACCCATATCGTTGGCAAGGGAAAAGAGTTTCACAGGCTCTTTATTATCTAAAAGTGTGCACAACGCTACAATAAGTCTTTCATCTGGGGTATATTCTGTAAAATCCTGTTTCAGGATGGTAACCCTTAATTGATAGATATCACCTTGTGTACCAATTACCTTTACTCCCACTCCTGCTTTTTTTTGCAGCTTCAAATGAAATGCCTTCAAAACATCTTCAATATTCTTCAGGTCACGATGGATTGTCCGCTCACTCACATTCACAATGTCAGCAAGCTGCTTGATGGTGACATCCTCTTTCATATCTTCAAGCAAAAACTGCAGAATCAGTCTTTCTCTAGCGGAAATAACCATGCCATATCCCCTTGTTTTCTTGACATAATTTAATTATAAATAAGCATCCTTTTAGATTCAAACAGTTGTTATAGCATTTTTTTCGCACACAATGTTGCCATTATTAAATATTAGACTCTAGAATATTATTTTATTTATATTACCCACTATTAACTCTTTTACAACATAAATAAGAGCATCACTTATTAGGCGATGCTCCATTTAACAACATTATTTCAAGTTGTTGATAATTTCATCATATTTAGGGCTGTTCATAAAGTTTTCTACAGACACATGTTTCACATTTGGAAGCTTCGCAACTGCACGGTCTGTTAAATCTTTATGGGTGATAACAAGATCCGCATCATTTGGAAGATTGGCAATTGATGTATTTGTTACATCAACACCTTCAATGCCGGCTTTTTTCACTTTATTGCGCATGATAGAAGCACCCATTGCACTTGAACCCATTCCGGCATCACAAGCAAAGATGATTTTCTTCACATTGTTGTAGTCGAAATCTGCAGCTTGGTTTGTTGCTTCAGCAGCTTCAACAGAAGCTTCAGCACCAGTAACAGCACCTGCAACAGAGCTCTTTTTACCTTTAAGCTCTTGCATTTTTTCAGCAGCAGCATTGATGTCTTCTGCTTCGCCTTTGCTTGTTTTCAATACGATTGCACCGATTACGAACGAAACAACAGTTGCAACGATAACTCCGGCTAATACTCCTAAATGCTCTCCTTTTGGAGACAACGCCATAATAGCGATAATGCTTCCTGGTGATGGTGTAGCCACAAGTCCTGCATTAAACATAGTTAATGTGAACACACCACTCATTCCTCCCCCAATAACTGCCAGCAGCATTGCAGGCTTCATTAAGATGTACGGGAAGTAAATTTCATGAATACCACCTAAGAAGTGGATGATCGCTGCACCAGGTGCAGTTTGTTTAGATGTACCTTTTCCGAAAATGCTGTATGCAAGTAACACGCCCAAACCTGGTCCAGGGTTGGATTCTAATAAGAACAGAATTGATTTTCCTACTTCTTTTGCTTGGTCTACGCCGATCGGGCCTAGAATACCTTGGTTGATTGCATTGTTCAAGAACAACACTTTAGCTGGTTCAATGATAATGCTTGCTAGCGGAAGCATATTAGCATCAACGATGAACTCCACTCCGTTAGATAACATTTGGCTTATTGCTTGAACTACAGGTCCTACAAACTTGAATGCAAGAATAGTAATAATTGCTCCTAGAATACCTGCTGAGAAGTTGTTCACTAGCATTTCAAAGCCTGCTTTTATTTTACCTCTGAACAGATCGTCGACCTTTTTGATCAAATATCCGCCAAGAGGACCCATAACCATCGCTCCAAGGAACATTGGGATATCAGAACCGACAATGACACCCATCGTGGCGATTGCACCGACTACGCCCCCGCGAACATCATAAACCATCTTACCGCCTGTATAACCAATTAGTAATGGCAGCAAGTATTTGATCATAGGATCAACTAGTTTTGCCAATTCTTCATTTGGGAAATATCCTTTAGGTATAAAAAGCGCTGTGATAATTCCCCAAGCGATGAATGCGCCGATATTAGGCATAACCATTCCGCTCAAGTGACTTCCGAAACGCTGTATTTTAACGCGAAAACCTTTATTATTTTCGTTAGACATTGAATTGTTCACCCCTTATTCTTTCTATACTCATGATAAAGCGGTTTCAGATAAGTTACAATTTAAACTAAGTATAACTTTGACGGACACAATGTTGACATAATTAAATAGAATGATTCTTTTCCAATTATTAGTTTAAAAAATACCTATTATTGGATGAATTTACTGTTTTAAACTTTTTGACGCACCCTATTCCTTAATCTCCAGTTATTTTCTGCAGAAAAAGAGGACTTCATGCACACTGAAGTCCTCTTTTATTAGATTGTTTCTTTTTCAACAGCGGATTTAAATACTTCAATGAAATGGATATGATGTTCTTCAATGCTTTTCAGCTTAAAGATATATCCTTCTTCCTCAATTTCATCACCTTCGACCGCTTCAAAATTATTTGTCAGGAACCAGCCGCCAATTGTGTCGACTTCCTCCTCCGAAAGATGAATGCCAAGCAAATCATTGACTTCACTAATCAGCACTTTACCGTTCAATATATAGTGATTTTCTTTCACCTTGCGAATTTCAGCTACCTCATCGTCATCGAACTCATCACGAATATCTCCAACGATCTCTTCTAATATATCTTCAGCTGTAACAATACCGGAAGTTCCGCCATACTCATCTAGCAAGATTGCCATATGTGTACGTTCCTTCTGCATTTTAATAAGCAAGTCACGAATAGGTATTGTTTCTATTACACGGATAATCGGCTTCATGTATTTTTCCAGATCCATCTGTTCCTTCTCCTGGATCCTTGCGGTCAAAAACTCTCTAATATTGATCAGACCGATAACATTGTCTTTATCACCATTCACTAATGGATAGCGTGTATAATTCTCCTCTTCCAGAATATCCATGATTTCGTCAAAAGTGTTGTCTAAACTGATTGTTACCATCTCTGTACGAGGAACCATAATTTCCTTCGCTATTCTTTCATCGAATTCAAATATATTGTTCACGTATTTTAGTTCATTTTTATTTATTTCACCGCTCTTATAACTTTCAGACATCAAAATGCGAAGCTCTTCCTCTGAATGGGCAAGCTCGTGCTCTGAGGCCGGCTTTAAGCCAAACATTCCGGTTAAGACACGGGCAGATCCGTTCAAAAGCCAAATAAATGGATACAGAATTCTGTAGAACCAAATAATTGGAGGCGCAAAAAGCAGGGTAATCATTTCTGCTTTTTGGATAGCAACTGTTTTAGGAGCAAGTTCCCCGACAACAACATGTATAAATGTCACGGAGACGAATGCTATCCCAAAAGAAAGGATTGTCGAAAGTGATCCAGAAATATGGAATTTTTCGAATACCGGATGAAGAATTGCTTCCACTGTTGGCTCACCAATCCACCCTAAACCAAGTGCTGTAACTGTGATACCAAGCTGACACGCAGATAAGTATTCATCAAGGTGAGTAGTTACCCTTTTCGCAGCTAAAGCCCCTTTTCTTCCTTCTGCAACCAGTTGATCTATCCTCGATCCTCTTACTTTGACGATCGCAAACTCCGTTGCAACAAAAAACCCTGTAAAAGCTATAAGTATTGCGAATAAAATTAAATTAAAAATTTCCAATGAACAGCCTAAAAAGGCTTACACCTCCTGATATTATAAGAAAATTAGCTTAAAGCAGCAGCAATGTCTGCAAAGAAGGAAATACTCTCATGTGGAATAGTATTTCTAACTTCCTTCTTTTTATGTTCGGCGGTCATCCTCCACTTTTTATAGGGCCAGCCCTAATTTTAGACCTTAATCCCGTTACTAGAAAAGCGGTGTTACGACCATACCCGTTTTGCGTTCATTACACGCCTTGGTCTCTTCCTATTATAAGCCTTTCTTCTTCCATCACTTCATCTATATGATGAAGTTTTCAGCAGTTTCATCTTATTTGGTAAATTGTGAGTAAATATTCGAGATGGAGAGACCTAGGTTTGTGTAATAATCCCTGATTTGTTTTGCTATTAGTACATCAATTTTTAATTGCACAGCCCCATTTCTTCCACCCCCCTTAAAAAATTTTTTACTTTAATGAAATAATTATATATTCGAACACAAATAATATTCAAGAAAAAAACCTTTCCACCTATTTATAAGCAGCTGCAGTTAAGGAGTGATTTTGAAAACAATGTTTACATTTGACGCATCATCTATTATGACCTATAATAGAGTTATGTTACTCAATACCATGTTTTTTATATGTTGAGTTACATTAAATCCGAAGGAGCAAAAGAATATGGAAGTTGTAGAGGCAATTAAGGACTTAAAGCAGATAAACAGTATGAAACGCTATTTAAAGAAGCAGTCAGAACGAGACTACTTGCTGTTTTTGCTTGGCATCAATACAGGTTTGACGATTACGGAGCTTTTGGATATCCGCATCTCCGATCTTCTTGAAGAGGCAGGGATTCGCGATTTCTACACGATTAAGAAGGATGATCTTCGGGATGAACGCAAGGTTTATTTAAACCAGAAAGTTAAGAAGGAAATACTTCACTATATCCAAGTAAGCCATCTTGAACCGGAAAGCTATTTATTCCAATCGAAGAAATCCAAAAATCATTTAAGCAGACAGCAGGCATACAGGATTATCCATCAGGCTGCGGAAGCTTTAGGAATTGGCTCCAATATTGGTACAAACTCGATGCGAAAGACCTTTGGTTATCATGCTTACAAGCGAGGCGTTGCCATTTCCTTGTTGCAAAAGCACTTTAACCATTCCACTAAACAAGAAACATATAAGTTCCTTGGGATTAACAAAGAGGAGGTAACCACTCCTCGCATTGATGTAAACTTATAAAATTATTAAGGAGGAAAGAAAGATGAATATCAGAGAGACTGAACTCCCTGGCATTGGAAAAAAATTCGAACTAGTAACCAAAAATAACGATAAGGTAGTGATCGTCATTCACGATGACGGCAGACGCGAGATTTATCATTTTGATGACGATGACCACGAGGAAAGCATCTCCAGTGTTACTTTCAACGATTCAGAGTCAAGACAAATTGCCGGTATACTAGGCGGTTTAGCATACAAACCTAAAGCGTTAGAAACAATTGAAATGGCGTTTAACGACCTGATTATTGAATGGTACAAAGTAGAACGTGAATCTAAAGCAGCTAACCACACAATCGGGGATATGGATATTCGCAACAATTACAATGTAAATGTCATTGCCATCATGAAAAAAGGAGCAGATAAGATGTTGAGCCCTGGTCCCGAGACATTAGTTGAAGCAGGCGACACACTTGTTATTTCTGGTGAAAGACAACATTTAAAAAGACTAATACTTGAGCAACTGACTAAAAGCACTGGAGGTGACACTTAATGGATCACTTAGTATTTGAAGTTGGTACCGCACTGCTTCTAGTTGCCCTTGCAGCCATTTTGGCAGGCAAACTGAAGTTCTCCATCATTCCATTTTTAATCATTGTCGGCATGCTGGTTGGCCCCCATGCACCCCACTTCGGAATCATTGACCTCCGATTTATTGAAAGTGCCGAAATCATCAACTTCATGGGCAGAATCGGAGTTTTATTCCTCCTGTTTTATTTAGGGCTGGAATTCTCCGTTGGCAAACTGATTAAATCAGGCCGTTCCATCGTCACTGCCGGCACAATTTATATAGTAATAAACTTCTCACTAGGTCTCTTATACGGATTCTTGAATGGCTATGACCTGATCGAGGTCCTTATCATTTCAGGTATTATCACTATTTCCTCTAGCGCAATAGTTGCCAAGGTTCTCGTCGATTTGCGTAGAACAGGTAATGCAGAGACAGAACTTATCTTAGGAATTATTATGTTCGAAGATATCTTCCTTGCTGTTTATTTATCTGTCATTTCCGGACTCGTTTTAGGCGATTCTACATCAATTGGCGGAACGCTGCTTAGCATTGGAACAGCTTTAGGATATATGCTGCTGTTTTTCATTATCGCTCGCAAAGGCGCACCTTTATTAAATAAGCTGCTTGATATTTCCTCAAACGAGATCTTTATTATCGTCATCTTTGCAGCACTCTTTTTCGTTGCTGGCTTCTCGGAAACAATTCATGTTGCAGAAGCTATCGGTGCACTGCTATTAGGACTGGTTTTCTCTGAAACAGAGCACAGCCATCGTATTGAACAGCTTGTGGTTCCATTCCGCGACTTCTTCGGAGCTATATTCTTCTTCAGCTTCGGTTTAACGATTGATCCATTCGAATTAGGCGGAGCAATTTGGTTTACACTCGGAGCTGTTATCCTGACGATTATTGGTAACTTTGTTGCAGGGATGATTGCAGGAAGAAGAACAGGCTTGTCCCACAAGGCCTCTGCCAATATTGGGTTAACAATAGTATCCCGCGGTGAATTCTCCATCATCGTAGCTAACTTAGGAATTGCTGGTGGACTCATGCCAATGCTGAAACCATTTTCCGCCCTTTACGTATTAATGCTTGCGATTTTAGGCCCAATACTGACAAAAGAGTCATCAAAAATATTTAATGTACTGAATAAAGTTTTTAAATGGAAAAAAGTTGACACAAAAAAGAAAAAAACTAGCCAAATTTCGTAAGTTTTTGTTATGATATCCGCCCATATAAGGTAGAATTAAGGTAAAGATGTATAACAATAAGGGTCAGGAGAAGGAGAATGGAGTTAGTAAACAAGTTAATAGCTAATAAAAGCGCAAAACGTTTTGTCATTTTTGGGTTGCTTATTTTGGGGATTTACCTGTTAAGAAGTATGGTTAATCTGATGCTTTTCACCTTTATCCTTTCATTTCTAATGGATAGACTGGAAAAAATCATCTCTAAAAAAATACCGATTAAACGTAACATCATTGTCAGCCTGCTTTACCTCATAACAATCAGTTTATTATCTTACGGCTTTATTAAGTATTTGCCGATGCTCATCGAAGAAATAACAGCATTAGTCAGACAGCTGATGGATTTCTATTCACAGCCGCATGATAATGCAGTCTTAGATTATATTGTAAAGGCGATTCAAGCAAGGGACATCGACAGCTATTTAGAACAAGGGCTCGGCGTTATCGTCGTTTACTTTACAACTATCAGTCATTTCAGCATCCAGTTCTTGCTAGCGATTATTTTAAGCTTTTTCTTCCTGCTGGAAAAGCCAAGGCTCATTAAATATAAAGAAAACTTCAAGACAAGCAAAATTGCTGCTTTTTATAACGAAATAGCGTTCTTTGGGAAAAAATTCGTACTGACTTTCGGAAAAGTTTTGGAAGCACAATTTATTATTGCTTTAGTCAATTGCGTGCTAACAACAATCGGTTTATGGATTTTAGGTTTCCCCCAATTGCTCGGCCTTTCGATTATGGTCTTCCTATTCGGTCTGATACCAGTTGCAGGGGTAGTCATTTCCTTAATCCCGCTTTTGACAATCGGCTACACGATCGGCGGTTATATGTATATAATTATCCTTATTATATTCATTTGCATTATCCATGCATTGGAAGCCTATGTCCTTAACCCTAAACTAATGTCTTCTAAAACAGACCTGCCTGTATTTTTTACATTTATTGTCCTTATTTTCTCGGAGCATTTTTTTGGAGTCTGGGGACTTATTCTTGGAATACCAGTATTCGTCTTTCTGCTCGATATCCTTCAGGTGCAAAGCATTCATACGGAAGATGAATAAAAAAAGTCGATGGCATAAGCCATCGACTTTTTTTATTAGATTTTCATGATTCCGCCAGTGCTTGCGGAAGTAACCAATTTAGAGTATCGAGCAAGGTAGCCTGTTTTAACTTTCGGCTCAAACCCTTTCCACTCCGACTTCCTTCTTTCCCATTCTTCATCATCTACGATTACATCCATTGTACGGTTTTCAATATCGATTACAACGTGATCGCCGTCTACTACGAATGCAAGCGGACCGCCTTCAGCAGCTTCTGGGGAAGCATGACCGATTGACAAACCACGGGAAGCTCCAGAGAAACGTCCATCTGTTACTAGTGCCACTTTTGGTCCAAGACCCATACCGACAATTTGCGATGTCGGAGCAAGCATTTCCGGCATTCCCGGTCCGCCTTTCGGTCCTTCATAACGGATTATTACAACATGACCAGCCTGTACCTTGCCTTTTGAGATTCCTTCAAGAGCATCTTCTTGTGATTCAAAACAAATAGCAGGTCCTTCATGTTTTGTGATGCCATTTTGCACCCCGCCGGTTTTAATGATTGCACCATCTGGAGCCAAATTTCCGAACAATACAGCCAATCCACCTTTTTCTGTATGCGGGTTATCAATTGGACGGATAACATCGTAGTTCTGCACTTCACATCCAGCAATATTTTCTCCAAGTGTTCTGCCCGTTACAGTCAATGTATCTAAATGAAGAGCATCCTCTTTTTTCGACAGCTCATTAAGCGCTGCTGAAACTCCACCTGCTTCATGTAAATCCTCAATATGCACATCAGAGGAAGGAGCCAATTTCGACAGATGCGGAACTCTGCTTGCCACTTCATTGATTCTTTCAAGCGGATAATCAATTCCAGCTTCGTTAGCCAATGCTAATGTATGCAAGACAGTGTTTGTTGAACCGCCCAAAGCCATGTCCAATGCAAAGGCATTATCGATTGCCTTTTCTGTCACAATATCTTTCGGCTTAATATCTCTTTCAATTAAGGTCATAAGCTGCTTGGCAGATTTTTTCACGAATTCCCGGCGCTCTGGAGCAACAGCTAAAATTGTCCCATTTCCTGGCAATGCGAGTCCTAAAGCTTCTGCTAAACAGTTCATAGAATTTGCTGTGAACATACCCGAGCATGAACCACAAGTCGGACAGCCAAATTGTTCTAATTCAAGCAGACCTTTTTCATCAATTTTACCTGATTGAAAAGCTCCCACCCCTTCAAATACAGATGATAAGGAGATTTTTTTGCCATCGCTTGTCACCCCAGCCTTCATAGGTCCGCCGCTGACAAACACTGTTGGAATGTTAAGGCGCATCGCAGCCATCATCATTCCCGGTGTGATTTTGTCACAGTTTGGGATACATACCATACCGTCAAACCAGTGAGCTGAAACTACTGTCTCAATAGAGTCTGCAATTATTTCCCGGCTTGGAAGAGAATATCTCATCCCAATATGCCCCATAGCAATACCATCATCCACCCCGATAGTATTCATTTCAAACGGCACCCCGCCTGCTTCTCTAATCGCTTCTTTTACAATTTTCCCAAACTCTTGCAAATGCACATGCCCTGGAACAATATCAATATATGAATTCACGACTGCGATAAATGGTTTATTAAAATCCTCTTCTTTTACTCCAGCTGCTCGCAATAGGCTTCTGTGTGGTGCACGGTCGAAACCCTTTTTGATCATGTTGCTTCTCAACTCTGCCAATTTTACCCCTCCATTTTTCCGATTAAAACGAATTATCAGTATATTTAAACTTTAAATCATTGTAACACTATCATAGAGAAATTGGTATAATTTCTTCTCAACGTTTTTCAGAAAAATATACGACTGGAATTATGACCTTCTTTACATATAACGTTAAATATACTAACATGAGATAGTTTACGAGAATAATATCCTTCTTTTTTGTATCGTTATTTTTATTATTGTAGAATAACATCGAACGAACCAAAAAGAGCACCCTTTTCACAAAGGGCGCTCAACATCCAATCAGGAAAAGATCCTGCTGATACTTGTAATTTCCTCATCTGTCAAAGCGACATCTAATGTCCGTAAATTGTTCTGCAACTGGGCAACGGTTTTCGCTCCTGGAATTATGACATCTACAGCCTGCTGCTCCAACAGCCAAGCGAGTGCCAAGTGTGTTGCTTCAAACCCTTTTTCTTCAGCCAAATTCTTTAATTGATCGACTTTTTCGAGATTTTTAAGGAAAGCTTCTCCTTGGAACAGCGGATCCTTTGCACGAATATCATCAAACTTAGCATTTTTAGAAAACTTTCCTGTCAAAAGTCCTGATGCCAAAGGGAAATATGGTACAAAGCTTACCCCATTTTCCTCACAGTACGGTAGAAAGAAGTTTTCTGCTTCTCTCTTCAATAATGAATACTCACCTTGGAACACCTCCAAGTAGCCATCTTTGTTAAATTCCTGCAATTGTTCCTCGTTTAAGTTAGACGCACCGACTGCCCCGATTTTCCCTTCATCCTTGAGTTCCTTTAAAGTCCCCGCCACTTCAGCCAGTGGAGTGACACCATCTGGATAATGGACATAAAACAAATCGATAAAATCTGTCTGCAGTTTTTTCAGGCTTTTTTCTACTGAATCTCTCAAGAATTGACGGCTATTATCTAGAATTATTTTGCCGTCCACTTCTTTATGTGCAGCTTTGCTGGCAATAGCAATTTTATTCCTAATTCCACGTTCTTTAAGCACTTCTCCAATTAGCTCTTCTGATTTCCCCAGCCCATAAATAAATGCAGTGTCTATAAAGTCTACTCCCGCATCTAAGGCTGCATTGACTACTTCTTTCCCAGTTTGATCTTTTAAGTTCGGAAATAAATTATGCCCTCCAACTGAGTTTGCTCCGTACCCTAGTTTTGTGACGTTTATCGATGTTTTGCCAATTTGAACCTTGCTACTCAAAATGATCCAACTCCTTATTTCCAAATTCGGGCTTTGTAAGGAAACCAAATAGATTCCTATGAAGAATATGACCCTTCTTTTCTATTATGGGAATCATTGGATAAATAGTAAAGCAATCTGCTTCCTTCATTTTTCGGCTTCTACTTTAATTTGCCTGGCCATATATATATAATGTAGTTATAACACGAAAGGATTTTGAGTTTGAAAGTGTACATATCAAAAAAAATCATTTTACTCACTTTTCTGGCTCTTTTATTTATCATTTGGATTCAGACGGATATCGAATTAACTCTCAATTTTCCAATAATCCTCCTAATGCTAGTGCCAGTTTGGATTTACTTCAGAATATATCGTGCAAAGAAAAAGCAATTTGTCGCCGCAAAAAGAGAATGGCTCGTCAATGTCTTTTTTCTCTACCTATTGATGGTCATGTATGTGACGTTGAATCCGTTCCACTTCACTCCTCCCGGCAATAGAGAGAATATTAACTTGATTCCATATGTGCAAATACTTTATCAATATCAAAATAAGCCTCCTATCTTCTGGATGCTTTATACACTTGGCAACATCATTATGTTTATCCCTTTCGGAATGTTGTTCCCTGCTATTTACCGCAGACGTTTTAAATGGCTTGCCACGATTTTTCTAGGGGCGCTCACTTCACTGGTAATTGAAGTTACACAATACTTCTTTACTGTAAACCGAGCTGCAGATATAGATGACTTCATCTTAAATGTTATAGGAACTCTATTAGGATATATTTTGTTCAGATTCACCAAAAAATTCACAAAAAGGTATCCGCTCAAGGTCCCTGTCTTTCATGTGATAAATAAAAAATAACCAAACAAAATAACCACACTGTCTTCTGCAGTGTGGTTATTCTGGTTTGGTTACCTGTCTTCTCCAATGATTCTAACTTCTGTTTCTAGGTTAACATCATAATTCTCTTTGACTGTTTTTTGCACATGTTTGATAAGAGAAATATAATCATCAGCAGTAGCATTATCAACATTGACAATAAATCCTGCGTGTTTTGTGGATACTTGTGCTCCGCCTATTTTTGTTCCTTGAAGATTGCTGTCCTGTATCAGCTTCCCTGCAAAGTGACCTGGAGGTCTTTTGAAGACACTTCCGCACGATGGATATTCTAATGGCTGTTTAGACTCTCGAAGATATGTCAATTCATCCATCTTCGCCTTAATTTCTTCTTGTTTCCCAGTTTGCAGTTTAAAGACTGCCTCTAAAACGACATAATTGTTCTTGGCAATATTGCTTGTGCGATACCCTAAATCCAGATCATCTTTACTTACTGAGATAATCTCCCCTGCTCTCGTAAGCACAGTCGCACTCTCCAAGACATCGGCAATTTCACCGCCATATGCACCGGCATTCATATAGAGAGCACCGCCAATTGAACCTGGAATACCACATGCAAATTCAAGGCCTGTCAAGGTATGCTCCAACGCAAATCGGGAAGTATCAATTAGGGCAGCTCCACTCTGCGCAAGCACCTTTTCTCCTTCAAGTCGGATAGCCTTCAATTTCGTCAAGTTAAACACAGCACCGCGAATTCCCCCATCCTTTATAAGGACATTCGATCCATTACCTAAGATAGTAATTGGGATTCCAGCTTCTAATGCCGCTTTATAGGCTTTCTGAAGCTGTTCAAATGTGGTCGGAAAAAGCAGATAATCTGCCTGCCCTCCGATTTTCGTATACGTATATTGACTTAAGGGCTCATCTATCTTAACTTCATCTTCTGTCATTATCTGTAGGAACTTTTCTTTTACATCATTATTTTTCATAATCTCAACCTTCTGCTAATATTTCGATCCTTTTAACATTTACCATTGTATAACAATCTCACTGTTGGAAACGAAAACACTTATTGTTTTTATGTGAATTTTATATTTTTGTAACATTATATGAGTTAGATGACTGTTTTATGCCTATCAGCCTCGGGACAGAACTCCTGCATTTCTCAATTCTGCACCAACCAAATCATACGATAAGCACGCTGGCTTATTAGTCCTTGGATCTGTCACAATTTCAGCATCTACTTGAAAGACATCTTTTAAGACTTCAGCTGTCATTACCTCATTTGGGGTACCTTCTTTTCTCAACTTCCCCTTTTTCATTGCAATCATTTTATCAGAAAAACGGGAAGCATGGTTAAGATCATGTATAACCATCACAATTGTTCTATTTTCCTCTTCATTGAGCTTTTGGAGCAATTGCAGTACTTCTAGCTGATGAGCCATATCAAGATATGTTGTCGGCTCATCCAAGAGAAGAAGTTCTGTCTCTTGGGCAATTGCCATTGCAATCCATGCTCTTTGTCTTTGTCCGCCTGATAAAGTATCGACTTCTTGATACTTCCATTCTGTAAGTCCTGTCACCTTAAGTGCCCAATCAATCATTTCTTTATCTTTTTCACCTAATCGGCCAAAGCCCTTTTGGTGCGGAGAACGCCCGTAGGAAACAAGGTCATAAGTCGTTAAACCGCTCGGTGCATCTGGAGCTTGGGGCAGCACTGCCATTTTTTTAGCAATTTTTTTGGTTGGAATCTTTTGAATTGCTTCACCATCCAAGTAAACTGCTCCGGCTTTCACCTTATTAAGTCTGGCCAATGCTTTTAATATCGTCGACTTTCCGCATCCATTCGGTCCGATAATTGTGGTGATTTTTCCAGTTTCAATTTCCAGGCTCAGCTGCTCGACAATGATCTTATCATCATAGCCTATTCTTACATCTTTTGCTGAAAGGATATTCATCGTTAGCTTTCACCCCTCGCCTATTTCTGTATTAACTTGCCAAGTATGTGCACTTTTTACTTTAGATCTTATACTCGTCCATAAATTTAGTGATAAATAAAGCTGTATTCCCAATAACCATTATTTAATTCGACATATACTCTGTTTCTGCCATTCCTTTTCGCTTCATACAGAGCAAAATCAGCCTGTTCGACCAGTTCTTCTAGAGCAGCATCCGGATTAGCTATATTCTCTTTTGCTGCAACTCCAAAACTTGCTGTAATGATGATCTTTTCTTCTTTTGAGTAGAAGCTCGACATTTCGAGAGAACTTCTGATTTGATTTGCGACTTTAGCCGCTGATTCAAGGGAGTACCCAGGGAGAAGCACTACAAACTCTTCTCCACCATATCTTCCGAAAAGCATCTCCTCTGTTAGAAGGCCTTGCGTAATATAGACAATATGCCTTAACGCATCATCTCCAGCAAAATGTCCAAAAGTATCATTAATACCTTTAAAGTGATCCACATCAAAAAGCAGCAAGGCTGTAGAATCCTGTGCGCTAAGATCCTGACCTATTGCTTTTTTAGATTTTTCTATAAAGTAAGTTCTGTTATATATTTTTGTAAGGCCATCTTTATAAGCCAATTCTCTTAACTGCTTTTGCACTTGCTTTAACTCCGTTATATCGATAATAACAACCGCAGTGCCTACAAGAATATGATTGCGTTTATGAATCGGAGATATTCTTACTTGATAGTATTTCCCGTTGTCTTTCCATTCCATTTCATATACAGAATCATCATTTATTCTGTCACCAAAGGGCAATAGTCCGCCTCTATCTTCCATTATAGCATCAATTTGCTTTCCATTCTTCAAAGCAGGAAACAGCTGGAAAGCTAGGGGATTGAATTCAACTACCTTTCCAGATAAATCAAGAACAATGACTGCATCTCTCATGCTTTCGAACAAGTAATCCTTGGCAACAGGAGCCACTGTCAGCATATGAGTGGACATTATCGCCCATAAGTAGAGCAAACCTGTGATACCCATCACAATGGGAACAGGGTCAATCCCATATGGAGTCCAACCTAATAAATATAAAAATGAAGTTATAATCGGCAATAAAATTCCGTTTAATAGTGTCAGAATCTGTTTCCAATGCTTCGTCTTCGTCTTAATCCAATACCAGACTAAAATATTAGCTCCAACAAACAACGTTCCAAATGTATAGCTTCCATGAACAACATACCATTGTCCAACTGTCATATCTAACAGTAAAGCGCCATGGCTTTGTACAAAATCAACTTGCTTATAAAATAAATGGTGAAAATCATTTGTTACTATAAAAAGAAGGGTGAGCACAGGGATCAGGTAATATAGGAGCAAGGTTTTTCTGTTTAAATGCTTATCTAAGCCTATATACTGCAAAACAAGAATTAACGTTGCAGGAGCAGAAAACGGCATGCCTAAGTATTGAAAAACAACCCAAAACATAATACCTTCTCCGGTAGTGCTTGTAAGCTCGAGCGCATGTCCAAATGCATAGATGGCAGAAAACAACGACAGCCACGCAAATGTTTTTGTGCCCGCAAAAACATGCCTATTGGTATAGCCTATAAAAGCCAATACAAGCTGCAAAACGCCGCTAGCAGTCATTATTACAATATATGTTAATATGATTTGGTCCATCATTTTTAATAGCCCCTATTTTAGGAATAATACTGTCTTTTAATCATTCAGCTATCATTATAATAATGTATAAAGATGCTTTCTACAAAAAAATAAAATATATCAATTAGGTTATATTTTGCTCCTCTATAGAAAATGGTTACCTATAAACACACTTATAATGATTTCGGATGATTATAAGTACTAACGTGGTGGAATAGAATAATAAAAAAGGAGGTACTGTCTTGGCCTATATTATTCTAAGCCTGCTGTTCTATGTGATTATGGTAGTCGTAAATGCTCTAGCCAATATCCTTCCTATCAATGGTCAAACAACTGGCGAAATATCAAATAAGTTAGAGGTGCTCATAACTCCTGCTTCTTATGCCTTTATGATTTGGGGAATTATATACATTCTATTGGCAATTTGGCTTGCGCGCGGCTTCATGCGTAAATACAGGGCAATTACATATTCGAAAACAAACAGCATACTATTCGTGCTTACATGCATTCTTAACGCTGCCTGGATTCTTGTCTGGCATTATGAATTTTTTGCCCTATCAGTTGCAGTTATTCTACTCTTACTTTTAACCTTGCTATCCCTGTACAAAGCAATAAAGTCTGCTTCTGACCGTTTATTCGATATCCTTCCTTTTTCTATTTATATTGGGTGGATATCAGTAGCTTCTCTTGTTAATGTAAGCTATTACCTGACATATATCGAAATGCATCTCGCTGACCCGCTTTGGACTGTTTCCTTGCTAGCTATTGGTGGCATTCTGGGAATTTTCTTTCGAATATTCGAAAAGGATTGGGCATATGTTCTCGTTATCATCTGGGCTTATATCGCGATAGCAATCAAAAATTGGTCATCCGAACAGGCTGTATCTTATTCAGCTATATTCATATCACTGCTTTTACTAATCCTTGTGTTTATTCCATTTAAAAGAAAAAGAGCATAAAGAAAGGGTGCTGGTTTTATTCCAGCACCTTTTTTAAAGGAGAGAATCTGCCAATTTGCCTGCGGTTTCTTCTCCGTTTGCAATACATGCTGCGATTCCTACTCCATAATAGGAACTGCCCGCCAAAAGTATATTCGGGAAAAGCTCAGCCATCTTAGCATTTATCGTATCTAATGCAGATTTATGCTGCAAGGAATAAACAGGCATTAAGTCATTCCACTTTGTTACTTCATAGCTTATCGGCTTTTCCGTAATTCCGAGACTTTTCTCGATATCCTGTTCAGCAACCTTTAATAGTTCTTCTTCAGACAATGAGTCAAGATGCTCATATGCAGGATTAGACTTCTTATAAAAAAGCCTGAGCAACAGACTGCTGCTTTTAGAGGTGTGCGTCCACTTCCTGCTTGTCCAGGTACAGGCATTACAAGTCAAATCACTATCTTCTGCTACAATAAACCCTGTACCGTCCTTTGGAAGCTGCTCATCTGGAATATCGTATGCAAGATACATGGTGATATTAGAAGCATTTTGAAGTTTGCCGAACTCTTCTGACAGGTTTTTTTCATTAAGCAGCTTTTCAGCAACTTGATGAGGTGCAGTCAGCACAATATATTCTGCCTTCACCTCATCTCCGTCAGCCAGGCCTATGTTATATCCATCTTTTCTCTTCTTTATTGATTTAACTGCTGTTCCCTTCTTAATTTCAACATCTTCCAGCACTTCCTCCAGCCTGTTAATAATGGTCGAAAGTCCATTTTGGAAAGATATGAATTTTTTATTGGATGCAGATTGAAATTGATTTTTGTTCTTACCTAACCCTTGGATAATACTGCCGTATTTTTCTTTGTAGTCAAGCAAATACGGAAGGGTTGACGCCATCGTTAAGTTATATAAGCCACCAGAATATACTCCTGCTAATACAGGCGTAATTTGCTTCTCGACGATTTCTTTCCCTAAAAAATACTCTAAAAATTCGCCGATAGACGTTTCCTTTGTAAAATGCTTATTCTTTCTAAACAAGTCCTTTAATGCTTCCAGCTTTCCTTTTACAGAAATCACTTCACTTGAAAACAAGGATTCTAGTGTCATCGGGATGCCAAACACGGAGTCCTTCGGTATTTCCAGCAGCTTATCCTTTGTATGGATATAAGAGATTCCAGTCGCATTATAGACAAGCTCATCCTCTAAGCCAAGCTCTTGCACAAAAGGGAGGACATTCTTGTTACGCGCCACTATCGAATCTGCGCCTGTTTCCATGATGAAGTCACCTTTTTGAACGGAGTGTATCTTCCCGCCAAGCGTATTTTCCCCTTCTATCAAGATAAGCTTGGTATCCAGCTTATGTTCTCGTTTAACTTTCTGTAAATAGTACATGGCAGATAACCCTGTGATTCCTCCGCCAACAACGACTATAGTCTTCAATACTTACACCGCCTAAAATAATCTTTCTTATATGATGTATTATGCCATTATTCCAATAAAAAAAGAGAATATATATAATGAATTTTTGTTCACAATTATATAAAGCTGCTAGAATCATTTTAGCATTATAACCTGTTATCAGTCTTTTCTAAGCAACTATATACAAAAAGGGAATGCAAGCAGTTGCTTACATTCCCTTTTTATTTGATCATTAAAGCTCCAGCATTTGAGCAAAAATCATGTTCCAATCTTTTGTTTTTGCCAGTGAAACTCTTCTTTCCGCTGTTTCTAACTCCGCCTTGTTCAGGCTTATCTCCTCGCATGCATTTAAGAAGCTTCTTGCACTGCTTCCTTCAAGGTATGTATAGATACCATTTTCTGCATACCTCTTTGTCGACGGCAAGTTCGTCCCAATAACTGCCTTCCCAGCTGCAAGAAATTCGAACAGCTTCAGTGGAAATATTGCTTTGTTATACGTGGAAGGCTTATAAGGCATGATTCCTATATCAATTAAATTCATATAATGTGAAACTAATTGAGGCGGTACACTTCCTGTCCAAGTAACATTAGGTAGCTTTATAAGTCTCTGAAACTCTTCACTTTGATTAGTTCCGTCAGGACCGACTAATAAAAACTGCCAATCCTTTCTTTGCTCTGCAGCTTCCTGAATAAGAGCAAAATCAAGCTTTGGCTTTATTCCGCCAATATAGCCGAGCACTGGACCTTTTTCCTTGTCAGCTAACACGTGCTCAGCCTTCTCCTTATTCTGAAATAACGAGAAATCAACTCCATTTTCATACGTGTAAACCTTTTTTTGTTCTGGGACTGGCAGTCTGCTTTTTACTTGCTCAGCCAAATAGCTAGAGGTGCATGTGATTATATTAGCGTTATTAATAATACGGCTCTCACTTGTTTGAATAATCTTATACTTGAGCAGATTTACTACCGACTTGTTCCCGTCGATTGATGCTGCCCATAAATCGCTGCAATCATATACTACTTTATTCCAAGGAAACATTTCTGCAAGTACTGGATAAGCTGGATAGGTATACCATAGGTTTATATTATACATACTTTGCTTTTCCTTTAAATAAGCAATAAGTGTCTCTAGTTTTTTCTTATAAAACAAGGATATAAAGCGGCTGAAGCGATGCAGTTTGCTGTCACCCAAGTCTGATACTTTCCATTGATTGATGCCGTTGGCTAGAATTTCTTCTGCCTCACTGTCCAGTGATTTCCCAGGACATAACCATATCACTTCATCTGTTCCCTCTTGTCTATGCAGATATTCTGCTAAACGATGCCTTCTGTAGCGCAATTGGTCATTCTCCCATTCTGCAGTTGCTACAAGTACATGAATCGATTTCATCTTTGACCACCTTATATCCTTTTTCTTATCGCATGGTAGGCATAATGCGAAAAACACCATGCTGCTTTAGCAAGATTCAGCCTCTCAATTTCCCTGTAAACAAACCATGTCTTCTGGGCAGATTTCCACTTGTTGTTGGAAATTGAATCATTGCCAATACGGTATTCAGCAAGAATTTCTTTCATGCCATATGCGTTATGTCCCTTTTTCAGGATGCTTAACCAAGTTGCTAAATCTTGCCGAGTTCTTATATTCGGCATCTGAAAGGGACCAATAATGCTTCGGTCGACAATCACTGTAAGACAGCCGACAATTGTGTTTTTCAGCATATCTTGATAAGAGATGATCAGAGGAGCATGCACTTGCTTCTCTAACTGATCACCATCTTTTGTAATATACTCATACGATGTAAAAGTAAAGGCATAGCTGTTGGTTTTCATAAATCCAAGCTGGAGCTCCAGTTTATTCGGCTTCCACTTATCATCACTGTCCAAAAAGGCAATATACCGCCCTGACGCATAGTCCAATGCTGTATTCCGTGCCATAGCAGCTCCGCCATTTTCTTTCCTGTAGATAATATGAATTCGTTCATCTGTTTTTTCCCACTCTGCCAATAGCTCCGGAGTTCCATCTGTCGAACAATCATCGACAATTATCAACTCCCAATTAGTGTAGGTCTGTTTTAAAACCGACTTAATGCTGAACGAAATATAATCTTTGCTATTATATGAAGGCATAATTACTGAAACCAATTCTTTCATGGAAGACACCTCACTGTCGGGAATGTGCTCGTATAAACTCTGGTGTAATCAGCAATAACACGCTTGCCATAATACCTAATAACGCTCCGAGTACAACTCTGTCCTTAGCAGAAGCTTCTCTTTCCTCACCTTTTAAATAAACATCTTTTATTACTATCGCCGGCTCGAGGTTAAGCTTTTCATTTTTTAATTCATACAGGAACCGCTGTTGGTCGACAATCGTATCACTGCTTGCATCTTCTGTCTCTAATGCTTTAATGCTTGTATCAATTATTGTGCTTTTTTCTTCAAAGGAGGACTGATCAAGCTGCATAAACTCATCAACAATTTTTGTAAGACTGTTGAATGCCTCCTCTTCTTCTTTCCCTGCAAGGTTCAGCACAAGCAGTTTATTTGGAGTGGTGGAAACATTGAGCTCATCTGTCAGCTCCTCCTCCCAAACATTCGGCAGAATCTGTTCAAATGAAGTTTCATTTGATAACAAGGAAACAAGCTGATCGGCATTTGTTAAGTAGCTATTTTCATAGTTTCCTAATCTGATTGTCGCCTCTGCCATATACTTGGACTGCCCGCTGCCTGCAGGCATAAACCAGCCGATAGTTGGCATTGCTATGCAAATAATTAATATTGCCCATACGTATTTCTTTAAACGGCCAACGATTCGTTTCAAGCTATCTTTCATTAGAAACTATCCCCTTATCCATTGCTTTAAGTCTGTTTTTAAATACTGACAAGACAGAAATGATAAAGCCCATCAACACCCAATGAAAATATAAATTGCTGACAGTACTGGGACTGATACTAGATGCCATAAAAGCTGCCAGTCCAAGCATACTTGCTTCTAAGAGCATTTTATATGTCCTGCCATTTGCATTTTTGTAAATCCTGTATAATTGGATAAACAATGAAAGGATAAACCCTAAGTAACCAAGAAGGATGAAAACTCCAAAGTTACCCGCTATCTCAGCAAGCCAATTATGCACTTGCAGCACTCCTCCCGTAGGTAACACAGGATGATTTTCTAAATAATATGGAATATTTCCTGCCCCCACACCAAAGCCAAAGGAATCAAGAATATATTGAAAGTCGCTGCGCAGTAGATTTATTCTTCCCAAGTTGGAGGGCATTACCTCTTCTGATCCATAAAGACTTGCTTGCGTGAAAGCATGCTGAACTTTTTCTATTATTCTTCCTGAAAACAGAATTGCTGCAATTCCTGCTGAAGAAAAAGCAACGATAAGGAGCAACTTTTTCACTTTTCCGCTCGCCAGTAAGAAGACATAAAAACACAGACCGATAACGACAGAAAGGAGACCTGCCCGTGATTCAGTCAAATAGATGACATAGAGCGATAATATACTCAAGAAAAGAGCAGGAATTCGAACCTTTATACTGCTGCCGTTTTTTGCTGCTGCCACATAGAAAAAGAAAGAAATACTCAAAAACGCTGCAAAATCGTTTTGGTTAAAAAACACCGCTGTTGGATAGCCAATTCTATATTCACCAGCACCATAAAGGCTCGAGGTTGGCAGTTGGATATGCAGGAAGTGGTTCATCAATCCAATAGCCATTAAAACAATAGTCATTCCCATCCAAATTATATAAAAAATTAAAAGACGAGATATTCTTGTAAATGTGACATTTGCTAAGTAGACGAACAACAATCCCATCCACATAAGAGACATGTATTTGAATGTTTCTATAATAGATTTTGCCCAAAGCATGGATACTGTTCCATAAGCAAGCCAGACCGCTAAAAACAGCCATATTCCTTTTACAGATATAAGGTCAAAGTCCCTTTTCAAACCCTTTTCTGAAGTGGCATATATAAAATAGATGAACAAGGCTCCAATAAGTAAAATTCTGTACAGAAACAAACTGAAAAAGCCAATATTTATGTTAATAATAGACTGATTCAAAAAAGTTGTGACGAGAAGTGCATAAACCGCTCCTCTCGCCATATCTTCTAAGCCGATAGCTGATCTTAAATATAAAAAAAGGAGCAGTCCCCCAATGCTCCCGAGGAGAAGAAGCAGCAGCTTCATATCATATTCCCGCATCAAATATAGAAGGGGGAGTAACGCCATGACTACAATTAGCGCTCCAATTGTCTGACGGACTAGTTGCTTGCTTTCCATTTACTGTTCAGACCCTTCTTTCCAATAGTCATTTTGTTCCTTGGAGCATGCTCCTCGTATAAGCTACCGTTTCCTTCAAGCCTGCCTCCAAGCTTGTTTGCGGTGCCCACTGTAATACTTCGAGCGTTTTTTGGTTGCAAAGAGTGCTGTGCAGAATATCCCCCGGTCTTTCAGCTTGATGTTCTGCATTTAGGTGGATATCAGCAGCCTTGACCATTGTGTCCCATAATTCATTCACAGTGATTTGAGTTTGTGTCGAGACATTTACACATATATTTCCTTGCGCTTCCAACGCTTTGACATTAGCCCTCGCTATATCCTTTACATATATAAAGTCTCTTGTCTGTTCGCCGTTTCCAAAAATGACAGGTACAGTTCTTTCGGCTATCTTGTCAGCAAAAATAGAGACAACGCCACCTTCTCCTTTAGCGTCTTGTCTAGGACCATAAACATTGCTGTAACGTAAGATACTGTATGGTAATTGATAAAACTTATAAGCCATTTGCAAGTAGCGCTCAACAGTTAGCTTTGTTAACCCATATGGAGATTCTGGCATTGTCGGGTGATCTGTTGTGACAGGCAGAAAATGCGGATTTCCATAAACAGCAGCTGATGAAGCGAATACTAATCTTTTTACAGATGCTTTAATGCCTGCTTTAATGACATGCAGTGAACCCTTTACATTGACATTTTCATCGTGCAATATATCATGTACCGATTCAGCTACACTTACTTGGGCAGCTTGGTGTATGATGTATTCTGGCTCTATTGATGCTATAAAATCAATGCAGGAAGGATCTGTAATATCATAATCATATATTTTAATAGGAAGATGGCTAATATTCCGATAATGACCCGTAGAGAAATTATCAACGACAATAACTTCATAATTATTTGCTAATAACTCTTCGACAATATGGGAACCAATAAATCCAGCTCCACCTGTTACAACTGCTCTGCTCATCCTTAATCCCCCTTAATGCTTGAATTGAGCTGGCTTTCGTTCAATGCCAGTTTCCGATAGCGCTTTTCTAAAATTTCAGCATTTCTTCCCACATGGAAATTATCTTGTACATATTGAAACAATTTCCCCTTGATAACAGAAAGATCATATTTTTCCGAATGATAATCCAAAACTCTTTCAACAATGCTGTCAACTGATTTCGGTTGTATGAGTAAATGACTGAACTCTCCGAATAAGTCAGGGACCCCTCCTACTGAAGTGCAGATAACCGGTACCTTCATAGATATCGCCTCAATAACAACTGTTGGCATACCCTCCGAATAAGAAGGTAATGCGAAAATATCACTTGCCTGCAAGTAATCTTTCACTTTATCATTACTAATCTGGCCGGGAAGAAACAGCCTTTTACCATATTGTTCATGCTTTTTTAACTCATCCCTTGCAGGACCATCTCCGACTAGTACCACTGCCATTTCATCTGGCAAACGGTTAAGGCTGTCTGTAAGTTCGTACACACCTTTTTCCTTTACAAGCCTTCCAATAAAAGTAATTAACTTTTTGTCAGAAGGAAGCTGAAGCTTCTCTCTTATCCTTTCCTTCGGCATTTCCTCTGCCTGGAATCTAGAAAGGTTTATACCAATAGGAAGAACCAGGGTTTCCCTGCCCGTCTTTACCTTAGCTGCTTGAGCAAGATTCCTTCCGATTGATATCACTTCATCTGCAGAGTGAACGGAGCGCTGAAATGCTTTGTTGGCGCTTTTGCTAAAGGAAGGGTAAATATGCACATCGCTTCCATGCAACGTAAGCAGCCAGGGCTTTTGCAATGTCTTTGAGATAATATGGGCAGCACCACCTGATGGCATGGCAAAATGGGCGTGAATCATATTAAATTGTATGTTTTTATCCTGGATTGTCTTTAGAATTGCTTTGGCAATTCTTTTGTCTGGCTGCGCCCATCTAAGCTGTCCTGGAAGTGCTGTATAGATGGGTCTGTAAACCTCCACTCCACCGCGCAATTCATGATAAGGTAAATTCTTTCGCTTATATGTTTTCTTTAACGCTCTCAAGACAGCATGATTTTGTGGTGTTGGGCAGATTACCGTTATATCAAGCCCTAATTTCTTCAAAGCTTGAACCTGCGTTTCATGGAATACACCATTGCCAGGCTGTTCTTTACTCGGATAAACACTCGTAATCCACAGTATTTTCATGCTTTCTCTTCCTTTTATAATTTATTATGCTGAACTTTTAGTCTTATGGTGATAAATCATTTTACGAGCAGTACATCCACTTCTTGAACAGATAAAATAAAGCTCTATAAACACCTTAAATACAGCTCAAAAAAAGCCCGATACGATTGTAAAAAAACTGAACAAAAGAACAGGAATAGCAACGATCTAAACTGTTGTCCCACATTGCTAAAAAAGCAAAGGAACGAATCCTGCTTAACTTATCTAGGACAATGGCGGTTAACGTGCCCCTTCTCCTGTCACAACTACTTTTACGGTTTTCAGCATGATTTTCAATTCAAGCTTAAACGTCAAGTTTGATATGTACTCAAGATCATACTGAAGTTTTTCACGAGGAGTGATTTCATATCCTCCGCTTACCTGGGCAAGTCCAGTCAAACCAGGTCTTACTGCAAGCCTTTTTGCAAAACCAGGGATTTCACTATCAAACTGTGCAGTGAAAACCGGTCTTTCCGGACGTGGACCAACTATAGACATATCACCTTTTAAAACAGACAAAAGCTGAGGAAGCTCGTCTATTCTAGTTTTTCTTATGAAATGGCCAATTTTTGTAACACGCGGATCATTTGCCTCTGCCCATTTAGCGCCTTCCTTTTCCGCATCATTATTCATAGAGCGAAGCTTTATTAAATTAAAGTAATTTCCGTTTTTTCCAACTCGCTGCTGTATATAAAATGGCGAGCCTGGGCTCTCTAACACAACTAAGACAGCGAAGACAGCGATTATTGGTATTGCTAAAATAAGCCCAATACTTGCCAGCAGCAGATCCAAACACCTTTTTGTATACAAGTAGTATTCTGCTTCCTTTGGTACGGAGAAGTTTTCCCCTTCGACAATGGAGTAATCGTGGTAGATATTAAAGCTCTTTTCACGCATATATTGTCACCTCGTAGACTGTTTATGTGTATTTTGAACCTTTGTGTCAAGTATAGAATGGGATTGTATGGTAATCGTTTAGGGAAAATTAAGTATTGGTAAATCTTTGTAAAGATAGTTTTAATATTGAGGAGTAAAACACCCTTGCTTTGCAGCTGTCTTGGCCAGAAGGGAGCTTTAGAGGATTTGTCGACTGTTGCCAGTGCCATTTTTCGACAAGGTTCTTCAAAATAAAAAACAGACTGCACTTTAAAATGCAGTCTGTTTTTTATTTTTATTAATGTTTTGGTTTTACTCTTTTTATAAAGAAGCTGCAAATAAATCCTAATGCTGCTACAATCAGTGCGAAAGTAAATGCATTTTGTACACCTGAAGTTAAAGCAGCAGGTATATTAGCAGGATCCAGCGGGTTGCTTACGCCTGCAAGGAAGTCCTTCTGACCAGAAGCCAAAATGGACACAGCAATAGCTGTACCAATAGCCCCTGCAACTTGCTGTAATGTGTTCATAATCGCCGTACCGTCAGGATATAACTGAGGGGGCAGCTGATTCAAACCATTTGTTTGTGCCGGCATCATAATCATGGATACCCCAATCATTAAGCAGCTGTGCAGTACAATAATCAGCGTAACTGTTGATGTTGTTGTAATACCTGTAAAGAACCAAAGAACAGCTGTACATAGGGCAAGACCTGGAATAACAAGCCATTTTGGTCCGTATTTGTCAAACAGTCTTCCCATCACTGGTGACAGGAATCCGTTAATCAAACCGCCAGGCAGCAATAGCAGTCCTGCCGTAAAGCTTGTTAAGCCTAATCCAGCTTGCATATACATTGGAAGAAGAAGCATCGTAGACAAGATAAGCATCATGGACATAAATACTAAGATTAGTCCTAACACGAACATCGGATACTTAAATGTACGAAGATTAATCATCGGCTGTTCCATTTTAAACTGTCGAATAGAGAACAACAGAAGTGAAAGCACACCTACTACTAAAGAGACAATTACAACTGGGTTCTCCCAGCCGCCTGAATGGTCTCCGCCTTCTCCAGCACTGCTGAAGCCAAATACAATTCCGCCGAAACCTAATGTAGACAGTATAATGGATATAATATCGATTTTCGGTTTAGTTACAGTTGAGACATTTTCCATATAACGAATACCGAATAATAAAGCAAATACTAGAAACGGCAAGGATATCCAGAAAATCCAATGCCATGTAAGATTTTCAATAATCAAACCAGAAATAGTTGGTCCAGTAGCTGGAGCAAACATAATAACAAGCCCGATCATTCCCATTGCTCCTCCTCTTTTTTCAGGAGGGAAAATAAGCAAAATCGTGTTAAACATTAACGGCAGCAATAGCGCTGTCCCAACTGCCTGCACAATTCTTGCCACCAATAGAAACTCAAATGTTGGTGCAAGTGCAGCAATTAAAGTTCCAAGAATAGAGAAACTTAATGATGCAAAGAACAGTTGTCTTGTTTCAAACCATTGCAGCAATAATCCTGAGATCGGGACTAGAATACCCAATGTCAGCAAAAAGCCAGTTGTCAGCCATTGAACTGTTGTCGGTTCAATGTTAAAAATCACAATTAAATCATTCAATGCCATATTTAAGGCAGTTTCACTGAACATACCTATAAAACCGGCAATCAAGAAAGATGTTACGATAGGCAATGTCCTAAATTGCTTGCCTTCCATTCCCTTCCCCTTTACCGCGTCCATATTCATTTCCATAAAAAATCCCCTTTCATCTTCCTATCTTCCTTACTTTTCTAGCGACAGGAGCTTTGGCAGTTTTTCTGCAACAATTCTCATCGGCTTGCCTGACTGTTTTGTTAGGCACAAGACGATGGCGCCTTCTATCATAGAATTGATAAGTATACTTAAATCTGCAGCCTCTTCAGCAGGAAATCCGCTTTCTATAAGCTTTTCCGCATATACAGCTTGCCATTTTTCAAACGTCACTAAACAAGTCTTTCTGATTGGCTCACAAGTCGATGCTGTTTCTGACGCAATAAGTCCGATAGGCATTCCATGTATGCTTTCCTTCTTTTCAAAGTCAGCAGCAATTTCATTAATGTGCAACTGAAAAGCTGTTATTGGATCGTTCGCGGATAACAGTATATCCTTTGTCTTCTGCAGCAGAACATGTTCTGTATATTTTATTGCCTCTATTGCTAATTCCTCTTTACCATTAGGGAAATAGTAATAAAGTGACCCCTTCGGTGTATTGCTCTCTGCAATAATCTGATTCAAGCCAGTTCCATAATAGCCCTGAATCTGGAATAAACGAGAGGCTGTCTCTAGGATCAACTCACGAGTGTTTCCCTTTTCACCCAAGTTCATATCCTCCCTAATAAAAATTATAACGATCGGTCTATATAAAGGTAATCTTGTAAACGGTTACTTGTCAACTGCTTTTTTTAATAAAAAAATAGCAAAATAAAAGCCCTTTTTCGTAAAAAAGGGCTTTTATTTTTTCACTTCACCTCTATATCTCCATTATTTGTTTTTAAACTAATCTTATACTCACCATTTCCAAGACAACATTAGAATGGGAATTGTTAAATATTTCAAAATCTACATTATCTGTTTCTGCCGATATGCTTGTATTCTCAGGCTCATTCTCTTGAATATCCTAGTCGAGTGTATTTTATTCAGTTCAATTCTTCCATTTATTGTTTTTCCTGTAATCATTCCTAATACATTGTCCAGCTGAATTCTTCCATTGCAAGGTACTGAATAATGTATTTTAAAAAAAGTGCTCCTCCGTCAGCCAACGGGAGAAGCAATTGTTAATATTAATTGATTTTGCGGATTCTCTCTCTGAATTCCCAAAATCCTGGAATATTATCCAAATCATAAAGTTGAATACATTTCATTAACAGTATTTTCAACTCCTGTGTGAGATCATCCTTTTCATTCGAAGCAGTATATGCGACTGCTTTGCTCAACTTTGGTTCAAACATTTCTATCACTTCTTCTAAAGCATCAGAGTTAATCTTTGAGTCCTTCACTAGTGAGTATAAGGTAGCCATCAGCCATTTTCCTTTCTTTGCTCCGTCCTATTTTCCAGCTCTTTCCTCAACAATTCGAGCTTTTTATCAATTCTCAGTAACAGATATAATGAAACACTTACTGGAAAAGCGTAATTGCTTACAATTGTCATCCATTGTGTTATATCTCCTAAACTCATCCTCTATATTCCTCCTTCTTTTGCGCCATATAGCTGTATATCCTTTTCAAAGCATTTTGATGGGACTTCGATACATATTGTTGGCTTTTCTGGATTACCTCCGCTATTTCCGTATCATTGAGCTTTTTAATATAGGCAAAATATAGAACGGTTTTTTGTGAGTCTGAAAGTGATTGGATTGCATCATATAACAAAGGATCAGCTATATATTCAGAAATGCTTTCCCGAATTCCCTCCCTTTCAGCATATGTTTCCAAATTGGCACCTAAATCCTCTATTCGGTCTTTATGCGCTATAGTACCTTCTGTTTCAGCATCCAATAGTAAAGGAAATCTGCTTGCATAGAGCCTTTGCTTTTTATGAAAATTCAATGCACTAAAATGTATGGAAGAAGAGATATAGGAAGTGAAACGAATCGTAAAATAATACTTTCTAAATGCTTCATCTAAATTGTCTTTGTTTTCTTTGGAAGGATTGCAAACGGCTTCGGCAAACAGCTTGAAATGATCCTTTTCGCGTAAAAAACCTTGTACAATTGTATTTTCCATAAACTCCTTGTTCTCTTCCATAAACCTTTTAATTCCATCAACAGATTCCTCACACATTAATAGCACCTCCTAAAAAGAACGTATGTTCTATTTTTAGTGTAAAAAAAGGGACTAACTTGCATTAGCCTCTTTCATTATAGCATATCCTTCCATGCTCTAATTCAATCAATCTTTCCCCCTCTATATAATAAAGAAAGATTTTCAGGAAAAATAACAACCTATTTATTAAAAAGTTATTAGATTGCAGCTTTAAATTTTAATTCAATAGCAAACTGCACATTATTGATATCCCTTTCTATCTCTTTGATAATCCAGTTTTTTGCTATGTTTTTCGTCAATTCCTGATAGTCTTTAGAAGTAAGTATAATTTCACCAAGCTTTTCTCCTTTATCCTGATAATCCTTGCCTTCAGCCAATCCAAATTTATATAACAGATATCTTTTTAAGGTGCCCTTCGTCAAGAAGGCAATTTCATAATTTCCATTCAGCAGCTGAGCCATCTTTTCCTGATTGTCATCGCAAAAGGAAAATAAAGTGTCCCAATCTGGCAGCCCCTTGCCAAACTCTTTAAAAAAAGTAATATCGCGCTTATTTAATGCTTCAAGAATCTTCTCCTTGCTATATCCTCTGCTTTTCACCTGTTCAATCATTAATGCATAATTTAATGCTACCTTCTCTGCCATCTTTCGAATCCCCCTTATTCTGAAAAATAGTGATTTTCTGAATTTTCAACGCTACAATAATTATAAAATATTATTGTCAGGAGTTGAAATGATAATGTCCAACCCATTTATACCTTTTAGCATTGCCATGATTACCCCATTTACTGAAGATGGAGAGCTTTATTTAGAAGCCATCCCCTCCCTGATTGAGCTTTACCGAAGTAATAAAGTACCTGCTCTGTTAGTGAGCGGTTCTACCGGAGAGCAGCACTCCATGACAGTTCAAGAACGAATATTATTATTTCAGGAAGTAAAAAAAGCTGCTGCTAAGGATTTTCTTTTGTATGGCGGTGTTGCTGCTGTTCGGACAAAAGATGCGGCCGAGCTTGCTGCTGCGGCCGAAAGCGCTGGACTTGACGGCATTATGCTTGGTTTCCCCCCTTATTTAAGGATTAACCAACAAGAAGCTTGTCATTATGTAGACAAAGTTTGCGCTTATACAAATCTGCCAATTATGCTTTATAATAATCCGCCAAGAACAGGCTTTCATTTAGAAACCGAAACATTAATTTCTTTAGTAAGCAAATTCCCACAAATTATGGCTTTAAAGGAAGCCGGTGACCCAGCCCGCCTCCGATTTGTTAAACAGCAGCTTGGTAAAGACTTTCCTGTGCTTTCGGGCTCTGACTTGACTGTGTTTGAAAATGTAAAAAATGGCTATGACGGAATAACAAGCATCGCAGGAAATACTTTTCCTAAGCTGATGAAATTCATTATGGATGCTATCACTTCAAAGGATTTCACTGCTGCAGAAACCGCCTTTAACAAGGTTAAGCCTTTGTTAGAAGTGATGCTTGAATTAGGCATGTTAAGGTCCATCAAATTTATGCTCAATACGCAAGGCATCCCAGCAGGAATTTGTCGTGATCCCCTTTCCACCTTGTCCGAAGATGAGCAGAAAGGCTTGGCCGCTCATTATAATGTATTCCTTACACAAGAAAAACAGTCTATTTAAGAACGAGCATATTGCTTGGCAAAATCGGCTAAACTATTCTAATCTAAATAGTGAAAACATAGCGTCATTATTGGAAAGTTAAAAAAAGGAGATGGTATGATGAAAATTACATATCACGGGCAATCAACTATTGTAATTGAGGCAAATGGAAAGTCACTTATTATTGATCCATTTATCAGCGGAAATGCAGCAGCTAAGGTTAAAGTTGAGGATATTAAGGTTGATGCAGTACTTCTTACACATGCTCACGGGGATCATATTCTAGATGCAGCACCAATCTCCAAAACAAATAACGCACCAATTGTTGCAATACCTGAATTAGCTGCATACATGTCTTGGCAAGGTGCAGAGACAATTGGAATGAATATTGGCGGTACATTGGATCTGCAGTTTGCCAAAGCGAAAATGACTCATGCATTCCACAGCTCAGGTATCATTGATGAAGAAAACAAAAATATTATTTATGGCGGCATGCCGGCTGGATTTGTCATTGAAGCAGAAGGAAAAACAATCCTTCATGCAGGTGATACTGGTCTATTTGGAGACATGAAAATTATTGGAGACAGACATAACATCGATGTCGCATTCCTGCCGATTGGGGATCATTATACAATGGGACCAGAAGATGCTGTGTTGGCTGCAGAATGGTACAAAGCAGAACTGATCATACCTATCCATTACAACACTTTTCCTGCAATCGAACAAGATGGAGATGCATTTGTTAAGGCGCTGGAAGAACGTGGTATAAAAGGAAAAGTGCTTCAGATTGGTGAAAGCATCGAATTGTAACACAAAAAGAGGATGTCTTTAGACATCCTCTTTATACATTAAGCCAAATTTCCTGTATGGCTTGCTTCCCACTCAGCAATTTCTTTTACTCTTGCATCTACTTGTTCTGGTGACAGTTCATGTGCTTTCACATACAGGTTTCTTGGATGTGTACGGCACTCGTGGCTGCAGCTCTTCATGAACTTCTCTTCATTTTCAGGTGAGCAAAGGATCTTTCTGTTACACTCTGGATTTGCACAGTTAACATAACGCTCACATGGCTCACCAGTGAAGTAATCTTTTCCGACAACAACATGCTCCACTCTATTAACAGGAACACTAATACGTTGGTCGAATACATAACATTGGCCATCCCACAGCTTACCTTGCACCTCTGGATCTTTACCGTATGTTACGATACCCCCGTCAAGCTGTGATACATCATCAAATCCTTCGCGCTTAAGCCAGCCTGAAAATTTCTCACAACGCACACCACCTGTGCAGTAAGTTAAAATTTTCTTTCCTTCAAGCATTTCGCGGTTTTCTTGGATCCATTCCGGCAATTCCCTGAATGTTTCAATGTCAGGCTTAATTGCACCCCTAAAATGGCCTAAGTCAAATTCATAGTCATTGCGGGCATCAATAATTACTGCATTAGGATCTTGCATTTGTTCTAACCACTCAGCTGGTTTTAAATGATTCCCCGTCAATTCCAATGGATTAATGTCTTCTTCAAGACTTAGGTTAACTAATTCCTTTTTATGGCGTACATGCATTTTCTTGAAGGCATGTCCTTCCTCTTCATCTATTTTAAAGACAGTGTCTGCAAAACGAGGGTCTTGTTTCATTGCCTCAATATATTTATCAGTCTGTTCAACAGTACCAGAAACCGTCCCGTTGATTCCTTCAGATGACACAAGAATACGCCCTAACAAACCTAGCTCCTTACAAAAAGCTAAATGTTCACTCGCGAATTCTTCAGGGTTCTCAATAGTTGCATATTTATAGTAAAGAAGTACTCTATATGGTTTTTCGCTCATTATTTCAACATCCTGTTCTATACAAATTTATTAACATATATTTAACTATACAACAAAAGTGGAAACAGTAAAAACTCATTGCTCACTTGTTAAATTCAATAGTAGATTATCTGAACAAACAAAAGGAGACTCCATTAATGAAATCCCCCCTTGCTTATGTGTACTTATTATTATAGTAAATTTCAACTAAAATAGAAAGGACTACTTTTTTCCATGGGCGAAAATTGTCGATTCTTCTTCATTAGTCACCATTGAACTCTTCTTAAAATAATGATTTGGAGACTTCTTCAGCTTCGTAAATAATATACAGCCCAAGATAACCACAAGGCTTCCTAAAGCCTGCATCCAGCTCATTTTTTCATGCAGAAATAAAAACGCCAAAACAGCGGTGAAGATTGGATTGAAGTTAAGGAACAACCCTGCTTCTGTTGCCCCGAGTCTTTGTACGCCGATATTCCAAAGCACCATACAAACGACTGTTGAGACAACCCCGGTATATAGAATGGATGCTAGGAAGGTTGCATTGAAGTTTGTTATCGAAAAATCAACTGCATTGAATGGCAAGAGCAAAATAACTCCAATTGCCCCTGAAAAGTAAGTTGCCATCAGCGGGGATGTTTTTTGCATTGCCCATCTGCTGCACACAGAATAAAGTCCCCATATACATACCGCTCCGAGCATATATAAATCGCCTTTATTAAGGTGCAAATCTAATAACAGCCCTAAGCTCCCTTCTGTGAGTACTAACAGAACTCCAGAAAGAGACAAAAGCATAGATGCAACCTGCCATCTATTGATTTTTTCCTTTAACAGAAGAAACGAAAACAGAGCGATTGAAATTGTATTTAAAGTAGAGATTAAGCCCACATTGCTGGCTGAGGTATACTCTAAAGCTTGAAATTGCAAAAGATTAAAAGCCGCTACTCCTGTTAGCCCCATAAAAAATAAAGGCAGCAATGCATCTTTAGGAGGGATTAGTCTTTTCTCTTGTTTCCAAACAATCGGCAATAGGCAGATAACAGCAAGCACCCATCTTAAGCTTGTCAGCGTAGCAGGTGATGCATGCCCAACCAGGAATTTGCCTAAAACAAAATTTCCTCCAAACAAAAAGCTTGTTATCAGCAAAAAAAGATACGGCATAAAAACAGCTCCTTCACGCAAAAAATCACGTTATTTATGTTAATATCGTATCACCGCACCTTTTTAAGCGAAATAAAATTCTGTATAATATAATAAATACAAAATTTTATTAAGAGGTTTTAATTTTCACAGAATTTTATTCACAAAATCTCTATATCCTGCAGAGAAAGCAGAATAAAAGAAAGGAAGGCTAAACCATGGAGTCCATTGTTCATAAAGTGCTCGATTCAGTTGATATAAATTTATTAGATTTATTACAAAAAAACGCCCAAGTTTCCAATGCTGAACTGGCTAAACTCGTCAATTTATCTCCCCCTGCTACACATGCCCGTATTAAGCGACTTGAAAAAGAGGGTTTTATTGAGAACCATGTAGCAATTCTTAATCATAAAAAATTAGGGTTTGATTTATTATGTTATATTTTTATTTCAACAAACATCCATCAGGAAGAAGCTATTGCAGAGCTTGAAGGAGTTTTAAGCAGTATGGAGGAAATTCTGGAATGCCACTGTTTGACAGGAGAATATGACTATCTTTTGAAGGTTGCCAATAAAGATACTGGCGGATTAGAGGATTTCATTAAAAAACTGAACAAACTTGGCATCTCTAAAATAAATACTAGCCTTGCCCTGAGAGAAATTAAATCCTCCACTGTCCTGCCGATCCTTTAAATCTTAGGAGACACTCTGTGCCTTTAGTTGTTTACTGAAATAAACCATTTCAGTAAACAAAGAAACCCCTATTAAAATAGAGGTTTCTTTCCTTATTAAAAGGGTTCATTTACTGCCTTTACTGTAAAATGGAGGGCACATCCGAACTTAGACTGCTTAAAAACATTCTCTAGATGCTTTTTCGCATCATGGATCGGCAGGATTGTGTTTACCTTTACGTCAGCTTTTATTCTGCTGGACTGCTCCACACAGGTTGTCACAAGATTGTCTTGATAGTCCTCAAAAAATTCCTTTATGAATTTAATCTGCCCGCAGTAAAACTCAATTGTATATTCCTTCATTTTCTTACGCGGACTTCTCCGAATCGCTAGTGCCGACATTGTTATCAGCAGCTGCTTTATTTGCTGCCATTACAAAAGGAATATAAATAAGTGTTGAGACTGCCAGGCAGACAAAGCCAACCACCAGTGCAAGCCAGTTTCCGCCTGTACCTAAGAATGCAATCAGCGGTCCTGGTGTTGTCCACGGGACAGAATATGCTATCGGCGGAATCAGTCCTGAAACAATAGCAGCGTAGCCTATGATAATATTGATGGCAGGAACCAATATGAAAGGCAAGATTAATATTGGGTTTAACACGACCGGCAAACCGAAAATAACTGGCTCATTGATATTGAATAATCCTGGAGCAATCGACAGCTTGCCGATATCTCTGTAATCCTTCCGTTTTGCAACAATAAATATGGCAATTAATAAACCTAATGTCATACCTGAGCCACCGTAGTTTGCAAAGGCATCGTTAATTGCCCAAGTAACAGGATACGGCGCACCCCATGCAGAACCATGTTCTGCAACATAATTTAAGTTCTCAAGACCTGCTTCAGCAAACATAGCCTCACGAATAGCAGCAATCGTGTTTGGACCATGTATACCAAATACCCATAGAAGGTTAGAGACAATTGCTAAGATAACAAGTGAGAAAATATTAGTGCCTAGATGCTTTAACGGTGTCTGAATAACAGCATAAATGAACTCATGCAAGCCTTTTGGATAGAAGGCATTGATAATTGCGTTTCCAATTGCAAATACTACCGTAATAATGATGATTGGGAACAGCACCTTAAAGGACCTGGCAACAGCCGGCGGTACAGATGCTGGCATATTAATCTGTAATTTCTTTGATTTGGAAAGCACACTGAAAAATTCACCGACAAGTAAACCAACAATGATTGCAACGAAAAGACCTTGGGCCCCTACCCACTGAGTAGTCAGGAAGTTAGCACCCTCAACAGCTGTATATGGCGGATAAATAATAAAGAAAGTGGATAAAGCCGTCAATCCGCTCAGCAATTCATCTGCTTTCAGTGAAATTGCCATATTCCTTGCCACAAGGAAGACGATGAACATCGATAGAATATTCGTCGATCCGTTCAGGACTGGAGAAAAGACGGATTGTAAATCTGCTAAGCCAGGGAACAACTTGTGAAGAAAAAGTATTTTTGCAATAAACCCATCTGGTGCCAATACAGCGAAATTCAGCAATACGATAAGTGAACCAGCTAACGTAATCGGAAAAGATAAAATGAATGCATCTCGAATCGCTACAATATGCCGCTGTGAGTTCAGTTTTGAAGCAATTGGCACCAAAGCCTTCTCAGCAAATTTTTCAAAATTGGCCATAAAACCCATAAGTTACTCCCCCTATTTATATATAATTCCGCATCCTTTAGATGAAGAATTCATTTGACAGGCTGATGGTGTAGTTTCATGCTGGACAGGAGGTCTCGCCTGATCTCTTTGTCTTTGTACACTGCTGATTACAGCAGCTCAAGCGCTCTTTCCAAAACGGCTTTCCCATTCATCGTTCCATATGCCCTCATGTCAATTACCTCTACTGGAACTCTGCCCGCGATAATGGATTCCACCTGCGGTTTTTGGTATCGTACCTGCGGGCCAAGAAGTACAACATCAACCTGATCTGCTACACTTTGGCATTCTGAAACAGGCAATGCAAATATCTCAATACTTATCCCTTTTTCCTCAGCTGCATCCTTCATTTTATTGACCAAGAGACTTGTAGACATCCCTGCTGCACAAACTAATAACAGTTTTTTCATTATGAACCCCTCCAATTATTTTTCTTTAAACTATCTATACTTTGTTAATGCCTCCTTAAATTGTATTGTATACGCTTTCATTTAATTATCAATATAAATTAGCTACTTAGATTTTTGTTTCAATTTGAGGAAATTGTTTCAATTATGGCACAAGTTGTTTTATATTTATATTGTGGTTTGAAATTGCTGGAATAAAAACAGATCCTGTTAGGAGGAGATTAACCTGTTTACAAAAGAAATGGTCCAAACATTTAATGAATTGGAAATGATTCTTTATAATTTCATCACAAAAAACAGCGATAAAGTCATTTATATGCGGATTCGAGAGCTGTCCGATCAAACCCATGTGTCCACTTCCAGCATATTGCGTTTCTGCCGAAAGCTTAACTGTGATGGATTCTCAGAATTCAAGGTAAAGCTGAAGCTCTATCTGGACAGAAACGAACAAGAAAATCTGAAGTCTACTCAATACTATCTCTCCGAGTTTCTAGAACGAACTATGAAGGGAAACCTTGAATCCCATATACAAAAAATGGCTGAACTCGTTCTGAGCACTGACAAAATTATTTTTGTAGGGACTGGAAGTTCAGGTATTTTAGCCGAATATGGAGCAAGGTATTTTTCCAGTCTTGGAAAATTCTCTTCTTTCATTAAAGATCCTTTTTATCCAATAAACAGCAAGGAATTAAAAAACAGTACATCTATCATACTTTCAGTTTCTGGAGAAACTGACTTCACACTTAATTTGGCTAATCAGCTAAAAGTAGAAGGCTCCAATATTATTAGTATCACGAACAGTAAAAACTGCCAGCTTGCCAAAATCTCAGATATAAACATAGCCTATTATGTAACGGAAGTGTATCTGGGGGATTCGAATATCACATCCCAGATGCCAGTTATGTACATACTGGAAGAAAGCGCTCACATAATACAACAGAATTTAAAAAAACCTGCTACTTAAACGATAAAAGACAAAGCTACTGCATGGCTCTGTCTTTTATCATTCATCCCTGTTCAGATTTTTTGTTTCTAATGAGGTTTTCCCTGTCTGCTGTTGCTGGAGGCTGCTCCAGCCAGCTGTTTTTTATCATGATGTTTGCCCCTTCCTTTGCGTACTGAGCTATTTCAAAAGACAGACGCTCGTAATTAACTGCAAGGTCGCTTCTTTGGCTGGCACCTGCCGCTGTTGCATAGTTTCCGATACCTGAAGCACTTAATAGTGCCATATGAAACATCATTAACTTATCAGAAAATGTCTTGTTTGTTGACTCTGTAATTCCAATATCTGAAGACATGGGACTTTGTATATTTCCATCAATTAAAGTATCAGCAAAGATTTTAACATGTTTTTGCGAGATTTCCTTTCCCCTCATCATGTAATCCTGCACATCCTTGTCATCAGATGTTTGTCCGAATGCAAGGCTGATTTTGTAACCGATATTATTTGTTTGAGTATTCATAAATAAATGGGATATTTCAATTGCATTCAACGGGCGTTTTTTATGAAAGAGATTTAATCCGCTCAAGTAGCTGTTACTATCAATATAATCTTTATCTGTAGGCGGGATTATGTAGGGGGACCGAACCAGCATCCCTTTTTCCTTTAATGCATCATTCGTTAGGCTATAAAGCTTGGCAGTTTCACTTAAGGAAACTGTGAAATGCTGGATGATATCTTCCCGAAAACTCATGGCAGTAAATCCGCTGTAAGCAAGCATACCTGCTTTTGCCATATGATTGATATATTGCAGAGAAAAAGTATCAGTAAACAAAGCGGGAGCTCCTAAATTTACATCCTTTTCTGAGAAACCATAGGGCTGTGCGAAATTCTCCTCCTGAAAGATCTGTTCAAGCTTCTCCACTTCCTTTACAGAGATAACAAGCGCATTGTCTAATGCTTTTCCAATCGTTTGATCTGTTATATTCCTGCTCATATGGCCAAGCACACATTTAGACATAGTATTATTCATGTAAGAAGTCCATAATGATGCTATCTCTGTTGAAGTAAGCTCAATATTCTGTTCTGGCATGATTATCCTCCCACGAATGTTGATATTCCTTAATATTCTCCTTTTTATTTGTTTTTATCAGCAATCGTCCAGATATTAATATATAGAAAGAAATTCGCCTATTGATTGGAGATTTAGTTGGAAACGGGGTTATATTTTCTGTGGTTTAGCCCATTTTAGAGCTTTTTGTTCCAAAGATGCTGCAAATTCATGCTTTCCTTGTATATATGACTTTATATCTGCAGGATATTTTTTGGAGAGTAGTTCTTTTAAATCGCCGTATTGGTCGGCCTCCTCCTTGTTGGCACGCAAAAAATCGCGGAACGCTAAGTGCCGGAAAATTTCCGGACTGCCCGCTTCATAAATATGGATATGATGCGTTCTCTCATCCCCACCTTTTTGAAAGTATCTCCTGCCAGTAATTCCGTTTTCCCCTTTTGCCTCATAGCCGACCTCAGCCATTTTGTTATTAAAGCAGTCAATATTGCGGATATCTTTCACAACTGGCATCATATCGATAATTGGCTTCGCCTTCAAGCCCGATATACTTGTACTTCCTATATGATGTATTTCCAGTACTTCCTCTTTGAATATACACTCAAGCAGCCTCTTCTCATTCTCAAATAAAATGCGCCACTCATCTGAATATAGGCACACTTCCACTTTCCTCATACACTATTCCCCTTTCTTTACACTAGTTTTCTAAATAGCGGTAGAGTGTTGATTTGCTTATACCAGTAGCCTCTTTTATTTCCTTTAAACTATATTTTTTGCTTTGGTACATTTGAATCGCCTTTTTTACATTTTCATCTGCTTTTCTTGGTCTCCCTGTTGGGATGCCTTTTTGTTTTGCATATTCCATCCCTTGTTTAGTCCGTTCACTAATGATTTCATTTTGAAATTCCACTAAATATCCAATCATTTTGCTTAACGAATATTCTTTTTTATCTTCTGTATCAATATCTTCATAGAGTGCTTGCAGATAGACTCCTTTTTGTTCTAGTATTTCAAGTAATTCAAAAAGATGCCTGCTTGAATCAGCCAGTGTGAATAATCTGGACACGACAATTTTGTCTCCTTCTTTTAATTGTTCAAGCATCTGTGTGAGCGCAACTCTTTTCTTTGCAGATGAATGCTCCTCTCGCACTATTTGTGTACAGATGTTTTTAAGCATTTGCTCCTGATGCTGACAATCCCCATCTTCGAAAAAAGGCCTCATATAACCGATTATCATCTTCTTTTTCGCCCCCCTTGTTATTGCTACTAACCATTATAGATAGGAAAATGGTTTTTGTAAAAATCTTCCCAATAAACATTCCCTTTTGGGAATATTTCTGTTACACTTCTCCTTATTGAACAACTGCCATATAAAAATTGAGGTGAACATTTTGACAGAAAAAATAAAACGAGAGTGGTTTTCCAATATCCGTGCCGATATTCTTTCAGGCATCGTTGTTGCATTGGCACTTATTCCTGAAGCGATTGCCTTCTCAATCATTGCAGGAGTCGACCCGATGGTAGGTCTGTATGCATCCTTCTGCATTGCAATAATTATCTCATTTGCAGGCGGAAGACCTGCGATGATTTCCGCAGCAACCGGGGCAATGGCCTTACTGATGGGTCCACTAGTAAGGGATTATGGGTTGCAATACCTCTTCGCAGCAACTATTTTGACAGGGGTTTTCCAGGTGCTATTTGGGGTATTTAAAATCGCCAAGCTGATGAAATTTATTCCGAGAGCGGTTATGATTGGGTTTGTTAACTCACTTGCTATCCTGATCTTTATGGCACAAGTTCCTCATTTTATCGGGATTTCCAATATGACATATCTTTTTGTAGCCATCACTTTATTAATTGTTTATATATTGCCTCGTTATATTAAGGCAGTACCTGCGCCATTAATTGCTATCATCGTTTTGACAGCAGTGTCCCTTTTAGGGAATGTCCATGTTGAAACAGTTGGTGATTTAGGAAAGATAACACAAACCTTGCCATCATTCTTGATTCCGGACGTTCCAATTTCATTTGAAACGTTAGCGATTATTTTCCCATTCAGCATCGCAATGGCGATTGTAGGGTTATTAGAATCCCTTCTTACTGCAAGCATTCTAGATGATGCCACAGATACGGACAGCGATAAGAACAGAGAAGCTAGGGGTCAAGGAATTGCTAATTTCATTACTGGTTTTTTTGGTGGCATGGCTGGCTGTGCCATGATTGGACAATCTGGAATCAATGTGAGATCAGGCGGCAGGGGCCGACTTTCAACCTTTGTTGCTGGAGCTTTTTTAATGTTCTTGATTATAGTGTTAGGAGAGGTTGTAGTTCAAATACCTATGCCTGTACTTGTCGGTATCATGATTATGGTCTGCATCGGTACATTTGATTGGTCTTCCTTTAAATACCTAGTAAGGGCTCCTCGAACGGACGCAATTGTTATGCTTGTTACAGTAATTATAGTTGTTGCAACACATGACTTATCCAAAGGGGTCATTGCAGGTGTTATTTTGAGCACAGTGTTCTTTGCGGCAAAAATATCTCATGTGAAAGTAACAAAAGAACTGATAGAGAATGAACATAAATACTCCGTTCAAGGACAAGTATTTTTTGCTTCTGTCGACAGCTTCGTGGCTGGGTTTGATACAACTGAACAGAACAAGAAAGTTTCGATTGATTTCTCAGAGGCTCGTGTTTGGGATGACTCTGCTGTGGGTGCAATTGATAAGGTTGTCCTTAAACTTAGAGAAAATAACAATACAGTCAGTATTATCGGCCTCGATTCGGCCAGCAAGAAACTCGTAGATAAACTGGCAATTTTCCAAGAACCCGATGCTAATCCATCCGGGCAATAACAAAAAGATTCATGGCAGAGCCATGAATCTTTTTGTTATTTTAAAGCATACTCACCCGCCATAATAATTCCCGGGAAATCCTTTAATATCCAATTCGCATTTAAAAAGTGCTCCTGACAGCGGATATTTTTCCAATTCCTCTGAAGTCATTCCATCTTTAGCTGTTGTAATATACAGCTCATTTAAGTCCTCTCCGCCAAATACGCAGGAGGTAACATTCTTGGCAGGCACTTTAACCTCATCGATTTTTTTACCGTTACTTGGATCCCACCTGGATACTCGCGCGCCGCCCCAATGAGCAATCCACAGCATCCCCTCTTCATCAATCGTCATTCCATCAGGAAATCCCTCTTCTTCAGAAAAGTCAATGACGGCGCACATATTGTCAATACTGCCTGAATCGGATTCATAGTCAAACCTGTATACCTTTTGCACAGGGGTATCTATCAAGTACAGATACTTGTTGTCCGCCGACCAGGCCAAGCCATTAGATATGCTAACCTTATCGACTTTTTTTATAATTGTTCCATCTCTATCTAAACAATATAATGCTCCATGCTCCCTCTCATCCTTCATGCTCATCGTACCTGCCCAGAAGCGCCCTTGTGCGTCGCATTTGCCATCGTTGAACCTGTTATTAAACAAATGCTCCTCTGGATCGAATATAAACTGAATGTCACCGTCTTCAAGATTCACATAGTGAAAGCCATTCTCTAAGGCAACTACTGCATCCGTTCCGCTGTTTGCCGGAATGATTGCACTAACCTTTTTTGGAAGCACTAACTCCTTATTTTCATTATTAGCTGGGTTATGAATACATATTTTTTTGTTATTAATATCCACCCAATAGAGCAAACCTTCCTTGTGATCCCAGAATGGACCCTCCCCTAATTGAGCATTTGCATCAACTACAAGCTTTAAATGGTGTACCATATGATTCCCCTCTTTCTGCCTGTTATTTTCTATTCATATACCTCGATTCCTTCGTCTAGAAACTGTTTCTATGCTTTTCTTTTTGCCTTTCTATTCATGATAGCAGGGATGAGATGCATACCTTATGAATAAACAATCGAAATTCTGAGGTGATTTACTTGGAAACTGCACATATTGAAAAAGAACAGAAACGCAGAATAGATGAATTTGTAAAGCTTCAGCATAATGATGGGTCTTTCCGCTTTCGTTTTCAAGGCAGTTTAATGACGGATGCTTTCTTCATTATTACATGCAGAGCACTAGAGATTAAAACGGAAGAAGAAAATATTCAGCTGCTTGCCAAAACGCTAAAAAAAACTCAGCATCAACAAGGATATTGGAAAGCATACATAGATGAACCGAATGGACATTTATCTGCGACGATTATTGCCTATACAGCCCTTTTATACTCTGGTTACGCCAAGCAGACAGACGAAAAAATGAAAAAGGCAAAATCCTTTATCATTAAAAACGGGGGGATATCCAAGGCTCATTTTATGATCAGATGGATGCTTTCTGCAAACGGGCTTTATCCGTGGTCAAGAATGGTCTATGTCCCAATGACCTTTTTACTTTTGCCTTCCTTCCAGCCTGTGAATTTCTTTCAATTCAGTGCCTATGCCAGGATTCATTTCATTCCAATGCTCCTTGCCTCCAACAAAAAGTTTGCAATAAGCGGAAATAACAAGCCTGATTTAAGCGACCTATACAGCCGAACGGAAGAGAGTTTCCAGGCCATTACTCATTTAGAAGATCAACGATCACCGCTGTCGTTTATATGGAAAGAAATAAAACAGATTGGTAGATGGCCTGTTTATTTACATCAGCTTGGATACCATTATGCGGAAAAATATATACTAGAAAGGCTTGAAGAGGACGGGACACTATACAGCTATGCTAGTGCGACCTTTTTTATGATTTATGGCCTGCTTTCCATCGGCTACCGCAAGGATTCACCTGTCATTAAAAAAGCTATGTCTGGATTATCCTCCTTGATCGACAAAGAAGGAGAATCTGCACATTTGGAAAACTCCACAAGTACGGTTTGGGATACGGCATTAACAAGCTATAGTCTTCAGGAAGCAGGCTGCAGGCCAGATAATCCGCTCATTGTAAAATCTGTTGACTATCTCCTTAAAAAACAGCATTCCAAAGCAGGAGACTGGAAGGTCCATAACCCTGAAACTGTACCTGGAGGCTGGGGCTTTTCTGATATTAATACAAACAATCCAGACAACGACGACACTTCAGCCGCTTTAAGAGCATTAACAAGGACGGCTGCGCAACAAAAAGTCGTCCATAATTCATGGCAGCGAGGAACCAATTATCTTCTATCTATGCAAAACAAAGATGGGGGCTGGGGAGCATTTGAAAAAAACACAGATTGGGAGCTTCTCCAGCATGTTCCTATTGAAAATGCAAAAGACGCCGCTGTCGATCCCTCTACACCAGATTTAACCGGCAGAGTTCTCGAATACTTAGGAAATTACGCCAGCCTGCAAAAGAAGCACCCGCATATTAAGGGAGCTGCCCGATGGCTTGTGGACAATCAAGAAAAAGATGGTTCCTGGTATGGCCGCTGGGGTGTCTGCTATATTTATGGTACTTGGGCTGCTGTCACTGGTTTAATGGCAATAGGATCAGCAAGTAGTGACCAGAGCATAAAGAAAGGGATTGACTGGCTCAAATCCATTCAGAGAGAGGACGGAGGCTGGGGTGAATCTTGCCAAAGCAGCGAGAAGCGCCGCTACATCCCTCTTCCCTTCAGCACTGAATCACAGACAGCCTGGGCCCTTGATGCGTTAATTGCCGCTGGAGAGTGGAAAAGCGCTGCTGTAACAAAGGGTATAGAATTTCTCTTAAAGGAAAGCAAGGATGAGCTCAGCTTAACTTATCCGACCGGCATTGGTTTGCCTGGACAATTTTACATTCAGTACTACAGCTACAATAAAATTTTCCCCTTGCTTGCCATATCCCATTACTTGCAAGCAACTAGAAGCTAAATTTTGCATATTATAATTACCAAGAATCAATTATCTTGAATTAAGACATAATAAATGCTATTATAGACAAAACATTCCAGAACTTATAAATCGATGAAGAGAACAAGTACGTCATGCATGAACTTTTAAGCGAGCCGGAAATGGTGAGAGCCGGCAAGGAATTCTGACGGAAAAATCATCTCTGAGATGCAAGGCTGAATATTTAAGTAAGCCTTGACGGGATTTCCCCCGTTAAAAAGGAGCGCGTATGATAGTACGTTGACTAAGAGCTGACTGCTTTATGCAGCAGAATTCGGGTGGTAACGCGGGTATATAACACTCGTCCCTTTTTATGAGGGACGGGTGTTTTTTATTTACGCCAAGTCTGTCAGGTTCCGGTATTTTCTGGTAAACAATCATTATAAGGAGGATTTATCATGAAAAAAAACGAGCAAGAAACACAAACGGAAAGAGAAAAAAGAATACTCGATCTTTGGGATCAAGAGCATATTTTTGAAAAGTCTGTGGAGACAAGAAAGGATCAGGACTCCTTTGTTTTCTATGAAGGTCCACCTACAGCAAATGGTCTGCCCCATGTTGGTCATGCACTTGGCCGTACAATCAAAGACATCATCGCACGTTACCAGACAATGGCGGGCAAGCAAGTAATCCGCAAGGCTGGCTGGGATACACATGGTCTGCCTGTTGAACTTGGGGTTGAGAAAGAGCTTGGCATCTCAGGAAAGCAAGCAATTGAAGAGTATGGGGTGGAAGCATTTATCCAAAAATGCAAAGAGAGCGTTTTTTCCTATGAAAGGCAATGGAGAGACTTCACAAAGGAATTAGGATACTGGGTCGACATGGAAAATCCATATATGACGATGAGCAATGAGTATATTGAATCAGTATGGCATATACTCGGTACTATCCATGATAAAGGATTACTCTATAAAGGTCACCGTGTCTCCCCATACTGTCCGAGCTGCCAGACATCCTTAAGCTCTCATGAGGTCGCGCAAGGCTATAAAGATGTAAAGGACTTAAGCGCAACTGTGAAGTTCCAGCTGAAGAATAAGGAAAATGAGTATATCCTCGGCTGGACGACAACCCCTTGGACGCTGCCGGCAAATGTTGCCCTTGCAGTCAATGAAAACCTTGAGTATGCCAAGATACAGACCGGAAATGAAGTCTATATAATAGCTAAAGATTTAGCTTCTAAGGTGATGACTCCTGAGAGCGTCCTCTTAGAAACAGTGAAGGGAAGCGCATTGCTTGGACTTAGCTACGAGCCGCCATTCTCTTTCATCCATATTCAAAAAGGTCATTATATCGTACACGGTGATTTTGTGACTGCAGACAGCGGAACAGGTATTGTCCACATTGCACCAGCATATGGGGAGGATGATTATCGGCTCGTTCAAGAAAACAATCTCTCTTTTGTTCAGGTTGTAGATGAGCGCGGCAAATATACGGAAGCAATCACACCGCTGACAGGCAAATTCGTAAAGGATTGTGACGTAGATATCATCAAGATGCTTCATGAGAAAGGTTTATTGTTCCATAAAGAAAAATATGAACATTCCTACCCTCATTGCTGGCGGTGTGACTCTCCCCTCCTTTATTATGCACTAGAGAGCTGGTTCATCAGGACAACAGCTGTCAAGGAGGCCATGCTTTCTAATAACCAGCAGGTAAACTGGTATCCAGACACAATTAAGGATGGCCGTTTCGGGAAATTCCTCGAGGGGATGGTAGACTGGAATATAAGCCGAAGCCGCTATTGGGGAACACCTTTAAATGTTTGGGAATGCCCTTCTTGCAATAAACAGGAAGCTCCTAAAAGCATCGAAGAACTAGCTGCTTTAACAGGAAGCAATCTATCAGATCTCGAGCTTCATAAACCGTACGTCGACAAGGTGACATTTCCTTGCCCTACCTGCAGTACAATGATGGTACGCACACCTGAGGTAATTGATGTCTGGTTTGACAGCGGGTCCATGCCATTCGCCCAATACCATACACCTTTTGAGAATGATGAGCTGTGGAAAAGACAGTTCCCTGCAGATGTGATAGTCGAAGGAATTGACCAGACAAGAGGCTGGTTCTACTCCTTATTGGCCGTATCCATTCTCTATAAAGGAGAGCTGCCATATCGTAATGTACTGGCGACTGGCCACGTCCTTGATGAAGCTGGACAAAAAATGTCAAAAAGCAAAGGAAATGCTCTTGATCCAGTTGAGCTAATACACAAGTACGGAGCTGATTCATTAAGATGGGCTTTAATAGAGGATAGCGCACCTTGGAACCAGAAAAGATTCTCTGTTAAAAATGTACAGGAGGCTAAATCGAAATTAATCGATACTTTAACAAGCCTGCATCATTTCTACACTATGTATGCAAATATCGATGGCTTCGATCCGAAATTAACGCCAGCAAGCCACTCCTTGACGTTGATGGATAAGTGGGCTAATTCTCGGCTTGCCTCAACTGTGCTGCAAGTCCGCAAAGAAATGGAAAGCTTCCAGCTGACAAATGCAGCAAGACATATCGGCAATCTTTTGGAAGAAGTAAGCAATTGGTATATCAGAAGAAATAGAGAACGTTTCTGGAGTGAAGGAATGTCTGCAGATAAAGCATGTGCTTACCATACTCTATACAGCTTGCTTGTTGATATCTCTAAGCTGCTTGCACCGTTTACACCCTTTACCGCTGAGGATATCCATTATAAGCTGACTGAAAAAAGCGTCCACTTAGAAGATTTCCCAGCTGTTGATGAAAAGAACATCGATTTAGAGTTAGAAAAGAAAATGAGTGGTGTAAGAGAAATTGTGGAACTCGGAAGAAGCATACGACATCAAAGCCAAATTAAGACAAAACAGCCGCTAGCAATGATGGCAATCGTCTCAAATGATATTCCTTTAGAGGCATTGCAATCTTTTAGCCACATCATCAAAAGTGAGCTCAATGTAAAAACAATAGACTGGACCGAGTCAAGCAAGGGGTATGTACAATACAGCCTCAAGCTTGATTTCAAAAATGCCGGCAAACGTCTCGGCAAAAAGGCTAATCTTGTTCACAAGGCCCTTGGCAGTCTTACAAAAGAAGAGATTGAGCAGTTCCTTTATAACGGCCAAACAACCGTAATGGCAGATGAACAGCCAGTTGAACTCTATAAGGATGATGTGCTTGTCCAAAAGACCGCATCAATGCCAGGTTACAGTGAAGCATCAAATAGGAACTTTACTGTTATAATTGATACTAGCATCACAGAAGAATTAGCAAAAGAAGGACTCGTAAGGGACTTTATTCGCTCTGTGCAAGAATTAAGAAAGCAGAAAAATTTGCCTGTCGAGCGTCGCATTACCTTGAAACTTGGCGGATCAGAAGAATTTCTTTCTTTCGCGCGGGAGTATGAGAACCTTATTACGGGCGGGGTCCTTTTAAACAGCATTCTTTATCAGATGTCAGAAAATATGACTGAAATGCATATAGGCAGCTACCAGGTTTTTGTTGCGTTTGAATAACGCTTTGCATCAAGTATAAGAGTTGGACCTAAGGTTATAGCAATTCTTAGGTCTTTCTTGTTTTTATATGTTCTTTTCAAAAGAAACATGTTCTATTTTTTCTATATTAGATTATACTATTGGGCAGGGGTGAAAAAAATGTATAAATTATTGTCGCATAATGACCTTGATGGGGTCGGCTGTGGAATCATCGCAAAGCTTGCCTTTGGAGAAGGTGTGGACGTCCGCTATAATTCCGTTTCCAGCCTGAATCTGGAGGTAGAAAGATTTCTAGATCATAAGCCTGAAAATACCTTTCTTATTGTTACAGACCTTTCTGTAAGTGAAGAGAATGCTATCAGGCTGGATGATTACTATAAGAAGGGCGGCAAAGTCCAACTTATAGACCACCATAAAACAGCCTTACATCTAAATGATTTTGATTGGGGACATGTCGTAGTAGAAGACGAAGATGGGATTTCTACCTGTGCTACTTCTTTATTATATGAGTACCTTGTCAAAAACGGACATCTTTCCCCCTCTGACAGCCTTAATGAGTTTGTAGAGCTTGTCAGACAGTACGATACATGGGATTGGGAAAAGAATGATAATATTGACGCTCAAAAGCTGAATGCTCTTTTCTATTTAATATCATTTGATGAATTTGTAGAAAAAATGGTAGCGCGTCTTGCGAGTAATGAGCACTTCTACTTTGATGAAGTAGAACAGCAAATTCTCGATTTAGAAGAGAAAAAAATAGAACGTTATATACGTCGTAAAAGACGAGAGCTCGTTCAAACACAGATTGACGGTTTGTATGCAGGCGTTGTTTATGCCGAATCCTACCACTCAGAATTGGGCAATGAGCTCGGCAAAGAATATCCGCATCTCGATTATATAGCAATCCTGAATATCGGCGGAAAAAGGGTCGGCTTCCGCACGATTCATGACCATGTCGATGTCTCCAAGGTTGCTGGTACATATGGTGGAGGCGGGCATGTTAAAGCGTCCGGCTGCACAATGACAAATGAAGCTTATAAGAGCTTCGTTACAGATACTTTCCCGCTTGAACCACTAAGGGAAGATCCTAGGAAGAATGATTATAATAAGAAAAATTCTCCTTTAGGCACACTCTATGAAAATAAACATGATGAACTATTTTACTTATATCCAGTTGGCAAGCAACAATGGGTTATCAACAAAAAGAGAACAAAGTTGCCTGAAACTTTTTCTTCCTTCCAAGAAGGAGAAAACTACTTAAAGAGAAATCATGGAGCATGGATGTGCAAGGACGATAAATATGTCCGTTATGTAATGGAATATGTAAAAGTAAAAAATTAAAAAAATGCCTGCTGTCTAAAATGATGGCAGGCTTTTATTATAGTCTCACAAACAAAAAACCTCTAACATTCCTTGTTAGAAGTTTTGGAAAAGCTTATAAAGATCTTCTCTCAAATGTGGAGAGTGTCTGTATTTATAGTCCGTTATCTCCTCTAACAAATCCTTTTTATCGCTAGAAGCAAGATTAGCCTTTTTAATCATTTCCCGGGCATTAAACAAAAAATCGAGATAATTTTCCATGTCATCAGGATACTCCTGTGCCCATCTATCCTTGATTTTTTTTGCCAGTATCGGGCTTGCGCCCATTGTCGACACACTTAAGACGAGCCTGCCCCTTTGCAGACTTGCTGGAACATGACAGTTTCCCTTATCAGCAGAGCTTGCATCATTTACTAGCGTCCGGTGCTTAAGCCTGTTGGCAAGCTTATGATTTTTTTCTTGATCATTTGTTGCTGTAACGACAAAAAAGGCGTCCTTACAATCCTTTTCTCTCGCTTCCCTTTTGACTGCTGTAATGACTCCCGCACGTTCCAATTCCTCAAGTTCAGGACATAGTTCAGGACTGATAACAGTAATCTTTGCACCATCTTCAAGAAGTGCTCTTACCTTTCTTAAAGCAACTTTGCCGCCACCTGTGACGACACATTTCTTATCCCCCATGTCAACCATTAATGGGAACATATAAATCAGCCCCTGCTGCTTCGTCAACTCGGTCCTTCAGAATACTAGCAATAGACGGCTGATATCCTAAGTAGTCGCAAAGTTCATAGTTTTTATCTGAGTTTGAAAGTCCGTTGATAGTCTTTCTCATCGTGTTCATCAATATACCAGTAAACAACAAATAGGGAATCACTATTATATTGCGGTAATGAGAATTGCTTGCAGCCTGAAGGGCCTCTTCAAAACTCGGTGATGCAGCAGTCAAATAACAGTCCTCCACTTTTACACCATCTAGCGTTCTTTCTACCAAATCACCAATTTCTCGTAAATCGCGCTTTACATCTGGATCACTGCTCCCCCTTCCTACAAGCAAAACAAGGGAGTTGTCTGAAGCATACAGCTCTGACTGTCTGATTTTGTCTGCGACAATCTCTGCCATCTTCTCATGAACACCAATTGGACGGCCATAGTGTAATGCTACATCTGGATACACCTTTACAAGCTCGTCGAGTACCTCAGGAATATCAGCTTTTGCATGTGCTGCAGTCAATAACAGGACTGGAACGGCAATTATTGTTGTTGCTCCCTTAGCTATACATGTCTGAAAACCTTCCTCAATGCTGGGTTCAGACAGTTCTAAGAAGCAATACTCCTGGATAGGATAATCATTTTCCTTCATGCATTCCTTTATAAAGGAGATTGCCTGGTCGCTTGCTTCCTTTATCCTGCTGCCATGGCAAATATATAAAACTGCTTTCATTATAGAATCACTTCTTTCGCTAATGAATCTTCAAATGAATTTTCAAACCATTTGATTTTTTCGCGCATCCGGACAACCTCTCCAATGATAATCATGCACGGATTTTCAATCTGCCCCTTTTCTGCATCTTCCACAGCCCTGTCTAATGTTGTGACAATTGTTCTTTGGCTGCTTGTAGTTCCCCAATTAATCAAGGCAACAGGAGTATCTCCGCTTTTTTGATAGGAAAGCAGCTTTTCTCTGATATTAGGCAAGTTCTTTACTCCCATATAAATGGCAAGAGTGTCTAAATGACATAGCGCTTCCCACTTGATGCTGTCTTCTTCCCCATTCTTCATATGCCCTGTTACAAACGCAAAGGAAGAACCATAATCCCTGTGTGTGACTGGGATGCCTGCATAGCTTGGCGCAGCAATGCCTGCAGTAATACCTGGTACGATTTCAAACGGAATCTGATTTTTCGCCAGTTCCTCCGCTTCCTCTCCACCCCTGCCGAATACAAAAGGGTCCCCGCCTTTTAGTCTTGTTACAATCTTTCCTTTTTTAGCATGCTTCACGAGAGTCTGATTAATTAATTCCTGTTTCATTACATGATGATGCGGCAGTTTGCCGCAATAAATTAACTCTGCCTTCGGCTTTGCATAATGCAGCAGTTCCTCGTTAACAAGGCGGTCATATATGATAACATCAGCGTTTTTGATGCAATTCAGCCCTTTAACAGTAATTAAATCTGGGTCACCAGGCCCTGCCCCTACTAAATATACTTTCCCCAATTTTTTTTCACCTTCCTCTGTTGCTGCAGCTAATCCTAAAAGTTATGAATATTAACAGAAAGGAATTATAGGATTCTCTCAATAAGAGACACTATAATTCCTTCTTCTAGCATTTATATATTTCTATAATAGCCTTTTTCCTTCAAAAATTGAACAATTTGTTCAACACATTCTTCAATGGAATTTTTTTCAGTATCAATCACAATTTCAGGATTTACCGGCTCTTCATAAGGAGAGCTTATACCTGTAAAGTCTTTGATGATGCCTTGTCTTGCCTTTTCGTAAAGACCTTTAGGATCTCTCGCTTCACAAGCCTCTAATGAGCATTTAACATATACCTCAACGAACTCATCGCCTTCTAGCAATTCCCTAACGCCCTCTCGATCATTGCGGAAAGGAGAGATAAAGGCAGTCAGCACCACTTGACCGCTGTCTACGAACAGCTTGCTGACTTCACCAATTCTGCGGATATTTTCCTTCCTGTCTTCTTCTGAGAAGCCAAGATCCTTATTAATTCCAAAACGGATATTGTCACCATCCAGCACATATGTGAGTGTATCGTCTCGAAACAGCCGCTCTGCAACTGCATTAGCTACAGAAGATTTACCTGAACCTGAAAGGCCAGTGAACCACAATACATAGCTGTGATGTTTATTTTGTTCTCTTCTGCGTTCTTTTGAAACAGTTTGTTCATGCCACGTGATATTTGTACTATTGCCGCTCATTTAAGTTTTCCCCCTGTATTATGAATGGATCTCTTGGTTTTTTAAGCCTCTGATCAGCACTTCCACAACTTCTTTACGGCTGAACGTACTTGGCGGAATTTCACCATTTCTTAGAAGCTCGCGCACCTTTGTTCCAGATAAAATCTCATGATATTCCTTGTCATGAGGGCATGTTTTTGTAGACGCCATGTTTTCACACTTTTTGCAATAGAAGCTGTGCTCAAAGAACAGCAAGTTTATGCCCAGTTCTTCTGTAGCAAATTGGTCAAAAATTCTTTGAGCATCATATGTGCCATAATAATTGCCGACACCTGCATGATCTCGTCCAACAATAAAATGAGTACAACCGTAGTTTTTTCTAACAAGTGCATGGAAAACAGCTTCTCTCGGTCCAGCATAACGCATCGCAGCAGGGAAAACAGCTAGGTATACACGATCTTCTGGATAATAATTTTTCAATAATACTTGATAGCTTTCCATTCGTACATCTGCAGGAATGTCATCTGACTTTGTTTCCCCAACAAGCGGATTTAAGAATAATCCGTCCACTGTTTCTAGAGCAGTCTTTTGAATATATTCATGAGCGCGATGCACAGGGTTTCTAGTTTGGAAACCGACTACAGTCTTCCATCCCTTTTCTTGGAACACTTCTCTAGTATCTCTCGGATCTAGGTAGAAGCTTTCAAATTTAGTTCTTTTTAATTTTTTAAGTAACTTAATAGAACCACCAATATATACATTGCCTCTTTCAAATACTTTCTTTACCCCAGGATGAGCTAAATCTGCAGTGCGGTAAACAGCCTCTGCCTCTTTCTCTTTATTTGGCGTAAACTTATCCTCAACAGTAAGCACACCATATACCTCACCTTTATGAACAAGCTTCACTGTATCATTCAGTTCCAATTTATCTGCCTGCTCCTCGGAAACAGGAAGTGTAATTGGAATGCTCCAAATTACCCCTGAAGCAAGCCTCATGTTCTCTACAACAGATTCATAGTCTTTTTGTGTTAAAAATCCAGTCAATGGACTGAATGCCCCATTGCCGATTAATTCTAAATCACTTAACGCTACTCCATCAATTTCAAGTTCTTGTATAATGTCGCTGATATCATAATTTGGTTCCCATAAATTAACTAGTGTTCCTCCATGAGGGTTGCTTAATGCCATAATCTTTGCACCTATCCTTCCTAATTTAACATTTAGTTATATTATTATTTATATTTAATAGAAACGGATTTGCTTATATCAAATGCCGCCTCCGTCCTCATAAACAGAACGACTATCTTCTTTGATTGATTTAACGAGACTTAATATACCTAATGTGGCAATGCATACACTCGTTAATACCATTACATTGTAAAAATCATTTTTAACAAAGAGCTGTACAAGACAGTAGGAAATAACAAGAGACAAAACTGGTGATACAATCCATACTTTTATAATCCGATGAATCATTTGTTTTTTGAAAAGTCCCATGCCATTCTTTGAAACTCCAATGCCCATGATCGCCGTGCTTGTAACTTGAGTCAAAGGAACAGGAAGTCCAAAAATAGAAGCAATAGTCACTAAAGTTGCTCCTATACCGGAAATAAATCCGCCTTCTAGCTTGCTGAACTTGACGATTTTCTTACCATTTGTCTGCAAAACCCTTCCACCTAGCAAAATGGCACCAACACTGATAGCCAAACCTCCGATTAGAATTCCGCTGCTCATCGTGATGAGATTGGCTCCTACCATCGGACCAACAGCATTGGCAACATTGTTCATTCCTGCTGAAAAGGCTTCAAAGAAACCAACAACAATAACAAAGATGGATAAGTAACGCTGTGCTTTGCTCTCTTTTAACCAAGTGTATTTCCTTTCAGCACGGATAATCAGCTTCCCAGCTGCCCATGCAATCCCAAAAGAAATGAAGGGAATAAAAATCCAAAAGAATACAATCCATAAAATATGTCCAATAAAAAGGCTTTTATATGCTACGCCAACACCAACAACACTACCAACAGTGATTTCGCTAGTTGATAAGGGAATCCCCATTAAATTTGCGATAAACAGGGAAATGGCAGCAGATGATAGTATAATTAAAACGATTTTTGCATCAAGCAAGCTGCTTGGGATAAGATCTTCTCCTATCGTTTTAACTACTTCACTGCCACCTAAAAATGCCCCTAAGAAAATGGCAACACCACATAAAAGGAGAGCATGCCTTTTGCTTGGAATCGCACCTGATCCATAGGCAACCCCAAGGCTTGCAGCTGCACCGCTTGCACCTATGTTCATAGCAAAGAATAAAGACATTATGCCTGCAAGAATTATCATCATCATTAGTTTCCTTTAGTTATTGTAAATGTAGCCCACATTCTGTTTTCCCTTTGCCTGACCATCTTCCAGATCGCATATCTTCCATTGTGAATGCAGGCTGTGTGCATGTTCTGCATCCAATGCTTGGATAGCCGTTATCATGAAGGACATTATAATCAAGCTGGTTCTTGTGAGCGTATCTCCAAACATCCTTCCAAGTCCAATGAATAAGTGGGCATACTTTGATACTTTTAAATTTATTGTCTATGTTGATATATTCCGTATTTGCTCGTGCTCCGCCTTGTTCTCTTCTTAATCCAGAGATCCAAGCTGTTGAACCAGAGAGAACGGAATTCAATGGAATGACTTTTCTAATTTCACAGCACTTATTTGGATTTGATAACCAAAGCTCTTCCCCATACTGTGCCGCTTGTTCTGCCAACGTTAGGACTGGTTTCTTCATCTCAATTTGCAAGTGCGGATATCTTTTTTTCACTTTTTCTATTAATTCATATGTTTCTTTGAAGTGAACGTCTGTATCTAAAAAAACGATCTTAGCATCTTCTTTTACCTTCGATATTAAGTCGATAAGGACAATTCCCTCTATTCCAAAACTACAGGCATACACAATTTCTTCTTCATATGTCTCATATGCCCATTCCAGCACTTCCAAAGCTCCCTTTGTTTCTGTGTCACTTGGGAAGGTCGGCAATTTATAACTATCAATATTTTCATAAGTTAATAGTCCGCTCAAGTTGCATACTCCTCTCACTTTGCTTTAACACGCAAAAAAGACAGCTTTAACACAGTGCACATGTGTTAAAACTGCCTCTAGTTTCTCTAGTCAGCAATTTATTTTCCAAGTCTAATCTTTTCACTTTTTTCGATTTGAATAACTTTTCCATCCTGAACAATTAAAGTTATGGAACCAAATTTCATATTTTTCAACATTTCTTCCAACTGATCTTTTATTTTGTCCAGTTGATTTGTTTTTTCCCCCACTAACAAATCCCTCCTACAAACAAAAAACTGTTACAGATGATCATGACAATAAAAAAATCTTCCCAATTCGGAAAGACACAAGGTAATATAACTACCTTATCTTTCAAAATGGAGACCATTTTGTTGGACTTAGCACCTTGCTCTCTTACACATGCAGGTTGCTGGACATCATTGGGCCAATTCCCTCTGTCGCTCTGGATAAGCAATGTTTTTTCTAAATTTTATCATAATTGGTTATATTGTCAACAAGTTTTTCTAGTTGTTTAGTCGGAATTAATTCATCTAACATTTATAATTTTTTGATAATCCTATTCTAACATATGCACATATAAAAAATAAGCTGCATGTCTATGCCAAAAAAACCCACTTTTTAAAAAGTGGGTTTTTTTGTGAAGAAAATCAATGAAGCGGTTCAGATATATCACTTAAAGCCTGTCCTGCTTCATCAATATGAATATTGATTCTTGCAAGGTCTCCAATTGCGCAAATCCCGACTAGTTCGCCGTTATCAACAACCGGCAAGCGGCGGACTTGATTTTCTGACATGATGTTAGCACACTCATGAACGTCGGTATCTGGAGTAACTGTAGTTACATCCTTTGTCATGACATCATGACAGTGAACTGTATTTCCGTCTTTGCCATCTGCAATTGCATTGATAACAATATCGCGGTCAGTAATCATACCGATTACCTTTTTCCCTTCACATACAGGCACAATCCCTACGTTAACGTCACGCATTATTTTTGCAGCTTCCACAAGAGAATCATGGGGCTGACATACCTTTACATCAGTTGTCATAATATCTTTAACAGTTGTCAAAAAATTCACCTCCAAAATTAATCTCTTATATTGTTCCGATTTAAAAAATTATTATAACAGTAACCAGTTATTGCTAGTAATTACGGCATAAAAAAAGCAGCCTAAGCTGCTATTTTCTTCTAAGTCTCAATAATGGTTTCGAAATAATCGGCGCTAATATACCTGAAAGGATTGCTTCAGTAAGTCCATTAGTAGCTACTATTGTCAGTAGCGCAGGTAAAAGCTGTTCTATGTTCATTTCTAAAAAGTTTGCATACGGTTCACTGTAAAATAAATAAATTAATCCCAACACTAAAACAGTATTCGTTAAAGATCCAAGTACACCGGCGACGCTCATTCTGACTGTTTCATTGAGTTTGTTTTTAAGCAGTTTATGAAATACATACGCTGCCATAACGCCTATTAATATCCGGGGTAAAACAGATATAAGGGGATTGGTAAATACAATCGGTGCAATAGGGCTTGTCGGAGCAACAAAAGCTCTGATGAACGTAATAATTCCCCATATCCCACCGACTATAGCTCCTTCCTTTGGCCCGAGAACAATTGCTGCAATGATGACCGTTACTTGAATAATCGTTAAGCTTAGCGGCCCAATCGGAATATATCCAAGAAATGGAATTGTTGTTTGAATAATGATAATAGCAGAAAGCATTCCTAATAGGACAATCCGGAATGTCTTATTTTTTTTGTTCATAACTTTACTCCTTTTAACGAAAAAAATCTTCTTCGTTATCATACTACAAAATACAAAAGAGACAATAGGCGACAAGCTAAAATGTGTCATTTCTAGATATTTACGGTTTATCATTTCTTATGCATGTTTTCTATATAACCTTACCCCTCATGTTCCTCTTCCTGATATGGATATTTACTGTTCAATGCCTGAATGAATGTTTTCACATTTTGCTTTTCCTTCATGACAGGTGAGTACACATAAGAGAGGGTCCTTTTGAATACTTCCTTATCAAGGCTGATGATGGATAAGTTCCCTGCCTGCAGGTCTCTTTCTATTACACATTTAGACAAAAGCGTTAACCCCATCCCGCTTATAACCGTTTCCTTAATTGCCTGGTTGCTGCTTATCGTAAGAAGTGTGCCTACCTTCAAACCATTTGAACGAATGACATGATCCAAGTATTCCCTGGTCCCTGATCCGACTTCCCGAGTAATCCAAGCTTGGTTTTGCAATTCCTTTATAGAAACCTTTTCCTTATGGGCAAGCGGGTGTTTTGCCGAAGCAACAACAAACAGCTCATCTTCCATAAAAGGATGGACTGAAATTTCCTTATCATTAGTTTGACCCTCAATTAAGCCAATATCCACTTGATAGCGTCTGACTGACTCTACTACCTCTTCCGTATTTCCAATTGTTACTTGAAGGACTAAATCCGGATGGGTTTTTTGAACTTCCAGCAACAATGGAGGCAGTATATATTCTCCTATTGTAAAGCTTGCGCCAATCTTTAAATCTCCTTTAATGGAATGATGATGATCTAATATACTTTGCCGTGTTTGTTCATATATAGTAATCATTTGTACGGCACAGTCATAGAGAATCTCCCCAGTAGGAGTTACTTTTAAATATTTTGGTGATCTTTCAAACAGCTTCGTTTGAAATTCCTTTTCTAGGTTTTTAATATGAAGACTGACACTAGGCTGGGACATCAGCAAAATTTCAGCAGTTTTAGTGAAATTCTTTACTTCCACGAGAGTGACAAATGTTTTTAACGCATCATATTGCAACCAAATCACTCCTTTCGTCTTTTTGTATTAAAAATATCTATTTTTGCAATTATTAAGAATATTAATAGCTCCAATAAGTTAAATGTATTTTACTAATTCTTCGACTTCCAGTAAAGTACAATTATATATGCATGAAAGAATTATTACCTTTATAGAAAAAGATTCTGCCTAAAATCCGATTTGTCTTATTGGATTAATTAATTTAGAATCTATTTTTCGTTTTTGTATTTATAATCAATGAACTTTGACAAAAAAAAAGCAATGGATTTTTATGTGAGGTGAATACTTTTGCAATTACTAGTAACGAACAGTCCTTTTAACCAGGAACAGACAGAGCTGTTGAACCGTCTTTTGCCAACTTTATCTGAAACACAGAAAGTATGGCTTAACGGTTACCTTTCTGCAACGGCAGCAACAACTATAAATCCGGCTGTTTCCACAGCTGAAGTGCCATCTTCTGCTCCTGCACCGGTTGCTGCAGAGCCAGTATCTAAAGATGTCACAATTCTATTTGGATCACAAACAGGCAATGCACAAAATCTAGCCAAAAAAAGTGCAAAAACACTGACAGATAAAGGCTTCAATGTCACAACATTATCAATGACCGACTTTAAGCCGAATAATATTAAGAAGCTAAAAAACTTACTTATTATTGTCAGCACACATGGAGAAGGAGATCCACCTGATACTGCATTAACATTCCATGAATTTCTCCATGGTAAAAGAGCACCTAAATTAGAGGAATTGAACTTTTCGGTTTTATCACTTGGAGACAGTTCTTATGAATTCTTCTGCCAAACTGGTAAGGAATTTGATGAACGCTTAGAAGAAATTGGCGGCAAACGCCTATTTCCACGAGTTGACTGTGACTTGGATTTTGAAGAGCCTGCGAATGAATGGCTTGAAGGTGTCCTTTCAGAACTTGGAAACACGAGTTCCGCTGCTGGCCAAAGCCCAGTAAGCCAAGGAACAGCACCTACCGTGGAAACAGAATACTCTAGATCAAATCCTTTCCTCGCCGAAGTACTGGACATCCAAAACTTGAACGGCAGAGGCTCAAATAAAGAAACGCTTCATATCGAGTTATCGCTTGAAGAATCTGGATTGACATACAGACCTGGAGACAGTCTTGGGATCTATCCTAAGAATGAACCTGAGCTTGTTGAAACGCTGTTACAAGAACTGTCCTTTAATCCAGAAGAAACAGTGACAATCAATAAAAAAGGAGAGATTCGTTCCATTAAGGAAGCACTTCTTTCCGAATTTGAAATAACAGTCCTGACAAAGCCCTTATTAGAAAAGCTCGCAGCGTATTCGACAAACGAAGCGTTGCAGGATCTTTTAAAGAACCAAGATAAATTAAAATCATATGTGGACGGAAGGGACTTGCTTGATTTAGTGAAGGAATTTGGTCCTTGGAACTTAAACTCACAAACTCTTGTCTCACAATTACGTAAATTGCCTGCACGCCTTTACTCTATTGCGAGCAGCTACACAGCAAATCCTGAGGAAGTTCATTTGACAATTGGAGCTGTCCGCTATAATGCACATGACCGTGAGCGTAAAGGTGTGTGTTCCATCCTATGCGCAGAACGCCTGAACCCAGGTGATAAATTACCAGTTTTCATACAGCAGAATGAAAACTTTAAGCTTCCTGAAAACCCTGATACCCCTGTCATCATGATTGGACCAGGTACAGGTATTGCACCGTTCCGTTCCTTCATGCAAGAGCGTGAAGAAAGCGGAGCTGAAGGGAAATCATGGCTGTTCTTTGGAGATCAGCATTTTGTAACGGACTTCCTTTATCAAACAGAATGGCAGAATTACCTTAAAGATGGAGTATTAACAAAAATGAACGTCGCATTTTCCCGCGACACTGCAGAAAAAGTTTATGTACAGCATCGTATGCTTGAGCACAGCAAAGAATTATTTGAGTGGCTCCAGCAAGGTGCCGCAGTGTACATTTGCGGAGACGAAAAGCATATGGCCCATGATGTACACGAAACATTAATCAGCATCATTGAAAAAGAAGGCAATCTAAACCGTGAGGATGCAGAAAAATATCTTGCAGCAATGCAGCAGGACAAACGCTATCAGCGTGACGTCTACTAAGATTAATTGAAAGGAGTTTTTCTAATGGCTAGACCAGTATTAACAGCACCAGAAGGACAGCCTTCTCCAAATGAGCAACTGAAAATAGACAGCAACTACTTGCGCGGAAGCTTGAAGGAAACGATGCAGGAACAGTTGACATCAGGCATTCCCCATGATGATAACGTGCTTATGAAATTCCATGGAAGTTATCTGCAGGATGACCGCGACCTTCGCAATGAACGTCAAAAGCAAAAATTAGAGCCAGCTTATCAATTCATGCTTCGTGTACGGACTCCAGGAGGTGTGGCAACACCTGAGCAATGGCTAAAAATGGATGACCTTGCCGAGCGCTACGGAAACCAAACATTGAAGCTTACAACTCGTCAGGCCTTTCAAATGCACGGTATCCTGAAATGGAATATGAAGAGTACTATCCAGGAAATTCATCAATCAATGCTTGATACAATTGCTGCCTGCGGTGACGTTAACCGGAACGTTATGTGTAATCCTAACCCCTATCAGTCAGAGGTACACGGTGAGGTATTCAGCTGGTCAAAAAGATTGAGCGATTATCTTCTTCCCCGGACTCGCGCCTATCATGAGATCTGGCTTGATGAAGAGAAAGTGGCTTCTTCTCCAACAGTGGATGAAGAAGTGGAACCAATGTACGGTCCAGTTTACTTACCAAGAAAGTTTAAAATCGGGGTAGCTGTCCCTCCTTCAAATGATGTGGATGTATACTCACAAGATCTTGGCTTCATCGCTATCGTTGAAGAAGGGAAATTGCTTGGTTTCAATATTTCCATCGGCGGCGGCATGGGTATGACACATGGAGATACAGAAACGTATCCTCAGCTTGGTAAGGTTATTGGCTTCTGTAAGCCTGAGCAAGTATTAGAAGTTGCAGAAAATGTAATTACTATCCAACGCGATTATGGAAACCGTACTGTTCGTAAAAACGCCCGCTTCAAATACACAGTTGATCGTCTCGGCTTAGAAAATGTTAAGGCGGAATTAGAATACCGCCTCGGCTGGAATCTAAAAGAAGCAAAAGAATTCCATTTTGATCATAATGGCGACAGATACGGCTGGGAAAAAGGCGTTAAAGGAAAATGGCATTTTACCCTGTTTGTTGAAGGTGGACGTATTAAAGATTTCGATGACTATAAGCTGATGACAGGCTTGCGTGAAATTGCTAAGATCCATACAGGTGATTTCCGCCTTACTGCAAACCAGAACTTGATCATTGCCAACATTTCTACAAAAAATAAGAAAAAAATCAGTGAGCTGATTGAACAATACGGCTTATTAGACGGTAAGCATTTCTCTGCATTGCGCAGAAATTCTCTCGCTTGCGTATCATTGCCGACTTGCGGTCTAGCAATGGCAGAGGCTGAGCGCTACCTGCCTCGTCTGATTGATAAAATTGAAGTTATAGTTGATGAAAACGGCTTGCGTGATGAAGAGATCACCATTCGTATGACAGGCTGCCCTAACGGGTGTGCCAGACACACAATAGCTGAAATTGCGTTCATCGGAAGAGGCCCTGGCAAATACAATATGTATCTTGGCGCAGCCTTTAACGGAAGCAGACTGAGCAAGCTGTATCGCGAAAATGTCGGCGAAGAAGATATCTTAAGCGAGTTGGGTGTCCTTCTGCCGCGCTACGCAAAGGAAAGATTAGAAGGCGAACACTTTGGTGACTTTGTCATTCGTGCTGGCGTTGTCAAAGCAGTGACAGACGGAACAAATTTCCACGCAGTATAATAAAAAACCGAGACAGGATAAATCCTATCTCGGTTTTTTTATGCCAGTCCGTCAAAAGCTTCCGGTAATTTTTCTTCACCTGAAACTAAATCAAAGGAACGCTTAAATGTTCTTGAATCATCAAGAGACAGAGCAATAACTTTTGCAACATCTGCTCTTGGAATAAAGCCTCTGGTTAGATTTTCTCCTAGTTGTATCTTTCCTGTTGCAGGTTCGTCCGTAAGACCTCCAGGCCTAATGATTGTATAATTAAGATTACTGGCGAGCAACATGCGGTCCGCATAATGCTTGGCAACATAATAAGGCTTAATATGCTCATTCCAATTTTCCCGATTATGTGCTTGTAATGCACTAACCATAACAAACCGTTCAACTCCTGCCTTTTCAGCAGCCTCCATCGTTTTCACCGCACCGTCCAGATCAATTAACAACGTCTTATCAGCACCAGTGCTTCCTCCAGAACCAGCAGTAAACACAACAGCCTCACAGCCTTCCATTGCTGCAGCCAGCTCATCGACACTTCCTTCGAGATTAGCCAAAACTGTTTCAATGCCTTGATTAGCATATACGTCCTTTTGCTCCTCTGAACGAACTAGGGCACGCACTATATGCTTGCCTTCTTCCTTAAGCTGTCCTACTAGAATTTTGCCTATTTTTCCATTTGCTCCTACTACTAAAGTCTTCATGCAGCATTCCTCCTTTTCTATCCTCTCTATAGATTGTCTCATTCGTCCTATATTAACTTCAAATAGTTTGATTATAAAGAAGAAAAAAGCCATCTGAAAGCAGATGGCTTTAAAGGGATTATTAAACAGTTTCTTGTTTTCTGCTGACCTTCAGTATATGGAATAGTTCGTCGAGACTCTTGATTTCATAAGTTGGCTTCCATTCCGTTGTGTTTTCAATACCCTTCAGATTCACCCAGCATGTATCAATGCCAGCTAAAATTCCGCCTTTAATATCCGCGCTTAAGGAATCACCGATAATCAGTGTTTCGTTTAAGTTTATATTTGGTATGCGCTCAAAGACGAAATCAAAAAACTCCTTCATCGGTTTCTGATACCCTGTATCCTCTGATACAAAAATAGCTTTAAAAGAAGAATATAAACCTGACAATTTTAAACGTTTGTCCTGCGTTTTCGAAATACCGTTAGTAACAATATACAGGTTAAAATCAGCCTGCAGCTCATGAATAAGCTCCATAGCACCAGCAATAAGCTGATGTCCCTCTCCAAGACCCCTGCGGTAATGTTCCTCCAGCTGGATACCGTCAACCGACTTTCCGAGCTCATTAAACAGTAGGCTGAAGCGAGTACTGAATAATTCCTCGCGTGTAATCTTTCCGTCTTCAAAGTCAGCCCATAAGCGGCGGTTAATTTGTGAATATTTGTTATGGTTGTCTTTACTATATTGAATGCCTTGGCTTTCTAGCAACATGCGCAACGACGCTTGCTCTGCCGCCCCAAAATCCAATAAAGTATCATCAACATCAAACAGCAATGTCCTGTATTTTCTCATGATTGTATTCCCCCTATAACGCAGCGCTTGCTTTTTCTACCCTGTGCGCACCTCATTTAATCTTAACTATATAGAAAGGGAAAACAAAAAGAAAGTCCAAAAAAGGATACAACCTATAGCTAAAATATATGCTTGGCATCTTTTGGCATACTTCTGATGCGCACCAAATATTTTGTCATTGCTTGATCATCCTCCATTGGATAACAGTAATTTAAGTGTTTGGCAACAGCTTCCCCAAGAAGCCTGAACAAGTCACTCATCACAAACAAGGACTGCCACATATTTTCGTAATTACTATCCGCGTATGACTGTTTATACATAATCCAATATTCCTCTGGCAAATAATCGCCAAAATATTTACCCATCTTCCCTGTCGACACTCCCAACTCACGATTAATGCCAACCCACCAAGAAACCATTTCATCAAGCATTGGTCTGACAATTGTTTCTGCCATGTTCTTAGCATATGGCAGCTCCTTCCGCCATATTCCCTTCGCGACATTCTGCTGACACCACCAAAATTCATTGCACACATGCTGAAAGCGAACCTCATTTGGCTCCTTTACATGATACATACTGTCAGATGAAGGAGAAACTTTTGGGAGGATACCCTCCTTATCTAATAAGGGCACTGTCAGTGAATCGCACCCGTAATGATCTAACATTGACTCCTGTGTTTCAATATGGAGGTCAATCCGATTACCGTCAGTAAACAACATTAAATACCCATATGATTGGCTGATATCGACCTCACGTCCAGCAGCTATGTCCATCTTATCAGGCTCCTGAAGCATAATAAGATCGCCAAATACCTTTATCCAACACTCATCTGATAGAAACGAGCCTGTTTCTATGACCACATAAACAATATCATAATCCTGCATGATATCCTTCCCAGCATTCGGATTAGCTCTAGAGCCGTTCATATACACTGCCCTGATTCTATCATCACTTTGAGCATACCCGAGGATAAGCTCAAGCATTTCCCGCTCTGTTCTGATTTGTGCCGCCCCCTACTTTACCGTCAAATAACTGCATTCATCCACAGGCTTTATAGCATGTCCGTTATCATCTGTACACCATGACTGCGATTGAAAAGCAAGGAAGATAGCTGCCCACCGGTTTTCTTCCTCAAAATGAATAAGAATTCCTCCGTCCTGCCAAGCCCCATTATCCTTTTTCCATCTTCCGACATTGCCTTGATTCATATGAATATCATGGATGCCGTTTCCTGGTTTAAACTGAAAATACTGATCTGCTTTATTCTCCTCGGGGCCCCATCTTTCCCCAAAAGCATAAATAACAGCTTTCTTCTCGAGCGCTTCTTTCACATAATGCTGCATCTTCTCATTAAGATCATTATTTTCCCCATCAATATTTGCTGGAAGAGGAACCATATTTGCAGGATCGAAAAGATTGCCTCTAACATAATCAAGCGCAATATCAGGTTCATTATTTTTTATTAGTGTAAAACCAGACTTGAGCTCAGGCAGCTTGGAGATATCCTCTGAATTAAAGTCCTCTCCCACATAAAAAAGAACTTCAGAAGGATATGACTGTGACTTAATATTAACAGCAATCCGATAATTAACGCCCTCATCATCCTGTATATGGATTTGATAATGGGGGGTTTCACCGCTTCCCATCATCGTGTCTATTGCTTTCCCCTTTAGCACACCGTATTTGTTTAAAGACATTCTAATTCCTCCTTTTTTTTACTTACAGCTAGCATACCTTAATGGTGTTTCCTACCAAACATCTTCGATAAGCATTACAAATATCCTCTATTAAACTTACTTTATGCCTAAAATAAGCAGCAAGCCCTAAATCATTTACAGCAGCAAAAAACCCTCAAGTTTAGAAAAACTTGAGGGTTTGCTTTTAATTATCCCTTAACATGATATCTGCCTCTAGGCACAACCAAAGGAGTAGCTGAAACTGGATCATTTATAACCGTACAATTAAGTCCAAATATATCTTTAACCAATGTGCTTGTAATTAAATCAGACGGTTTCCCTTCCCCAACCAGTTTTCCTTTTTCAAGGGCAAAAATGTAATCAGCATAACGTGCTGATAGGTTTATATCATGAAGAACCATAACAATTGTCGTGCCATATTTTCGATTAAGATCTGTTAACAAATCTAGTATCTCTACTTGATAGGTAATATCTAAAAATGTTGTCGGCTCATCAAGGAATAAAATATCCGTTTCCTGCGCTAGCGCCATTGCAATCCAAACACGTTGTCTTTGTCCGCCTGAGAGCTCATCAATATCATGATTTGCAAATTCAGTAATATTCATGATTTCCATTGCTTCAGCAACTGCTTCATAGTCCTTCTGGGACCATCCACTAAGTAAAGATTGGTGTGGAAATCGTCCGCGTCCTATTAGATCTGCTACTGTAATACCTTCTGGGACAACAGGTGATTGAGGTAAAATACCTAAAACTCGAGCTAATTGCTTGGGCGGAATTTTGCTTATTGCTTTACCATCAAGTGTGATTTGACCTGAAGAAGGTTTTATCAATTTGGCAAGAGTTTTTAGAAGGGTCGATTTCCCACAGCCATTGGCTCCGATAATAACGCTGATTTTATTGCTGGGAATCTTCAACTCAATCTCGTTTAATATCGTTTTATTATCATAGCCTGCTATTAAATTCTCCGCCCGAAAATCATGTATCGTTTCCATTACAATTCTCCCTTTCGATTCATTCGGATTAACAGCAAGATTAAATATGGTGCTCCAAGCAATCCAGTTATAACCCCTACAGGGAATCTGTACTCAAAAGCAAATTGGCCAATTAAATCTGCAGCTAACACTAAGCTTGCCCCTACAAGACCTGCTGGCAAAATATTAGAGAAGCTCGCGCCTACTAATCTGTTAGCAATCGGACCTGCAAGAAAGGAAACAAACGCAATCGGACCCGTTGTTGATGTAGCAATAGCAATCATAAAAACAGAACTTACAATAAGTAAAACTCTTGTCCTACCAGCAGCAACACCAAGAGAAGTAGCCATTTGCTCCCCAAGTTCTAAGATGTTTAAGTGTTTTCCTACCAAAAGAACAATGGGAGTGAAAATAATGACAGTTATTATTAACGGTGGCAATTCTTCCATCCGGGAACCGTTCAGACTTCCATTAAGCCATCTAAGTGCAGCCGGTATATCTTGTTGCGAGCTGATTAACAAAAGATAGGATATTACTGCATCAAGTATAGCTTGTATCCCTATTCCAATTAGAATCAGGCGACCAATAGAAAATGATTTCCCTCGGGATAATACATACATAAAAATAACAGTTACAAGACCAGCAATAACTGAAGCAATTGAAACAACTGCATTGCTCGTATGAAACATAGTGATACACAGAACAGCTGCAGCACTTGAGCCAGATGTTATCCCTAGTACGTTTGGGTTTGCAAGCGGATTGCGCAGCATTGTTTGAAATATATAACCAGCAACACCAAAGGCGAATCCGGCAAAAAGACCTGCTAGCATTCTTGGTAAACGTATCGTATTTACAGCAAATGTGACACCTGCAATCTGTTCCCCTGAAAGTGTTCGAATAACTTCTTGAATGGGATAGATTGTGTTTCCCAATAAAAGCATAGCGCAGCATAGGATACAAGTCAGCAGAAGCAGTAAGCTAGTAACTTGTATCCATCGCCGCCGTCTTTTTCGGATGCCTGTCATAATAAAGTTAACTTCACTAGATTGATTTTTCATAATGACCGCACTTTCGATTTCTTCGCTAAAATGATTAGTATTGGTGCACCTATAAATGCAGTAACAACACCAACTTCAAGTTCTCCAGGACTGGCAATGAGTCGGCCAATGACATCAGAAAACGTTAATATAATAGCCCCTGTAATTGCTGACATCGGAATTATAAACCGTACATCCGGACCAAGAATAAGCCGCATAACATGTGTTGATAAAAGTCCAATAAAACCAATAGGGCCTGCTAAAGCTGTAGCTGCTCCACACAACATCACACCGCCAACTGCTGCCCCTAGACGCAAAAGTCCCGGCCTGACACCTAGTCCTGATGCAACATCGTCTCCTAGTGCAAGAGCATTCAATGCTGGTGCCGAGATAAAGGCAATGATAATGCCGATTGCCAGAAAAGGAAGAAATGTTGTTATAGAATCCCAAGTTCCCGAACCAACACTGCCTACTTGCCAGAATCTGAATTGATCCATTGCATAAGAATTAGGTATTAAAATAGCCGTTACAAGGGAAGAAAGAGCTGCAGTTGTTGCAGCTCCCGCCAATACCAGTTTAATTGGTGTTGCTCCTCCTCGTCCCATTGAACCAATTCCAAAAACAAATGCTGCGGTTAATGCAGCTCCTATTAAAGCGAACCATATATATTGGTTTGCTGTACTAATATTAAAGAATGCTAGTCCACAAACAACAAATAGTGCTGCTCCAGTATTTACCCCTAGAATGCTGGGATCTGCAAGTGGATTTCGCGTAATAGCTTGCATGAGTGCTCCAGAAACTCCTAATGCAGCTCCGCATAATAAACTGAAAACAGTTCTAGACAGACGTTTACGCACAATATTTGCTGCAAAAGAATCTTTATTTTGGCCAAACAGCCCGTCCATTATGTCTTGAAAGCTGACCACTCGAGCCCCAAAAGAGAGCGAAGCAATAATACATACAATTAATAGTAGGATCGACAAAACCAAACACAGCTTAAAGTTTTTTGGAACATTAAGGTTCAACTGTTTATCTTTTGAAGCTAAGAAACTATTCATTTATCTTATCGATAGCCCCGCCAATTAGCTCTAAGTAATCATCAATAGTGTATTCGATTGATAGCGGAGTTGGTGTTCCCGCTGCAACCAATGGTGTATCACTTGCAATAAATGCTACTGAGCCTCTTTTTACAGCAGGGATGTTTCCTAGTAACGGATCTGCTTTAATTGTGTTATATAATTCGTCGTCACCATAACCAACAATTAAATCAGCATCATTAAGTGCCTCTACATTCTCTGCACTTAACTCTAGAGAATAACTGTTAGGATCTGTAATCAAATCTTTAACACTGTCTGGATAGTCTAGTCCTAGTTCTTTCAAGAAAGCAACACGAGAGTCGACTGGTGTATAAAGGTGCAGCTTAGATAAGTCTTCTGCTGAGAAGTTAACCCAAACAACTTTTTTGCCTTCAATTTGAGGATATTTTGTCACTTTCTCTTTAATCATATCTTCAACATCTGCAATAAGCTGTTCGCCTTCTTCCTTCATGCCCATACCTGTTGCATTAAGTTCAACTTGTTCACGCCATGTTGTAGCCCAAGCTGCAGTTGGGTAAGCAACAACAGGAGCGATTTGGGAAAGTGTATCATAATCTTCTTGCGTGATACCAGAGTAAGCAGCAAGAATAACGTCAGGTTTTGCATCTGAAATTGCTTCAAAATCAAGACCATCAGTATCTTGGAAAACATTTGGATCTTTAGCATCAAGCTCTTCTAGCTTTTCAGCTGTCCAAGGAAGTAAACCGCTGTCATCCTGTACCCCAAAGTTTGCTGCTGAAAATCCTACAGGAACTACACCAAGAGCTAAAGCAACATCCTGATTTCCCCATTGAATAGTAACAACGCGTTCTGGTTTCTTATCAATAACTGCTTCACCTAAAGCATGTTTAATTGTAATTGGATATTCGGAATCTGAATTGGAAGCAGTAGATTCTTCTTTATCAGAATCATTTGTTGATGAATTTGAACAACCTGCTAAAACCAGGATTGCAATAATTGAAAATAAAAATAGCTGAAGAAATGGCTTCTTACGTTTCATATGCATATCTAAGTCCCCTCTTACTATGTATTATGATAGTTTTATTAAGGTAAAAAGTGATAAAAATACATACTTTCTCTCTTTTGTTTAACTTAAGCACAGCTTCATTTATCACGTTTTACAATGATTATCATTCTCAACAATAATAATTCTTTTTTATTTTTCTGTCAATTGTTTATTCTATAGACAATTATTGATGAGCGCTTGTCCTCTAGCTTTTTGACATAAAAAAACCCTATAGATATGAAAATCTATAGGGTTCGATCCCTTAACAGGAACTATTTCCTGTCTTATATTATTCAACTGTAACAGATTTAGCCAAGTTACGCGGCTTATCAACATCACAGTCTCTATGAAGTGCTGCATAATAAGAGATAAGCTGCAGCGGTAATACAGAGATAAGGGGTGTCAATAACTCATGCACAGCTGGAACGATAAAGCGGTCGCCGTCCATTTCCAAGCCTTTCATGGAAATAATGCACGGATTTGCACCACGCGCTACCACTTCTTTAACATTACCGCGAATGCTCAAGTTGACACTTTCTTGTGTTGCTAAGGCAATGATTGGCGTTCCATCCTCAATCAAAGCAATTGTTCCATGCTTTAATTCACCGCCAGCAAAGCCTTCTGCCTGGATGTAAGAGATTTCTTTCAGCTTAAGCGCACCTTCTAGACCAACATAATAGTCAATTCCGCGGCCAATAAAGAATGCGTTTCTTGTTGTAGACAGATATTCTCTGGCAATCGTTTCAAGCTCATCTTTTTGCTCAAAGACAACTTCCATTGCATTTGCAATAATGCCCAGCTCATGCACTAAGTCTAAGCTGCTATCATAGCCTTTGCTTCTGCCTGTCACTTCAGCAAGAATAGATAATACTGCCATTTGCGCAGTATATGCCTTTGTCGAAGCAACAGCGATTTCAGGACCTGCATATAGAAGCAATGTATGATCCGCTTCACGAGAAAGTGTAGAACCAGGTACATTTGTAATAGTGATAGCTGGGTAACCAAGCTCCTTTACTTGTACAAGAACAGCCCTACTGTCAGCTGTTTCTCCACTTTGCGTAATGAAAATAAACAAAGGTTTTTCAGAAAGCAACGGCATATTGTAGCCGAATTCACTAGCTACATGAACCTCAACTGGTATCTTTGCTAGGCTTTCAATAAATTGTTTACCTAGAAGACCTGCATGATAAGAAGTTCCTGCTGCAATGATATACAGGCGATCTGCTGCTTTTACAGCATCAATTATTGCAGGATCAATTGTAAGCGTACCGTCTTCATCTCTATATTGTTGAATGATTTTGCGAATAGCAAGAGGTTGCTCATCAATTTCCTTCAACATGTAATGAGGATAAGTTCCCTTTTCAATATCACTTGCGTCCAATTCAGCTGTATAAGCTTCCCGGGAAATAACTTCTCCATCTAAAGTTTCAATAACTACTTTGTCTTTTGACACGAGAACAATTTCTTTATCAACTAGTTCAACATATTGGTCTGTTACTTGCAGCATTGCCATTGCATCACTTGCTATTACATTGAAGTCTTCTCCCAAGCCGACTAAAAGCGGACTCTTGTTTTTGGCAACATATATTACATCAGTGTTTCGCTCATCCAATAATGCAAAAGCATAAGATCCCTTCAGCATTTTCAGGGTTTGCACAAAAGCTGCTTTAACATCTTGGCCGCTTTCTACTAATTGCTCAATTAATTGAATAACTACCTCTGTATCCGTATCACTTTTCATTTCAACATTTGGCAAGTATTCCTTTTTTAACAAATCGTAGTTTTCAATCACACCATTGTGAACAATGGTAAAGCGACCGGAGGCACTTTTATGCGGGTGTGCATTTAGTCTGCTTGGCACTCCATGCGTAGCCCAGCGAGTGTGACCGATACCAGTATCAGCAAATACTGTTTCGTCTACAATACTGCGCAAATCGGCAATTCTGCCTTTTTCCTTAAACACCTCTACACCGTCTTCATTGCTTAAGGCAATACCTGCCGAGTCGTATCCTCTATATTCAAGCTTTTCAAGCCCTTTTAATAAAATCTCTTTTGCATCCTGGTTTCCAATAATACCAACTATTCCACACATACTTCTTTTCCTCCGTTCTAGGGGAGCAAGAAGTCTTACTTGGGGACAAACTTGCTCCCCTATCTCTGTAATATTTATATAAATTTTATATTAGCATGCCCTATTCTTTGTCCATTAAGTTACCTTAATGTTTTAAAATAAAGCTCACGATTTGCTATAACCGGGAGGTATCCGCCGAAATATCGATAAACCTCCTCCTCGTCAACTAGCATACGTTTCGTCCACTGCTAGTTCAGGCGCTTTATGAAACTATACTTACCTTTTCTCCCCCCTTTTTCTTCAATTACTTTTTTCCACAAAAGCAAATTAATCATACCTTACTTTCAATAAATCCGTCAAATAGTATATAAGGTATATTTGCTTTTATAAAAAAGAGGATAAAGAAAGATTCAGCCCGGTGAACTTTCTTTACCCTCTATACTATTCATCATATAAAGTAATGTGACAATACTTACTGATCCTTCAATCCCATTTCTTTCTCAACCACTTCAGCAATAATATTCACATAAGCATCACATAATTCACTAGTTGGCGCCTCTGCCATAACACGAACAAGCGGTTCAGTTCCAGAAGGACGAACTAAAATCCTGCCGTTGCCATTCATGTCTTCTTCCACTTTGCTAATGACTTCCTTTACCTGCTCATTATCTGTCACATGATACTTATCAGTCACTCTGATATTCACTAATTTTTGCGGGAACTTCTTCATTTCTCCAGCCAGTTCTGATAACGGCTTTTTCGTTGCCTTCATAATGTTAACAAGCTGAAGGCCTGTCAAAAGACCATCACCTGTAGTATTAAAGTCAAGGAAAATAATATGACCTGATTGTTCTCCGCCAAGATTATATCCATTCTTGCGCATTTCCTCTACTACATAGCGGTCGCCAACAGCTGTAGGTATACTTTTAATTCCATGCTGTTCAAGTGCCTTATAAAAGCCTAAATTGCTCATTACTGTCGATACGACAGTATCTTGTTTAAGACGGCCAGTTTCTTTCATATATTTCGCACAAATATACATGATTTGATCGCCATCAACAATCTCACCTTTTTCATCAACAGCAATCAGGCGATCTCCATCTCCGTCAAAAGCTAAACCTACATCTGCTTGTTTTTCCTTCACGAATGCTGCTAACGATTCAGGATGAGTCGAACCTACTCCGTCATTTATATTTAAACCATTTGGAGATGCTCCCATTGTGGAAATGTCAGCATCCAAATCAGCAAACAAATGCATCGCAAGAGCGGATGTTGCACCATGCGCACAGTCAAGCGCAACATGAATACCGTCAAACTCTTCATCTACAGTCTGCTTCAAGAACTGAAGATACTTCTGCCCGCCTTCAAAATAATCATTAACTTGTCCAAGATCAGCTCCAGTTGGCCTTGGCAATGAGTCAACATCCTGATCAATTAATGCTTCAATTTCTAGTTCTTGTTCATCTGAAAGTTTAAAGCCATCTGGACCGAAAAACTTAATGCCATTATCGGCAACAGGGTTATGGGAAGCGGAAATCATTACGCCGGCCTGTGCTCCCAGAACTTTTGTCAAATAGGATACCCCAGGTGTAGAAATAACACCTAAGCGCATTACTTCCGCACCAATGGAAAGCAATCCCGCTACTAGGGCTCCTTCCAGCATATGGCCTGAAATACGAGTGTCACGACCAATCAGTACTTTAGGTCGATCTTGATCTTTTGTCAGGACGAAACCACCGAATCTCCCAAGCTTAAATGCTATTTCAGGTGTCAATTCGCTATTTGCTACTCCTCGTACTCCGTCCGTACCGAAATATTTACCCATTCCTAAATCGCTCCTTCTTACTAATATAAATCTTTATCCATTTTAAGCATCTTTTTCCGTTATTGATACACTTGCTGTCTCTTTTGCCAGCTCCCAGCTAATGTCTTCTGGACCTTCTACCATAATCTGTATCTCGTGTTCACCAGCAGACATTCCGGTCAGATCTAGATACAGAGAAAAATCTGATGCTGCTAAGCCTTTTACGATGTCGTTCGCTCCTGTTACATCAAGACTTGCACTTTCGTCAGCAGGATCAGTTATTTCTGCCTCATGTTCATTATCCAGACCTTGTATACTAATAGGTATTCCACTTATCGTTTTTGTGCTCGTTTCATCTGCAGATGTTGTTTCATCTGGATCTTCTTCTCCATTGGCAGAGGAAGATTGCTCTGAATCTGCATTTTCCTTCCCGACTGTCACTTTAACCGTGGCAGTTACCAGCTCAGGCTCTACAGCTGTCACTCCGTTTGAAATAATCACAGGAAGCTCAATATTTTGATCCTTGTCTATATCACTTAAGTCCACTTCAACTCTTGTACTATCCACTTCTTTTAGTATATCTTCTGGGCCGGAAATTGTCGCTTCCGTTTTGTTTAATGTTATTGAGTCAATTGTTACATTAGATGGCGGGTCACCTTTTTTCACGATATTTATTGGAACGGTTTTACTTGTTCTTGTTACAGGGATATTCACATCAACCGTTTCTGGTTCCACTTTGACATCTAATTTATTAAGACTGCTGTCTAACACGGATACTTTTGCCTCCTGGCTTATATCCTTGCTAGTTCCTTCTTCTAGCTCTACATTAGCTTTTACATAGGCTATTTTATCAATTTCATCCTTTGCCCCGGTAACCTTAACAGTCGAAGGACTGATTGTTGCCGTGCCAGTAGAATAACCATTGGCAATTAAGCTGCTATTATATTCAGCTTCTACGCTTACCTCTTTTGTTACTTTCTCTTTCAAAGTAACTTCAATCGTGTCTGGATCGATGACAGCATCCAACTTATCAGATAGATCCTTGACTTGAAGGGTAACCTCTTTAGTACCTATTTCAGCATCAGTCAAATCAACATACACTTCAAAGTTCTTTTGCAGTCTTGCAGATTGTAAATGTACTGTCGGCCCTGTCAGCGTGACATCCACTGTTTCCGGCACTCCTGATACGATAAGATTATCTGTATCGTAATAAACCTTTACCGGCATATCCTGTACTATCCCAGAATCTTCCTTACCTGGAACGTTTACATCATTAGAGTTATCATTACCATCATATACATATAAAAACAGTAACAATGCTAGAGCAAAGGCGATAACCTTCATAAACCAATTGCTTTCTCCGATTCTGTCAAATAACTTATTCATTTGCTCTTCCCCTTCCAGCTCCACTTAACAGAGGAAGCATGTTTGGCAGAAGGTGCAATTAATGCACTGGATAATAGTTCTTTAAATGCTTCCAACTTAAGATCTCGATGGAGGTCACCATTTTTTGTGATTGAAATGGCTCCAGTTTCTTCGGAAACGACGATCGTAATACTATCCGTTACCTCGCTAATGCCTAGTGCGGCTCTGTGCCTTGTGCCAAGCTCCTTTGATATAAAAGGACTCTCAGACAGTGGTAAATAACAGGCAGCTGCAGCTATATTATTTTTTTGCAAAATTACGGCACCGTCATGTAAAGGTGTGTTCGGAATGAAAATGTTAATTAAAAGTTCAGAAGATATTTTTGAATCCAAGGAAATACCAGTTTCAATATAGTCATTCATGCCTGTCTCCCTTTCAATGGAGATAAGCGCACCAATCCTCCGTTTAGCCATATAATCAACAGCTTTTACAATGGAATCGACTACATGCTGCTGTGCCTGATCTTCGGGTATTCCACTACGTGAAAAGAACTTTCCTCTTCCAAGCTGTTCAAGTGCCCTTCTTAGTTCCCCCTGGAAAATGATGATGAGCCCAAGAGCTCCCCACTGAATCACTTGTTCCATCATTGTTCCCATTGTCTGCAAGTTAAAATAATCACTCAGCAGCTTCACGATTAGGATGACAAAGATACCTTTTAATAACTGAACTGCTTTTGTACCCTTAACTATCATAAGAATTTTATAGATGACATACCACACAAGGAGAATGTCTACGGTATTCGCTAAATATTTTAAAAAAGGGAAATCTGCAAACGACATTTTCCTTCCTCCAAAGCATATATATTTCATAAGCAATCGCTGCTTGTTTTGTTTACCTACAATTATCATATTATATCACATTTGCGTTTAATACCAATCAGGACAAACTAATTTTATAAAACAGGAGGATGTTTCTATAAACCGTTGGAAAATTATTGGTTTTATTATATGATCCTTTTACTGATTTTATCAGTGAATGTATTGAAAAATCCCTGCAATTAATATGCAGGGAGGCTTTGTTTTGCTTCTTCACCTTTAAATACGTCCGTTATATCATTAACTGTTGACTTGATGTAGTACCAAAGCCAGTCAAAGACTTCATTAACTTCATCTATCTCACCTGTAACCTGGTTGGCAGATGCCATATATTTCTCTCCGTTTATAACAGTGACATCCCCATTCACTTTTCCTTCTATTTTTATATTTCCATTCCGAACCACAATATCTCCTTCAACAACCTCACCTTCAGGAACAATAACCGTGTCATTCTCAACCACAAGATTAGGCTGTTTTGAAACGGAAAATTCATGGTTTTCATTCCATGCGGAAAGGAGACTTGAAACCATTAGTACTATAAATAAAGATGCTGCAGCAAAGATGGGATGATTACGCACCCATCTTTTAAAGACAGCTTGCTTTTTTTCTTTTGGCAGCAGTGCCAGCACATTCTCCGTGAAGTTTACAGGAGCCTGTATATGAGATGTGCTTTGGACGAGTGCAATCGTCTTTTTCAATTCATGAAAATGAATTGCACAGTCCTCACATTCATCCAAGTGTTTTTTCAGCTGTAGCTTATCTTGTTCTAATATTTCCTCATCAAGATATTGATGCATATATTCTATAACCTTTGATGAACAAGTCATATTATTTCACCTTCTTATTAGACATGCCGTAATTGCTTTCTTAAAGCCTCTCTCCCTCTATGGATTCGTGTTTTTACTGTTCCCAGAGGGAGTTCTAGAATTTCGCTGATCTCATTCAAAGATAGTTCTTCGATATATTTTAGCACAATCACAGACCTATATTTCTCTGGTAGTTTTGATATTTCACGTTGTATCACTGCTTGCAGTTCAAGACTTTCTACATCCTCTTCTGGCAACCTCGAATCTGAAGATATTTGCGAATACATGTTTAAACCATCTGTACCAGGTACTTCAGCATCCAAATAATAATCTGGCTTTTTCTTTCTGATTCTGTCAATACATAAATTTGTTGCTATACGATAAAGCCAAGTGGAAAATTTCAAGTCCATGTTAAAACGATTTATATTAACATATGCTCGAAGAAAGGCTTCTTGTGAAATATCCTCCGCTTCGTGTCTATTCCCCAGCATTCGGTAACAAATTTGGAAAACTTTATCTTTATATATGTCAATTACATCACCGAAGGCATTTTGATCCCCTTTTATTACTTGCTTGATTCTCTTTTTAACTAATGCTTCCATCTATTTACCCCCGCTCTAAATGCGGCTAATCGATTAATACGTATCGATAGCGAATAAGGTTTCATTTTTTTAAAAAATTCCTCCTATATCTGCTTAATAAATATGTTTTTTATCTTTTGTACAAAAAAAAAGAGTGGACGGATAAACTTTATACACAGTCTTCCATAGAAAACAGCAGACAAGTTGATTATTTAAGGCTTAGCCGTCTATCCATATTTATCAGTTCATATTTAACTTTTTACTATAATATGTATATTTACTACTTTTGAATGACTTTACTACTATTTTAACAAATTATGACAACTTATGTTTAAAAATTTTATATATTGGTTATAAAAAGTGGGTGTATTATGTTAAAATCATGACAATATTATACTTTTCAGATAAAATGAAAATTAGTTAACTAATGGATGAGGGTGAAACCAATGTGTGAGCAAAAGTTGTTAAAAGATATAGAGGAACATCGTGAAAAGATGATTTATTTAGCAACTCGCACTTCTTTTTCGCACCCAAAAGTGATTGATTTAAGCGCTAAATTAGATGAGTTGTTAAACAAGTACGACAGCTTTATAAAATCAAATTGGAAAGAAAATTATTAACCATAATATGCTCCATTATACAGCATATTATGGTTACTTTAAATTGATGTCTTACATATTTTATGATTCGTGAATACAAAAAAACCAAGCAATAATTGCTTGGTTTTTACAGATGAGCCATGCAGGATTCGAACCTGCGACCCTCTGATTAAAAGTCAGATGCTCTACCAACTGAGCTAATGGCTCTTGGCTGGGCTAGCTGGATTCGAACCAACGCGTGACGGAGTCAAAGTCCGTTGCCTTACCGCTTGGCTATAGCCCAAAAATAAATAAAAGGACCTTATTATGTCCAATTGTAAATGGTGGAGGGGGACGGATTCGAACCGCCGAACCCGAAGGAGCGGATTTACAGTCCGCCGCGTTTAGCCACTTCGCTACCCCTCCATAATATTGGAAAGCACTATTTTGGAAATGGTGCCGGCGAGAGGACTTGAACCCCCAACCTACTGATTACAAGTCAGTTGCTCTACCAATTGAGCTACACCGGCACATATCTTAATCTTCTATTATATTAAAAATGGTGGAGGATGACGGGATCGAACCGCCGACCCTCTGCTTGTAAGGCAGATGCTCTCCCAGCTGAGCTAATCCTCCGTATTTGGTAAATTTAAAATGGTGACCCATACGGGATTCGAACCCGTGTTACCGCCGTGAAAGGGCGGTGTCTTAACCGCTTGACCAATGGGCCGAAATTGTTTTTTTAAGCTTCCAACCGGGCTCGAACCGGTGACCTCTTCCTTACCATGGAAGTGCTCTACCTGCTGAGCTATGGAAGCGTTTTGCTAACATAAAACTCAATTAAAACTATGGCTCCGCAGGTAGGATTCGAACCTACGACCGCTCGGTTAACAGCCGAGTGCTCTACCACTGAGCTACTGCGGAATAATGGTATGCCTGGCGACGTCCTACTCTCACAGGAGGAGAACCTCCAACTACCATCGGCGCTGAGAAGCTTAACTTCCGTGTTCGGTATGGGAACGGGTGTGACCTTCTCGCTATCGCCACCAGACTTTTTT
>Ga0209463_1000020_pt1 | contig 138973 bp, 200 predicted proteins | sample AgamicMgSfrz_FD_187169 | JGI IMG/M metagenome (GOLD analysis project Ga0209463, IMG submission 187169) | Agave microbial communities from Guanajuato, Mexico - Mg.Sf.rz (SPAdes) (version 2) | ecosystem: Host-associated > Plants > Phyllosphere > Phylloplane/Leaf | place: Guanajuato, Mexico... | reverse complement strand
TATAGGATTGCAGAAATACTAAATGATAACTTTGAGTTACTACAGGAGGAATTGGAATGATTACACTTTTAGTGTTATGTATAGGATTATTTTTAGGTACAGGTGCAATTTTGGTGCTAACAGGTATACAAATAAAGCAAGACAGTGAATACATTGTCAACTTTACACTTGTGGGTATTCTCTTCATAGTGTTCTGGTTATCTCTTGGAGGTATGATTCAGAGCATAGTATATTTAATCACAGGGAGGTTTATATAATGGCTTTTACATTAATGAAATGGAATGAACAATATGGTGGAGATGCTAAGTTTGTAGTGCGAGATGACGACACTGGTAAGCAGAGCATGTTCACTCCTGGTAGAGCGCAGGATGTGGTTTGGACTAACAGTGACTTAGCTAATGCTCCAGAAATGGCTAAGTGGAGTGACTTTGGTAACGAGACAGTAGACAATTTAGAAGATGTAGCTTTCTAGAGATGTAAGCCCTCACAATAGTGGGGGCTATTTTTTATTTAGTTATGTCGGGAGGTGGATTAGATTGGAACTAATAATAGATATATCTAAGGCAAGGGTTCTCAATACAGGGAAGCTAGTTAAGAGGGCGGTACAGGTAAAGGGACAGGGTGGCAGAACATTCACTCGTATGCAATGGATTAATCCTGATAAAGGTAAACCAGTGATGGAGACATCACATGAAGGACATGAAGACCCTCATGCAGATAGGATAGGTAAGATGAGTCCAGAACAGAAGCACTCTATGGTCAATCACTTTGTATCCAATCATAGGGATGAAGCTAATGACCTAGCAATGGCTACGGGGCAGCGTAGAGCACCTCATGTAGCAGAGCATCAGGTTACTCAGCACTTACTAGATCATGCACACAAGATACCCCACGAATACGTGAAAGACCACTTAGATAGCAAGGAAGCAAAGCCTAGCTTAAATGTGGTGGACAATGACCTTCCTGAAAAGGAAGTTAACAAGCGTATGGGTAAGGAAGGTAGCTTAGACCTGTCCACTCTTACTACAGGGGCTTCAATGTACGATGACCCTATCTTCAACGAGGATATGGAGTATGCCAAAGAGGATGGTCTAGACCCAGAGAAGGAGTTTAGACATGTATTTAAAGATGTAACTAAGTCTGGTATTGAGAATGTATTCTCTGACCCTAAGGGCAACTGGACAGCTTCTTTATCTGGTTATGACTTATTCGAGGATGAAGGTAATGTAAACTGTGGTATCAACATGTCCCTTTATGATAAAGACGGTGAGAAGATGGGACACATCATACGTTCAGCTCACTATGATAAAGAGGGCACTCTACAGATACACAATGATGAGATGTATTTAGAATCTCAATATCATGGTAAAGGGGTTGCTAATACTGTCTATGAACGGTCTGAACAGTTGTGGAAACATCTATCAGGAGGTCATAAAGTCGGTATTAACTTAACTGCTAACATTAGTATTGGTGCCTATGCATGGGCTAAGAAAGGATTCGACTTTTCAGATGATAAGCAGTTAAGAGTAGCTAAGGCAGAGCTAGAGGGATTCTGTAAAGAGAATAAGATAGACTTGTCTGATGTACTGAAGAAGAGTGGATATAAGAGCATTGATGACCTTAAACACTCTTGGCAGTTTGCTACCTTACAAAATGGTAAGTCCTATAAGCTTGAGAATGTCATTGATCCTAAATATAAAGGTGATGTAAAAGGTAGAGAAGGTCACTTTGGTAAGGCTTTCATGCTTGGAGGATTAGGGTACTGGTATGGCAAGAAAACATTAAATGATAATCATTCTTCAGAAAAAGTAGGTGAAATACATGGCAGAAGAGCTAAAGAGAACCGCTAAGAAAGTACCTCACTATAAGCACGGTAGGGAAGGAAGAAGTAGTGAAGGGGATGCTTGGATGCACCCAGAAGTGTTTGATGACGATTACGAACGAAAAACGAATTCTGACATAAGACGTTATATGAGTTCCTTGACGAAATCGAATCGTTTGGTTGTTGACATTAGCAAGGCTGAAGCACCGAAAACTGGTAGGACTTTGAATAGGGGAAAACTCGTCAAGAGAGCGGTACAAGTAAAAGGGAAAGACGGTAGAACCTTTACTCGTATGCAATGGGTAGACCCAAACGATGACCACCAGATACAGTCACACCCGCTACACCAAGAGCCCTCACTGGAAGGTACTAAGCCTACTTCCTCTAAAGACCCTAGTGAGATGTCACGAGAAGAGTACGTAGACCATCATGTTCGTAAGAAGATGTCTAGGGAAGAGAAGTACGACATGCTAGCTAAACATGGTATTGAGTGGAAACGAAATAACCATGAAGCTATTGACCATAAGAATGCTGTAATGGCTCTTAAAAACCATCTATTGGAGAATCCTCACCTTATTGGTGCACACAACAATAAGGAAGAAAAGGATATTGAGAAGCCATTAACAGGTACAGATAACGAGAATGAGTTCTGGAATATGTGGGATAAGGCTGACAGAGAGGGTTCATATGAACTTATGAGAAAGCTAGGGATTATTGAGAAGGATGAGCAAGACCCTAGATTCGACCCTAATGTAAAGGAAAATATGAAGCCTATCAAGCACTTATTGAACGTTACTCGTTTGAAGAAGTACCTGCGTGAAAATAAACACATCATGACTAATCCAGAGTACTTGCCTACTAAGGATACAAATGCAACTAAGGCTAAGAAAAAGCAGTTAGAAGATAAGAAGCAAGGTATCAAGCCATCACCTGCACAGGCAGGGGGTAATGATGTCCATACTATCTTATCCAATATGCCGAGAGAACAGTTGTATAAGCTAATGAAGGATGCTGGTATTGCTGATGAAGACCCACTTATCACAGGAGATAAGATGGCAGGGGTTAAACATCACCTTAATATGATTAAGTTCAAGAAGCACTTAGAACAGCACCCTGAAATACTAACCCACAATCCTGATGGTTCTCTTACAGAAGGTGAGAAGGAACGTATTGCTTCCCTACCTGAAGAGGCTAAGGAACGTGACCGTATTAAGAGCTTTGTATCCGATATGTCTCAAGAAGATGTAGAGGATGCACTAGACAAGTATGCTGACCATGATGCAGTTAAGAACAGAACAGTTTCTGACCATGAGGGTATTAACAATATGCATGCAAAAGGCGCTCTAGTTAAGGTATTCTCTGAAGATAAGGACAGAATGAAACCTTATCAGAAGGATGTAGAAGCTGATAGACTAATGAAGATGCGTATTGGTAATAAGGTTATGGGTAAATTCTTACGTCATGCATTTGGCTTCAAGGGTATGGGAGACCTAAGAAGACCTGAAGATGATGAGTTCCGTACTACAGAATGGCAATGGGATGGTAACGGTGGTAGTGGCTCTGCCATGATGGAGAAGAACGACAAAGGGGAAGCAGTACTAACAGTTATAGACTATGGGCAGGACAGTCAAGGCTGGAACGAATTCCAAGTACCTTTAAAGGACGTTAAGGACTTTGTAGACAATTTGAGAAAAGGGAATGAGCAAAAGAAAAAGGTTGAGCAGAAGGAGGTTCCCCTACAGAAGAAGCCAGCAGACCAGATAGAAAAAGCCCTAAACGAGAATTTCGAAAAGAACTACACTCCAGAGGTTGGAGAGGTTATGAAGTCTCACTTTACTAAACTGTGGAATAATGCAGACCGCTCTGGTAAGATAAGTGACATTGTGAAGAAGTCTATGAACATGACTAAAGGCACTATGAGAAACTTATTAAAAGAGTGGAATATTCCAGTATCACCTACAGGGGACATTATCAAGACTAATGACCCTAACTTCAAAGCTACGGTATTTAAGGATGAGATTCAGGATAAGAAGTCTAAGAGTGCATTAGACTACCTTAAAGCAGCAGACATAGGAGTAGACCGTAAAGCTACACCGGATGCTCCCTATGACCCTTATGTACTACACGAATCAGCTAAGAACTGGACAGAAGGAGAAAAAGCACAAGCACGTAAGGAGCTATTAAAGAATGCCATTCATGTTAAGACAGGTATCACACATGAAGACCATGACAAACGTATAGCAAAACTTACAGACCATCTCCACATGTCTACAACTCATATTCCATTTGACCTGATGAGTCACCTATTGGCAAATGGTATGAAAGTTAAGTTCTCTGATATTGACGCTCACGGTAATGCTCACACAGGAGCTAACTATAACGGTAGGGACAATGCTATCTACCTTGATTCTCAATACTATCATGACAAGTCAGTATTCAAAGACCACCCACATGACCATATACCAGAGAAGACAGACCATCCTACTATCAAGGGTGCTAAGTATGGTCACTGGAGTATAGGTGAGAATATGGTGCATGAATCTGCCCACGCTATTGACAGATTCCTAAGTGGTGGAGACTCATACCTAAACTGGGATAAAGGTCATGGTACTACCTATGCTAATGATCATTTAAATACTGTTCCTGAACATTATAAGAAGAAAGTTGAACAGTCTAACCCTGATAAGGAGATTAGATACAGCAAGGAAGGAAAGTATTTTTATGTTTTAGATGAGTGGATGTCCAACTATGAAGGACGTGTATACGGTGAATATCAAAAGCTGAATCCTGATTACGTCCACTCTGACAATGATACAGGTAAGATGTACGATAAGAAGTTCCAAGGTGTGGAAGGTATGCACGGTACTGAACACTGGGCTGAATCGGTAGCAGGTTATGGTAATGCTATACATTCTTATCAACGTTGGAAAGACATGAATCCAGGTAAGAAGGATACATCTATTGATGAGTGGGCAGAGCAAATGCATAAGCAATACTCACAAAAAGGCTTTGGTACTGCTAATGCTGAAGGTCAGAACTATAAGGTTGGTACAAGCACTAAGCCAATGGAGTCTTATGGATGGCAATATCACACAATGAAGCAACACTACCCTGAACTATTTGGTGCAATGCAGTCCATCTTTAATAGACCTGACTTCTTAGGGCAGAAGGGACAGAGCCGAACAGAAGCCATTCAGCGTGGAAACTCAGCTAATAAATCTCTAGGCTTATTCGTTGATTTGGGAGGGAGCAAGGCATGAAGGTAGTTATTCACAAAGACGGAAAATTGGGTACGGTAAAATATAGCAAAGATGGTCAAGCTATGGTGAGCCACCCTGATGCTAAGGTTAGGAAGGCTGTAAAAGACTACTTAGACACTGAACGAGAGTTTACAGTAGCAAACCCTAATACAGACCCTGATGTTGTTGGTTCTAGGAGGAAGCTTTATGCTTCCCCTAAAGCCAATGAGGATACAATGTCTATGGCTTTGTGTGAAATGTTCCACCATACAGGGGTGCATGTAGACTGGTCTGGAAAGTTGTCTAAGGATTTCTTAGGACAGAAGGACAGTAACAGTAAGGCAGACAAGCCTATTGAAAAATCAACAGTAGACGATTTCGATATTATAAACTAGGAGGGCTAACATGAACGATGACACTTTGTTGGTAATATCGCCCAAGCTTATGGACATCCAGAAGGGTAAGAGTGACCGTAACGGATTAGTACAGCAGATACTCACTTATGTACGAGATGGCAGAACTATAACTCGTAAACAGTGGGTACGTAGTGAGTTTGCAGACCACGCTAAGAAAAATGAGGAAGAAAAGAAAGATACTCTATTGCGTGAGAAACAACGTGAGGAACGTAGGGAAGCTAAGAAGAATCAAGAACAGGCTGAGAAAGTGGCTACCCAAGATAAGAGAGCACGTAAGAAGAAGATAAAAGAGAAGGAAAAGATGGAAGGTCATGGTGGGGATACTAAGCATGTTATTCATGTAGGTGAATATGCTAAGAAGATACAAGACCAGAAGAAAAAGCGTATGCAGGAAGAGAAGGATAAGAAACATAAGCAACAAGGCGATAAGAAGAAGGATAACAAGAAGAAGGATAAGCATAGCTCATTTGGACAGGCTAAGCAGACCAGAGAAGATAATAAGGCAAGTGACAATATGTCTCTTGGTAAGTAGCGTACACGTAAGTGTATGCTATTTTTATTTCCTTTCTGAATTTTATTCTAAGAGAATAATGTGTATACCCCTTTTAATTTATAGTAGGAGGTGCTAGTAATGGGGCTTTGGAACTCACTAGGTAATTTACTAAATGTAAATATGCCGAACTACTCTGATTCAGGAGAACTAAATAAGTCTATGAATCAGTATGAAGATATCATGAAATCTGAAAGAGCACGTGACCCTAAGTTTATTATAGAAGATCCGTTATCAATGCTATCCCAGTTAGGGTTTAAAGATAAACCGTCAACATTGACGTTTGATACCTTAAAGAAGATGGCAGTACGAAATTCAGTGGTTGCTTCTATTATCACAACAAGGGTTAACCAAGTGGCTAGTTTCTCACAACCAGCTAGATTCACTAAGGATGGGGTGGGGTTTGAGATAACACTACGTGACCCTAACAAATCTCCCACTAAGGAAGAAATGAGCATGATTCTATCTTTAGAGTCATTTATAGAGAATTGTGGCTTCACGTATGACCCTGCTAGGGACAACTTTGACACATTCCTCCGTAAGATAACTAGAGACTCCTTAACTTATGACCAGTTGAACTTTGAGACTGTACCTGATAGAAGAGGATTACCAGCAGAGATATATGCAGTAGATGCTTCTACTATTAGAGCAGCAGAGATGGAAGACCCTACTCCAGAGACTGGGGTTACTTTTGCTGACTTTAGAGGTAACAGTACTGAAAACAAGTTCGTGCAGGTACTTAATGGTACAGTTATAGCTGAATTCACAGGTTTAGAGTTAGCATTTGCTGTACGTAACCCTAGAACAGACATCAATATCCAACCATATGGTCACTCTGAGCTAGAGATTCTTATACATCAGATAACTGCACATTTATGGGCAGAAGAGTACAACTCTAAGTACTTCTCTCAGGGAGGTACTACAAAAGGTATCTTGAATATCAAAGGTCAGAATATCAGTAAGGAACAGTTAGACGCTTTTCGTAGACAGTGGACTGCTCAAATTGCTGGTATGACTGGTGCATGGAAGACTCCTGTAGTATCTGTTGATGGCTTAGAATACGTCAACGTATCTCAGTCTAACAGAGAGATGGAGTATGAGATGTGGATGAACTACCTTATCAACATCTGTTGTGCAGTATACCAAATTGACCCTGCTGAAATAAACTTCCCTAACCGTGGAGGTGCTGGAGGTTCTGGTGGAGGACTAGGTGAAGGTGGTATTGAAGACCGTCTTAAAAACTCTAAGGACAAGGGATTAAGACCAATGTTAAGCTTCTTAGCTAACGTAATTAATCGCTATATTGTTCGTAGATTCTCTAATAAATTCGTATTCAACTTTGTAGGGCTTGATAAGGAATCTGAGAAATCTAGATTAGAGGTACAGGACAAACAAGTACGCTCATTCAAGACTATCAATGAGTTACGTAAGCAACGTGGTATGGAACCTCTTGAAAATGGTGATGTTATTCTAGACCCAACGTATATCAACTACGTAATGCAGAAGGAAATGGCAGAACAGGCAGAGCAACAGGGAGACCCTAATGACCCTAATGCTGGAGCAGGAGAAGAGCCACAAGAGGAACAGAGTCCAGAAGAGGTACAACAGGCACAAGAGGATGACCAAATACATCAGTCTATAGACCAACAGTACGGTCAATGATAGTATATGTGTTATAAGGTCTATAACTGATTTTATACTTTAGATACAAGGGGGTGAAGTGATGGCAGATTTATTTAAGTTTAGCGTAAATGCAGATGCTGATATACAGAAATCTTCAGAAGAGGGTAAGCGTATTATACGTGGTTATGCTTCTACTGAAGATGAGGATAGACAAGGTGAGTCTATGGTTCAGAAGGGCTTAGACATCTCTGACTTCCTTAATCACGGGTACTTCAATTATGACCACGATAACAGTATAATTATGGGTTATCCTTATCCTACATGTAGAGTGGATGACAAAGGGTTATATGTTGAGGGTGAGTTGTTCAAGGGAATACCACAGGCAGATAGACTTTGGGAGTTAGCTATAGCTCTGAAGAAGTCTAATGCTCCTAGGAAAGTAGGATTCTCTGTTGAGGGTAAGGTTTTAGAGCGTGATGGAAGTCGTATTCTAAAGGCTAAAATTTATAATGTGGCGATTACAACCAACCCAGTCAATACCCATACATCATGGGAAGCGGTTGTTAAGTCTTTCAATGCACCTTCTCACTTACATGTAGATGAGGTAGAGAAAGCCCTATCCGCAGGTTATGAAACTAACCCAGAGGATATGGAAGGTGGAGAGACGTTTCGTAAGGAAAGCCTAGACAAGGACTTAAAGAACTTGTCGTATGTGATAGATAACGATGATAAGAAGAAAATTCTTAAAGAGAAACTTGCTAAGAAGTCGTTAACTACACGAGAAACAATTGTATACTTGCAGTTAACTAAAGGCTACTCTAGAGCAGAAGCTGAAGCTTTCATTAAGAAAGCTATACAATAAGGGGGTATATAGAATGGCAGTAAATACTAATCCGTTAGATGAGTCTATTACTAAGTCATTAGATGAGTTAGACAAGTTGGCAGAGGGTGTACAAAAGAGCACTCAAGATACTACTGAAGCGTTAGCTAAAGGTTTAGATAACGAAGATGTAGCTCCTGAAGAGGTATCTGAAGATTCTCCTGAACAAGGTGAAGAAGCACCTGAACAGGGAGAAGGCGCACCAGAGGGTGAAGAAGCACCAGCAGAAGACGGTGACGTAGACGCTGATACAGAAGCTGAAGAAGATGCTAACGAAGATGAGCCTGTAGAGAAGTCATTAGAAGATACATTAAAATCTAATGATGGTGTTCGTAAGGCACTAGAAGTTAGTGAATTCTTAGATGAGTTAGTTAAAGGCTTATCTACAGTACTTACTGGACACTCTACTGAGTTACAGAAGTCTATCGATAGCACTAATAAATCTAACGAGATCATTGCTAAGTCTATGATTGGTATTGTTAAGTCTCACCAAACAATCTTAAATAGCCAAACAGAGCTATCTAAGTCTATTGCTGAATTGAGTAAGCGTATGATTAAGGTGGAGACAACTCCAGCTGTACGTAAGTCTGTACCATCTGCTAACACTAAAGTGTTACAAAAGTCATTCGAAGCTTCTAATGGTGATGCACCTAAGCAAGAAGAAGGACTAAGCAAGTCAATGGCTATCAGTAAATTAATGAATGCAGTACAAGGTGGTCAAGGCGACTTGTCTATGGATGTACTAGCGCTAGAGTCAGGTGCTAATATTAGTGACCTATCAGCTAACGCTAAATTACTATTAGGTTCTAACAATTAATCGGAGGTGCAAAGCACATGTTTCCTAACTTAGAAAACGGACAAGGTTTCGGTACGGCTACTCAGGCAGATGTAGATGCTTTAAATAAAGCCTTATCAGCAGGTCATGAGGTCAACCCTCTTGAGCTACAAGGTGGTGGAGCGTTCCGAGTTGAATCTTTAGAGAATAGCTTAAAGGTTCTAACTTATGGCGACCAACATATTAAATTCTGGAAAAAGATTCCTAAACAGACTGCATACTCTACTGTAGAGCAATACGGTCAATTACTAGACTATGGACGTAACCAAGGTGCGTTCGTAGGTGAGGGTCAGTTACCAGATACTAACGATTCTACTTACGCACGTAAGGCAGCATTCGTTAAGTTCCTAGGTACTACTCGTGAAGTTACACATCCAATGACATTAGTAAATAGTGCATTCGGTAACGTTGTAGCTCGACAAAACCAAGATGGTATCCTATGGATGCTTAAACAAGTTGAGCAATCTCTATTCTGGGGTAACTCTAAGTTAAAGCCAGGTGGAGAAGAAGGTCGTGAGTGGGACGGTCTAGTAAACCTTATCGATAAAGAAAATACTATCGACTTAAAAGGTAACTACTTAGAAGAGCACCACATGAACTGGGGCGCTCAAATGATCATCCAGAACTACGGTACTCCAACTGATATGTTCTTACCATTCGAAGTTATGGCACAGTTCTCTCAAGAGTTCTTCCCTAAAGAGCGTGTGTTAATGCCAACACAACAAGGCTACCAAGCTGGTGTGGTTGTTAACAAATTCATGACTCACGGTGGAGAAGTAGAGTTCAGCCCTGACATCTTCTTAACAAAAACTAAGCCATTAAACCCTAATGCTTCTAGCTACAAAGCTCCTGCTACAGGTACTTTAGCTGCTGCTTTAGATGCTTCTGGTACTGCTGGTGACTTTGCTAAGCAAGGTGGCGGTGTATATAAATACGCTATCACATTAAATAACGACCACGGTGAGTCTATCCCATCTAACGTTGTATCTGTTACAATGACTGGTACAGACCTTGCTAAGGGCGTTAAGTTAACTATTACTAACCCTGCTTCTACTGCATTCCCAGTTGATTACGTTCGTGTATATCGTTCTGAGAAAGATGGCAACCAACTATATGAAGTTGCTAAATTTGCAGTAACGTCTCAAGGTAGTGCAGCGACTACGGTATTCACTGACAACGGTGAAACAATCGCTAACACGTACACTTCATTCATGGGTGAAATGTCTCCAGAGATTATCGGCTTTAAACAGCTAGCTCCTATGATGAAGATGGATTTAGCTACACTTGGTCCAGTTATCCGTTGGATGATTTTAATGTACGGCGTACCTGTACTTTATGCTCCGAAGAAATGGATGAAGTACACTAATATCAAAGCTGACGTACCAGGCTTCATTGGTAATTAATATAGATAAGTGATCACATAGAAGGGAGTGGACTTAGTTCACTCCCTTTTATCATGCCTTACAATACATTGATTATATTATTATAAACTATTAGGAGGTATTTGCTATGTCTAAGGTACAAAACATTATGTTACGAGGACAAGAGGTAGTATTAGCTACAGGAGTAGTGCAGTTTGATGAACACGGTATTGCAGAGATTGAATCAGAGGAAGTAGCTAAGGGTGTTCTTGAGTTAAAGAACTTCTTTGCAGTAGAAGAAGAAGCTAAAGAGGAAGTTAAGGAAGAGCCTAAGGAAGAAGCAAAAGAAGAGGAAAAGCCTAAGGCAAAAGCATCTGCTAAGACGACTGCTAAGAAATAATAGGAGGGGTAATCATGGATTTATATGTCAATTATGAAGACATAAATGCCCAGTTCCTAGTAGAGAACTACCTATTTGGGGTTCCATTAGAAGACCTATATGGCAATAAGATGGGTGAGGGCTTGCTAGAGCATTACATCAAGTCAGCTATACTCTATACACAACGTATGTTGCAGGTCATCATAGAGCCACAGGAAATAGAGGATGAGGTGCACGATTATTACCAAAATGACTTTATGAGTTGGTCATTCTTGCAGTTACACAAGAGACCTATCATAGAAGTACGCAAGTTGCAAATGAACTTTGGTAGCTATAATGCAGCTACTATACCAAACGATTGGATACGTCAGTATGACATCCCTGGACAGATACAGCTATTCCCTACACAGGGTAGTGCAGGAAGTATGATTATAGCGCAGAATGGTTCATTCTTACCATTGGCTCTGGGTCAATATTCTAGTGCTCCTGGTATATGGAGAGTTAGCTATAAAGCTGGTATGGAAAAGATTCCTCATGACTTAGTAGAGTACATTATGAAGCGTGCTTCAATCGGTATTCTACAGGTATGGGGTGACTTAATCATCGGTGCTGGTATTGCCAACCAAACAATCAGTATTGACGGTTTGTCTCAGTCTATTGGTACTACACAGTCTCCAGAGTTCTCTGGTGCTGGTGCACGTATTAAAAACTATTCAGATGATATGAAAGACCTAGAAAGACGCTTGAAGGATACCTACTTAGGGATAAGCATGGGTCTTCTATAGGAGGGATTAGGATGACACAAGAATATCCGTATAATCTCCCTACTGGTAACCAAGTTCGGGCTGACCTAAAGCCCGAACTATTTGATTCTGCCATACTACAGAAGGGTTACACTGTTATATGGGAACAAGGTATGTTCTGTCCCTGCCTAAATCTACGGTCTGGTCAACCTGACTACGCTTGCCCTGAATGTGGGGGTAAGGGTTATGCCTACTTTGGTGCAAAGCAGACAAAAGCACTAGTAACTAGTATCAGTGGTAACAAAGACCAAGACCGCATAGGTCTCAATGAACAGGGTTCAGCTTATCTTACTCCTTTGAGCACAGACATGGTAGGGTTTAGGGATAAGTTCACTTTCGTAGATTTTGATATAAAATTCTCTGAAGTGATAGCCAGAGGGGAAACCCAGTATGATAGACTAGACTACCAAGCCTTGAGAATAATAGCAGTCAAGTCTATAGGTAAAGAATACGTAGAGGGCTTTGACTACATCATGGCTAATGAAGGTAAAGCTATTGAATGGATAAACCCTACAGCTATTCCTCGTGACCAGTCCTACTCAATCCTTTATACTACCAAACCAGTGTATATCGCTATTGGTCCAGTGCATGAGCTTAGGGGCACATACACGATGGCTAAAGGTGGAGGGGTAGAGAGCTTTGTTAGGCTTCCTTCACAATTCCATATCAAGAGGGAGGACTTGTTAGATGAAACTTTCAATGCAGGTTAATATGGATAGTCTAACAGACCTCCTGAAGGATACCAAGCGTGGGATAGAATACGGTAATGGAGAAGACCAATTCTATATACAGAACCCACAGTTTAAGCAGGGTGAGAAGGACGTATCTAGACCTATAGCTGAAGTTAAGGTTGAAGATGTCCCTACTCCTAAGAAAGTTAAACTTAAATGGGGGAGGTTATAGTCTTGATTCCATTAATAGAGGATTATATCATTGAAAACATAGAAAACAAACTAGAATTGCTTAAAAAGAACCCTTCAGCTATAAGTCGAATTGTGAAGCTTGATAAGACAAGGCTGGACATGATAAGCAAATACCTAAACAAGAAAGAAATTCTTCTAAAGAAAGGCTACCCTAGGAACCCTGCTGAATTACCCTGTATAGCTATAATGCTGTCCACAGAGGATGAGACAGAAGAGGGCTTAGGGGATATGGGTTACAGTGGAGATGACCAGTCCTTCCTTACAGTGGGGTTACCTGCTAAGTATGGAACACTAGGTTGGGAGATTCAACTAACTAAGCCGAATGTACAGAAGGTTCACAGTATACGTCATAATGATACAGGCATGGCTATTGAGCAGTATGATGTAGACTATGCAAAGTCTAAAATTATTATTCATGATGAGGGCTTTGTAGAGGAAGATGATATGTTCACCATTGAGTTTAGCTATACTAGTGGCGCACAAGAGACTGTACGAACGATGTTCGAAGCTGAATACCGTATAGAAATCTGGACTGAAAATGGAGACTTGACCGTAGACTTATACCACTTAGTTAAGTGGGCAATGTTATCAGGCAGGGACTTCCTAATAGATGAGAAAGACATCTACAGACAGAAGCTATCGGGTGGCGACTTTGAGCCAGTAAAGAGCTTTGACCCAGCGTTTGTATATAGAAGAGCATTAACCTTCTGGTGTCAATTTAGTGTAGACCCTATTAAGGATATACTCAATGATGACCTCCATGTAATCACAGAAGTCCACGTGAATCAAGAGTATTACAATAGGGAGGATTCCTAATGGCTACTAAAAAGGAAGATACAAAAGTAGTACCTGTCGAAGAAACTCCTAGCTCTCGTATTCACTTCCGTGAGTTCATCCAATTACACACAAACCTAGACGCTGTAACAAGCGCAGGATTTAAGTCTACTTGTGGTGCTACGGAATGGATGTATTTAGAAGAGTGGCAGGAATGCTTGGACAAGTATAAATCAATATAAGAGAGGTGTTTTAAATGGCTTACGAAAACTCTGGTATTACGTTTAACGGACGTAGAATTATCCATCCAGGTGCATATGATCGCATAGATACTAGTGCTATGACAGCCTCTACTCCTGGTAGCTTAAACAGACCTATCTTGGTAGGTACTGCTGATGCTGGTGAAGCAGGTAAGGTAATGTGGTGGACAGACCCAAGTAAGGCTAGAGCCTACTTTAAAAGTGGTGACCTACCTACTGCGGTTGAGTTAGCATTCTCTCCTTTACCAGAAGGTGGTGGCGGTGCATCTATCGTTGGTACGTTACTAGTTAACCCAACAGTTGCAGCTACTAAAGACGTAGGTGGAGGTAAATGGACTGCTAAGGAGTTCGGTGCTATCGGTAACGAAATCCAAGTTAAGATGGAAGACGGTACTATTGCAGGTACTAAGAAAGTTTCTGTGTACCGCTTCAGTACTAATGATGTTGAATCTTGGGATAACATCGGTGCTATCTTAGAAGTAAACTATACAGGTTCTAAGGCTTATGCTGAGATTGCTGTAAACGCTGGCGTTGTCACTACTAAAACGGGTGCTGATTCCGCTACTGCTTCTGTGGACTTAACTGTAGATGGTAAGCTACCACAATACAGCACTATTGATGCTTTAGTTTCATACATCAATAGCATGTCTGGATACTCTGCTCGCATCATCAATATTGCTGATGCGAAGATGCCTGTAACTTCTTTAGATACAGTGACATCAGTAGCTATCAAGAATGCTCCTAAAATCCTAATGTCTGCTAAAGCAGGTATTGAGACACGTGTAAACGTATCATCTTTACTAGTTAGCGTAGCAATGACAGGGACTCCAGCAAACTTCCCATGGACGTACTTAGCAGGAGGACAAAAAGGAACTACACCTACTTCTTGGTCAGCACACTTTGGTACACTACGTAAGGAGTTCTTCGACTTACTTTGTGTTCTATCTCCAGAGAGCGCTATCCATGCAGAAGCAGCAGCACACGTACAGGTAATGGAAACACGTAGACAGAAGCAGTACTTATTCTTCGGTGGAGATGGTTCAGACCTATCTAAACCAGAGGATAAGACTAACGCTAAACAACGTGCATCTGCAATGAACTACCGTAGAGCGGTACTTTGCTACCCAGCAATCTACCACCCAATCGTAGAGAGCGGTAAGAAATTGCTACCAGCATATATGACTGCTGCTATGGTGTGTGGACGTGTGGCAGGGGTACCAACTTCAGAGCCTATCACGTTCGACTTCTTCAATATCGCTGGTTTAGGAGTAGACTTGGTAGCAGGTGACCCAGACATTGATGAGTTAATCGCTTCAGGTGTATGTGTAATGGAACGAGTTCAAAACGGTGGAATTCGCCTAGCACAAGGTGTAACAACATATCTCGGACCAGTGCGTACACCTAACGTAGAGATCAGTACAGGACGTACAGCAGATGAAGTTTCTGACCGTGTTACAAACAGATTAGAAGACACATATGTAGGATCTAATTCTGCTATTGCTTCTAACTCTTCTGTAACTACAGAGACTATTAACGTTCTAGACGAATGTGTACGTGAGAAGTTAATTCTTGGATACCGTAACATTCGAGTTAGATTCGAAGGTACTGCTGTATATGTTGATTATGAAGCTGCTATTACAGAGCCAATCAACTTCATCCTAGTAACATCTCACTTTGTTCCATCTAGTACGTTTAACAACCTAGTAGAGGGACAACAAATCTAAGGAGGTGACTACCTATGGGAATGGTAGATAAACAGACGGTACATGCTGGTCATACCATAAACATCCGTATTCGTGGTGAAATCGTTGGTAGGATTCAGGGCTTAGATGGTGAGCGTGATTTCGGTACTGAAGGTGTATACGAAATCGGTTCAATGATGCCACAAGAGCACGTACACAATAAGTATACTGGGTCTGTAACTTGCGAACGATTCTTCGTACGTAAGAAAGACTTAGCTAAACTGGGTATGGCTTCTGTTGGTGAAGAGGTATTGAAGAAAGACATTATCACTATCGAGGTAGTAGATAAGTATACTAAAGAGATTGTCCGTTCTTACCACGGATGCTCTATTGGTAACTATCGTGAGAACTTCCGAGTTAACGCTATCGCAGGTGAAAATGCTAGCTTCCAATACCTATATGCAAGCTAATAGTACCAACAATAGTGGGAGCATGAGTATAATTTACGTACTCATGCTCCTATTTTTATTATGAATTAAAACTCAAGGAGGTATTACTATGTCAGAGAATATTAAGACAATTACACTTAACACTTTACAAGAGGTTAATGAGGGTGACGCACGTACGTATTCCTTTAAAGCAGACTTCACAGATGTAGACCCAAAATTTAAAGGTAGATTCACAGTACACCACCCTAGCATGATGGATGAATTGGCTATCGGGCGTTTATATGCAGGTCTAAAAGGTGGAATGGTAGTAGACCAGCATACTGACAATATTGCTACTATTATTTCTACACTAGATATAGTATTAGATGAGAAGCCAGAATGGTTTAACGTAGGTAACGATAAAGTAGACTACCCTATCTGGGAAGCTGTGTACTTAGAGTACCAAAAGTGGGTGGAATCCTTTCGTAAGCCGAATAAAGCAGATAACAATGAAGGAGATAGCAAAGACAAGCCAAGCGAGGTTCGAGTGGTGGGTACAGACGAAGTTTAATGTACTGCCTACAGACCCTAGATACAGGTCTTTGACTACCGAACAGTTTGACCTTATGTATCATCATTTTCTTATAGATAACCCAGAGGAAGAGGACGTAGTTAAGGCTGCTAGTGACCCTGACTATAAGGAAGATGAGCCAGAACACTACGAAGACCCTGAATTTATGAAAGCATGGGACGATATGGAAAATGATGAGGCTGTTAAGGGAGAGGTAGAAGAAAAAGACGAATTTGAGGAGGTGTAATAAATGGCTAGGAATCGGACGGATGCAGATATTAAATTCAGAGCTGATACTACCGATGCCCTCTCTGACATAAAGCAACTGGAAAGCAAAGTAGCTAAATTAAAGGACTTAGCTAACCAGGGTGAGCACTCACAGGGAGGATTACTCTCCTACAGACAAGTCTCTATGTACAGAAAAATCCTAGGTGAAACTGAAGCACTCTACGATAAGCACTATAAACGCTTAGAACGTATGGAAGCAGATTATGGACGTAAGGTAGAGGAAAACCAAAAGAAGATTAAGAAGTATCAGGAACAACTTAGGAATGCCCAAGGGGGCAATAAATGGGGAGATGTAGCAAGCCCTAGGGTACAACAGTTCTATCAGTCTAGGTTAGACCAAGCTACTGCTGAGAGAGATAACATCAAGTCTGGGACTAATGAAGCTGAAATGCAACGCCTACGTACTATAGTTAACCAAATGAATCCATCTATACAACAACGTAATGATAACCGTGACCGTATAGACCGAATGCATGAACGTGACCCCGTAACAGAGCGTATGCTCTATGGGGTTACTTCTGCGGTTCAATCGGCAGGTCTTATTGCTAGTATAGGTCAGATGTTTAACTATGGTAATCGTTATGCTGACATACTTAGACCACAGGAATTACAGGCTTCACAGATGGGACAGAAGATTGGCTATGGTGAAGGTGGCAACGATGAAACCCTTCGTGAGAGGGCAGTAGAAGTAGGTCTTAGAAATCAATACAAGGCAGGGGAAACTCTACAAACCCAGTCTATTCTTGCTAGCGGTGGTAGAACTAATCTAGATAAGCTAGATGCTGATACTGAAGCAGCACAATCATTTGGACGTAATACAGGTACTAACCCTGACAGAATTGCTGATATGGGTAGTATGCTCCAACGTATGGGGGCTATGGATGAGGGACAAATGAAACGCTTATCGGATTTGATAGGTGGTGCTGTAGCTAAAACCAAGATGAGTGGGCGAGAAGAGGAAATGATGAGAGCAACTACTTCACTAGCACAATCAGTGAGTAGAGGTATACCAGAATTTAAGGATGACCAGTTCAAGAACATGTTATCTGCCCAAGTTATGTTAGGTCAACTGTCTCCAGAGCTTAAAGGTGAACGTGGCTCTAAATTACTAGGCACTATGGATGCAGGTTTCAAAGAAGGTAACCATACACTAGATGTATTAATGCGTAATGGTAATTCTGACTTCCTAGGGGTAGAAGGTACTTGGAAGATGAAACTGCAACAAGAAGAGGGTATATCTAACCCTAAAAACATCACTGACCTAGTAAAAGGCTTAAAAGCTACTTATGGTAAGGATGTACTGAAGACCGAGCAGGGTAAAGCATTGGCAGGTATGACAATGTCACAAGGTCTTGGTGTATCTAAACAGGAGAGTAAGAAGCTTATTGAGTCTGGCTTCCTAGATAAAATGGAGCAAGGTAAGATGCCTACTTCTAAGGAATTAGAAGAAGCAGGTATGAAAGACCTAGCGAAAAAGGCAAAAGCATGGGATAACGCTGAATCTAAGAACTGGACAGGGAATGAAGCTGGATATGAACGAACTGGTACAGAAACTGCTGGTAATATCTGGGCAGGTACTTCTAGCTACGTTGGTCAGGCATTTAATTCTCTTAACCCTTGGGTAGCATTCGGTGGTATGTCTGCTATGGCTCTAGGTGGCTCATACATGATGGGTAAATACGGTAGAATGGGTCTATCTAGAGGTCTAACCTCACTAAGACCTAATATAGGTCAACAACGTGGGGCACTACCTAGGACAGGTGGTAATTTCTTAGGCAATGTCAGAAACACTACTGGTAGTCTTTGGAATTCTACTAAGGCTGGTGCAGGGTCTCTTTGGAACGCCACTAAGAGCGGTACTTCTAAGGCTTGGAACTGGGGTAAAGGTCTCTTTAAAGGTGGAGGCGGTGGAGGTACTCCTCCTAGCGGTGGTGCACCAAGTGGAGGAAGCCTACTCAGTAAAGCAGGAAAGCTAGTCGGTCCACTAGCAGAGTTCCAAGCACTAAACTGGGCTGGTGATGCAGGGGATAGCGTGGGTGACTGGTTATTTGGTCATAGTAAAGGTGACATAAAGTCAGACCAACCTTTATCCAATATAGGTAAAGAACCACTACGACATACGGATGATAGAAAGAGTGCATTCAGACGTGGTTGGGAGTGGATGACTGGTAGCGGTGAGGATGAGGATAAGAAGAAGGAAGAGGATACGAAAAAAGAGGTTAAAAAGAAAGAAGCCGAACCTCTACCTAAAACTGAAAAAGAAGATGCCAAACCAATACCAGAAGCCAAGAAGGGTGAAGGGACTGACAGTACTAAGAAGGAGCTAGAAGTTGACAGTCTGAAGGTTAAGGATAAGTCAGTACAGGATTACCTAAACCAAAACAAAGACAAAGTAGGTCAAGCTACTTCAAGTAGCTCTTCTAAGGACAAGGACATCAATACTGATGTTAGACTTGTTAAGATAGAGCACACTGTTAGGGTTGAGTGGACAGGCAACAAGCTAGCTCCAGACAATGAATTTAAGGTCTCTAATAGTATTTCTAACTACTTCTCTACTGCTACTGATATACTTACGGGTAAAGGTGGCGGAATGGGTGGAGGAATGAATATGGGTGGCATGAGCCTATCCAGAGACCAGAGCAGAGAATAGGGAGGTTATATCATGGCAATTCAACGATATAAGCCTAATGCCGAAATCACTTTCTTTACTGAAGAGGGTCAGCTAGTAGCAAGGGGTGTAGCTGACCCCAACAGTAAGATAGATAACGACATTGTAGCAGTCTACACTAATAGAGATATAGGGGAAGACGCTCCTGTATTCAATATAACGCTCACTAACCGTAAGCCTTGGCATAGGTGGATAACTGCTAATGATATGTTAATTATCAAAATGTGCAGACCACCTGAAGCCTTGGCTGAAGTTATGTTTGGGCTAGTGGACTATGCTGGCAAAACAGTAGACGCTAACAATGATGCACCATCTCGTACTATCTCCGTAAAGGGCAGAGGGTTTGCTAAAGCATTTATACAATTTGATATTGGTATCGTGCCAGAGGCACAGTTTAATATTGAAAAGCTAGGTTGGGTTCAGACTCTAGGTATTACACTAGACCAAGCAACCCCAGACCAGCTAGCAAAAGCAGCATACGATAAGATAGCCAAGCCTTTCATAAACTACAAGTGGAAAGGCTCTAAGGCTTTATTCGATATATTGAAAACTAAGTTTAGTGCAAGAAAAGATATGAAGTTACTGGACACGTCTGGTTTGATGGCATGGCAAGGTAGTTTGCTAGGTATGTACAATGCTATAGCAGAGAAGCCTTTTCATGAAATCTTCTATGAGGTAGAGAATGGTTCACCCACTATGGTCATTAGGGAGACTCCTTTCAATAAAGACAAGTGGGATAAGTTGCCTTCCGTATCAATTGGAGACCAAGACGTAGTGACGGATGATACAGGCAGAGGGGACTTAGAGACATACACAATGTTCTCTGTAAGTGCCAAGACGTTAATGGCTCCTGATGATATGTTCAAGACCTTTGGTGTTCGTCCCTACTGGTACCCACCTTATAAAGATAAATACGGTATCAGACGTCTGACAGTAGAGACTTCCTATCTTGCTGTAAATGGTACTCCTTCTGGTGGAGGAATGGGGGGAACAACTGGTACTGGTGGTGTAGGTGGTGCTAACGGTGCACCGCTTAACCCAGACCCACCAGGGGTAGGAGGCAACACAGGAGGTAACAATGGTGGTACAGGTACTAACCCAACCAACCCGACTACACCTACTGACCCTAGCCAACCAAACTCTGGTAACGGTAATCAGACTACTACAAACCAAGATGGTTCTACTGGTATAACGCCTTCCAACGGTAATGGTACTGGTTCTGTTGACTTGATGAAAGGTCTTATGGAAGACCTATATAATTGGAATATTCTTAATAACCACTTCTATAGCGGAAACATCGTTGTAAAAGGCAGTAACAAATACAAGGTGGGAACAAGACTTGTATATACTTCCATAGAAGATAATTCCACTATCGAATACTACATTAAGTCAGTGACCCAGAATTTCAATACCTTTGGTGCATGGGTTACAACTCTAGGAGTAATTAGAGGATGTGAGCCAGCTAAACGCTTTAGCCCTCCAGTAGGTAAGTTTGAGCAGTATGAAGGTCATGGCTTCTTGGGAGATAACAGTACTATTGCAGAGCAAAAGGCTAGTGGCGGTTTACCTAATCTTAATGACCTATGGAGTCAGATATTTGGCGGTCTGTTTGGTGGCGGAGGTCTACTAGGGGGCTTAATACCTGGACTAGGTGGAGGATTAGGTGTAGGTATAGATGGTAGTGCTGCACAGAAGGTAGTAGCAGGTGCACAAAGTATCTTACAGAACGGTATCAATGGTGTAAGAGTTCGATATACCTTTGGTGGTGGAAACCCTGCATCGGGTGCCCTAGACTGTTCATCCTTTACTCAATATGTTTACAAGACTTATGCAGGCATAGATATTGGTAGGGTTACAGGGGAGCAGGTTAAGAAAGGTACTGAGGTATCTAAGCAAAACCTACAACCAGGTGACTTAGTATTCTTCAAGAATACTTACAATAGTGGTTACATCTATGGGGTTTCTCACGTAGGAATTTACGTAGGTAATGGTAATTTCATTGAGAACTCTAGTTCTAAGTCAGTAACCCTAACTGCCCTAAGTAACTCCTATGCTAGTGCTCACTGGTTGATGGGTAGACGTGTGTTAGCAGCATCTACTGGCGGGGGTGGTACAGGCGGTGGTGCTGGAGGTGCAGGTAATGGTCAAATATCTGCTGGTGCTGGTGGTACTAAGTTCATAGCAACTGTGTACAGTTCACCGAACATTGATAACTACTCACCAAACACTACTACTGCTGTAGGTGCTCCTACTGTAGAGGGTGTTACTATAGCGGTTGACCCTAAGGTAATCCCATTGCACAGTCAAGTACAGATTACTTGTCCTTCATATCCAGCAATCAATGGTACCTATACTGCACAGGATACAGGTAGTGCAATCAAAGGTAACCGTATTGATATCTATTGGGAAGGTAGACCACCTAGGAATGCAGAAGCAGTTAAAAAGGCTATGAATAACTTCGGTAAGAAGGAAGTCTTTGTTAAAGTACTAAGATACGGGAAAGGGTGATTGCTATGCAATTTCAACCACATCTTGGTAGGGAATTTAAAGATAACTATAAGCCACAGGACAGACTTAACTTCATGTCCTTGGCTAAGGTTATCAAAGTCCACCATAAGCACCATACAGCAGATGTGCAGTTGATTAGAACTAATGACACCATACGTTCCAGTGAGGAATCCGAAGGTAAGTATAGTGCTAAGATACTTACACAAGGTGCTCACTTTGATGATGCAACAATAGGAACATCTGGTGTCATGTACCCTATCCAAGAAGGTCAGCTAGTAGTAGTTGCCTTCTTAGATGGAGTATATACACAACCAATTATCATTGGTAGTACACACAATAACAAAATGGATGAGTTTAACATTCTTCCTAATAGATATCCATTAAGACCTGATACCTCTCTGGAGGATATGAGGGAAGCATTAAAGTATCTTAATGTACACCCATCGCAGTTCTACACAATGATAGATGGTATAGGTTCAGTGGAGATGTCCCACCCTTCTAAGACTTTCCTAAAGATTGACCCTGACCTATACAGCGAGATATCGGATGAGCATGGAGGGTTTGACCATCAACACTTAACAGAGCGTGACCCTATGACATATAGACCTCGTTCTGCTAAGACAGAAAATACTGCATACCCTGTTAAGATGCTCTTCAACTACAGAACTAGCTTTGAAGATACTGACACTACTTGGACTAAGTTCTTCCTTAATAGTGACGGAATGTTCAGGGTAACTAGGGATACAGATGATGAAGCCATTACTTATCAAGAACTAGGTGCACGTGGGGAGTACAAAATTCGTAGACAGCTAGATAGCTCTAAGCACGGTGAGGGCAAGGACTTTGTAGAACTGGTTGTCGAGGAAACAGGTAGAACCACTATTAAAAGGTCTGTAGATGGCAATGAGTCTAGGATAGAGATAAGCGAGCTAGGGGACATAGCACTAGAGAATTCTACAGATACCTATGTTAGAGTAACTGTTGATGGGGATATTAATTTACGAGCGGATGGGGAACTAAACATCACAACGGAAAACGGTAGAGCTTTTCCAGTATTGGTTTCTAGTGAAGAACCGCCAAACCCAAAGGACGGATTAATTTGGTTAGACACAAGCATTCCAACGGAGGTGCCTAAGCCATGAATGCACAAAACGATGGGAAGAACAGATTAAGACGTATGGAGTTCGTCTTCAATGGTCAATCCTTTAAACTAGCATTAAACCCAGAGGAATACGACCAGACTCAACCTAGTAGGGTAGCAATTACCCAAACTAAAGGTGGGGCTTGGGTAGATGACTGGGGTGCTGGTATTGCTAATATCAGCATGAAGGGAACTACTGGTTGGAAGAACGGTACAGGAGACCCTACTAGTGGTTTCAAGAAGTTTAGAGAGTTACAAGCTATGGTAGAAGCATACTACACTAAGCTACCTCCTGGATCTACCATACCACCAGATAAGGAAATGGTATTCCACAACTACACTGATGAACAGCACTATATAGTTATACCTAAGGTTTTCAGACTCTTTAGGTCTGTAGCTAGACCATTGCTTTATCAGTACCAAATTGAGCTAATATGCCAACGTGATGCTAGTGCACCTGCTAGTCAGGGTAGGTCAGTTGAAATAAAACAGGGAAGGGTGCAGTGATAATATGTATGCAACTCCATCAGAAGACTATATCTCTGCTAATCTGAACTCTAAGGCTCTTAATTACCTGCTTGACACTATGTGTAACATTAGCTCTGTATTGGGAGATACAGATGGTAAGGTAACAATAACAACTGCCGCTGAGCTTACTAAGTCCTTGGATATATCTGCTAATGGGATTGTCTTATCTAATAATGAGGTTATAATGGACGCTCCTTCTTCATACTTAATTGAAGAGTACTATACTCCAACTGTAGCTTATGACTCCTACCTAACGTATCTATACATGAGGTCAGGAGACCCAAACTACGTGCTTAGTATAACAGATAGCATGGAGGTAACAAGCCCTCTATTGAAGTTTACTAGAGAGCAACACACTCCAGCATACCTTACCATCAGAAGTCTTTATTTAGAAGCCTTTAGCATATACAAGGGTGCTATAGAATTAAAGACTGTAGACTTATCCCAAGCAGAGAAGATTATAACAAACTGTAAGGTGCTCTCTTCCTACTTAGCTAATAAGGATAAAATAAACTATGACTTATTGGAGGTACTGAAGACACTGAAATTGTCCCTAATGTTCCTTAAACACTATGCTCGCTTGCTACCTGAACAGGAGGGATACTAATGAAATACCGCAAGTATCTAGTCAAGCACAATGATACAATGCAGATGATAGCACAGAATGAGCTAGGAGATGCTTCTAAATGGACTGACCTAGCTCTTTTGAATGACTTATCTTATCCCTTCATTGATGCTCTATCAAGTAAGGGTGTAGTGGCACCTGGGGATTACTTATTAATCCCTATGGGTGAAGGGATAGAGTCTGACCCTAACTTAGTATATGGTCAAGACCTTTTGCTGACCACTGATAAGTTCAGTCTAACAAATGGTACTAATGGTGACCTAATAGCTGTAGATGGAGACTTTGCTATCATAGATGGAGTGCAGACCCTTAAACAGGACTTATTCCATAGACTTCTCACTCCTCTAGGTACTCTACCTTATCATCCTGATTATGGCAGTAACTTTCCTTTACTTATTGGTACAGTGAGAACTGATGAGTGGAGAGTTAAAATGAGCATAGAGGTAGCAAGAACGTTCAAGAGTGATGCTAGGGTGTTGGACGTTGCTAATGTCAAAGTAGAGCCTATTGACAACGGTGTTATCATCGAATGTGACATTATCACGGATGTAGGGGAAACTAGAATAAGAGAGACTATATAGGAGGTGTGACAAATGAAGATTAAGACTATGAAAGAAATAGTATCTGATATGGCAGGCTACATGGTGACTGTTGGTAGCAAGATTACCAACTTTAATCCAGGTTCTATAGTAAGGACTCTATTTGAAGCAGTAGCCACAGAAATAGAGCAACTGTACTTCAAAATGAAGAAAGGTCATGCTGAAGCTATAGAAGGCTCTCTATACACTAGCTTTGGATTCAGTAAGACCCCTGCTACCAAGGCTACTGGCTTACTGACTCTAGAGTTCAAAGCCCCTTTAAGCTTGGTATTTACAATTAGTAAAGGACACACGTTCTATACAGTTCCAGTAAAGGGAAAGGTTATCTATTTTGAGTGCCTAGAGGATAAAACTGTACCTATCGGTCAGACTTCTGTGGATGTAAAGGTTCAATGTACAGAAGCAGGGGAAATTGGTAATGTGCCTCCTTTATCTATCCGTAATGTGATGTCCCCTTTACCAATGGTTGAACGTATGTACAACCTATCTCCTTTCCATACGGGCTTACCTGAAGAGACCACTGAACAACGTAAGAAGCGTTTCAGTAACTTCATTGGTACCTTACAGAGAGGTACGGTTGACTCTATAAAGTATGGAGTGTCTCAACTACCTGATGTTGCTGGGGTTAATGTGAAAGAGGATGTAGGTTTGATTTATATCTACGTTCATGATGCACAAGGTCAGTTACCGGACACATTAAAGGCACAGGTAGAGAATCTCTTACCTAACTACAAGTGCGGTGGAATCAAACCTATTGTGTCTCAAGTCAATATGAAAAAGGTTGATATTGACATTAAAGTGTCTATAGAAAACGGATTCGACAAAGGCACATATGCCCTAATCATCTACAATTCAGTTAGCACTTTCTTAGAGAAATACACGGTGGGCAAACCCTTACTAAGAGCTGAACTGGTGCGATTCATAATGAACTTAGACTATAACGCTATTATGAACGTTAACCTTAGTATTGACAAGGACGTTATCGCTCAAGATAATGAATTGGTAAGACCTGGTAAGCTTACCATAAATATAGAGTAGGAGTGGTTTACATGGCATTCATTAGTAAACTGGCTTCCTTCTTTAACAGAAAGTCTAAGGGAGAGCTAGGTAACCTAGCAGGTGCTTGGCAGAAGACTCTTGATAAGGCTGAAGCAGACCTAACAGAACTAGAACTCCAGTATATTATAGACACTGCTACTGGTGAGTGGCTAGAGGAATGGGGTTCTTGGTTTGAGGTTAGTAGGAAGCTCAATGAAACAGATGTGGATTATAGAAAACGAATTAAGTTGAAAATGCTTAGAGCTAAGAGCACTATCCCAGCACTAGTAGCAGCTGTTAAAGAGTCTATGGGAGAAGATACTATTGTTGTACCTTATGAGACCTATAAGGACTTATTCATACACAATATGTCTCCTCTGAGTGGAACACACAGATTACAGGATGCCCAGTATACTAGGCTTGCAGTAGTAGTGCTCAAGATAAATAAGCAACTGACACCAGAAGCTGACCTACTTTTACGTAGCGTCAAGGGGGCAGGTATAAGACTTATAGTGGAGTATGTGCCTAACTTACAACCACAACCTTAATCATACCCTGTACCGCAATATGCGGGCAGGGTTATTCTATTAGAAATTAGAATAGTAGAACTCAACGAAAAGGAGATGAAAACCTTATGATTAACAAAGACGCTCCTTACTATGACGACTTTGACCCAGCCAAAAGATATAGTAAGATAAACTTTGTACCAGGTAGGGTAGCCCAAGCACGTGAGTTTACCCAAATGCAGACGATGTGGCATGAGTTTATGAAACGTATGTCTGATACCCTATACAGAGACGGTTCTGTGGTATCGGGTATGGGTTGGACTCTGACTAGTAATACTGTAAAGATTGAGGCAGGTAAGGTGTACCTTAATGGTCTAGTTCACCTATTTGAAGCCCAAGAACTACCTATTACTAAAAAGGGTAAAGAGATTGTAGGGGTTAAGCTGAAGGAGGAAATCATTACTGAAGATGGTGATGTTTCTTTAACAGACCCAGCTTTAAATATGGGTAACTATGGACAACCAGGTGCTCATAGGGTTAAGTCTACAGTAGAGCTTAAAATCAATGACCCAGATGCTTCACCTATCTACGAATTCAATGATGGGGAATTACAGCTAGAAATGGCTAGACCTCAATTTGATAGCGGTTTAATGGACTTATTAGCAAGACGTGACGTGGATGCTCATGGTAACTACCGTGTACGTGGTCTAGATTTAAGTGCTGAAGAGCATGATGCTAACAATATGAGAATTATTGTAGAAGCAGGTACGGCTTATGTAATGGGCTATGAAGTTATTAAGGTAACTCCTGTTAAGAAGGTTGTATCTAAAGCTTTAGACACTCGTATTGTTCAGAATGAACCACAGATATATCTAGGTAATCAGGATAAGTACCCACTTAATAACTCTCCTGCTAAACGTATAGACCGTGTATCGGGTGAAGTTCAGGTAACTGAGACTGTTACAAGGGGTGCAACTATCAATGGTATTGACCCATTAAGTAAGACTCCTGTATCTGATATTGTGTCAATCACTGGATATGCTAAAGGTTCAGACTATCAGCTTACTACTAATGGAGTAGACTGGAGTGCTGGTGGAGTTGGAGGTAAGGAACCTGCTACAGGCTCTACTTACTCTGTAACATACAAGTATAGAAAGAACTTTGTCAATGCTACTGATTACAAGCTAACTACTATAACTGATGGTTGGGGAGTAACTAAGGATTATATCCAGTGGCTTGCAGGGGATAAGCCTGTTAATAATACCCAAGTCAACATTGACTACCAATTCTACCTACCACGTGCTGACCTAGTGTCCCTTGACCGTTATGGTAACGTAATAATAACTCAAGGTCAAAGTGATATAGAGTCTAACGTAGTAGCTCCACAACCATCTACTGCTGAACAGCTAGTTCTTGGTGCGGTTTATATTAACCCTGGACCAAATAATAAGACTGCTAGGACTAAGTTCAACGCAATAACAAGGATGGAAATGGGAGAGATTCAACGTCTAGCTAGACGTGTTGATGACTTGGAGTATAACCAAGCAATAACAGCACTTGACCGTGATGCAATGGCTGGAGAACTACCTTCAGACTTGAAAGGTATATTCTCTGATAGCTTTAGGTCTGTCACACGTGGTGACTTATCACATCCAAACTTCAATATTATGTACTCATTGGAGGATGGGGTAATCATGCTACCTACGGATACGACTAAGGACATCAAGCCAAATATCAATATGGACTTGTCTAACATTAAGTCATTTGGTCGTTTAATAGGTGCTCCTATGAATGAAGTAGTGGGAATTGAGCAGCCTTATGCGACACAATCTATGTTAGTCAACCCTTACCTATCCTTTAACGTGTTCTCTAGCTTGAAGCTTACCCCTGCTTCAGATAACTGGGTGGATGAGAGCTATATCAAGATTGAGAATACTGAATATAGTGTTCGTAACTTCTATCGTTGGTGGGGTCACCCAGAAGCAGTACCTTGGGTACAAGACCTGTTAGACCTCAAGATGGACGATGGAAGAACAGTAGGGGAATGGAGACCGCCTTGGAGTCCAGGTGAAACAGTAGATACTTCACCTAGAACAACGGTATCAAAGGTTGAGAAGTCTCGTAGTATCTTGGAGGATGCTATCACTGTCATGAGACAGATTGATATAGAAATCTTCTGTGAGAACTTACAACCTTCAGCAGATAACTTAGAACTAACGTTTGATGGTGTTCGTGTACCACTGACACCTGTTAAAGGTTCTGTATCTGGTTCAGTTGCTGGTACTGTTAGAGCTAATAGCTCTGGTCAGGTGTGGGCTAAGTTTAGAATACCTGCTGGTATTAAAACTGGTACACGAGAAGTTCTATTACGAAACTCTACTAACTCTGCGGTGGCGTCATTCACATCTATTGGTACTAAGCGAACAGTTACAGATACTATCTTAACTAAGCGTATTACCCTAGTGCCTGTCGATCCACTGGCACAGACATTTGAGTTTGATAGAGACACATTACTAACTTCTGTCGGGGTTTACTTCTCTGCTAAGCATGATAGCAAACCTTGTACAGTACAGATTCGTAATGTGGTCAACGGTTACCCAAGTAACGTTATCTATGGTGAGAAGGTTCTACAACCTTCTGATATCAAAGTTAGCTCTAATGCTACCAGTGAAACTAAGATTACGTTCGATGACCCTATCATGTGTCAAGCCAACATTCAGTACTGTATGGTAATCCTATCTGACAATGACAAGCACTCTATGTGGGTGTGTGATTTAGGTCAGAAGGATGTTACTACAGGAGTGCAGGTTACTCAACAGCCATATCTGATTGGTATGTTATTCAGCTCTAAGAATGCTAAGACATGGACTGCTCACCAGTCTATGAACTTGAAGTTCAAGGTATACAAAGCTGAATTCCAACCTACAGGAGTAATTGAGTTTGACCCTATCTCGAACCTAGGAGCAGACCGTTTAGTACTTCTTGCAGACTACTTAGTACCTGCTAATACAGGCTGTATCTGGGAAGTTAGCTTGGATGATGGGATGTACACTCCATTAGCCAACTATGAGCCACATGATTTATCAGCAATTGTTAGTAAGGTTAAGCTAAGAGCTACCTTTAAGTCTGAAAAGAATATGTCTCCTCTAATGTCTAAGGACAGCTTCACTTTAGTAGGATTCATGTCAGGTAAGACAGGTTCTTATCTAGGACGTACGGTAGAAATGGAACAGGTTTACACCACTGTTAAGCAAACTTATGATGCTCACTTACCTGCTGGGTGTACCGTAACACCTCAATTCAGTTATGATGACGGTGCTACATGGATTACACCTCCACTAGTGAGTAGCCAACAAGTGTCTTCTGATTATATGCGCTATAATCATGAGGTAGCTGTACCAGCAAGTAAGAATGCTAAGAAGTTCAAAGCACGCTTAAATCTATCCACTCCTAATGCAGTAATTAGACCTACTGCTAGAAGGTTCATTAATATTATGAAGTAATGAGTTTGGGCAGGTATATTATACCTGTCCATTCTTTATGCACTTTTAAATTTACAGGAAGGGGATGTTGGTATGCCAGAAATGAAGGTACTGGATAGTGGGGGTATAATATTCGTCCCTACGGCAGAGGAACAAAAAATAGCTGACATGAAGATACAAGCCCAGAAAGACCTAGAAGAAACTCAACTATTAAAGACCCAAGCACAACAAGAGCTATTCGAGGTCAGGCAAATGAAGGAAGAAATAGAGGTGATACACAGACGAGCGGAGAAGGTATTACAAGACTTGAAGGAGATGAGACGAAATGGCTAGTATGAAGGTCAGATTAGGTGGTAAGTGGGTTACAGTAGCAGGTGGCGGAGTATCTCAAGAAGACCTGCAACAAGTAGTAAATGAAGCCAATGATTATGCTAACCAATTAAAGGAACAAATAGATGATGATATTAAAGCTATGGAAGATAGCATCACTGGTTTAGAGAACAATATCGAGGGTGCATTCTCTGATGGTATTATCACTAAGACTGAAGCTAGACGTATTCAATCTTACATTAATACATTAGAGACAAATAAAGCACGCTTTGACAAAGAGTATGCTAGCCTTATGGCTAATGAGTTCATGAACGAGAATGATAAGCAGGGTTTAATCACCGCTAAGGCTAGCCATGATGAAAAGTTCACATTACTTATCAAGGCTATAAACGATGCTATTGAGGACGGAAAAGCCACTGTAGAAGAAGCTAACCATGTTAATGAAAGCTTCGCTAACTACAACAATGCAGCTGCTGTACTTACTTCTGCTATCTATGAAGCAATTGATGACATTGCTACTAATAAAACAGGAGTAGCTCTAGAAGAAGCTAAAACATTTGCTAGCCAAGCAGCAGAGGGAGTTAAGACTATACTAAACGCTGAAGTAGATGGTGTTAAGAAGTCTGTAACTGACCTAGATACTGAAATCAAGGGTGCATTCCGTGACGGTATCATACAAGAGAATGAGCTATCTACTATTAAGGCTTATCTAAATACTCTTGACACTTCTAAACAAGGTTTGGATAAAAGATATGAGTCTACGTACAACAATGCTGACCTGCCAGCACAGAACAAGACTAACCTTAATACAGTTAAGATAGACTATGATCGTTCATACAATGCATTAATCAACACCATCAATGATGCTATCGCTGACCAATTAGGTACTCCAGAAGAACAGGAGCTTATCAATACAAAGTTTAAAGACTACAACCAAAAACTTGCGCTATTGACAACTCAATTGGAACTTGCAATTGAAGCAATTTCTAAGGCTAAATCTTCTAGAGCAGAAAAGAATGCAAAAGACTATTCCGACCAAATCAAGAGCGACATGGCAGATGAGATTAAAGGTGTACAAGATGCTACTGACGCACTGAAAACAGAAGTTCATACTACCTTTAAAGATGGAATTATAGATGCAAGTGAGGCACAAAAGATTAAGTCTTATATAAACTTATTGGATAACAATAAGAAAGCCTTATTAGAGAGATACACAGAGCTATATAACAATGGGTTCATCTCTCCTGTAGCTAAAACAAACCTTGCTAGCAAGAAGGCTCTATTTGACTCTAAATACAGTCTACTTATCAGTGAGATTAATAATGCTATTGCTGATGGGGTTACTACTGTAGCTGAGTCTCAAGCTGTAGATAGTGCTTTCAGTGCATACAACGACACTGTTAAAGACTTTACTAATGCTATGGAAAAAGCAGCAGATAGTATAGCACAAGGTAAAGCAAATGCAGCAGAGTTTAATGCTGGGGAGTATGCAGATGAGGCTAGTAACCGTCTAGACGTAATTAAAGTACGTTACATTAAAAACACCCTTACTAGCAACTCGGTAAATGCTTATAAGCACTGGACTGAAATCAAAGCTATCAGCAAGGGTGTAAACGTTGCCACAACTGGTACAGTTACAGGTAGTACTGGTGTTACAAACCTTGGGGTAGTTAACAATGATAAAGTAGATGACCAGTTTGCAGAAGACCGTACAGCAGGTGACTCTTTTGTACAGATTGACTTAGGTACTGTTAGAGAGGACATTGACTATATCCAATTATGGCACTACTACCAAGATGCAAGACAATATAATGGTAACAAATTAGAGGTATCTGCTGATGGGCAGAAATGGTATACTATGTTCAGCAGTACTAAATCTGGTACTTATAAGGAGTCTGCTGATGGCTTCATTGTACCAATCAACGCAGGACGTATCTATAACCACACTATGCAACGTATCACTACTACTGAGACTGAAATCAGTAACATCAATGGTGTACTGAAATCAGTAGTAAAGACTACAGATTTTGAACAAGGTATTAAAGAGTCTAAGGAACATGCGGATGCAGTTGCAGAAGCTGTACGTACTGAGTTATCTAGCTTCTCCAATATGATCACTACTCGTATTGATGGTATTGAAGACCAAGTAGATGGCAATATCACTACGTGGTTCTTATCTGGAGCACCTACTCTAACTAACAAGCCAGCAGTAGACTGGAATACAGATGCATTAAAAGACACTCACTTAGGTGACCTTTACTATGACTCTGCTACAGGATATTGCTACCGATTCTTAAAGACTGGTCTAATCTATGCATGGGCTAAGATAACTGACTCTGATGTGACAGAAGCTATCCAAAAAGCAGCTAAGGCACAAGATACTGCGGATGGTAAGAGACGAGTGTTCGTTGTTCAGCCTAAACCTCCGTATGATGTTGGTGACCTATGGGCACAAGGTTCTGGTGGAGACTTACTGCGATGTAACGTTGCTAAGGCTGAGGGTGCATTGTTCAATGCTGGAGACTGGGGTAAGGCTTCTAAGTATGTTGACCAACAAGCAGTAAACGATACTTTAAATCCGTTTGTTACTAGACTAGAGACTGCTGAGTCAGAGGTTAAACAATCAGCTAAAGAAATCCTTGAGCGTGTTAAAATAGAGACTTACAACCAAGAAATTATCAACATCAATACTAACATTGGTAATATTGACTCTGCACAAAAGGGTACTGCTGACAAACTGGACAAATTGTCTATAGGTGGACGTAACTTACTGAAGAATAGCGGTAACTTTGTCACTATTGAGAATTGGACTTCTATGAACACTACTACTGCAACTGTAATGCTGGACAAAGATGACCTTAAAATTAGTAAGGTAGGCACTACTACTAATGTTCATGTAATCAACCCTAGCATGCAGAGGATTGAATGGGACATAGAGAAAGAATATGTAATCACTGTGAGGGTCAAGGGTTCTACAGGGTTTGACCTGTCTGTAGGTCTTCATAACAGTGGAGCAACTGCTACTGTTCTACCTATGACAACTGTAGGTACGGTGACTACTGCGTACAAAGAGTTCTCATATGTCTTTAAACCTAAGGCTAATGCTCCTGTGGACTTCCGTATCGGGACTACTGCAATGCCTAATGGTTCATTCCTGTGGGTTGACTGGGTTAAGATTGAAGGAGGTAACAAGCCTACTGCTTGGTCTCCTGCACCAGAAGACTTAACAGACTATGCCGACATATCTGTAAGCCAGATATTAGACTCTTCATTTGAAAGAGGTTTAAGATTCTGGAGTGCTTACAAAGACACTATTGATGTAGGGGCACCACTGCAAAGTGGAGTGACTTACAAGACTTCTTCTGATAGTATCACAGGTAGAACTGCACTACAGATATCAGATGCAGAAGGCTGGATATTCTCTTCTAATGCTATACCTGTTGATACAAGCCGAGTGTATAGAGTACGCTTCCGTGTTAAAAAGACTCGTGACGTAGACAAGGGTGGAACTAACGTATATGCAGGTGTTGCAACCTATGATAAGAATGGTAATCTACAGACTACTGCCCCTGGTGCACATAGATATTGTGCTGTAGCAGGTAAGCCTCTGAAAGTAGCAGATGGATGGCAGTTATTTGAAGGTTATATTACAGGTGAAGGAAACGTATCCCATAATCAGTTTAGACCAGGTACAGCTTATGTAAAACCTATGTTCGTTGTGGATTACCAAGCTGGTGTAGGCGGTATCAATATCATTGATTTAGTTGACTTTGAAGATGTTACTGCACAGATTAAAGCACAGGACTACTCTTCTACTAAGATAGAAGAAGCTAGGGTTGCACAAGAGCAATATGCTAGAGCACAGGCAGAAGCAGCTAAGACAGTAGCTAATGCATATGCGGATGGCATTGTATCTGCTGAAGAGCAACGTGCAATAGATGATGCCAATACAAAGCTAGCCCAAGCTAAGGCACACGCAGAGCAGAAGGCAAAAGAGGCACAAGATGCAGCACAAGGCTATGTGGATGGCATTGAGATAGGTGGTACTAACCTACTTAAAAACTCTGGGTTTAAGGATGGTTTAAACTACTGGTCAATAGGTGCTAACGTTACTGTAGACCCTGCCAAAGAATTTGAAGGGTATCCTACTATAGTAAGTAACCAGAGTGGTAGAACAGATGACGCTTGGCAAGGCATAAACTCATCTCCACAGTGGTACTCATGTAAGCAAGGAGACAAGTTTGTAGGTAGTATCTACGCTTATACAGAAAATATAGCAGGATTTGAGGGTAGAGGTGGTAACCTAATCGTAGACTTCTATGATATTAATAATACTAGAATACCAGGATGGCTACAAACTTCTATAGTACCTTCCAAGCAAGGGGAATGGCAACGCTTTACAGTTCAGGGTATTGCTCCAGCAAATGCTGTTAAGGTTCGCCTATATGCTTATATTACTCGTAATGGTAAGCTATGGATGGCTAAACCTCAGTTAGAAAAAGGTACTAAAGCTACTGCATGGGGGCTTGCTCCTGAAGACCTGCTAGATGCAGTTGCTAACGTTAAGGTAGGGGGACGTAACCTCCTTAATAACTCTAATATCCTTAATTCCACGTGGCTTTCTGACCAACCAACTAACACAACTAGGTCTATCATAACAGTAGGCACAGAGAAAGCAGTTGAGCTTAAAGTTGCTACCTCTATCGCAGGTGGGGTGTGCAATGCTTACGTTTGGTTAGAGCCAAACTGGGAGAAAGCCCCAGACCCTAATAAGGAGTATACTTTAAGCGCTGACATCAAAGCTCCTAAATCAGGTGCTATGTTTAAGGTACGGGATGAACCAACTACTAAGTACTTCCAAGTGGAAGCACCAGTGTCTACAGGTTTTGTTAGGACTTCATTCACTTTTAAATACAGTGCTGCTTTCTCTAGAATGCTATTAGTCTTTGACATACCTAAGGCATGGGCTATAGGAGATGCTCTTGTAGTTAAGAACTTTAAGCTAGAAGAGGGTAACAAGATGACAGACTGGACACCGTCTGTAACAGATGTTAACAAACTTATCTCTGATGTGGACAAGAAAGCAACAGATGTTACTGGTAGAGTGGATGATATGTCAGCCGATAACAAATTGACTTCTCTAGAGAAGCAAGATGCTAAGAAGGATTGGGATATCATTGCTGGAGAATATACCAACTTATATACTCAAGCTGATGCTTTCAAGATTACTACCCAGAAAGCTACTTACAAGACTAGATATGATGAGTTAAACACTTATCTTACTCCTTTGTTTGCTAAGATGAATGAGACATCTGATATTGTAAGAGCTGACTACAGACTGAAGTTCAAGAACTACTTTGAAGCTAAGTCTGCACTAGCAAAGGCTATCTCTGATGCATCTAAATCCCAGATTGACAATATCTCTATAGGTGGACGTAACTTGTTATTAGGGACAGCAGTACCAAAGTCTATAGTTGGTACTAATACTGCCAACCAGACTACTAACATCTATAACTTTGCAGGAGGCAACTCTCAGAAGATTATGGATAAGGAAATCTCTATCTCCTTTGACTGGGTAATAGAAGGTACTCCTGGTGGTACAATGTACATGCAAGGTAGCAACCCTTACCCTCTTATTGCAGATAAGATTACATTCTCTTCTACTAACACTAGTGGAACATATACTGTAACCAGAACTATATCAGGCAATGCATTTGCATCTGTCAATATGCGCTTGGATGGTGTTCCTGTAGGTGCTAAGGTGACTGTATCTAACTTCAAGATTGAGCTAGGTAACAGAATCACAGACTGGACTCCAGCACCAGAGGATATAGACCTATTAATCAGTGACTTAGACAACAGAGCATCTACTCTACAAACTAGTGTAAACGATATGTCTGATGACAATAAACTTACTCCTAGTGAGAAGTCTTTATTGAAAAAGGATTGGGATTCTATCGTTGGTGAGTACCCTACAATCTCTGCACAAGCAGATGCATTTGGGGCTACGGCAGAGAAATCTGCATACGCTACAGCCTACACTAACCTTAAAAATCTTATAGAAGCCCCTCTTGCAGATGTTACTACGACATCTCCTGTTAATGGAGCGGATATGAGAAACAAGTTTAAGGACTATGTAGATAGAAAGTCTAAGTTGCTGAGAGTTCTGTCCGATTCAGCTAAGTCTCAAATAGATGGAATCAACGTTGGTGGACGTAACTTACTATCTGGTTCTGACTTTAAAGTAGTAGATGGCTGGGTAGGTTGGAGTGCTTCCAAGTATGAGAACGTGTCTATTCGCAATGATGCATTCAATAACTTCAACATGCTGCTATTTGAGACTAAGGATACTAGCGGTAAGCCTATAGTAGTTCCGGTAAATTCTACTGTAGGTCTAAGAGGTAGTGGAAGAACATTCCCTCTTAAAAAGGGTAATGACTACACTGTTTCTATGGTAGTGGCAACTAGTGAACTTGGGGACGTGCTGGATTATGTTTATATCATGTATAGTGACGGCACTGGTGTCAACCAAAGAATACCTGATATAAATGTTAAAAGCTTCCCTGTGTACAATCCTATAGCAAAGGATTCAGGTACAAACTTCTATAAAGTTTCCTTTACCTTTAATGCTAATAAGGATGATAAAGCGGCACATCTCCTACTAGCAGGTAAGACAGCTAGAGACCTGCCTGGAGCTAATAATGTTGGGTATGCATGGATTAGAGTAACTTACATCAAGGTGGAAGAAGGTAATAGACCTACTGCTTGGACACCATCCTTTGAGGATATCTTTGGTGATATCAAGACAGCAGATGACAAGGCACAAGCTGTACAGAACTCCGTGAATGATATGTCTGCGGATAACAAGATGACTGCACTAGAGAAGCACCAAGCAAGTAAGGACTGGGAAGGCGTTAAAGCGGAGTACCCTATAGTAGCGGCACAGGCAGATGCCTTTGGTAAGACTACAGAGAAGACTGCTTACACAACTGCTTATAACAACTTGAAAAACTATATCGAACCAATTTTAGTTAAGCTGAATGAGACTTCAGATATAGATGGTGCTAACTATAGAGGGTTGTGGAAAAACTACTCTGATGCCAAGTCTAAGCTAATAAGAGCAGTAACAGATGGTTCTAAAGATGCTATAGACAATGTATCTGTTGGTGGCAGAAACTTGGTTCTAGGCTCTAGCCAGAAGTTTAATACTACCGGCTATCTTATCAATCAGTATGTTCTATCTGAAAATTGGGTAACTGGTCAGGAGTATACTTTTGTGATTAAGGGTACTGTCCCCGCAGGTCAGAAATTTGGCATATGGATGAATGGTGGCTCTAATAATGTGGGTTATGCTACAACTACCTATATTAATGGTGTATACTACGTTACATTCAAGGCTATAGCAACGACAGCAGGTAATGAAAAGCTTATAAGTCTATATAACTACCCAAGCAACACTACATCCGCTACAGTAGAGTGGGTTGCTCTGTACAGAGGTAATAAGCCTATGGACTGGACACCAGCACCAGAAGAGGTGCAAGGTAACATTGATAATATCTCTGTTGGTAGCCGTAACTATCTTGGAAATGGTGACTTTAGTACCTCTATGGATGATGACCCTAACAAGGCATACTACCTTAAAGGAGATGTCACTGAGATAGTAGATATCTCTAGTGAAACTCCACCACACAAGAAAGCTCTTCACTGTAAGAATACTGCTGCTAAGAACAATGGTCAAAATGGTATACCTCTATTCGTAGGTGGCTCTGCCAATGACCTTCTTGGTAAGGAAATTACAGTTAGTGCTTGGATAAAGTACCAAAATGTAGTACTAGGGGCTTATAGCTACACTAAACTCCGTGCGCTAGAGTTAGTAGTAGAATATAAGAAAGCTGATGGAACATCCTTCTATGACTACCCAAGTGTAATAAGTGCGGTAGGCACTGACATGACTTGGAAGAAGGTATTCAGAACTATAAAGCTTAACCATCCAGACGCTAAGAGCATAGTTAAGATTACTTATAAGTCTATGCTTGAAGGGTGTATAGGGGAGTTTTGGATTACTGGTCAAAAGGTAGAGATTGGTAACAAGGTTACTGACTGGACACCAATGCCAGAGGAAGTAAACAACGTTATCTCTACTATCACAACTCGTGTTGGTACTGTAGAAGCCACTACTCAGAACTTAGGTAGTGAATTACTAAACAAAGTCAATAGTACTGATGTGTATACTAAGCAAGAGGTGCTGGGTAAACTTGCTGAAGGTGACATCTATATCCGAGGTACTGGTTTAAACCACGGTGGAAACCGAGTATTAAAGGTAAATGGTGCCACTAAGTATGATACTACTGGTACTCGTGGCTTACGTCTGACAACTCTTAGCAGAGCTAACCTTGCAATAGTTGAGGATATAAACTATGATGTTTATGGTAGCGATGCTCAACAGATAGCCCTAGCTGACAAACTGAAGTCTTTAGGCAACAACGTATTAGTAGTGTTGACATCTTATGATGCAACTAACGTTAAGAAGTCTACAGGCTTAGTTGATGCTATAGCTAACTGTGGTGGCTCTGGTTCTGAGGTCACTTATCGTACTCCATTCGCCTTCCTTGGTATGAATGGTTTAGGTACAGGCTCTGGTATCGAGGTTAAGACAGGGGAGAATAAGGATAAAGACCCTGTGGCTGAGATCTATACTAAGGTATCATCTGGTGTGCCTCAAGGCTTTAATACTAGCTCCAGGGTACTGAATGAAACAGTAACCAACATCACTACTAGGGTTGATACTGCGGAGTCTACAATCAGACAACAGGCTGCATCAATAGACCTAAAGGTAAACCTTAATGGTGTTATAGCTGCTATTAACCTCTCTCCAGAGATTGGAAAAGGAGTATTAATTCAAGGGGAGAACATCATGCTTGATGGTAAGGTTAAGGCTAGACATCTTGCAGTGACGGACTTAGCTAACATCGTTGGGAACAGTGACTTCAGAGACGGTCTGAATGGATATTCAGGTGGTACACTAATTGCTAAAGCCAATGCAAATAGAGCAAATGAAGTGCCTACGAACTATGTTCTAGAGCACAGTGGTAGGGATGTTTACTACGGTGATATGTTCCCTATCAATAAAGAGGAAGTATTCTCTTGCTCTGTGACTGCTAAACAGACAGTAGGTAACTCTCTACTTTCTATAGGTCTTGCATGGTACGCAATTAACTCTGCTGGTACTACTACCCAGACTAACTGGGGTAAAGCCACTACATTCCCTAATGATACTGATATCCCTAACACTCCTTGGAAGACCCAGCAGGGTCTAGTGACTGCTCCTAGTTGGGCAACTCATGCTAGAGTGTGGATACAAATAGAGCAGAACACTCCATATGCAACTAAGTGGCAGTTAACTCTTCCTACTGTAAGGCGTACTGGTTTACTAACATTCGACCAAGCAAAAGGGGGTACTCTTGAGCTAGGTGAGGGTGGACGTGGTGTACTTCGAGTATATGCAACTGTCAACGGTAACCAAGATACAGTAGGTCAGATTGATGAAAACGGAGCTAGCTTTACTAAGGTTAGGACTAATATACTAGAGGTCTCCGGTAGTATCACTGCACCTAACATCGTCTCTAGTAATAAGGGGTGGATGGAGATATTCGTAGACCCAGCCAACAATGGTAACTATACTCCTGATGGGACTCAAGCTAGACCATACAAGACTATGAGGGATGCTATAAACAGTATACCTAAATATCTTGAAGGGGATGTAGAAATCAAGCTACAAAGTGATGTATATGAAGCGTGGGTAGACATCAAGGGCTTTGTAGGAGGTGGCGGAGTAGGTGGTGCCAACGGTATCTTCATTAGAGCAGGTACTAATGGAAGAAAAACTATCTGGGGTGGTCTAAGGTGCTGGTTCAATAGCTGTCACATCTATATACAAGAGACTAACGTTAGTAACAGTAGAGATCAGTCTAATGGGGTTATAGAGGCTTATAGTTGTGCTAAAGTATCTGCATGGAACTGCAACTTCACTGGCAACAATAAGGCTAGAGCTTGTATTTACAGTGATAACAGTAACGTGATTGTAAACGGATGTGAGATGTATGACGCTTGGGACATGGTTAGATGTGTAAGGGGTTATGTATGTATCCTAGATTGTCGTGGAGGTAACTGTTACTGTGTATTTTCGTCTACTGCTGGTACTATTCAGGGTGGAGGGACTAGACCTGGATTCTATGCAGGAGGTACAGAGCGTTATACAGACCAAGGTGGCTTTATAAGTGGGGCATGGACAGAAAATACGGGTTCTTGGGTTAAACCTACCCCACCAGTTACTATACAGGAAGCCTTCATTGAGCCTAACGGTGCTAAATCATGGCGTGAAAACTATGGTGGACAATGGTACCGTGATGAAGTCCTACAAGGTACATGGGATGGATGGGGCAACTACAGAGGATGTTGGTTCTTTGGTAGTAAATTTGACTTCCTTAAAGGCAAGACTATCCTAGACATGACCATCTACATTAAGCGTCTTAACAGTGGGGGAGCTAGTGCTTCTCAACAAGTTAGTATCCGTACCCATAATGAAGCTAGTCAACCAGCAGGCATGCCGTACCTATCGTCTCCTGTTACAGGTAACTACTTTGCGTGGGGTGAAGGTAAGTGGATTAACGTCAAGGCTCTGGCTAACAGCTTCTCCACAGGAAACGCTAAAGGCTTCGGTATCTTCGCTGATGCAGGCTCTCCTTATATGATATTCGACCCTTGGTGTCAAGTTTGGGTTAAGTATCAATAATGGGATTTTTATAATGGAGGGGTTACCACAACCCTCCATCTACATATAGGAAGGAGTGGTGGAAATGAAAGTACTAGTGTACACTGTAGTTGATGGTCAACCAGTTAAAGGTATGCGGCTAGAGGGTCTTCAAAATATCAGAGTATCTGATGATGAGAAGAGCATCTATTATACTGGAGGTTCTTGTGAAAGTATTAATGGAAATCTACTTATCTTGCCAGATGATATAGACTTTGAGTCCTCTTTCCTAGATTTAAAACGCAGAGCGTATTCTATCTCACTGTTTAAAGGAGACAATCCTATGGATAGCTTCAAGCAAATGGTAGATATGATTCAGATGATGAGTGGTTTCCAGTCACAACAGACTATGGAAATAGACGCTAAGACAGAAGTTCTGCAAGGTGTCTGTGACTATGTTATCTCTGCTGTAGAGGAAATGCAGTTGCTCATTGATGAGCAAGCTAAACGTATTACAGAGCTAGAAAGCAAGCAACTTACCACAACAGTAAAAGGGGTGTAAGCAATGGCTGAACTAACAAATGGAACAACTGGCACTAACAGTATCGGAGGAAAGCTAGTAGGAGACGAATGGTACCCTTACTATGAGCCAGGCTGGACTGCTAAAGACCAAGCTTGGTGTTGTAACCTAGTAAACCGCTATAAAGTACCTATCTCAGTTATAACTCCATTATATCGTTACTTGATTGAACAAGGCAAATGTAACACTTTTGAAGTCGAGTACCAACGCTATAAAGAGTTCCTAGCTGAGCACGGTATCGACCCACTCAACCCTAGATAACTCATACAAAACAGATAGACACCTCTACATAGGGGTGTCTTTTGTTTTTTACGATTTTATTAGTGTACACTTTCTATGGAGGGGTAACTATGTATCTTGACTATCAAGTTAGGAGAGAGGAGGGCACAATGGGACACTATGTAATGAAAGCATTCGAAGGTTTTGAATGGAAAATCCTAGCGAGCGTTTTTGGAACGATTGTTGCATATATAGAGGGATTCTACACTGAACTAATTTGGTCTTTCTTAGCACTTTTTACACTAGACCTTATTACTGGAATAATGAAATCCAAACGAAATGGTATCCCTATTAGTAGTAAAAGGCTAAGAGACTCGGTTAGTAAGCTAGGAGCTTACATTATTCTCATTACAGCCCTAATTATAGCTAGTAAGATGGAAAAGCAGTTCGTTCCAGTAGTGACACTAGCTTATTACTATTTTATTTTTACAGAGTTTAAGTCTATTATTGAAAATGTAGAAGAAATGGGTCTTAAAGTACCTGGCTTTTTAAAGTCCAAGGTAGATGAGCAGATACCAGCTGACTCTACAGAGGAAGAAAAAGAAAGGGGAGATAAGTAATGGTAGCATGGAGAGACGACTTTATTCGTATCAATCAGTATTCTAGACCAGGCTCTAGTTTGACAGCAGTACGTAAGATTATCTTACACTACACTGCTAACCCAGGTGCTAGTGCTGCTAACCATCAACGTTATTTCAATAACCTTACTGACCGTTATGCATCAGCACATTTATTCGTAGATAAGAAAGAGGCAATCTGTATTATCCCATTAAACGAGGTAACTTACCAAGCTAATGATGGATCATACAGAGGAGTAGAAGCATTGAAACCTAATGCTAACTTCCTATCTGTCGGTGTGGAAATGTGTCAAGAGCCTGATGGTAGCTTCCATCCAGACACAATCACACGTTCAGTAAATGTTTGTGCAGACTTATGTCGTAAGTTCGGTTTATCTGCTTCTGACATTGTACGACACTATGATGTAACTCATAAGTACTGTCCTGGTCCATATGTAGATAATCCTGCATTATTTACAGCTTTCAAGAATCGTGTAAACGATGTATTGGGCGGTGGCTCTGGTGGAGGTACTGGTGGTTCTGGTGGTGAAACGACTACCCCTCCTACTACTGGTGGAGATGGACGAATTGGTGTAGCTTACATCACTGGCACTAACGTAAACTTACGTAGTGGTCCAGGTACTGGCTACTCCGTATTACGTCAGTTAAACGCTGGTGAAAGCTATATCGTTTGGGCTGAAAAAGACGGATGGTTATGCTTAGGTGGAGACCAATGGGTTAAGAATGACTCTTCATTCTTACGTTTCGAGCGTACTAGTGGGGGTTCTACAGGTGGTTCTACTGGTGGAGGTATCGGTGATACTAATGCTGGTAAACGAGTAGTATCAAAAGTGAATGGCTTAAACTTCTACAGTCGACCTACATGGGATAAGTCTTATGTTGTTGGTCAATGTAATGCAGGTGAAGGCTTCACTATTGTTACTAAGGTGCCAGTAGATGATGCTTACCAGTACAAAGTGCAGAACTCCAAAGGTGCGACTTACTATATCACTGCTAGCTCTACTTATGTAGAAGTTAGATAGGAGGACTTTTAAATGAATTTAATAGAAGTAGCTACACAATTAGGTGCAGAGATACTCACTATTCTGGTGGGTACTCTCTTATTACTAGTGTTGGATCAAGGTAGACGTGCTTTGAAACGTCTTAAGCAGAAAGATGAACTTGGTATCATTGATACTATTACTGACCAAGTGGTACAGTATGCTGAAGCAGAGCTTCAAGGTAAGAAAGGTATTGAGAAACGTGATTGGGCGGTTGACCAAGCCTTGCATATCTTAGCAACTAAAGGTATACATTTGAGTCAGGAAGAAGTTATTGCAGGAATTGAGAATGGTGTACGGAAGTTGAATGGTCAGGATACCACTTCAATTGACGGTTTGAGCCAGCGATAATCTAGCAAAAAACCCTTGAATTAGACGATTCAAGGGTTTTTCTATGTCCGAAATTTGGAGGAAATTCGCCTATAACATTACTAGTAGTCTATTTTGTCAAAGTCACCGCTATGGCTCTATATGAAAAACCTCTGAAGAAAAAAGAAATGAGGAAAGAAGGTGAAAACTCTATTCGGGGTGGTTATTTTAAATAGGAAATAAATTTGGAGGTGTTACATATGGCGGTTATCGAAATAGGTAATTTACACTCAACGGTCATTGATGCTAGTGCAAAAGGGTTAAAGTTGGTTGATACTACGCTCTCGGTGGAAACACCAGGATGTCAGTTTACTCCATTGTATAGAAATGGAACATGGGATGGAATGACGAGGTTCTTCAGCATGAAGACTAAGAAATTTCCTAGCGGTTTATTATCCAAGGTTGTGTGGGCACTGGAAAAGACAGGTGAAACGGTAGAGATAGTTGACAAACGAAAAGCGATAGACGTTCCCCTACCAGATGCGATTCAACTTAAAGATACTAAGATTGGTCACATCACTTTACGTGATTACCAGTATGATGCAGTAAAATCTGCAATCAAGGCTACTAGAGGTATAGTAAACGTTGCAACTAATGGTGGTAAAACTGAGATAGCAGCAGGTATCATCAAGCATGTCCTACCTAGTCTAAAGTCAGACCAACGTATACTGTTCTTCACACATGCAAAAGAGATATTCACACAATCTCATAAAAGGCTAGAAGAAAGACTAGGAATAAAGGTTGGTAGAATTGGTACTGGTATATGGGATGTTCAGCAGGTCAATGTTGTAATGATACCAACTGTATCCAAGTATCTGAACCCTAAAAAGATACCTAAGAATATGAACAAGGAGAAGTATTTAGATACTTGTAAAGCAACTGCTGAGTTACTTAAATCTTGTTACTGTTTCCTAGGAGATGAGGCACATCACTCGTCATCTGATACTTGGTATAAACTGTTCATGAAACTGACTAATGCATACTTCAGATTTGGTTTAACTGGTACTGTAGATGAGTCTAACCAGATTAATGTGAAGAGATTGTTAGGATGTACTGGAAGGATAGTTATCAAAATATCTAATGATTTCTTAATTCAACAAGGGTTCTCTGCTAAACCAACGATTTATATGTTGGAAGTAGATACTGATGTGATTGAGGATGAAACATACTCTGACTCTCGTAAGATGGGTATAATCAATAATGTAGACAGAAACACGGTGTTAGCTGATAAGGTCAGTGAGAGGGTGGATTTCGGGAAACAGTGTTTAATTATAGTGAACGAAACCGAACATGGAGAAAATGTATCTGCACTATTGGAGGAGTATGAAGTAGACCACAGATTTGTACATGGAGATAGAACTGATAAGTTTAGAGAAGAAGCATTAGAAGACTTCTCTGAAGGTAGATTCCCAGTAATGGTAGCTACATCCATACTGGATGAAGGTGTTGATGTATCTGGTATCAACTGTCTATTCCTAGCTGCTGGTGGGAAGTCCATGAGACAACTGTTACAAAGGATTGGTAGAGGTCTAAGAAAGAAAGCTGATGGTTCAGGTATTGAAGTCTATGACTTCTTGGATTACCATAATGAATACTTAGCTGAACACACTTTAGACCGCTATGAAACATACAAAAATGAAGCGTTCCATATAGTGAAACTGGGCTGAGAAGTCCAGTTTTCTGTATGAAAAGGACACTGCTGATACTGGTTCTCCTATGTGGTGGAGTTTAATTTTTAGTTACTAACGTAACTAAAAATTATAAAAAGTATATTTATTTATAAAGAAGTCTTAAAAGTAAAGAAAAGTTTAAAGAGTTACGTTTAAATAATTAAAAAATTTAAAGAAAAAAGGGAGGCAAAAGCCCTATGCTCCGTAGTCCGAGCGGGCATCCAATGGACAGCTTTTATATGAGAGGACAGTGTTTAGTATGGCAAAGAGGAAACCAAAAGTTATAAAGAGGGTACCTATCATACGGAAAGCTATAATCTTACCGCAGGAAGTAAAAGCATACCTAAAGCTATTACAATTGCAGGAGGAAACTAGGGAGGATGATATCTTAGAGATTGTCAGACATTATGAGATGTTGGCACGAAAGGTAATAGGAAAGGCAGGCTACTGTGTAGTGTCTCCTAAAGAGCCTACCAAGAGCAAGAGATGGATACACTTTGAAAGAGTGTACGAGGTATGTAGAATGCAACACTGGGATGGAAAGTTATATATTGAATCCCAGTTTAAGCGATTAGGCGGAGTGCCAATGGCTCATATGATGTACTCTGTTGCAGCTATGAGATACTTCACGAACTATCTGGCGAACATAAAGCGTATGTCAGAGAAGGACGTGGGTGGCAAGAAAAAAGAAAAAGGAAAGCGAACTCTCAGCAGTAGGGAAGAAGTAATAGAGGGTGTAATCACCTCTGCGGAAGTCCTTAATGAATACATCAGTAAGTCTATTATGGACGACAAGGCTCAGTACAAGGCTATTAAGATATACCAGTCTTGGAGGGAACTATCACCATACTATCTATGGTCAGTGCCTTGGTTCCATGACGTTGTATCTACCATGACAGGTGAATCTAATAGGGAGAAACTGGTTATGAAAGAGTTTAAGCTGATACATGAGACCAAAAGCCTACAGGAACTCATAAAAAAGACTGTTGATGAAGTAGAGTCCCACTTTAATATTCCTCCTAACATCGCACTGGGATAGGCAAGAGAGGACTTTTGAGGTCTTCTCTTTTATTAAGTCGGAGGACAGTTTGAAGGGGGTAGCATATTGCATGCCTGAAACATATGAATTTTCAGAATCGTTCCAGTCGAAGATACTGGCACTAATGGCACGTGACAAAGTTTTCTATATTACATTCAGAGAGGTACTTAAACCTAAGTTCCTTAGAAAAGACATTCATATTGACATGGCTCGTATCATTCAAGAACACTATGAGCGTGAGTCAGACCGTGCTACTAAGAAAGGCACTGAAGTAAACCCTCCAACTACAGAGGTACTTTGGGAAGAGATTAGGAAGCTTACCAAGAATAACAAACTCAAAGCCCAGATTAAAGACCAGTACGAGGATTGTGTACTGGACATATTCGAAGCTGACCTGTCAGATGCGGAATATATCAAGGATAACGTTATTGCCTTTGGTAGGCGTGCTGCTATAGAACAGGCTATCTGGGATTCTGTAGGGCTACTAGAGAAAGGCTCACAAGATGACTTTAACAAGATAGAAGACCTTGTGGGTAAAGCCCTTAGAATAGGAGAAGACATTGGTGACCTTGGTACAGATTACTATGCAAATGCCCAAGAACGTGTGGAAAACTATCGTGAGGGTAATGATGGGGTTCGTAGAATTCCGACAGGAATACATGGAGTAGACAAGGTTCTACATGGAGGTCTTGGTGGTGGAGAGCTAGGAGTAGTTATCGCACCTCCTAACCGTGGTAAATCTATTGCGTTGACCAACATTGGTGCAGGAGCAGTAATGGAAGGTTACAACGTAGTACACTTCACACTAGAGATGCCAGAGAAACAGGTAACTAAGCGTTATGACCAACGCTTAATGGGTAAATCGTTCGAATATATGAAAGATAACCCAGACAAGGTTCTTAAAGCTATTATGAACATGCAGGCGACTAAGAGAGGTCAACTGTTTGTTAAGAAGTATAAGACAAGTGATTGTACAGTACACACGATGCGTTCATACCTTACTAGACTATGGATGGAGAAAGGCGTTAAGCCTGACGTTATTATCGTCGATTACGGTGACCTTGTACAACCACGTAGAACATACGCTGACAAGCGTTTCGAGTTAGAGTCTGTGTACTTAGACTTACGTGACTTAGCAGCAGAGTACAACTGTCCTGTGTGGACTGCATCACAGGCTAACCGTGGAGCACTAGACAAGAAGGTTATCACAATTGGTGACTTAGCAGAGGCATTCAATAAAGCTAACATTGCAGACTTTATGATGGCTCTGTGTCAGACTACGGAAGAAAAAGAAGATGGAGAAATGCGTATCTATGTCTCTAAGCACAGGGATGGTGAAGCCAACCTTACAATCAATAACGAGATTGACTACGCTACGATGACCTTGAGTTCATACGAATAAGGGAGGATTAATATGGGAATAGTGACGGAGAAAGAACCACCATTAAAGCTACTGGGTAAAGAGGGAGCAGACTTAAATTACTGGAGTTTCCTAGGCAATATATTGCACAACCCTATGACGGTAGAGACTCCGTGCTCTAAGTGTTATTCCAAGAGCATAAATGTCAGTTCTATAATGACAGGTAAGATAGAAGACCCTGTATTTATTAGGGTTGAAATGAAGGCTATTAGCACCACCGAAGGCATCTACTATGTAGGTGGATGTAGTGAGTGTGGAACTGTTTACTGGGGGAAAGGGGAGTAACTAATGTTAGAGCATGGCACTACATTGAATGAGCACTTCAGCGCAATAGTAGGTATGTTGGCAGAGAAAACGGTGGATAGCTACGATATGCGTATGGTGACAGAGATAGCACGATTCGAGAGCTTCCTAGTTAGAAAAGGTATCACATATACAAAGACTGTTACTTATCAAGGTGTTATGCCTATCAGCACATTTAGACTGGAGGAATAAATAATGAATTGTCCAAGTTGTAAAAAGCGTGGACACAACGTAGAGGTTATCAACAGTGGTAACCTCTATCGTTGTTTAAGATGCTTAAAAGATACCACGGAGAAGGAATTCAAAGAAGTCCTTTCTTTAAAGGGAAGGGGCAAGGTTCTGTTGTGTACGATACATGGAAGAACGGTTATACCAGAAGCTGACATACAATTATTAGCTGTAGGGAAACCTAAGGGTAGAACTTATTTCCAATGGTGGGAACATAAGCCAGGACTAGCACCCACTAGAGAGCTTGTCACGTTCACCAAGGAGCATAATAGAAAAGGTAGACTGGATGGGTGGTTTGAACGCTACACTGAAAGCCTACTAGCTGAATGGGAAGAGCGTGGTGACTTCTTTAGTCAGTTCAGTGAAGTTATCAATTGGCTGTCAGAAGGTAAGACAGTGGCGATAGCTTGTTACTGTGATCATCGTAAGCGACCTGTGTGTCACTTGAGCATTTTGAGAGGTTTAATAGAGGACTTTGGTTTCACCGTAGAAGAGGCAGAACCAATACAATATAAATAGGAGGGTACAAAATGGGTAGTATTCATGTAGAGTTGACTGAAGAGTCTAAGCGCTACATCAAGGGCTGTCTAAAGAAATGGGAAGATGTAGAGGATAGAGATGCAGAGGACTGGGGTATAAAGGCTGGTCTAGGATGGGTAATGCACAAACTGAACCTGCATGAGTATCTATATGATGACAGAGTAACTGCTATCCTTATTCCTGATAACATCATAGAGGACTGTAGGAAAGAGTGGAAAGAGAATGCCGTTGATGCTCTCTGGAACAGAGGGTATTCTAGAGCGATATTTTCAGTTTTTAAGGCACTAGGTATCGGGGTTGAAACCCACAAGAAACCAATAGAGTACCTATCTGATTATTACAATAAATAGGAGATGATATTATGTTATATGCGGTATCAGCAGATATACATGGACACATTTACCCAGAACACAATAAGCCTTCAGACTTCACAGGGTCTACAAGGCTTGATAATATAGTTTTATCTTTACGATACAAGAAAGAGTACTGTTTGGCGAATGGTATTAAACATATGATGTTTGCTGGAGACTTATATCATCAGAGGGCAAGAGTACATACAGTGGTTTACAATAGTCTGCGTGATGAGATTAAGTCTATCGGTGAAGCAGGTATTGAGGTGCTGATGATACCAGGTAACCATGATCAGATAGATAACAGTGACCTACCTCAACACTCTCTACACTCCTTTAAGGAACTAGATAATGTGACGGTTGTTGATGAGTTCCGTATAGTGAAGTTTGGGGATGCAAACGTAGTATGTGTTCCTTATAGCAAGAATGCACAGATGGTCAAGGACTTTATACAATCTGTACCAGCAGACTTGGAGAATCCTATCCTACTAGGTCATTTAGGTGTTAGTGGGGGATTCGTGGGTAACGGTAACTTCCCTATGGCTGATGCATTCACTGTAGAGGACTTGAGACCAGACCTATTTAAATACGTGTTCTTAGGTCATTTCCACATGTATCAGCTATTAGGAGGGTATCCTCATGTAATGTACGTAGGTTCCCCGCTAGAGCATAGTCACGGAGATGAGGGGGAGGATAAAGGGTTTGTAGTAGCAGACGATAGCAAACGCTACCACACCCAGTTGATTCCTATCCCTAACCCTAAGTTCTTAACTCTAGATGCCGATGCTATACATGATGGAGAGGAACTACAGAAACATGCTGAAGCAGGTAACTACCTACGCTTTGAACTTAATGCTGAAGATGCAGGACACCTATCGTCCATAGCCCCTTCGAACCTTCTATATAAGGTCATCCTAAAGAAAGAGTACAAGGAAGAGCTAAGAGTCCCTGTTAAAATAGGAATGAGCTTTGAGGATATTATAACTAAGTACTCTGAGGAATATAACCCAGATGCCTTGGAGGTAGGGTTAGAAATACTTCAGAAGGTACAGCAAGCGAAAGGGGTGTAAACGATGTGTACTACATGTGTACGTCAACCTGTTAAGATTAAGCGTAAGGCTATTACCTACTTCACAGAGAGAGGAATAGGAAATGGTAAGTGGTTTGCATTTCCTATTCCAGAGGATGAGAGACCTCCTAGATTAGCTAGGAAATTAAAGAATAATGAAAAACATATATGGTGTCCTTGGTGTGCTGACTTCACGATATATAAGAAGGGTCGTTCAGACGCTAACTATAATTGTACTGGTTGGTGCGGTTGGGGTAACACTGGTGAGTTTTATGTAAATAAGTATAATGACCTTTGGTTTGATGATGTACCTACAGCAGACCTTAAAAAGGTAACAATGCCAGCTCCAGCTAAGCCTAGAGGTGGTAAGAAGCGGAGGGGTTAAGTTGAAGATAGTTAAACAGGAAAAAGGTAAAGTCATCATGGAACTAGACCCTATGGAAGCAGAAATGCTCCAAAAGAGTATGGTACGACATAGCAAGATGCTTAATAAGAAGTGGGATTCTCTTGAAATTAAATACCCAGAAGAGATGCTATACCATGCTGCTAGGAAGGATAGAGCTGATGGTTTGAAGCGTAAGTTCGGTCTAGTAGTGAATAGATTTAGAGAATGGGGAGTCCTAAAGTAGCGGTTGAGAATTTTCTCAATCGCTTTCTTTTTTATTTGTGAAGGGCGATTGACCTACGAGAGGTGAGAGAATATGATAATTGGTGAGGTTATAGCAGAAGTGGTCGTAGCCATTCTAGAGTTGGTAGGGGTAGCAATTGAATCTAAGAGTAGGAATGAGGAGGAAGACGAATGAGATTAGGTGAAATGGAAGTACAGAATTTCCTGTCTATTCAGAAAGCAGGAATAGACTTCTCTAACAAAGGGCTAGTGTTAGTGCAAGGGGATAATAAGGATTCTACAGCCTTTGATAGTAATGGGTCAGGTAAGTCTACCTTAGTGTCTGAATCCCCAACATGGTGTATCTATGGTAAGACAATCCGTGGTTTTAAGCCTGACAAGGTAGTAAACCGTGTTGCTGGGAAAGACACTAGAGTGTCTCTTAAAATATATGACGATATGGGAGATGAGTACCAAGTTATTCGCCATCGTAAACATCGAGAGTATAAGAACCATGTTCTACTATACAGAAATGGTGAGAATATAACGGGCAAGAGTGACACTGATACTGACAAGATGATTGAGGACATTGTGGGTATGGACTTTGTAACCTTCTCTAACTCTATCATGTTTGGACAAGGTGCAGGTACCATGTTTGCCTTAGCAACTGATGCTACTCAAAAGCAAGTGCTTGAGAGAATGCTACAGATTGAGCTATTCAAGGACATGCAGGAGGAAGCTAAGAAGAGCCTAGTTAAAGAGGACAAGAAGATAGCTGACTTAACTTCTGATATCCAGTCACGCCAAACAGGTCTGGCTACTATCAAGACAACTATTGAAGACTTACAGACTAAGGAAGCAGCACTAGAGAAGACAGTGGATGTACGCATTAATCAGCTTAATATAGAGTATGAAGAATTAGAAGACCAGTTATCTTTACAGCCTAGTACAGAGGACTTAGAATCTGATAAGGCTGAAATAGAAGGCTTAATAGCTGAGGTGAAGAAAGGTCTAGAGTCCTACGAGTCAACTGAGAAACAGAAGACAGAACTGCTAGGCACTATTAACTCCTTAGAGAAGGAGATTGATAAATATGACAAGCACATTAAGAAGACAGAAAAACAGCTAGATGACGTCAAGAACAAAAGAAATATACCAGAAATCTGTTCTGCATGCGGTCAATCGCTTCCTTTGGAAGACACAACTGCAATCGAAAATCACCTACAAAGTGATATAGACAAAAACAAGGAAGAACGTGAAGAAGCGGTTGAAGATTTGAAAGAGATGGAGGGGTATTTGAAGAAGGTTAACAAGAAGCTAGAGAACAAGAAACCTCTAGAAGAGAACCTGAATGACCTACGTACAGAATTAGCAGAAACGAATAGTGATATTAAGTCTATCGGTGATAAGAAGGCTTCTATTGAGAAGACAATGTCTAGTATTAAGAAACAGATAAAAGAGCAGGAAGACTTAAAGAACACTACTTTCACAGAGCTTATTGAGAAGAACATAGAGGATGCTAAGAACCTTGAAGCTGAGATACTAGAGCTTAACAAAAAATTGTCAGAGCACATGGCTATGGCTGAGAAGTATACATTCTGGGTTAATGGCTTTGGTAACCAAGGCATTAAGTCAGTTCTACTAGATAGTGTAACTCCTTTCCTTAATGAACGTGCTAATTATTATCTATCTAAACTAACAGAATCCACTATTGAGGTTGAGTTCACTACACAGGAGAAGCTTAAAAATGGTAAGATTAAAGACAAGTTCTCTGTAAACGTAACCAACATTCATGGAGATGATGAATACAAAGGTAACAGTAACGGTGAGAAGCGTAGGGTTGACGTAGCTATTAACATGGCTCTGCAAGACCTTGTATCTTCTAGGTCTAATAAGAAGCTGGACATCATCGTATATGATGAAGTATTCGATGGTCTAGATGAAGTTGGCTGTAACACTGTTATTGAACTGTTACAAGAGAAGGCTAGAATCTTTGGTACAGTTATTGTTATCACTCATAACGAACACCTTAAACAGATGTTTAGCAAGTTCTTAAACATAGTTAAAGAGGGTGGAGAAACGGTGGTGTATGAATTTGCAGCGTAAGGATAAAGACAAATTAGCATTAGCTCCAGGTAGATTTGGTTTAGACCATTCTATACCTCATATGGATATGCCTATAACTAAGGAAATCTTTGATAATCTAGATATGAGGTCTAAGGCTAGGCTTCATTTACAGGAGATGGAACGTGAAATACGTACAAAGATTATTGATTTTCTAAAGGCTACAAATAAGAAGCCAAGGTATATCATAATGGATGAGAACACCAAGATAAAGCTTAGTCAGTTGTCTGACTGGGCTTCTATACTACCACCATCAGAGTTACCCAACCCTGATTTTCCTACATGTTTGACGTTTGATAACTTGCACATAATAGTAGTGCACGGAAGAGGGGAGGGAATAACAATTGGTCACTAGAGAGTATGATATTGAAAAAAGAATCATGAAGGAGATACACGAATTTAGAACAAAAAGGTATACTAAGCCTGCATATATCATTCTAGACAATGAAACCTATGAGGAGCTATATGACCAGTGTAAGGAAATTCATCATAAAATGAGTAAAAATCCACTAGAGCCTATGCCAGACATAACTCAGTTTATGGGTTTAACAGTTGTCAGAACTTACCTAGCAGGCAGAGGGATAGCGGTAGGGGAGGTTGCTAGACCATGATTAACTTACACTTGGATGATGAAGTAAGCTTTGTGTATGTCAACTGGCGTGGTGAAAAGGCTAGGCGCTATGTAAGGGTTACAGGGTTTTACTGGGGTAAGACTGAGTGGCACCCAGAATACCAAATGCTGCTATACGCTTATGACTTTGATAAGAAGAAACATAGGTACTTTGCAGTGAAAGATATGAGTGATGTTGCACCACTGTAACAATTTTAATACTTAGGAGACGATTTCCAGACCTTCCTCTTTAGTTAGGTGGAAGGTCTTTTCTTTGAGAGGTGATAGGAATGATAACAGACTACCTGGATGGATCACTAGGAGAGGGTAATTACCATAAGACGCAGAAGGGTGACCAGTATAGCTATCAATGTCCTTTCTGCAAAGACCATAAAGACAGGATGTTTGTCAATGTGGATAGAAAGGTGTACTTTTGTCACAACTGTGATGCAACTGGTACTCTAATCTCGCTTATAGCTGACTATACCCAGATTTCATATAAAGAAGCACTGGATATCTTCAGAGAGTACGATGGATATGAGCAGGAGCTACCAGATGACCTAGAGGAAGAGATATACAAGAGATTGTATAAGGCACCAGAGATTGAGATAGCTAAGACTATACATCCCCTACCTGAAGAGTTTGTCCCAATAGAAGAAGCTAGGGGCAAGTTAGGAAAAGAGATGGTCAAGTACATTAGGAGCAGGGGACTGACTCTTAGTATGGCAGAGCGTTACTCAATTGGTTACTGTGATGGAGGGAAGTACGACAGACGTATAATTATGCCAGACTTTGAGGACTATGAACTCATATACTGGCAAGCAAGAACAATAGATCCAGCACCTAAGCTAAAGCTTCTGAAGAAGCATTACAGGAAGGTACTGAACCCATCCCTAACTGAGGAGCAAATAGACAGGGGGATGATGGCAGTAGATAAGTCGGAGGTTGTATCCAACATTGACTTAATACTGGATAACGGGGTTGCAGTTATCTGTGAGGGTAAAATGGATGCATACACGATAGGTGATAGTGGAGCTGCTATTCATGGGAAAGTTATGTCTGACACACAGTTCATGAAGTTAGTATCAAATAAAGACAAGATAGAAGTTATCTATGTCATGCTGGATGGTGATGCTTTCGAATATGCTATAAGGATTGCAAAGCGTTTATACAAGCATTTTGATGACGTATACGTTTGTAGAATGCCTCACAAAGAAGCTGACCCAAATGGGATTGGTGCTAGGGGTTGCTTACAGGTAATAGAAGAAGCAGTGAAATATTCCCCTCTATTTGAGGTTAAATGTCGTATAAAAGGGTGGCTGTAGAATGAAAAATGATTATAGAATTAAAGGGGGTATAGTGGAAATTTACCTGAACAGAGGGATGAAGACCATAATATCCAGAGAAGACTTAGACCTAGTGAAACAATATGATGGTAAGTGGCATGCTGGCAATAGTGGTAAAAACGAAGATAATCCTAAGTGGTATGCTCAAATTAATGTTAGAACCCATAGAGATTCTAATGGAAGATGGAAGTACCGTAAGGAAAAGTTGTCAAGGGTTATACTAGACTTGAGGAAAGGCAACCCCTTAGTAGCTGATCATAAAGATGGGAATACTCTAAACGACACCAGAGATAATCTAAGGGCAGTCACGGCAGGTCAGAATGGTCAGAACAAAAAAGCTAGAAACAAGTCTAAAACAGGGGTTAGGGGTGTCAAACTTAACTCTAGAGGAAGGTATGAAGCTTATGTACAGACTCAAGGTATGTATTTCCACATTGGTATCTATGACACTATTGAAGAAGCAGAAACAGAAGTTAAAAAGGCTCGTAAGGACATAATTCCTGACTCTTTGGAATAGCAGGGAGACGAGTTTTCGTGGAGGGGTTTTTTTAAGTCGAACAAGCAATTGAGGAGGACGAGGACATGAGCCACGTAGGAAATTTAGAAAGAACGGTGTTAGATTTAGAAACAGCACTAAGACAAATGCAACAGGAGTTTACCTCATTTAAGGACATGATGCTAGGTCAACCAGAATTACCATACTTCTCTGATATCCCAGGATATCAACTAAAGTATCATCACGATGGAGATGCAGGTATTGATTTACCTATCTTTGATGAGCGTTTACTTGACGGTGAATTCAGTACTGAAGGGTTTGTAGACATCCACCCAGGATGTAGCTACACTCTAAAGACTGGTATTCACATGGCTATCCCACAAAGTCACTATGGTATGCTGGACACACGTTCAGGCACATCTAAGCTAAAAATAACTCTATTGTGTCGCACTATTGATGAGCCATTCCGTGGTAATATTCGTTTAGCTTTACACAATGTTGGAACTGAAACAGTTCGTGTAGCTAACTACGATGAGTTGGCACAAATGGTTATCAAGCGTTACACTAAAGTTATACCTAAGGGCTTCGCTACATACGGTGAGTTCCTTGAATATGCAGGTAATACTGCACGTGGTCAGGAAGGCTTTGGTAGTAAAGAACGTCTAGGAGGAGGAAACTAATATGGGTTACGGAACTGCATTTGAAGAGGTTAAAACAGGTAAGGGCATGCGCCTTCCACATTGGTCACCAGAAGTAGTTATTCGAGCACAGTTTCCAGATGAGGGTAGTGCTAATACAGCTCCTTATCTGTATGTAGAGTCTCGCTTTGGCAGAGTACCTTGGAAAGAGACCGTTATTGAGCAGTTCTCTGAAGAGTGGGTAGTAGTGGACTAAGTGAGAAACTGGTGGGATATATACACCATTGATTACTGGAAAGCATTTTGGTTTAGAGTCTACATCCGTAAATACCATATGGATGTGGCTCGTTTCCAAAAAGAAGTAGCAAGAAAATATAAAAATGGAGATGATTTAGATGACAACAGTAAATAAAGGTAAAAACATTGATGAGAAGAAGCTAAAGCAACAGAGACAACAAGAGATTAAGCGTAAGGAGAAAGAGATTCAGAAGCAGAAAGCTTACTGGAATGGCATGATTACACGTGAAGAAGCACGTGATATGGTTATTAAGTCCCAAAAGCCTTTAATGGAGCAAATGCGTACAATGTATATCCAGATTAAGACTCTTACAGAGTTCATGTTACAAAATGGTATTGCTACAGAAGAACAGCTTAATGAAGTTGGTACACCTATCTACAATGAAATCTATGGTATTCCAACTAAGCAAGAAGTAGAGAACAAAGAGGAGGTAACTAAGGATGCCGATAAACCTGTCCAAGGGTCAAACAATTAATCTGTCTAAAGAAGTCAATAATGGTCTAAAAACAGTAACAGTTGGTCTTAGCTGGGGTGCGAAAGTACTCCACGCTAGCCCTTCTAAAGAAGAGGCAAAGAGCTTTATGCAAAAATTCTCTTCCTTTTTTAAAGGAGGAAGCGGTGAGATTGTGACAGAATCCCCTAAAGTACCAAAGATGGACATTGATTCTTCAGTATTCCTAATTAAGGATACTAATCAACGCCTGACAACAGTGTATTATGGTAATCTACGTGCTCCAGGGGTAAGACATGCTGGGGATGACCTTACAGGTAATGACAAGAAGGGTGCTAATGACAATGAGGAAATCTATGTAGACTTTGAAAAGATACCTCCTAATGTGCATAAGCTGTTCGTTGTTGCCAATGTATTCTCTCCTATGAATGGTCACTTTGGGTGGGTACCTGGATCATACATCCGCATTAAGGATGATAAAGGTAATGAGATTGTACGTTATGAATTAGGTGCAGACTTCAAGGATAAAAGAGGTATCGTTGTAGCAGAGCTATACCGTGATGGTAACGGAGACTGGAATTTCCGTGCTATTGGTAAAGCTACAAGTGGAAATTCAATGAATAAGCTAGAAAACTTGTGCCTACAGGGGGACTTTTAATATATGGAAATCTTACAACATATACTTGATACATATGCGCAGTTCTTTGACTGGAGCATGTGGGGAGAGGTACTTACTAGTAAATCGGCTTGGGGCTTAATACTAAGCTTAGTAGTTCTCGAGGGCTTGTTATCAGCAGATAACGCCCTCGTACTTGCCATTATGGTACGACACTTACCAGAGAAACAACGTAAGAAAGCTTTATTCTACGGATTACTGGGTGCTTACTTCTTCAGATTCCTATTCATTGGAGTAGGAACTTTACTAATCAAGTTGTGGTACGTTAAATTGATTGGTGCATTATACTTACTGTGGATTGTAATTGACCACTATCGTAAGAAAGGTGCAGAAGAAGAGGGCAAGGAATTCAATACAGGTGGAATACTTGTAAAATGGTTCGGTGTATTCTGGGCTACAGTTATCTCTGTTGAGATTATGGACGTAGCATTCTCCGTAGACAGTATTCTAGCAGCACTTGGTGTATCTGAACAGGTTTGGGTGCTACTCATGGGTGGAATGATAGGGATTCTAATGATGCGTGGTGTGGCTCAATTATTCCTATGGTTAATGGAGAAAGTGCCAGAACTAGAGAACACAGCATACTTCTTGATACTTGCAATTGCAGTTAAGATGGGTGGAAGCGTGTTTGGTCTACACATCAGTCATGAAGTGTTCGTTATTACTCTAGTTGGTGCATTTGTTATCACATTTGCGTTACACTACCTTAAAAAACATATGCCCCGTAAGGGTTAACATAGATTAGAGAGAGGATATCCTCTCTCTATTTTCTTTGTTTAAGAAGGGTATAATTTAAGGGGGTTTTGGAAATGGCTAAGACAGGTAAGAAGGGTATTAATAGTAAAAACAAGGGTGCAGAGTATGAGCGTAAGATTGCTAAGGCTCTAGGCTCTTGGTGGGGTGAACAGTTCCAACGTACACCTGCTAGTGGTGGATTACAGTGGAAAGAGGATAACCGAGTAACAGGTGACATTGTAACGCCACCAGACTCAATATTCCCTTTTACTATTGAGTGTAAGAAGCGTGAAAGCTGGGATTTAAACCAGTTCTTAAAGGGTACTGGAGAAATGGAAGAATGGTGGACACAGGCTACTAGAGATGCTAAGAAGATCAATATGAAGCCTATGGTTATATTCAGCCGTAACTTCGATACTGATTATGTAATGATGAATCTAGATGACTTTAGTGCCATAACAGTAGGTGCACAAGACTTTAATCATTTTGCAGTAGCAAAAGTTGGTCTAGAGCCACGAGTTATCTGTGAGTTGGATAAATTACTTGCTAGTGTTTCTAAAGAAACAGTCATCAAGGCTTACGGTCTGTAGGCTATTTTGTAAGATGAGACAAGCTTGATAGGGAAAATGGGTTACTTTTCCTACTGGCTTGTCTCTTTATTTTTTCTGAGAGGACGGGAAAAATGAATTCAAGGGTTGAGCAATCAACCAAAACCAAATTGAGTATAAAGGAGATGTTGACGAATGACTAACCAACAAATGTATGAGGTAGAAGGACAATATGTACCTGATCTGAAGGCTGTAGCAGCAGTACTGAATGTACCTAAGGTGTTAAAACGTGATATTCAAGAGGGCGGTGCATTAGAGGGTAAGGTAAAATTAGTGAATGCAGAGGAAGTGGGAGACGGTATCAAGGCTGAAGCTACTGAAGAAGAGTGGGAAAACTTTAAGGCTAAGACAGATGAAGCGGTTGCTAAAGAAGTAGCAGAGGAAGTAGAAACAGTAGAAGAAGATGATGAAGAGCCACAAATGATAAGCTACGTAAGAGATGAAGATATTATGAATACTAAAGAGGAAATCCTAGAACAGCTACCAGAATTCCAGACACTAAAGGAATTTAAGGATTGGTATAAGGACATCGACACACATACTGTTGAATACTTCGCTAAGGCGATTGGCTTAACTTGGACACCTACAGAACATGCTAATATCCACCGTATGAGAATCTCAATGGCTATGCAACGTTTCTTCTTCCCAGAGATGTTTAAGCCTAAAGAGGGTAAGAAGAAGAAAGCCAAATATGGTGACCTGACTACAGAGGAACTATTCAAAATGGTAACTGCTCATAAGCTAGATGTGAAGAAGACTAACAATGTTCCAATAGACCGTATGAACGCAATAATGGCTCTAAAGAAAGCAGGTAAGTTACCTAAATAGGTCAGGAGAGGGGAGGGTTTTCCCCTCTTCTTTTTTATTACTTGAGGGCTAGAGAAATCGGGTCTCCCCCACCCCTAGAAAAGAGAGATTGACAAACAGAGTGGATTTTGCAAAAATGAATTCATCGCCACCACGAGTGGCAACGAACCAGAGCCAAAAGGAGAGGGTATTATGGAGAACACCAAGAAGGTATACGATTATAAACCTGAGTTAAAGGCTGAGATTTTAGAGGACTGTCTGTCAATCCCTATCTCCAGCACACAGATGTTGAGGGTACTATTGGTTAGGGATGAGCACTTAGGCATCCGAGTATCAGCACAGAAATGGTGGAGAGAGACTAGGGATGGGGAATGGGTACCTGGTAAGGGCTTTATGATGACAGGTCGCCAAGCTCTAAAGATGGGCAAAGCATTACAAGATGTTGGCAAGCGTATTATTAACGTGAAGTAATTATATCTAAATGGGGGAAAATTGAATATGTCTAATCTATGTAGAAACGGTGAAGCACTTAAATTATCTTGGGACGCAGTAGTAAAGCAGTTTAACAACTTAGTGAAGTATGCAGCAAGACAGAAAGCACAGAACAGTACACTGGATGGTATGTTGTCAGCAGAGGACTTATACCAAGAAGGTATGATTAAGTTGTATGACTGCTGGGATAAGTGGTGCATGGGTGAGAATAAAGACATGGACGAATTTGCTCCTATCTTCCGTAAGTCTTTATACAGACAGATGGATAATAAAGGTGGAGGGAGCAAGTTCACCTACATAGACCTAGAGGATGCGTTTACAAACATAGAAGACAGCAAGGGTTATGATGTAGTAGAAAGAATGTACAGAGATAATGGAATGGATAAGCTAAAAGAGATGTTAAGTGAAGTTGCTAGAGACTTCCTAGAAGAGCTTATTGAACCTAGCGAAGCTACATTATTCCAGGTATGGGCTGATACTGCACGTAAGAACATGCTTAAATCACAAGGGAAACGTATTAACATCCCTAAGGACACAACAGTAAGAATGAAGCACATACAGAGAGCCTTAGGGTTAACAGGTAAGCAATATGACAACGTAATGCAAGAGATTAGGGAGAAAGCACCGTTGGCATTACAGTACTAGAGAGATAGCAGTTTAGGAGAAAAAATCAAATAAATCACTTCTTTTATAAGTGATTACATGTGAATGGGGGAAATGTAGTTATGAGTTTCTTTGGAAGTATTGATTCGAAACTATTAGAAGCGTTACAAGAGAGCACGTGTTTTGGTATTGCACACGATGAGAGTGTACCTGAATGTCAGAAGTGTGATGTACGAGGACAATGTAAGGCACGTATGGAAGGGGCTAACATTCCAACCCCACGTAAGAAAGAGAAGAAGGTTGTAGAAACTCCTAAAGAGACTAAAGCTACAACTAAGTCAGCACCAAAGTCGGACAAGCCTTTTACTGGTAGCACAGGAACAGTTAAGAAAACTACTCCTGCTAAACCTAAAGCAGAAGCTAAGAAGAAAGACCCTGTCCAATATTCAGCTGATATGCCAGACTTCAAACCTATGAGTTTCCAAGCGTTAAAGGATTTAGCAGCAGAGCGTAATGTGGAATGGAAGGACTATAGCAATGATTCTATCACACGTATGCGTCTGATTATGAATCTGAAGAAATCGTATCAGTAATATAAAAGGGTGTGCCAATGCAGGGTACACCCTTTCATTAAGTTTCAGGAGGTAAGACATATGAATAGTGATAACATCATAAGGACTCCTATTGTCGTAAATAGAAGTCCTATATCTGTATCTTTTTGTCACTGCTACAATCAAAAAATCGTTAAGCACAATGACCACGCATATGCGGTGTTGGGAGATAGAATGACTGTAGGTGACCTTAATGATTACCTAATGTTAGGATTACAAAACCCTATCTACTTTACACACCTAGTGAGCAACTGGGAAGAGAAGATTAACTTTGTACTGGATAAAAATGTACCAGTAATTCTAAAGACAGGAAAGGCGATACCTACCTATCTTGTTAAGAAGATGGGGGAACAGAACCGCTCGACTTTGAGGGTTGTTATTAACTCTCTAGACGACTCTGCACGAAAGTTGATACAGCAGGAGTCCTCCGAGATGAAAGACATCAGGGAGATGATGTTTGTAGCAAAAGCGTGGAAAGTTTTCGTGTCGTGTCACGTAGACTACTTCCCTCACATAATGAAGCCACTAGACCTATTGCAACTGGTGGAAATGAATAAAAGCTTGGTATCATCCATTACGGTAGATTTCCCAGCCTTTACAACAGAGTTCCTAGAAGCAATGGCAGACCGATGGCAGGTCATTAGCCCACAATTTATGGAGCATATCCAAAAGTATTATTTAAAAGATGAGTATGGCATATATCAGCCTAGATGTAAAGCTGAGACACTAGCCAAGCTGGATACCTTTGTTAAAGGTAGACGTGTTAATATTATAGACCTTCCAGATCACAACGTTACAGAGTACCATACAGAAGAAGCACCATTTGGTATATCTTACGATAACAGTGAGCCAGTTACTTGTGGTAAATGTGGGAGACTTTTATATGCATAACAAAAAGGTAGCCCATTACAGGCTACCTTTTAATATAGAGTTTATTATGTTTGTGAAGTCCTCATGTGTACCACTCAAGAATCTAACCATCGAGCCATGTGTATAGTTCCTCATCTCATTCACTCTTTTAGTAAATCCGTTACGAGTTAACAGTAGAACACGTGGAAACGTAGGATTCTTGAATACCCTCGCCCATTCTTTCTTAGCCCACTGTTTGGACACATAGTAATCTTTGTAATTGTCAATCTTGTTCTTGATAATTGGTAACCTCTCCGTACCCATGTCGACCTCAATGCAGAATCCATATCCTTTACCCTTACACTTAAATATGCAAACAATGTCGGGCTTAATGTAACTGTCATTAAAGTGGCACTTCTCTTCCGTCTCATAATATATCATCTCTCCCCCTAGTTCTCTAAGAATTTCCTGTATCAAGCATTCACATTCGTTAATGGCAACCCTGTGGTGGAACCCATCTACTAGTATTCGCTGACCAGATGAGTCATACTTGATTGGTTTGCTATACCGCTCCATATCCAACAATATTATTCCAGCCCTATCAATACATATGTGCTGTTGAGCACTCCCCTGCCCTAAAGGTACAGGAGGAACTACCCTATCTATTACATGCTTGTTGAACAGTATCTTCAGCCTATTGTTAAGCCTTTCAGTACTAGCAAACTCTGGATAAAGTCGTTGTATCTGGTCTCTCTTTAGCACCCTCTTATCAGCCAGTAACCTCAACAACCCCATATCCCTCTCCGTAATGTTGTTGCAGTTATTGTACACCCACTCTTTGGTAATCTGCTTTACCTCTGGACGCTTATAGATACCTTTCATATCAACCTTCCTCCAATCCATCGTCATTTAGTACTTCCTCTAGTAATTCCATTATTTCCTCTGCACCTTCTTCATCACCATCCTCTAGTAGCTTAGTCACCAATGCACCTGCATCCTTTTCTAGTGTACGCAATTCCTCTTCATGTTGTTCTCTACGCTCATCTTCATCAATGTCGATAGGGGTCTTTTTTGGTGGGGTTTTGCCCTTTTTGTCTTCTTCCTCTACTAACTCAACACCAAACTCTGCATTGTTCTTGTATCGGAACAACTCATTCAGCACTTCCTGTTTCGGTCTTCCCATAAGCTTTGCATTCGTTTCATATAGGTCATTATTGTTATACTTCTTATATCTTTTTTCAGGCTCATTAATAGCCTTAACCATAAATGGGGGAGTAGCTTCACCCTTCTTATTGTACATCTTTAGCTTGACGATTGCATGGTGCTTAGGCATACCCTTTGCTATTTGGTCTGCACTAAACTCTGGTTGAATAACAGACTCCAGTTCTTTTAAGTTATCTCTATCTGTTTGGAATATAACATAGTGTGGACCAGCTTTACGTATCATCTTAGGCAGAGACTTATCCATAGCCTTTAACTGTTCCCATCCATGGAACATAAATGTTAGACCACAACGATACTTTCTGTAACGAGTTAACATATTTCTCCAACGTTCACTACCTTTGATATAGTGGTCTGGCTCATCCAGTATAATGAAGCATGGCTTACGGTCATCCTCTTCCTCAATATCCTCTCTACTAATGATGGCAAGATTGAACTTGGATATCAGGAATGATACTAGTGCAGTCTGGTTCTCTTCACCCAGTGTTTCATTAGCCTTGACTAATACTAGGCATCCCTCATCCATCCATTTTCTGAAGTCTACTAGGTATTCCCCTTTCTCATCCTTCTTAGGCTTCTGAAGTATGAAACTCTTTAAAGCCTTCTTACGCATTACAACTGCTAGGCGTCTGAATGCTTGCTCATATATAGCTTTTCTGTCCTCTTTAGTCATCTTCTCATGGAAGTATTCCCAGTCACTACGCAACTCTGGGTCATCAATATGAGGGATAACATTAGCTCTGTATTCCGCATTGCTCAACATATTCTCAATATCCTGCAACGTTGCATCTGGGGTAGTGTACACTGCACGTACAGCATTCTCAACCCAGATTCTAGATGTCATGCTCAACTCTGTACCTGCCACTAACTCAACGTATGACAGAATCTCTTCAGTAATTAAGTCCTCAATAACATCAGCATTCCTACCTCTGAATATCTCATTCCAGCCCAACCCCACAGGGTTCTCTGAGTTTAAGAAGTCTATTATCTTTACCTTATCCCTCTTCTCTGGTGGAACTAGGTTCAGTATCCTCTGTGCTAACTTACCATCTGCTGCATCTACTACCATAGACCCATAACCTTTCTCCAGTGCATCTAGTGCAAAGCTAGCTGCAAAGGTAGATTTACCACTACCTGGCTCTCCTATTACTACACGTGACATACACAGTAGGTTAGGGTTATCTCCTGCGAAGTATACTGTCTTAGTTTCACCATCTGTGTCCTCATATGTCGCAAACGGTATACCCTGACCATCATCTTCAAATATCTCTTTAGGTATATCTGCCGAACTCCTATGTTGAACAGTGTCTAGCTCACTTTGGTGCTCCATCTGTAGCACTTGGTCAGGCACCTGTATTATCTTAGCTAACTCTAGGGAGCATAGCTCATCTCCATTCATCTTAACAACCATCTTACGCTCTCTAATATTCTTGAGGGCTTTAACTTTGTCTCTACCCTCTACTTCCTTCGCCACTAGTTTATTATCCCCTTCTAAAGGGTGGAAACCTGCTGTAAGGCTTCTCGTGATAGCCCTACGTCTATCCTCATCTTCAGATATTGCTATTGCATTAAAGTTAATCTTGAACCCTTCACTATACTTCTTACGTAGTGAGGATTTAGAACGTCCCTCGTGTGCCTTTCGCTTTAGTGACTCTCTAAATTCAGTATTCATCTCCCAGCCAGGTATGAGGAAATCACCTACTATGTTCATAAGTTCTTCAAGCACAAGACCCACAACGTTAGCCAAGCCCACCAAGACGTTTTTTGATGTAAACATCGTACCTTTTTTCTTAGGAATGACGTTCTTTTCCTTGATATTTTCACCAATCCCAACCATAGTTTCATTCCAAGACTCACCAAGCGGTCTCATTCCTAGTTGTAGTATCGCATAATCCTCATCCTTGAGATAGTTAGTAGTTGTTAGAATAGAGTCGAGTGGGGTATACTTAGGATTCTCCATGTCCAAGGCTAGTGCTGGATGATTTTGTAAGGACATCTTAGTAACGCTAGTGTTGTCCATGTGAAGGTTGGGCAGAGGGTCTTTCACCTCCCTAACTGTAGAACGCTTCCAGCATCTTCTTATCTGTCTAGTAAGTGCATCCTTTAAGTGGTCTTTATCAGGTATAACCAGATAGAACTTTACCTGACCTTTGTGTATCACAACTTCCCACCATATATTCATCTCTGGAGTGTAGATTAGTCTACCGCCTGCAAAGTTTATGCGCTTGTTTAGTGGCGTGAACAGTGTAGCGAACTCTGTTATAAGCCATCTCACTCCTGCATTAGATGTCATCTTACTAGGAATAATCTCCAGTGTCACATACTGTATTTCCTCTTTCTCTACTAAACGTATCTTCTCCTTAGTAGTTGGATTAACAATATTAACCTCTGGTTGCATCTCAATCCCTCCTATTTAAACCATCCCTGCATAAATTCTGGTACTACATACATCAGCTCTTCCCTAGCCTTCTCACCAATAGACTCAAACGTTGCATCAAAGATACCACCTATTATACCACCAATAAACTTTAGACCATTTCCAGATAACTCTGGTACTGCTAGAGAAATTACTACGTATATGCAAGAATATGCCATCTTTCGTACATTCATCCTAGTGACCTCCCATCCACATGCCCATCAGTACCTTGACAGTCTTGTATGCCACCTGATATGAGAATCCAGGAGCTATATATTCAATAGCTCCCATTATCAAGAGCGTCTTACATATACTTCCAACCAGTCTAACCCAGAACATGTTATTGTACCTCCAGTAGTACTTCTACTGCCTTGTTTACTGACCATGTTAACACCTTGATAGTCACCATACCTGCTGTAACCAACCCTGCACCGACAACGTATAACACCTTATTACTTACTGGTTTCTTTTCCATTTGAACCCCTCCTATTGAAATTGTTTAGCATTCATGCTTAAAGCCTTGTCTAGGTCTATCTCTTTGCCCTGCTGGACAAGTATCTTGGGCTTGGATTCTTTTATCTGAGGTACTGGTTTAGTATCTGACACTGGGAGCTGAGGTTTCTGATGTGATACTTTTTTCTTGGGTTTACTAGGCTTCTCCTGTCTCTGATGTGATTTGATAGGAGTCTGTGACATTATCTCTGATGTGATGTTATCATATAACCTCTGTGCCAGTTTTGGGTCATGCTCTACTGCAAATAGTACACACTCTCGGATAAAACCGCTTCTATCCTTCATATCATTTAAGTGGTCTTCCAACCACTCTGTAGACTTAGTTGTTCTGAACGTATACTGTTTATCAGCCATATTATACACCCCTAATCAGGTTTCTAACTCCCCATTTATTGTACCCTCTAGCTACTGCAAGCTGACCATTCTGTGATAGCTCTGTATTTGGAAAGTGGTCTTTCATATGTGGATACAGTGAAGCTCCTCCACCACCAGCAAATATTATTTTGTCTAGGAACTGTATCTCATCTTTCCAGAAGTTATGCAGTCTATTAGTGATGTCGTAAGCTACGTTCTCATATGCCCACTCTATTGTTGGAGCCATGTCATACACCTTAGTTCCAGATTTCAGTACTCTACTCTGTACTACGTGCTCTGCTTTGTATAGTGGAAAGTTTACCCCTGTGTGGTCTAGGATGTTATCAGAGACGACTTGGTTTACAGAGTTCATAGCAACGCTAAAGCTAGTAGTTAGTTGCTCAATGTTGTTGAAGACCTCACACACGTAGATGTCTGTAGTACCAAACCCTATATCAACTACTGCTACTCTTGATTTAGCTAAGTTAGTGTCCGCTATCTCACCTTTATCATCCAGTATTCTGTCCATTAAAGCCCCAAATGGTTGTGGTACGAATAAGCCTTTTCTACCCTTAACTGATCCATTAACTCGTATACCAGAAGACTCTATATTGTACTCATGCTTGCTATCCATGAACAGGCTCTTGATAGCTTCCTTATATTCGTCAAAGTGGCTGACTGGTAGACCTGATACAAAGTTAGTTTCCTTTGCTCCACCATTCATTCCTAGACCGAGGATAGTTCCTAATAGTATCTTTGTAACCTCACTATCAAAGCGGTCACTCGTCAGAGAGTGTTTAACGATTCTAGATTGAGTTATTGCCAAGTCTGATACAAAGTGTATGCCATGAGCATCTCTGTACTCTATGTCGTCATGCTTTTTGTCTACTGCAAACGAGTCTGCTACACTCTTATTAAACTCCTTCAGCTTTCTATCCTTCCCTACACCCACAACCGACTTGATTATGATTGGCTTACCATTGATAATACCTTTTGTATACATATACCCCAAGTCAACTGCTGTAATTGCTTTACTCATATCTGATTCCTCCTTAGAAAGATATAGACGAACGGATGATATTGGAAATCCAACGTAGCATCTGGAACATTGTAGGTAACATTGAGATTCCAATGTAAGCGTATCCTACGTTCTTAATTCTGTTCCACCCAGCATCCTTACTCTTACCTGTTGCCATCATGATAAACCCTATCAGAGCGTAGAACCAAAGTATTGGCTCTGCTATTGCAGTGAATATGTCAACTATATCCATGAACCCTCTGCGTAGGTCATTAGCATTCTGAGTAGCTGCAAATGCATGGGTAGCTCTCATCCCTAGTCTAGTAACGATTGCTGTAGGTAGAATCATCTCTCCAAACCATCTAACCAGTGACTTTCTACCCTGCTCTAGTTCTCCTTTATGAATCGACTTAGTTTCATATTGAGGTTTTATGAAATCCCACTTAATTACTTCAGACTTCTTAGGCTTGCTCACCTGATTGTGGTTACACTTAACTACAAGTTGCGTCATTCTAATCTCCTCCATACTCATGATTTTCGCAACCCAGTGCGGAGACACCCCAGAGTAAGAAAAAATGTTTCGGTTTTGCTGAGAAGTGGGACACCTAGAGAAACAAAGAGTGTACTAGCATTGCCCCCTCATTACCAAAAAGTGACGGTGGGTCATTTCGGGGGGTCGTTTCGGGTTTGCTTTAACTTTACGTTGGTCTAGCTTGTCACATTACTAGGGACGAGTTCAATGCCATTGCTTCCTGCTAATACGGAAGAATATTCCTGTGATGGGTTGGGGAAATCTAAGTTCAGGGGGTGGCTATCAATGGAAGAGAAGAAAGCACTAGGTGAACGCATCTTTGACTTTTCAGTAAGAGGTCTTCTGATATTGTATTTCATAAAAGTGGCAATGGAAATATTTGGGTAAGACACCGAGGAATCCCCACGGAGGGGAGGGAAAAAAGAAAAAGGAAGAGAGAGCAACGCACTACGAACTGGCATAGTGAATAGTATAGGGAAGTGGAGATACCCACCGCCATGACCCTGTAGCTGATTCCCTAGTTTCGTAGCTACCTTGTGTCTCTCTTTTACTGTGTATTATACTATAGTCTCCTTCATGATAATTTATTATAGACAAGTTATTTTGGAGGTGTAGGAATGGCTATTCATAAATATATCCATGATGTAAATGCTTATGTGGAGCAACAAAAACGCTACGGAACTGACAGTGTTAAGGTTGAACTGGATGACACTAATAGCAAGGTTACTGTTGCATTGATTGATGCATACAACAACCCTGTTGCAGGTGCACCATTACTGGTAGATGAGACTCTAGCTAGTCCTCGTGCTGCTGTTAAGTTCTATGAAGAAATGATCCACCAGTTAGAGCAAGGTGACATTATTCGTAACCTACAAACAACTGGCAAGAAGACATCTGGTGGCTACTCAGATAACAACAGTCGCTATCAGTAAGCAACGCTTAAAAGAGTACCCTTTGGGTACTCTTTTTATTTTTGTCTTTTTTATTAAAAAGAGTATTTAAAAATCTTCTTTAAATTTTTAAGAATTAAGTATACTTTTAAAATTTTTAGTAAGTAAGGGAATAGGTTAGCCATACGGAAGGAGACAACTTTGAGTTTGGGGGCTTTTATTAAGCGAACTCAACCGAAGGAGGAATTTAATATGGCTGAAATATTTACAGGTAATAACCCATCCCAAATGTACATGGATGCACTGTTTACACTATGTTTAGAGGGTGACGTTGTAAAGCCACGTGGCAAAGCGGTAAAGGAGATTCGTCCAGTAATCCTAGAGTTTACTGAACCTACTAACCGTCTAACATTCCTATTAGGGCGTGTGGTAAATCCATTCTTCCAACTAGCTGAATCTACAGCATGGATTATGGGTGGCAGAAGTGATGTGGCATGGTTGCTAGACTATAATGCTAGCATGGAACAGTTCTCTGATGATGGTGTATACTTTAATGCTCCTTATGGTGAACGTCTACGACACTGGAACAAGAGTGATGCGAATGGCTTTATCATGAATCCTTTTGACCAGTTATACGATGTATATGAGAAGCTTAAAGCTGACCCTGACACACGACAAGCAGTAGCAGTAATTTATAACCCTATCTTCGACCATGCACGTAATGAGACGAAAGATAGACCATGTAACCTTCTCTTGACTTTCAAGATACGTAAAGGTAAACTGGACTTGACAGTTATGAACCGTAGTAATGATTTGCATTGGGGTACATTTGGTGCTAACCTTTGTCAATTTTCTACTATTCAAGAGTCTATGGCAAGCTGGTTAGGGCTTCCAATGGGAACTTACAATCAGATTACTGACTCTCTTCACATCTATCTTGAGGATTACGGTGCAAAAGAGACAGATAAAGTACTAGGAGCATATGGTCTAACTTCTAATACCCTAGTTGGACGTGACGTACCACAAGTACAGCAATTTACATTCATGGGTGAGCCTAGAATGTCTAGTAATTTCGATGAGTTCCATGATATTCTAGAGTATTTCTTTGATGAAATTGACCCTCTGTTTAACCTACCTGGAACTTATGTAAACGGTAACTGGTATGATGTGTTAGACCGTATTCATGGTATTGAGGATGACTATCTAAGAATGTCATTCTTTGCAATGTTTGCATACCGAGCACACAAACGTGGTAGCTGGAATGTAATGGTAGAGGCACTGGGTTGTATGCCTGCTTCCTCTTGGAAACTGTCTTGTCTACGTTTCTTATATCCTAAATATAAGGACTTGTTAGACTTCCAAGCTGTATACGAGGGTTGGGATTACGACAAAGTTCTTTACATCGAACGCACGAACGGGTAACACAGGGGAGAGAATTTGGGACACTTCCTCTTTTTTTAAGGCGAACGGGCGGTTGACCTGTTCGCTATATTTTTTGGAGAGGGAGTGGCTTTAATGGGAAAGGCACTATTAGACGGAGAGATTATATTAGCTGTAGACTTTGATGGGACGATTAGTACAGAGCCTGATATGGGGCATGCACTAGTTCTACAGCCAGAGTGTAAACGAGTACTAGAGAGATTATATGAAGATGGTGTTCGTTTAATACTATGGACTTGTCGTACTGGAGCACCATTGGAGGAAGCATTAGCGTTCCTAGAAGCAAATGAGTTAGGTCATATCTGGTGTGCTGTAAATGACCAACTACCTGAAGTGAATGCAAAGTATGAACCAAATGTAGCTAGAAAAGTTGGTGCTGATATTTATATCGACGATAAGTCGATTGGATATAAAGTCGATTGGTTAGCAATCGAAAAACACATCTATGGAGAGTGATAATATGCCTTATTCAATTCCTGCAATTGGAGATAAAGTAACAGTTATTGGTAGTGGTCACAAACACTATGAGGTGTTGGACGTAGCAATGTGGGATGCAAAACACCAGAGTGCCTATCTTTCAGGAGGAGCTAAGGTTAGAGTACACGTTAAAGATGAGGATGGAGAGACTAACTGGGTAGGTTTAGACTCAACATATCCTGTATCTGAGATTGAACGTCTAACATCACCCGGAGGTATCCCACCTGCTAATATGGATATTGAAGCCATTGCACAGAAGATGACTAGATGGATGGAAGGGTTACCCCCATTACCAGATAATAGCAACATCCCAGAGATTGTTACACTACTAATGGCAATCCAGTATGACAAAGAGCAAGACTATGGCTCATCATGGAAGGGTAAAGGTGAGATTCGTGGTATTATGGCTAACATAGACCGCAAGTATGACCGCCTAGACAAGATGACCAACGATGAGATTGCAGGTATTAGAAAGCAATTTTCTGTACAAGAAGAGATGCTAACTAGGGATTACCATTTGTACAGTCAAGAGGTAGGAGAGAGTAAGCTAGATGCAATTGCTGATTTAACGAATTACGGAATCCTATACCTAACATGGGTGAAAGAGAAATATCCGAATGTGTTTAAAGTATGGGTGGAACAAAATGTTCCAGATTACTTGAAAGATAAAATGCTTTTCCTACAGCAGTAATACTGGGGAGATAAGGATAAACACTCTCCCCTATCAGGGGAGAAAAGATTTTGTGAGACGGTTTTTTTAAGTCAGAAGGGTCACAAGGGGAGAAGCTCACTGGCGGTTACCATGAGACTTTCAATACTTTGACTTTTACTATAACAAGTATCCTTAGGAGGAATTTAAAATGAATAAACAAGAAACTGTAAAAGCTATCTCTGTACGTACTGGATTAACTCAAGTGGATGTAAACAAAGTGTTTACTGCGCTTAAAGAAATCACTGTAGAAACTCTACAAAAAGGTGAAAAGCTTCAATTAACTGGTTTCTGGGGAGTAGAGCCTGCATACCGTGCACCACGTAAAGGTTTCGACCCTATTAAGAAAGAGCCAATGGAAATCGCTGCTACTGTAGGCGTTCGTATCAAAGCTGGTGAAGATTTAAAGAAAGCTGTAAAAGGCTTAAAAGTAGAAGACTTTGCTCCTAAAGCAGAGTAGTCTATAACGATCATAGCTGCATATATCTGAACGGTATCGTTCACACATACTTCTGAAAGTGTTCAAAAGACTCTAGGATTCGCTCCCTAGAGTCTTTTTTCATTGTAGGAGAGAGGTTCTGCAACCCCTCCTTTTATTAGTTTTGAAGGAGTTGATTCGATGAAGTGTACTGCATGTAGGCTTTCTGAGACATGTTCAAAGGTACTACAAATGGGACATGGTAAGAAAAAGGCGAGGGTTATGGTAGTCCAAGAGAACCCTTATGAACATGAAAATAAGAAGGGTAAGTATTTCAGTGGCAAGGCAGGTAAACTGTTACAGTCAGCTTTCCAAGAAGTAGGCATAGATGCTGATGACATCTACTATACTGCGATAGTTAAGTGTAGCACTCCTGAAGACCGCCTACCCTTGAAAGATGAAGTGAAGGCATGTGAAGACTATCTATGGGCAGAGATTGATGCAGTAGAGCCAGAGATTATTATACCGACAGGTAACATGTCTCTGTGGGCTTTAACAGGTCTTACTGCAATAACTAAGCAACGTGGGAGACTTATTGAGAAGGATGGTTACAAGTTCTTCCCTATGATACACCCTAATATGGTTCTAAAGCAACCAAAGTATATGGAGTTCTTTTCTAAGGACATCATTAATTTACACTCAATACTAGAGGGTGTGCTCCCTTCTGACATATTGGCATATGAGCAGGAGAGATTGTACTGTGAGGACTACGACACAACTATCAATGAGTTAAAAAGATTAATGGCTCTACCAGATGGTCATGAGGTAACAGTCGATTTAGAGACCGTTAAGTCTAATCCATACTTGGACAAGACGGTTATGTCTAAGACTAAGAGACAACTGTTCCCTGAGAGTGAGATAGTTAAGATATCAGCTATTGGATTCTCTGATAGAGCTGGATATGGGTGTGCCATTCCCTTATATCATAGGGAAACCCCTTTTACAGGTAACCAGATTGGAACGATAGTTAAGTTTATACGCTTCTTAATTGAAGACTGTAAGCTAAAGTTTGTTGCTCATAATAGTAAGTTCGAGATGAAGTGGCTATTACAACAATTGGATATATACATTGCAGACCTTAAATGGGATACCATGTTAATGCATTACCTTGCGGTAACAGAAGAAAAAGGTACGCATGACTTGAAACAGTTAGCATGGTTAGAGACTGATATGGGTGGTTATGATGACGAGTTAGACCCATACCTACCTAAGGGTGATGATGAAGGTAACTATGACATGATACCTTGGGATACACTTAAAGTCTATCTAGCAGCCGATGTTGATGTAACATATAGACTACTCAACAAATACAAGCCACTTATTGAAGAAGACAAAGAGAAGAAATGGCTATGGGATAACCTCATGGTGCCTGGCTTATATGCCCTGATGGACATTGAGCATACAGGAGCTAAAGTAGATGTAGACTTACTTAGCATCTACAAAGAAAGATATGAAGCTGAGATTGATAGACTAGAAAGCAAGCTAAGAGAGTACCCTGAAATAGTTAGCATTGAGAGGGAACGACATGAAAGATGGTTAGAACGTGTAGCCATTGGAGGCATTAAGAAAGCCCAACGTACAGCGGAGCAACAAGAGAAGTTTGAAAAGTATAAGAAGTATGACCCTAGCAAGGATGGTGACAAGTTTAGTTTTGGTTCACCTCAACAGTTACAGTACTTATTCTTTGATGTAATGGGACTAGAAACGGTTGTCCTTACAAATAAGGGTGCTCCTAGTACTAATGATGACTCATTGAAATATATGAGAAATCAGCATCCTATGATAGAGCTTATGATGGAGTACCGCAAGGTTGCCCATCTGTACAGTAACTTCATTGGCAAGTTAATTCTACACATAGATGCTAGAGGACTTGTGCATGGTAACTACAACCTACACGGAACAGTTACAGGGCGTTTAAGTAGTAATGAACCTAACATGCAACAGTTACCTCGTAAAGTGAATAGTGCGATGTTATTCCAGTACCATAATGAGATAAAGACACTGTTTGTATCTCGCTTTGGTGACAATGGCGTTATAGTACAGTTTGACTACTCTCAGTTAGAGTTACGTATCCTAGCAGTTATGACTGGGGATAAAGAGCTTATCCGACTGTATCGTTCTGGTGCCGATTTACATAAAGAGGTAGCCGCAGGTGCATTCGGTGTAACTGTAGATGAAGTTACTAAAGATCAACGTACTGCTGCTAAGAAGATTCAGTTCGGTATCGTGTACCAAGAGTCTCCTAAGGGACTGTCTGAAGATTTACGTGCAGAGGGTATTAACATGTCTGTAGAAGAGTGTCAGAAGTTCATTGATAACTACTTCAAACGCTTCCCAGACGTAGAGCGTTGGGTTAAACGTATTAAGAAATTTGCTAAGAAGAACAAGTTCGTTAAGACTCTTACTAACCGTATTCGTCACCTAGAAGGTTTGGATTCTACAGACCGCTCTATTGCGAATGAGGCAGAACGTCAAGCGGTTAACGCACCTATCCAGTCAACAGGTTCAGATTGTACATTGATGTCCTTGATACTACTAAATGATTGGTTGCAAAACTCTGACTACCGTAGCAGAATTGTTATCACAGTACATGATAGTATTGTACTTGATTGTCCTAAAGATGAAGTTGTTGAAGTAGCTACTAAGGTTAAACATATTATGGAAAATCTAGCAGAATACAATGAATTCTATAACTTCTTGGGAGATGTACCAATCCTATCAGAGATGGAGATTGGATATAACTACGGTCATTCATTTGAATGTACAATAGAGGATATTAAGGAGCAGGGAGTGGATGGCTTCCTACAGAAAGAGTTAGCTGATAAAAAGGCTAAGGCAGAGAAAGAGTATAAGAAAGCTGAAGAAAACGGTGCACCAATACCAAAATTTGCATTAGATTACTGGGAGAAGGCTTGTTAGAGCCTTCTTCTTTTTTGTATACAGAACGTAGTTCTCTAACTCACGGAGGAATTTTCCTGTGGAAAAAAGGATAAAATTTGGCAAAACTCAATTTGAGGAGGAGAAACTATATGACCAAGGACAAAACTTACGAAATGGTTAATAAATCTAATGGGGCAACAATCACATGTACGGAGAAATACGTTCTAGACTGGATTAGCAGGGGTTTTGTAGTAGACAAAATAGTACTAAAAGGAGAGAAAAAGACATGCTAGAACACATACCTAATAATGTAGATTTTGATAAGGTTGACTGGGTTGCCTTAGCTAGGCAACTAGGACTAAAATTATCTGACGAGCCTATAGAAATTACCAGACTTGGCACTCCCTATCGACAGTACTTAGCAGCAGTCACAATGGCATCTAGGATGGTTGACTGTAACCTTAGACTAGAGCAGATAAATGATGAACTAGATAAAATGATTGATGAACGACAGGTTACCTCCTTTGACAAGGCGTGTATCAAGTTGTATTTAAATAGAATAGTAGAAGAAGAGAAGCTCCCTCATTGATAGGGGGCTTTTCATTTGTTTATAGGTCAGGAGACGATTCACGTTTCCCGACCTTTTTTTATGTCGAACAGGTTGTTGAACCCCACGATACTAAGAGATGGTGGAGAAAAAATTGTGTGCCTTGCTTTAATAATTGTGAAGGCGTTCAGGACAGAAAGGTATGATGAGTATGTCACGTAAGATTATAAGAATCGCCTTACCAAAAGGTAAGATGTACCAAGCGGATTTACAGAAGGAGTTATCTATAGATGGCTCTAATGTCCTTCAGGAAGTCCTAAACCACTCTAGTAAGTATGCGTGGTGGAAGACCCTGTATGACGTAGCTGAGAATCATGTGCAGTACCTTGAAGACCTTAATATTGGTGGTGAACGTTATGAGAGAGCTGTAGAGCACAGAGATACTTTACAGTCCACTCTTGAAGCGTTTAATCATAGAGAATCAACATTGAAGCTATTGTTACGTAGTGATAATAAGCGTAAAGTGTTGAAGAGTTACAACAAAAATATCACACATTTAATGGGCGTAATCTAGGTCATTGACCGTACTAGCCCCAAGGAGGAATTATTAATGGGTAAATTAGACGTATCAGCACTAGCAGCAAGATTAACAGAGTTAAACAGCAATAGCGGAGGTAGTGGTTCTGGCGGTGGAATTAGCTGGCTTAACCTTAAAGATGGACGTAATGTTATCCGTATCTTACCACCTAAAGGTGATGGAGTATTCGCTAAAGAGGTATTCGTACACTTTGGTGTGAATAAGAATGAGGAAAATAAGAAGGGTACAATGGTAGTCTGCCCTAAAACTCATGGGGATAACAAGCCTTGTCCAGTATGTGACGTGGTTGCTGAAATGCGTAAGCTATCTAAGAAGAAGGACGACAAGTTCGATAAACTAGCTAGAGAGCTTAACAAGAAGACACGTGTATACTACAACGTTATTGACCGTGCTGACGATTTATCTACATTTGAGAAGAAAGAAGTAGATGGTAAGGAAAAATGGTTTAACGCTGATGATGAAGAGGAAACACCTATCAAAGTGTTTGGTTCTGGTATCGGAATCTACAAGGCGTTGCTAGCACTTATCGTTGATCCAGAGTATGGTGATATCACTGATGAGGATGAAGGTCTAGATATCATTATCACTAAATCTGGTACAGGCTTCAACACTAAGTACGAAGTTAAGTCTGTACGTAAAGAGTCTCCTATCGGTTTCGATAACTGGGAAGAAGAGTCTCACGACCTTAACCCTCTAGCTAAAGCTAAGTCTTATGATGAGATTGAAGCTATCCTTAATGGTGAAGAGCCTGAAGAGGGTGAGAAGGAAGAAGAGGAAGAGGAAGACGACAAGCCTAAGAAAGACTCTAAGAAAGTTAAGGTGGAAAAAGAAGAGAAGGAAGAGGAAGAGGAAAACTCTGAATCTGAAGGCTCTAGTGACGGTGATGGGGATGACCTATCAGCTGAGATTGCAGCAAAACTAGCAGCACGTAAGAACCGCAGAAAGTAATACCTAGGACTACAAGCAGGTGGGCAACCACCTGCTAATACTTTTGAAAAGGGAGAGATATTTATATGAACGAGATTAAACAATTTGTAGATGTAGACCATGAGTTTGCGTATGAACTAGGATGCATTAGTGATAGTGTATGTAAATTCCTAGCACTGCACGGATTACAAAATGCCCCTGACTACTTCTGGTATGTGCCTGCATCTTCTAGTGGAAAGTATCACCCAAAAAGTAGCTTAGGTCTAGCAGGACTTGTTAGGCACGTAAAAGCAGTATTCCGTATTTCTGAAGAATTACTGGAACATAAGTTATACTCCCCATTCAGTGATAAAGAGAAGGACATGATACGTGTAGCGATACTTCTGCATGACTGCTTAAAGCAGGGGACAGCTGGTACACACACTGTAGCTGAACATCCTCTATTAGTACGTGAAGCCCTAAATCCTCTTAAAAGTGAGGTTGACAGTATTGGTAGTGTGAAAGCTATTGAGGAGACATGGAGTCTTGTTTGTGATATGATTGAGACACACATGGGTATTTGGAATACAGATAAAGAAGGTAAGGAAATCATGGACATTCCTAAAACTAAAGCCCAACTACATGTTCACATGTGTGACTACTTAGCTAGTAGAAAGTATATTGAAGTAGACGTAACACCAAGAGAATCACAGTCTAACTATAAAAAGTCTGATGCTCCTGCATGGTTAAGCGATAAGGCTACCCAAGGTCAGATTGGCTTTATTAAGAAGCTGTTAGTTACAGCTATGAATAAAGGAGTTTCTCACACCTACGATGGATTAACTTTAGTAGAGAATGGTGAGATTGTTATTACGAAAGGTAAGGCGAGTGAGATTATTCAGACCTTACAACGCTTGACAGGTCAGTAAGACCTAAGGAGTCGATTTTCGACTCCTTTCTTTTATTTTTTGTGAGGTGATTGAGATGGCAGAAGCAGGAAGAAAGAGATTATGGCAAACCCATTGGAATGATGAAATCCTTAAAGCCCTTGAGACAACAGGGGAATACGATTATACCCACATAATTGAGAAGGGTTTGCGTCTAGTATGGGTAAGAGATAAAATCAGAGCACTGTGTAAGCAGGCTCATGACGGTAGTGTATCCCTTAGATGGGATAAGAACGCTCATGTTGTTTATATACGTAAGGCTTATGTTAGACCTAAACCCGCTATACCTAAAGGCACACCTGCAATTGAGAAATATGCAGAACAGGCTAAGGCTATCAGAAGTAACAGAGATAAGTTTATTGCTCTATGCAAGAAGGATGGGGAGGAATATCCTATTAACTTGTATGCTGTTACTGAACAACATGCTAGAATGGACTTAGAAGAGAACTACAAGGTAGATGAGATTGTAGACCTACTGCCTGCAAAAGAGTATCGTAAGAAGTATAGAAGAGCACTTTAAGGAGGTGCAGAAGTGAAGAATGAGTATGAGGTTAGAGGGGACATAACAGCAATATTCCTCAAATACAAAGGGGAGGTGTTAGAGACTCTTATAAATACTTCTCAACTGAACAAGGTTAAGGAATTCTATAGGGGATACACCATCATTGCCCAGTATAAGGCTGAAGTAGGTAGTCACTATGCTGCTGGTAGAGTTAGGCGTGAAGACAAAACTACCTATGCTTATTTACACAGAGTTATCAAGAATTTTCCAGACAAGCTGAAGGTAGACCACTGGGATAACAACACATTAAACAATACAGATGATAACCTTAGAATTGTAACTAATGCACAAAACATGCAAAACAGAAAAGGTAGAAATTCTAATAATACTAGTGGAATACGTGGGGTTAGCTTTAATAAGGAAAAACAAAAATGGAAAGCTCAACTAGAGGTGAATGGGGTTCAGAAGCACATAGGATATTTCCTATATGAAAAAGATGCCAAGGAAGCCATAGAAAAGGCTAGGATTGAGCACCATCCTTATTCTATAAAACAGGAGGAATTATAATGCTACTATTAATTGATGGGAATAATATAGGATATCGTGCATTTCACACACCAGCAGGTAGTTTATCTAGGAAAGATGGTAAACCTACTGGAGTTATGATGGGAGTTCTTAAATCTCTTAAGGTATATTTAGAGAGATTTCCAGAGACTACTAAGTGTTTAGTGTGTTTCGACGGTGGTAAAGCCCAATGGCGTAAAGATTTATATCCAGAGTATAAAGCTAACCGTAGCTATGGGGATGACCCTGAGGAAAAGGAAAGATTTGAAGGGCTATTCAATCAGTTAAATGAGCTTAATGAGATTTTGCCCAAAGTTAATGTCCGTAGTATTAAACTAGATGGGCATGAGGCAGACGATTTAATCTATGCATTCTGTGAGCTTAGTCAAGAGGATGTTATGATTGTTTCAAGTGATAAGGATATGCTACAGCTCATCAATGAGCGTGTGTCAGTGTATACTCCTTATAAAGACCGAGTAATTGGTATCAGTGATTTCTATGATGAAACTGGAGTAACACGAGAAGCATACCTTGGTTATCGAGCATTAGTGGGAGATACTTCAGATAACATCATTGGTATCCATGGTATAGGTGAGAAGAAAGCTAAAGCACTGATGGACAAATATGGTCACATTGACCACATCTTAGGTGCCACTGGTGATGTGAAGAAAGCGTTAATGAAGTCTAAGGTTAATGCACGTATCTTCGAACCAGATAATTTAAAGCGTTTAGGTATCAATAACAAGATTATGAACCTTAAATTCTTTGACTATACAGAAATCCGTCATCAGCTAGAGAAGACTCTAAATGACCCTATAGAGTTTGATAGCAGCTACTTCAAGAACTGGCTGATGCGTAACCAATTTGCTGCTATCCTAGCAGAGTATCTGTCGTTCTCTATGGTATTCTTGGCACTAGAGGAGGATGATGAGTAATATGTGGCATGATAGAGCCAATGGTGATATGTGGAGAAAGTTAGAGGCGGAACAGTTTAAGACTGTCACTTTAAACTGCATTAGGGAAACTATTACTCAACATGTGAACTATGAGCCTTGTATGGGTGGTTTTGATGTCTTTATGGAACGAGCAATCAATGATTTAGCTAGTGGCTACGTGATGGGGATATCTAGAAGAGTCCCTGCTAAGGAATTCGAGAAGACAGTTACCTTCCAAGTACCTGCTACATGGTGGCAACACTTTAAGCAGTCTCATTTCCCTGCATGGGCGCTAAAGAAATTTCCAGTTAAGTACACAACTCTAGCTGAGACTATTGGGTTTAAGGCTTTATATGACCATATTATACCTGGACATAATCCTCATATCCAAGTGCATGTGGAGGATAATAAGTGGGCATGAGGATACAGAACACTGTAAGGCAAGTGTGGATGTGCTGGCTATTCAGCTATGTGTTCCAATTAGCAGGAATAATCCTAGTAGGAGTGGTATGGTGGGGTATTCTAGACCTAGATGAGTACTACGTCTCACATCCTCCAGACATAACTATTTGGAGTATAAGGGTACTAGGTTGGGTAACCAGTTTCATTATGGTATATCGACTAGAGAAAAAAGAGGGGTCTCTGTAGAGAGACCTCTTATTTTATGCCGTATGACAAATAAAGGGAAAACTCTGAGAACTTCCCTTCTTTTATTTCAGAGACCTTGAAAGGAGAGATTTATCTAAATGACTAAGCAGATTGTACAGGCATTCGAATTGTTGGAAGCAATAGGTGGAACTACATCAAGGACAGCTAAAGAAGATTTCCTAAAAGCAGGTGAGGACAATAACATCTTTAAAGAAATTCTAGTAAGAACTTATAACCCAGATTTAATATATGGGGTTAAGAAGAAAGTAAAGATTAAGAGCTTACCTACAGATTATGGTAATTTGAATGACAACTATATCAGTTATTTAGACCTGACATCTAAACTCTACAACAGGGAGCTAACTGGCAATGCTGCACTAGATGCACTAGCTACCTTCCTACTAAACTGTGGGCAGAAGGAAGCTGAGTGGTACATGAAGTCTATCCAAAAAGACTTTAAAATTGGTATTACTGCTAAGAGTATCAACAAAGTATTCCCAGGCTTAATAGCTGAATACTCTTGTGCTTTAGCCAAACCACTAAAGAAATATCCTAAACGTTATTCAGCAGACAGAAAATTGGATGGATATCGCTGTAATGCATTCAACTATGGTGGTGGCAAAGTAGTATTGAAATCTAGAAATGGTAAAATCATCACTGGATATACTGGTATCGAGCAAGACATTGCTCAACTACCTGTTGGGTATATGTATGATGGTGAGATTATGGCACCATCTGGTAAATTCGCTGATGTACAAAAATCTGCATTTAAGAAATCTGATGACAAAATAGGAATCCTGCATATCTTTGATGCAGTACCTATACATGAGTTTGAAGCAGGTGAGAGTACCAAAATCCTTGAAGAGCGTATTGACTTCTTAGAGTATGTAGATCAACAATACATCCAAGAGTTTCCTCTATGGAATCTAGAATGGGTACAGCCTGATGGAATATTTGAGGACAGTGAGGAATCACAACAAAAAGTATTCCGCCTACACCGTCATAACAGAGCAACAGGGTATGAGGGTACTATGATTAAGGATTTAGATGCTACCTATAAATGTAAGCGTAGCTTTGATATACAAAAGATTGTCGATGTAAACAGAGTTGACCTTACAGTAGTGGGGTTTGAAGAAGGTAAAGAGGGAACTAAGAATGAAGGAGTACTTGGAGCTTTAGTTGTTGAGTACAAAGGCAATGAGGTATCCATTGGTGGAGGATATACTGATGAGATGCGAGTAGACCTTTGGGCTAGACGTAATGAGCTTATCAACAAGGTAATAGAGATTGAATACCGAGAAGAGTCTACTAATAGTAAGACTGGTAAGAAGTCTCTACGCTTCCCTGAGTTCGTAAGATTCCGTCCTGACAAAGAATAGGAGTGGTTAATGTATGAAGGAATTTCTCAAAGCACTACAATATCGATCTATGATAGATAGCTCTCCTGTAGCTGGTGCTGTAGACGAGCAACACAAAAAGTTAAGAGAAGAGTACAAGGCTCTTGAAGGTAGGCGTGCACTATACACTAGTGGCTCTACCAAAGAAGTTCGTGTTATCCGAATAGTGGAAGCTCACGAGAGATACCTACGAGTTAGTTATGAGTGCTTTGGGATGGACTATACAGTTGAAGTCTTTACCTGCATATGCTGGAATGGTATCTTCAGTGGGGAAGAAAGGATTAGTGACGTAGAATGAACGATATGACACCTCCTACTCATTTTGAACCTGTGTATCTATTCAATAAGTACGAGCCACTTAGAAGAAAGATATACAACAAGTTCAAAGACCAGATGGCTAACTACACAGATAAGGAAGAGTTGTCTGCTGAAATAGACCGTACATTCCTAAGTTTAGTAACGGAATACAACCCCCACCGTGGGGTTGACTTTCCGTACTATATTAAGAAGATGCTTGATTTACGTATCTTCCACTGGGTTAATAAGTATCACAAGAACATAAACCGTGAGACATACAGCAATGATGACAACGGTATTGTGGTAGAGGATACTCAATATGCAGAGTTGCTTCAACGTATAGTTGACCTTCATAGTATTGACCCAGACATTCAGCTAGGAGAGAAACACCGAAATCTTATGATTGGACTTCTAGTAGAGCAGAAGACTATTCAGCAGTTAGCGGAGGAAGAAGGGGTACCTGCTAATAGGCTTCATGCTAGATTATACTTCCTAATACAAAAGTTTGACAAAGAGTATGCAAGACTAATTGAGTGGTGGGGAGAGGACTTATATGACTAATGAGTATCAAAGAAAGAAGCATGAAGAAGCTATGGCAGCACAGGCTAGTAAAATTGAGAAAGAGATAGCCATGTTTGGAATGAGGCATTGTAACCCCGAACAAGTCAAAGACTCTATCAGTTTTATGAATATGGTGGAGAAGTGTCTGGTTACTTGTGGTTCAGAACCTAAGCCACACTTTCTAGAAGTTAGTAACAACTTCCTACAGATATATACTCTTGTTAAGATGAATGCCAATATCTATCCATTTTATTCAGATGAACACCCTAAAAACGATAGATTCCATAAGGTTGTAACACAGACGTTGCTTGGAATGGGCTGGGTGGATTCTGTTAGATGGCTACCCAAAGAGAATGGCTCAATTCTTTTGGTGACAAGGAGGGTACAAGATGATAGCAGTAGTTGTTGAAGGTTGGAGTGACCATGAAGCAATTCGCAGAGTCTACAGCCCTAAAGACATCCAAACCATAGTAACGAATGGTACGAAGATGAATGGACGTATCAGGGAGCAGATTCAGGAAGCCTTAGACATGGGGCTTCCTACTTTCATATTATCTGACCCTGATAAGGCTGGGGATGAGCTTGCTGGTATGGTGAAGAGCAACTTTAGTAAGGTTTCCAGGATTAAAGTAGACCCTGATAAGGCAAAGCAGGAACGTATGTTCAGAGTGAAATATGGTGTGGAGTATTGCAGTGATGAATATTTAAAAGAACTACTGGAAGGGGCGGTGCAGTATGGGAGGCACAAAAGTATGCATAGCTTGTGATTTAGAATTGTCTGTGGATGAGTTTCATAATAACAGGAATAGACCTGATGGCAAGGCTGCTAAGTGTAAACTGTGTACTAAGATGAACAGAGGTGCTAAGAAGCCTGTCACTAAGTCTAGGAGTGTATCTATAACAGCTATCAGGATGAGTAGGGCTATCAATACTGTTGCCAAACGCATGAAGATTCCAGTAGAAGTAAAAGTGAACAATGATGCTACTATTACTGTAACTATCAAAGGGGAGACATCTGATGAAGAGTAAAGGTACTGGTATAGTAATCCAAGGTAGTGTTGGAGCAGGTAAGAGTACATTAGCTGAGATGTTAGCAGCTCATACAGGTATTACACTGTTCAAAGAACCAGTCAAGAGTAATCCTTATCTAGAGGACTACTACAAAGATCCGCATAAGCATGGCTACGCAATGCAGGTATTCCTGTTACATGAACGCTTCAAACAGGCTCTACATGCACAACGTTTAGATGAGCACATTATGGATATGAGCATGTATGGGAACTTGATATTTGCTTCTATGATGACTCAAGATGGTATCATGACGGAACGTAATATGAATGACTACATCAACATATTCCATACATTCCGTGCCCTAACTGAACCACCAGCACTTATGGTTTACCTAAAATGCTCCACTGATGAGTGTATCAACCGAATTCAAAAAAGAAATAGGAAGTCGGAGTTGAACGTAGAGCGTTCGTACTGGGAGAAGCTAAACCAAGCATATGAAGTCTGGTATAGAACGTACCACTACAGCCCTAAAGTTGAGATTGATGTTACTAATATCAATATAGTTGATAGCAAGGAATCAGCTCACTATGTAATGGAGACTATTATGAAAGAACACGTCAAGGCTACCCTTTAGGGTAGTCTTTTCTTGTATAGGTCTACTGGTTTGACTTTTTTCGGGGATTCGGAAAAAATAAGGATGTGGTCGAGGGACACACCAAGCATAAAGGAGAGGTGATATTCGTGAGGTTAGCGCGAATGGAGGAAGAGTGTAGTTGCAATAACTGTTTGGCTAGAAGCCCTGAGTCAGCTTATAAGTTGTACTTTGGTAATGGCTCTAACACAACTACTACAATGGTTCTATGTGGGGATTGCTTACTTAATTTAAATGCCCTGATAGACCATTCAGCAGGTATCCTAAAAGTAAAAAGAACTGTACGACGAGTATCAATGTCTGTAGAGGGTAAGGTGGACAGGTCTAATGAATATAAAGGTTAACTACATTGCTGACCTTAGACTACGACAGGTAGAGGTCAGAACAGGAACTACCGTGTTCCTAGTAGATGTAGAACACTTCCAGAGAATAACAGAAGCAGATATAGAATCTATAGAAGGTCGTAGAGGAACTCTGGTAATAGGTAGTAACCTCTACATAAGCCTTAGAAAGGAGGCTACACATGTCGGCAGAGTTAGAGGAACTGAAGCGTAGGGCAAAGTTAGCACGGTTGAATAAAGCCCCTAAGGGGGCTTCAGCCCTTACTGAAGGAGACATGATGTTAGTACTTCATCCAGAGGAAGCACAACTGATACTGGATTTCATGTACGGAACTATCCAGTGTAAAGAACTAAAGGCTGACCACAAGTTGGCACTTAATATAATTGACCATATGGAGGGATAGTAATGATGACGAATGGTGAAGTAAGGGATGAAGCAGTAAAGGTATTGGAAGAGTGGGCACAAGAGAAGCCAGAGATGTTTGTATCTGGTGGAGAGCCTAGTTTCTGTTGGGAAATGAGACACTCAGCTATCAAAAAGGTGCTAGAGGATAATGACCTTACTGAGTACATGGATGATATCGAACAGATTGATGGTTTCTTACACTACAGTCACCTAGCAACCGCAAGAGGGTATGTTGAGGAGTACCTAGCAGAGGAACAAGGTAAGTTTAGTAAGGTGTCTGAAGTAGGTCACAGACAATCAGATTTTATGTAGGGGGAATAGAAAATGAATGAATTTCACATGGATATTGAGTTGTTTTTAGCTATCGACAAGTTTTTATTACCAGGAGTAAAGGTTGGTAGCCTTAACATAGATGTGTCTGCCAATGCAGGTAAGCCAGAGGGCACAGTAATTCTATCTCACCTATTGGTTTACAAGGATGGAGTTAGTCACATTTTCTTAGTAGACCATGAAGAGAAGGGTATCACAATGGCACTGTTTGATGAGGTAGGTTGTGGTGCCGCACCTATACCTGAGGGTGAGGAAAGACTGACTAAGCAGGTGTTACAAATGATGATGGCAATAGCTAGTGGGGAGGATGTTAAAGATGGAACAGTACATTAATACCAAAGGTGTTAGAACAGGTCGTTTTACCACAAGAGCAGAAAATGAAGTAGAAGTACCTAAAGTAAGCTGGGTAGGGGAAGTAGAGGTTAGTGACTTCATGCCGACCTTTAGTATCTATGACCTAATGGGTATCACTCCTGAGAGTGAGGTGGCTGTAAGGGAGAAGGAACTAGCCTTTTGGGAAGGTAAGTATAAAGCTACTAACAAAGGTAGTCAGAAGAAGCGTATTAAACGTAAGGTAGACTTCAAACGACACATGTTAAACAAGGCTAAGGAAGACATGGAAAACTACTACAAGAGCAAGGAACAATATAAGGCATAGGCACTGTAAGGAGACAACTTTGATGTTGTCTCCTTTTTTATTTATTGTAAGAGGATTGATTTGCTTTTCTCTCTGTTTCGTGTGAAAATTGACTCATGGAAGTCAGAAGTACATTGAGTCTAAAAGGAGAGGTGTAGAGGATGTCTAACTTAACAGTTGGTGAGTGGAGAATATTAATCCTTAGCAAATGTATAGAAGAGGACGCTGACCTGTACATGTACACAGATGCATTACGCAGGGAGGGTAAGAGAGCAGTCCTATCAATTACTAGAGAAGATGCTAAGGTTCTGAATGAGTACACTAGTAAGGAACAAGATGAGTACTTCAGAGAACAGCTTAGAAAAGAGTGGATATTCACTGGTAAGGTGAAAGACAATGGTAGAGGTAATAAAACAACATGTGAATACTGCCAACATCAGCAGATTAGATACAGATACTTATGCAAGAATACTAAAACTGGTGTCTATCTGGAACTTGGAAGCGTGTGTGTAGGTTACATCATACATGGTGAAGCTAAGATGAAGGATAAAGAGTTTAGTAAGAAATTCGTGGAAGGCTTAGATAGTCTTAAGAACAAGCCTTACACACCAGACCCACAAGAGGTAGAGCACAAGCGTAATCATCAGATAGACGCTATCCGATATGCAGCAAGTATTATACATAGTGCTGGGCATGGGGAGAATAGTTTCTTCCAAAGCCTACAAAAACAGTGGAACGAGGGTAACGCTCTATCTGATAAGCAGTTTGATGCTTTAAAGAATATGGCAATCAGAATACGTGAATCACGTAAGCGTAAGGAGGTAGCAAACAATGCCTAATATGTATATAGCTTTTAGACCAGGTTCTGTAATGCTATGCAACAAGCAAGTAGATTTTGGTATCAGTGTTATACCAAAAGGTACTAAAGGAGTAGTAGAGACTATTAGTATAGACCGTAAAGAAGGTAGACACTACACAATCTATTTTGATATAGTTCTGATGGACGGGTGGAAAGCAGAGGAAGATGTACCTTATATCCTTACGGAAGAGAGAATTAAGGAATTAGGTATTAGGATTATTCAGTCACCATGAGGGTCTTATGTACGGGAAGTAGAGATTTCAAGAACGTTGATATGGTAATAGATGCTCTGCTGGAACTACCAGCAGACTCTGTTATCATACATGGTGGTGCTAAGGGCTTAGATAAGATAGTAGACATCATAGCCAAACAATTAGGCTTTGAAGTAGAAGAATATAAGGCTGACTGGAAAGGGGATAAGCGTGAGGGCTTATACCGTAACAGCCAGATGTTACATGAAGGTAAGCCTGAATATGGTCTAGGGTTCAGAAGCAAGCTGAACAGTAAGGGGACTAATGACATGCTTATGAAGATGGGGCAGGCAGGTATACCACATAAAATTTATAACGATTTCTAGGGAGGATACTAAAATGGGACTAGAGCATAGAAATGTGTCAGTAAGTAATGGGGATTTAGATAGAGGAGAGAAGTTAATTAAGCTAACAACAGAGAAGGCATTTCAGAAGCTAATGGAGGGTAAGCAAATCTTTGCTAGATTCCAAACCGTTACCTATGACCATGTTAAAGGGTGTAGGAGATGTGATAAGGAAAGAAAAGGTAACTACTGTAGTGAGTGCGGTTCACAACTAACAGATAATCTACCAAGAGAAGTGATTAAAGATAAGCGATGGTTAGGTTTAGAACTGAGATGGAAAGAGGATAGTGAAGAATTTAGGAAAGCTGAAAGAGAACTATGGGAGTTCACTAATCACCCATTCTCTGGTGGACGTTCTTATAAGAAGTCTAATACTCAACTAGGTTACTTTACACAAGTCCAAGTCTGGTACTGGAGAGGTTACTGATGCTCATAGTATATACTTGTCGTAAGTGTGGTATGAGGGAGACCTCTTCACATGTAAGAGCCTGTAAGGTGTCTGCATGTTTCAACTGTAAAGGGGCTTCCTTCATAGCCAAGAGACAGTTACCTGATGGGTGGAAGTTATTAGCACAGAAATTAAAATCACTATAGGAGGTTATAATAATGGCATTCGATAAAGCTAAGAAGGAAGAAATAGTAGAAGTGGGCAGAAGACCATGGAACATACCTATAGAGCCAGAGACTAAGCCTATCTACAGATGTATCACAATTATCATACTAGGTACTGAGGTTACTGTCTCCAAGAGCCACTACATAGATGACCAAGGTTCTGAGCTAAGAGAAGGTACTAAAGGAGTTATCAAAGAGGTTAGGGTAACTGAGGATAAGATAATGTATTCTATCCTGTTTGAAGAAATATACTGGGTATTTGAAGACATGGGTGGAGTGTACGGTAGTGTAGAGCCTAGTTCATTATGGTTCACTGTAGAAAAGATGGATGAATTAGGTATTAAAGTAGAGGGGAGAGAAGTAAAATGAAGAGCACAATAGAAGAGGTAACAGGCATTAGGCTTCAGAACCAACCTAGAAAGGCTGTACTTAAATCTACAGGAGAGTTAGAGGTTATCCAGTACAACGATGAGATAGTGGAGTTTGTTAATTGTAATGAGTGTAATTGTCAACACCTTACCCATCAGGAGAGTTACATAGAGCTGGTAGGTAACCTTCATGTGGGTGGAAAAGGTGGAGGTGGTCTTCTAGGTAACGGTGACTGGAGGAACATTGGTGTCCCTGTATACTACTTCTGTATAAATAATCAATGTCTCTCTGATTACATCCGTAGAATAGAGCTAAAGGAACTAACGGAACAAACCCAGATACCTGAGATACATGAGCGGTCAAGGTTCTATACAACAGTACCTCTGGCAACAGGCTCTGACACTTATATAACGAGTCATAATGCTCTTGAAGTAGTAGCCATAGTTGAAGATGAGGTTAGAATTAGAACCGATGTGTACATGGAGGGTGAAGGCAGGAAGCCTAGAGAGTTAGGTATTCAGAAAGAAGTACTGCAAACATGGTTGTTCCAAGGTAAGTTAGAGGTTATAGCAGACACTGTGATTAAGGAGGAAGAATAATATGGCAGAGACATTAGAGGAAGTAGTTGGGATGAAGGTGCAGAATAAGGTTAGAAAAGGGGTACTTAAATCTAGTGGGATGATTCAGGAAATACCAGAGGGTGAAGTAGTAGATTTTATTACCTGCTCTGAATGTGGAGCTAACCACGTTGCTGACTCTGAAGGGTACCTAGAACTATTAGGAAATCTCCATGTAGGGGGTGGAGGTGGTCTAATAGGTAATGGGGACTGGGAAAAACATGGAGCACCCATTGGCTACTACTGTGTAAAGAATAACTGCTTGTCAAATCGCATACGTAAGGATGAGGAAGACATACAGGACAGCATGGCTAGGGTGAGGTTATTTGAGGGAGAAATCTTAATAGTTGTGTGCCTAGTAGAAGTTCCTAGTGGGGAGAACGTGATACCTATGGTACCTCAAAGCAATTGGGACATAGTAGAGAAGAGACATGACGTGGTTGAGCTGGCTTTATTAGACAGTGATATGCGTAGGGACTTCAATAATACAAGAGTGTTAGTACCTCGTAATCTCATTAGGGAGTGGGTTAGAACATGCAAAATAAAGCGTAACAATAGCGAACGTCCTTGATTTCTGTTTCCAGTCGTGAGAAAATGGTCTTGTGAGAGGGAGAACTTCCTCCCTCTAGACCAGAGCTAAAAGGAGAGGGTATTAGTGAGTAAATTTATTGATGGGTTAAATCCAAGCCAAGAGCAGGCAGTATTAGCAATAGATGGTCGTATTCAAATAAATGCAGTAGCAGGTTCAGGTAAGACTCGTGTCCTAACACACCGTACAGCACACATGATTACTGACCTTAAAATCAAGCCTAAGAATATCATGTTAACAACATTTACTAAGAAGGCTAGTGAGGAGATGACAGAGCGTCTTAGTAAGTTAATCCCACAGATGAAGCTTATGCAGTTAACAATTGGTACTACACATTCTATTGGTTACCGTATTCTAAAGAAGGAATATGAGGCTTTAGGCAATCCCCTATTCCAAGCGTTTAAGAAGAAGGATGGAGTACTAATGGGTAACTCTCAAAAGTACTTTGCTGAGAGTATCATTAAAGCTATCATGATGGATAGAACTGTTGAGTTCAGTATTAAGGAAGAGCTAAGAGACATGCCAGTTCCAGGTCTACTAAAGGTAGTTGGTTTAACTAAGAATGAAGGTAAAGACTACCGAGACTTTGAAGAGGAGAATGCAGGTAAGGGTACTAGAATGGACTGCTATATTGAGTTCTTCAGACGCTATGAGCTTGCTAAGACTAGTCAGAATAAGATTGATGGGGACGACATGCTTTACCTTACATGGAAGCTATTTAAAGAGCATCCAGATATCCTTCAGAAATACCAAGCTATCTACAAATACATACTAGTGGATGAGGCACAAGATAGCAACTCATTACAATATGAACTAATGTCTATGCTTGCTTATCCAGAGAATAACTTATTTATCGTAGGTGACGATGACCAGTCTATGTACGGTTTCCGTGGTGCAAGACCAGAACAATTTATTGAGTTTAGTTCTTCATTCAGTGGAGTACAGTCTATTGCATTAGAGGATAACTATCGTAGTAACCCAGCAATTCTAGAGATTGCTAACAACCTTATCAAACATAACACTAAGCGTATCAAGAAGACGCTTAAAGCACATAAGAAGGATGATAGCGATTGCGTAGCTCTATCTGTATTCAAGGATGAGACAGAGGAAGCTAAACAAGTAGTAGAGGATATCAAGATTCAGATAGAGAAGAAGGGCAGAAACCACAAGGATATTGCAATACTTTACCGTACCAATGCTCAATCTCGTGCTATTGAAGATGAGTTAATCATGGCAGGTCTACCATACGTTATTCATGGAGGTATCTCTTTCTATGAACGTAAAGAGGTTAAAGACCTTGTATCTTACCTGCAACTAGCAGTCAACCCAGATAATAACCAGGCATTCAAGCGTGTATACAACGTTCCTAGCCGATACTTAGGTAAGGAGTTCTACAACAAGGTAAGTGCTTTTGATGGCTCACACTGGGAAGCTATTCTGTCTGGTAAGCTGAAGCTACAAAACTATCAGGTTAAAGGCTCTCTAGAGTTTGCAGGCATCATTAAAGACCTACAAGAGATGTTAGAAGAGGGTGCAACCCCTACAGACTTAGTTAATCATCTTCTAGATAACGTTGGATATAAGGACTATATCTTAGGTGAAGAAGAGGAAGAAGAGAGTAGCCGTATGGAGAACATTGCAACTCTTCAATATGTTCTAGACCGCTATGATGACCTTGGGGATTTCTTAGACTACATTGACTTAATGACTTCCCAAGCTAAACATAGTATTGATGGGGTTCAGTTAATGACTATCCATAAGAGTAAGGGTCTTGAGTTCCCTGTAGCATTCTGTGTGGGTGTGTCTGAAGGAGTGTTACCTCACTTTAGAGCAGTAGAAGCAGCAGAGGATGGTAAGCCTTTAGCTATTGAGGAAGAGCGTAGATTATTATATGTTGGCATTACAAGAGCCGAAAGTGAAGTATATGTATCTTGTCTACAAGGCTTCAATGGTAGACGTTGTAAGGTAAGTCGTTTTGCTAGAGAGCTGGGTATTGGTGCCTTTAATGCTAAGAAAGTAAGTGAGGAGTACCAGAGCCGAGTGTTAGACCCTATCCTTAAAGAACAGCAAGAGATTATGAGAGGTGCAGTGGGGGAGTAATCTCCCCTCTTGCTTCTTTAGAAGAGGGGTGTACAGTAATTAGATGTAGTAATTGTTATCACCCATATAGTACCTCACCAAAGTTTAGTGATACCCAGCCTGATGAGGTAGAGGATGGCTTGTGTCCTACTTGTGAGAAGCTAGAAACAGAATTAGGTGTAGTCTGGTAGAAAAGACAACCGAGAAAAAGGAGAGGTTCAGATGAACACAGTATACAATGAGACTATCAAGAAGGTTAGTGAGTTGCTAAAGGGGAGCAAAAAGACGGTGGTTCTGTCTGGTGCTGGACTTTCAACCGAATGCGGGCTACAAGATTTTAGAAGCTCTAGCGGTCTCTACAAAAACAGACGTATTCAAGAATTAGCTACTACTAGAGGGTTGTGGGATAGCACCTTTGAATTTACTGAGTACTATAGAGAGAGAATTGGTCAAGTGTTAAGTAATGAGCCTGATGAGTCTTATATGTGTATTAATGACTGGGCTGAGCAAGGGCTAATACATCACATTATTACCCAGAATGTTGATGGATATCATAGCCAGGTTAACACCGCTAAGATTCCTGTGCATATGTTGCATGGTGATTTAGCTAGTTGCTTCTGCTCTGCATGTAAAAAGAGTACTCCTAGTTCTTATTACCTGCATAACATCAGATGTCCTCATTGTGGTGGACTTCTTAGACCTAACATCGTTCTATTTAACGAGCAGTTATCCCAGAACACTTTAGCATTGTCCTTGTCTGCGGTGCAATCAGCAGACCTTACTATTGTAATGGGGTCTTCCCTACAAGTAACTCCAGCAGCCATTCTACCTGCCTACACTAAGAAGAATGGTGGAAGCCTAGTAATCATTAATAATGACGAGACACAGTTAGACCATATAGCTGATGTAGTTATAAACGCCCCTCTTGGGAGAACAATAGCGGAAATCAATAAGGAGCTAGGTACTTCAGCCTAGTTCCTTTTCATTTGTTTGACTTCTGGTGTGGTTTCCTTCAAAATGAACTCATCAAGTTGAGTTGGTTGGTTCACTCTACGGAGTAGCTAAGGATGGAGATTCCGTTCTTCGGGCAAACTAACTTCAAAAGATACCAAAGATAAAAGGAGCTGGTTATAATGGCAGTAAAACAACGTGTTATCACTAAACAAATGCAGGCAAATGTGGATGAATACTTAAAGGTGTATGAAGAATCTAAGAAGTTAGAGAAAGAGCTAAAGAGACTACGTGGTCTTATTGAAGATGAGATGATAGTACGTAGTGTGTATGCTGTTTCAGGTACTAATGGGGGTGGAGTAGAACTTAGAGAGGGTGAAAGAGTAGTGCAGAATGCCCTGTATACTACTTATGACCCTTCCCTATTAACTGCTATACCTGCCCACCTTGCTCGCAAGTGTAAGGAAATAGTAGTCAACAAGGATATGGTAGAGGGCTTTATCAAGGAGAAAAAGCTATCTAGAACGATGTGCGATGAGTTTAAAATGAAGCAACCAAGTACTACATTCAAGACAACAATATAATAGGAGGTAACTAATATGAATGAGGAGCAGTTAAAGAAATTGGTAGGGTTCTATGCAGACATAGAAGAGGGTGAGCGTGACCATGATGAAGCAGTAGAGCTTATCCTAAATACTCTGGGTGAGTTGTACCTGCAATACGGAAGAAGTTAATCTTATAGGAGGTGGGTGTCTATGGGTCTCTTTGGAGATTTATTTAGACGGTTGGGTGGGAAAGCTTATGAGCGAGATTTACGTAAGCAATATGATCCTCGTAGGCGTAAGTGGACAGAGCATGGGTACTGGAAGAACATCGGTACCCCTGTACATGATAACTGGGAATGGGTAGACCTTAAACCTGGAAAATATAAAGCCCCTAAGTGGCTTAACGTTATAGAGATGCCTGAGGGTCATTACCTTATAAAACTAACTGATGAGGCACTTCCTAATACAGAAGAGGTTGTCAAATGTGGATGTGTAAGGGATGTAGAAATTGGCGTAGAGCTATTGAAAAGTTATTATGAGTGTCTAGGTGATGTAATAGTTGACGTTAATACCGAGAAGAGAACAATTTAATCGTCCTCGTTTTATTAATCAAAGGAGAGTGTCCATATGACAAACGTGATTGAGTTTACAGCTAAGAGTAATCGTAAGGGTGTCACATCAGTTCCAGTGCAAGGTGACCTATTCGACCAGATGTTAGCTAAAGAGGTTGACCAAGTACTAAAGGCTACAGGTCTTCCAGATGAGCAGTCAGCAATGAAGTTCATTAGTGACTTCTATAGAAAGTATCCAGCATTAGTGGAGCTTGCTCGTAGCCAAGAGAACTTACTAAGGAGGTAATTGCTATGGCTGACCAAATGATTATGTATTATGCTAAGGCAAGGAACTCTGCTATGCAGGGTAGTAGTTCTTTGATAATGTGCATGGATTATGAGAAGGGTACCGTTACCTTCTCTCCTAAAGAGGGTACAGATGAGAATGGTTCAGATAAGTGGATGCATGATGACTTACCTGAAGAGTGTAAGTATTGTGGCAAAGAAGTAGATAATGCAGGTGGAGTTGCCTGCAACAGTTGTATAGATAAACGTAAGGATACGTTGGAGTAGGAGGAAATTATAATGGATAAGAATACTATGGGTGGATTAGCTAGAGCATTACGCAACTTACATTACTATGAGAAGTCAGGACGTAACCCTGTCCTGTCTCCTTTCTCACTAATTCGTAGACTATTCATCGGCTAATCCCCTAAAGGGGGTGAGACCTGTGGGGAAGCGTAAGGACACTTTACGAGCCTTTCAGCTAGAGGTAAGTGAAGCCATGAGGAAGAATAAGCATGGCTATAAGACTCTGCTGAAGCGAGTACAGAACAAAGTGTTTCGTAACATTGATAGGTCAGAGCATGAGAGTACGTTGGAGAGTTTAGTAGTCAAGAAGTGGAACAGTAGGGATGTATGACAACTGGGGATTGTACACAATATTTGGTTCTAACATCAAGGGATAGCACATAGACTAATATAAAAGGAGTGTGTCCAATGAAAGGGAAAAGAGAAGCTGTAGTAAAGTTGAATGTGATTAAGATGGATATTGATTACCAGTTACAAACTTTATTCGATGCTATGCAATCTAATGATGACCAAGCTAAACAACAAGCTAAGGCTAAACTCTATACCCTTCGCAACCAGTTGAATAACCACAAACTAATGGGGGTATAGTTATGAAGGGCGTCATCAAGTATATTCCGTGGGCAGTAAGGGTGGCATCGCTTCTAATGTTGTTTATATACTTGGGTAATGTTAAGGATATGATTGACATTTACAACACTAGAGTGGGGGATGCACAATCTGCTATGCAGGCTACCCAGTTGTCAGGCGAGTCCATAATGCAAATGATAAGACATGTAGCAGTAGTGGTAACTTTTGGTTTGTTGTGGATAGCACTTGAGATTAATGTGCTACGTAATCTAGAGAAGAAGTAGACTTTGTTACATGCTTGCCCCTTAGGGGGTGAGTATTATAGAGAGTCTAAGGCTCTAGTTCAAAAGGGGAGAGGATTAGATGAACAGTAAAGAAGACTTAATTGTGTGTATCCGTTCAGCAATGTTAGAAGGAGCAGAGTGGATGTCACTATTAGTAGTAATGCCAGAGCACCCAGCACCGCAACTTATTATTGACCCTAAGGAAAACTTTACTGCAAGACTTAACTTTCTACGCAATACATACAACGATGAGTTAGAACATGCACATAACCCAGCAGTGAGAATCGTAGGATTCTCTAGTGGATCTAGCGTAGCTAAGGTATCTAAGATTTACAAATTATATATGAAAAAACTACAAGAGGGAGAGAAATAATATGAAACTAATTATTGGTAAGGTAGCGTCAGGTAAGAGCCAGAAAGTAATCGAAATAGCTAAAAAGCATGCTAGTGAGGGTAAGGAAACATTAATTATAACAAGCCTAGCAACTGAACTAGGTAAGCGCTTTGGTGAAGCTAAACAGGAGTTAGGGGTTCATAAAAGTAACTTCATGGTATCATCCGTTAAGCCACAAGATTCAGATAATCCTGAGTTAGCAGTAGTGAAATGTCTAATTCCAGTATTTGGTGCTACTCCTTCTGTTATCATCGTACATGCTGAGACATTCTCTAGAGAGTTAGTATTGGCTATTATGAATCTAGAGCCAGTATTGAGAGCAGAGATTTATATGGTGGTACAAGCCAATAGTGAGTTTGCACCAGGAGTACAAGTAGTAGACGTGGAAGAGGTGATTAACTAATGGTAGTAGTAACTAATAAAGCATTTAACAGTCTACTAGCTAAGGTAAAGGGATGGGAGTTAGCCCATGCAGATGTAATAATGCATGGTGACATGAGCGGAGACTATGAGGAAATAGTATTATCCTTCAAAAATGAGCATGGGGATACCAAGGATGTTACATTTACTTCTAACTGGGATCATAGGAAGTCTGATAGAGATATCATAGACACCAAGGTGGATGTAGTAGTATCAGAGACAATTAACACAGCACTTATAAAATAAAGGGGGACAAGCTTTATGTCAGCTATAAGAGATGAGAAACTGAAGAGGGTATTAACGTTACGACACACTATGGAAGAGACTTCCAAGAACATGATAGATATGAATAGAGAATTAATGTCTCTAGAGAAGGAATTATTCATAGAGTGCGGGCATGATACAATGAATAGGAAGACTGAGTGGGTCATGGTGTCTGGTAATGATAACTACATGTCAGCCAAATACAAATGTACTGAGTGTGGGTATGAAGAATCTATGCTGAGAGGGGTGCCTAAGGATGTTAAAGGTCGATGATGAAATACTAAGCGATTTCCTAAGTAGCTGTAGTATCCACCACGCTAGATTCAAGAATGGTCAGGTAAGGGAATTATGCATAGAAAAGGTAGGGAAAGCCTTCGTACTCCGTATGGAGAATGGTAATACCACTTTCCTACGTCCTGAATTCCAGTTAATGAAGGTATCTAGAAGTTCTAGAAGTGGTGTTAGTAGGGACTATAGAGCAGCAGTATTCTTCCAAGAAGAGCTAGAGGGTCATATGAACAACTTTGGCTTTAAGGAAGATAAGATACTAGAATGGGTTCAGAAACTAATGGATAACCCACTAGAGAGGTTCTATAACTCTGACCATACATTCTACATAACTGGAATACCAGAGGAGGAACGCAAGTTTAAGGATTTTAATATGATGTGATAGGACTCCTACGGGAGTCCTTTTCTTTTTGTCCTCCGTCCCCTTCCCCTTTTTACAAAACTTTCTAATGAACTTCCCAATCATTCTCCTATTGGAAACTTCCCCCGAATCCGTTTGCATCTCCGAGAACTTCCCTATCAGACTTGATAAGGGTTTCTTCTGTTTGAAATTGTACCCATTAAGACATATATTTCTTTGTAGTTGGTAACATTAGGAGGTGCATGATGGAAGGACTAAAGAAAACAGTGGAAGCTACAGTAAACGGAGAAAGAGTCACAGGTGTCCTAGTTGCCAGTGAGAATGGCAAGTATGTAATACAGCTTGAAGATGGAAGTAAGGTAGTGTCTGATAATATCAAGGAGGTAGAATAGAATGGCTAACTTTTTCTATATTACTGTCGATACTGTTGGTCCAGCTAACCCTACAGCAAGCATAGAGAGTGGAGCACAATATACTACTAAACAACTTGTAAACGTTGCTATAGGAACAACTGATGCTAGTACGGTTGGATACCAAATGAAGGTTTGGGGAGATGTAGACAAGGCTTATGATTCTGATATTCAGGATACAGAGGTAGCATCTAACTGGATTTCTTATACACCTACAAAACAGATTAAGCTAACAGCAGGTGACGCAGATAAGACTGTCAATATTAAGATTCGAGATGATGTATTGAACGAATCAGCAGTAGCATCTGATAGTATCAAGCTTAGTGCAACGTTACCTAACGTTACGTCTGTTGCTTCTGATGTACGTGTGTCTAAGAAAGCTACTAAGGATGGTTACACGTTTACATTCTCTGCTGATAAGCCATTTGTTGAGTACGCAGTTAAGGTAGTAGCTAATGCATCATCAGCACAGAACACTGGTACTGTAATACCTACAACTAACGGTTCAGTTAATACGTCAGGTACAGCAGGTAACTATGACACATCTACAAACCCTATCAACGTTACTATCAAGACACTTGACTTGTTATTAGCTAGCACTGGGGATGGACAGAAGGGTATCAGAGTATTCGTTAAGGATGCTGCTGGGAACTGGAGTGCATAGTCATGAGTAACTTTTTCACTATAACCGTAGATACAACACCACCGACTATTGAAATCTTCCATCCAAGACAACCTATCTATGGAGCTAATACAGAGATTATAGTGAAAGCTAACGAGGAATTGTCTGAGTACCAAGATCTGTACATAGTTGACAGTCTTGGTACTCGTCATTCTCTTATAGGTACGTTAGACTATGACACTATTACTTACAGAACTAACTTCATCGGTATGGCTCTAGGTACTTGCAGAATCTATTGTACGGTAAAGGATGTTGTGGACAATATGTCAGAGGAATATGTATCAGTAATCAATCTTAGAACATCAGCATTAGCTAATAAACAAGACTTAGAAGTGGGTAACTTCTCACTAATCACAATGGAGATATGGGAGACACCAATTGCAGATATGGAAGTAGGTGTGATGCCTAAGGTCATCATAGAGGAAGGAGAGTGGTAGTATGTTACAGAAGAACCAAGGAGCTATGGTATATCAGACAGGTAATACTCAACGTTTCTGGTGTATCTTTAGAGACCACAATAACAAGATTATAGAACCTGATATGGTGAAGTTCCGTATCATGGATATAAAGACAGAGAAGGTAATAGAAGAGTTCGATGTACCTAAGACACAGAGAATAGATGGTGCATATTATTACGACTTTATATTACCAGAGAAGGCTCAAATGATCACATACGAATGGTATAGCGAAACAGGAGGGTATCCAAACTTAAAGCGTAAGCAGTTCGACACTAAGTTCTTAGGACGTTGGTGATTAGCATATGGGCATAATAACAGATGGGTTAATTGGATACTGGAATGCACAGAAGGATTGTACACCCACCTTATGGAAGAACATCGCTCCTGCTACAATAGGAACAATGGATGGGATTCCTACAGGTGGTGACCTAGTTGTCGAGGGGGATGGCGTGGTCAATATAGCACCAAAGTATATAACAGTCACAGGTGTCAACCTATCTAGTGGTCAATCTACTATGGAGATATGGATTAGTCCTAGGAGACCAGAGGATATCACTAAGATGACTGCTATTATGTTCGGTACTGGGTTTGAGATGCTAGCTATGGTGAAGCAAGGTACTACATTTAGTGCCTTAGCAGCTATTACCAGACCTGTTCAATATAATGGGGAGATACTTATTGAAGGTAAGACACAGTTAGTAGCAGTTAGTAGTGGTGGGGTAGTAGATGTATACATGAATGGTAACAAGATTACTACTCTATCTGGAGTAGGTAACTTTGTTAGAACCAGTTACAATTTGTATATCGGTGCTTCATTCCTTAGTGGAAGTGCTGGACAACAGTTCGATGGTAAGATACATCTAGCTAGGATGTATAACAAAGCACTCACTCCCACACAGGTAACGGAGAACTACAATGCTTCATCAGATATAGGACTCACTAACCCTGCACCACTAGTGACTATCACTAGCATAACAAGGACTACTGTTAGTAAGAAGCTAGGAGTAGACAAGGCTACTGTTACATTCAAGTTCGATAAGGATGTACAGAAGTATGAGTTTAGAGCTGGTGGTATGAGTCAGGGACAAGGTGTACTGTTAGCTAGTGGTACTAACAAGTCTGCTAACACACTCATTACAACAGACCTATACTATTCTGACCAACTATTAGAAGGCTTGAACAAGATAAATATCTATGGTCAAGATATGGCAGGCAACTGGACACCTTACGAATCCTAAGAGCAAGGATACTCTTCATAGAGCATTCTTGCTCTTTCTTTATGTATAGAAATGACAACCATACACAGATGTGTTTCGGTGTAAAAGTTATGGTGTCCAGAATCGTTTTATTTGGTATGACTTTGAACCATTTGAATTATGTATCGAAATGCCTATAGTTTATAACTGTAACCGTCAGTTAGGAAGCAGTTATTAAAAGTAAAGTTTAGTTCAGTACTCACTGACACACACTTTACTGTGATAGCAAGCATCCAGAACGGAGCTAGAAAACCTTAGTTTTACTAGGGTTTTCACAAATGGAGAGCTTGCTATCAAGCGTACATCTCCTTTATAGTTAGTACACGACTAAGAGAGTTCCTTTATATAAGGACTCTCTTTTTTGTATGCCTTTATATCGTTAGACTCATTACAATTCTCAATCTCCTATTTCTAAATCAATAAACTAAGGAGATGAATCCTATAGGATTTATGAGAATCATTTGAGTAACAACGATATTTAGGGCATGTGCCCCAAAGGGGTGCTTGGTTACAACGTAGCCAACACAACTGGCAACAGGGGCTACCGAGCATGCACACGGAGCATAGCGGAGGTGTCAGCGGAGCCATACGGATGCTTAGCGGAGTATGGAGGTATCCAGCGGAATACCTGTAGCGTACCCTAGTTGACACTTGGGACAGGATAGTGTGGGTGGGAAACTATGCACAAAAGCATAGGAAGAGTTACTGAGAGTAGCAGGATACTCACTCACAGACACATGAACATAGAAATAGGGGAGGATTTATAGGAACCCAGTTCTATTAAGGTATGGGAAGAGCAGTAGTATGAATGACTGGGGATACAGTACACAAACACCCGTTTGGGTGACCTGTACCGCCCCCTATAGGCGCACTATACCTAATTTTTCTACTTCAACTCACTTCTCTTATCTTACAAATTCCTACCTACACACAGCCAAGATATGGCATTGCACACCAATAAAACTACTAAAGGAGAGTGCCACATCCCTATGTCACAGGATAACTTTAGTATCAGTAAACCTCTGATAGGTACTGACTCATCATACGGAGCAGACAGAGATTATATAGATAAACAATTCAGTAGTATACAACAGGGCACTGCCCCTACGTGCATTGTATGCACGAATACGGCAGGTTATAAATTAATACCCAAACACTCACACAACAATACAGCGGAGATACAGGATAGAGGATATGTGTGTGAACACTGTCTTAAGCAACAGTATTTTAAACCAGAAGAGTATGGTATAAGACCAATACCTACACCCAACAACATTGGAGGTAGTCTACTATGACGAATAGAAAGAAGCTAACTATTGAAGAGCTATCCACAGAAATGCTAGAGACTAGACACCATAAGCTAGAGCGACTAGTTAAGTGGGAACATGGGGAAGAGGTTAATGAGATGCTGCTTACAGGGGTATCTCCTCATAAGGTATCCGACTGGTGTAAGGAACGTGGCTTCAACATATCTCACCCAAAGCTATATGAATATAAAGAGATGCTACAGGAAGCTATCACAAAACAGATTACAGTCGAGCGTATGCTCGGTATAGGGATGCCAAAGCGTAAACCCATAGTACTTAATACCATAGCACTGCAAAACACCAAGCACATGGTTAAGAGTGAGCTAGAAGTACTAGACGGTATCATACAGATCGGTATGAACAGTTTATATACTTCTCCCACAGTTAAACTACAAGATGCTATGAAGGCTATAGAGCTAAAGCATAAATTAACTGGTGGTAATCATGGGGCACTCACTAGCTACGGTCTAGACCAGCTGAGAGCAGTAGAGCAAGCTAAGTTCCAGGCTATTATAGAAGTGGTTATGAAATACTTACCAGAGGATAAACACTCTGAACTAGAGCAGGCAATACTAGATGCAGAGCGTAGCTACTATGAGAACTATGCACCAGAACTGCTAGAGGAATATGAGAAGACTGTAGATGAACAGTATGGAGATGACAAGGATACAATAGTAGTATCAGATAGCCAATTCTAAGGAGGTACTCACAGATGACTAATGAAGAGTATATGAACTATGAAGGTAATGATAAAGATGACGAAATGGTACAGCTAAAACAGGGAGATAAGGTAGTAGCTACTGTACGTAGAGGCGACATATTCCCTAAGATAGACAGACCTCAACCACTAGGTAAGAAGATGGATATGGATCTATATAAGTAGTATGACTAGAGTATGGTACAAGAATGACAAGCCATACTCTATTTTTATTTCTGTTAGTATATTAAGGAGGGATAACGATGAGTGCAGTTAATGATATACAGAAGTCTATTAACCAGATTGGTATGGAAGGTGTAGTAAGGTATCTACCAAAGGGTATGAAACTCCACCCATGTGACCTACATGGTATGTTCCTATCCCACTATAAGGCAGAGAATCCTGTATGTCCTCTGTGTGTACAGACTGGTACAGGGGAAGGTACTACTGCTACAGAGGTAGAACATTATATTGACCTTAGAGACATGGTAGCCCCACCTCATAACCCCCACGAGTAGGGTTTCTATGAGGGTTAGGTAGAAAATCGTTTCCAATAAGGGAAAAGAACTAGGGAAGAGATAGCGAAACCGCATCTCTTCCTTTTTTATTTTTTCTTTGTGTCCTAGGTAGGTTACATTGGTAGCACATCAAAAGCTTATAGGGACAGCAAGTAGAGTAGGCTAGAGTAACAAAACGTCCTTGACTTCCTCACCTCACCATGCAATAATTGGTTCAAGCGAGCGGGGCACTCCTCACAGAGGAGTCCCACTCAACAAATATTCGAGAATAAAGGAGACGATAATTATGGCATATCTAGTAAACGGTGAGGAAACAGTAGCAACAGTTAAGGAAGTAGGAGCAATCTTAGGAGTAAAAGTTACTAAGAAAGGTATCTTAGCTGGTGAGTACGAAGGCGTAGAGGTTATCGAGGATGTAGTAGAAGAAGCAGGTAACGACACTCTAGTAGAAGCAGCAGTAGAAGAAGGTAAGATAGAAGTAGTAATGGTAGGAGACGCTCCAGAGAGCGGTAAGCTAGAAGTAGTAGAGGAAGAGCAGGAGGAATTAGCTCTAGAAGAGGAGCCTATTGAAGAGCCTGTAGAGGAAGAGGTACATACTGAAGAGGAAGTACCTGCTCCTGTAGAAGAAGAGCCTAAAGAAGAGGTAGCTGACTGGAGAGCTATGGCTAAGAAACTAAAACAGCCAGAGCCTAAGGCTAAAGCTCCTAAGGTTAAGGAAGACCTAGCAGGTCAGGAGATTGAGTACCCTGAAGTAGGACACTTCGAATCTATCGACGATATTAAGAAGTTCTACAAACGCCTATCTATGGAGCAGATTAGTGAGTGGGCTGAGATAGAGGGCTTAGAGTGGAAGCCTAATGATAACCCTGGTATCAATCGTATGAGAGCATGCATGGCTATCAGTAACCACCACTTCCCTAAGAAGACTAGTGGTAAGAAGAAAGCTAAATATGGTCACCTATCTACAGAGGACTTACTAGCAATGGCTATTGAGAATGATGTAGAGGTAAGAGAGCCTAAAGGGGATAACGAAAATATCCTACGCATGTACACTATCATGGCTTTACGTGAAGCAGGACTATTAGCATAGGTGTTGCTAGCATAGCCCCTACGGGGGCTATAGCACTGGAACATTGTATGTTACCTAGATAAAAGGAGTGGTTAATATGTATAGCCAAGATTACTGTATACTATTCACTGATGGTGATAGTGTGATTGTAGATAAAGAGGGTAGACTAGTAGATAGTGATGACCCTAAGTGCCCTAATACTTTCGATGGGGTGTGGAATAAGGTTACCAAGACTGCTACAGGCTGGAGCACTGTTAAGGAGCAGGTAGACCAAGGCTTAGACTTTGGTACTGGAGTTTATGCAGCTGAGATAGATAATCAGACTACAGGTACTATCAAACATATCATAAAGTGGGGTGCGTAATATGACTAAGGTACTTGTTAATAACACACTTATACCTGCTGAGGTAATGGAAGAAATAGCCCTAAGGCTAACTATACAGGAAGCAGAGTGGCATAATATAGAGGGTGATATGTACCTAGCACCTGCTTCAATATCAGATGAGCATGCTACTACTATGTGGGCACATGCTGATCATATGAATGAGATACCTGCCTTAGATGACCTACCACTCACTCATGAGCAGGATATTATCACACACGGTATCACAGTGTCAGTATCTAGAGAACGTTATATAGACGTTACATTCTACCATGTACTGGTGGTGAGTAACTAATGCCTCTTAATATAGAGTACTCACAAGATGAAATAGAGGGACATAAGACCTATGAGTCTATGTCAGCTATGAGACGGTTTATGAGACGTATGGCACTCACTGATTACGCATTAGCTAGGTATACAGGGAGTAACCCTTATGATAAGAGTGCCTACACTGTTCTACAGCGTGGTAATGGCTATAAGCATAGCAGTGAATATTAATACTAAGGGAGCGGATATAGATGGCTAAAAAAGAGATGTATACTAGAGAAGAAGTAATGCGTTGGGTATTAGACTTTGTATGGGAGCGTATAGCAGAGGTTAAGCGTGAAGAGGGTAGCTGCCCCATACCCCTAGAGGAACTTAACAATATTGTAGATGAGTTTAATGTACAGGGTATGCTAACTAAGGATAGTGCTAAACTCCTACAACAGTGCCTAGAGCACTACCATACGGCATGGGTAGAGTTCTACCTAACTCACTATAAAGGCTTAGGTCTAATGACTCGTACCCATGATAGCCTATCCTATTACTATGAAGCATGGTACTACTTCTGTAGACCTGGTACCTATAACCTAGACTAATACCGCCCCTAATAGGGGCTATTTTTATGCCTAGACGTCTCTATGGAGGGTAGGTAGAAAATCGCTTCAAATAAAACACTCCCACGCTATAGGGTCAGCCCGTAACTAGGCTACCAGTAGGCAACGTCCTTGAGATTTTCTCCCCTCCGTGCGATAATTTTGTTACGGGGGCGGGGAACACCAGCAACCGACTACAACCACATAGGAGGAATATATTATGATTAATACTACACAACCGAATAAAACTGGAGTAACGTATACGCTTACAGGTACTGTATCTGTAGGGCACCGTATGAATATCCACCCTAGTGAAGCGTATCAAGGTATCGAGTCTGGTGCTATCCGAGTGCTAGAAGCAGGTAAGGTAGGAGAGCTAACTACAGAGTCCACAGAGTTAGCGTATAACCACTATGGTATGCTACAGGAACTGCTACTAGATATTGAACCAGTAGAGAACTATACATTCGTAGTATACAAATATGATAACGGTGAGGTACAGGTGCTAGAGCTAGAGGAGTTCCTAGACCACACTACAACATACTAATATGCTAGTGCTTGCCCTACGGGGCAGGTACTATGGAGCTTAGTATGAGCTACCTAGATAAAAGGAGTGGTACAAATGGGTATTAAGATAAATGCTATTACAGTACAGGTAGAGAGAACTATTGAGGTAGGACGTAGCTATTACATACACCCTAGTGAGGAGTATCTAGGAATAGAGAACGGTCTAGTTAAGGTGTCAGCTATTATCCCTACAGAAGAAGTACCTAGCTGTGTAGACCTAGATGTGTATCGTGAGTTCGAGGAAGACCCTAGCGTAGTGGATACATGGCAGTGGGTAGTATATGCATATGATAGCTATGAGGAGGGTGCACTAGACTACTTCCCAGTACATGAGTTTGCACATCATATTAGCCAATGGTAGGTTGCTAGTATCTGCTCTAAGGAGCAGGTATTATGGAGCTAACCATAGCTACCTAGATAAAAGGAGTGGTATATATGTTAAGTAAGAAAATGACACCAGTAGCCTACCTATATAGTGAGCGTGCTACAGCTACAGAGGTAGCAGAGTTTGTAAAGCGTGCTATAGGTGCAGGTCTAACTAAGTTTGTAGAGGATGGGGAACGCTTTAACCTATTAGCCCTACCTGAAGAGTATCCAGACGACTGGGTAGAAGACCTTATAAACGTAGTGATACCTACAGGAGCTATGCTACAAGAGGATGTATGGCAGGGTAAGGATATCTCTGGTAAGCGCCTATATGAAGAGTATAGTGTGTGGGAGGTTAATAAGGTAGAGCGTATGGGAGAGGATAATAGAGCTATCATACGTAAGCAGAATGATAAGGATATCTACCTATTGTTTATAGATAACCCTTATGTGAGAAATCCTAGATAGCCTAGCAGTAGGGAACGTCCTTGGGATTTTCCCTGCTCCGTGGTATAATTTCTTCAAGGAGCAGGGGTGCTTCTACTAGAGATTAGGAGGAGATAGTAATGATAATTATGTACGGTTCAGACACAATGCCTATGGGCTTAATAGATGAGGCAGTATACAGTACCAACCAAGACCACCACGGTATTAAGGAGGAGCCTATACGTATACAGTATGACAGAGAGTACTACGTATTCAATATTAATAACCTACCTGAGGATGATATGCTAGCTACAGTGCACTACCTACACCATTATGCTAAGGGTCTAGACCATAGCGCAGAAGGTAACATAGCTGGTAACTCTATGTCAGGTTGTGTAAATAGGAAGCACGTAGACGAAGGTATAGAGTGCTGTAGTGGGCTACAAGATTGTATCTGTATAGATACAGGGGAGTATGACGTTACTCTAGCTAATGGAGTAGAGGTACACGTATACTACTTCAGCGAGTACTAAGCTAGGGGCTATGCCCCTAGTACTTACATATAAGGGAGAGGTTAATATGCACGAATTAGGTAACGCAGATGCACACATCACTATAGAGGTAAGCCCAGGTAGTCTGTGGAATATGCACCCTACCTTTGCTTATGGGTTACATGTACTAGAAGAAGGTGAGGTATTTGTACAGGGTATCTCTAGATACAGAGAGGTACCGGAGCAGTTCCAACAACTATTCACTGATATAGCATTCACTAACGAAAGAGATAGTGTATGGATTCGCTATAACTATACTGATAGTCCACAGTTCACCTACTACCTGCCTACTAAGGCATTCATAGGGTGCACTACTCACAAATAGGGATTGCTAGGTAGCCTTGTACGCAGGGCTACTCATGGAATACCTATACTCACAGATAAAAGGAGAGAGTTAATATGATAGACTTATATAATGCCCCTAGCCCAGAGGTACTAGAATGGCTACGAGGAGAGGTTCGTAGTAACCTTAGTGCTATTAGTGCATACCGGATAAAGAAGGGTAACCCACCTATACATTGGGATGATGAGGATATTGAATGCCTAGTACAAAACTTCCTAACTGGGGTTAATGAACAGATTACTATTGATATAGCTAGTAGATTCGAGATAGAGGAGGACTTACTATAATGAATACTATTACAGATGAAATGGCTGTGGCATGGCTAAGACAGAAGGTAAGGGAAGAGATACAGAATAGTAAGGAGCAGGGTATAGACGTACCTGAGGTTAACGAGGATGATATACAACTTATAGCTAGTAGGCTACATGAGAACTTACTAGGGGCAGATGTATTCAATATGATACGAGATGTACTAGACCTAGATGTAGAACCAGCAGGCTTCTAGTACCCATATACACCCTATATACACAAACGTATATAGGGTTTTCTTATGCTCGTTTCTATGAGGAGTACCTACAAACTCACTTCCTATAAAGCAATTCGGTTCGCTCATCAGAAACTCTTCCCACCATTCAATCCCCCCACCAACCTTTCGCCTATTTAACATTCTACCACTCACTTACTCGAATTTCTCCTGCTTCAATCTTTGAACCCTTTCACCTTTGAGAGAAATCGACTTACAGAGTTGCTATACAACTCACATAGGAGCAGAAAAGGACATAGAAAAACCCTAGTACACACAGTACTAGGGTTACACACTCACTCAAACATATATCTAGGGAAGCCACGCTCACGCAGGTACTTACTCCAGTAGGCTACACCATTTAAATCACCTACACCGAAGCCCTCTACGTCCTCGTCTATATTCACACCCATAGGCTGAATCTCAGTAGCACTACCGTTCTCATTAGACCAGTATACTACTCGCCAATACCTAGCGTTGTGTATACTAGGCTCTACCTCACGCAGGTGCTCACGTACCCACTCCATATCAGACTCACTCATAGGTATTAACTCACTAACTACATCATACATACTTACCACTCCTTTAGTCTAGGTAACCAATAGGTTCCATGATACCCCCTCCGTAGAGGGAGTACTAGCAACTTACTGAATCTTACCAGCTGCACGTAGTGCCATAATAGTACGCATTCTCATAATCTGCTCACTATCTGTATATTCTACAGCTATATCATTATCTAGGCAGAGTGTCATAAGTGCCTCCATAGTATAGTCTGCATATTTAGCTTTCTTCTTAGTACTAGGCTCTTTAGGGAAGTGGAAGTATAGGATAGCCATACATACTCTCATTCTATGGATCTGTTCGTTATCGTTAGGCTTATACTCCAATCCTTCTACACTACACCAGTCCTCCAGAACCTCGATAGGTAACTGCTTATAGAACTTCTGTAACCATTTCTTATCCTCGAATATACCTACCTCAGGATACCCATTATTCGCAGTAATCCATTCCATAGCGTCTACTTTACCGTTGATATTCTCTTTTTTACTCATATCATATTCCTCCTAAGCCTCGGTGGGCTGGTCTAGTAGGAGTCGGTGTGACCCGCTCCCCTTGAATAAATTATATCACGGGTGGGTGGAATACTCAAGGACGTTTACTCATATAGGATGGACGGTAGCGCTAGCCCTGTTGGGCTTTCTATGGGGGTTACCTAGAAATTCCTTTCAAATAAAGCAATTGAAGTTCGCTTATCAGATACTCTTTCAACCACCAAAGTCACCCAACAACAACCCTTCGCTCATATATCTTTTATACTCAAATTTCTCTCTTCTCTCTCTTTCATATACAAATGGTTCTGACTGATTTTGAAGCAGAAAACTGACACAGAACAACACACCAAACACGATTTTTGAGCTACTATTTTCCTACCCAAATTTCTCGTTCAAACCGTTTTGAACCCGAAAGCCTTTGCGCTCACAAAAGCCCCAAAACGGGCTAAAAGATGCCCTACACCCACAAACGCACAAAAATAGACACCTACTTACTGTAGGTGTCTTGATATGCTTCTAATTGCTTTTCTACTCCTGGATACGTCCATGTGCATGCAGTATACACTAGGTTACAAGCTAGGTAAAGGAGCGTACACGCTCCTGTTACCACTAGTACACGCTTAATCGTTCTTGCGGTCTTCAATACACTCACCTCCATTACACTCGTCACAGATGTCCATAGGAGCATCATAGGCAGGGTCATTAGGGTACATCTGAGTGAAAGGTTTATCACAGATATCGCAGGTAGTAGTGCCTGGGAAGTACTCAGTCATAATAGACCACCTCCCACAGTCACGATACCTTTACGAGCGTACTGCATCAGGTACTCCATGTTGTTTCTAGCACTCAGCTCACTCACTACTCCAGTACTCATAAACGGTACTATGCTACCCACCAACGAGTCATTCACAGCCACGATAGATACACAGAACTCATCCTCACGGATATGGTCAAAGATAATTACCCAGATACTCTCAGTGCCATCGTACTCACGAGCGTCACTGCCCACCATACGGATATAGTGCATCTCACTAGGTGAGTTTTCCTCTAGTACAATCCACTCAGGGATATACGTTTTAGTCTTCATACTAACCACTCCTTTTAACTAGGTAGCTTACAAGCTCCATGGGATACCCCCCGTAGGGGGTAGCCTAGCAACCATTAAGCTTTCTCGATATGACCTGCTGCACGTAGAGCCATGATAGTTCTCATACGCATGATTTGTTCGCTCTCAGTGTACTCTACTGCTACATCGTTGTCTAAGCACATCTGCATAAGCTGTTCCATAGTGTAGTCTGCGTACTTAGCTTTCTTCTTAGCTGTTGGTGCCTTAGGGAAGTGTTTGTATAGGATAGCCATACACATTCTCATTCTGTTGATAGCCTCGCTATCCTCACAAGGTTTGAACTCTAATCCTTCTACTTCAATCCATTCTAGTAGTGCTACGTCATCCAGTTGTTTGTAGAATTTTTGTAGGTCTTTTTTCTCCTCAAAGTGTCCTACCTCTGGGAAGCCTTTTTCCTCTACGAATTTCACTGCGTCTACCTTTTTAGTTTTAGCCATATTAATCAATCTCCTTTTATCTTATGATTTTGTTGGTGGTGGGTGCTACCCTCTCTGGTGTAGTGCCCTCCTCCTCTTGAACTTATTTTACCACGAGTGGGGCTGAAAGTCAAGGACGTTTCGGTAGGTAGAGTGGGGCTATACGCCTAGCCCTAGGCGTTTCTATGGGGGTTAGGTAGAAACTTGCTTCATATAAAGAAGAGCGAGGTATCGCCTCACCACCAGTTCCCCCACCACAACCCTTATCGCTAATATAAATATATAATAATGTTCTAATATTCTCTTTTCACTATATAAATCCCTTTTAACATACTAATAATACGATATACGCATATTACACACTTAATATATACACAAAACACAATATACTAAAACACATACTCTTAATATAAGAATAATACGATATATACGGACTATATCACAATAACACGATATCCTTGGAGCAGCATACTCTTAATATACGAATAATACGATATACACGGGCTATTAATATCGAGCATTTGCGTGGCGCAGGACAGGGCTTATGCACTACCTGATACAGCAGAGGCAGCACTAGGACGCCTAGCGTCCCCTGAAGCCTTGGGGCAGTCTTAGATAGTAATCGACGTTCGTTATCACTAACTCTCTTCACCACCAATTACCCCACCACCAACCTTTCGTTACTAAAAAGATATTATAAACTCTGCTCTCTTATAGATTTCATCTGTTAGGTATGTTCATCTTCCTTCCTCTTTTTCTTTTTGTGTCTTCAACTCCTACAAATATCAACTGTACACATTTTGTTACTGTATGTTTTCTCTCTTCTCCGTCTATGGTCTCGTTCTGACTGTACGTGGTAGATGCCTCCGCACTTAAATTTTTTATTAAAGCTTAAAGATATAAATACTTAAAAGAGTCTTTAAATATACTCTTTTTTAAATTAAAAAATAAATACTTAAAAGCTTTAAATTACGTACGAAGTACGTAAAGAAAAAAGCTAGCGAGCCATAGGAAACCCTCACCTGCAAGAGACAGATTATAGGACGATGGGGTCATCCTCTACCAGTTTCGTAGGAAGGAGAAGATTTGGGACTTCTTCCCTTCTTTTAGTGCAAAGGGAGGTTGTGAGCATGGGAGTGTTCAGTAATGAATTAGTACAGAAATTAAGAAACAAATACTTAGAAATCTGTAGCCATAAGGAGTTGTTGAAAGAGATAAGTGGTGTATCAGAATTCAAAGAGTCTGAGAAAGCTATTAGATGGGAGCTAACTAAAGCCAAGGAAGATATGGGTGTCTTGATGGATAAGGCTTTGAAGACTATGAAGTTAGCTAGTAATGTAGAAAGACTGTGGGATGACTGGGTTGTAATACGTCATGTTAGACCTGGTGGTGAGACTGCTTTAGAGCTAAAGTGTCTGATACCTTCAGAAATTCCAAGACTTCGTAGAGATGGTAGGAATGATAGAGAGCTAACTAGAGCTGAGTTAGACCTATTATTACCAGCAATGGAGCATACCTATAGTAAGCATATGTGGCAAGATGAGGTAAAGCTTGAAGTTAGTAAACTATATCCGATCTATGCTATAGAGAAGCCTAAAGCTGAAATGGTAGACCAAGTGGTGATTAATCCTTTACCTAAGCTGGTAGTAGAAGACAACCAAGGAGAGCCAGTATTAGAGATAGTAGAGCCTAAGGATAACAGTGTATCAGTGCATGCTGGTGGTAGGTTCGTACAACGTCAGTTGTTGCTACATGTTAACTCTTTAGATAAGGCTCAAAAGCACTTCCTACGTAACATAGCTGAAATCAAGCCAAAGATTCTAGAAGGCTTCCATAGTCCTGATACAGAGCTACTGTTCGAGGATGAGGAAGGTATAGCGTACTACTTCGATAAGGATAACTTCGTATACCTTTGGGGTAAGACTGATGGTAGAATCATTACCTACTATGAAGAGGACTTTGGCTTTGCAAAGCATATCAACCGTAGCATCGTAATGCAACAGGTAGAAGAGTTGAAGAACGCTTATGAGTACTTCTGCCAGCTTCAAGTAGAGAATGCCAAAGCACATGAGGAATCTAAAGAGTCCTTAGCCTTGCTAGAGGATGAGGAAGCGTTGCTACTAGCTAAACTAGAAGCTTTAAGAGCACATAAGACAGAGATTACTGCATCTCTTGAGCTATCAGACAAGACTCTTGCTAGTCATAAGAAGGAGTATGAAGCTGAACGTAATAAGCTATTCCGTAAATCTAAAACGAACTAGGAGGAGATAGGATGAAAGGATTTCAAGGATATCCCATAGAGACTTGTAAGGAATGTAGACATGAAAAGGTGTGCAAGTTCATAAATATATTCCATGATATGAAGAGTAATGGTGTACCAGTGGACTATGATGACCCATCCTTATGTACTGCATTCGAACCAGACATAGGGAGTGATGCTGGGGTTGATAGCTTCATTAGTGGGTTGTTGAAGTCCAGCCCTAATGTACAGTTCATGACTATGGATCAGTATACTAAGGAAGCTAATGATAAGATAATTCGTAACCATCTTAGTAAGACTGACCCAGATGCTGCTATCAAACAGATGAATGAACAAATACTAAGCGCTATACGTGATTATCAGGTAAAGGAAGGCGTAGACCCTGATATGATTAAGTTCAACCCAGAGACCCTAACGATGGTAGGGCTTGAGCCAACAGGCATTTACTCCGTACCAGGCTTTGGTGACATAGACGTTGAGTATGAGGATGATATGGAACTAGGCATGTTCTGGTTAGGTCATACTGCTGATGATGAGGAAGACGATATGCCAGAGGAAGAATAATAGAATAGCTGGTAGAACAGGCGTGTATCATTGATACACGTCTTTTTTGTATTTTTTCAAAGAAAGGAGGGATACCATGAAACGTCCAACACTGGTATCAAGTTTATCTGCTTCATTCCGAAAAGCTACTCTACCTGAGAGTGTAGATGAAGCCAAGCAAGAGCATAGAGCAACTGTCAGGAACTTAATAGACAGTTACTTTGATGACCTAGCACAGGGCAAGGTAGAGGGCATTAGGAATGCTAAAGAGTTAGCGGAGATTATTAAGCTAGACTTACTTCTTATGGGTGATGTGACTGAGCGTACTGAACAGCTTAGTGAACTGGATGAAGTTAAGATTAATAAAGTGGCTGAGCTTATCGACCTTGATGACCCTAACATTAGCAAGTTGCTTGCGGATATGACTAAGGAGTTGAACAAGGCTAACGATGATGCTGATATGTCGGTGGCTAAGAAGGGGGTGTAGACCCCCTTTATCTATTAAGGAGGGAGAAAGATGCAAATATCCAAAGCACAACTGCAAGAGATGCTAATAAACAAGACACCATCTCTATATGCGTTGAGACATAGATTCATCAAGGGAAACCCCCTTACATTCCATAGTACGAAGAATGCAATCAAACATAGACCTTGGCAAATAGACATCCTTAATGACCAGCACCCTGATAAGGTAGTACGTAAGTCACGTCAGTTAGGTCTGTCAGAGATGGCTATCACAGAGTTTACATGGTTCTTGGACACTCATCCAAATACTAAAGCCATGTATACGTTCCCACGTAAAGAGCAAATGGAGGATTTTAGTAACACTCGTATAACTCCTATCTTTACTGAGTCAGCATACTTGAACAGTCGTCTTGACCCTAAGATGAACAACGTTCGTCTTAAAAAGCTTACTAATCAATCAGTGTTGTTCCTACGTTCAGCGTGGGGTAGTGCACTGGGTGAGGGTACCGATATTGATATGCTAGGACTGGATGAGTATGACCGTATGAAAGATGGAGTGGAGCTAGCCTTCCGTGAGTCTATGAAGTCATCTGCATATGGTCTAATGAGACGTTGGAGTACTCCTACTATACCTGGTCGTGGAGTGGATTTACTATTCCAGAAGAGTGACCAACGCTTCTACCATCACAAGTGTGAGAAGTGTAACCATTGGCAATTCCTTACTGTTGAGGATAACATCCTACAGGTCAAGGATGATGGTATTGATATAGTTAGGGAGCAAATACAGAACGGAACGTTCATGTTCATCTGTAGCAAGTGTAAGCAAGAGCTTAACCGTTGGCACCAAGGTGAGTACGTAGCAAAGCACCCAGATGTGCATGAGATACGTGGCTATCACATCAGTCAGCTAGACGCTGTATGGATTAATGCTGATGAGATAATGCGTAACCAATTCCAGTATAAGATTAAGCAATTGTTCTATAACTACGTTATTGGTATACCTTATGCATCTGAAGGCTTGCTTATCACTGACCAAGACATACTTGCGTGTAAGAAGTATGAAGAGCCAATAGGTTACAGGGATTATTCAAAGTATCAGAAGATTGTAGCTGGAGTAGACTGGGGTTACTTCAACTGGATGGTAGTGTTAGGTCTTACTCATGACAACCGTGTAGACCTGCTAGACCTGCATTGGGTAGCTGACAACCCTAACAAGCCATTAGAGAGCGTTAACATCTTCACAGCTCTATTGAAGCCATTTGACCCTGATGTGATTGTTGCCGATAATGGTTTTGGGGCTGACCGAAACAGTTACTTGATGCAACAGTTCCCAGGTAGAGTATATGCATGTGACTGGGATACACCTAGAACATCAATACCTCTTGTGGATGCATGGAATGACAAAGGTAGACGTGTAAGGGTTGACAAGACTACTAAGATGAAGCGTACTCTATACAACCTGAAAGCAAGAGCAATAGGGATGTTTGGTCAGTGTGAGAAGCTGGATATGTTAACCAAGCACTTAAAGAACGTGAGAACCATAATGGAAGAGGAAGATGGAGAAGTGTATGAAAGGGTAACACGTGTAGGGGATGACCACTTAGCCTGTTCATTAACATATGCGTATATAGCTCTTGACAGGATACTTGCGTTGCATGAGCCTAGCACTAACCTTGATTATGACTTCATGCCTTCTGGTGGTGGAACATTTGGATACGATAGGATGTGAGGATATGGAACTGTATATAAACATAAGCAAGGGAATGCACACACTCAACACTGGTAAGCTGACACGTAAGCGTGTAATGGTTAAAGGGAAGGACGGTAAGACGTTCTTCCGTATGCAATGGGTGAATCCATGGGATGCCAGTACTGGTCATGGTATGAGGGCAATCCATAATGAAGACCACTTGAAAGAGGCAATGAGACATGGTATCAACGAACATCCACAGTATAAGCAAGCGCTAGCTGCACAAGGGATTCATAGTGAGAGAGCACTGAAGAACAAGCTACACACTAAGAGTCCTGTGTATCTACCTGAGACCAAGGAGTCAGCTATGGGTGGACAGTTCACAGATAACCACATCAGGCATGGTGCTAACAAGTACTTAGCTATTCATGATGGTGACTTCTTCCAGCATACTGCTATGATTAATGATGCTGGTCATACAAAGTTAGAAGCTGAGCGTATGGGTGAGTTAAGTGAGCAACTACCTCACTCATTCCTACAGACTCTTGATGAAGGCTCTACAATGGACATTGGTTGGGCTACTATGGGCATGAATGGTGCTGATATGGAGAGAGCCAAGGAGCTAACCAAGATGACATATGGTGAGGATAGTCCACAGTATAATGCTGTCAAGGCTATGGAGCCAGACCCTGATAAGCAAGAGCCAGAACAACCTAAGGAAGAGCCAAAGCTAGTGGTTGAGGATAAGCCTAAGGCTGATGAGAAGCCTGCATATGGCACACCAGAGGACTATGACCCTAGCCTAGAGTCACACGATGACAAGATTAATAACATGGCTAAGTGGCGTAGGGAAGCCACTGAGAAAGAGATGCAAGGGAAGAACAAAAAGGAAGCAATCACTCAAAGTATAGACTTTGATGAGTTGGAGAACATGGATGAGGATACAGTAGCTGACCTGCTAGGAGACCAAGACAAGTATGATGAGCTACATGAACAACATGAGAGAGCAATGAAGCATATGCTTAACAGCCCATTGGATGCTGCTAAGGCTTCAGCTAAGGATATATTTGGTGAACTGTCACCTAGTGCTATAGAGCATGTGTTTAGCTCACCTGAAGGCAAGTACACTGCCCATATAGCTCTCATCCATCCTGATGTGTTTGACTTAGGCATGGGTAAATATGATATCAACTGGTCTATGGCTATCAAGCTTAAATCAAAGGATGGATTCCATGCTGGTATTATCAACCGTACAATTGGTCGTGACCACGATGGCTCCCTAGTAGTGCATAACGATGCATTAGAGATAGATGAGGACTATCAGAATATAGGCATTGCAAGCAATGTGTATAACAGAAGTGAACAGATGTGGAAGCACATGGCAAAGGGCAACAAGGTTAAGATAAGCATAAATGCTAACATCACAGTAGGCTGTTATGCATGGGCTGACAAGAGCAAGGGCTTTGACTTTGCTGACAGTTATGAGCTAAAGACTGCTAAGTCAGAGCTTAGGGAGTTCATAGATAAGAACGGTTGGGATGAAGAGGAAGTCATGAACGCCTGTGGGTATGACAGTGTTGATGACCTAGAGCATGCTTGGGAGTTCGCTGAACTAGATGATGGCTACAGGTATGACCTGACAGCACATGACTTTGAGGATATCAAAGGTGATGCTCACTTGGGTAAGGCATTCATGCTTACTAGTAAGTCATCATGGGAAGCTGAGAAGCATATCAACACTGATGGTGAAGCATACCAAGAGCAACTACGTGACAGTAAGGTTGACAGCTACCTAGCTGACACAGGGCAAGAGGACTTAGACTATGAAGACCTAGAGGACTTAGATGACTTAGATGATATCAGTGATGAAGAACTAGAGCAATATTCAAGACTAATGGACAAGGAGAAGATATAGATGAGTGATAAGCTGAGACAGTTCAAGAGTGTTAAGCCTGTGCATAAGCGTGAGGGCACAGAGGGATTAATCAAGACTAAGGATGGCAAGACAATAAGGGATGACAGCTGGCTACACACAAGTACAGGAGTGAAGCGAGTGAACCCAGAGGTACGGGGTGGGTAGGCACCACCCCCTATCTCTAACCCCCACCCCCTAAAGTTTTCTTTTTTCGCCTACGTAAGGAATCATGTTTCCTTTGGAGTCTCACACACGCCCCAACCCACTACCACAACGCACCACTCCCCACTTTTCTAACCCATCATCACCCCCTACCTCCCCCGACACCCCCCCAAATACACCCCCTACCCCTTTTCTACAACCCCCACCCCCTTATTTTCACCCTATAAAAAAGTACGTCACCTCCTTTTTCCTATAAAAGAAAACTTTTTTCTTTTGCATTCTTTTTTGTAAGGAGGGGAGAGAGCATGCATATAGTTCAACCACAAGACCACACCCTTTACATCAACGGTAAGGACATTCCCATCATCATACCTGGAGATATGGAAATGCAAATACGTAATAGAACACTATACTTCCAATTACGTAGGATACTATTTCCAAAGGAGCTTATGGGAGTTCTAACCAATCATGTGTGGGCTGAAGGATGTCTAGATTATGATAAAGGTTATGCCCAACCTATCATGGCTGGAGCTGAGCCTACCCGTTATGCTACTAGGTTTGAGGGTCATATAGGCATTAATAGCTACGAAGAGAAGTGGGTAGAACTGGATATGTTGGTTCTAAATCATGTCCACTTTGTATTACATTTAAAATAGGGAGGAATTAAAATGGGAATCACTGTTACTAATAAGAGTACACTTCACATTAATGGTGTGGAGATAGACCACGAAGGGTTACGTATAGAAAGGTCACCAAATGGAGGGGCTGTCATTCACCTCAATTCCATGACATTACCTGAAGAAGACTGGAAACAGCTACCAAACAGTAGGTCAAAGATAGCTGCTACACATTGTAAGACTGTGATAACTGATGGTAGAAAAGGGAGTACGTCCATAGCAAACAGAGCATTCACAGGTAAATTATCCTCTGTTAGCTACTACTCACGACATACACTTGACCACATGGAGACTATTGGTGGCGTTACTCTTCGAGTAAACCCTAGTTGGGTGGTGGAGTAATGGAGATGGAAGTAACTACCCTAACCATTGATGGAGTGGATATACCACATGCACAAAAGAAGGATATAGTACTGGGCAAGCCTTTCTATCTGGAAAGAGTCAATGGAGATAGCTGGGATATCTTTACCCATTATATTACCTTGCCTGCTGATATTTATGATAGGCTAAAGGACAAATTACATCTTGCCCTTATACACCAAACACATGAGGGTAGTCAGACTTATACTCTACACCAAGGCTTTACAGAGTACTGTGCTGCGACATCTGTAAAACGTGATGGTGATAAGGTTCATCTACGACAAGCACGATTCCGTATTGTGCCTTATCTAAGACCTTGGCAAAAAACTTATTTGGAGATGAATATATAATGGCTAATCAAGAAGTAGACTTATCATTCATGACAGAATTCAGGGTAGACACGGAGATAACACCAGAGACTCACTTATGGATAGCAGGTGTATCAGTCCCTCACCAAATAGAGACACAGATAACATCACTATACAGAGGTACTTGCAACCTAAAGATTAAGAGAATGGTCGTCCCTACTCCAGTAATGGACTGCTTTATGCAAGCTGAGACAGTCAGCTTTAAGCTGGTTAGTGCTCATGGCAAGCACGTTCTAGAGGGGGATTGTTGCTTAGACACCTGTGTGGAAGGTGGCAGTGGCGATCACTTTAGAGCGTTAGAGAACGTAGTACTAACAATCAGACCCAAATGATACGAGGGAGAGGACTTTTGGTCTTCTCCTTCTTTTAATGTGAAGGGGGCGAGAGAATGAACCAATTAGAACTGAAGGTGTTGCATGGTTTAGCCCAACAAGGGGCTAAATTAAGTCCACTAAGTCATGAGGATAAGGCAGATAAACCTAAACATGAGGAACGCAGATTCAATATCAGCAAGGATGAGCTAAGAGATTTAGCAATCAAACTACAAAATATAGTAATATGGAGAGGCTGTGGTGCTGGAGGTACATTCGATGAGAATTATCACACTCCAGAATATCACCTATTCTCTGATGAATGGGAGCCATTCCATATAAGAGTGACTAGGAAGAAAGATGATAGGAATATCCTTGGTGCCTTGAATAATTATTACTGGTCAGGAACTGAGTATGACTATAAGGCTTTACTAAGACTGATTGAGAATCATAACAAATTACTGCCTTTAATGAGAAAGGGGGATTGATATGAAAATAGCTGATGGATATATTGCCTACTGGAATCTAAAAGAGGGTCATGCCCTTCACTTACCTACTGGTGAGAAGGAATGGGTGAAGATATTTGGCATTCCCCTATTCAAAAGTGAGAAATGGGCAATGCATAAGGTCTTAGATGTAAAGAACAAATTTGGGGCGGTTGTACAGGTTCACGTAGAGAATGTAGAAAATGGTAAACAAACTATACTACACCGTGATGGCAACACAAGAGTGACAGCCTTTCTATGTGAGTATGACGAGCCAATTAAGGAGGGTATCTAATGAACAAGGCAGTTAAAGTACTAGAAGCTCTAATGTATGATAATATCACTGTGAAGATGGATGGTCATGAACTTGTTTACTCTAGGGAGCATGAAGGGGTATTCATTAAGGGTGAGAAGTTCGAGCATGGACAACCAGTAGAGCAAGGGAAAGGTACTCCAGTGCTACTAAATGCCGACTTTGACCTTAACTACTTCATTCGTAAGTGTGAAGAGATGCCTGACCATGAGATATTGGGCATCTGTGGTAGTTTAGCACTGACTAAGCAAGTTCATAAGAAGAGAAGGGGTGTAGGGAATGAATAAGGTAACTATTGCCTACTTTGTGGTAGTTGCTATTCTGGTTTGTGCCTGCTTCTACTTCCTAGGAAGGTCAGATGGTAACATGGAAATGTATCATAAACTAGTAGAGGAAGGATTGATTAAGGAATGAAGGGTAAAACTGCTTTCTGGTCTGGCTTTTTAGGTGCTTTCTTTTGTGTAAGTGTAAGCTTGGGAACGTGGTCACTTCTGGACTCTATCTATGATAAAGGTTATGAGAAAGGCGTTAAGGCAGGCATAGAACAGGGCAAGAAACAGACTATGAAAGACATCGAACTTAGCTACGATATGTGTGTTAAGAAGAAAGGAGAATAACATGAAGATTGGACAAGTAATATTTGCATTAATGTTAACTGTCTGCATAGGAATGACGTACTTCACAGATGATATGGCAGTTATAACCTTAGTTATTATTATCAACAGTTGCTTTGCTCTATATGTGCTGAAAAATGAGGATTTAGCCTATCCTTCTGCGTTCCTAACAACAGTAGGTGTACTGGTTGGGTTGCTGGGAATGTGTCTAGCAGTTATATTAGGCAACTATTACCTCGTAGTTCTTGCACTACCTTGGAGCGGTATGATGGTGGTTGGGTTTATATTAGCACTAAAAAGATAGGAGTGGATGAGGATGAGAAAGAATAGTAAGATTAAGATACTTGATGACATGGGTGAATGGATTAACAAGCATAGTGACGGAGGACGCCACTATGGATGGAGCGACCCAGTATCTCAGATACCTAAAGAAGGAGACATAATAGCTTATAAGCAATTTGACCGAGAAGGAAAAGGTGAGGTAAAGTATTACAGAGTCGTTCGCATTGTACATCATTGTGAGGAAGATGTTAACCATTCTTATAAGGGTTGGGTTGAGGTTCGTGTTGTAAAGCTGGAAGGGGTGTTAATATGAAGCCATTCCTAGGTGAGGAGTTTCATCTAGATAAGAATACAGCTATCACGATGCTTGGAATTAGCCTAAGGTTTTCATCACGTATGCAACCTGTGTACACTAATGGCATCAATGCTGAACCCCCTAGACAGGTTGACAGTCTTGATGGTTATATAAAGGTGCAACAACGCAGTAAGGGTAACGAGGATATATGCAGAATGTTTGGGGTTGCCCCACGTAGACGCTCTCATCTAGATGTACATGATATATCCATCCGTGAGCTTCCTTGGGAACTACAAGAAAAGCTAGTAAACACTTGGGCTGAGGTGGAGAAGTACCTAAAAGATAAAACTAAGAAGGAGGAAGATTAATGCTAATAGCTAGACTATCTATCTTCTCGGTAATATTGACGTGCTTGGGGACAGGGATATACTCCCTTCTTCATTCCCAAGATTATATATCTACCTTTATATTTGTTCTTATAGCTCTGTATGCTGCTGCCCAGTTCTATAATAGTGAACGCAAGAGAGACATGTATGTAATAACTGAAGAAGGAAGAGTTACACCTGTAAAGGATTGGAAACCTATAAAAGGAGATGACACGAAATGGAAATAAGAATCCCAACTAAAGATAAAAGTATACGATTACCTGAGAGGGTTGGAACTATTGTAGTAGATGCAGACACTGACCAAGCATACTTGCTAGCGGTGAACCCCGCTGACCCAGACACTCCATATTTAGCTAGTCTACATGGAGACAAATACTGGACTATATGTAGGGTTGACTCTGAACCATGTGAGGCTGTGTGTTATGGGGACATTGAGAACACCTTAGGCACTACTAATTTTGTCTTGTACACAACAGAAGAATACATGCTAGACTTAATAGCAAAGAAAAGACAAAAGCGCTCTTAGGAGTGCTTTTTCTTTTGGTATGAGACTTTTTCCATATAAAGGAAATTAATAATTGCTGGACGATACTTAATTAAGGGAGTGGATGATATGCAAGTAGTTAAACCTGAAGTTGCACCATCTGATGTAAGGATTGAGGCTGGCAGTATTATAGTTGAGAACGGTGGGTTTGGTGCTACGTATTTAGTTACTGAGCATGTGAACTACAACAATAGTACTGGAGGAAGCATGCAAATAGATGGAACCCTGTTAACTAGTTTTAATGGTACTAGTGGTCACCTGATTAAGAACAACATTCCTCCTATAGCTGTACATGATGTTGAACAGGCTTTGGGTAGTACTTTTGACGTCTTCACTGCTGAAGAGTACTTCCTACAGTTAGTTAAGAAATAGACCCCTAGTGGGTCTTTTTCTATGATATGACCTGTGCATTGAGGATACGAATTTTATACTTGATTACGAAAAAGGAGGTATTCCCATGCCAAAACCATATCCTGGTTCTAAGTATATTCCTGGTTTAGGAAAGCAAGTCAAAATCATGGGTAACGAGATTGATGTACCGAGTGTGAAAACCGCTTTAGGTTTAGGTGGCACACCTGCTAAAATCGTTCCTACTGACATTGACATGACTAAGCTGATAGCTGAACTGGACAAGACTTACGCACGTAAGGCATAGTCCATTTAAAAAAGACTACTCATAGAGTAGTCTTTTTTATTTTTAGTATTAAAGAGAAAAGTTTTAAAAGGTTAATTTTTTATTATTTTTAATTTAAAGAGTGCACTTTAGTATACAAAGGAGAAGAGTTTTTATAGTTTGGTTTTTTCATTTTGAAAACTCAAGGGAGGGATTTACATGTATCCATTTGATAAGAAAGCTGAAGGCACATGGGGTTATATGAACTACAAGAATTACTCCGATGGTGTATGGGTAATTACTACTGAGTACAAAGATTTAGACGAATCAAAGGGAAATCGTAACACAGTAACTCTAGGAACTAAAGCAGAAGCAATTAACTATATTGCTAGCTTATCTGTACCAGTTGAAAGTCCTGCAACTATAACAAGTATTGTTCATATCCAGAACAATGGTGCTATCTTCCGTTATGCACTTACTATTGATGCTGAAACAAACACATTTGGCTTACTAGAGACAACTAGATTGTCTTGTGCGACTACTACAGTAAGACCTACAGCACCAAGAAACCCTAACAAGAACGACTAATAACAGGAGAGACAGAAAAATGATAGACAAATTAATTGTACTAGTAATCGGACTAGTGGTTTTAATCACAGGAACAATAATGAGTTACTTTGATACAGGTTTAGCAAGAGCAGTCGGCATACTGATTGTAGCTTGCTGCCTGTGTCTTTTTGCAATCACCATACTGTATGGGTGGGGTAAACGTGAAAGAAAATGAAATGTATAAGTATGTTAAAGAGCTACTTGAAGGCATTGGCTACGAGGTCTATGCCGAGGTAGAAGTTAATTCTTGGGGTGGTAGTGGTAGGGCTGACGTAATTGGTTACAACAAGCCTGCCGTAGCCATAGTGGAGATGAAGACTTCACTGTCAATGGAACTTATTGAGCAAGCGTATAAGTGGAAGCGATTTGGTCATTATATCTATATTGCCATACCTAGACGTAAGAAAGCAATACCTACATTTGTGTGGAACCTGCTGTCTGGTATGGGAATTGGCATTATAGAGGTAAGTGACCGTGGCTGGAGGAAAGCCGACATAATACTGAAGGCTAAGTTTAATCGACCTTATAAGAATACTAAATGGGATGATGTTCTAAAGCCTGAACACCAAACGTGGCTAGAGGGTGGCTCAAGTGGTGGGGGGTACGTAACCAACTACAAGCTGACTATAGATAGGGTGAAGAAGTATCTAAAGTTGAAGGGTGGCTGGGTTTCCATGAACGAAATACTAGACCATTGCGAAACGCACTACTCTAACCCTAAGAACTCCCTAGCAAAGGCTCTTAGGGAGTTTGAATCGAATTGGTGCGAGACTAAGTTAATTAACCGTAGAGTACACTTCAAGCACAAGGAGGGTAAATGATGGAGACATTTGGTACACTAAAGTGGACTGACATCGAGATACTCCAACAAGACATACCAGAACCTTACCTATCTCTTAAAAAGCACCTACTGGATGTTGTGTGGGATGAAACACAACCTATTGGAAGTAAGGAGAAAGCGTCAAAGCAACTACAGGAACTGGATAAACAAATCTTAATGTACTTACTCACACAGCCCCTAAGAATTGTAATAAAGAGGGAGGAATAATAATGGCTGGACTTACTGTAACACTTACACCTGCTGAGATTCAGGAGATTCTGATAAAACATCTAAAGGAAGAATACCCTGGTATGGCTGTCAAGGGTATAGACTTTAATGTAGACAAGCAACTAGAAGGATACGGAATGCAGGAACATTATGTAACTAGATTCAATGGTGCTACTTGTAGCATGAGAAAGGGGAATGGACAATGGCAATGACACCGTATGTATGGAAAGAGGGAATGAGTCCTAAGGAGGCACAGGATGGTGCTTATTGGGAAAGAAACATGTTAGCCCTACATTTTGCAACCTATGCAAATGAGGCTTACAGGGAGTTTGCCAATTATCTAAAGATGGTAGGGAGTAAAGCTGAGACCAAAGATGCTCCCGTATGTGGTTGGTATAACCATACTATCGGGGAGGGATGGTCTAGAGCCATCAGCTTATTTGATGGACGGATGACCTTCCATGTACCAGACGACTTTGACCTAGGAAACCTCCCACAGATTGAGCCTAACTGGGATGGGCATACAACCGAGGATAAGTGGCTGCGTTCTATGAAGAAGTGCGGTTGTGAGTTACCTGATTTAGAGAAATAGACACCAAGGGGAAGAGTTTCGACTCTTCCTCTTTTATTTTTGTGAAGACGTTGAGAGGGAGGAATCAGTAGTGAGCAGACTGAAATTGAGTAAATTTGGTGCAGGATTTTTAAGTGGGGTTATCATCACAGATACTGAAACTAACAAGAATGTGGAGCTTATGGCAATGCAATTAAAGGCTCTAATCAGAAACCCAGAAAGCGGTACTTTCCCACATGGTGGGTATGATCAAGAGGGTGACGTTATCACTGTATACCACGATGATGACAGAGAGAAACATGAGGTATCATTCACCCTAGAGGAGCTAAATGAAACTTTAGAGGGGGCTATCGCAAATGGCAAAAATTGATGTTAGATTTATAAGAGGTAATAACCATACTGTTGAGGTTAGTACTAACTTTGGGGACTTCCCTGTTATAAAACTACAACATGAGTATGATGAAATACGCAGAGCAGGATTCACTAAACCAAACAGAGAGCTTGGATATAAAATATCTGAAGTAGCTGACATTCTAATATTAATGCTTAATCTATACAATGACTTTGGTAATTTAAACGCTGGCTCATTCAATAACTTGATAGATGCGTTCAGACCCTTCTTACACAGCCATATGACACATGAAGCCATACTTGAAAGATTGTTGGAGATTAAAAGCCCGAAGGGATGGTTAGACGCATGAGGAAAGTAATAGCAGCAATTGGCTTATCAGCACTATTACTTGCAGGCTGTACTAGTATGGATGCTGGTGCAGAGCAGATAGTTACTAAAGACAACAAGAAATCTTATCCTTCTGGGTATGATATTCTAAGTGTTACTAAACTGGACGACAATGTATCTGTAGTAGAAATAAAGCACAAAGATACTGGTGAACGCTTTACCATAGTTGAGTCAGGAGTTTATGGTGGGGTAGCTACATCTGTTACAAAGATGGAGGGGTCTAAATGAAGAAGGTACTAGCAGCGGTGGGTATATCAGCATTATTATTGGTGGGTTGTGCTCCTAGTGGAACTCATGGAAGGTCTAACTTAGTAGATGATAACACTGTACTGCCTTCTGGGTATGCAGTAATGAGTTCTGACAAGATTGACTCTATGACTACTATCTTTGAGGTAATGCATAAGAAAACCAAGAAACGGTACACAGTAGTAAAGTATGAGGGTAGCGGTATTACTATGTATGAACTGGATGGGGAGGAAGCTAAATGAAGAAGAAATTAGCTATCCTTGGGGTAATCGGATTGTCCCTAGTGTCATTAGTAGCCTGTGAGAATACTGGGTCTAATAAAAATGATTATGAAAATTTTAAGGTTATCAGCAACTATCGTGACAGGGATAATGGATTAGACATCTATGATATAGAGTATAAACCTACAGGATGTAGATTCGCTGTCACTGATGAAGGCGTTACTCAAATTTTAGGTGCAGATGGAAAGCCTTTCTGCCCAAGAGGAGGATATTAATGATAGTATTAGGTGACAAGTGTGCATGGGTACACCCAGAGTTACTTTGCATTATTGGGGATGGAGACAGTACAACTGAACTAACATGTATAGAGGATTTAGGGTGGCAGGTTGAACACAAGATGCAGAGTAAGGATATTGTCTTTAAGCATGATGAAACAGGCAGGTACTACTTGTATACTGCTTATAGAGAGGGCAATGACTTCAAGGGATGGGAATCAGTAGACTACATGGACACTACTGACTCTGCTGGGCGTGTCAAGTGTACTGAGGTAGTGCAGGAGCAAGTTATCTCTTACCAATGGAAGGAGGTGAAATAAATGAACGCACATACTGAGAATGGTGTATATGAGATCACTAAGGCTATAGCTGAGGCTAAGGAAAAGAAGAATAAGTAGTATTAAAGGAGGGGATTATCCCCTCCTTTTTTATTTTCACTTATCCTCCAATATTTTATAGTTAGACGTAGTAATGAGACAAGTTCCTCATGAATAATAAAAGAAGGAGGTCTTTCAGGTGAGTAGAAGAAAATGCTACATTAGAATAGATGCTAAGCCTAAAGATTCCAAAAAAGATAAGAAAAAGGATAAGTTAGTACATGAGCTAGGTTTAGAGAACTTCAAGAATGACCTACGCCCAGAGGTATGGAAGAGCACAGAGCCAGAACTAATTATTAAATCTGATGAGGAGTACATAGAAGAGTACTTTGAGTTAGAGAAAATAATCCACGAAGAAGAGGTAGCAAAGGCAGGACGTGTTCATCTTCCTAGGGGTGCTAGACGTCATGCGTACAAGGTGCATTCTGACCACGGTGTAATTTACATTCCAGTCAACCGTTTGAAGCAAGTCTACCAAACTCGCCTAGCACTTAATAGGAGAAAAATCGCTCAAAACAAAGTTTCGATGCGAATGGGTAAGCCACTTCAACCCGTTGAAATCGGATATAACTATGATGTCCACGATGGGCACCATAGATGGGAAGCTTCCAAAGAGCTAGGATATACACACGTTCCTTGTAAGGTAGTGGGAGATGACCCAGACAAGTTAAGAGACGCAAAAGGGAAGTATCGTGCTGTATGGAAGTCTGTAGACTTGGTGATTGAGGGCAGACCAGAATACAACAAAGTAGCTCTAGTACTTGACATCAATAAAGCCACTCTTAACAGAGGAAAGCTAGTTAAGAGACGTGTAATGGTTAAGGGTAAGGATGGAAAAGTCTTCTATCGTATGCAGTGGATTGACCCCAATGATGAGAAGGCTGAAGTACATCAAAAAGTACCTGACCAAGAGAATCATACAACATACAAGCATGATGACAAGTCGGTAAAGGAAATAGAGAGACGTCAGCATAACCGTTTCCCAGTAGTCCAGCATGAGGTAAAGGACTTCAAGAATAAGGAACACAATTACTCTACTGACAAGGAAGCCTACAATGAAGCCAAGGAGAAATACCACAGAGGTGAGAAGTTACAGCCTGTTAAGGTCAACCATAAAGGGGAGATACTTGAGGGGCACCACCTTGTAGACCTAGCTAGAGAATTAGGACTGACTCATGCTCCTGCAATTGTACTAGGTAATCCTAAACTGAAGAAAGAATATGAGGATGCACTAAAAGAGGACGTAATGACTGAAGTTACCGATGAAGAAGGTAATAAGAAGGAAGTATCTGCCTCTGGCAAGGGTGTATCAGCAGATGGTACTCAACGTGGTCAGCATATGGTTGTGGATGTTCCTGTAGAATATGTAGATGATATGGAACACTTCAAGCGTTATGTTAATAAGATGTATACTAAATCCTACATCATGGATTGTGCAGAAAAGGCTGGCATTAAGTGGAACGATAAGAAGGCAGATGGAACATTACTAACAGATGAGAAGATTCTATGGACTAGGGTTTTCAATGCTATATCTGAACACATAGCTGCTGGTAACAAGTTTGAAGTGCCACATAGCGATAAGGACTCTAGTGAAAAGATGAAACAGATTAAGAAAGATGATGACCACAAGTTCTTCCTTATGTTCTGTAACAAGTTTGACTTTGACAGGGAAAAGATTAAGGACTGGTGTAGAGACCATGACCTACTATGGAAAGAGAACCATAAAGACCCTGACATTGATTGGAAAAACTGTGCTATGGCTATCAAGAAAGAATTATCTAAAGGTAAGATGTTGAATGGAGTACGTACAAGACGTAAACATCTTATGGAGGAAGCCAATACTATTGTAACAGATGCAGTTCGTGAACAGGTTAAAGCTCTTGGTAAGAAGTATGGTAAGAAGGCTTTAGAAGACCAAGCACTGAAGCAAGGTATTGAAGTAGACCTATTAGATAAGAAGGGTAATGTAGTGGAACACCCAGCTATCAGATGGATGAGGGTAGCGACTGCTATTCAGAAGCACATTGCCAAAGGTAATAAGTTTAAGATGACTAACGACGATTTCAATACAGAGGGAAGAATTCAAGCTGAAGAGTTTGATTATGGTGACAACGTTACTCTGACTCTCCATGAGAGAGTAGGTATTGATAGAGCCAAACTTAACAGTAAGAAATTTGAACATCGTGCTAAGAAGTGGGCTACTAAGTCGTTAGCTCTTGACCACGGTATTGACCCTACCAATACAGCAATGGTAGATGAAGTATATGATGCCTTTGTTGAAGGTGCCCGTAATGCTAAGTTAATGATACACTTTGATCCTACAGAAATGCTAGACAGTGGTACATCTATGCTAGAGGAAATGATGTCTTCAGGTAAGCTAAAGAACGATTTCCAATTAGACAGAGGGTATGACAGAGAGCATAGAGAGGTCATTGAACGTGATATCTATGGTGATGACTTTGATGGTGCAGAAGACCATGAGCGCCCAGTATATGGTGTGCTAGATATCTTTAACCAGGGCTTGAGCCTAGGACAACATGGTGGTGCAGCCCTAGTAATGAAGGAAGATGTTAAGAAACGTGCTTCTGGTACGCCACACGACTCTAACTCAATACCTTATGGTAAAGAAGGTAAACTAGTACACTCTGCTACAGACCCACATCACCTAGTAATACACCGTTGGTTTGGGCGTTGGAAAGAGCCTAAGAATGCTGATGGTAAGCGTAGACGTGCTATGAACTCCGTTATTGAGGGTACAACATTCAATGACGATAAAGAGTACTTTGAAGCACAGGTACTTGGGGGAGTGGATTTGGCTAAGGACGTAGACCATGTTCTAGTACCTGAACACTGGCAGAGTGACCCAGCATGGCAAGACCACCATGAGCTAATGAAAATGTTTGCAGAGTCACAAGGTATAGGATTAAGATATGAATGAGGTGGACTAAATGAAAATGGTAGTAGAAGGTATTAAACTCACTAAAGACCACAAAGATGATAAGATACTATATCACAAGAATGGTAAATACTACATTCGAAAGGCATCAGATGGCTTTACTAAAGGTGAGGCTATTAGACAACACGTATCCTCTTACTTTACTAAGTGGGGTTTTAGAAAGGTAGAAGGTGTAGCGGAGTTTGCTAATGCAGAAGATATACAGGCGAATATTGATAGATTCGAGCCTGCTAAAGGCTATATAGCCAAATATGCAGGGTCGGTACTTCCGAGGGGTTGATTTTCAAACCCCTCCTTTTTTTATGGGTGAAAGGGAGTTCCCCAATTGGCACTCTCTAATAACCTTAGAAAAGGAAGTGTATAGAAATGGCTACATACTTTGCTGTTGGAGGGATTACCCCTAAGTATCAGTATGACAACGCTGAGTTATTCGCACAATTAGAGAGTGCCAAGACAGAAGAGGAACGTAAGGATATAAAGGAGACAATCTACCTTAACAATGTTGGTATCGTGATTAAATGTATGGATAAATGGTTTCCTAGTGGAGGAATAATCAAATTCTGTAATAGGAACAGAATTACTCCAGAAGACCTGTTTAGTGATGTCAGCTTTGCTATGTACAGAGCTATAGAAACATTCAAGGGTGGTAAGTTTACCTCCTATGCTAGTTTCTGTATGGACAACAAGATAAGAGAGGTATACAGATACTATAAGTACAGAGAGATTGAAGCAGCCAGCCTACAGGATGATGCAGGTAAAAGGGATGATGAAAAAGCGTCTAACAATAATAGTGGTAAGGAACGTACATTAGAGGAAGTATATCTATCTGCTGAAGACACACGATATAACTCTATAGCAGACCTAGAGGAATTTGATATAATTCTGCCTTACCTAAAAAGACGTTTCAGACGTAAGAATGAAGCCAAGGTGTTAGATATTTTCCTGTCAGAAGTAAAGAGAGATGCAGGGGATATGCTTACACAGAGACAAATGGCTGAAGTTATTGGTGTGAGTAAGTCTACAGTCAATAAGACTGTGACTGAAATAAATAAGTATGCTAGACAAATTAGGAGGGAATTAGATGAAAGCGAATTACAGCGACAGACTAATTGATAAGAGAATGATACTGACAACCCTGACAAAGGTAGAGGATACAGCACTTTCTACAGTGTATGTAACCAATAACCCAGAAGTATACCTTGTAGTATTCCACAATCAGGCTGCTTTAACTGACTATATCCAGCAGAACATTGATGGACTGTTTGGTATACGTTTAATCGAGGAGGGTAAGAAGTATTGTAGCTACCACATTCCTCTAGAGTCTGGGGAAGAGGTACTAGCAAGAACTATTGCAGAAGCATACAATATCCTTAATAAGGACAATGATGAGACTGTGATTATGTCCACGGATGAAGTAACAGGGTTGCCTATAATAGAATGACCTCAATCCCCCTAGATTTTTATAACTAGGGGGATTTTTAATTAAAACGAGGTGATAGTATGAAAGGTATTAATCATTATAGAGTTCTAGCCAATGCTTACGGTAGAAAAGAACTATTGGAAATGGGTAAGAATAATGGTCTTAGTTGGCAGGAGGATAATGGACGTGAAGGTGTCAACTGGATGCGATTTAGTAGGGCTTTAGTAAAGCACCTAGATGAAGGTAAACACTTTGACACTGACAGTACAGATACAGAATCCCTACAGTCAATGCTAGATCAATATACTCAGTTGAGAGATATGCATAAACAAACTATGATTCCTCATGTAAGAGCTGGATTATCCAAGTTACACTCTGAAGGAGGAGTCACTAGCAAAGACCCTATGGAATATCTTCCTAAAGTCTATGAACACCTGGATGCTAATGGTGGACACGTGTGGGCTGAAAAAGTAAGAACTTTGAGTAGTCTGAATAGCCAGATTAAGGGTATAACTGAAAAACTCTCTACGAGACAAGTTTAGGTTGGCAATGAGCCAACCTTAATTTTTTGCACTTTTAAGTGAGGGGATTTGACAAAGGGACAAGCCCGTGACAAAATGAGAGTGTGATTTTCATTTCCGAGAAAACAAGGGAGGAATACAAAGATGGCTAGAACAGGATTAGAAAGATTTCAGGCTAGGCAAGGTAAGATGAAAGGTGACGAGAAGGCTATACACGAGTCTGCTATGAAAAAGCAGATGACTGCTGATATGTACGATGCGCTTAAAGATGAGGGTAATATTGAAGAAGCAGCTATGGTAGTGAGCAGAGATGGTATGAAGCTACTAGGACAAATGCTTACTAACTCAATAGAGAGTTCTATGAATAGAGCACTTGACCGTAAGCTAGATGAGAAGTTAGGTCAACTACTGTCAGGGCTACACAAGGGTATCTTGGAAGGTCTTCTAGCAGTACAGGACACAGCAGTAGCTAAAGCAGAAGAGAAAATAGAACAAGCAGTAGACAAGGCTAGTGAGCAAATAGTTGCAGAGATTAATTTATCAGAAACTACGTCTATCGATAAAACAATAGAGAAGGTTAAAAAGAACATGGGTATAGACTTAGGAGGCAAGGTTACTATACCAGACCTAAGCAAGCTAGATGATATAGTGGAGCCTAACCCTACACACCAAAAGTCTAAAGAATTGTTTAGGGAGTATGTGAATAACAATAAAAAAGAGAAAGAGAAGTCCAACCAAGCACAAAAGGTAGACAAAGTGATGAGCAAAGCCCTGCAACCAGATACAGCTCCTAAAGAGCCTTTCATATGGGATGCAGTACCAGAGAAGCATCCTAGCAGATATGCACCGAAGTCTAATAAGGCTACATTCTTGAAATATTGTCCAATCATTATTGAATATATGGAGCTACACAAGGGTGAACCAGTAGCCTTTAAAGATATTAATGAGTATGCTGTAGAGAAATACAATGTCACTTACGGGGCTAAAGGTTCTAAATTCATGGACTTTGTAATGCTAAAAGACAGTCGCATCACACGACATGCTTATGGTCAGTACATTTTGAAGTAAAAGTGGAGAAGACTTTTCGCAAGGGGGCTTTTTTTAAAGCGAACAGGGCGAGAGAGTTAACATTACTCAACTGGGACACGACAAGGTAGGAAGCCTACCTTCCCCTTGCTAGGGGTTCAGGATTTGTGTTAAAAACTATAACTCAAGTATATTCTAACCTGAGCCTCTAGCAAGGGGTGGATAGTCCCCCACCTCTTTCCCTAATAGGATATTCCCCATATCTTATTCCCATACCTTTGTTGGTGGGGAGTTTCCGTTACCTCCCTACCACTCTTTTTGGAGCCTTAGTTTAATGGTAAAACAGGGTGCTCATAACACTCCATCGTAGGATCGATACCTACAGGCTCCATCAGTAAGTTGGAAATGTGACAGTGGTAGACACCTTAGTGTCATGGGGTCACACAGTACGCATGAAGGGGTTTAGGGTGTACGTACCAGGGAAGCCTAGCAGATATGGAGCACAGAGATTGGTAGGGTGCTAGGAGCGTAAGTCATTTGGTTGATGTCTTACATAACATATTGCGATATGTTGTTATCTTTTTGAACATAAAAACAATACTACACCGTTTGTTTTCGTGACATTTGTTGGTATTGTTCTACTGAACCGTATGTATAGTGTGGAAAGCTTACATACACCGATAGTGGGTGTGGAAAGCCCACTATAATCTTTACCCCATATTTCAAAGGTAAGAATACCTTAGCTACGGCTAGGGAGGTGCAGATTCGAAATCTGTTGGGGTAGTTGTGCGGGAGCACATGTCTATCACTGGTAGGACAGTGATAGGTGGTCACCCTAAGAATAGATGACTCAGGCTCTATTTTTAGGATAGGCAGGTGTTGTGAGCACCTACTGACCACGAGGGTAGATACTGAGAATATCTACCTCTTACATGAGAGGGCAGGTGCCATATAGCGACGGCTTATCGAGGGTTCGAGTCCCTTACCTCTCTACCATTATGAAGGTGACTGTAAGTTGGTTGCAGTGTTTATGTGGGGGCGTACCTCTGCCACCTTCTCCTATCATGGGCATTAGCCCACCGTCTACTATCCCATTATTAAAACCACAACAACGGTTTGTCTCATTGTGACATCCAGTAGGGAGCATAGCAACTCCCTACAACCCTGGGGGTATAGTTTAACTGGTAAAACAGTGGTCTCCAAAACCACCGTCCTAGGTTCGAATCCTAGTACCCTCGTATCTGCTAAGGCAGAGACAACATGTAAGAGTGTTGTATACTAACTATACTATGTGTGGTTAGAAAGTCAAATTTTGCCTTATTGGTATCGGAAAATGCCAATGAGCACCCACTAAAGGTAGGAAAGGTACCCTACACGCTAGTGCCTCTAACACTAGTCATCAGAGATGCAGGATACACCGCCCTGCTTAGTGGTCATACTATATGTATGTAAATTTTATTTTATTGCACGGAGTTACCTCTAATTTCTCCAAGTGCTAACACTAGGTAGAGCAAACTACCGAATATAAAAAGCAGTTCACACTATCCACAAGCCAGAAGGATAGCATGCAGTGGGGCATGTTTATGTGGACTTAAAAGGTATATTGGGGTGCTGGCTACTCTGATATACCTGCAACCCCCACTTACATATAATATTTTCCCCAAGGCTCTGCTAGATGACGGTTTCGAGTCCGAATACAAGTACTGGGAGTAGCTACCCGTGGAACGTATAAAATGGCAGCCTTCTAGTATTCCCCCAGATTAGGGTTCGATTCCCTGTTACTACTTTACTAGTACTGGTCTAGCTAACCGTGGAACGTGTAGTAATATCTTGGAGAAGTCTTGGGGAAGGTATTATGTGTCTTCCCACATAGTAGCTTCACTGTACTGAACCTGGGACTACATCCCCAGATTTGTGTCCAGATAACTCAAATTTTGATATAAGCTTGTCAACTGCGGTAGGGACTTGAACAACCCCTACCCCTCTTTATGTCCACAACACCACAGATTACTTACACCTAGATACTCTAAAAATCACAGGGGGTAATGTATTTGAAACCACAAGTAGTTATTTACGGACTAGATTCTAAGCCAGTTAACACGGAGTTTGTTAAGCAGATTGCCGATATTGGAGGCACTTTTGAACTAATATTCGCACCAGCATATGTAAAAGGTCAAGAATTAGTTGATTGGATTAAGCAGAATGCACCAGAGGTAAAAGAGTTCATCATGTCTATTGATGCTATTGCTTATGGTGACTTAGTAAGTTCTAGATACTATGAAGACATTCAGTACGCTAATGATAATCTCCATAATACTTTTGAACCACTACGTGAAGCTTTCCCAAATGTGCCAATAACAGCCTTTAACAGTATCTTACGATTAGAACCAAACCTTTCGTCAGAAGCAGGACGTACAGACAACAACCTAATTCGTGAGTGGCACATTAATAAAGACTTGATAGATAATGATTTAATAGGTGAAGAGAGAACTAAAGCAATCAACCGTAATATCGAGATTGAGAATACAGTTAACTCTGAACTATTCTGGAATTGGCAGAAAACTATAGAACGTAACCTGACTATTAACAGAAAGATGTTAAGCTGGACGGACTTAGGATACATTAAGAAACTAGTGTTCTTTGTGGATACTGCTCATAAATATGGACATACAAGCTTGAATAGAAAATACTTACAGAAGAAAGTTGAGTCTTTACCTTCTACTCTAGGTGGAAAAGTCCATTTCGTAGCAGGTGAATACGGAACGTCTACATTACTAGTAGGTGGGCTGCAACAGAAATACTCTAGTATAGACTTCTTAATCAACATAGCATATACAGACCCAGACCTAGAAAAGGAATGGATTGACATAAATGAGTCATTTACTCTAAACGAAAGTATAGTAAATCACGCTGGTGCTATCGGGATTAGAACCAACTTTACTACTGACCCAAGTGCTATCATCTTTGCACATACTCCTTATTCTAAGGACGATGAGCTAATACAGATGATACAGAATAATATAGACAAGGCTATAGTAATTGTACCAAGTCAGTCAACTGGATTCTTAGACCGACTACAAAGAGAAGTGGACATTACTAAGCTGCTAGCTTTTTGTGGTACAGGTAATCCTAGTACGCAAATTGGTACTGCTATAGGTCATGCTGTAGCTAGACTGACTGCATTAAAAACAGCTAAGGCTAATAGCAATGAGGCACTAGCAACGACAACTCATGTAGATGTACTAATTAAGCAATTAGCTAACGTCATCTATATTAAGAAGTTGTTTAGCCATATCACTGACTTCGCTCACTCAAAAGGAGTAGACATCTTCCGATTAAGTTCCATACAGGAAGAACTAGGCAAGTACATAGACAAGCTCATGAGACCTCGTGTGGTAAGTCTTTATGCTTCTAAGTTCCACCATAAGAAGATTACGGTAGATGACATAGTAAAATACAATGTCTTGAACAGTGAATTCAAAGATATTAAAATCGCATCTAACCATGTTATGGAAGTGAATATGAAGCCTAATTCAGATGTTAGGGTCAACGTACCATTCTCCAAAGACTACCTAGATGTTCCAGCTGGTCATTGGGCTTACCCTCATGTTATGAAGCTTCAAAAGTTAAAGGTGTTTAGTATTACAGACTATTTCTACCCAGATAATGCAATGTTAAGACACCAACTGGTATCAGTCTTATTCTCTTTATTCAAGTTCGATATAGATGCAACATATCTGCCTAACCCGTTTAAGGATGTATCTACAGCACACCCTCAATATAAGCAGATTGTTGCCCTTAACTACTTAGGAATCATGAAAGGCACTAGTGGAGACACCTTCAGCCCAAATGGTGAACTGTCTAGAGCAGATATTGCAGTGATTCTATCAAACTTATTCTCTCTAGATGTAATACTGAAAGGTTCTAATGTACCAGAATACTTCAGTGACTCTGGAGTAGTTAGTTCAGCAAAACAGTCTATAAACTTCTTAGCTCATGTGGGAATTGCTTCCGTACCTGATAATAAACTATTCAACCCAACAGGTACAGCAACTAAGTCTATGGTTGCTACATTCCTTAGCAGATCATTGGAAGTATTATAAGAGAGATAAAAACCCTAAGACATTCGGTCTTAGGGTTTTTCTTAGGATAAGGGGAAAACTTATAGAATCACGACTTTCTTTTGTTAAAGGAGTGGTGATAGATGAAGCACTGGGAACATACAGAAGTGGTAGATATGCCTGCATACAAGGAGTTCTTACAATTTGGTACTCCTATTGTGCCTAACAAGCAATTACCCTTCAATACAGCGGTTTACGTAGTTTGTGAAGGTGGCTCTAAGCAGTTAGAAGGTATCTATGACAAGACTGTCGGTGGTATCAGACCTCTTAAAGACACAAAAGCACCAAACCGTGACCTAAGACTGTATAAAGATGCAATCCAATCAGAGAATATCACAGTACTAGCAGTGGATGGATTAATGGGAACAGGTAAGACATCTACCATTGTTGAAGCATTAATTAAGAAGCATCTAAGTAATGTTCATATCCCAGACCGCCTGTTTGATAGCGGTAACTGGAAACCAGACCCAGATGTTCATAAGATACTTATATCTAAACCTGCTGTAAACGCTGGTGAAGAGGAATATGGTTTCTTACCTGGGGATATTAATGAGAAGATGATTCCTACTCTTCGTAACTACACCCAATATTTTGATAGAAACCACCAAGCAGGTTTCGATGGTCTTAATAAGGCTGAGTATGTTGAAGTATTACCTTTAGGGTTCGTCCGTGGTATGGATGCAATGAATACTGACCTAGTAGTCGATGAGAGTCAGAATACTAAAGAGTTAGTAACAATCGTATCTAGAAGGGCAGAGAATTCTAGAATATTTTTAATAGGAGATACTTCTCCATTCCAAATAGACCTTAAAGGGAATACCCCGACTAAGAATGGTCTTACTGACATTATTGACCTCTTGAAGGGAGCAGAGTACTTCCAGTATATTGAAATGAAATCCCTAGAAAACATCGTCAGAAGCTACGAGGTAAGGGATTTAGTGAGAAGACTGTTTAAGAAGCACGGTGCTAACCCTCAAGAGTGGCGTTCTTAGGTATTTCCAAGGTACACAAGGTGGGGTAGTTCTTATCCCACCTTATATTAATGTAAGGAGGAATACACATGGCTATGACAAAGGTTCAGCTAATCACAGGCATTGTTTATACAGAGGAGCCAGTTAGCGTACTACGTTCACACCTACAAGGTGGGGTTAAAACAGGAACATTCATAGGGTACACTGATGAGCAGAAGACCGAGAAGGTAATTGTAGCAGTTCATGCAATGGAGTATATTTTCACTAAGTAAAGGTCTCTAGAAAGAGACCTTTTCTTATGCAGGAGAGAGGTTTTGAGAATCTCTTTCTTTTAAGGTAAAAATCAAAAGGAATGGAGAGATTCACATGACTTGTGAACGTGTAGCACCAAAGACTATTAGCCTGGTACCAGAGTCTTATAATAATCCTAGAATACTAAGAGGGACTTGGATTTACTCCCACCCTACTAAACCAATGCCTTCCCTTCCATTTGTCTATAGGTTTAGGGAGATTATTGCCCAAGCTAGACAGTGCGGGGATAACTCACAGGTGGTATTTGATGCAATTACTAATTATCCTACTTTAACTAATAAAGTCAATTTAAGCCTAGGACAAGTGGCAGATAATATGATGACTAAGAGACGTATGAACTACATGGATGGTTCACTAACTCTAAATGCCACGGAGGAGAACTATTTAGCGGCAGCTAAAGAAGTTATAGACTCTCACTTTGCTGGATTGTACTATAAGTATATGAGAAGTGGTACAGTTGTAGGGTTGAAGATAAATACCTCTAGCAAAGCCATTTATCACATGGCTCATGACTTAAACAAATACCTGAATGACAGACTTATTACCAGAGACACTAGGTTGCGTTCAGTTAGTGTATATAGGATTGCAGAAATACTAAATGATAACTTTGAGTTACTACAGGAGGAATTGGAATGATTACACTTTTAGTGTTATGTATAGGATTATTTTTAGGTACAGGTGCAATTTTGGTGCTAACAGGTAT
>Ga0209463_1000019_pt1 | contig 143654 bp, 191 predicted proteins | sample AgamicMgSfrz_FD_187169 | JGI IMG/M metagenome (GOLD analysis project Ga0209463, IMG submission 187169) | Agave microbial communities from Guanajuato, Mexico - Mg.Sf.rz (SPAdes) (version 2) | ecosystem: Host-associated > Plants > Phyllosphere > Phylloplane/Leaf | place: Guanajuato, Mexico... | reverse complement strand
TTGCGGGATGTTCGAATTAAAAGATCAGTAAGGAAGAGAATAGCAAAAGGAATAGCAGAAACACCACAAATTATTCGAAAGACTTTAAGAATTTTGTAATTCATTTATATTGAATCCACCTTTATAAATTAGAGTGAATATATTAGGTTTTCTTAAGTAGAATGCTCAGATAAAGGAAAAGTATGTATAACAAATAGCAGCTTGAATTAAGCTGCTATTTGTTTATGGTTGTCGATAAACTCCATTGTGTTAATTAAGAGTGTATATCTTATACACCTCAAAACTAACTAGATTTAGATTTTTCATTGAGCTTTTTTGATAAATAAAAACAGACTAATCCAATACTTAGTACTTTACAAAAAGGAATAAATGCATAGTACGGTGCCATTAGAACAAGAACGAACAAATATGCACTTATAGCAAATATAAGCCAACTTGTTATAAGTAAAAAACTAGATAAAAACTCCTTCATAGACTTCATCCTTTAGAAAAAATTAAAAACTATATTGTTTTATGATAGCAGATATATTCTTCTATAAGTCCATTTATTTCCTATAACGGTGGTTAAGTTAACTAAGATTGTATATGGTATACATAGTCGGTATTCAGGTTGATTAAAACAAAAATCGATTGTGTAGGTACCTTATAATTAATAATCCTATATAAACGATAATGACTGAAAAGAAAAAGGGAATTTCATAAAAATAAATGCTTTGGTATTTTCCAACATACCAAAGCTAATGGTGAACTTGTGCGGATATTTTACTATATATTCTCTGTAAGCTTCCATTAAATCTTGTTGAGCAAATGGAATAGGATAACCAAACATTGCTGCTCTTAGCTCTTCACGTTCATCGATAGTAACTGGCAAGAGAATAGAAATAAGGGCTAAAAATATGCTTACAAACAAGAGAAACATCCATATAAATACTCTGTCTAGTAACCCGCTCATTATTTTTGACCTCCTATAACCTTTAGCGGTTTCTCATAAAATGATATATATAATTATTAAATTTAATTTATGTATTTTGTTTCTTATAATCAACTTTATGTTAACTAACTTTATATACGATAAAATAAGACAAAAAATAGTAAATATGATATTATATGGTCGTTGTTTTTAAATATAAAATTTGTGGGGGAAAAGAATGAAAAAGATTTATTTAGGTTTAATTAGTCTCTTTTTATTGGTAATAGCTACAGCTTGTTCAGTTACAGAACATACAGAGTCAAAGGGGCGTATAGACAATATAGATCAATTAAAACTACAAAAAACAGATGTAATGATAACAGATGATAAAAAACTTGTTGGGGAAATGACAGTTTCAGATGGTAAGAATACAAATAAGCAGATCGTTCCAACCGATTTATATTATATATTTACCATAAAAAATACTTCTAATAATGATATATCTCTCCCTGGTGTTGAAAAGGTAAATCTTCGCATAGAACCAGATAAGGATCTATTATCAGTTGCGAAAGAAACAATTGGTAAAAATATCTATGATGTAGATGAAAGTGGATTAGGTTTTGGTCTAAGTATGGATAATGAGATTCCTTCTAAAAAAACAAGTAAATTCACTCTTAATTATAAATTAGGAGCAAAGCAAAAAAATGATGAATTACCTCTTTTGCCAGCTAAGGAAAAATTAAAAAAGTTACAGGATAATGCATTAAAGGGGACGCTTATTATTTCACAAGATGGAAAAGATGTTGCCCGATTTAGACTGGATACAAATGAATAAGAAAAGATTCATTATAAAGAAAGAGGATTATATGGAGAACTTTATTAAAGATGCTCTGAAAGTATCAAAAGCTTTTTTGATCGTTACTATAATTATGTATATAGCAATAGCTGCATTTTTTATTGCAGCAGTCGAAGTTACACCAGTTACTTATACTATACTGTTTAAAATCCCTATAATTCTTGTGATTTTATTTTCTATCCTTGGTTTTATTTATTCTTTCTTTATCCAAGGTAAACAAAAGTTTATATTTTTATTACTACATTTTGTTTCTATATGTGTTATTACATTTGGTGTATATCTAACTGTTATGCTTCGAGACTTTGCTCCTTAAGAATTAATTATAACTTTTAATAAAATTTATTATGTTACCTAGAGGTGTATATCATATAAAGAATACAAACAAAAAAACTACTGTTAATGCCAGTAGTTCTTTTTGTTTGTGAATGCTTAAATTAGTTGCTCTTCTTCTGTTATTGATAATACAATTCAGATCCTTTAAATGAGGCGCATCTAAATGAAGCTTTGCCAACGGTAATAATGTTCCTTAAATATATAATCTTTGTAAAAAAGAAGCGGGCTTAATATCGCTCTCTTCTTTTTTATATCTACAAACAAACCATAAATACATAACGTTAACAGCAGTTCGTCTAATAAAAACACAAACGCAGTCTTAGTATATACGGAATTTTAAACCAAAAAAAGAGAGGGGTTACCAATCCCTCTCTTTAAGAGAATATTCGAGGATTCTCTTACGTATTAATTGTAAGTGGAGAAACAATTAACACTGAAACTTTTTTACCAAAGAGTATTATACCTTGAGTGTATGTGTTATGTAAAGTTGTTATTATTGTCCTATTTCAATTATAGTGATTTTAAGAACTGCTATTATTAAACAATAAGGGTTTTATAGGCTCTCTTGAAGAAGCAAGTCGCTATTGCAAATATAGCAACCAAGAAGAGATAGGTACCGAATCAGTTAATTGGTTTCCTTGGGCAGTATTTGAACACGTAAAAATATAATAGGTCAATAATAGTTATTTAAGCTTAGCGTCCATACAGTTTTAGTGTGAAAATGTTACTAATGAGAAGTTACATAAACAAATTATCATTGGTTTTAACTAGCTAGTGGTTGTAGAAAATATCTCTTTAAAGAATATGTTAAGATTAATTAGTTCCTTTTAAATAGGGTTTTAGACAGCATAAGGGGGTATTTAATTGAAATACAGAGCAATATTCATTATAGCTATTTTTATATGCATAGCTCTTTACGGTGTCTTTGGATTACTTTTTGGTAATGGAGGAGACATAGCAGAAGATGCAATAAAAACTTTTGGTTTACTCATTGTCGTATTGCTATCGTTTCTAATTGCGCAAATGTTTTATGTAATAGATTTACTAAAGAAACGAGATAAGAATTAATTAAGAAGGGGTAGTTAAATGACAAGTTTGGATAATAAATGTGAAGCTTGTAAATTGGCCGCTGTAAACGTGATAGAAACGGCTGATGATAGTGAACAACCCTATAAAGTGTGTAATAAATGTCATCAAAGGTTAGAAACGTATTCTTTGCGCCCTATTGAATGGTACAACTTAGCGGTTATCCATTCACACAATAAGTATTTGTTACACGATGATTTTTACGATGATAACGGGGTGTCTTACGAGTTAGAAGAAGATACAAGTTTATTTTTAGGTTATGAGTCACCAACACTAGAGAAAGTTAAAAATTACTTATATGATCTAATAGACTTTTCCATAACAAGATGGTCACTTGAAGACGAAGTTATAGTAGCGCTTTGTAATCATAATGCCTTGGAAGTCTTAAGTTATGTAAAAACAAAATTCTATAATGCAAACAATCTTGAAGTCAAATCCCGTATGTTGGAGATAACAGCAGAAGTTTTAGGACCGGTTGCTGCTGTTTGGATAAGAGAACTGTGGAACAGTTACAAAGAGGAATTGCTATATCCGCTATCATTGGCCACAGCAACTAGCCTACCTGCAAAAGAAGGTTTACATAACGTTTTAACGGAATTGAATACCATAGATAAAAAAGAGTTGCCTATAGCTGCTTTTAGTTGTTTATACCGCTTTCGATCAAGTAAAGTTTTAGATTGGATTGAAGAGGCCTGTAATGAGTTTAATGATAACTGGGGAAGGTTAGCTGCAGTTAGTCACCCCACCTGGGAGAGAATGAAGAATTGGTTAAACAAAGGCAGACCTTTAAGTTTGGTTGCTCTTGATACAATGGAAAACTGTTGTGTAGCTTTTGGTGATCCAATTATCGAAAAAATTTCTCCAAAAGTAATTGGCTTAAGCACAAATAATTTTGAAAAGGTATTAAATGATTATTATCAAAGCGATAATGTACCTCGAGTTAAAAGAAAAGTAGCAGGAATAATAGAAAATAGAGAAGTAATCTTTGAATAAACTATGAGATAACATAAAGGTTAACACCTCCATATAAGGATTCAAACGTTCAAGAGTGTTTAATTTTTAAAAGATAAAAGCCACGACTCTAAAATAAGAGTTGCGGCTTTTTTATTTACTATAGTATTAATATACTTCTTCTTTAAAGCGTGTCTGTTATAGAACCACTTTAAAATGACAATGCACAGTATGATTAAACGCTCCTAAAATAATCTCATTCTCAGTTGATAACCTTACACCAGTGATTTTTAAAGTGTGTTCATTAACCTCATTACATTTCACATACATATTTGCAGGGTAAAGTATTTCCCACTTTTCACCGTTTATCTTAGCATTTATAATTTCGTGGTTAGAAGAAGGGTAGTTAACAACATCTAGTTTATTGAACATTGTGTAAATCTTGTTTTTTATATCTTCTGGTATTTCGCTTTTAAACTTTGGTTTTTCATTTGTGTTTAATTTAATTAATTTCATTTCTTCCACTCCAATATTATTAGTTTTAATGTATATCCTTTGACTGACATTATTATAGTTTTAATTTTTTTTGTGTAAGAAAAAAGTCGAAATTGTAGCCTTAAATGTAAGGTTACAGAGTTGCATCAAACTTCTTCTGTCCGTTTTGTGTTATAACCGCGTTATAAAATGATACGTAATAAAAATTGATAAAGATAATTATTCCATTTCTGTGATATAGTGTTCAGTATGTAATTGTTAAACAAAAAGAAATGGAGCTTTATTATGAAAAATTTAAGTAAGATGACAGCAGGGGCAATTGTTCTAACTGTAGCTTTTAGCTTGGTGGGATGTACCTCAAATGAATTAAGCAATAAAAGCACAAAACAAGAAAAAGCACAAAAGGAAATTGAAATAGAACTAACTTTCCTTCAGAATGAGTGTAATCGCATTATTAACAAGGTAGAGGACAAAGAAGGTCGAACAGAAGACCAAACGTTCCAGAGTTATAAGAACGATTTTAACTTGTTATCTACGTCCCTTAACAGCACTTTAAAAGTAAATGAAATGGATGATGGTGAGTTAAAAGAAAGCATTGACCAACTCAAAAAAGATGTAAACTCTTTAACTGGCAAAGAAGCTCTAAAAGCCTATAAAAAATACACTTCTGCTAAGACAATATACGAAGTTACAATGATGGATAATATGCACTCAATTATAGAGGCCACTAGAGGTTGGGACGACGGTAAGGATCGGAGCGTAACATTCTTCTACGACCATATCCACTCTTCACAAAAAGAAATTGATAAAGATATAAAACCTACAGTTGATGCCATAACAAATGGACCAAAATACAAACTTGGTATTATAAAAGATGAATTACAGAAACATCGAGATGATTTTAGTAAGGAACAGCTCGGACAGTTAGAAACAGCGACGCAAGGCTTTGATTTTTCTCTGGATACACAGTTAAAAACTCTAAAATCATATAAAAATATAATTGAAAACCCGTACACAAGTAACAATTATAACTATGAAGAAGAAGAAAAATACAATGAAGCTCGCACGTTTCTCACTGATTTTGAATCAAATTTAGGAGTTGCTAAGCCAGAAACGTTTTAAAGTTGTTCCTATGTTAAGAAACTACATAGAAAAAGCTGAAGCCTAAAGTAACATAAGGCTCCAGCTTTTTTACGTATATACATATACCAAGGTTTATATCTTCCGTCTAGCTAAAATAAAATGTCCTATAACTGCTAAAACAAGGGCTAACGCTACGTTCTTTATCGCTAAATAAATAATCCTAGGATACAATTGCATATCTATAGAGAATGACATCACGTTGTACAGCGGAAATAAACGATCCCCCATAGTCCAATACTTCATAGCTACATATGCTACTAAGATTAACAATGGTACAGTAATGTTTCTCGATAACACCATAAGAAAAAAACCAAGATAGCAGTACAATACTGTTTGAGGAATGTAGAGAACAGCTAAATTAACCAATGAGACATAAGGATACTTAAATGTAATAACGAGCAACAGGATAAAAAACGCTACAAGAAATAGTAAGAAAAAGACCGTTACTCTAATAATGCCGTGAAACAAAGTAGATACTGGATAACTAAAGAGTAATTCGGATGCCCGATCTTCATAATAATCAAGAAATAAATACATTGACCACCACGCTGCTATAGGACAAACAACAAATTCTAATATCTTAGATGTGTATTGGATGATATCCAAACTAGGGGAGAAGCACGTGTAAAGTATTGCGATTAAAATGACTAAGAAAGGAACATAGAAATCTATACCCATTGATTTAATTTCAAATGATGTGTCCACCTTTTTAATAGAGCTCACGGTTATTCTCCTTCCCTTATAAGGAATAAATAAGCATCCTCAATAGTAGGAGAAACATCTGTCTGTTCCTTGCTTTGCTTGTCTACAAAGTAACGCACAAGACACTTATCATTTTCTTGCTTAAGGGAGATAACTCTGTTATGAAGTGCATCTGATTCGTCCAGAGTTAAGTATTCTTCTTTAATCTTACCTGTGACAAGGGCTTTTAGTTCTTCTTTTCTCCCAGTGAAAATTAGTTCTCCTTGCTTTAGAATACCGATGTAATCGCAGGTCATCTCAACATCTTCTACGATGTGAGTTGAAATAAGTATAGTGCGGTTTCTGCCTATCTTTCTTAATAAATTTCGGAATCTTACACGTTCTTCAATATCTAAACCAACAGTAGGCTCATCTACGATTAGTAGCGGAGGGTTTCCAAGAAGGGCTTGAGCAATACCCAAGCGTCTAAGCATTCCGCCGGATAATTGTTTTATCTTCTTTTTCTTGTGATCCTGCAAATTTACTTCCTGTAAAAGAAACGGAATTTCTCTTTCCGCTTCTGGTTTCTTAATGCCTTTTAAAATTGCTAGATGAACCAAACATTCGTTTACAGTCATATTTTTGTATAGGGAGAAATGCTGTGGTAAATAACCAATGTAAGAACGAACTGTATTTTGATCATCCCAGGAAACTTGGTCATTCATTGTAATCTCTCCCGTATCAGCTGGTATTAGAGTAGTTAAAATTCTCATTAATGTTGTTTTACCGGCACCATTTGGTCCTAGAAGACCAAAAGAACCTTGAATGTCAAAAGTAAGTTTTTTTAGAACTTGTTTATCCTTATAGGTTTTACTAACTTCTTTTAAATGAATACGTTCCATTTTATTTATGCTCCTTATTGTAAGTTTTCTTCCTTGAGATTGTTGCTTAATGTTACCCACTTTTGAGGAGTGGGTTTTTGAATAAGCGAATACCATTCCTTGTAAACGTGGTTATTGGGATCTAACGAGTCTTTAGATCTTAACCATAGATTAAGCGGTCCAGTTGTTTCTAAGATTGTGGGGTTATCAGCCAATGAATTATAGAATACGTCAAGAAAGTCCTCTAAATCTTCATTAGGAAGTTTTAATTGGTGATTTAATGCTCGTCCGTAAGCATAGGAGAAGAGCATATTAAAACTAAAATCATCCGGTGCAATGTATTTTTTTGTTTCACCAAATACTAATTCAGAAGTGACGCGTCCTAAATGGTCTTTGGTGAAGAAGGGGTTACCAGAGTAAGGGTAGTCAGTTTGTCGAAATCCCCAGATTAAATAGTTGTCGTTCCACCAGGTTCCTTCTCCATTTACTCCATCTTCTATGTTTTGATTCGGAATAAAGTAAATCGTTTGCGGCATAGAAATACGTTCGTCTCTTAACGTATCTTTCATAACTGTCGCAATGTGGTCTACATAGTCATAAATAATATCTGTCTGTTCAAATTGCGACTCCCACGTATTAGGGAAAATATATGTTACTCCATTACTTACCTTTGAGTTTAGCTGCCCAGATAATACTGAGAGGCCGTCATTAGAAAACCCTTGCCAAGTATTAGGTGCAGTTTCTTTTAAATTTGTGTGTATTTTTTGTCCGTTTTTTACTACTAGGTAATACTCTTTTGATTCATTAGGTTGATGCGGTATTCTGTGCAAATAATGATACTTTGTGACAACGTTAAAAGCGGGGCTTAGGTTTTCGCTTGGTAGCCAAGGGAAATAGTTAGGTAAATAAACTGTTTGTTTGTTGCCGAAATTGAGATTAGATTGTAATCCACTATACTTAAAATCTATAACTCTCTTATCGTTAGCCTTCCAAGGATTATCTTCAAAGAATAGGGTAACTAAATCGCCATCTTGTTTAAAATTAACTTTTTTATTATCTATTTTTATCTGTTTAATATGTAACTCGTGAAATAGGGTCAATTTTAGTTGTTTAATGCTTTTCGTCCCTGTGTTATATGCTTGTATTTTGACCGCTGCTTTGAGATTAGCATCATTGTTTAATTCTATATCGTACCTCTTTAAGGTAACGGGAGCTTTATTTGCTTTAATGTCTGTTGCTTTATAATTTCGGTAGTACCTGCCATAAGCGCCATCATTATCAGAAAGTACTTGAAAAGGTTTGGAAAGATATATACCAGATCCTGTTAAACAGACTAACAAGGGTAGAAGACATAGTTTAAATACAGAGTTAGATACAACTTTTCTTTTCTTCCAAGTCAGTGTGTACATCGTTAGTAACAAGGAAATGATAAATAACTTCTTATCCCAATGAATAATGTCTAGTGAGAAACCGTATAAGCTATTGTAGCTCCTGGTCATATTGGGCTCTCCTAAATTCAAAATCTTATCTATTCTAAAATAGGAGGGAGTTTGCTTTTCCGTTCCTAACACAGCGTAATTTATTGGAAGTGTAACAACGAATAATATAAGAGCTAATACATAGACAAATTTCCCTCTTATCCAAAGTGATAATAAGTTTCCTACTAAAAACATAATGAAAGAGGTTACCCCCCAATAAAGCCATATGTATTTTAAAGCAGACCAAAAGAAAGTTGGATTGTTAAAATCCTTTGTGAGGAAAAAATACAAGAAAATAGCAAAGAAAAAAACAGTCAGTAAAACGACTGAACTTAGAATAAGCAACCACTTCGCGAAGGTCTTGTATAGCATAGCATTTCCCATAACACCAAACGTTTCTTGGATTTCTTCTTTTTCATCAATTTTCCCTAAGTGAATGCCAATAAATAAATAGCAGGCCATAAACCCAAAGATAATTGGATTTGCTATTAATGTAGTTGGTGCGTCCTTTAATAAAGCACAAAGGTAGAATGTGTATATACCATATGCAAGGATTCCTATAAATAGTAAAGGCACAACTTTGGTACGAATTAATAGCTTAAGGTAAAATGTGTAACAATTAACTAGTTTCAATTTTTAACATCCTTTCAAAATAACAACAGAAGCAACCAGTGTATAATTAAAACATATTTAGAAAAACAAGTAAAATGATATTAATCTATACAAAAATTCTTTAAGGAACTTTAAACAACATAAATAAAACGTACATATGATTAAAATGTTTTAAAGTATAGGGAATTTATTCTATCCGTATATGGAATTTTAATAAGAGAAGCGGTTTAAATGGATTAGTGTCTATTTTAATAAAGTTAAATTTTTTTATATTATATTTTTAATTTTATTAAAAATAACTTTCACTTTATTAAAATATGTGGTATATTCTAAACAAAGGAAGAGGTGGTTATATATGGATAAAAAAGACGTTCCTTCGTGGATACTGTCATTAGAAAGTGATGATTTAGAGTTTATAAGAAAATTTGTACTAAATTCAGGTTCTTTAAAACAGCTTGCAAAAGACTATGAAGTATCCTATCCAACTGTTCGTTTACGTTTAGATCGCTTAATACAAAAAGTTGAAATAAATGAGGAACATAACAAAGAAGAATTAATTAGTCTTGTTAAAAAGCTTGCTGTTGAAGAAAGAATTAGTTTAGAAGACGCAAAATTAATTATAGAAAAATACAAAGAAGAAAAGGAGATACAGTAATGCCTCATTTTTTAATTTTTGCACTTATGTTTGCTTTTCATCACTTTTTATCTACTAGAGCGAGTGTATATTGGGGAGCTATTATTCCAGGAGCTTATCTTGTATATTGTGGGTGGATATTTACAACTCACCAAGTTGATCATCCGATAAAATTAACCTTATTACTCCTATTAGGTTTAGGTATGTTTCTTATTAATTGGGAAAAGGGAAGAAAAATTTTTAAAGAGAAACAACATAATGAATTAAACAAAATGAAAACTCAAGATATATAAAAAAAGCCGTTCGTTGTAACGGCTTTTTTTATTTTTCAATAAACCACATTCTATTAAGGTTCATTCTATATGCAGAACGAACCCTAATAGAATGTGCAAACGAATAATAAAGCTTGGACACATACATCTTAAAAACAAGTAAATGAAACAATTTGTCTTGTATCTATACCAAGAATTGTCCAGAATCGTCCATTCCATCTGAAACCAGCAACTGATCTTGGCCCTACAAAAATAGGGAAGTACCAAAAACTAGATCCATTTCTTAGCCAGATATAGGTGTTGCGAAACAGGCATAGTGAAATGGGTTGAGAAACAGCAAACGAAGGGAAGGGCGGAGTAAAAGAAGGTGGCGGAGGTAATATAAATGGGAGAAATAGGAGAGCTAGCAGAACATTGATATTTACGTTAGGAAGAATAGTGGAGACAACCTGATTATTAATTTTTGTCGTTTCTTTGCGAGTATTAATTTCAATCACCTCCTTTTTTAATTGAATGTCTTACATAATAGTATATGAAGTAGAATAAAAAGAGCTTGGACAAGCGTTGATATGATGAAGAAATAGAATATCTACCTATGTCTCTGGTTATGGTAACTGGTTTTCAATGGAAAACTACATCCCTAGCCGTATAGTAATATGAGGAGTTAAATGTTAAAATTTTCAATGTAAATTAATGGATTGATTTGGTGTTTTGAAAGTTTATCATAGTTTAAAAGGTAAAAGGGGTGATAGTGTGAAATTACGTTGGATTTTTTGGTGGGTTACTAATATTATTTGGTTTATACTTTTTGCGGTAGGAACTGTTTTAGTTTGGACGAGAGAGATTGATGGTGCAGGCGTCACTCAAACACCTACACTAAAATTAGTTGCATTTTTAGTTTTATTAATTGCATTTATTATCCTTATAATTATTCAAGTCGTATGGCTATTTTTAAATTTAAGAACCAGCCGTAATAAATAGGCTATTAAGCGTCGTCGTAAATCAGGGAGGCGTTAATTCGCTTTACATATCAGATATAAAATTTAAATTTTTAAAGTTACTACTTGAACCTCCAGTTACGTGAGGTATTATGATGGACTTAAACAGATTAATACTATGTTGTAAGGAGGATATACAAGTTGGATAAAGAGTTAAATTTCTCAATTGGTAAATTTTCTAAGAAAACGGGCGTTTCAATAAGGACGTTACATTATTACGATGAAATAGGGTTACTTAAAGCTCAAAAGAACCCTAGTTCTGGTCATCGTCAATATGGAGAGGATCATATAGTAAGGCTTCAAAAAATCGTTGCTTTAAAATTCCTAGGTTATAACCTAGAAGAAATAGGGTTAATGCTGAAGGATACCTACCTTAACTTAAGTTTACAAAACACCTTACTCCAACAAAAAAAGGCATTTGAGGAGAAAAAACAACACTTAGATAACGTTCTTAAGGCTATAAGTCGAACGCTCTCCTTGTTAGATAGTCAGGAGGAGGTCCCCAGTGAAATATTAGTTAATTTGATTAATAACATTGAAAATGAGCAAGATCAGCGTATATGGCTTGAACATTATACTTCTAAAGGAATTGCTGATAAGGTATATAATAAATCCGACAAGGAAAATATGTCTTTGGATAAAGAGTTTATTGACTTATCGAGAGAAGTAAAAAGGTTAGCGGGAAAACCAGTTCAGGATCCAGAAGTACAAGAGCTGGCCAATAAACATTTGCAGGCATCCCTGAGATATGTAGGAGAGGAAGCTATGTATGCTTTTGGAAAATTAGAGAATGAGGAAATAGAAGATTTCCAGAGTATGATTGCATCTCCTTATACAGAAGAAGAAGAAAAATGGTTAGGTCAAGTTATAGAATATTATATGGTTCAAAATGGAATGTATAATCCAAATTCTAACGAAACTAATCTCAAATAATTCTGTATATGGTATACAAGCTTAAAAGCAAAAAAACTACTGCTCCTGAACAGTAGTTTTTTTGCTTTTGCGTTTGCGTTGTTTTATACGGAAGATGATGATTCATATCATCTTTGAACAGTATACCCAACTGATAAAAATCTATTCATTTTTAAAAAAGAGGAAAAAATCCCTAAAGGACTTTTGCGTTTTTGTATAGAATATTTTTTATGAATTCGATAGAAAAAGGAGATGTTTTTGTGTATCAGCAAGTAGAAACCAGAAAAGAAATAAAACTCTTGGATTCTGAAATTGATTTGTGTAATCAGATTAAAAAATTGTTGGTTGAAAAAGGTCAGAGGCATTTGAATTCTAAGCAAGGGTATACAGAATATGAAGTTTTACAAATTGCCTTAAATAGACTAATGAATGAGCTAAACTTTAGGTATTAACTGACTAAAAAACTATTTAAAAATATATAGAATATAAAATATACATCGTAAAAACAGAAAAAACCTGTCTCTTACTATTTAAAAGAGATAGGTTTTTTCTGTTGCTATACTATTGCTGCTTTTCCATATTAAAAATGAGGTTTTTGTAGAGTAAATACTAACTGTTTTATTTCTTTAAATTTCATATAAAATTGTCTATAAAACATCATTAAAAGGCTCTTTTACCTATGCTTTTTACTGTGTTTTTACATAAAGAGGGTACAAAGAAACAACAAGGACAGCTTAAATAAAAAGTTCCGAAAAAATGGAATATTTTATTCGTTTTTATTGCTTATCCAAGAGAGTAAAATGATATCCATACATAGGAGGTATGCATCAATGAAAGAAATAACAACAATTAACCTTACGCTTGAACAGGAACTTGAGTACACAATTGATAAATTAGATACTGTATTAAAAGAACTAAAGCCTTATGTTTGGGTTGTAGGTTCATATGCTAATGATGCTCAGAGGCCTACAAGTGATATTGACCTAAAGCCAAAAAGAAGACCTTTGAAAGAAATTGAGGAGTTACAAATTGATGAATACTATTACGAGCCAGAGATTAGAGAAATTATTAAAATATAAGCTTCCCGTAATAACTGAAACAAGTACTGGAAAGTGGCACGTGTATTGTGAAAAAGCTCTAGACTTTCATCATTTCAACTTACCAGGCGAGGACGAGGTAAAAATTGTAACGAAGCCGCTCCCATATGTAGGAACCGTAATGGACTGTTTAGAGTACGATAGGTCGTTCAGAAAAGACGAAAACTATGAATCTGACAATGATGAGGTAGGTTTTGAACTTTATACATCTATTAAGGACAGAGAATTATACGATTCATAAATAGGCAAAACACGTAATGCGGCAGCCGTGTTACGTGTTTTGCTCATCTACAATTATGTACATCTAGAGAATTATTTGATACTTATATACAAGGAGAGGAAAGAAAGACTGTTTTCAGTCGCCCTTTTTATCTAACTTAATATACATAAAAGCAAAAATTAAAAGCAATGCAATGCTAACAGGGAAAATAATATAGGAATCTGCCGCTTCGCTTACACTAGGTTTTAGCGTATAGCTATAAATGATATATGAAATTCCAACAATAGCTATTAATATTTGATATGTTCTTTTCTTAGTAAACATACAAGACGATCCCCTTTATAGAAAATACTCGACAAATTCATAGGTGCTTGTTTCTATTTATAATATAGCTTCTTGCTTTCTATACGTGTCACTGCACAAGAAAAAGAATGAATAAATAAGAAAAAACGCAACAAGTAAAAGGCTGTTTGAACAGTGAATTCTTTGAAATAAACCTAATACAACTACTCTAGTTAACAAAAAGCCACAACAGACTAATAGGACAAATGGTATTAACTTATGATATACCGATGACAAACGTATAATATTACGTTGTTTTAGAATGATAAAGATAACTTCTAAGATCATTAATACGCTATAGCCTGCTGATAATGCTAAGAGTATGTATAGGACACTAAAAATATTGCTATCAAAATAATTTACGTAAAGTAGGTTGCTTATTTGAAACTTTTCAAAGATATTCATTAACCCGTAGAAACCAAAGACAGGAAGAGAAGCAGCTGCAGCTACAATAACAAGTATAAATGTCGCTAAAATTACAAACGCCGCTACGGTAGGCAAATCCTTCTTCTTATTGAACATAGGTATAACTCCTTTTTATTTACCTTTTTGTAAAATTTATCTAGTTCCATTATAAACGTTTTATTGGTGGATGACATTACTTAAAAATAGAATTAACTTAATAAACAAGAAAAAGCGCGTATTTAAGAAATACGTGCTTTTTATAGATTACTAATATATAGCCTTATTGCAGTTACTTATTATTCTTTATACATAAGCTTCTTGTTTTCTGTATACACCTTTATATGAGAACAAGAAAGAATAATAAATAAAGAACGCAACAAGTAAGAGTATGTTTGAACAATGCACACTTTGAAAAAGATTTAATACAACTACTTTAGTCAATAAGGAACTACAGAAGACTAATAATATAAATGAAATTACCTTTTGAGAGGTTAGAGAGAGATTTATAATATTTCTCTTCTTTAAAAATGTAAGAAACATCTCCAATACTACAGTTACTATGTATGCAGATAACAACATTAAGTGTATGTAGAGGGCTTTTGCAATATTGCTACCAATGTCATCAATTTTTATAATTCCGTTTAAATGATGTCTTTCAAGTATGCCTATCCATCCCTGGATTCCTAAGAATGGGAGATAGGAGGCAGCAACAATAGCAGTTATAACAATTACTGCAATAATCGCATTACCTAACTTACTGGATAAAAAATTCTTAATACTAAACACAAACAAAACTCCTTATATATCTTTCATTAAACCTTTCCGCAAAGTGAAAGTAAGATTAATATGCATAGCTATTTTAAATATAATTTGGTAAAATATTACCTTAATTTGTTATATTGTTCTACAAATCATAATGAAAGGAGGGAGTGTATGGATTTATTTACGCTGGGTCTTATTGTTGTTGCATCCTTAGGAACTGTGGGTCACTATGTATTAGAAAGTATAAAAGCCAAATCAGGTAACGGGAGTGGGTCTAAATTCTATAACGGAGGTTTATTTGTTTCAAAAGCTGAGTTAAGTAGTTTTCTAGGTATTGAAAAAAGAGATGTTCAAGACTTTCTTGATCAGTTTGAGAAACAATTAACTATACATACGTTTAACGGTAAAGAGTATTATAGCACTAATAATTTAAGAGAAGTTATTAATGATAATAACTAAACATAACTAAAAGGCCTTGAACCAATATCAAGACCTTTTAGTTATGTTGTAAATTTGGAATAGTGGAGAATATCAATAGAAGCTTCACAGCGTCTTTTTTAGTATGCTCTGGTTACATTATTCAAATCACATAATAAGAAGTTATCCTTTTCATTAAGGAATAGGGAGTGACTTATTAGATTTGGATCCTAACCTAAAAACTGGTCTGTAGATTGGGAGGCAAGCTGTTACTCATCAGCAATTCATAAAGGAATTATATTTGGCTTAGAGGAGAGTGCAACGATGAATGAAGTTGATATAGTAAAGAGTTTCCTATTGGGTGGATATGTATTACTCATCCTTCTAAGTATGAAGAAAATTAAACTGAAAATAGAAATTAAAAAGCATTACATTATTTAGAAAGAGGTTTTTTATGAAGTTTAACAAAACATTGTCTCTTATTAGTTTTATTACAGTTATAATTTTATCTTTCGTTCCTAATGTAGGAATTGAAGTTGTTGACGAAGTATTTCGCTCATATTATTTCGGTTTCCCTGCTCGTTGGCTAGGATATCACAAGAGCGGCGGGGGACAATTTAATTTTCAAGTATTTAATTTAATCTTTAACTTTTTCTTCTTCTACTTTATGTTTTGGGTAGTTAAAAAACTCTTCGTAGTTGTAAATTCAAGGCTTAAAAGGCGGTAATATTGTATGAAAGAAACCTTAATTAAGAAAATATATGAACAAGGCTATCCTGATGCAAAAACTGCGCCTCTAATATCTCTAGAAGATTTCTTTGAAGGAAACAATGACGAGGGATCTATTGGGTGCAACCTTGTGGAACACCCAGGCATTAGCACCTTTTATACCGTGTTGCTTAAGATAAGAAATAAACCGAATGTGCAGGATGTATTTGTTGAGATTATGGAAGTGGAAGATGATGAGTATTGGCCATTTTCCGAAAGAGTATATATTTTAGCTAATACTAACTCTAAAGAAATTGAAAAATGGGTTGGTATTTTGGAACCTAGTGAAATTGAGGAAGGTTATGTGTTTGGTAAACCTCCAATAGCTCCAGAATTGCATTTTAATCATCAAGTTTTCGGAGTTTGGTGGGACTGACAAAAAAGTGCTTGCGTCTTTAAAGATGCGGCACTTTTTTTGTTATGAATAACTAGTTTTACCTAAAAGAACAAGTTTACCTTATGTTATAATTATCCATTATTTACAAACAAGTGCAATTAATATAAAGTTTAGTTAGAAATACTTTTATATAGCTAATTTATAGGAGGGTTAATTGTGCGTAAAAGAAATAAGGGGTTCTGGATAGCTTACCTTGTTTTTGCAGTTATTATGTTTTTGATTTATAAATATGTTCCACCTGAGAACAAGTTTATTGTTATTATTATGTTTCCTTTAGCCTATTGGTTTATTTATGAGTTTATATTAAGACCAAAGAAAAGACGTTCCAATGAATAAACTAAAAAGAATATTGGTTAATGTAATTGTTTTCTTAGTTCTAGGCATAGCTTTAGGAGCAGTAGCAAAATACTTAGACACTATGGAGAGATTTGATGGAGGTTGGCAAAAAAATATTCTCCCACACCTAGGAGATTTGTTTTCAAGATTAGGGGTTTGGATATTCATTGCTACCATTATTGCTGCGTATAGCAAAACACGAATTACAGCGGCTCTTAATACGTTTATGTTCTTTATAGGTATGTTAGTTAGTTATTACATATATTCAGCTTATCTATTTGGATTCTTCCCAACTAGTTATTTTGTTGGTTGGATATTCATTGCGTTATTTTCTCCGCTATTAGCGGTCCTTGTATGGGAAGGAAAGAATAATATAAGTTTGTCTTGGATCCTACCGGCCTTACCTATAGGATTATTGCTAAGTCTTTCTTTAGGCATTGGATTATTTTATTTACGTCTACATTATTTAGAAGAGTTAATTATGTGCTTTGGTTTATGTCTAGTTTTTTATAGATCAATAAAGCAAATGCCTGGAGTAATTATAATAACGTTTGTTGTTGCATTTATTGCAAAGCAAGTAAACCCGTTCATTTAAGTCTAAAAAAACAAAATGAGTCCGCTAAGAATACAATACTGGTACGGAGTGAATATAGTTGAGTAAAGTTTTTAAAATAATTTTAGGTGCTTTTATAGCTGTTGTTGTTTTAATGGTTGTTACGTTTATTAATTGGGAGTATATATTTGGTGATAATCGTCCAATAGCAAATGCTAAAGCTATTTATCAGATAGAATTTAAGGATAAAAATATTGCAGAGACATCAGATGTAGATAATAGAATCTTATACGTAGTCCCTAAAGGGCATTTAGATACATATATTAAGATGATGCGTAAAAATGGATACGAATTGACAGAGAGAGATCCAAAGCATAATACTTTATTATTGAAAAAGGGGAACAACTACACAGAAATTAATTACAGGAAGTTTGCACGTAAATATACAATAATAGATAGTCCATTTTTAAAAGAAGTTTAAAAAGGTCGTGTTTGATATAAATAAAGTAAAAACGATAGTTATTTGTTTGTCTATTGTACTAATTATTTTATTTGCTATTATGTTTTTTGAATTTTTCGCTTTAAAATCACTTGGATTACAGTATGATTCAATTGGTTCTTTAGTTTACTTCTTCGTCTTATATTTACTGCTTGAAATACCTCTCTCATTAATATTGAGTGCGATACCAAAGGCATTAAAATCTGTTGGTCTAATTCAATCCAGTAAAGGGCTTTTATCATTTTTGTTAGATACAGGGTTAACATTTACCTTAATTAATTCACTTGATATCTTTATGACACACATTAAGATAGAATGGCTAGGTGCAATTGTATTTTCAATTATTGCTGGATTTGTTAGTTGGAAATTAAAAGAGAAAGATGAAGAGCCGCCATCGATTGATAGTGAAGAATTTAAAGAAATAGAAAAAAGATTTGATTTTAAAAAGTAGGAGGAAACACTAAGAGTAGTGTTTCCTTTTTATTTTACCTATTTATCAACATTGTAATTAACAAAGCCAAATTTTAAAGGAATAAACACCTTAAATATTAGAAGCTTACTTATTAGAGTAGGCTTTTTTATATACTACATAAATTTGTTATTGATAAAACACACAAACCACAACAATAAGAGTGTCTATATAGAAAAAGCTACACAGTAGCGGTTAAAACTGATAGCAAGTCCGTGCTGCGGAATATTTATTTAGTTATTTCTCCGCTAATTGATCTTTCAACCTAAAATACTGATAGTAATTACTAACTAACAAAACGGTATAGAAGAGAGAAATAATTATGGAGAAAATAGAACAGATTTATAAAGCAGAAAATGAGAAAAACAGCGGCTACCATTAATGTCACATCGGGTTATTTACGTAATTGTTGCTATTATGCTAATTCTTCATAATTTCTTATCTACTAGAGCAAATGTGTATTGGGGAGCTATTATGCCAAGTGTTTATCTAGTATTTTGTGGATGGCTATTATTTACGGGCCACCTAACAAACCACCTATAAAATCTGTTTTAATACTCTTATTCGGTTTATTAATATTCCTTATGAGATGGGGAATGGGAAGAGATGCATACAAAAAGAAGCAAGAAGAAGAATTAAATAAAATGAAGACACAAGGCATAAAAAAGCCGTTTACTATAACGGCTTTTTTATATTCGTTTATAAGGCGGTTTTAATTTATCCGTGAGGTTTTGTTTTCTAAGGTTCTTGCAACTAATACCTTTTGTAATTATTGTTTTTATTTCAAGGAGGTAAGAAAAGGGGGAGTAGCAAGTATATAAATAGCAAGAAATAATAAATTTTATGGTAATGCCTGAAGTTAAAAGTTAAATTATCGAAAATGGTAAAAACAGGATTAAGTAGCGGGAGTTAAGATATTAGGGTTAATGTAGTGAAGTATATGTCCAGAAGATAAACAGAAGCTGAAACAGAAAAATGATTATGAGCTGCAACAATATCGTTTATTAAATGCAATTGAAATTAACATATAGAAAACTAAATTAAATATTATCAAACTAATAAGTATTAACAAAAAACATTAATCATATACATAGCTTGTCCATAATTTTTTTAAAGTTGTTGATGAAAAATTTTGAGTGGATTTTAAAAACTAAATTTATGATTAATATTTTTTATCTTTTCCGTCTCAATGTTTCAAGTATACTTTAAGAAATGAGATATTTATATTACATTCCAGATAATTCTATATTATCTGGAATGTAGAATTGCTTTAAAATAGAGGGTTTTGACCACTTTTCGTAAAAAAATAATATTATCTCGGAATGTAAAAATTATTATTATGAAATCTGTTTCAAAATTATTTGAGACAGATTTTCTTTTTATTAACTTACCGCTTACTAATGAATTTAAATTCCTCACCGGTCTACAACTCATTATAATGTTACATTACACTTAGCATCTCTTATAAATAATTGGTGTGAACCTCAGTAATATACTTTTGCAAACCTGGTTTCGTGGTTCTTTAAAATTGATCTTTAATTACCTTTACTTAACTACATACCGGATTTAGCTCATATTAATAAATGTGCAGTTTCTAATTACATAAGCCACATTCATAATAAATTTATTAAATATCCGTATTGAGGTGTAAATAATGAATCGCTTTAAATATTTTGCTTATCAATTGATTTTCTTTTGTTCAGTTTTACTTATTAACGTCATATTTAACAAGTGCGTCAGTAAGCCTTTTACACAGACGGATATAATTGCAATATGCGTTAGTATTCCGTTGTTCCTGGCCATTATTGCTGTAATACCAAAGATTTACAATAAAACCGCTATAGGTCTAAAAAGTAAATTTTGGCTCTCTGTGCCCGCTTTTATACTAGCTATAATATTTATGGATTTAGTTGAATTTCTGGTCATTTAGCTAAAACTGATAAAAAAACCGCTAGAAATTAATTTCAGCGGTTTTGCTCTTTATTTGGTTTTTATTATTTTTTTAATCCCAGTCTGCAAAAATCTCTTCTTTGTCAAGGTTGCCATTTAAATAATTGCCTCCTAAACAAAGCGCAAGGTCTTCTTCGTCGCAATCACAAGTGTTATTGTTATGTTTTTTAATGTAATCTTCTAATAAACTTTCGTGATGATAATTCTTTATATCTGCAGTGAGTTTGGTTTTTAGCTCGTTGTCTTCAATATAACTCATTACTTGTTTAAGCTCTTCTTCTGTTAGTGTTAGCTCACAATTAGTGCTCTCCCCCATTTCCAGAATGTCTGCGCTACGGAAAAAACAACTTCCAAATTATAGGAAACGGTGACAGATGAATGTTGAAGCTTAAATCTCTTTTGGTCTTCGGCAGGAAAATCCACTGATAATAAGATATCCGCTAGTTCTGATCCTACTTGAGTAATTGCGGAATTAATTTTCATTGTTTTGTTTGTTTGTAAAAAATATAAATAATATGCGTATTCATAATAAAAATAATAACTTTAACTAAAAAAAGACCTTACACAATAACTTGCAAGGTCTTTTTAATTTATTAAGCTGCTCTTGTGTCAGTGTAATCTAGACACCACACACCTCTACTTATAGAAGAAAAATCGCTATACAACTGTAGAGTTTGTCTGATTTTTTCTTTGTAATGAGCATTGTTTTTTGCTTTGCTGCTCTCCGCTAGCAACTCATATAATTGATTAAGTGGAGCTGGGCCACCTATGCTTTCAAGCGCAGAACGAACTAAGTCTCTCCAAGTAGCAACCTTTGAATCTTTAAGGTTTTTCACAGTTCTGGAAACAGCCGTTATTGGAATAGCCCAAATAGCGCCTTTCTTAAATACAAGTAAATGTTCGTGCATAATTGGAATGAACTTTCCATTATACTTAGATTTATAAGAGCTTGCATTATGCTGTACCTTTACCATATGAGATTCAAGATCACCATACCACGCCATATCTTTAATTAGACTATAATACTTACCTTTTAATTTCATATCTCCAATCAGAATGGCGTGTCTTCCATTTCTTTTTAAACTGCTGAATATCTTAGCGTTAACAATGTTTAATTTATGGATGAATTCTTCATAGCTAGCGCATCTGCTTAAATCGTCAGGATGGCTTTCTCCCCACATATTACCGCTGTAGATTTTCATTGAATGGTAAGGTGGATGTGAAAACACTAAATCTGCTCCGGAAACCGGTAGGTCGTCTTTTAACGCATTCCATCCCCCTACTTTTCCTGTGTATTCATATTCAGAGCCTTTGTATAGATCACCAAAATCAGGGTTCAAATCTAGGTGCACACTATTCTTAATGCCTAGTGATTGGCAAACATCATAGCCTGTACCTGAGCCTCCAAAGACTTCAACAATCTTTTTAGCTCCTGTATAGTGAATAAGACTTTCAAATTCTCTTCCATCCATATTTCCTTCCCACGTATTGCTACCATATTTACTTCTTTGTGGGTATGAGATTACAGATGTTAAATTAAAGTCGTTTACAGTTTTCATTTCAATTCCTCCAATAGGTTCCTTAATTTTCAAAGATAATAGCATATCTCAGTAGAATTAATTAAAAAAAGCTAAATATATTAGCAAAGCCTCTTAAATGCGTAATAGCTGGAACCCTTATGGAATGTTGATTAAAATCTATATTTAATACAAATTATGGAGTGAGGTTTTTTCTTTTGCTTTATAAGTTATAACGATATAAAAAAGCCACAATACCTAATAGTACGTGGCTTAATAGATTTATTTTATATTACATTTGCTCTGCTAGTGACTTCTTTAACCATAGACCTGTTTCATCCAACGAAGTGTTAAGTGATACATAATCTCTTTGTAAAACGGAAACATCTATCGGATCTGCGGTTACTCCCCAATTATCAAAAATTTTATCAAAAACTTTCTTGTTATCTGTAACTTTTAATAATTCGGCATATGAGCTAACTAACATCGACTTATTGTTGAAATTAGATAACGACTTTGTTCCTGTAGCAGTTGCAGAATCAAACCAATTACTTGACCAAAAGACTCCATTAATATAGTCAGGTCTTTTTGAAGGTTCCACATTCTCAAAGACGTATGTTAAAAAGGATTTTACGCTTGAGTTATACTCCTTGCCGTGTTTATGCTTTTTATCCATTATCTCTGCTTCAACTTCTTCTGGTGTAGTGACAGCAAGAATAGCCTTATCCCACATAGTGCTAAGCAACTTACTCCATACTATCTCGTACTGAGGATACAATTTGCAAAATTCTTGATATGTTTTAATTCTATCGGCAAACGGAACTTCTTTTAACTTTTCTACTAGTTTAGAATAAACGGTATCTGAATCGTCAAGTTTGTAATTAGGATCATACCCCTTGGTAATAATCTCAACTTCTGCTCTTACATTATCAGAGAACTCAGCAAACCCCCTTTTTTCCATTACTTTTTCTTTACCGTTATAACGTGGCATTATTTCTTCAAAAAAGTAATGTGTACCTTCTACATTTACTCTAGGACCGCTAAGAACAAAAATGCCTTCTCTTGAATAATGTTCTCCAAATTTGATTCGGATGTAGTCTCCACGAGTTAGTTCGTTTAAGTCAACACATTTTATTATTGCTTCTTTTACTTCTTCTCTTACTTCTTTTGGCATAGAAGCGAATAAAGGGTTAACCTCTAAGTCCATTGTGAAAAATCCTAATTGATCAGCTGTGTCTATTTTTGAATAGTTTGTAGTCACTTGAATTATCTCCTTTGTATAAGGTGGATTCACCTCATTTTTTAGCATTATACAAAGGATTTATAAAAATAGCGGAATTTGTTTATTTTCTTGTTCCGTCTATATCTCATTTATATAGGCATAGCATAGCAAAACATAAAATCATAAAGATAATGATTATTCCGGAATGTTGCAAGCAGTACAGCAGCCGCTAGGTTCACCAAAAAGCCTCTTGTGACTTTTTTATACTTAGATATAACAAATAGCCCTTAAAGGTACCTATGTGGTCCTTAAAGGACTTTTAAAGCTAATTACAAGCTTAGTTTGTTCTAATGTACGTTTTTGCTAATGGATTTTTCTAATTCGCTTTTAACGACAATCCAATCATCACTTGTAATGCTATATACTACCGCATCACGAATACGTCCATTATGTAGAATTCTTTCGTTTCTTAAGGTACCTTCTTTTATTGCTCCAATACGCTCTATAGCTCTTTGTGCTTGTATATTTTTAGCATCTGTTTTAATCTGCACTCGAATCATATGTAAATCCTCAAAAGCAAGTTTTAGTAACAAGTATTTGCACTCTGTATTAATACTTGTCTTCTGAGCGGATTTATCGTAAAAAGTAGATCCTAACTCTACAGTCAAACGTTCATAAGATATATTGTATAAACGAGTGCTACCAATAATACTATTGCTAACCTGATCAATCACTACAAATGGTAGTTCTGTTTTGTTTTCTAGGTTAATTAGAGCTTCCGCTACTAATGTTTGCATATCCTCAAGGGAATTCATTCTTCTAACCATATAAGTCCATAGATTAGGGTTTTTCTGTACTATGCTATAAAGTTCTAATGCATCATTACTTGTCATTAATCTTAACTTTGCTTTATTTCCACTTAACTCCATAAAAAACATCCTCCTATTACGTACTCTTTGTCTAAAGGAGACTTATACAGTTCTATTAATCAGCTTATATATGGATAAAAAAATAAGCATACTTCCTAAAACACCAACACTTACAAAAGCGGCCGACTTGCTAGCAAGAAAAATACCGATTGTTTGCAAGCAAAAACCGCTAATTAATAAAAGAACAAAGAATATTCTTTTCACATAATTCATCCCCTTTTCCGCTACTTAATATCAACTGAGTCAACTGAATAAAAGCTAATTAGTCCAAGAACAAATAAAAGGAAAAATATAATTGCTACTATAACTAAAGCGATTAATAGCATTTTCTTAACACTATTTCTATTTTGCTTCTTTTCCTCTGTCTGTGCTATTAAATAATCCACTTTCTTTTCAATTTCTCTTAAACGTTCATCCGTATTCGCAAATTCTCCTCCTAATTCAGCACTTATAAATTATGTAGTATAGATAAAATCTTCTATAGATTTCCCTTACTGAACAACATAGTATATACCTACAGCAATAGCGGTCTGAATAGATGAAATTATACTTAAACGACTTAGTGGGGTTTTTACTCTTTTAATATACGTATCATAGATTACATTAATAATTAAAAAGCAAACGTATCCTATCATAATTTCTATTATTAACATTTAGGCACCTCATTTGGTTGATCTTTTGTATAAATGAATTAATAAAAACTTCAAATTAAAGAAACTTTACTTTTTCTTACCAGACTTCTTAAATATAAACAAAATGACCGCTACAGTTACCAGTGCACCTATAGCCAACCATACATTTAAGATATTTAACCAAACAAAGATAGCTATTATTAAAATGAACAAAAATATATTTACAGCGATTGGGATTTTCTTACCAGTATTAAGCGCTGTATAAAATAGACTAAAAGCAAAGAAAATCAGTATAAGTCCTAGAGTTATGTTGATACTTATCACTCCTCGTTTTTAAATGCATTTATTTTATTTACATTTACAATTACGTTTGGACCTTTTAAAACGAATAAACACACCAAACCAATAACACCTACGAGTACTGAAGCAAATTCGTACTTATTCACTACCCCACCCCCTTGTTAACTAACTTAATCACCAACATACTCTATTTGTAGAATTTTGTAAAATTATATATTAATTAACTTATTATTTCCTTTTAAGGTGCTATAATTGTAATTACTTAAGGTTAAACAAGGTGGGATTGTATGCAAAATAAAAATCTTCTAGGTTATGTACTAATTATTTTATCTTTTGCAACAGCAATTTATTTGCTTTGCAGTCCAAGGGCTTTAATGCCAGCGGGATATGACTTAGCTATTGATGGATATCTTGTATCGAGGGCTCTTGTCTTTATATTTATTCTGTACTCGTTATTTAAATTTGGATATTTTCTTTTAAACAAAAAGGACTAGCAGCACAGCTAATCCTTTTTGTTTGGACTCTTATAAATGAGTTCCAGCTTACTCTCGTAGTTATAGAATTTTTCTTTTTAGGTTCTCCTAGAATTAGCAGGTTTTTCATTTTTTATAAACTTCATAAGTATACTTATGCCACAAATATTTAATAACACGCTAATACCTAGTAATGTAGCAAATAAGAAACCAGATATGTTTAGTGTTAAAGTCAGAAGATCGATCCTGCGCTAACTAAAAGCGTTCCTAAATTACAATTATCCAAATAAATCATCCCCAATATCAATTAATTAAAATTAAATTAACGCGCTCTAATGTTGCTATTGTAAAAACTATTTCACCAATTATGTATTAACTAGTCATTATACTTACAGAATTGATTCGTCTTTATTACTTAACTTAATAATAAACGGAAAAATAATTATGAAGGCTAAGCTTAACCAACCTAATGTGAGCCACTTTTTAGTCTTAGCAGAAATATATTGTTTTTCTCTGCAATTTGGACATTCTTTTCCAGTTGTTGAGAAACCTACTGTCCATACATCACCTAAACTCCACTCACTGTTGCAATTCGAGCATTTAGTCAACGTTTTCCCTCCTTCAATAGCATAGAAAGTTTGCTATACAATTACTCTAACGTTTTTTTCTCTTTTTCTAGTTTAAGATTATGAAGTATTAGTATCAGAGCCGAGAAAATTAGACCGACACTCGTAAATGTCATAATTAGCTTAAGAATGAGGTTTATATGTACCGCATTAGCTAAAGCACAAAGCGGCAAACCAATACCAAGTAACGATAAAGCTTTTTGGTTAGACGGATTCACTGTTATCACCTCCTTACACTAAGTATATATAGTAAAAGCGAAATTACTTTTTAAATAGTAAATAGTTGCACTTGTAAAGTTGTCCTAATACTTATACGTGTAAACATCTAGAAAAGTTCCATTATTATCTAAAAAATCCCGATTCATTACCTCTTTAGTAAGCTTTTGGCACATAGAAAAGGTAGCAGTTTACTTTAAACCGCTACCTTTCAATTAAACACTTTAAATGAGTTGGTTCTATTCTTTCTTATTTGCGATTAAAACGGGGAATCAGGTATATCGGCTATCTCCTAAAATCTCTATCGACTCCTGCTAAATAAATTTGTTATCCGTTTTTATTGGGTACCTTCGTCACTTTTGTACTCCAAGATATCACCTGGCTGACAATCCAAAGCCTTACATATCGCTTCTAATGTTGAAAAACGAACCGCTTTTGCTTTCCCATTCTTCAGAATAGAAAGATTCGCCATAGTAATTCCAACCCTCTCTGAAAGCTCCGTCACACTCATTTTCCGTTTTGCTAACATTACATCAATATTAATAATGATTGCCATATTTTCCACCTCAGACCGTCAAATCATTTTCTGATTTTATGTTAATCGCTTCTTGTAGGAGCCGTTGAAGGATAGCAGCAAAAACAGCGATAACCAACGAAGCAAAAATGATGATGAGTGGCATTATTCCAATAGGAGGGTCAATCTTCTTTGCTATAAAATGAAAGAGTGGCAAACCTAACGTATACAAACCACTGATTGTAATCGCACAGCACTTTATGTTCTTTAACGCCTTTACAGATAACTCCGAGAACGCTGTCTTCTCGTCAATGTACCGTAAAAGGTTGAAAGCTTGATAGAGAGCAAAGTAAAAAGGCGCAGCCGAACCATACATTACGATGAAAACGAGATATTTCATATAAGCAATATCTGGATACAAATCTCCAGCGAAATTCCCGAACTTAGACACTAAAAATATACACAATGCAAGAGTTGCGATTCCCATAAGAATAACCGCTAATTTTAAAAACAATGTGGATGCATTTTTCATTTGTAATACCTCTTTTTTATTTTTTATCTAGGAAACCTTTTAATGGCTTTTGAAGTACGTCAACAACAGCAATAATGATACTTGTTGCTAAAATACTCATCAGACTTACGGATATAGGACCTGCTGAATCCTCTCCCGAGATACTAGAAATTACCTTCAAGCTTATTATCATTAACACAATGAAGAAAATGGCTGTAAAAGCACATTTTTTTATAACTTTTAAAGATTTAAGAGATGACTCTGAGAAAGCATTGTTCCCTTCGATAAAGGTTAATAGTTTATATACGTGAAACAGCCCAAAAGAAAATGTAATAAAGATTCCATATGCACATACTAAAAGGGGATATAGCGAGTAATCCCCACCTGGATGTGCTTTTACATCTCTAACGGTTAACACAGGAATCCAATAAAAGCACAAAGTAAGCACTGCAATTCCAACCAGAAAAATAATTACCTTTAAGAAAGTGGTTGAACCTTGTTTAACATTCATTTAAAACACCTCACTTATTTAATAACAAAATGACTTTATCACATAATTTATTGTTTTACAATAAACTATTATTGTTTTTTATTATATTATTGTTGTTATCGATATATCCTTTTGATTTTCACAACACAAAAAAGCGCTCTTATCTATATAGAAAAGAGCGCTTTTTTTCTATCCTTATATGTGATCGGAGCAAGCCGCTAAATAGAATTAAAGTGTATTTTTGAATTTTTGTGGGTTTTTTACGTGACTTTCAATGATTAATCCGCAGTTCGTACAAATTTTATGTTCAACCTCTGCTCCAATGCTTAACTTATTGGCAGGGTGTACATTTGCATATCCGCCTTGTTTACCTAAACCTAGTTCTTTGCTTTTGCATTGTGGGCATTCTGCTGTAGTAGAATTTGTCACTCTATTCACCTCTTTCTCTTATGGATTAGAGAACTGTAAGTTGTGTGTCCAATATCTCTGCTACCTTTTAGAGAAGTTCTCTTCTTTTACATTTTAGGTTTATGGAATATAATTCCTTTTTAATTGTTTAATTGTTATTTTATTCCTCAAATAGATATGATCCTATAATTGACTACGAAAAGTCTTTGTTATAAGTTAAGTATGCTAATAAAAAATAGCAATGTCCCTAACCATCTTATTTATTAAAATAAGGTGGTTTTGTATATCCTGAAACAGAATAGCTTTATGTATTGTATATACAGTATCCTTATATGTAAAAAACCGCTATATTATAAATAATAAGCGGTTTTAGGTAGTTTAATACTTTAAATTATTTACATTCTAATTTAATTGGTATGTCCTGTTTAGTTACGTTTTAATTCAGCTAGTTCCTCTAACTCATCCAAAGCTTCTTTTATCTTTTCAATATCTTCTTCTTGCCTAATGTAGTTAAATAACTCGACTTCTCTTTTTCCTCGATTATTAATGTTTTCTTCTGATAAACTCATTATTGACACCCCTTATACAATTATATGTTAAAGTACTTTACTAAAATAATTCAGTTAACAATTAGGAACGTTTGTTCTATTCTATACCTTTTTTTAATAAAGGTAAATGCAGTTCTTGCATAATCATATAATTTTTACATTTTTTTCTCCTGATGGGGTTACGAATGCTTTAAGCTATTTACATAATCATTATGTATCGTAGTAGCAACTTGCTGCAAATTTCTTAAAAAAAGCAATACTTCAGAGTTATCCATCTTGCAGTGTGTTAAATGAAATACATTATTTTTTCCTATAATTAGCTCCTCTGAAGATAACAATATAGGTAAATCCCGAAATGTGTACCAAGGGTAATATAGTGAAACAAATGTCTCTTTAAAGTAAATGCCCTCTTGAGAAATCACAATTCCATCAAGCTTTTTAAAAGGAAATGTTGATAGATAAGCAATAATATCATTTTCTGGCGATAAATTAAAATGCTCCTTTTGTTTGTTACTTGTAACTTTAGGAATGTGGCTTCCTACTATTAGGTCATTATTAACCTCATATGCCTCTTCGTACTTTTCAAATAGTGTACAAGTATTTTTTATTTCGTTAGTTACAGTATAAAGAGGAAGTGGATGTTCTTTTAGAAGGGAAGCAATAGATTGTTCTCTTAGGTAATCACGTATACATAACATTAGTTCAATAAATAACTCCGCAGGATAATTAGAACCGCCACCTAATAAAAATTTCTTTTCACCATCAAAATATACTTCTACATTATTATGTACACTTATGCTATTCACATCAGCAAAGTCTTCCCATTCTATGTTTCCAGCTTTACTTCCTAAGCTGCGCCATCTAATTCCGTTGTCAGTAAAATAAATGCCGTTTTTTCCTGTGCCTAATATAGTAGTGTCTAAAAAGGCTCTTATTTTATCATCCGCTAGTAAACTAAACCTTTTTTGTGCTTTCGATAAAATAGAATTTGGAATTTCTCCGACATAAAATTTATCTTGTTGATACTTATAACACAATTCGTATAAATAGTTGTAACTCTTATTCATAAACATAAAGGAACTCCTTTAAAGATGATTGTACATCGCTGTTCTTCTTTATTAGGTTTGTTAAGCATAATTCGGGTGTTTGCAATAAACACTGCTACACCTATAATAATCCATACATAAACTCCAAAATAAACGCCTTTAGACAAAATTATTTTTTATAAATATCGCTTGAAGATAACCAATCTATAAATTGTTGATAAGGATAATACGTAGTGCCTTTAAGCTCTATTTTAGGGGCATTAGGGTACTTGTTTAACAATTCTTCAATTTCGGCCTTACTTAAACTGAAATGATAATGCAGGTCTTTTTCTTTAATTAAATATGGGTAACTTGATTTTTTTTGCGGTTTACCAAAATTCTTTAAACCGTCCCCTATAAAGTATCCGAATGCTGCTAGTCCTACAGCAATCCAAAAGAAATTTATTTCCACTACAAAACCTCCTATTAATTTCCATTAGATTCATATTATCATATGTTAAATGGAAAAACATTGTATATATTCCAGTATATATGGTGTTTGTCGCTCCTTAATAAATACTTTCTCTATCTTCAAAAGTGAAAAACCACTATCACATTAAAGGAAAGTGGTTTTATAAGTTATTTAGTTTCTTTGTCCTTTGTTAATTTATTACCTTTATTATTAAGTATTACTTTTTAAGAATACCTCATAAGTTTAATTAGAGGTGAAAGGATATGAAGGGGGTTATACCTTAATGCAGTGGATCAAATTTATAATTAAACAATTCATAAAAGAGCCTTTGTGGTTTAAAATATTAATTTCAATAACATTTCTTATTTCTATTATTTTTAGCAGTTCATTTTTTTCTAATAATGCTTATATTCAAAGCTGTTCAAAAATAGCTGCAGCAATCTTCTTTTGTACATATGCTATTAAATTTAGGAGTAGTCTTGTAACCTCTGCCATATTATCTACCTCAGCAGTTATATGTATTTTTCTTTTTGTCCTGGTAATATATAAATGAATAACATAACGTTAGTTCCATAAGTTAATGTAAAAAAACCGCTCAGAGATTATGCCCTGAGCGGTTTTTTTACTAATTATTGTGTATCTTGTTAATTCGAAAGCTAATTTCATTGTTGCTTTACCCACGAATTGCAATCTTGTACTTAAAATACGACTTTTCTTATTTTTCTTTTTAAGGAAATAAGAAACTGTCCAGCTTACAGCAAAAGAAACAAGAAAAAGAAAAAAGATACGGTTATGACTTCCCTCTTGAAGCCACTTAATATCGATCCATTCTGCAATGCCTAAAATTAGGAAAATAATAATTAGGCTAGAAATTAATTTGATTAGATTATTACGCATATAAAATTCTCCTAGTCATTGTATCGCTTATAAAGAGCAGTAGAGTTTTGTTAATTGATAAGTTTCACATTACATCTAAGGGACGTATTTTAACTATAATTCTATTACCGGTTTCCTATAAAAAGCTTTCCGCTCATTCAAAAGCTCACTTATTATCATTAGTGAGCTCTATAGAGAGATCTTGTTCAGATATTATATTTCCTACAAATGAAAATATAATAGTACTTCCTAACAACATTGATAACCCTATAGTGATGATTACTTTATAATCAATAGTAAACTTACCTGGATCCACTAATAGCAAAATTAAGGTCACTAATAAACCCATTATTATACCGATAATTATTCCCATAACAATATACATATTCACCTGTGAAAGAATAACTTTACGAATCCCTTTTGGCGTAATGCCTATTGTACGCAATACAGCAAATTCTTTTCGTTTTGAGTAAATATTATTTACTAAAGAGTTAAATACACCAACCATTGTAGAAACAACTAACGTAGCTATAACTAAAATAAAAATTCCCCATCGTTGATAGAACATTTTGTTTGCTTCTTTAATGGATTGCTCATAACTGCTTATTTTTAGTTCGGGATATTGAGTTTTTAAACCTTCAATTTCTTTTACAGCAGCTGCTGCGTTAGTCGAATTTACGTATAAGCGGTTGAAATCCTCATCTCTAAAGCCTTCGTTTTGCCAATCTAAATATGCGTCTGTATCTTCAAGGAGGTGTTCAGATATAGCGGATATTACATAGTTTCCTTTAGGTACCGTTTTTCCTTCTATTATAAAACCGTCTTGATCTTCAGCATAAATACCTAAATGGAGGGTTTGTCCCAATTTTAAATTATGACTTTTAGCAAACTCCTTTGAGACTATAATGCTATTTTTTTGACTACTCCCATTCACATAAGGGAAATCCTTTAATATGCCTTGTTCTTGCATTTTTTTAAAGTCCACCAAATTATACTGAATGTCTGTGATATTTTTAGATGTTAAGATCTCCCCTATACCTTGACTGCTTATATTGCTAACATTTTTAACATCTGGCAACTGCTCAACCTCTTCAGTCAGTTCTTTTGTGTTTATCTTTGTATTATCAAGTCGAGACTCAATTAAAATAGGAGTTGTAAAATCCTTTTTTAATTGTTCTTGTTGGTTTATTTGAATTGTACGTAATGTAACAGACCCAAATACGGCAATTATCATTAAACTGCTTATCATTAAAATAATAACAGTATTTTTTCTAACTTGAGGAATAAGGTTTTTTACAGAAATATAAAACTCTTGTCCAAATAACCTTTGCCCGTAAGGTAAGAACCGTTCTAAGACTTTTGGTAACAAAATAGGAAAAACCATTACAAAGGCTAGCAATACCAAAACCGCTGAGATTAAAAGCATAACCGGCCCATACGTCCCTCTTGTAGGCAACACTTGACTACCAACGATTAAGAACACTGAAATCCCTATTAAAACTTTAAAGGCAGAAACTCTTGCTTTTGAATAACTAAAATTAAGTTTTTCGTTTTTCTCCATTGTTTTAAGCGGCAATACCTTTGTACTTCGATAAGCTGGAACAAATAAAAAGAGCTGAATAACAATAAAGGTTAAAATAGCAATACCGATAGCAGCACCCATATTAAATTCTGATGGTGTGGATGGAATATTAAATAGCTTTTCTACCCAACTATATAGGTTCCTTTGGCTAAAAAAGGTTAATAAAAAGCCTAGGCATATACCGGCAGTGTTTATCACAGTACTTTGTATTGTAATGATTCTACTAATTTGTTTGGTACTTGCACCTAATGAACGCATAATTGCGAACTGATTTCGCATTTTATAAAGCAATAGTTCAAAATTTGAAATGATGATAAGAGAGGTGACAATTAGCACCAATACAGATAATACAACAATGAATATATGTAAGGATTGTAAATTGCTTTGCACACCATAATCTTGTTCAGCAATATCAATACGTAAGTCTTTATTATAAGATTTTATTTGATTAGCTAAAGTTAAAGCATTTACATCCTTCTTTGCTTTAATCAATAAATAAGTAGCTTCAGCGTTACTATTATCTTTTGCTTGGATATAACTCTTTACAACCGTTTGGTTAAGTATTAGCATATCTGGGGCAGCCCCCGTAGCAGTTAAATCATTTACTGTTTCCACTAACGTGTATTTTTTGTTTTCAATAAGGATCTTATCGCCAATCTTCGCGTGTAAAGCTTTTGCTAACCCCTTGTTCATTGCAACTGACTTTTTATTTAAAGGTTTAGTGAAATGGTATCGGCTTTTAGCTAGGTAATCATTCTCTACGCCTACTGTATAGATAGCGGTATCCGTTTTGTTTAAATTCAAATGAGTAATTGATACTTTTGATAAATTATTTATCCTTTTGTTATCAGAAATTTTGTTTACTAAGTTTGGTGTAAGGACGTTGCTTTGGTCTAGATTAAACCCTACTGATAGATCCATTTCACCATACGCTTGTTTCATTTGATTTTTGAGAGTATCCTGAGCATTAAATGAAAATAAAATCATACTAAGCACAAGCATTGTGGAGATAGCTATACTTAGAATAGAAGAAAAAACAATAAATTTATTAGCCTTAAACAAGCGGATGGCTACTCCTTGTATTGTTCTCATATTGTTTGTTTCTCCGGTTTTGTAATAAGCTTAAACTTCTCCAATATATAATCTAAATCATTATCACCACTACAGTTATATGTATCTATAATGCTACCATCGTGGAAGAATAAGACCCGATCTGCATAAGTAGCTACATTAGGATCGTGAGTAACGAGTAGTATGCTTTGGTTAAGCTTCTTTTTCATAGCTACTAATGTATTTAATATATCTTCAGAAGTATTAAAATCCAAATTCCCTGTTGGCTCATCTGCCAAAATAATAGGTGGTTCAGTTATAATGGCTCTTCCTATGGCTACACGTTGTTGTTGCCCACCTGAGAGTTGAACGGGTCGGTGCTTTTCCCAGTTGGTTAACCCCATTAGCTCAATAACTTTCTTTACTTTAGCGTCAATTAAATCTTCTTTCATTCCTTTTAAGACTAGAGGAAGAGCAATATTTTCTTCCACCGATAAATCTTTTAAGAGATGAAATGATTGAAAGATAAAACCCACGTTATCCCGTCTGTATACTGATGCTTGCGGCTCCTGAAACATATCTTTTGAATATACTCCATCTAACTTAATTGTGCCTGTAGTTGGTTCATCAAGTGCACCTAATATGTTTAATAATGTACTTTTTCCCGAACCGCTAGTTCCCATAATAGCAACCATTTCTCCTAACTCTAATTGAAAGGATATTTGGTTCAATGCCTTAACTTCATAACCGTCTCCTTTATAAATTTTAGATAAATCTTTGATGTCTAATATAATTCGTCTGTTCACAATTCCACCTCAATATTTATTTCAATATATACTCTTAAATAAAAGTAATAAACTCTATGCGGATAGAATCCGCTATAAATCTTCACTATAACTAGTACGTTTCAAAACAGGAATAGTTTTACATTTTATGAAATTTCTCAAGAGATTTTTTAATAATCTATAAATGCATAGAAAAAGGTAGCATCTTATAAATAAGCCGCTACCTTTTTATTAAACGCTTTTTATGTTTGTTGATTTAGTTACTGTTTGCTTATATTTCTTTTTATACTTATCAACCATAGAGATATTTGCTAATACTCCAGTAGCAAACAGTAATAACGTAAGTGAAGAACCACCAAAACTTACAAACGGTAATGTTACTCCTGTGATAGGTAGAATTCCTGATACAGCACCAAGGTTAACAAACGCCTGAATACCAATCATAGTTGAAATACCAATAGCCAATAGTGATCCAAATGGATCGCTACACCTTTTTGATATCATTAATCCTTGATAAACAATAAAGAATAGTAGCCCAAGTACAAGAAGTACTCCCGCAAAACCTAATTCTTCGGCTATTATAGCCATTATAAAGTCTGTATGAGATTCAGGAAGATACCCAAATTTTTGAACACTTTCCCCTAATCCTACACCAGTTAGTCCACCTGTTCCAATTGCTACATAAGAATTAACTAATTGATACCCATTACCTTGTGCATCAGCAAATGGATGCATAAAGCCGGTAAAGCGACCTAAACGAGTTGGAGAAAATACAGTTGCCATCTGTCCCGTTATCCATAGCACAAGTAACATAACAACGGCTCCTACTATCCCAAGTAAAGTAATCTTTATCATTGATTTCATAGACATTCCTGAGCTTAAAAGAAGTGCCGCTACAATGCCTAGAATAAGAAGAATTCCACCGTAATCAGGTTGTGCAGCAAGCAAGAAGCAGATAAACAGCACAATAAAAATTGGTGGAATAATTGCACGTGTTAAATCGTTTATATACTTTTGTTTGTTTGTAAAGACAGCAGCTAAATACACAATGACCGCTAGCTTTGCAAATTCTAGTGGCTGTATTCGTAAAGGGCCTATTACAATCCAACTTTGTGCATTTCCAGCTGTATGCCCAAGAAATAGTACCGCGATAAGAAGAATAATCGCAAATAACAATATACCCTTTAACACCCTTTTCTCCCGAAAAATTTTATAGGGCACAAAAAATGCCGCTACAAAAAAAAGAAAAAATCCTAATATAAGAGCCATCATTTGTTTTTTATAAAAGTAATCTGCAGGAACTTCATAGCGGGTAATAGCAGTTATCATACTGGAACTGTAGACCATAACCAAACCCAATAGACATAGAACTACTAGAGCTGCTATAAGTCTGTAATCCTGGCACTTCATTATTTTTTTAAACATAAAAACCCTCATTTCTTGCAAATATAAATATGTGTTGTTTACTTTAGGAAAAAGATTCTTAATAGGTTATACAGACAAAAACCAATGCTGGCTACTATTAATACAGTTCCTAATGTTTTGTTTCTTGCTGTTAAGTAGTAATTAATACTGTGGAATATAAGAGCAAGGGATACGACAAGGATTACTATGTTGTACCAAAAAGAGCTTTCTAGACACCATCCTAAGCCCATAAAAATGAGAAGTAGAACTAATGTAATATTAGTAATCCTACTTTCTGTCACAACTTCTGCGTATTTCATAAAACACTCCTAACATTAAAGAAAAATTACTAATCTAGCATTCATTTCACATTGTTACTTATAAAGGAAAAACAGTAGTAAAATTATATCATAATGTAATCTTAAGTAAATACAGTAATTAGCTGCTGTTTAATGAGTTTGTCACAAAAATAAAAAGGTTGATCCGTTTGGGAACAACCTTTTTTATAATTTTTAGTTATAGTCTTTTGTTTTTGTTAATTTATAAGTGCCGTCATCTTTAATTTCTAATGACATTGCTTTTATACCTTCTTTAGGTGATAAACTCCAGTTAATATGTTCGATTAGCTTTTCGCATCTTGATTTAAGGTCTAACATCTTTTCTTCGCTTAAACCTTCGTCTCTAAGTTCCAATATCAATTTAGCGGTTGTATCTGCGTCATACCTATCTTTACGTTTGGTGTTCATAAGATGAAATACACCTCCAATTAAAGTGAGAAATTAAGTTGCTTATTTATTATCTTATATAAGCATTGTTCCTTTTACCAATAATTAATAACCCAAATGAATATTTTTCTTCTCTTTGTTTAACCTAATTAAGAGGTAAAGATATCATCTTAAAACAACTTCTAATTTTCCCAAAGAACGTATTCAATAACCCTTCCCCTTAATTTGCATTAGAATCTAATACTATTTATTTTATTCCTCCTATTTAGTCAAGGAATCTTTATGAATAACGTGAGGCATATTTTGTTGCAACATTTCTTTAAGGCATATTTAACACAAAAAAGACAACAACTTTCTAAGTTATTGTCTTTTTTAATACATTCTGCTTTAAAAAATTTCCTTTAGTCAAATACTGCTATTAAAGTAATCATTCAAAACAGTGAAGTTTTAGCTCTTTTTTTAATATACAACTTATTAAATAAGTCACTATTTTTAAAAGTTAAATATTGATTAGAGTGGTTCATTAAAATAATTAGTTTTAATTTATTATTTAGAGCCTTTGTTATTAACGACAGTTTGGGATAACCAGGAAAGTTCAGTAGGATCTGTACTATCCACTTCTAATCTGGACAATAAACTAAAATAGTTAGGCAAAAGTTGTTGGAATTCGAGTTCAAGATTATCTAAATTAATGCCTATGCTTTCAATAGCCTTGAGCAACTTGGTGCGGGGTATACTACATCCATTTTCATCGCAGGTTAACTCAACTCCATTACCTTCGCTATTTAAGCTTATAGCAACAATTTCTTTATTTAAATTGTATCCCACATCTATAAATGTTTCTTTAGAGTCTTTGATGGCATTGTTTAAACCACTGGAAACGATTAAAACGCTTTTTCTTACCTTCCTAAGGTTTAAAGGAGAGGTATTCAACACTCTTAACACTCTATTGTCTTCAAAATTGTTCTGCGTAGAAATACCTTCTAAGCTTACTACCTTAAAGAGTGACGGATGAACTTCTTCAAGTACGTATGTCTTGTTTACTTTTAAATGTTCACCCTCACTATTTATTCTATTAAAAGCGTGAGAAGCTCCTATACCTGAGGGGAGGTGAGTTAGATAATCTCCATTAGAATCAAGTAAAGAAAAGCCATTTCCCTCGTTATTTAGTTCTATAAATACCTGATTATGAAATAAAACAAGTTGAAAATGTGTAAATTGATGATCAACACAAGTGTTATAAAATGCCTTAGACAATGATATATAGGTGCTAGTTCTACGAGCTAGAAATTTAAAAGTAAGTTTTTTCTTTTTAATTTCTTCTATTCCTTTGTTAGTTCCTTTTTTCTGATAAACACTCATTTTTTCAAACAACTGTTTGTTAGCTTGATCTTCTATAAATTTGATTATTTTAAGCTTCTCTTTAGTAGTTTTTAATTCTTTTAATTTTAGTTCTTTTGATAACCGTTCCTTAGCTTTTGTTATGGTAGATAACGTTTTAGATAGCCAAAAAAGATTATTAAAGCGTTCGGAATTAACTACCTCCTGGTTAGAGGCTATAATAAAGAGGTTAGGTGAAGTTTGTCGGAATTTGTATTCAACGTTATATTCCATCTTTATACCAACACTATTAATACCATCTAACAAACTCATTACAGAATGATTTTTCTTGGTCTCTTCCTTCCTTAGATGAATTCCTCTTCCTTCATCATTTAACCTTAAAGCCACAATTTTCATTTCTGCATTATAGCCAACATCTAAATATTCGCTTCTGGATTCCTTTATTCTTCTTTCAAAGCTGTTTGAGAAATACAACATATCTTTATTATGAAAATTTGTTCGTTTTTTTAGGGTTAAAGGAGGCTTGTTTGATAACCAAACTACATTCTCACTTGTAATTTCTTTGTCTACAGCAGGCACTTCGGAATCTTCTACCATATATATTAAGTCGGTAACCTGTTTCAGTGTATATGTTTTGTTCAGTTTTAAACGTTCAACTTCTTCGTTTATTTCTTTAAGTGAGTAAGTTGCTCCAAATGCAAGCCCTTTGTATTCGCCTTTAGAGTCAAGTAAAGAAATTCCCTCTGCTTTTTTAGTAGCCTTCAAAAAAATGTGATTATCTGTTATTCCAAACTGAATGTGAGTAGCTTGGAGATGAATGCAAGCTTGTTGAAAACCCTTTGATATAGAAAAACTTATTCCTCCCTTACCTGTTTCAGCCCCAAATCTAAAAGTTAATTTATCAAATGGGTTCTTTACTTGCATCTTGGTTTTTAGTTTCTGCTTCGTTAGTTTCCCTTCTTTTAGTTTTCTAATTTTCAATTTCTCAGCCATACGTTTTCCAACTTTGGGTCCTTTGACTTCCAGTTTTAGAGCTTTGCGTTTCTTAATTATTGTTTTTCTTTCCTTCCGCTCCTCAGCTTTCTGTTTAATAATATTTAATCGCTCTTCTTCTAATTCTATCTGTTTAGGCTCAGAGGTTCTTTTACTAGGTATCCAAACTATTGACCCGCTATTCAAGTTTGTGGTGAATTCAGAAGTTGAAATTTCATAAACAAAATTGTCTACAGGGTGTAAAAAATAAGTGCTTAAATGCTCCACATTGATACCGGCTAGAGTAAGGTGAGTTAGGATATTGCTTATGGTAATATGGGATTCTTTGTATTCTTTTAATGAGTTTAATAACCCTATTCCATTCTCTAGATTGTTTGCCCTTATAAAGAGAGATTTTGTTTCCCTATTGAACCCAAATTCTAAATGCGTCATTTTGCGTTTTTTTAAAGAATTTAATAATCCTTTGGAGATGCGAAGAAATCCTTGTCTTGTACCGACATTGTAAAACTTAATCCATAACTCATTTTTAAACGAATTACTTTGAGCCTTAACTTTATTAGCCTCGGTACTAAGCCACTTAATAGAAAAATCTCTATTAACCACATTTTCTTCTCTTGTAGCATCGTTGTTCAACATAAAGATATTTTGGCTTATTTGTTGTAGAAAAAAAGGCTTTGATAATTCTAAATTAATATCCTCATCAATTAAATATCTAATAAACATTGCAGCTGTTATTGTACTTCTAGGTTTTCCTTCTTTATCTAGTATTGAACTACCCTTGTCTTCGTTATTTAGCCTTATAAACAGGGCGTTTTGCTCAGCGTCAACACCATACTCTAAAAAGGATACGTTACTCTCTTGGAATATTTCTCTTAATCCTTTAGAGACACTGGCTGTCCCAGTCCTTTTTTGTCTAACAACACTAAACTTTATATACACTGGCTCTTTATCAATAGCGTTTATTATTTTATTCCTTTGAGACATTCGAAATGCTCCTTTGTATGTAAATCCTTGTTTTTATGTTCTTTATTATATCAAATTTAGGACTGGTAACAAAAAGAAGGCAGCGGCTTAAATAAGCTACTGCCTTTTATTGGTCTAACCCTTTCTTAATACGCTACATAACAAATTAGAATGTTGTTTATCAAAAGCCGTTATGAACTCTTCTCCAAATATAGTTATACTTTGCTCCCAAGGATGCCCTAAGAAGCCCCATTTAAAATCCTTCTGGATAAAGAAGGAGTAGTCACCATTTGGAATAACTGGTACTGACCACTCTCCAAACTCATCTTTGCTGAATTTTAGGTGTGGATTTACCCAATAACATTCGTGTTGCCAATCACGCACTAGTATGTATTCATCAGCTAATGTATTATCTTTAAATGCGTGTAACGCCTTTTCTTCAATTTTGTCATAAAGGTCTAAATCTACTGTTTCTCCAAAGAACTTTGAAATATCATAGGTTATAAAAGGAGACGGTACCTTAAACGAAGGAAACTTGGAGATGCTTGGTTTAAACTTAAATTCTTTATAAATTCTTTTCCAAATCTTTTTGTTTTCTTGATCAGAGAGAGGGATCCAATTTTCCATAAAACAATAACCTTTCCGCTTTAGTTACTCTTCTTCTTTTTCGCAAGGTTGTAAACGAATATCCCTAAACCGATTAATACGACTAAAACAAAGAGCTGCCAGATTATATCTAAAAAATTAATGTTTACTATGCTCAAAATAATTCTCCTTATTTTTAATTCAAATCTTTTAATTGCTATAGCAGTGTCAAAAGACTGCAGAGCAACCAAATATTAATACCAGTTAAGTACACAAGAGAGATTAGACTCCTTAGTTCCATTGATACTTTTAATAATTTACATCCTATCCATAGGACAAAGCTAAGTATAAGAGCTATGATTATAATGCGGATTTGAGAACTAAACACCGAAAAAAAGGTGGCTAATTCAACATTTAGAGTATCCCACATTATAGATATCCTCCTGTAGAAGATTGCTTATGTATTTCTTTATTAGCTGCGTTTAAAACAGCTTTTAAAACCGTAGAATCCACCAGTGGTCTTCCTTTCTTAGCGGCACAGATGCTATATCTGGCTTTTAAATTACGCGTTTTAACTTTATTGGCAAACTTTAGAATTTCTTATGCATTAGAGGGAACCTTTAAACTTTTCGGGGTTCTTTACATAACTTTCAATGATAAGTCTGCATTCTGTACAGAGAATGTGTTCGACATTAGATCCTAAACTCATTCTTTTGTACGCTGGATGCACTACAGCATAACCGTCTTGTATTCCTTTCCCTAATTCTTTACTGCCACAATTCGGGCACTCTGTTACCGTATTAGTGTTTCCCATTTTGTTCACCTCTTCTTAATTTTAATAGAAAATTTTTATCTCATTAATTAATACGTTTTACTTGCGTAAAAGTTACATTTTTATTGCACTTTGTATAAATTTAACATTTAAAACAGAGATTTTCTTTAGGGCAGGGTCAAACAAAAACAGTTGATTTGGTTTTTGAAACGTATAAAAAGAAGGTAGCAACTTATTATATAAGCCACTACCTCACTAACTAAACAATTATTAACCGCTATTGTTTTTATAAATTTTCCCTTCACTTTAAGACATTTAAAATGCTCCTTTATGTATTTTCGTATTAATTTTTCAAGTGTTTTACACTATTCGGAATTTAGGACAAATATAAAAAGGTTGCTCCGATTCGAAACAACCTTATATAAATTTCAATTACAATCTTTCTATTTTCTAAATTAATAGCGGCCGTCTTCTTTAAACTCTAAGGACATCTCTCTCATACCTTCTTTAGGTGATAAGCTCCAGTTAATGTGTTCGATTAGCTTTTCACATCTTGCTTTAAGATCTAACATTTGTTCTTCACTTAAACCTTTGTCTCTAAGATCTAATACCAATTTAGCGGTTGTATCTGCGTCAAACCTATCTTTACGTTTAGTGTTCATAGGATGAAATGCACCTCCAATTAAAGATTTTTAAATGACACAATATCGTCTATGCTTATAATAACTCCTTGCTGTTTAGTTGCATTACCATAAACATAAAGTTCATTAGCTATATCTAGATTGGGGTTAACACCGACAATTTCAAATACTAACAACCACTCTTCTTCATTTTTAAATACAGATAACCTACATTGGGCTAGATCAAAGTTATAGCTATCTAATACAGGGAAATTATAATCCTCTGCATATTTATCTAACGTTTTGAGAATAAGATTAGCTTGCAATTTGTTAATTACACCTCTTAAAATTTTCTTTGGAGCATAAATCTAGGTGAAGGAAGGACTTCTTGTTCTGCTTGAAAATAGGCAAGTTTGTTAGGTATACAAGATACAATTGAGGGCATTCCCATTCCAACAGCGTTTTCCAAAGCAGTTAACAAAGGGAGTTCCTTGCCGTCCATTTCTTCGTCCCACGATATTACGTAACAGGTATCTCCTGCACCATTCTTTTTGAGTAACGAAACTATTTCCGCAGGATCTGAATTTGGCTTCTCAATAGTTATCATATAATCTTCCTTTAAAGTTGTTCTATAGGTATGACAGAGACGACTTAAGGCATCTTTACGTTTCTTTGCTGAAGACAACTCAAATAGTACTCTATCCTGAATTCTTTTAGCGAAGAAAGATTTAACTATTATCTTTTCTATCTCTTTGTTCAATTTAGTTCTCCCTTCCTTATCTAAAATAGTTACAAAACTGATGACCTATATAAGATTTTTATGTTTAACTTTGTAAATTAACTATGTTGTTTTGAGGAAAAAATATGAAGAAGGCTGACACCTGCTATTTCAGTCTTCTTCATATTCAGCAGTTATAATATTGGTTTTTGGTGGGAATTGATTTGATATACTATCAACTGATGAAAATAGCTTATTATTTGAAATTGCTACTATATTTTGGCCATCATAGCCAACCCAAAATACACAATCGTTATTCTCTAAACAAACTATTGGGGTGAGTACCTTTTTTCTACCAAAAAGAGTTTTAAAATCTCTTTTCCCAAAGCTAAAAACATCTTTTTGTAATGACCATAAAGCCAAGTTGTTCATACTACCATTACCATATAAGTAAGGAAATATTACTTTAAACTGCTCACCATTTTCGATAGTTGCTTTATAAGCTTTATCATACTTTTTTCCAATTTCAACTGCTTTATATTCTACGTTATGTACTTTGAAATCTTGTTCTAATTCTTCTGTTTGGAATTCGAAAATTTCAACGTATATATAAATGGGGAATTTATTTAATTGAAACATCCAACCTGGGATGAACTCATTTGGGTCTACAGTATCAAATAAAAAATCTACTACATACATAGTTTTCCCATCTATAGCAAACGGGAAATAACCACCGGCATCAGGAATATCGGAGATCCATTTCTTAGGCATAAAGCCTATTTCAATTTCCATTAATGAGCACCCCTTTTTATACTAGATATATTTTTAAAAATATATCTCTTATCATATACCATTTTTATCAGTCAGTATTTCGTTTAAGATTTCTTCAATATCCGCTTTTAAATTACGCTTAGCCGAATTATATAAGGTTCCTTCTCCTTTTCTATAACCTCCAAAGTAATACCATAGCTGTATGTAAGTCACAAAATCATCATCGCTATCTTCACGGTCAAAGTTAATAGCAACCACAGAACGATATTCCTTTGTAAAAAAACCTTCTAAAGTTAAGAGCTCAATCTCATCTCCGTCAATGTCACGGTGAACCCATACTTTTAAATTATGCTTTCCGCTATTTTTAAATTGCGGAGCATATTTTCGTTGTAACTCCTGTGTAAGACCTTTCGCTGAGTTTTCCAATTTAAATATTTTATTTCTTAATTCACTATCCATCTCATTTTCCTGAACTGTGATGTAAGCATCATTATCTTTATCTTTATCATCCTGATTGCTAAATAGCATCTTTAATATGTTAAACATACAGACTTTCTCCTTTGGATATAGTTAGCTTTCTGTGTGTTGCTTATAATACTTTCTTAGCAATACAATATGTGCTTGGTGGTAGCGGCTATGATCAGCTATATGCCATATACCCCAACGTATTGTCGCATTCTTACCATCTTCATACTTAACGACTTTATTTAAATTTTCTTCAGAGAGTTTTTTACATTCCTTATAAAACATTTCTTGAACGACTTTATAATTACTCAATAGTTCTAAGGTGGTGGTATTTGATACTGAAGGAAGCTGTCCATATGGATCAATCAAAAGGCCATATTTCTTTTCAATATCCAAAGGAATAGGTTGATCTTTAAACCGGTAAACCCAATGTAAATCAACAACCGCTAAATGCTTAAGTAGCTGTCCTATGCTATTCATATCTCCAGTAGGTCCTTTGTAAATTAACTCCTCTGCCCTTACATCTTTTACAAGATGTTTTAAACGTTTGTATGTATCCGCAACGGTTGCATATAAAAGAGCTACTGACTGTTCCATTTCACTATCTAACTTTAAATCTATTAGCAAAATATTTCATCACCTTCTATTTTTTTCTTGTAAATCCATTTTAGCACATTTACACTAGTGTAGATGGTTATATTTAGGAGGTAATAGTATGGAAGAAGCAGTTAAAACAGGTAAAATGCAAGATATAGGCGGTATTAAACTTTACTATGAATTTGTAGAGAAACCTAATTCTGATGTTACTGTGGTTTTTGAATCTGGTTATGGTTGCCCTTCTGAATATTGGGGACCAATTAAAGATACAGTGGGTAAATTTGCGCAATATATTATGTACGATAGACCAGGCTTAGGAAAAAGCGAAAAGGATGATAGACCTAAAGATAGTAACCAAGCTGTAGAAAACTTACGAACATTATTACAAAGAGCTAAGATAAAGCCTCCATACGTACTTGTAGGTCATTCAATAGGAGGTATTAATGTAAGACTGTATGCAAGTAAGTATCCGGAAGAAGTGGCTGCTATGGTACTACTTGATTCTTGTCATCCTGATCAAAATATAATATTACCCCCGCTATTTGACGAAGAGCTAAGAGATAATTATTTTAAACAGTTCATTGTTGAAGGAAGTTTAGACGATATTGACGCTAGCTTTAATAAAGCACGCTGTCGTCCTTCTCTTGGAAATATGCCTCTTAAAGTTGTTAGTGCAGGTTTGCAATCATATCATACAAAGGCTTCTCATACCGCTTGGAACTTGCTCCAAAGGGATTTATTACATTTATCAAAGAACAGCAAACACATCATTGTAGAAAATGCTGGCCACGGCATACATATCGATCAGCCAGAAGCTGTTACTTCCGTAATTCAATATACAATAGAAGAAATTAATTTTTAAGTTTGATGAACCTAATATCACAAAAAACCGCTACTCTAAAGTATATAGGGCGGTTTTTTCTTGTATTCCATCTTTTAATAAGGGTTCTATCCATTCAGATTTGTGTAAGATCCAGCAATAGAATAGATAGAATGACAAAATAGAATAATACAATTTTCATTACATAAATCCAAATAATACCATAAATTGTGGTATTATAATGCAGAAGTTAGACCTTAACTTAATGGGGTTCTAGCTAAACAATACAAAAGAAACGGGGAAAATGTTATGAAAAAGATAGCGCAAGTAGCATTAGCAGGAGCAATTGCACTAGGAGGTTTAGGAGCGGGAGCCATAGCTGATGTATCATTAGTTCCTGGCGGTAAAGCGCAAACAGCAGATGCTGCCTCATCATTTGGTGTATCAATTAATCCTATCAAAACTTATTGGACAAACAGTGAGTCAATTAGCTTCAAAGTAACCAATAGCAACACTTACGAGGTGCGTCTTATTGGACAGCTACAACGCTTAGAAAACGGTAAATGGGTAGACAAGCGTACTTCAAGTCAATGGTACGCACTTCCTGGGGAAAAATTTGGTATGGGCGTAGATCCTATTGCGACTGATGGTACATACCGCTACCGTATGGCTGTATACAAAGTGACTAAACCTCAAATTAACTATGACGGAACATTTGCTGGTTATCTGTATACAAGCAATTTTTATGTGAAGTAAATTAAAAAAAGCTTTTCTAAAGGTCTTGTATTTTACAAGGCCTTTTTTTATTAATGAATAATTTCAGTTGTAGATGTAAAACCTTTTATTAAATTTAGAAACTGAAAAGGTGAATATGTTTATATGACAAAAACATTAAGATATACACTTTATGGCATTGGTGCAGTTGTAGTAGCTACGGCGATATACTTTTCAATTGTCACTAGTTTTGCTCGTTAAAACTATCTTTATTTACATAATGCTTTATCCAATGCTTAATGTATTAAAAAGCCGTTCTACTTTATTTTTAAAGTGAGCGGCTTTTGTCTATGTAGAGTTTTATAAGCTGTAGAGCATTAACTACTTCTTAATACCAAGCTTCTTGAGCTCTGCTTCTACTCTTTCGTTAATAGCATATTGAAGAGTAGCATCCCAATCCCTTTTTGTTTTCAATTCCGCTTCATACATAGCCAATGTAGCTTTATCAGAGAAAGCAGCTGTAATGCGGTCAAACTTTTCCTGTAGCTCAGGATCTACATCAGGTTCAAAGCTACTGACTTCTCTAAACCTATTCTTATAAAATTCCACTTTTTCTCTGTCCAGTAAAATAGATTCACCAAATTTTTCTTTTAAAGCATATTCAAAAGCGGCTACTCTGTTCCTTCTTATATCGTTTACCTCTTCATATGCAGCTAGCGTTTTTTTATCAGCAAAAATAGCATCCAATTCTTTGAATTTCTCTTCTTTGCTTATAGTTAAACTAATTCCCCCTCAAGCTTATAACGTTTATTTAATATTATTTTAATTGGTTTTGTTTGGTAAGTACATCTTAGCGTAAGCCTTGATAAGAAAATCAATTGATTAAATAAGTTTTTGCTAAAGAAAAGAAGCTTAACATTTCGAAAAGTCGCTTGTAGCGTATATATTAGCATTTCAATGTAAAACCTTTTAACTAGGATATAAATATAACGAAATAAAAGGTGAAAGTGTATGCTGAAATTTTTAAAATATGCTTTTTACATAATTGGTGGTTTTATCTTATTGGTCATAATGGTATTTTCATTCGCCACTAGTTTCCAACGTTAAATTCTTGCAAAAGAGCGCTGTAGACAGGGACAACCCTGTACAAATGAATTAAAGAGCTAAACAAAAACAATCTCTATATGTCTAGAGTTTGTTTTAAATTTTATTATTTTTAATACTTGTGAGATGTCCTACTCCTTATAAAGCCACCTTTTTAAAAAATTCCCCAAAACAAAATTATCCGCTGTATTGTATAAACAGAAAATTTAATAAAAAGGAATGAATGAGATATGAGAAGAAATCGTATTGTATTTTTTAGCGGAGGAAAATCATCATTTGCAGTAGCGGAGTATCTAAAGAGAAATTATAAGGATGACAACATCCTCTTATACTTTACAGACGTGTTGTGGGAAGATGAAGACCTACACAGATTTATCTATGAAGTAAGTGATAAATTAGAGTTACCTATGCTTATTCATAGTAAAGGCATAACACCTGCTGAATTAATGATAGAGCGAAAATATATGGCCAATAGTTGGGCTGGAATATGTTCAAGAGAATTGAAAATGAAAGTGTCTTCTGATTTTATTAGAAAAGGTACCGAACCTAAAATTACAAAATGGCATAACAAAAAGTACCTTAAAAGCGAAAGCATACTAGTTGATCCCGTTTTATATTTTGGCATTTCATTTATGGAGGCCCATAGAGAAGAACCTATTCGGTATAATTGGCAGCCCTATGAAGTAGAAATGCCGTTAATGGACAATGATATTGATTGCGATCTCCTGTTAAAACAATATAACATTAGAACTCCTCGTCTATATTTAAAGGGATTTCAACACAACAATTGTAAAGGGAGATGTGTTAAAGCGGGACAAGCTCATTTTAAAAACTTAATGTTAAAGGATAACAAAACGTTTAATGAGTTGAAAGAACAAGAGATTATTATTAGTGAGTATATACGCTATACAAAACAGTACTCTATAAAAAGTGGCAAAACACAAAACCACCTTTACAACGAGGTAATAGAATTTATTAGAACGGGTAAGAAATCAAAAAAAATTGATCATTTAATTAAAATGCACCCGTATAGAAAGAAACACGTAGTTGGTATTAATAGCGAAGGTGAAGGTGTTAAAAAACCTTATACATTTATGAAAGGGAAGTCCCTTGCTGAACTCGAAAAAGAACCCGCTCAATGCGATATGTTTGATATCGGTGGATGTGGATGCTTTTCTGATTATGACAATCTAGCCTTTGGATAATAAATTCAAAAAAGCTTGAGAAAATATCTCAAGCTTTTTAATAGCAAATTTTTCTATTATTGTAAAGACTTTATTTTACATTTCACTAGGATTATAATAGGAGAAATTTAATATTGATTGGAGATGTAGGATAGTTGATTAAGCAGAGAGAATATTGGGACGAAGTTGCAAACGATAAGAATTTTACAACTCCTTTTCGCCACGATTTATTTTCTAAATACGTAAGTCAAGATGCTGTTATCTTGGATTATGGATGTGGATATGGTAGAACCTTAACCGAGTTAAAAGAAAACGGCTATAAAAGCCTACACGGTGTGGACTTTTCTAAAGAAATGATTAGAAGAGCGGTACTGAATAGCGAAGGAATTAATTATCAAGTTATTAATAGCGGTAAACTCCCCTTTTCTAATAACTTTTTTGATTCTGTTCTCCTATTCGCAGTTCTAACTTGTGTCCACAGAGATCTAGAACAAAATGAAATTTTAAACGAATTAAAAAGAGTTTTAAAACCTAATGGAGTCATTTATATTAATGATTTTTTATTAAATACCGATGAACGTAATAAGGATCGATATGAAAGATTTTATGACAAGTATAATACATACGGTGTATTTGAGCTACCAGACGGAGCTGTTCTGCGCCATCATAATACAGAACGTACTTATGAGTGGGGAAATGACTTTGATCAGTTAGAATATCAAACTGTGGAATATGTAACAATGAATAATAACAGCTCAAATGGTTTAGTATATATGGGTAAACTGAGGAAATAATTAAATATGAAATTTGGACATAGTATTTAAAAAACAGCGTACTATGTCCTTTTTAATCTAAATAGAAAACTTTATAGGTTACTGACAGATTAAGATTACATAAACTATTATGGTATAGCTATAAATATTTCAATCTTTCCATTAGGGTCATACTTTTCGAAATCATATGTGTAAGCCCTCATTAGCTCCCCTTTTTCTTCAAGCTCCCATATCTTCTTCCAGGTATTTATAACTCCTAATTCATCTTTAAGGTCAACTTGAAACTGTTTATACTTTGTATCGTCCGGTATAGTTAAAGTGGTTTCGCTAGTATTGCTATCACCTTCAATAGCAATACTTAAAGTGTAATCCCCTTTGTAATTACTGCTATATTTGTGATACACACCATAAGTAGCAACCTTTTCTTTTGGGAAATGGATGGAGGCTTCCCTCCATATTCTTTGAATTTTGTCCACTAGATAAATATCATTAAAATTATTAGTGCGAATACTTTTAAGAATTTTTAGTTTCAAGTGCTTCCTTCCTTTCTAAATCATTTTACAAGTACGTAGATTAAAGCAAGAATACCTTGTAACATTACTGAAACCTCAGTAAGAAAACCATTATTAATGAGTGACTTTATTAAATTTTCTTTTTTATTAGAAAACATAAAAAGATTCCCCCTAATCATTCTTGCATAAAATTACCGTATTTACTTCATATTACCTTACTAATTATGTTCTATCCAGTTCAATATATATAACTGTTTGTTATAAAAATACTGACTATAATAACAACAAAAAATCCAAATCATTGATCTGGATTTTTTGTATTTACTTTTATATAAAACTATCTTTAGAATGGGAATGGTTAAGAACAGTTTCGCTTTTTCCATTCAAGTCTATTTAATCTATAGATATAAAAAAGGGTCATATACCTAATAGCAAACAGCTCTTAGTTCTATATAAAGTTACTTAACAAGGTCCCATTCATAAATTGGATTGTTCTAAGTGGTGTACAATATCCTTTATAAAAAGGAACAGCGGTGTAGAGTTCCTTTCCCCTAAAATCATATCTAAAACCTTTTTTATTCCCAAAAGAAGATGTTTGTTGTCTTTTACCATCTCTTCTATCACTAGCAGAGTTTTTGTATTAATCAATATACAAAGCCACCTCACATATTCATTGTGAAGTGGCCTTACTCTTATCCTTAATTAATTACTGACTAGCTCTTTAAGTCGCGTATATAAAGTGTATATAGGCAATCCTTCGTAAAAACTTATAGTCTCCTCGCTGAATTTTTTAAAATGGTAATCAGCCTCTGCAATGTTACCTAACAATACATTGATACAAAACTGCAGCTCGTGTTTCTGAGGATGCTCAAACTTAAGTTCAATTAATTTTTCTTTTTCATTATCAGATAAATTATTGTTCTTTCTTAAGTTGATTTGCATCTTATTAATTAATACGATTTCAGATTCACCTTTGGTATCCGAGTCATATTTATCATAAATATAATTAACTAAATCAAGAATTTTTTCATTCCCTAATTGATCATATAAGTTCAAATAATGTAGGCAAAACTCGTTTGTAATACCAAAGACATCATCATCTAAATATGGATCAAACTGATTAAATGTGTCTTTTACAATGTCAAAGTCGCTGTTTAAAGACTCGATTAAGGTTTTAGAGTTAACCAGCCAGTAAGGGGTATGTTCAAATTGACGTTTTGTATTTTGAAATTGGAACATAAATCCTGATGGTTGTATATCTTTATTGATTCCGTTAATAATCTTCTCTTCGCTCTGGGCGTTGTAAAAAAGAACTACCTCTTTTCCACCCACATTGTACGTTACAAAGCTGGACTCAGTAGGATTAGAGAAAGTAAATCCATCATACTTTTTATGGTTTATCGCTTGGTTTAAACCGTATAGTTGATTTAACGTATTATAAAACTCGCCTTCTTTATCTTGAAGGTCAACTGATTCATTAATATTTAAATACTTATAAACGTTTTCAAATTCCCTAATTAGGTCGTAAATTACGGTAATCTCTTTTAGGCCCTCTTTTAACTGACTACTTTGTCCATTCAGTTGGATATGTCCATCAGGAAATTTAGCCATATTTCCTTGAAGCAAGTCTATAAGAAAAGGAAGGATCTTTTTTTGACTAGTTAATGAACCAAACCTTCTAACTTTAAATTGGAATGGGCTTTCTTTCCTTTTTGGGGTGTGTTCTAGGTAAAGCACATTTTCCATTATTACTAATGTTTTGTCTGCTTTACGAATGCGTCTAATGTTAAAATTATATGTATTTTCGCCAATTGTTACATTTTGCTGACCCTCTGTAGCAAGGCTATCAAATTTAAAATGATCCAACGGTACCATTAGAGGTTTGCTATCTGGAGTTTGCCCTTTCATAATCCCATACATATTAAAGTAGTGGTCAAAAATATTTTTTGTTTCTAATTTTTCAGGGTTGTAAGTTAAGCTTCTCAATTCATATGAGTCAAAGTTTTTTTCACCAAAGTCGTATTCTAACAGAGATTTTGGTTGTTTATCTCTTTCAACAATAAACTTTCGGCAAACTATAGAAATATTGGTTTCACTTAATGCGCGGAGTTGAACGGCCTTCTTTTTTTGGTTTTTTGACACATTTAAGATATTTTTTAATTCTTGGGATAACAGTTGTTTATAGAAAATCTTGGCCTCACTATCCTCGCCATTAGGTTTTATTTCAACTACTAATAAAAGCACCCCTCCTTCTTCGTAGTAGTTCCGGTAATGACCCATTTCTAACGAAAAAGACCGTGTATTTCCAGAAAAATTTTCAACTTGCGTACCCTTAACTTGAACAGGAACAATTCCTATCCTAGATTCAATAGTTTGTGAATTGTTTTTGAAGACTTCAATGTTCCCATCAAAGGAGATACCTTTATCACCCGATTTTATTTCTGACCTTAAATTGTATTGGGGTCTAGCAATTCTATAATTAATTTCGCTCACTGCTATTTCTTCTAATTGATTATTTGAAAATTTCTTTTTCACAAAGTTGCTCCCCTTTTTTCTTTTTGGTTTATATACGTTATAAAAACTAAAAAGTTCCTATAATACTATTATTATCAAAAATACAATATTCTAAAAGTAATTTGACTTGAGAGAAAAAAAATGAAACGAAGTTTAAGTAATGGTTGAATTATGTAATTTATGAGGAAAATTTATAATAATATACAATTATTATTTTGTATATTATTGTAATTTAATAAGGTCTTTTATACTTTTTTATCTATAAATGTAATTTGTGTCTTATATTTACAATTCCATTTATGTATAATAGTGGTAGTTTTTGAAAACTAAATTAATAGATAAAAAGAGGAGAATTTATGAAAAAACTTGCACTAACAGTTGGAGCAACAATTATTCTAGGGGTTTCTACAATTAGTTTTGGCGCACAAGCAAGTACTGCAACAGTCTCAACATCTACAGAAAAACAAGTAAGTAGTAATTACGATCCGCTAGGTAAAAAATACGGTACACAAGAAGGAACTAGCAACCCTGCACTTCAAGTAGAAAACGAACAAGATGGCGACAACATTATGGTTGCACCTATAATTACAAAGGTATCTGATAGCATTAATCCTGATGCAGGGGACTATACTACAATGGCATCAGGATGGCAAAAGTTAGGTTCTTCTACTTTTAAACAGAGATCAAAAACTTTCTACTCTGGTGGTGGAAGAATAAAGATTAAAATAGTGCGACCGGATCTTGGACCAGGCTTTAATTGGCTATTTTACCTAAAAGAAGATGACGGTGGTGTAGGCGATGATCTAGTTTCTAAGTTCACACTAAACAACGGCCCAGGAACTTACATACTAGAGTTTCCTGTAAGTGGTGATGTTGATGGAGCTAACAAAAAAGCAGAACTGTATTTAACAAAAGTTGGAACTTCATCTGCTAGTGTAACTACTACTTGGTGGGATTGATATGTAAAAAGCCTTTAAGGACACCCTTAAAGGCTTTTTTGTTAATTATATGTTGCAGCTACTTTGTTATATACTAACCTTACTTATATTCCACAAGGTGTTAATGACTTTGGTATTTAAGCTGTAATTTTCAGTTATATAAGTATTACGGCATTGCAAATGGATCTGTATAGGTCATAGAAATTGATCCTCTACCTATTGCGATTCGTTTTATAATTTGATCATTATCACCGCTTATGACATAAAAATTCCCAGCTCTATCGGCCGCATATACTCTATTTGACTTAGGATCCGCTATCATAGCATTTACTGCTTCAGGACCTGTACGAATAAAATTAATAACCGTATTATTACTCCCATCTATAACAAAGTAACCAGAAGTTAAAATGTTATTAACAGTAGCAAAACTTCCAACGTATATCTTATTTATATTAATATTAACAGCTACCGAATGTGCTCGGGTGCCAAAATTTATTGTGGTAATAAGAGAGTCACTATTTCCATCTACTATAGATAATGTTCCTAAAAAATTATTAGCAATATATATTTTGTTTGTATTCTCGTTAATTGATATATATGAAGGGAAATCTATTCCGATAGCAGGGCCTTGGTTTAGTGGGAATTGAGTAATTTTGTTATTGGTTGCTCCATCTAAAACAATTAAATAATTAACTGATGGTAATTGTGCGCTAAATGTTGGATCTGTTATATAAATCTTATTAGTTTTAGAATTTACTGCTATTGCATTTGGCCCAACTTCTAAAACTTGTATTGGATTTATTGAGATAGGTATGGTGTTAATAATAGTGTCAGTGTTTCCATCTATTATTATTAATTTATAAGAAGTATATACATAAACCAATTTTGTTATTGGATTTGTAGCTATTGCGTAAGAGAAACCATCTTGAATTTCATTAAATCTTTTAATTATTTTATTTGTCACAGCGTCAATAACAAATATACCCGCTTGGGTAGGAAAAACAGCTTGGCCACCTACATATACTTTTCTAGTTCCTTTTAAGGCAGAAATTCCATATAAATCAGCTTGTCCATTAGGGTTGGGGACGTTTTCGTTTAATGTGATGTTGTTGCTATTTACTATCGATATATTGTTATCACCCTGATTTGTTACAAATACTTTACTAAAACTAAAATTAGGAAGCGAAGGTTTAATGGGGATTGGTAAAGTTGAATTATTGGTTCGATTACGTAATTTTCTTTTCAGTATTCTCGCTTTTATTCTTATATATCCCAAAACTTATCCCCCCTTTCATAAAAGATATATAACATAATATGCTTGTCTACTTAAATGTTTCTAGGCATAACTATTAATACTTTGAGCCTTTATTTTAACAAAAAAAGAACAACAAAAACTATTTCTTTTATGAGATTTAATATTTGTTCTACTTACAGCTGTAAATGAAAAGAAAAGACTTATTTACTAAAAGATTTGCAGCTAATTTACTATTGTAACTACTTATCGGAATTAATATTAACAAAAAACCCCTTAAGGATATGCTTAAGGGGTTTTTTGTTAATTTAATTTTTCTTCGTCTTTACTATAAATAACTACTTTATAGGGTTTCCCATCTAGCTTTTCTTTTACATTTTTTAATTCTGTTAATTGTTGTACTTCTTTTTCAATTTTTTGTGCTAAAGCCTTAGATGAGGGGTCAGAAGCATTAACAGACGTTTTAATATTAAATGTCAGCGGGTCTTCAACATAACCTACCTCTGTTACTTTATATTCTTTCTTGGATAGAAGACCTTCTCCAATTTTAGATGTAATATCACTACCTATATCGTCTTGTTTTTTGATAATTATAGGCGTAGAGTTAGTGATGTTTACTTTATAATCTTTATGGTCTACCTCTCCTAAAGCCTCTCTAACCGCAGTTTTTGCTAAATCTTTGTGGTCATCATAGTATGAAATATCACCTTTTAGGTCAACAAATACCTCTTTACTAAATGGATCAACTTCTATTGTGTTAAAATTATATTTTTTCTGAGCCATTTTCTCTGAAACAGCTTCTGTTATTTCTTTTTTATCTTTTTGTTGTTGCTCTGTCAATCCAGGGTTTTTTAATTCCTTATATTTCGTTAACTTAATGCTGTAGCTGTCGTACCCTTTTGCCTGTAATATTTGTTGTACCTCTTTTTTAACATCAATTTTAACAGCATTATAGTATTGATCATTTCCCATAATATTAACTTCTACTTCTTTTGATGGTAGATAAGTAGCAGATACGCTATTAATTTTATATCCCTTTTTATCAAGATCTTTCATAATTACGTCAGTTAAATCACTTGATTGGAAAACAGCGCCTAGATAAGGAATCTTAGATGCCATACTCCCTACAGGAGCAAAAACAAAAGCTGAACCGATAAAAATTGAGAAAAATAAGATTGCGGCTGCTGATATATAGATAGCTAATTTATTCTTTGGAGTTTTTACTTTTTGTTTTTTCCCTTTGTTTAATGCCTCTTGTATTGCTGTATCTAATTTATCTTGAGGAACTTCTATTTTGTCAATTTCACTTTTTAAAACGCTAGGTGTATCTTGTTTCATTTTGCATACTCCTTCCCTAAGTCGAGCTTTAGTTTTTGCATTGCTCTGTGTATATGGGTTTTAACTGTACCCTCTGGGCAATCGAGCGTTTCACCAATTTGCTTAATAGTAAAATCTTTATAAAAACGAAGTATAATTGTTGTTTTGTAAGGTTCTTCTAATCGTTTCACCGCTTCTAATACATCAATTCTGTCGTCCATCTTGTCATTCTCTGCATTGTTTAGTCTGTCTATTTCGTTTGATAAAACAATTTTTTTCTTGCTCTTTAAAAAATTAAGGGCTGTATTTATCAGTATTCGCGTAATCCACGTTGAAAAGTACTCTTCCTTAATCAAGGTTTCCCTATTTATAAAAGCCTTGTAGACAGCATCCTGAACAATATCTAGGGCATCCGTCTCGTTTTTTACGTATAAGAAAGCTATGCGGTATAATTGTTGCTTTTCTTTCTCAAGTAACTCTTCAAATGCTTTCTCATCCCTCTGTTTTTTTGCTTTTCTGTAAAAAGACATTTTCTCCCTCCGTTCATATATACATTAGACAATCCAACGGGTAAAAACGTTTCAATAAATTTAAATTTTTTTATGTATTTTTGAAAAAATGTTAAAGAGATGTTTTTATGGTTATTTTAACAAGAAAGAGAAAGGTATGTGGTATGTGCACAAGAAACTAAGTAACGAGTGTAATTACAGCAACTCCCTATTTATAAAAATTAAAATAACAAAAAAGAGCCTACAACTTAATGTAATGGCTCCTTTTACACGTTTTCCCTTTTTGACAGCACTTCAATTATAATGCTTAATATCAAAGTAAAAACAGTAGCTAGAAAAAAGGTGCTGATCCAAGCAAGGCTTGTTAAAATTTCAAAACCGCGCACAAAAAGCAAACAAAACATTACAGCTAACAAACTCAAAGCTGAAAAAAGCAAATTAACAATTAGGTTATATGGCTTTGTCGGAAATTGCTTTTTAATAAAAAAAGAAATTAGCATTTCTATTACAAAGATGGTTAGGCCTATCTCAATAAAAAACTCCACTTTTATCCCTCTTTAGTCCTTTTTCTTTTGTCTTGAATTTTTTTATCAACAAAGTAAAAGAGCCCTACTGCAATTAAATAAACTAAAATAATAATGTAATCGGCTATTAATTTCCTATAATTATTCTTTAAAAGGTTCCATATCGTAGAAAGTACTATCCAAACAGCGGGATAGATAATAAACAATGATTTAAATTTATCGCTCAGTAAAAACACCACCAGTATTTTTTATGTAAAAATATACCACAAGCAATTATAATACAATTTCTTTTTTCTTGCACGGGGTTTTTTGACTGACAGACTTAAATTAAAAAAGTAGCGGTATGTACCGCTACTTTTGTTAATATCTTTTTTAACACGTAGAGAAACAACCATCTATAACAAGTTTAACAAAAGCATTTAAATTGAATTTTGAACAAATTAATTCTAGTTACTAGGCGGATCTGTATATGTCATAGAAACTGATCCAAAGCCTATTGTAATACGTTTTATAATTTGATCATTATCTCCGCTTATTACATAAAAGGTTCCAGAAGTGTCAGCTGCATACACTCTGTTTGACTTAGGGTCGGCTATCATAGCATTTACTACACCTCCTGTGTGTACAAAATTAATAATAGTATTACTGTTGCCATCTATAACAAAATAACCTGCAATAAAACGGTTATTAACATTGGCAATATTCTCTACATATATCTTATTTGTATTAACGTTAACTGCTACCGAGAAAGCGCGAGTACCAAAGTTTAATGTAGTAATAAGGGAATCGCTTTCTCCGTTTATTATAGATAATGTCCCTAAAAAATTATTTGCAATATATATTTTGTTTGTATTTTCATTGATTGATATATATGAAGGAAATTCTAGGCCAACAGCAGGTCCTAGATTAAGTGAAAATTGAGTTATTTTATTATTTGTTGCACCATCCAAAACGATTAAATAGTTAGTTAACGGTAATATAGCTGCGCTTTTTGTTGTGTTTCGCTTATACCCGTGATCATTATAATAAGTTTATCTTCCACGTATCCTATTAACCCTCTAGCAGCTTCAAGTTTTGATTCTTTCTTCATTTCTAAGCTTAATGTTTTAAATACCTTTTTCAAATAGTTGGGGTATTATTAAAAATATATGAAGTCCCTATGTACGGTCTATTATTTTGGAGAGAGTTCCTTCTATAGGTAGAGTAGATTTGGAAGCTGGATTTTATATAAGCTTTTAGAAACTGTCCTATCGAAATGTCAAAAGCCGCTCCCCAGGAAGGAAACGGCTATAGTTTGACAACGTATTTTTGCTTTCTGCATAATACGATGGTTATGTATGACTATGTAATCACTCATAAGTATGATTATATAATCATATAGTTGACATCCTAATGATAACAAACTAGATAAGAAATAGCCATACTTTATTACTGTTTGGATAAACTTTCTACATTTAGCGTTCTATAGTATGAAAAAAGAAGCTAAGTAGAAACTTTGCTTCTTTTTGTTTTTATATACTATCTATTCTAGTCGTTTACTAAATTCAAGAAAAAGATTTTTTTCTAAAAACCCATTCGTGATAGTCGTAATTGCTACGTTTTTCATCGTCTTTAATGTCCATAATTTTCAAAACTTTAAGGAAAGATTTTTGAGCATCATCCCACATATCCATATCCAACATAACTTCTTCTCTTTTGCCTTTTATTAATGATTCTATTTCAGAAAAATTTTTCAATAACATAGTTATATCATAGGCGAAGTTACGATCATCGTGAGTATCCTTAAGTGAAGAAATTTTCATTGCCAGTGTAACTAATTCTTCTGCAATTAGTTCAGTTAAATCAGGATAAACATTTGCCTTTTTCTTTTGTAGTACCCACTTCCCATTGACATAATCTCTTCCTTCGGTGATGTTCTCGACACCTAAAACAGAAAGAATATTATCTAAAGAATTATGTGCTTCTAGCCACATATCAGAAACTTCTATGGCAATAACCTCTTCTGAATCATCTAATAATGGTTTAACTAAAGCAACTTTATTAATAAGCAACTTAATATCAGTAGTATAGTTACGTTCATCTTCGGTATTTTCTAAAGCTTTTCCCTTATTAGCTAATTCAATTACTTCTTTAATATACAAATCAAATAAATTTATATCCTTTGGTAAATATCTTTCCATCTCAACTACTGTACTTAAAATGCTGTTAATTTCTAATTGATTCATTGTTATTAACACTCCTTGATTAATTTCATTGGGTATATAATAGTTCGGTTTTTATTAATTTAGAGAAAAAAATATAAATACTTGTTAGTTTAGAGGAGCTAAAGACATCCGAATCAAATTTACGACATATAAAACAAACAGCCCTTGCTACTGGCACAGTAGCGAGGGCTGTTTAGTTATGGATAATATTATTTTTAAAATAAGTCTAAAGATAACTGAGTAGGTTCATATTCGCTCTCATCAGGTATTTCTAGAACTTTGTTTTCATCAGGAATTTGTTTTATATTTTTGTTGTCATTAAAATGCGTGTCATAGTCAATTAAGCCAAACTTAAAGGTTTTCTCCCTAATGTCAGATGCATACACACGAAATTGCAAGCTATTAAATTCCCTTGCAATATAAGAACAAGTCTTTTTCTCTAAAGCCTTTTCTAACCACGCTTTATTTTCATATGAAAATTTGAGTTCTTTTGCTTTCATATATGATATTAATTGGTAACTTCTTATTCGAGATCCTGAAATTCCCCCTATCTCTTCTGTCATTTCAGAGATACTCATTTCGAAATGATTTTCATCAACAAAGTCTCGCCATCGTTTTTCAAGAATATCATAGTTTGTTACTTCTACAGGGCTGTCAGTGTGTAAATTGTGGTGGCATTGTTCACATAGTGTTATTAAATTCTCTATATCGTTAAGCCTGCTGTCCGCTACGCATATTTCTATGAATGTTTCCTTGTCCACTTCTATTTGAATATTTAATTCAGGATGCTCACTTCTAATTTCATCAATTATCTCTGCAAACGCTCTTTTGTGATGCACGTGTTTTGTACCTGCACGTGACCCGCATTCTTGGCACGTATAATTATCTAGCCTCATTCTTTCGTCTGAAACGGCTGCCAAACGATTTCTTATAGCAGTTCTTATAGGAGATACACCGCCCTTCCAAAGGCCGTGTTGTTCCCCTCTTCTTCCGTACTTTTCTTTTCGTTCTTCAGAAGTGTAATCTTGCATCGAAGTTCTTGTATCAATCTCATAGTATTTTAAACGTTTGCCTATTAGGTTGCTACTACACTCAGCTATTTCTGCTATGTCCCTTATTGAAAGGCGTTGATTAGTATAATGTTCGATAAGAAATTCTTTATTAACGTTAGGAAACTCTTTAAAATCGGTTGTTTCTTCTTTTTCAATACCAAACATTAAAAGGTATCTTACAATGGCATCTGTGCTACAATTAGCAACTTTAGCAACAGCAGTTATAGTTAAGCCTTTTGTTATGTAGTGTTCTATTAAGAATTCTTTGGTTACGTGTGGGAGGTTAGTTCCTTTTGAATTTTTTATGTCTATTTTAAATAAATGAAGCCTTCTTAAAATTATGCTGTGCGAACATTTTGCTAATTTTGCTACCGCTCTTACAGATAAATCTTCATTAACATAGTGTTGGATAAGAAATTCTTTATTAACGTGTAAGTGCTTTTTAATTTCTTGCATATTTATCCCCCTTATATAAGTTTAATTATTACATATTTGAAAGGGTTAATTTGCTTATAGATTCTAAAAAAGAGAAATAAATGACAATTAATTGGTTTAAATTGGTATAATTATTACTTAATCATTTAACTTACTGAGAAAGAAAGGTGGGAGCCTAAGTGGGGCCAGAGCAACAGCTAATTTTTTTGGCAGGTTTATTTGTTGGAATTGCTTTTTTTATCATTGTTTATCTTTTGTTTAAACGGTCTATTAAGGACTCTGGTTTGGCAGTTTTAATACTTGGAGCGGCTGCTATATTCTTTTGTTTGCCGTTTGGGTTTACTGGGATGGCATATAGTTATGGCGCATTTGGTATAATCGTTGCTGGAATCATAACTTATATTGTCGGCTTAGTGAATACTAAGCAAGTAAAACGCAAATAGAAAGAAGCAGATATTGTGAGAAAGACATTTAAAGGTTGTTTAGGGATAATCATAGCTCTCTTTATTGTTGGAATGGGATTTTTCAGTTACTATGTATATGAAGTCTTCCTAAAAGAAACTCCTGTATTAACTGATACGTCCGCTGATCAAACAGCAAGTGTTAAAATTGTACAGACTGGGGAGCCCTCTTTTTTTGGACCAACCTCAATTAAAGCTTACTATCAAAGAGATAATGGTTACCAGGAATCGAAAACTGGGACTCTATATAATGATGGAGGTCCGGCTACATCAAGTGATTTTTCGATTAATTGGAAAGACTGTGATAATGTTACCATTACACTAAATAGCGAAAATGGTGCTACTTTGGATGTAATTAAATTCGAGCACTAAACAAATAGCAAAAGCCTTCAACTTAAAACAGTAAAGGCTTTTTGACTTGTAACGTTTTAGAATTAGTTTAATTATTGTTACCTATGAGATGAAGTAGAATTAGCAAAGAAGTGCAAGGATAATATTAAGTAACGCCATTGTTGTTTTTACACTCCGTTATTTCAATCTGATATAATTCATCTTGCAAATACATACTAGGGAGATTCAATTTATGACACTTGAAGAATTAAAGCAATATCTATTGCCGCTAGCTCATACAGGCGAATTAACAATAGAGATAACGGATTCGGAAGACGGCGGAAAGCAAATTAAGGCTATTGATAAAGATATTAATGAAGTAGAAATAGACGGCGAAAAAAGATTGTTGGATTCTAGCACAACAATAGGCTGTTTTTACACTTCAACTCATAATGTAGACGGTGTACAGCGAATTGGGTTTATCGAGCATAACTATAATGCTATTACAGTTGCTAACCATAAGGATATTATCCACCTCTGCAATTTAATAAATACGCCTATTGAATTTAATTAAATACCAAAAAAAGACTGTCGAGAAGACAGTCTTTTTATATGAAAAACGTTATTTTATTAAACAATAAATTGCTCTGCAGTCCCTTGTTTAATAAAATAATGATTTATGCCGTATATAATTAAACATATCGCTATGTATTTAATTTGTTAAGTGTTGTTTCTACACCAATTCAATTCCTCTACCCAAATCGTTAATTATTGTTTTTATCCGTTTTAGGAATAACTGTTTATGTCTTCTTGTAACAGGTTTGCCATCGTCTGTTATATCTTTCTGTTCAATTAAAGCTATTACCATAGATTCTTCTAAACCAATACTGAGATTGTCTCCTTGGTCAACGTCTTTCTTTGTTAAGATTACCTCTATAACATTTCTTAAAATGAACTTCTCTTCTACTGATAACAATCTACCACTAAAATAGAGTCGGTTTGCTAAAAGAAGTTTTGTTATGCCATCATTAGGAAGTTGTAATGTATGTCTTGTAGATGGTTCAAACTTTATGACATTGCTTGCCTCTTTCATTGTATATAAGCTCCTTTCAAGAAATGATTTGGGGCTCTTCCTCTAAAGAAATTACATTGATAATATGATCTTCGCATACAAATTGATAGTGCACAAGAGGTGTTTCAGGGTGAATTTCCTCAGCGTATGTAATTAACCTTATATAATCTAAGTAATTGGATTTTTCATAAATTCTAATTAGGTTCCCTTTAAAAATTTCTTTTTCATCAACGCGATCAAAATGTTCTGCTATCACTTCAAATGCAACATAACTTTGAAATACTATTTTTCTTGCTATTGGTTTTGATTTTGGTGAATCCGTAAACTCTAAAGCAATTTGTAATTCAAGAGGACCAAACTCTTTTATATCCTCTAGAAATAGAAAATTACCAAACGACATTAAGTCCCTAAATTTCATAATATGTTACCTCTCGTATCCAGTATTTATTAGTATGAATATACCTCTATAAAAGTCGCTGACTATAAGGATATTATACATCTGCACGGCTTGAAAAACATACCTATTGGATTAAATTGAACAACGTAAAAAAGGCTGTCTTCTCAACAACCTTTTCTTATGAGTAACCTTATTTTGTTAAACTAGAATGCTCTGCTTCTCCGCTTTTCTTTTAGCTAAAGTGTATACGTATGAGGAGTTTCTAAAAGCGTTAAACGTAGGTAACGTTTTTTGGAGTTCTAAGGCAGCTTCCATAACAAAAATGGAGAAGGTAGGATTGTTTTTAATTCCATTGCTAATTTTCATAAATTCTTTAAGGTATTCATTAGAAAGTTCGTTTAATAAGTATGTATTCCGCCATATCCCACCATACTGCTCCTTTCTCTCTTTGTACCAGTTGGTAAAATAACTTAAAACTTCCTCGAAAGTAGGTGTCTTCTCTACCATTTCCTTAATTGTTAAGCTGTTTATGTCTCTCATAGTTGGTTAATACTCCTTTAATAGCGTCATTTAAGTAGTTTAAAGGCTAATAACTCGAAAGTGGAAAAAACATTTTGTATGTAGTTTATAAGCTCTTTTATGTTATATATTTATATTAGGAATTACATCCAAAGGCGAGGTGTTAAAATTGATGGATAAAAAATTAGAAAAATATATTGAATGTATGGAGTTTATAGAAGCACATCCTGAATTACGTGGCAGATATGAAGTCTATGTAAAGAACAAAGCTGAAGAAGAACAATTACATAAAGCTGAACAAAGAATATACGAGGCTTCTTATCAAAAAACTTTGAATGCAGAAAATGGCGGAAAAGTTAGTGAAGTAAAGAAGCGTTTTATTGAACACTTTGAGGCTCAAGGGTTAACTAAAGAGCAAATAAAAGAACGGTATGGGGATATTTTAGGGGATGATATCTAAATCCTCTAATGTAAAGTGAAACGCAAGAAACCCCGCCTAATAGCGAGGCTTCTTGCGTTTTTTGGAGTTGAGATAAAACGAACTTTACTAAAAATCAGAGAACGTTTGCCATCTTCAATAATATTCTTATCTTATTTCCTTAACTTTATGCAATAACTTATTTAAAACTTTTCAACTAAAAATATCGCTAATTTTAAAATGATATTCGTCCGGTAATTTATCCGCTCTCCTTGAAATTTCTGCTCTATGACTGGTTCTACCCTTAATTACAATGGAATCTTTTTTTATGTTTATCCTACTAAAGCTATAAGGACACCAAAGCATATTGATATCATCTATTTTTACTGTTTTAACAAGATTAGAAGTTAGATCCGTAACCCTTAGATTAAAAGTAGCGTTTATTAGGTGGGATTGAGGTACTGTATAAATAACTTCGGCTAAGTAATTAATGTTCTGTTTTGAGAAATAAGTTAGTTCAAGATCTATTCCCTCTTCTTCCACCCTTTTGATAACCGTTTCTATTTTGCTTCTATCTAAGTGCTCAAAGCTCGCAATGTATTTTAGGGCTTCCGCTATACTATTTAACATCATTTTAGATTTAGTAGCCGTATCACTTGCTATATATTTTTCACTATCTAATACAGCATATGTATCTTTTCCACGGTCATTTGGAGCAAATTCTTGTTTTGCTTGTAACATTGTATCCGCTAGATGTATAAAAATGTGATCATAACCTGGTAGCATCACTTCCGCTTTTCTAAGAAGGTTGCTGAAAATTTCAGTATAGATAAAAGAAAAATTAGGTTCTGTTTCTTCAATTGGACTAGAAACGTTAACAGATATTAATGGTTTTGTTAGCGGCCTTGGATCTAGAGTTGCTCTCTTAATTGAGAGGTCAACCATTTTAGCCCAGTTATGTTGCTTTGTTTGTTCTTGATTTGCTGAGTATACTTTTAACTCTTCTAACGTAGCTGGAGCACTTTTAATAGAGCTTTGCAAATCACTTAAAAGTTTAGCTTCATCGAAATCAAGTGTAGTTTTTAGCGCAATTGTCTTAACCCATAAAATAGCTTCTTCAACTTTATGTAAACTTGTCAAAAAATCATCAATATTTAACTTGGTATTGTCTATAAAGCTTCCTTCTAGTTCAACCTCAGCAATATTTTGATATAGTACTCGTTTTTTATATTTCTTCTTTGAAGATGGATTGTTTATGAAGCGAATTAAAATACATTCAAATGTTCTCCCGTGAAATTCCCCTATCAAATATTCGTTTAGAAAAGTCTCCACCAATTCTAGGGAGGAGTGCTTCTCTTCTTTTGTTTTAAAATCTTTGTACTCAATTAGAAATCTCATAAAAACCTCCCTATTATATAGTATAATTTTACTATAATGAAAATGTAGCTACTATACAATTATCCATACAGTGTGAAACTTATTTAAAACAGAAAAGAGGAATGACATATGGAAGAAGGCTTCAAAAAATATATAGAATGTATGGAATATATCCAATCTCATCCAGAATATAAAGATAGATATGACGCTTATTTTAAAAACGTTACTGATGAAGCAAATAGATTATATACTGCTAGGCGTGAAGGCTACTTGGAAGGATTGCAAGAAGCGGAGCAAGAAACAAGAGACCAAGACAGGAAAAATGTAATTAGCATTATTCTTGAGAAAGGTTATTCGCCCGAATATATAGAGAAAGAATTGGGATTTGATCCTACACCCTATATTAATTCTCTGTACAATATATCTTTAAACAGAAAGAAGGAATAGTATATGGAGGAAGGTTTCAAAAAATATATTGAATGTATGGAATATATTCAGTCTCATCCAGAATACCGACTTAGATACGAAGCTTATTTTAAAAATGTTACTGACGAAGTAAATAGATTGCATACGGCAAGAGAAGAAGGAAAACAAGAAGCGGCGCAAAAAATCGTTAAGAATTGTCTAAATCACGGATTGACGGTTGAACAAATTGGAGAAATGGTTGGTTTTGATCCAAGACCATACATAGACTAAAAAACAATCCCTCTGCCTATTTAGACAGAGGGATTGTTTTACAAAACAGAACTGTAAAAGTATAGTCACTAAGGAGAACAATATGAACCTCACTACTGGTTCTTTGCAATTGTTACCTTATTATTAGTTTTTCATACACAATTAAGGGCCGAATATTAAAGTCCCTAAAATCATATAAGCAAAAGGAAATAAAAACAAAATGGAGCATAAAATTATCCCCCACAAACATAACCTATCTTTACTAGCTACGTAGCCAGTTATAGACGGAATAACCGCTATCGGAGCTAAAATCGCAGGAGCCAAGATAGGCATACCTTCTAACTCACCAAAGAGATTACCTCCGTCAACTACTTCCGTAAAGAAATTTACAATGAGTAAAGTATTGATTATAAAGTAAATAATAGAAATGCTTCCTTGAATCTTGGTTAGAGTAGTGCTTCGATTATTGTTGTTTTTGTTCTTATTAGTGCTAACACTGGTGCTTATTACTCTCCCCTCCTTACTATGATGGAATGGTCGTTATTTAGACTATTTGGCGTTAGTCAATGTCCTCTGTTACTTATAGAAAACACAAATTAATCATACAACTATATGGATTTTATTGTAAAGGTATAATTTTTCAATTAAAGAAAAAAAGAGCAAAACATCTAAGATAGTTTGCTCTTTTATAATTTATTTTGCTAATAGTATTAAGCAAAAAGTAAATCATCAAAGCTTAATTGCTCTACTTTTATTTTTTTAGCTTTGTAACCTGTTAAAGATGAAACTTCCGAAATTTGTTTCTTAACAGTGGTTAACTGCACCCTAATAGCAACCGCTAAAGCTTTTGCTACTTGATAAGCAACACCATTACCTACTAATGTATATTGCTGATTGAGAGGTACCTCACTTGGAATAATATAAGAATCTGGCACTCCCATAAGTCGAAGAGATTCTCTTACAGAGATTCTTCTGTCCTCGTCCGGATGTAAAAACTCTCTACCGTCCTTTGCGATATGCGCTGTTAAGGTATACGATGGCTTGTCCCAATCTAACCTTTTTAATCCTACTCGCTGATTAGGTCTTGGATTTAGATATAAATCTTGAATTCTTTCAGGAGATGGATTAGTCCACGTAGCTGTATGATTTGGAATAATGCCAAGCACTTTGTCTCTTGCTTTAATGGTTTGCGGTGAAGACAGACCTTTAAAAGCATCTTTGACTGTAGCAAGGTTGGCATTACCTGTAGGGAATTCGAATGAAGTTTCCAGATCGTCCCTAAATCCGATAATGAACACCCTTTTTCTTTGTTGTGGAGTACCAAATTCCGCCGAATTTAGTGTTTTAACTTGTACATCATAACCAATTTTATTAAATGAGTGTTTTAGTTCTTCAAGCGTACCTTTGTGTTTTTGAGCTAAACCTACCACATTCTCCATTACAAATGCTTTAGGTTTCTTAGCTTTTATAATATTGAAATATGTCCAGGTTAGCTGGCCATTTACTCCTTTTTCACCCCTATTGGCACCATTTGACGAGAAGTCGATGCAAGGTGGGCCGCCGATATAAATATCAGCAATTGGTATTTTGTTCATATCCTTAGCAATTTCGTTTATGTCATCTACAACAATATGATCTCCAATATTTAATTGATATGACTTAGCGGCTTCAGGATTAAATTCGTTTGCCCAGATAATGTTGAAATTATCTTTAAATCCTAAATCTAGAAGTCCGCCTCCGGAAAAAAATGAACATACTGTTAGTTTTTTATTAGTGTTTTGCATTTATTAGCCCTCATTCGCGTTAAGCTCACAGCTTTAGCGAGGGCAACCGACAAGGAGTACGCTGGGACGCAACTCTACACTATCGCATATAGGTTTTCTTAGCCCTTACCTATAGTCGTAACGGTTTTATGGAGTACACAAGACAAAATCTGCAGTAAGAATTTACTTCTTACCGTGGCAAACTACAGATTTATTCCTCCAACCTGTAACCAGGAAATGCAATTAATACTCTTTTCTGAGTTCTTTTTTTAAGCATAGCCATATCTACCCTTTAAATGACGTTTTCTATCGGTTTCGCAGCATTTAAACTTATTCGCTTCAAAACAGTTTTTTTCATTAGCATAAGGACATCCCCCCAATATGCAGGCAAACTCTATAAATGATTCAATTCGTTTTACTGGTAGAAGATAAGTTTTATTGGCGTTGATTTTGCCTACAAACTTCTTCTTTCTATGGTCTAACATATCAGGCTTTAATTCACCTTTCTCGATAGCTAAAAGCCACTTACCACCATTAAATACAGTTGAAAAGATATCCTCTTTTATTTCTAAAAGTTTGATTGATCTCTTTAAACCATTTAAACCTTTTTGAGTGTCTAAGTTGTTTTTATCTTTGCTGTTTAGCAGGACATAAATATACTTATCTGTATTAATAAGTACGTCCTGAAACTTGGCTCTTTTCTTCCCTTGGCTATAAGGAGATAACAATATTGCTTTCCTTTCTTGTTTTGATTTTATTTTGGTTTTTCTTTTTAGTTTCTTTTGTTGTTCTTCCACGTTTTCACTCCTAAGTTCCTTGATTTTTATCTATTTTAGTCTCATTTAATAAGGCTGTGTAAAAAAATACTTTTTTCTAATTACGTTTAGACTAATCTAATTATCTTTTTGGTTTAGTGTCTGATTATTAAGGGGTTTCTCTTAAGCTAGCCGTGATAAGTTGCACTTGCTGTTTTCTAAATAAATTTTTACCATAATGAAAAATTCAATATATACTCTTTGAGAGTATTGAGAACTACTATTTTCACAAATATGGATATAACGGTGAATATTATCAGTTATTTCTGTATAATATTGACGGTTGTAAATAAATTTAAAGGAGCTTATTAAGAAGATATGAATGCTTACGAAAAACGAAAAATCAGAGAGAAAGCAGAAGAAGATGCAAGAATGGGCTACACTTTTCAAAGGCCTATTCGGGATTATAAAGCCAAAAGTATTTATGATGATGAATATGAAGAGACCCAAAGGAGAATGAAGTATATAGAAGAAGATCAAGATCCTTTTCATAATGTAGAAGATGCTGACAGAAACATCAAAATTGTTCTTATAGGAATTGGAATTCTTGCTGCTATATTGATTCCCATACTGGTAGCAGCATTAATCATAGGGGTACAAGAGTCACTGGTTATATATGCGGTTAAATTTCAATATTGCGTATATGTTGTAGCTGCTTTAACAACATTGCTAATGTATTTTGTAGGTAAGGGTGCTAATAAATCTCTAAATATTCTTTTCTACATTGGGATTAGTGCATTGGCAACTCGCTTTTTCGAAGTAATTGTGGAAATTAGAGAAGGCGTTTCGTACATCAACTACATACAAGCATATCCCGGGGGATGGTGGTATTTAGCTAAATATACACTTCTCTATATTGGATATATTGCTGTAATTGTTGGAGTAATGATGTTAATTACATTCTTAATTCGCAAGAAAAAGAGCTCTTAAAATAAAAGAGACAAATTAGATTTATACATAGTAAAAAGCAAAGGGACTTATACCTTTGCTTTTTTATTTTTTAAACACCCTTCTCTTCTCTTTTATGTTTTTTGACATTTTAAATTTTTAGTATATAATTGGTTGTGCATTAAAAAATATACATAACTAGTAACAACAAAGGTTCCACTATTTAGAAGAGATTTTTGATCGCTTATTATTTTGCTTTTAACGCGCATTAATTTTACATTTTTAGCAGAACTTTGTTTCATTAAGTTCTGCTTTTTTGTTTTGGGTATTAAAGTACATATGGTTCGGTTGTATTGTTAGTTGTTAGTTGGAGAAAGTTGGAGAAAGCAATGAACAAAATAGCAAAAGGATTATTAGTAACAGCTCTAGCAACATCAGTTTTAGGAGTAGCTGCTTGTGGAAATCAAAATAGCGACAATAAAACAGAAGACACTAAACAAGCTTCTACTCAAGAAAGTGTTGCAAAAAAACCTGAAAGTAAGTATCCCTTCCCTAGTGACATTACAAATAATGGAGGAGCTAAGATTGTCTTAACCTCTGATTCAGGTTCTTCTGAGAACGGAAATGTACCAGTAGTATTTGCTTCAAGTGATGACATCTTAATTCAACTTGGATTAGATGCTATGGACTTTGACGGTAGTAAGCAGTCATTTATTTATATTGATAAAATTTTCTCTGAAACTAATCAGTTCGGTAAAGAGACTTCAACTTCTGTAGACCTTGATCAAGAAATGGGACATTTAAAACCAGGTGTTCATACTGTATCTATCGTTCAATTTGAAAACGATGATCCTGAAAAAGGTGCTGTAACAACTTATACTCAAGCGAAGTATGAAGTGAAAGAAAAGAAGTAAACTGACATAAAAAAAGATCAGCGCTTTAAATGGCTGATCTTTTTTTGATTTATTTGTTGGTAAGCATTCCTGATTTATAGGATTGTGATAAAGATTGAGTTACCAGTGCGGCATCAATGCAATCTTTCATAAATACTATATCTTCGTATGCGTTGGTTTTTGTTTGTTCCAACAAAGGATTATCAGTTTGCTTACTGTTTTCTCTTGTCATATTATCTTTTCTCCTTTTTTAGGCAACTGTGCCTTTATATTTACTTTTATTTTTATATACCCACACTTAAATATTTCAAGTAAAATTAGGAATTTACTGTTTTAAGCAGTCCGTTCTTAGTGTCTTATACGAGAGGGAAAATTATCTCTACTACACAAATAAAAAAACATTGCAACAGATGCAATGTTTTCGGTTAAATAGCCTATTCATTTCTACCGCATTTCTTTAATTAGATTGGGATTAAACTGTATTTAGCGTAAATGACGTTGGCTCAATTTAATTAATTCTTCCCTATCAATGAGTTTTACATTATTAACAGCACCTAAGTTTGTAGCGGGTTTTGAATAATAACTATTTGTGACAACCCAAATATCATCTGCTTTATAAAAGTTTTTTGCTCCTATAATTTGTTGAACCGCACTAATACCTACACGGCCTTTATATCTTTTTGCTTGAACCGCTATTTTTCGTCTTCCTTTTTTAAGAATTAAATCAGCTCCATAATCCCCTGATCGCGGAGTATTTTCTACTTTGTATCCCATCGTTCTAAATAGTTCGCTTAAATACTCTTCAAACTGTACGCCGTTCATCAAGTCGATTTGGCTTATATCTGACTTTACCAAAAACTTATGTTTAACTGTTTTTATGTAAATTAGAAATACGATTATAGCAAATGAAATTAAAAAAGGACCGATGAATATTTTTGGTTCGTAAAAGAGTCCCCAAAGCATTACAAAACAAAAAATAACAATTGTTGAGGTGTCCGCACTTTTATTGCTGGTCTTATTTTCTTTTAGTTTAGCCATTAATTAGTTCCCTCCCCAAGTTAGTTAGCTAATCCCGCTTTCTAATTTCATTTAATCTATCCTATCCAAACACATATTGTTTTAACACTTACAAAATGAAAAAAGTTACCTTTACTTATGAAGGTAACTTTTTTCTCTCGATTAAATGCAAATGGGTTAGATGCCTCTCGGCATCCTGTATAGTATGTACTTTTTTTCAAACTTTATTCTTTTTCGTAGGAAAATATTAATTTAAAAGAAAAAACACCTCTCACGTTGGAAAGAGAGGTGCCTCATTAGTGTGATACTATATACAATGTGTCAATGAAATCGTTTGGGGAACAATCTCGAATACATTATAGACATTTAATTCGTCCTTTATTCTGTAAAAAGATTAATTATCTTTAGAATTAAACATCTTAAAGTATTAATTTAGTTGGCAATTATACGAAAAAGAAAGTGCGTTATCCAACATTTTATCTCCTGTTGTGTAGCCATTTACTATCGCTTCACGAACAAGTCTTTCTAAAAAATCTATATTCTCTTCTTTTTGCATTTCATCTATTTCTTTTATTTTACCGTATGCTAGTAAGGTTGCTACACTATAAGCTTCCACTTGTCCTTTGATATTTTCAATAGTAAGAGGATTATGACTGCCATATATTGTGCCAGCAGCTAGCTTTGCGCTAAGTTCACACAATTTAAAGAGTAACGTTTTCTTTGAATCCATATCTCCATCCCCTTCGTTTGTTATATATATTGGATATTCTTTTTTTTACAAAAGATATCCTGCTGTTCTAGTGCCTACTAGCAAGTTTTTTTGAAACTAATAAAATTGAAGGAATTCTCCTCTGCACAGTAAGATATTCCGGTTCCGGAAATAAGGTATTTCAAACAGAAATATAATTGCTGTAGAATAAGAAAGAAGAAGTTAAGTTTTAGGAGGTTTGTAATGGATAAAAAAGAAGAAGCTCCATTAGATTTAGTAATTGTTCGTTCGTTAATTATTGATATATATGGAAGAATGGGTTTAGAGCAAAAGTTTAAATCAATTAGCCCTGGACAACTTGCTTCGTTATATGAAGAATGGCAAGAGCGAGTGTCTATTGAATTACATCACAAAGGAAAAATTGATAAACCTTATAAGGCTAAAGATCTTCGTAACCTGAGTGATTATGAGGCTCAAGAGTATTTGTACAATAAGTTTGTGTGTGATTATGATGATTACCGATAGAGTTTGTTAAGGAACAGGTTAGAAAAATTAATACTAAAAAGTTTTACAAACGCAAAAACCGCCTTTTTAGGCGGCTTTTTGATGCGGTGTAAAATGAAACTCTTAAGGAAATATCGACTTGCTTATATTTTAAACAATATAAGCAAATATATTCATAATGAACTTATTTATAGCCAAACTTCTACAACCGTTGGATGATCATTAGATTGTCTATCCATACGCGTTAAGTTTGACGGTATTACATTGCGTATTTCCTCTAAGGTATCTTTAATAACAACTACGTTTGTAGGTCTGTTAAATTCGAATAACCTTGCTGAATACTTCATAGGAATATCTGCAGTATTATAAAAAACAGATATGATAGGCATTTTCAAATCACTTACATCTACATTTTTAAAATCATCTAGTATATGTTGGTTCACCATATTGTAAAATCTCCTTGTTGTAAAACTCTGTTTATGAGTGCGTCGTTTTTAAGTTAAAAACACAATTTAATTTGACTTCATTTTATTTATAATCTTTAGCAAATCTTCACGGTTTTTGCTAAGTTTAATCCACTTTGGAAGTGTACTTTCAACACTAAGATAATAAGGTGCCGGATCTCTTAATTCGGCTCTAATGTATCTCTCTAAATAGTTTAAATGTTCATAGTTAAACGCCCAAAACGTATTCCCCTTAAAAAATGCTTGCAAATAGAGTGGCACCCCGAAAAACCAGTCGATTGCTTCTTCACTTATGTTCGCTTCTTGATACTCGTATTTCCTATCGCTAAAACGTCCCCTTTTGGCTTTTGTTTCCTTCATATAGCCACAGTGAGTACATACTAACCTTCTTTTTAAACTATTCCACATATCACCATACTCATCGCTATTATCTATTTTTTCAGGAGTAACAATTTTGGCTACACCGCTACATAATGGGCAGTTCACAAGTACTTGATCTGTGAATCTAAATAACATTTTATTTTCGTTCGAAAATCTTTCTTTCACTCTTATCACCTACAGCTATAATAGCATATAGTCAACTAAGTATTGCTTCCGGCATCAAGAAAAAACCCATTTCATATTAACAGAAATGGATTTTTGGTTTTAAGCTCCGGTTTTTCTAAAAAGGAAACAGGGTTCTCGCAACTAATTTCTTTATACGTTAATGGATATTAATGATAAGAAGGGAGGGAAATTGTATATACCTAAAAAATAAAAACCTATTAAAAAAAGCGTTAATAACAACTGTAGGAATTGCTGTTATAAGTTCTTCCGCATTTGGCTGTTGGCCTCAAAAGATAGCTAATATTCTTAGAACTCAATTTAGCGAACAACCTGTTAAAGCTGCTACTGATGTTAATGTTCAATTAAGTGGCGGACTGGGATTTTCGGTTATCTTAAAATCTGATGGTACCGTGTGGACTTTCGGACGTGATGATGCCGGACAGCTAGGACAAAACGATAAACTAGATAAATCCGCTCCTACAAGAATAGATCCAGCATATTTTAATAATGAAAAGGTTATTAAAATAGAGACCACAGCAATGAAAACCATAGCTTTAACAGAGTCTAATAACGTGTATTCTTGGGGAGAAGGTGCTACTAAACCTGTAAAGATATATAGCAGCCCTTTACCCGTAGTAGATATTGAAATTGGCGGCAGTACAGACGTAAATACTCATACAGCACACCATATAGTGTTAGGTGATGGAAGAGTGGCCTCTACCGGAAGTAACTATCAGGCGCAGTTTGGAAATGGTTTAAGAGGTTCTGGTTCCACAGGTATGTGTACAACCTCTTATACAACAGCTTCTGACAACTTTACTCAATACGCTTTGACAAATGCAACCTTTGAAACTTGTTCAAATAATTCGAGTCTGAAGAAAATAGTTAGTGGCACAGAAACCTATCTCACTGATATTCTTGATATTTCTCAGAATCCAAATAAACGCTATCTTTTAGGGTTAGATAAATCAAATACACTATATGTTTGGGGAGAAGAAAAAAAAGACTTCGCTACGCCTCTTCCTAATTCTTTAAATTTGTCTATATCCAAGTTTGAAGCAGGGTTGTATCCCACTATTTTGGCTTCAAGCGGGGAACTATACTACTACCCTTCTATTAGTAGTGACCCTGTAAAAATCGAATTAGAAAACTCAAGTGAAAAAATAGTAGATATAAAGAGCGGAGAGAACAACCTGCTTATCTTAGGTGAATCAGGAAAGCTTTATGCGATAGGACCTAACGATTATGGTCAACTTGGGAGCACGATTCCTTATTCAGGGGTTAGTTGGAATACGAAGATAGCTAGTTATACTGGTATTTCTGACATTATTAATATGGGTGTTGGAGTAGAACACACTATATTACAAACAGACGAAGATAAATTCATTACACTTGGTAGGAATAGTTACGGGCAACTAGCCACGACAGATATTAATTCTAAAAGCACTTTCCAAAAGATCCCTTCGCTTACTGATGTAAAGGATATAGGAGCTCCGTTATATTCGTCCTTCGCTGTTACAAATGACAATAAACTTTATTCCTGGGGCGGAAGAAATAATAATGAACGTCTCAATCGTGAAGGAGCTGCCAATGAGCCTCACCTAGTGAAAGATTATTCTTCGGTCGGCAATATTACTGCCTTGCACACAGATGCAGTATCTTTCTTACACGGAGATTTATTATTTGATAATGGAACAGTGTGGACTTTTGGCCACCCTTCTTACTATAGTTTAGGTAACCCCGCTTATACTAGTTATGGTCCTTATGAGCTCAAAAACATTAACAAAAATTTAGCAGACAGAACATTCAATATCGTATCTTCGTCTTTGGGTAACTTTACTGGGGTTGCACTGACAAGTGATAATAAGATTTATACGTGGGGATATGATACAAACAATATGTTAGGGTTAGGATACCAAGTAACAGTAATAAGTGCCGGGGTTCCTGTATCTGGGCAACTCTCCGCTTTTAACGAAGCTGTAATTGATAAAAATCAAACATATAAAGAAGTATACGCAGGGTACAATAAGAAATTTCTTTTAACTACAGATGGAAAAGTATATGCTTGGGGAAATAATCAATACAACCAACTAGGTTTATCAGATAGCGCTAAAGTTCCTACGCTGGTTAATACATTACCTCCTATTAAACAAATATCGTTAGGAACGTACCATACTCTCTTTCTTGACTATGATGGTAACGTTTGGTCATCAGGATTAAATTCTCAGGGGCAATTAGGCATTGGAAATACAAACACCCCCTCTATTCCAACGAAAATCCCTTTGCTTGCGAATGTAAAATATATAAATGCTGGAGCATATTCGTCTTATGCAATTCTTAATAATGGTGATTTATATAGCTTTGGAGACAACAGATACGGACAATTGGGACTTGGTGATTTAACACAGCGCAATGAACCAAGAAAAGTTACTGGAGTAATAAACCCTAAAAAAATTCAAGGTGGGCTAAAACACGCGGTACTTCTTAATGAATCAGGAGAAGTGTTCGTTACAGGTTCTGATTCAGATGGTCAACTTGGTTTAGGTCAATCCCAAATAAATTCCGCTCCAATTACTGTAACGTTCCCTCCAAATGTCTCTATCAATACTGACGATAATAAACTATATTCTTCAACAGATACTTTAGAAATATCCGGATCTGTCTTCTCAGAAACACAAGGAGTTCCGCTCGTTTTAACCTATACGATTGTGTCTAAAGACGGAAAGGAATCAAAGGTTTTTAAAAATTATACAACTACCTCTAGCCCCGAATCTTATTCCTTTAATGTTCCTTTATCCGGTTACAATTCGGGTTCCTATACTTTAACCATACAAGCAACTACTAATTCAGGAGTATCTGGAGAAGCAGCAATAAACTTTACCATTCAAGACACCATTAACCCTACAATTAGTGTAGATACACTCACGTTACCGAAATGGATTCTTTCTTCTCGCTCAATTAATATAACAGCTGATGATACAGGAGGTTCAGGGTATCGCGGCTTCCGGTATGCAATAACTGAAACAACAGATATACCTACAGATTGGTCACCAATAAATTCAAGTCATAACGACTCCATTATACTTAATAAAAGCGGAGTATTATATCTTCACCTGCAGGTTTATGACAATATTGGGAATATGACTTACTTGCGTGCCGGCCCATATTTTTTAGACCTTTCACCTCCGGAATTCACTTTCTCAGAGCCTGTTAAATGGCAGCAGAATACTCTTAATTTAGGTATTGATATCAAAGAAGCTTCGTTAATCAAAACGAAGAAATGGCTTTCAGGTGAAGCCTCAATGGATGAAATAAAAAAATCAGGAACTTCTTTCTCTTCTTCAGTTCCTATAACGTCGAATGGTTTATATAGCTTTTATGCTATTGATGAAAATGATCAAGAAACAATTAAGACATATAATGTAACAAATATCAACTATACTCCACTGCTACATTCTGTACCTTCCTCTATACTTATTCCTGTAGGTGAAAAATCTAATTACTTAATAGACACTGCATCAACACATTATGATGCTGGGGATCCTACACGATTATCGATAAATATTAATAATAAAATTATTTCATCCAAAAACACAAACGATACATTACAAGATGATAAAACAATAAGCTGGAATGTTGATTTTAGCTCTCTAACTGAAAATATTTTGTACAATGGGGAAGTATATTTAGAAGATTCCCGAGGCGGATTATCAAATAAAAACCAAACTAAAGTAGAAGTTTATAACCCGCACTTTACTATTAAGAGTAAGATTACAGGGATGCAATTATCTTGGAATGCATCAAATTTAGGAGCGGGATATCGAGTATTAAGGAATGGAGAAGTAATTTATTCTGGAACAAATACTTCTTGCCTGGACGGATCAGTAATACAAAATAAGGAATACAACTATTCACTTGAAGTTTTAATTAATGGAACATACAAAGAAGTAGCATTATTGGGTAAAAATTCAGGTTATGACATATTTGAAACGCCTAGTGCGATTCTATTCCCTGACTTCACGCTGGGAGAACCCTCTTCTATACAAGCTGCTCAAGTTGATTTAGAGTACGTTAAATATAAAGATTTATCTGATATAAATACCTCTTATTCGCTTAGAGTTTCCTCTACCCCTTTTATTTCTAATGAAAGTTCATTCTCACCTGTCTTCTTTACACTCAAAGACGTAAAAAGGTTAAATAATGCCAATGAAATTAAAAAGGTTTATCCCGATATAAATTTGAGCTCAACTCCAGTGGAGTTAATAACCACACAAGATACTAGTTCTGATTCTTACACAAAGCTAGAGATATTAAAAAATAACATAAATTTAACGATGCCTTTAGATCTTAAATTAGATTCTAAAAATGAAGAAACATTTACTTCAACAATTACTTGGGATTTAACATACGCTCCTTAAGAAGATGTTAATAATAGCATCAAAAAAATATGTATCTGAACTGTGTTTCTTTTCATTAAATTCATTAAAAAACGAACCAAATTATATATGGTTCGTTTTTTGAAGATCAATTCGAATATGTTATATGAATACATTATTTGCTTTTTGGTGATGTTTTTAACAATAGTCTAATGAAATTAGACACAATAACTTGATGTCTTTCATTAAGAGTAGAGTATAAGCTTTTAAATAGCTCGATATATTGTTTGCAGTCGTTGTCATCTAAAATGTAGTAAACAAAGCTAGGCTTTTTATCGCCGTTTCTTGGATATCCATTCATACTTCGAATGTTTTTCGTACCAATTAATATGTTCGACTGTTGCCTAATTGTTAATTCCATTCCAGATGCTAAATTATCGATAATTACCTTCTCTTCTTCTGCAATGTTTTCATTCATTAGATCTTTAAATGTTAAATAAAGATCTGCTAATTGTTTATCTAATAAAAACAAATATCTTAATCCATATTCATTTAGGTTTAAAGGTATAGAGTTAAGTTCTACTGGATAACGTTTTTGGTTGTTCTCTTCTCTTCCGTTTTGCATAACAATTCTCCGTTTCCATTTAGGGTTTTCTTAGTTGAGTTCATAAAATGTTAAGATGAAAATCGATAGTCAAATTTGCATTAAAAGTCGCTCAACAGTAAATGATAAAAAGACACCCATAATAAAAGATGTCTTGCGAAATAATAAACATTTCAAATAATATATTAAGCACTTTTATAAAAACTGTACAAAGAAAGCTCGTACACCAAGAGTTATATTAAAAATAAAAGCGAACCACCATATAAATTTAATTTCTGGATACATACTGTTCCAAGTGTTTTTACTGATAAAATCTTTCACGTAAATCAAGATAATTATTGAAACTGTATGAATACCAACTGTGGCTATATTTATAAAGCCGCTCAAAGTTTCGTTATATAAAGATAAGGGCAAGGCAATTGCTGCGAAAAAAAAATATAGAAAAAACAAAATGATATATACCTTCAAAAATAGAGGTAACTTTTTTGTAATTGTAATATCGTGTTAAAAAGCTTAGATTTTCTTCTTAGTAACTCGCCTTTTCTAACTATTTGTTGAGTATTTCTGTTTTTTTTTTTTTTTGGAAATTTCATATATGCGTCTTACTCACTCCTGAACATAATTAAAATTATGTAGCCTAATTTTAACACAACTTTGCCTTTTAAATCGTTGGCATTTGCTTCCGTATAAGAGATATTTTATAATTGGTTTTTGAACAAATTAATTCTCTCTTCTTATCTTAGATCGTGTTGAAATTGAGCTACCTCTTAACTCAAACACGACAAACAAGCAGCTCCTTTTCGAAGCTGCTTGTTTTTTATAGGTAGAAAAACCGTTAAAACACTTTACTTTCTCTTAAAAAGTGTAATTTAGCTTTTGATAGCAAATAAAGCGCTATGAATATCAATAAGAAGATTATTGATTAAATCTTTATCTGTCTTAAAAAGTTGAAACTTTAGAATGGAATCTTCTTTCACAGTTATCTCGCTAGAATATTTATCCTTTAATTCCAAAAAGTCATCATATCTATTGAGGTTTTTTAATTGAGCAACAAAAAATCTAACTTCTATATACTTAACAGCGGCTTTTTCTTCAATCGTTTTTAAATCCTTACCGGCTAAATAAATAGCTCCAAATTGTTGTTTTAAATTAGGGTGCCATATCTCATATGTTGATTGGTTTTGCGTCTTGCGTTGAGTAGGTAATCCCCAAATACTAAATGCTGAAGATATATAATTTTTTATTTTTAAAGCCTTCTCATAGTCAATTATATAGCCTGAATTTATAGCCAATGTATTATCCCCCACTCTTAGTATTTAAACAAAAAAGAGCCTCCGGAGCTCTTTGATTTTATTTACAGATATTTTTCATATGTAGTATTTAAATACTCAGCAACAAACTTTACTACTTCCATAAATTCAGATTCAGTAATTTTTTTTGTAAAAACAAGAAAAGAACCACTTTGATCACCATTATCAAATCTAATTGCGTTAGGTAATTGATAAGCAATTTTCCAAGCGCCTCTTTGTTTACCAGTCATTTCCTTAGCTTTTGTTAAATGATAGGATAGTCTATAATCTGTGTCATAAATAAGTCCAAATTTCTTTTCTACTTCGTTAACAAATTTTAATGTTTCAAAGCTTTTTTCGACATTTTTCACTTCTAATGACATAACTATTTCTCCTTTAGTTTGTGCCTTTAATTAAGTATAGCAATAAGTTTAAAAAGACGAAAGATATAATTTCCAACTAAACCAATATAATCTAAAATAATGGATAAATTGAGGTTTTAACTAAATCACTTTACTTGTAAATGATTACAATTTAGGTGCATCAATAATTATCATTCGTTCATCTACTTAATTAATTAAAGTTTACATAATGTAGTTATAGTGAACTTATATAATCTTGTGTTCTTTATTTATTTACCTTCTCTAAATCGGTAGAAATCATTATAACCACCTGGTTTTGTTGTTCTTTTATAATTTTCCCCTCTTGTTTTAACCATCTCACAGGCGTTGCTATAGGATGTGGAGTCACACCTTCTGGTAGCACTACCACTCCACTTACGCTTCTTTTATTTTGCTTATAGTATCGTTCTGTTGTTTTTACTTTCATTCCGTTTAAAAATGGATTTTTCAAACAATCATCTCTCCTTTTAACTCATAATAGTTGCAAACTTATAAATGTAGTATAAATGGCTTTCTGTGAAAGTAACCACTATTAATCCTATAAACCAAATAAACCAAATAAACCACCCCCTAAACATAGTGAGTAGTTTATTCGCATTTTTATTTAGCAAATGTGTGATTGCCGATTGTAATAGTTACTATACGATTTTCTTCAATCCATTTGCTTGTTGAAGTTTCTTTATTGTAAAAGAAAAGAGATCCTTTCCCCTTGCCTCTATCTCTTATCGCCTCATCAACTGCTCTAATTGAATCTTTATCGGCATACTTTTTAATTTCACCGTTTTGTACCGGTTCAAAAGCAAAGATTTTTCCGTGTTCGTAAGTTTCATAGATTACACCAGGGATAGTATCTGGAAAGTTAGCGTTATCCAGTCTATTAAGAATTACCGTAGCAACCGCTACTTTTCCAGCGTAGGGTTCACCGCCCGCTTCAGCGTGAACTAGACGTGCCATTAGTTCTTTATCTGAATCACTAATTGGGGCTTTTTTTGACAGAGATGATAAATTAATCTGTTGGCCAACATTAATTGAATCTGGGTTTTTAATTTGTGGATTATAAGATACTAAACTAGTTAAGCTTATGTTATGAGATTTAGCTATACTTTTAAGAGTGTCACCTTTCTTAGCGGTGTATGTACTTGCAAAAGCTCCCGAGGGGATAAGTAAAGATAAAGCCATAGCAGATGGTAATACAAACTTCTTAAACATTAAAATTAAACACCTTTCATTTCCAAAATTATTCATTTCTCTAAAATGTCCACTTTTTATTTTTAAGTAAAAAACATAAAAAGTCTATTCGAAATATTTCCCAGTAATGTAAATTTGGAAATGGGGTTGTTTTTTTCGTTGGTTAGTTTAATAATAATATGTACTCAAAAAGCCTTGTTTACATAAGGAATAGAGATAAAAAAGAGGTTAAAGGGTTGTGATCACCATTAAGAAAAGACAGAGGAATAAAATAATAAAACAAAGGTAAAACTATAGAATTACACACCTTTCAGAGTATTGCCAACTTCCACTAGAGCTTGTAAAAATAGAGGTTAGCGATGATTTATGGATGGTTGCTGAAAATTTCAGCAAGGATAAGTATGAAGATGATCTGCACCCTTATTTAGATTCAGTTAGTATTGAATTAATGTGGAAATACAGAACTGGATGGGCAGGGAAATCAGAGTAAAAAAGCCTTGTATTTAATATATTTTTCTGTTTTAAGAGCTTTATAAGACAATGATTAATTAGGAAGGGGATAAAGCGCACTTAACTTCAGATACAGATCTTATGTTAAAGAACATTAATCGATTTTTAGAAGATGAAGGTTATAAAAAATTAGACTTGCTAGAAGATTACATTTATGAGTGGAAGGGTTTATGGCATACCTGAATGGTGAAAAGCAAAACAACTCTGCCATTCTTGGTTTTGCGAAAAAGCTGGCCTTAGCGCTGGGTTATGAAGAAACTTATTTTTGACTTCTAATTATAGAATTTTAGTTAATGAATCCTACTCACCGCTCCCTTCTGCATATATGAATTTATCTCCAAAAGGAAAAGAAAACTTTAAGCATATTCTTAGAATTTGCGATTTGATAGATATATACAGTTTAGAAGCTGAAAAAGGTTAATAACTTGTAACATAAATCGAACAAAAAAGTCGCTTATTTTTTTATATAAGCGACTTTTTGTAATCTAAATTGCGTTTAGTAAACTGAGTTAAAAACAAAGGGTTTGCTTCGTTAAAGAATGTATTCCAAAAGACTATAGGTTTTTGATTGGTGCTCAAAAGCTTCAATCTCACCAATTTCTATGTTGTTATCAATACTACCTACCCTTACTTTATTTGAGTATATTTCTATTTCATTAGGAACGGTTATTCTTTGACCTGTTACAGTTAAAACAGTCACATTAAGAACCGTTTGAAGCTCATTATGTAGTAGTTTATAAGCGCTTGTTGCCTTTCTAGCACGCTCGTCTAATGCTAATTCCCCTTTTAATTCCTTTTCCGCTGCTATGCGCGCAAGTTGATTCTTAATTAATAAAGGGCTTTGCTCAATATAAATCGTTACAAATTCTTTTATGTATTGCTTGGGGTTAGATAAGTAGCGGTAATACATTTCATATGAAACCTCACGTTTAAACTTCGTTGAATCTAAAGTTAATGAATAGACTAAATCTTCTCCTCTAATCATTTTTCTATAGACAAGTGCACGTTGTTTGATTTTCATTTTATCTATATCCTCAGTAGAAAGCTTATATAGAGATAATACTCTATTCGTTCTTTCCCCTAGTTCTTGTTGTATCTCATCGTTTATTTTTTCCATCAATTTTCTTTTTGAGAAGGATTGAATGCTTTTCAACCCATCGAAAATACTATTTGTATTATGTTTATCTTCATAAATAAAAGCGTTTAATTTTCCAAAAAATAAGCCGCAGGGAATTATATTCTTATCTAACCTTAAAGAAGATAAATCGGGGAACTTGGTATTAGCGATATCTGATACAAGAATAATCGGGTGGTTTTCATAATAATTCTGTACCTTTGTTAATTGCTTCGTAACATCCTTTTCTTCTCCTTTTACTACAAAAGTGTAAAGTGAAGAAAAATCTTTATCTTCTAGAAACCTTTTAAAGTCTTTTTCGTTGAATGTAGCTATTTCCGTTTTCATTGATGAATACTCCTTAATTCTGTATATGTACTTTGTAATTAACATTCTTTCATTCAAAACTAATTTTGTGAAGGGTATGTAGTAGGAATATAACATATTTTATGTATTATTCACATCATTTTCTCTTTACATACAAGAAAAAACTCTATGTTCCGGTCATAGAGTTTTTCTTATTTTTTCTATCTTTTAAACGTTTGAACTATTCCATTATAAATAGTAACTATATCTGTAGGAACATCTATAAATAGGCCGTTTTCGACCACTCCAGGAAGCATATTTAAACTCACTTCTAACTGATTAGGATTTGTTATAAAATTAAAATCACAATCTAATATGTAGTTTTTATTATCTGTTACGTATGGTTTGTTATCTGCAGTCATTCGAAGTTTCAGGGTACATCCAAGGCGTTGAATGTGTCTAGCAGTCATTTCCCACCCAAATGGAATTACTTCTACTGGTAAAAGGAAATGGCCTAACTTCTCTACATTTTTTGAAGAGTCAGCAATAATCACCATTCTTTTAGCCGCTTTTGCAACCATCTTTTCTCGCAACAATGCTCCTCCTCCACCTTTTATAAGATTAAAATTCGGATCCATTTCATCTGCTCCATCAATAGCAATATCAATGTAATCTACTGCTCCTAAATCGACAAGCGGAATTTTGAGTTCTCTTGCAAGTTTAGCTGTTGTATTGGATGTAGCAACTCCTTGTATTTGTAGACCTTTTTCCACTAGATAACCAAGCTTTTTCAGTGTATAAAAGACAGTAGATCCCGAACCTAAACCAACAACCATTTTTTTTTCTACAAGCTCGGCTGCTGCTTCACCGACTATTTGTTTTTCGTTCAATTAAAGTCCCCCATTTTATTAAAATTCGTTAGAAGCAATATATTTTAAGATATACAAACATAGAGATAAAAAACATTAATTTACTGCTTAATAATTTTAAAAAAACCTTGTTTACAAAATAGAAGTTCGAGTTAGTTTTGAATGGATATAATTACCACAAACACATCTCTGGTACCTGAATATACTGTTATCGTACCAACTGTTACAAACTTAGTTTGATAAACGCCCTAATACTTTTGACAGCGAGTTTCTAACTTGCTGTTTTTTTAGTACTTTATTGATGCTTAGTGGCATATGCTGTACAGATAAGACTTATTGTGTGCTAAACTTTCTAGCTATTTAATTATGATCCGTACTGTAAAGCAAGCCTTCAGGCTTGCTTCTTTTTTATTATTAAAATAGGTAAAATAAAAAACCGTCTAGAAAGACAGGTATAATAGTTAATCGCTATGGAAGTTTTATTAATTTCGCAGTTAATTATTAAGAGAAGGACATTATTTTACTCTAAGAAAGCTTATATTTTGTTCCTGATTTTCAACCAAACTTTAAGTTGTTTTTGAAAAAAATCGATACTTAGTTATTATTATTCATCGTCAAGTTCGATTCCCTCCTCAACTATATCTTCGCCTTCAGTTTCATATTCTTCTTTAAAGCATTTAACGAATATAATATTTTTATCTTGCTTGGAATTACCAATATACTTACCATCTAGAAAAAACGCATAAGCACCTTTGCCTCCTATGTATTGAATACAGTTATTGCAATACAAATTATTGTTATAGTAAAAATAATGATCCGCACTAGGCGAAATACCAGTATTGCATTTAGTGCATAACCTTTTTACTCTTTTAGACATTTTATCCCCCCGTTTATTTTTGTATGTTCCTTTACTCATAAGGTACATCGCGATTTTCTTATTTATGAAGAAAACAACAAAAAGCATAAAAAAAACCGCTCATTAACTAAGCGGTTTGTGTTGTTATAATGGTGGATATTAAAGTTTTATATTTAACCTTTTTATTTCATCCTCTGAAATTGGGTAATATTTTAGTATTATTTTTAGATTATCGCCACTTATTCCATCGTTTAGAGCACCTTTTACCATCCTTATATTTCTTTCTTTTTCTTGTTTTTCGATTTCCTTATTAACCTCTTTTTTTATATACTTCCCAAATGGACCAGGATACCTTTCATCGTAATGAACATCACGTTTATCTAGTTCATCTTCAATACGCTTTATGTATGTTTCTAATAATTCGTTTACTTCTTCTAGCTCTATGGAGGACTTTATAAACGTTTTACTAGTTCTTCTTATTTCTAAAAGTCATTCTGTAGTTAATTCCATAACATTTAACTTCATATGTATTCTTCTTACACTTTGCTACAAAATTTGCTTTCTAACTCTTTTAGGGTATCTTCTGGAAGTTCATAATACTTCATAACTGTTGCTACCCTTTCAGTAAATTCACCAGTCTCAAGAGCCTCTCTAACAACCGATTCCGCTTTCTCTTTGTCGTCTTTGTTAATAATTTCTCGGACAAAGCTCTTCATAAAGCCCGTTTCTTCATTTTCCAATTTTTTATAAAATTTATTTCCAATACATTCTATCTCTTCACTGCTTGTTAAATCAAATAATTTAAACATTTCGTCCGCTATTTCTTTTATTGATGAATTATTAAGCCCTTTCTTCTTAGCAGCTGTAAGAAAATAAGCTACTGCCTGACGATTATTCATAAATGTATCCCCCTATATATTCTTAAAAATCTTTTGTTATTTCTGTGGGTGGATTGCATTTTGACACTCGTGGAAGTTTAGTAATTGGTGGAAAATGAAATATTTCGTTGCATTCATCTCTAACTTTTTTTATCAAACTTCCGTTGCAATATTACACCCTCTGTCCTAATTTAAATTAAATACCTACACAACAATGTAAATCATATGCACCTAGTCTAATTCGATTTTAAGCCTTTAATATCCTGTGTATGTATTTAACAAAGCTCAAAAAATATTTGTATATAGAAGACAAAAAAACAAGTAGTTATTTATAACCGCTTTATCCCATATCTATATTTATTTCATTTCTTATATTTTTGTATACTTTAATTACCAAGAGCAATAGCGTTAAAGCTTTCAGGGCCAACTCGAACTACATCTGATTCTGAATTTCCAGTAACGTTTCTCACAAAAACTGAATAAACTAATAATCCTGTTCCTTTAGGTGGATTATAATCTGATGCCGCAAATGTGTACTCTTGAGGACCAAACTCGGAACCATTAAGAACAAGAGTTTCCATACCACTATATATTGGAGTACTGTTAGGATCAGTTCCTCTAACGACTATAATTTCTATTAAATTTGTAAAGTTAGAGGCGCTAGGGTTTAATTTAAGGGTAATAATTCCGTTAAATTCAACGCGCATAGGGATTGAGGGATCAGCAGCAGTAACAGTAAGGCCTACTTGTGCCCAAAGTACATAAGAAGCAGTAGTAGCAACGTTAATTGCACCTGAACTAGAGGCATTTTGAGAAGTTCTTGCATCTAGAAATATAGGAGCCATCTGTAATTTCACCTTCTTTCATATAAAAAATGTATAGGAATTTAATATAACTTCTTTCTCTTTAAGAAGCATATATTAATTACCAAAAGCAACAGCGTTAAAGCTCTCAGGACCGACACGGGTTACATCTGCTTCGGTACTTCCTGTAATGTTTTTTACAAAAACCGAATAGATTAACAATCCCGATCCTTTTGGAGGATTAAAATCCGAACCTGCAAACGCGTACTCTTGAGGGCCGTTTTCGGAGCCGTTAAGAACAAGGGTCTTTATACCCCTGAACACTGCAGCAACATTAGGATCAGTCCCTCTAACAACCTTGACTTCTAATAAATTGCTAAAATTAGAGCTAGTAGGACTTAATTTATAGGTAATAGTTCCGTCAAATTGTACGCGCATAGGGATTGAAGCATTAGCTTCGGTAACAGTAAGACCTACTTGTCCAAAAAGCACGTAAGAGGATGTAGTGGGTACCAGTATAGAATTAAGTGTAGAAGCATTTTGAGATGTTCTTCCATCTAGGAGTATAGGAGCCATTCGTCATTTCACCTTCTTTCTTTCAGAAAATGTATAGGATTCAATATATAATATTTCCTCTTTCATAAAGACATCTAGATAAAAACAAATTCATACTGGATTATTCTGTAAAATCGTTAATTAAAGTGCTAATATTTCTTTAGGCTTGTATATATTATGAAAGGGTTAAATCCCTTATTATTTTTTGGATCCTTATGCAATATTTTATGAAATTGTTAAAAACATTGAAACGGCAAAAGACCATTTTTCATATAAGCGTTTTGTTTATTTATTAATCAACTAGTAGCAAATTCTATATTCCATAATCCCATTAAAGCAAAAGAACGAATTCCCACAAGATAGGAAATTCGTTCTTTTAAAAAATCTATATATTAGTGTATATTTTAAAGCCAGCAGCAAATAATAGGTATGTAATCTATATTTCAACGACTACCTTAAAGGGGCTAATTTTGAATTAGCTCCTTTAAATTTGGACAGCAAGTTTTCTGTTCACCATATTGATTGTTTTTTCGTCAATACCGATATAACGAAGTGAATCTGAAGGGTACTTATGACCGAATTGTATTTGGAGTGACACCGCGTCTTTTGTTCGTTCATATAAATGAAAGCCATAAGTTTTTCTCATTGTGTGAGCTCCTAAATTCCCAGTGACACCGCTTGCTTTTGCAGCCTCATTAATAAATCTCCATATTGTTTGTCTTCCAATTGGCTTATCTCCTTTTCTTGAGGGGAAAAGAAGTTGATCATCTTTTTTATAATTAGTATATTTTGAAATTTCTCTCTTTAATCCACTTGAAAATACAATTGTTCTTATTCTTCCTGAACCATTTTCATCAACTTTTATATAATCTTTGTTACGCACATCTTTCACACGTAGAGCTAAGATATCAGTAAGATATAGGCCTGTATTAATGCCGAATACAAATATAAAATAATTACGATATGATTGTTCTGCTAAGTATTGTTTCATTAAAATAATTTTCTCTTTGTCGCGGATGGGTTCAACGAATTGTCTGCCTGCTTTTTTCATTCTTTCTCTCTCCTCGTTGATCATAAGCTGTAATATGAATTATTAAAAATGTAAAAGTAAACGTATAAAAAAGCCTTAAATAACTTCTTGTTGTATAGTAAGCAATATATTTAAACTTACAAGAACTTATGTATTGTCATTAATGCATTCGTATTTTATATAACTAAAATTATGTTGCGTTGATAAGTATAGCATAAGTTTCTATAAAAAAGTAAAAAAATATTTTGTCGCCAAATAAATAAAAGAGACCAAAAGAAAGCCGCTATTTTAGCTTCTTATAACATAGAAAAAAACATATAAAACAAAAGCTGGATACGTTTAATCCAGTTTTTTTGTTTTATATGTTTTTAATAGTTCTTTGGGGTCTTCGTCTCCCTTTACAGCCATTTGTTCGTATATAAACCATTTATCTTTCTTTTGTTTAAATACATAGTAATAGCTCATTTCAACGTTTGTAGCGGTAGTACTTGTTTTGTAAGTAGCATTTTCAAGAACAGTAGCAATTGCTAAATCGTCTTGTACATCTAATAATTTATAGCCTGAAAGCTCAATTGAGGTTTTAGTTTTATTGTTCCCTTGAGGGCTATTGTGTCCCTTTTTATTAGGAATATAGTATTTCACCCGTTTATAATAGGGTGAGTTCTTATAAGCAATTTTTTTATAATCCTCAAAATTACTGTGTTGTTGAATTTCTTTATTTTTATTAATTAACTTGATGAATGGATCCTTATTTGTATTTATATCAGTTGTCTCTCCTATGGTATCTGTCAAAAGAAAAAACAACGACAACACTGTTAGAAGAGTCACGCTAATTATTATATATTTTTTCATATTGTCCTCCTCTATTGTCTCTGAACTTTAAGTTAATAAGGTTCGCTAAAACCTTACAGTTTGTTGGATTATACCCATATAAAGTGAAAAAGTAACTTTATCGTACCTTTTTTTACAAGCTTGCACCAATTATCGCTAATATATAAGCTTATATATAATTTTTTGAAATTTCTCCCTAAATTCATTTTCTTATTTATAGCGAAGTCACTATAGGAATACATAGGGAGAGAATTAAAATGACAAAAGAAATAAAAAAATTCACTTATAACTTAAACCACAGTAACTACAGTAACATACCACTACTTGCAGGTGAAATGATATCGTTACTAAAGAATCATCACTACAGTTCGTTTAAAACTGCTGTCTACACTGCAATTATTGGTTGTGCTTTAGAAATTGAGCACGGTAATACAGATCCACTCAAATTAAAGCAAGGTTTTGAAACTCATTTAATGCACGATATTGGTAAACTTGGTATGTCATCTGAGTTTCTTGATTTTTCAGGAAGATATACATCTGAAATGTTCGATGAGATGAAAAAGCATTCTAAAGAAGGAGCTGATTTTCTTGAGGAATTAGGCTTTGACGTAAAAGTTTACAAAGCGGTGGAGTTTCATCATAGCAATTTTGATGGCAGTGGTTATCCAGGTGGTAGGAAAGAAGAGGATATCCCTTTTCATTCTCGAGTAATTAGAATTGCTGATAGTGTAAATGCATTCTTAACAAGGTTTTGTGAAAAAGAAGGTGGGTCAGGAGTCTTTAAAGATTTAGATAAATGGACTGAAGATTGGTATGATCCTAATTTAATTACTTCTTTTGATTCTCTTCATAACATAGTAATGGGCGCTTGTAAGAAACTTGGTGTTTCTGAACCGTCTCAAGCTGTGTATATGGAGCAATTGGTTCACCTATACTCTAACCTTCTTCCGCTAAAAAGCGTAGAAGAGGTTGAACAGCATTATATGTTGTAATAACTCTGCTTAAAAACAAAAAGACGTATAATAATTAGTACGTCTTTTTTTATGTTTTTGCATATTAATTATTTAGAGTGATGCGCCTTTTTTGCGAATATTTTTAGATATGGTTTCTTCGTCCATACCTATATATTCAAGGGCTTTTCTTGTATTATCGTAACCCAGATTTTGTTTTAGTTTTAATAAATCCTTGCTATTCATATATTGATGATATGCATAGGTTTTTCTTATTGTTTGACTACCGACTTGTTCTTTAACACCACAAGCCTGTGCAGCATCTTTAATAATTTGCCAAGCATAATTACGAGTGATAGGCTTTGAGAGTTTCTTCGAAGCAAATAAAAACTCTTCATCATCCATAAATTTAATATAGCTGTCGATTTCATTTTTTAACGGTTGGGATATAGGTATAATTCTAACTCTTTTATTTCTACCTTCAACAATACTAAATTGCGTTTTATTACGGACATCTTTGACTTTTAATGAACACATTTCTTTAATATTTATGCCTGTATTAATTCCAAATACAAATAAGAAATATCGAAAGTGAGATTGGTTCATTAGATATTCTTTCATTTTTGTAATCTTTTTGCGATCCCGTATAGGATAGACAAATTGACGACCTTCCGTCTTCATAGAAACTCTCCTTGCATTTATAAAAAATCAATTAATTTATTTGAGATAGGTTTGTACTTAAAAGTATAACATACGATCATTGATAAAATACTGCTATCGCTAAAAAGAGGAATAAATTAACTCATTTTACATTAAATCTTTAAATGTAAAAAACCTAATGAAAGTGGTTCATTCATTAGGGTTTATTTTTAAATATTTTAGCAACGAAAATACTAATTGCGCCTAAACATAAACAACGCATCCCCTCTTGAGCTTGATCTGAAACCACAAGGAGAGATAAGCAAGCCATTGTAGATAGTGACATAACTAGGTTTTTATTATTAAGTAAATGAATTTTCTTTAATTTCATACTTTATCACTCCCTTTAGTTTTTTTAATAGTTTTCATTTCAGATATTAATACTGAAAAAGTCATACGGACAAATAAATTTAGCCAATATATTTTTTAAGTAATGGTGTCGTTAAACCAAACATTATTAACTAGATCAATGCTTTTAAAATCACCAAGTTAAAGTAGTTGTGTTATTGATTACTAATTGATTGTTATCTATAACTATGTTTTCGATAAATTCAATTGGTAAACCGAACACTATATTAGAGGGCATTTTACTGGTAGCAATCTCTACCTTATCCGCAGAAAATAAGTTATCGTAAACCTTATCTCCTTTAAGTAAATCCCCTTTATAAGTGACCTCTTTAGGACCTTTATGGGTTAACAGCCTCATTTTAAAAGTTACCGGTTTACCTCTTAATAATTCTAGATTTTCGAGTAATTCACTAATCTGAGTTCTTTGTGACATAACAACATTCCCCTTTTTACCGATAATTTCCAGAATTATAATTCTTTAAAAATTAAAATAAGAAAAAATGTAAAATTATGTTTAGATACAGAGTGTTTACCCAGGTTGAAGTAGTGTTTAATTCTTATAAGAGCAGAATATATTAGATGCAGATATAAAAAGGAGCTGTCTTAATCATAATGGATTAAAACAACTCCTAATGTATATATTCAATTATATTGGTAACAAATGCGTATCAAGGAGTTTAGCCATATGTGCTTCAACATTGCTAAAGTGCTTATATCTCTCAGGATCAGAAATAACTGATGCAGTTGAACCGGAATTCTTTATGTATTTATTTCTTAATCTTTTCTTCTTTGGTAAGCCTTGCTTAGGAGTATTATCGGAAAATTTGAGAGTTACCACTTCCCAAAAACCTTGGGTGTGAATGCCTCTTGCAACACTAATACCATATTTATTAGGAAACTGATAATATAAATGTTGGTAAATGTCTTTGTCAACTGGAACATCCCAACCTAAAACTTTCCTTATCTCTAAATATTCTTCTAATGAATAATTCTTTGATTTATCAAACAACAAAAACTTGTTATAAAACGGATTTCTATTAGCCAATTGCTGCTTAACATCTTCCTCAGACAAACCACCAAATAAACTAAAATCCATCGGGCCCAAATCTAGAACGTCTAAATTAATTTCTATATTTTTGTTATTCATTAATGTTGCTCCTTTATTCTTATAATATGTTTCTATGTAAAAATGATAACTAAGATACAATTAAATGATGATGACGCTTCCCGAGGAAGCCCTTCACTTTTAATTATTTATTGCTATGAAGTAATTTTAAATCACTTCCATTTTCATCATCGCAAGCTATGGCTGAGATATCCTCTATGCGTACTGCTGATTCCCCGTCCTCATTACCAAAGGAATCTATATTAGTGATTGTAAGAATTTCTTTATCAATGTCCTCTACAAAACCTTGAAGTCCGTATAAGTCTGAATCTCCCATTACAATTGAGATTATCAACTCTTTTTGTTTAGCAAAATGTAGTAAACCTAAAAGTAAATTTTCTCTTCCTCCATTGTACTCTAAGTGTCTTTCTTGCTTTAAACGATATAAAGTTTTTACTTTATTAATATAGGCGGTATTTTTTTGTAGGCCAACGACATCTTCTTGTTTTAGCAAATAAAAACCATCTGACTTTCCTCTGGGGGTAACATTAGCTAAAAGATAATAATAGTTGTCATCTGCTATAATATTAGCTACAGAACAGTTTTCAAAATCGTAGTCATCTGTATAAATTTCTACCCACTTATCAATTTGGTCTTTTTGGATTTGATTAGTCATATAGCTCTCCTTAAATTCTATTTAATATATTTTATAATGATTATTTTAAGTTGGAGATATTTTTTTCAAAAGCACTTAATTATTATCTCATATTTTCATTTAACACAAATACAAATCTTGTTAAGAAAAAAGAAAAAAACCGCTTCAGCCTGTAGCGGTTTTTTTAATGATTATGAGAGAACTCTATATCCCCTTAATCACAAGCAGCATAAATTTTTGCCATATGTTCTTCAACTTTGCTATAAAGTGCATATCGATTTATGCCAGAAGTTATTACAGAGTTTGATTCATATTTTTTCATCAACTTTTTTCTTAATCTTTTTTTCTTAGGCAGAGACTGTTTAGGGGACCTAGTAGGGAATTTCATATCTGTTACTTCCCAATGACCTGCTGTATAGATGCCCATTACTACACTAACTCCGCTGCCATTAGGAAATTTATAAATATAGCGTTGGAAATCCCCTTCCCATATTTGAATATCTCTACCTAATATTCTTTTTAATTTATTGTTATCTTTTAATGAAAGAGGTTTAGAGCTATCAAATATTATAAATTGGTTGTAGAATGGATCTCGTTTCTTTATCTGTTGAGCGGCTTTTCTTTTAGCGCTTGCTGTAGCATCAACAGGTTTTTTGTTTTTCTTTTTTTGAGGTTTCTTGATTTTATCTACTTCTGTTTTAAAGCAATGTACCGATTCCTGCTCTTGCTGCTTCAACAATTCCATAAAATCTGCTAACCCTTCTCTTGAACTGGACATTTAACATCACTCCCATATTTTTGTTGTATAAATTCTATACTCTAATCATTTCCATAAAAGCGTATTGCTAAAAGAAACATTACCTTAATTTAATTTAAATAATTTTTATTGGTTATTTTCTTATTCAGCTCTTATGTTGAGGTAAAATGTAAAAAATTTAAGGAGGCAATACTAATGCCGGAAAAAGAACTTGAGCAAATTATAGAATTTATTGAAGAAATGGAAGATCGTATTGGAAGAAAAAATAGCAGGCATTTAAAGAAAATATTATTAAAAGAAATGGTATGTTTAATGTTTGGCGCCCGAGGAGATAGTAGCAAGAAGGATAATAATTGCTCAGATGACATCTTCTATTTGTTCCAAGCCATTGAAGGTATAATTCCAGTGATCAAGAAAGAAAGGAAGTCTGTTAAGCTTCGTATTCAGATGCGAAATGGAATGTACATAACTTTTCAGGAAATCTTGGACAAGCTTAATTTAGAAAAAGTTGAAATCCCAAGTGATGATACCAAAAACAAGTGGGTTATTGAAATAAAGCAAGGCGTTCCACAGAATAGATTAATACCATATTTAACATTTAATTCTTTAAGACAAATGTTTTAGCATCTAGTTAAAATTATTAAAGAGAAGTGATCAAACTAATCACTTCTCTTTCTTTGTTCCTGTCCTAAATATTATTCTTTTAAGGATGTGGCATTCGAGTCTTTCCATCTAAGAATACCCTTCCCCTCCACATTAGTTCTTTACATAAATTTGTTTAGAAGGTACCCACTTGACAAAAAAGTAATTACATTAAAACAGAAAAATGATATAGTGATTTATGAACTACTACTTGGAAATTAAAAGAAATAACAAATTCAAAAGAATTAGGTTTTTACTCAGAGATTATTGTTCCATATACGATGGGAGATGATTAATATGAGGATTAGGTTCACTTTATTATGTTGTTTATGTATTGTCTTTATAGTTTTGGTTACAGGTTGTTCAAGTAGCAATGAAAGCTCAACTAATACCTCAGTCCAAGATACAAAAGATTCTCAAAACATCAAAGATAAAGACACTAGTAATCCCTCTGATTCATCTTTTATCGATAAAAATTGCGTTAAAGTATATAGTGAAAAAGAATGCGAACAATTTGCTGCATATTATAAATCAGAGGAAGGTCAAGAAGACTCTGCTATAAATCAAGCTAGTAGCGGCACTCAGCAAGAATCAACAGATCAAACTCATAAAATTTATAATACGGTTGCCTATGTAGTGAAAAGAATGTTTAACGCTCCAGATCGTACTAATGTTGCTTCATACGAAGATAGCGTTATAATCAGACGGGAAGATGGGTTATATTACATCTCCTCTTCTTATGTAATATCAGGAACTGGCAATCAGCAGGATGCTTATTATGAATTCGAAATGTTAATGAATGACAATTGTGAATTAGTTGACGCATATTTCCCTGGAAGTTACGGAAGGTATTCTCGTCCTATGGTTTATGACAAGTAAAAAAATTATACTCCTCCTTCAAAGCAAGAAGTTTCACCTGAAAAACAACAGAAGCTGGAGGAAGAAAATAAGAAAGTTATGCAAAGCATTTATGGCAAAGAAGCTACGGAAGGCACAAACAAAAACAAGATTGACGACTAGTTGCTCATTGTAAGTTGGATGCTATCATAGCAATAGAAAAAAAGGTAAAATCCCTATGGATCTTACCTTTTTGCATAAATAAATATTTTATTTTCTCGTACTTACAGTTGTAGTCATACCTTTTAGGCCGCTTATAACTTGTTCGTTCTTTTCTCTAGTGAATTTATCTAATCTTCTTCTTATTGATGTTGTTGTTCGATGCATCCTTTTTGCTATTTCTTGATTAGATAACTGAAGTTGGTATTTTAAATAACGCAATTGACTTTCTTCTTCGATAGACCAAGCTTTTCTCTGTCTTTGGGGAGTACTTAAGTACTTCTTTTTTCTTTCCTTTTCTACCCAGTTTGGTTCTGGAATTAATGTATCTGGTTTAATCTTATGAAAGGGAACAAGGTGTTTATTTTGTTCTGCCCAATCCCAAAAATCAGGTACATCAATTATTATATACTCCCTTGTATATCTCATAATTTTCTTTTTGTGAGGTAAACCTTTATTATAAACCCAATTTAGAACAGTATGAGTATCTACATTTAACAACTTAGCTAACCTATAAGCAGTAAGTAACCCTTGATACTCTGTACAGTAACCTAATTTTTCTTTATCCAGTTTTCGTTCTATGTTCTTTCTTCCTAATTTCTTCTCTATTTTATAGACAGGGATTTCTCCGTAATTATTAAACAGAAACTCCTCTTCCTCTTTGGTCCAATGAGGTCTATGGTTATTTTGTAATTTCACTACTGCTTTATCTGCCGCTCTTGCTTTTTTCACCCATTTAGGCTCCGGAGTTAGAACATTTGGTTTTATTTTAGAAAAATACAGTAAACCTTTATGCTCTTTTGCCCAATTCCAAAAATCACTAATAAGTATATATATCCCTTCCTTATCTCGACCAGTATTGAATGTCTTGAAAGGCAATCCTTTCGTTTTAGTCCAATTATGGACTGTGCTATTTCCAACTTTAATAGTTCTTGCAAGTTTATATAGATTTATATACCCTTCGCGTTTAACAATCTTCTTTAAACCCATTTTTTTAACCTTTTTTTGTATCAATCCCAGGCTATCAATGTTTAATATTCCCATTAACTCACGAGCCGTGGTTGTTGGATAAAGCTCTTCTAATAATTTTTCCTCCTGAGTTGTCCAATTGTGTTGTTTCTTTTCCACAGTCATTTTATTCATTTGCCTTCATTTCCTTTATAAATATCTTTTTAAAAACACAAAGATCCGTATAAAAAGATATACGGACAATTCCTTTTGAGCTGAATTAAGCTTTTCGACTTTCTTTCCTAATGTATTCCGAGAAATCAATTGCAAGACCTTCGTAATTCGAGTTTCTTTTATCTTTCCGGTTTTCGTAAGCCGCTTTTCCTTTTTCGCTTAAAACATTGTCCTCATACATCTTTTTAATAAGAAGACCTAGGTTCTTAATGAAATCACTATTCCCTTGAGATAAGTAACGATAGTTCCGAACCATATTAGCAATCTCTACTTCACAAGACTTAATAGTATTCGTGTTTTTTTTCATAGTGTTATCGGTTGTCATTTAAAAACCTCCAATTTGTATATATCTATCCTAAATAAATTAACTTATGAATGATTTAAAATGCGAAAAAAATTTAAAAAGTATTTTTCACTGCTCTTAACTACTATGATAAAATAAAAAAGTAATTTTTCATAGACAAATTTTAATAAAGAAAAAACATAAAGGAGATATTCAATGATCGATGTAGAAAAAGTAGAATGGGAAAAAGTAAGCGGGCTAAATTTAGGAATGTTTCATTTTGAAAATGCTAGTAGTTTGCCTGTAGTTTGGAATCCTAAGACAAAATCCGTGGAAGTTCTAGCAAACGGAAAAGTACTTCTTAGTTACAAGCGTAATCAAGTTACCGGAGTAGTTTACAGTTAATTTATATAGACAAATTATAACACATAACCTACATACATAATTAAAGGTAAAAATCATTTACATATTACACTGAACTCTAAAGAACCGTTTTCTTTAATCGGTGTAAAAAAGACAGAGCTTGTTAAAAAAGGTCGGGGCCCTTTCTTAACAAGCTTTTTTATTTGTAGTTTTCTGTATCCCCTCTCTTTGCTTGTTGTTGCAATGCTAAATCCAATTTTAAAAATCTTGTTGACAGATAATGAAGTGTATTTATGATGCGCCCTATAAGGGGTGATAAATATGTTTATAAGAAATGACTATTTAAACTTACAACTTCTGCAACAACAAAGACTATCACTTAAAAATATGAATCAGGCTACAGAGAGAATTTCGTCTAATTCAAGAATTAATCAATACTCTGATGACATAGGAGCATTATCTGTAACTTCACAACTAAACAGTTTACTAAGATCTAATGCTCAAGGGATTAGCAATACGCAAGATGCTGTTAACCTTTTGAACATTATGGATAGCGGCGCTTCAACTATTAAAGATATGGTTCAGCATTTACGTGATTTAATTATTCAAAATCAAGATGGAAGCTTGTCTCAAGCAGACAAAAGTGCGCTTCAATTAGAATTTAAACAAACTATTAGTAACATAGAAGATATAGCAAAGACTACAAAGTATGCTAATAAAACGGTATTAAACAATTCATCAATACAACTGAATGGCTCTAATATGTACGTGGATTTAGGTAGTTCCTATAGAAATGTAGCAATAGGAAATCATACTTTAGAAACTACGTTTACAGTTGATAAGATACCCACTGATAAAAGAGCTTTTATTTATGGATTTGAAGGCAAGCATCACGCTATAGAGCTCAATCCAGATGGTAGCTTAATGTTTCAAACTTGGCTTGTAGATGGTTCTGGGACTGCCAATTCTTATACTATTGAAACAAAAGCGGGTTTTGTTAAAGAAAACGAAACGTATAAGGCAATAGGGGTCGTAGATACAGATAATCAGATGTTACGTTTTTATGTAAACGGTGAAGAAATAGGTAATCTTAACATCCCTGCAGGTCAATCTCTATTTGACTACTCAACAAGTTACTGGGGAAATCTTCGTCTTGGTATAGGGAACAATCCGGGTGGACAATATGACTATCCTTTTTCAGGAACTGTAAGTAGCGGAAAACTATATAGTAACGTACTAACTTCTGGGGAAATTAGTGCTGCTTTTAACGGAAGAGACACAAGCAGAGGTTTAGTAAGTGAATGGGCAGCTTCAAACGGAATTTATAATACTAGGGGAACTATAATGAACGGAGCGACTCTTGTTAATGATAAAATTAACATTCGAAGCGGAGCTAGCTTAGCTGATAAAACTCAAATTGAGCTAACAAATTTATCTGCTAAAGGTTTAAATTTATACTCACTATCTATAGATGATGCTAATGCTCTTCAAGCTGTAGATTCCGCTTTAAATACAGTCTTAAGCGCAAAGAGTAATATAGGTGCTCAGATTAATGCTATGACTTACAGACAACAGCAGCTATATTCTTCTTTTACATCATCAAGTCAGGCTTTAGATAATATGTTTAGTATTGACACTACTCAAGAGTCCAGCATTATATCTAAAGAACAGCTACGCTTACAAACCACATTAACAATGCTACAAAATTATAATGATCATAAGTTGAAGGCTGTTAAGCTTTTAAATCAATAAAAAAAATTTTGCTTTATTGAAACCTTTTAACAACTCATTCGTATATAAAGGTAAGAAAAATAATGATTTACTTGGAGGAGCCTGTCACCAAGGGATACGTATGCCCTTGGTGACAGGCTTTTTCTGTTTTCTTACAAATTCAGAAGAAAGACGGTGTATATATGGAGATTATTTTGCAACTACTTATTATCCTTATTGCTTCTAAAATTGCAGGGAGTATAAGTGTTAAGCTGGGTCAACCAGCTGTACTAGGAAAGCTTTTAATCGGTATTGTAATTGGACCAACAGTATTAGGATTGGTAACTGAAACGACAACATTAGCAGAGTTTAGTCAAATAGGTGTCATTTTATTAATGTTTATCGCAGGATTAGAAACGGATGTTGATGAATTTAAACGAACAGGAAAAGCCTCTACACTCGTAGGATTTGCTGGTATTATCGTTCCCCTTTTATGTGGTTTCCTTGCCGGTCTTGCCCTCGGTCTTAGCACTACTCAATCTTGGTTCCTTGGGTTAATGTTATCAGCTACAAGCGTGAGTATTTCTGTTCAAGCGCTCAAAGAAATGAATAAGTTAAAAACTCGTGAAGGTGCAACAATCCTAGGAGCTGCAGTTATTGATGATGTAGTAGTTATTATTGCGTTAGCTTTCCTAATGAGTTTATCAGGCGGTGATGTTAACTTATCAGTAGTAATCTTGAAAAAAGTGCTGTTTTTTGCTGGGGCTATTCTTGTAGCGTGGAAAGTGGTCCCTTGGTTCTTAACTAAATTCTCAAACTTAAGAGTAACAGAGACCGTAATCTCTGCCGCTTTAATTATTTGCTTTGCATACGCTTATTTAGCTGAATATACTGGCGTCGCTGCTATTATTGGAGCTTACATTGCCGGTGTAGCAATAAGCCTAACGAAATTTAAAGAGGAAGTTTTTGAGAAAGTTGAAACAATTGGATATTCTATATTTGTTCCCGTTTTCTTTTCCTCCATTGGGATTAATGCTAAATTTGATGGTATCACTAACCACCTTGGGCTAATTATCAGTTTAAGTGTATTAGCCATCCTAACAAAATTAATTGGATCAGCATTAGGAGCTAAATTTGCAGGATTCTCTTGGAATAGTTCGTTAGGTATTGGGTCAGCAATGGTATCTCGAGGCGAAGTTGCACTTATTATTGCGTCAATTGGTTTAGAGGCTGAACTGTTAAGTGCAGATTTGTTTGCAGCATTAGTAGTTGTAGTTCTCATAACCACTATTGTTACCCCACCTATGATGAAGCTGTTTTTTAACAAGAAGAATGAACGGGTTAATAACGAAGCTTCAAAGGCAATATAAGAATTTAACATCTAAAAAAATCCAAAATGCAATTTTCATTTTGGATTTTTTTATTTCATTTAAAATTATCGTAGTACTCAGTTATATCGATTTCTTTTGTGAAAGCAGAAAGATCCACTACTCTACCGTCCTTAGTGTATTCTTGAGACGCTCCCATTCCTTCTCCCTTTCTCCATCCCCATAACCATAATGCAATTTCATAAAACGGAGTAATACCTCTCTCTTCATATGAGAAACTCCATTTATAATGATTTACAGCATAACCTTCTTTCTTATCTTTTTCAGATTTAAAAGGTTGGGCTTCTCTTGGTACTGGGAAGCCATCTATTCCTTTTGCATCAGCATAGGCAAACCTAAAGTAACAAAATAGCAATGCTATTAATGCAATTGGAATCAAAATTTTCTTTCGATTTCTTTTCAAAGGTTCATCCTCCTAATAGGTAAGCTTAACTTTTTTAATAATAATTGATGCGCCAAATTATTGATACACATTTTTCTATTTTTGCTTTTTTTTCACTATTAATATTAATCCTTGTTATAGTTCCCTTGGATTAAATCCTATTTTTGGAAGGAGTGATTTTATTGAAACAAAAAAATTTAATTAAAAATCTAGCGGTGAGTACTCTTGCCTTAAGTTTATTAGTACCGACAGCGGGTGCAGTTCAAGTTCACGCCGCTACTACTAAAAATGAGGTTGCTGCCTCTTCTACTTCGGAAAGAAATGCACTCATTAATAAAATAGATTATGATTTTGTTCAAGATGTAATGGAGAACATTAACGATAAAAAGTTTGCTAAGGACCGTAAAGAAATTTCTGATACGCTAGGTCTATATAAAAGCTATAAAGATACTACAGATCAGAAATTTGGATTATCAAGAGCTGTTCGTACAATTTACGCTCAAAATCAACAAAAAATAAAAAATGAATTAATCAAAAAAAATGATTCTAACTATAAAGGCTCCTCTATAGTAGATTATTTAAAATCTGCTAAACAGCCAAGTAGCTTTAAGGATCGTAAAGCATTAGCTGAAAAGTTGTTAATGCTTGACTATTCCGGAACTGCAAAGCAAAATGCAGAAATACTGAAAATCCTACGCAGTGACGGTAAATAATCATATCGTTTGGAAGATAAAGAATCCCTCCGATTTAAGAAATCGGAAGGGTTTTTTTGCTATTAGGAGGTGATATGTTTGCACATTAAACAAGAACCTAGTCATCTACGAACAGTATCATCAGGAGAAATAATCAAACCTTTTAAATCGCTATTGAAAGGTTATCGAGGTCTTCGAATTGATAGTGGTTCGGATGACAGAACCTTTATAAATGACCATTTATATATATGTACTTACTTACCTTCGTTTTTCTTTCTCTTTTTTATAAAAAGATAAGCGGATTCAGCAAAAAAAAGAAAAATAAGAAAAAATAGCACAAATAATTCGGCAACTTCCATTACTCGAAACGGACTCACAGCATTGTAGAGTGCTTGAGAAACATCATACCCTTGAAAAATATCGATACCTAGGGAAAAAGCCATCAAACATCCCATCATTAAAAGGGAAATGCCTATAATTTTCATATTTATCACGCTCCAGTTATTAGGTTCTTCTCTTTTGTTTATGACGATACAATAATAATTTTGTTAAAATTTTACACAAAAAAAAACTCCATATGTTTAAGTAATAGTTAAAAAAAGTGATATAATGTCAAGCGTTTATCGAAAATGGTATTTATATAATGAGTGTGATATTATCAAGATAATTGCGGTGTACATCTGCGGATTACACTTAAGGTAGCTGGATGCGTCTGGCTACCTTTTAATTTTTAGGTATACTTTTCACCTTGCTCCACTATCTTGTGATATGAAATGTAGAATGTTTTAGAAGCAGGAGATTCCATACTATTCTTAGAAGTATTTTATAAGAAGAGATTTTTAAAACTGAATTTCAAGAAATGAATAATCAATTGAATTTTTTGAGGAGGAATAATTTATGTACATAACTATTTCTGATTTTATTAAAGAGTGGAATAAAGAAGCGTCACTAACACAACAAGTTTTAGATGGTTTAACAGATGAATCGCTAAAACCACAAGTTTATTCTGAAGGCCGTACTTTAGGACAAATAGCTTGGCATCTCACAACAAGTATTCCCGATTATCTAGCTCTCTTTGGATTGAAGATCGATAGAGTCGAAAATGCAGAAAATGTACCATCCACAGCAAAAGAAATTGCTCAAACCTTTAAAGATGTTAGCTTATACACTATCAAAGCAATTGAAGAACAATGGACAGATGAATCACTAAAACAAATACAAGAAGCTTTTGGAAGACAAGAATCCAACGCTACTATTTTAATGGGATTAATTAAACACATTGTTCACCACCGTGGGCAAGTGACTGTACTTATGCGTCAAGCAGGAATAAAGCCTTTCGGTGTTTACGGACCAGCAAAAGAGGATTGGGTGCATTTAGGAGTAGAAAACCCTCCACTTTAATTACTTGCGCGATACGCCTAGAGACATACTGAAACCCCACTTAGATTAAAATGTGCTAAGTGGGGTTTCTTTTAGCTGTCTAAACGGAAAATGTAATCAAATGAACTACTTATTTGTAAAATGTATTGTTGGGTCTTTTCTTCAGAAGAACTACTTGCTTTACTGCCCTTATAGGAACTTATTCGCCTTGTAGAATCGCCTTTTCCCGAGTAATAAAATCCATCGGTTGTTTTATGAAGAATTTGGTCTTTTGGCAAGTAAAGCTCCAATTCAACACCCTTGTTGTTACTATGTGGATACGGAAAAAACGGGGTGTTTTTATAATAACTCAAAATTTCTTCTTCGCTTAAACTAGTAGATAACCTCATATTGGCCACTACAGGCATATATCCTCCGCTCCCCAATAAATGACCAAAGGAGTATCCATAAAAATAATGTTTTTCTAACACTTGTGTATGTGGCGGAAGAGAATATTCAAAAAGGTTGTGAGCAAATTCCTTTGAATATCTCCCCTTCTCGATAAATGCATAAATTGCAATTGTTATTATGGCACATAAAATGATTATAAAGGTACCGATATAAAACTTTTTCATTTCATTGTTTTGTTCCTTTGGTATCTTTGTGAAAAAAATGGTCACCGTGAATATATAAAATTGTTGTTTCTTCTGATACCTCATTCAAATCATTTATGTGTCCAGGGCGATTTTTGGTACCAAAAACATAATTTGAGTGTTTTTCTAAATACTTATTCATTTTCACTCATTTGTCCCCTTAGATTTTGTGCGTAAAGAATAAAGCGGCGACCACTATTAACATTAAGATGTGTAGCCATACCATCAATTTCACAACAACTAGAGCCCAGACTTTCTCTAATTCACTAAAATAAATAACAACAAAAGAAAAAACAAGGCTTATTATTCCCTGCATAATATGTTCACTTAGTGTAAAAGCAATAGAACTATACAGCGAAACTAGGATAAACAGTATTATATACATATCCGGTTTCTTTTTTATTTTTTTGTCTTGCTTATAAGTTAAATTCATTATCTCTACCTCTTGTTAAATAATTCTCTATTTTCAATAATATATCCAATTATATAAAACATTTAAAAAATCTACCACTCTATTTATTCGCTAACAAAATCGGAAATTAAAGTTACCCGCCTAAATACAACTACATTATTTAAAATGAGTTATAGCACCTATTATACAAAAAACAACCGTTGTACAATAGATGCTATAACAATGTTAATTTAATATAGTAAACCCGGAGTATGTTTCCATAAGTATCTTTCTAATATATCCCTTACTTCTTCCTCATTTGTAGCCATTATGACACAAGTATGAAACCACTTATCTTTATGTTCAATTAAATTGTAGCCTGCTGATTTTAAAGCGTTAAAAATTTCCTCTTCTGTATCTTGATCCAGGCAAAAGCTTAACTCGTATACATTTGCTTCTTCTTTTATAGCCAACACTAAATCCATATGTTCTTCTTGATCTGTAAATGCGGTACCTTTTTTATATAAAGCTAGTAAATTATCAGCTATAATATCTGTTGCGATTTTTACAGATTCATCTGTATTTCTTTCTTTCTCCCACTTTAACGCTCTTTTTTGAATATATGTGTACAATTCTTTGCTCATTTAACATAATCTCCTTTCGTTTACATATCAGCTATAGTATAATTTTTATTTACTTAGGCATAAGAAAACTCCCACATAAATAAGTGCGTGGAGTTTTGTAATTTATTATTCTGTTCAAAATTGGTTTGACGGCTCTCCTTATTTAGTGTTTCCGTGTCTAACTTGAAACCTAATTTAGAGAAGAAATGGAAATAATAATTCCTATTATACAGATTGTGGCTGCAACTAACCATTTTAAAGTTATAGGTATTTTCAGTTGATCAAATAGCGAAGTGAAGCCCATTGAAGCTCCAAGGGTAAACAGAACAGACCATATACTTTTCCAATTGGTGGGCGTAAAAAAATAAATACACCAGTAAGCTCCAAATAAAAACATACTGCTCGGCCAATTTATATAACGGTCACTTTTATGACGTTCTTTTCTAGTGGGCAACATACCTCTAAGTCCTCCTTTAATTTCTAACGAAAACAATCCCTGCTTTTAGCAAAGGATTGTTCAATATTGTAAAACTTTTTAATCAATCTTATTAATTGAGTTTAAGGTAAAACGAGCTATTTCTTTGTCATTTTTCAATACAATTAAAGTGCCCTTTAGAGCATTTTTTTTCAATAGCTTAAGTTTTTCTTTATCGGGCAACCTTGGAATTTCATTGCTATCAATATCAGCGCCTAGTATGTATGTAAAGTCAATTACTCCTTTTCCTTCGGAATTGAAATCTGAAATTCCTTGACCAGATCCATATGCATCTGACTCTTCTGTTTTGAATAAATTAAAGCTCACAGCTTTTTTGGAGGCATCTACTAACTCTTTTTCAGGAACTATTTTTAATTCCATATTGTCTTTTGTGTTTTGGAGAAGCTTGTCGCTTCCGTTACGCTCCAATTTAAATTCATAATGCAACGATGTCGGAACTACTTTAACTTTTTTCCCATCTTTAGTTTCTACTGTTTGTGTGCCAACTAAAGACTCATCATCGGTTATGGTTGCAGTCGCTTTACTGATTTTGAATGTGTAATTTTCTGCTTTAGGTTTTGCTTCGGGTTTACTCGTGGAATTAGAACAAGCGGATAATGCTAGCATTAAGACTAACCCCACAATAAAAGGTAACTTTCTCATATTGCCTTCCTCCTCTAGTTTTTAACTTATATGTATTTGCATTTGTTAACTCACTTTCCTCACGAAAAAAAACAACCTACTAACAAGGTTGCTTCCTGCTTAGTCATTTTTTCGAGTGATCATAAGCTAATAATTGAATGCCAATTACCCTGTTGCCTTCTGTCGAAAGCTCTAAATTTAACTTGTTGCTTTTATCAAAATAACCGTATATTTTTGCTCCAGTGTCACTTCTCTTATAATAGTTCTCTCCATAAGAGTTAATAACATCTGTTTTAGAACTGCCTATACGAATCCCTTTAGCGGTCTCGTACTTATCGGAGAACAGTGTATAACCTACTACTGCATTTTTAACTATTTTAAAGTCCAAATCGTAGTTATCTTTCGACTTTCCATAGGAATAGTATTCAGATGTTGGTTGTGAAACAAGTTCAATGGAAGTTGGCTTCCCAAACAATTTTGTTACATCGTATTTGTTGGAGCCAATATGTATTTGTTCAATGCTCTCGAGAGATAAATTTGTACTTTTGGTTGATGTGTAGTAATCGTCTTTTGGAGTAGTGGACGGGTCGCATCCAGCAAAAACAAAGATTAGTAGTAATAATGCTAAAAATATATATGTTTTCTTTAATGACATAGCTTAGGTATTTCAGCCCTTTCTATCTAGATAGTTACACAATTGTACCATAAAATTACATCAATGTTATAGAGTGTAAAAGATAAAACCAGGAGTTGATTTCAATTTTTCACATAAAAAACATTGAAAAAGATAGTTCTTAGTATGTATCTTGAACTTAAAGATAATAATCTTTTTAATAAACTTTAAAAGCAAAATACAACTACTTTACTGGAGGTATTATATTTGAAGAAAAAAAAGTATTAGTAAGCCTATTATGACTTTGAAAGATAAAGAAGAAATTAAAGACATATTAAGAAAGAAAAGAACTCAACAAAATCAAGATCATAATATTATGGAAGAACGCTTTACTAAGCAAATTAGTGAATTAAAAGCGTCTCTAAGTTCTAAGAAATAATTAAACAAAAAAGAAACCTTTCCACCACTACATAGGAGTGATGAAAAGGTTTCTTTTTTTTGCTTTAACAGATGTATGAAAAAGCTATATGCATACGCCAATATACTCTTAGTATAATAAACGTTAGGTTCTTGCTATGTCAAGTTGGTACGCAAAAGGATATACATATAACCTTAATATACCAAAAAGATAGTGCTAAAAAATTACTTAAGTGCTATATTGTAACTATATTTATTTTTAATTTACATAAAAGCTAGGAGGTAATAATGAGAGGTTATAGATACTATGGAAGCTCCTCTTTTGGTTGCTTTGGTATGCTGTTTTTCATTTTTGTTATACCCATACTAATTGTTACATCGTACATTTGGCTCCCTATCTTAAAGTTCTTTGCAAATATTTTTTTATTTTTCGCTGATATAGGAGAAATGATTTTTGGAGAAGGAAATGCCGCTCCTTTTTTTCTTATACTAGGAATTATTTTTATGCTACTACTTGTTATATTAAACAGATTCTTGCAAATACAACCTACTGAAGTGGAAGGAACGGATAAAGTAACAATGACTAGAACTCAATACAGACTCAGCAAAGAAGGCTGGTTACATAAAGTGCGAAAATTTTATAATGCTCCAACCTCTCAAGAAAAAATCCATTTTGAAAAGATGGAGTTGTTAAAGGACAAAATAGATATTGCAGATAAGTTCTTACGCGAAGAAGTAAATATACTAAATAGGTTTGAGGGTAGAAAAGAAGCCATTGAAAAATGGTTTCATCAATATTTCTATTTAAAAGAGGAACCTAAGTACTTCTTTAAAACATCTGTTACAAATAAATCTATAAGTTTAACCGTAGCAGAGACGGTTAAACTTGTGAAACTCCTTAATCTAAGTACAAATCATTATATCCCTTATAAAAGCGAAGACCCCTCTAAGGAAGCAGCTATATTATTTATTATTGAGAATTGCCCAGTAATAAAAGAACTAAAAGCAATTCAAAAAAGCAGAGGTTATAAATTATCAATCGATTTTCATTTGGTGAATCATCAAAGAAAGACTGTTGTGGTTTGTTTTGGGTTAGCTAATATAGTGAAACCCCTGCCGTTCTACAAACGATAAAAAAGAAAGCCTGTTGTTAAATAGCAACAGGCTTTCTTTTAGTTAAATTAAATTTATGTACAATCATATCTACAGTTTATATAAAATAATCACTCATAGGGATTTATATAACATAATATTCGTGTTACCATAATTGGTAAATGGAGGTATATATGTTAAAAACAATTATATTTATAGTTCTAACGGTAGTTATAGCTCATTTTTTTGAGAAATTATTGCGAAGAAAATTGAATTTAGAAACTGACCCAGATGTATATAAAGAACCTGTGAACAAATGGCATAAGTGGATTTCTAATCTTTTTTATATAGCATTTATAACTATTTTTATTATTATCGATGACATTCCTATATGGGCTATGTTAATTGTCTTTTGTGTATTTTATCAAGGCTACAAAATATTTATGGAATGGAAATTTGAAAGAGCAACTAAGGAATATTTGCTATCATTTATCTTTCTTGGTTTTTATGGAATAACTATTGGAATAGGTGCAGTGATAGGTGTATTTTAACTAAATGTTCCTTTTTTCTCTAAAAACAAAATAAGCCACTATAATCCTTCTAAAAATGATCATATATCTAGGAGGATTTTTATATGTCTATAAAAACAGCTTTAAAAGAAAAAAATTATTAATGAGAATCAGAGTATTATCTAGCTTATCTCTTGCTTTAAGTGGCTGCTCTGAAAGTAACAATAAAAAGGGACATTGAAAAAGAAGTCGTTTTTAAATACAAGAGCGACATTGCTAAAAAACGTCTTGGTTCTAGTGATATTAAGGTAACTGTAAGAGTTAAAAACTATAATAGTAACGGAAATGGAGATCGTTTAACACCATTTTATTATCTAGATGCTGTATATATAATTGATAATAACAACTCAGCATCCAAGATGTAATAAATTTAAAAAGAGTACCCCTTTTGTCAAGGTACTCTTTTACTTTGTGAATGTGTGCTTTAATTATTAATTGACTTATATTTATTGCTCAAACTTATTTAAATTCGTTATTTCCCATTCATCTGTTATAGGATCCGCTTTACTTTCAATATTGAACATATACTTATCTTCAATTGTTGGTACTTCAAAAGAAACATCCAAGGTTAAAGAGTTATTAGGTTCTAATCTAGAAGTCATTGGATTTCTATCTGCAAGAAGTCTTCCGTCAAAGTTCTTGTCTGCCTTCGGATCATTAAGGTTGAATTTTAACTCTGACAGGTTCGCTATTTGACCGCTATCACTAACATTATCTACTTTAACACTTACTACTACTGTATAGGGGCTACGGCTGTTATTACCGCCTTCTGGAAAATTCCTTTCAGAATATGCGGTATTAACTGTTGTCAAATACAAGCCACCTTTGGTTCCTTCTCCATATACTAAGATGCTCTTTTCCATACGCTTTAGTCTTGCTTCTTCTTCTTTAGAAACAGTATTAGAATCATCCTCAGATGATTGCTGTTGTTTTTCGTTAACTACCTCTTCATCAACTGATTTGGATTCCGTGGTCCAACTACAGGCTGCGAGGGTACTACTAAGGGCTAATGCTCCAATTGTTGCAATAACTACTTTCTTCATTTTCTTCCTCCGTATATACCATATATTTGTAATAACAAAGTTAATTTTACACTTTTTTGGTACTCACAAACAGGAAAATTTAGGAATTATTTTGCATTTATAAAGTTTCTAAATGGATAAGTTATTAAATAGCCTTCGTAGAAAAATAACTCCCTGAAGAAAAATGTGGTTTTGCTCCTAAAAGACTTATATACACTAGTTTGCGTTGGAGAAGAGTATACAGTCATACCAATGTTACGAGCCATAACCATAGAGCGTTTCATATGTAGCGGATCACTCACTAAAATGAATGTCTTAAGATTATGTTTCTTAGAAATATCAAAAGCATATTCTAAATTTTTTTCTGTTATTTTCGATTGCGTCTCTATGAGTATGTTCGTTTCAGGAATCCCCTTATCCATCGCATATTTCTTTGCTACTTCCGATTCAGCATATAGAGCGCCTTTGCCTTTTCCACCAGTAAAAGTAATCTTTTTAACATAACCGTGCTTATAAAGCCATATTGAGTGATTTACTCTTTCTCTCAGAACCGGAGATGGCTTATCACCCCAGGCAGCTGCGCCTAGCACCATAGCGGCATCCGCTTTGACTAATTCACTTTTATGACTAAAAGCTATTATTGAGTAGCCTAAATAACTTGTTAATAACGTTACTGCTATTAAAATTAATAAGATGATCTTAGCTATTAATCTTTTCATTTTTAGCTTTTTTACCAATTGTTAGTTTTTTAAATGAAAAATAAATAATTATTAGATATATAGGTAGTACAAGAATTACCGCTACTACATTTAGAATCCAAGGGATAGTGCCCATAAACACATTTGAAGAAGCTTTGTTATACCAACTGACAATTCCAATTAAGGATACCAAGCTAGCTATTAACGTGCTAATAAAGCCTTTTTTATGATTGTTAGTTTTTAAAGATACAAAAACACCGATTATTAATGCTAACATTGCAGCAACCAAAACAAATATTAAAAATAAGTTTGCTATCTTTTGAACATCCACTCTTACCATTCCCCTCTGTTATGTAAAACACTATTCAACCATTAATTACCCTATAAAAACCGTAGCTTAAGCGCTGTGTATTTGCTCGATATCGCCTAATAAATAAAGTACATATTCCTGATAGAAATATTATACATTTTTTCCTTTACATTGAATATAACCAACTATAATAAAAATACAAATTGACAATGATTGGAGCATCTAATATGAAAAACACTAAAGAAATTAAAAACTATCCTAAAGAACTTAATTGCATTGATCTAAAGACAGGTAGATGGAGAACTTTAACTATGCTTGACCAAATGTTTGTAGATTTATGTGTTCTTTTAGAAGAAATTAAAAATGGTAATCAAATTAATGACAAGGATGCAGAGTGTTTTATTACAGATAATGAAAAATTAAGCATCAGTGAAATACTACCACGAATGAAAAAAGCAGCTGAGGACCTATCTGTTACAACCTTTGAGATTGAGGATGCGTTTAATGAAAGAAAGTATATAAATACCGGCAAGGAAAACTCTTTTATTTCGTATTCAATTAATGATTATGAATGCACGGTCTTGGCGGGTTTAATTATTTGTTTGTATAAGAAAGTTGACAGTCGCAACCAATTATTATTTGATTGCGTAGCAAAACAATTATTAAATAATTTGGTATAAGATAATAAATTTAAAAGCAGACAATCTATAAGGTGTCTGCTTTTTTATATCCGGCTATTAAAATATGTATAAATTCTAAAAGAAATATTCTTTCTCGTTACATAATTTGTAGAAAAAAGGTAACGTCAAAATAGCTATTATGTATCCTATTATTTCAATAATTATTATAACGCTAGTTTGAACACTAAATGCTATTAATACAAAGCAAATGAGCATTGGAATCATTGTTGCCATACTCATATGGTTTCTTGCCCTTTTAGATACATATTGAGCTGATTGGCAAGAAGGACAGTGAACTTCATCTTTAAAGGTAAATAGTTTTTTAAAACTATAAAACCAACTCCAATTGTGTTTACAGTTATTGCATTGAGCCATATTTAACCTCCTATTATACAATTAAATTCATTAACTTACTTATTGTACCATTAATGTTTATAAATAGAGAATAATTCAACTCCCCTAATTCAAGAATTGCAGGAGTTCCTTTAATGTTTAAAGAAGTAATATAAATTACTCTCACTAATTGGCTGTAGTTCTTTACACAGGAGGTTATAAATAATGAATAAAGTAATAACAGAGGGAGAGCAAGATCACTTAGAACGTATATATAATACAGAATTTGAGAATACACTAGAGAAACTAATTACCGCTTTTGCTGCTGAAAAAGGAACCTTTGTTTTAAATGACTTCTTTTTGAGCGATTATACAGAGGAGCTAAGGAATAGTGTTTTAAGTAGAGTTGCTGAAGTTACTAACAATGAAGTTAATCTCTTGGATAGTTATAGCAAAAATGAAGCGGCTGCTTATTTTGAGGATGAAGAATTGAAATTTAATATTATCCTTAAGCAAATAGACCAAAAACTAAGGGGAATATCCGAAAATGTTCCTTTGAATTCAGAGTATATAAAAGAATTCCGTTCTAAAAGTCATCGGAAATTATTGGAACTAATTCAATTTATTCTGAAACAGATGTCTAAAAGCACACTAGACTTAATTCGATTTGAATGTCATCCTGATTTTATCAATAATATTCAAACAGATAAAGAAAAGTACTATAAAGAGAAGTTTACACCAGGGACTACTTTTTTATATGGAGATATTAGTTATAAAAGAGCTAAATTAAAATTAGTATACAACCACTCATCTCAAAAATATAATCTCTTAAATCTAGAAGATTATAGTCTATTGTTTGAGAACGGCGTTGATTTAGATTTTGTAATAGATGATGTGTTGCTTACTCCTTACTGTGAATAAGTAGATAAGAAAAAGAGAAGAAAGTTTACACTCTCTTCTCTTTTTTTACATTATAACCTTCAGTATTATTTATGTATTCTTCAGCAAACCTTCTTGCCAACTTGTAAAAAATCAATTGTACGACAAGACTTATTGCTGTAATTAACACTATTTGCTCCACTGAATTAATTGGTGTGAAAAAATCAGCTCTCTTTTTATCAAGCATTGCTAAAGAATTACAAAAATATGAAGCGCTAAAAGATATTATATTCCCCAATATTAACTGTAAATCCGCTCGAATAAGACCGCAAAAATAAGATAAGGCTACAATAATTAAAGACATTATTATGTAATTTGTCTTTGAATCTGCTTCGTAATCTTTTTGTATTGATAAAAAAGAAAAAGGGATAGAATAAACCCCTATAATACAAAGTTTTATAAAAATTTCACTTTAACGCTCCCCTTAACCTTTAAAAATCCCTTTTAATTATAAAGTAACAGATACTATTTTACTATTGCTTGTTAAGTTTCTGCTATTAATCGTTGTAAAAATACTTCTTTTCTAATTAAATTTTTAAAGCAAAAATTAAAACACACTGTAGAGTAGTGTGTTTTAATAGAGAATTCCAGGCGAATGGGCCCAAAAGTGTTTTTGTAAAAAATGAAGCACTTCCTCTTCTGAATGAAAAATGCTCCTATTCTTATAGGGCGAATGTAATTTAGAGTAAATCTTCAAATTAGCATTCTCTATTGAGAGAAAAATTTCTTCTTCAGTATCGGGGTCTAAAAAATAATCTAAAGTATATTGATTATTTTCTTGTATAACGCTAAAAAGGTTATCCCGCTGCATTTCAGGAACTGAGCTAAAATGTTGCCCTGTTTTATATACGTTTATTGAATTTTCGCCTTCAAATTCAACTTCTACAGTAACATCGTCAGTAATGGACTTTTCCTTATCCCATTGCAACGTCTTCTTCTTAATGAACTCAAGGATGTTTTTCAATAGTAGTTCCCCCTTAAATATGTATGTATCTGCCCTTAAGGATATAACCAGTAAATAATATTATAAGTAAAAGTGGTTCTTTTTTTCACTTTTTAGTCTTATCGTACTACTGCTTGTAATTAAAGTGTTCTATAAATGAGAAAAAAGTGCCTGTAAATATTACAGACACTTTTATACATTTATACATCATTATAGGGAAAAGATGGCTACTTATATGCTATGGCGAGCTAAGTAGCCGTACACAAAATTTAACTGCGAGAATATAATATCTTTTTCACAAAGGCTTGTCAATCTTTTATATATAGGCTCATTCTTTTTTCATTTTTTCTCTCCCCTCCTAAAAAAGGTGCTAAAATCTTCAAAACCATTAAGGAGTGTTTATTTTCTATGAACAGTTTAAATGCAGTAAGTAAAGAAACATATTTGGATTTTGAGTTACTATTCTACGGGAGTGTAAGAAATGTGGTTAGCCTGTTTGCTAAGAGAGAAGGATATAACCCTGACTATATTACAGAAGAACTGGTCGAAAAAATTAGTAAAACTCTTATTAAAACAGTCTCTGCAGGAACTAATAATCAAGTAAATTTAAATGGACAAAAATCTTTAGAGGTTAAAAAGTCTGTTAATTCTTTTCACACTAGTTATTTAGCGAAAACGCTTAATGAAAAAGCTGAGAAAACATTTTCATTAGCCTACGACTCTGAATCAAATTTGAGTCTGATTGAACGTATAATTTCCTTTGTCATTTGTGCACAAGCGGGAGTATTGAAACCTAGTTTGGAAATAGCAAATGAATTTAATAACACACCTCATTTATTAAAAAAAGGAGTATTAAACATTAAGACTCCAAATAATCCGTTTGATACCATCTTATATTATTTGATTTGTATGTTCGTAGCCAGACAAGAACTGGATTTAAGTTTGATAACCAAGGAACTAATAGATGATATTGGAACAAGTATAATTAAAGATACTTTTAACTATTCTAAAGGTAAAATTAACTTGTCGCACGTTAGATCCACTTTCCTATCTAATAATCCACTTAACCAAAGTGAAAAATTACATTTAAAATGTTTAGAACAAATTATGAAAGATGAAATGGGCTATTACCTATCTTTCAAAAGCAATTCATATAAAGATTTTAGCTTAATTGATCGTATTATTAATTTGGTAAACAGCTTAATCTTCCGGGCACTCGAAGACTCAATGGAAATAATAAAAGAATATGGATTAGACTTTTTTGAAAAAGTAAGTACTAATGATGTAACTGAATATATAAATAGCAAAGGTTTTGAGACAGGATATATATTTCCTAACAAAAAAATAAAGAAATAAGAGCAGGTCTAAATATAATTTAGCCTGCTTTTTTATTTTTTGGTTTATTACATTAGTTAACTTAAGAAATAATATGGTTAGCCAAAGTTTTTTTTGCAATTGAATGTATTTTAGCTTGTTTACCTAAAATGGTTTCAGAACTTAGCTGAATGAATTCTTTTTTGTTTTCTGTGTCTTCTAGATACTTAGCCCACCCAGCAAATAAATGTTTAGCAATACCTTTGTTTCTTACATCTTCCCTAACATCTACATAAAAAAGATTTAAGGTTCCACCTTTTTTACAAGGATTCTGCTCTCCGTTAAGTCTTGCAAAAAGTAGTAATCCCAAAATCTCTTTGTCTTTGCTAGCAACAATGAATTCATATCCAGCTGAATTCCCTTCTGTACCGATATCTAAAGTAGAAAAGTAAGTAAATCCATTTATAAAGAAGGATTCTGGTGATTCAGTTACTATATTGAATTGATCTGCAATACCTATAGCATCATAATATGAAATTTGCACTTTTTCATTGTTGTTCAATATTCCCTTCATAAGTTCCAAGTCATTCTCTCCTTTATTTTTATATTGTCTATATTTTAAATTCGAATTGAAAAAATAGAAGAAAAACAAATAATATTATATTTCTCATTAATATAAACTTCCGTAATAAACCTTAATTTTATATACATAAACATAAGGTTACCTTTATATATTTAATTACTTTTCCCAAGGATTGATAAGAAGGCATTATCTTGCGTCTTTCAATTAGAGTATTAAAGTAAATTCCACAGAATTCGCTTACTAACTACCTTTCAGAATCGTTTATATAGCGTTAAATTATAATTTTAGTATCACAGGTATCAATTATAATTAATCTTCATATAGATAAATTTAAAGCTTTTATAAAAGATATGTATATTTAAAGATTTTTGAAGCGAAAATTATATTCTATTTGTTGCTTTAAGTGTAATATTATTCTATAGATAGAAAAAATTAATGTTTATTAGCGGGGGATCAATTAATGATAAAAGCATTGGAGCAACTTGAAAATGAATGTAGAGAAGCTTACACAAGACACACAGATATAAATAAATATGAGAGAACTTACGAGGACGTAAAGAAAGCGTTAAAAACACTTTCTGTTGATGTAGATGAAAAAATTATTCTTTGTACCGAATTTATTGCCGGTTCCGTCTCAATGGGACTATTCATACTGACTAATCGACAATGTATTATTTCCAAACCTAAATTAGCAAGACTTGAAGTTGAATATTACCCTTTTGATAAACTAAAGACTGTAAAATTCAAAAAGACACTAATATGGTCATTAGTTCAAATATATGTAGATTCTGACAAGGATATAGAATTTACTCATTTAAAGTGCGACAGGGTTGTTAATGTGATCAACGAAGCTATTAACAATTATAAATATCCTAAAAAAGAGGTAAATGACGAAAAATTTGAAGTAGCAGATAACCAAAATCCAATTAACGAAATAGAACGTTTAGGGAACTTGTTAGAAAAACAACTTATAACTGAAGAAGAATTTATACTATTGAAGAATAAAGTTATCAATAGTTTGTAAAAGAAGAATGGTCTAGTATGTATAACTAGGCCATTCTTCTTTTTATATGTTTACTCCCTTGCCTATTACTTATAGCGATTTTAATAAGGTGCAAACAGCCTTGCTAATTACATTATTTCTTTTTTTCCTAAATTCTTTTTTTACTGATTATAATATAGGCGTAAATATAAAAATGACGGAGGCGTTATAGTATGAATAGAAAAGAAATTGGGAAATTAATTAGTGTATTAAGAGAAGAGTTAAATATTGAAATTCCTGAACTTGCTGAAAAAATTGGTCTAGGAGATAGAAGTTTAAAAGATATTGAATTTGGTCATCGGGCACCTGGCAAAAAAACATTAGAAAGAATTGCTCTAGCTTTAGGGAAACCGTTTAACTTTTTTGAATCTGAACTTTTACTTTCTAACGACTCAAATAATGAAGCAAAGAATAATAATTCGCTCGAGATTTGTAGAATGATTACATTATCTACTGGGCATATTACAGAAAGTACTAGGGATTACCTTGAGAGTACACAACGAAACGAATTATCGGTTTTTGACAAGGAAGAATACGGTTATTTTATTAATTTGGACTCTGAATATATAGAAGAAATAATGGATAATATACCAAAAGACTTGTCGAGTGTAATAAAATTTGCAATGACAAACAATTGCGAATGGCTCTGTTTAGATTGTGATGGACCTCTAACAGATAAACTGCCTACATATGAGTGGTAAAACACAATCCGCATATTCAATATGTTTATCTAAGTTATAGCAAAAGAAAAAGACACTTTACCGTGTCTTTTTTCTCGTCTTTTTAAAAAAACCTACAACATTAACTGAATTTATAGTTATGTTAGTTAATATTTTTGTTTTAAATTTTTAATTGCTAATGCGTAAACAATAGGATTTAAAGCTGAGAATATAGCTAAGATAATAGTAAATTCCAGATTATTAAATTTTAAAAATAAGTTTGCTACTACTATTATCATTAGCATTCCGCTAACAAAGAAGAAAACAAAAAGAGCTGCTCTACCTTGAATTAATGTTCCCCTCTCATCTTTTCCTTCATCTTTTAAAAACTTTGTTAAAAAAGACATAGTTAAAATTCCGGCTATAAGTATGATGCCTAGCATAACTATATATACAGTCATTAATTATCCCCTTCCTCTGTCTCGTAGATAAACACTTCCTTAATATCCTTGCCAAATTCTTTTGCAATCTCAAAAGCTAAAATTAACGAGGGATTGTACTTGTTTTTTTCTAAAGAAGCTATTGTTTGTCTAGATACGCCTACGCGATCCGCTAAATCCTGTTGTGTCCATCCCATTTCAGCTCTAAGAACAACTAACCTATTTTTTAACTGGCTACTCTTATTCATTTTTCCACCTTTCTTTCGTTTCGTTATATATAATGTAATATATTTTTAACATCAAGTAAAGTATTTTTTACATTATGTAAAAAATAAATGTCTTTTATTATTTAAACAATCTCATAAAAAAGCCACTAGTAAGGTTTCTAGTGGCTTTTTAATATTTATTAAAAGTTTAATCTGTTAACTTAAACATAAGAAAAAACAAAAAAACCAGCTAATTATTCTAGCCGGCGTTTATTTTAAATATTATTTAGAGTATATGGAATATCATTTCCCCAGTACTTTGTTCCAGGAAGAAAATAATATCCATAAAAATTAAATAGCCTATGAGATGCAAATCCCCCTGTGTAGATTCTATATATTTTAGTCCTATTATTATATTTTATTGGTTATTATTATTTTTTAATAGGTAAAAAGGTATGTTTTAGTATCAAAAGCCCCGCTATGGTTTTAACGCCTAGCAGAGCTTTTTTGTTATATATTTAGTTGATCTATAAATCCATATCTAATATCATATATTAAGTCTGTACTCCCATCATAATTCACCTTTAAAATATGTAAAACATCTTTATCCCCTAAACCAAATTTGGTCACATATTGTTTTTCTTTTTTAATTATTTCCGCTAAAGTTTGATTTTCTTTAATGTCAATATTATATCCTTCTCCGGCTGTGAAAAATAACACAGCATACTTTTCTTGCACAATTATTACTCCCTTTACTCGTATTTCTACTTGTGTTGTAGTAGCTACTGTAGCTTTACTATGCATAAACACTTTGAAATTATAATTAAATATTTCCTATTAATATTATCTCATTCTATTTATACTTTTTCACACCCTTTAAATTATTGTGTACCTTGTAATTCTAATACAAAAAATGTTTTTTAGAAGAAACATACAATTTATCTACAATATGTTTATTTATTTTATATATGAATTTATAATATAAACGAGTGAAAAAGTGAGCACAATAATCGCTTACTAGCTATAACATTTTACTTTGAATTAAGATCGGAGAAAAACTAATGAAGAAATTATTATCTATTCTTATTCTTTTACTGTACTGTATACCTTATGTTTATTTATCAATGCACAATGATTTTGCTAGCCACTCAATGCTTATGTATGGAATAATGCTTATTTCTGTTAGTATATTAGCAGGAGTAAGCGGTTATCTCAGGAATTGGGTAACTGTCATTTTAGGAAATATAGCTTCTATCTCAGTTTCCTATTACTTAAATAGTAAAATGGTTTCGGTGTCTAGCTGGGAAGGTTATTTTGTTCCTTTATTTTCAGTAAGATTGTTGGTTTTGGTAAGTTGTTTAATTGTAATACTACAATTTATTTTTTATAGAGTAGGCAAAAAAATTAAACAAAAGAAAATAAGTAATTCTGTCACTATATAATGGACTAAAAACAAAAAAAGGCTAAACATAGCCTTTTTTTGTTTTATTGCCCTGGTTGTGTGTAAATTACTTGCTGTTGAGGAACAGGTTGAGTATAAATTACCTGCGGTTGCGGAGCTGGAGGTGCAACTATTACTTGTGGAGCAGGTTGGGTATAGATTACTTCCGTAGGTTGTGTGTATACGGGAACTGGGTAAACAACGGGCTGCTGATACTTCCACCAAGGATAATGATGATGATGTCCCCACCAGCTTCCGCCGCCACCCTGCCAAGGACCGCCACCTCCACCTGGCCAAGGTTTTGGTCCACCGCCTCCACCTGGCCAAGGATTGCCACCACCGCCGCCTGGCCAAGGTTTTGGTCCACCACCGCCTCCACCTGGCCAAGGATTGCCACCACCGCCGCCTGGCCAAGGTTTTGGTCCACCACCGCCTCCGCCTGGCCAAGGATTACCTCCGCCTCCGCCGCCAGGGGGCCATTTCGGACCGCCTGGCCAAGGTCTTATGCTATCAGGATAATATTGATTAAAGTTATATTCCATTTTAAGTTCCCCAATCTTTTCTATTTTCGTCTTTTTAACTTATGTTTTATTAAATGGGGTGACACAAAGATATAAGCCCATCTTATATAAAAGGAAGTTATTAGCAGGTACTTAGTATTGGAAATATAAACTTTGTTAAATCTTTAACTACTGGCTGGGTAAAGTGGCATATCTTATAAATATAAAAAGCACCTAATTAAATTAGATGCTTTTCTTGAGTATTTATTTTAAATTGCTCGTACATTTTAATTCCACGTTTTAGGTTACGTATTTTTTCTAATTTTGCTTCTTCATTTTTTAAAAGGTTAATTGATTCTTTTAACACTTTTAACTCAGTGCTCATTATTTCTTTATTTAAATCACTAGTAGGAATTCTTTGACTGGAGCTTATATTAGGTGTAGCCGCTACATCTTAATTGTCTCAACTTTAAAACTACAGAACGAGTAAAACAACCTATTTATAATTTGATTTACATTTCTGTCAGCATTAAAAATCGATACAGTTATAAAGTCTGAATAGAATTCTAAATGAACTAGGATAACCTGATCATCTTTTAGAGATTTATCTACTTGAACTAATTCGGCAATACCTTCATTTTCATTGGTTATACATTCCCAACGCTTTATTTGAGGGAAAACTGCAGCTGATACGCTATTAAAGAAGAAATTAATGGCTCTTTTCAAGTTCTCCATACATTTACTCCTTTTGCTTTTGTCGTATCGTTCTTTTGTTTTTTGTTTAATGCGACTAACTCTGTAGTAAGTTGAATGCAGGTGACAAACTCTAGTTCCTTGAATTGCGATGAATGTTTAATTTCCATAACTAAACTCTCCCTTTTATCCTTATATTTCCTTACTTATTTTATTTGCTTTTATATCTTTCAAGAAAATAAAGTAAAAAGGGTCAAGTGTTCGTCTGAAGTAGAAATTTGCAATTCTTAAACGTCACAAACAAAAAATAAATAAATATTTAATTAAAGTAACTAAAAAGAATGGTATTTGGTAAATCACCATTCTTTTTTCATTTTTTGATTGTTTAAACCTTCAAATTTTGCTTCTTGCTTTTAAATTTTTTTGAACAGCCCTGTGCAAGTATGCAAAAAAAATGCTAAACCTCTTTTTCTTTTTTAGTTGTTCCATAACAACCTGTTTATCTTCTTCAACCTCTATTTTTGTCTTATTTTTTGGAGTGAAGTGTAAAAAGTAAGGACCTTCTGGAAACTCTAGATCGTCTTCTACAGGTGAAGATCCTATGAAGTTGTCAAATTTCCCCTCTTGCATTTGCTTAATATCATCTATAGGTAATTTCTTCAGCGCATCTACCGTGGCGGATATGGAGTTAGAATCACCAATTGTTTCATCGAGCATTTGCAGTATCCTTTCTCTTGAATTACTACTACCGCTTTTTTCACTCAACTCATAACCCCTCCTTGTGAAAAGGATAAAACCTCTCCAAATTTTTATAATATTACCACGTAGTTGTTAAAATGAGCGGAAATAGCAAAGAATTAATACAAACAAAAAATCTCTTCAAATTGAAGAGACTCTTTAATCAGATTACTAAAATTATTGTCCATAAGGTTCTTCTAGAACCCAAGGTATTTCTACTGAAAAGTCCATTTGCAATACTGGAGAAGGCATACTTTCAGGTACAAAAATTAAGTCATTAGAAAATACAAATGAGAAATTATCTATTTCCGCAACATTATGTTCATCCCAACTGCTTGTGTCCACAGGTTCCCCTTCCTTAATACGCCCTACTATATGATAGCAACCCATATACAAGTGTAGTCCGCTTTCAGTGGGTCCAAATTCAGATAAATGAACACATTTGGATGGAATAATTCCTAGATTATTAAACAAGTCGGTTAGCTTGCTGCTGGTGCTTTTCATTGCTTCAAAAAAGTTCAAGCAATCTGTGCAATCACATAAATCCCACTTTGCATTTTTATATTGGTCATAGGTTTCTTTGACATCTACTTCTATTGTCCAGTTATGTATATTTAGTTCTTTCATTTACCTTGGAACCTCCCTTTTATAGTAGAGAATATGTATTATAAATATAACTTAAACAGCTTTGCTAAGATAGACGTTAAAAAGGTTCGCCTACATATAAGACGAACCTCTTTTTTAAATATATAGTAATAAGTAAAACCCACTTTTAAGTTTGTACCCTTTTAATGTCTGACACAAGAACGTGCTCTGTAGGTGAGCCAACACTAATTTCTTTGTCGCTAATTCGCAGCGTTCTAGGTACAGTGACCTCACTACTGTCTTTTTTCACAATAGTTACTAATTGTTCGTGTTCAAGTGCAGAATTAAGAATTTGAAAAACTTTAAGAATGTGCTGATGGCTTTCACTATCTTTCCATTCCTCTTGTAACTTTTCAATTGCTAAAGCTGCTAGGAATATTTCTTTAACAGAAGCTACGTGTTCTCTCATAATGTTTGCAATAAAGTTCTGAATGCACTCTTTTGAATTAGCAATGTAGTCTTCAATTAACTTTTCTAAATTTATACCCTCTATTGACGTAAGGTTTTGCTTAAAGCAGTTCTTTTCTGTATTTCCTTGTAACATTGCTGCAACTACAGAAGCATAATTCGCAGAAATAAAACCATCTACCTCATCCAAAAGATTATACGTTTGAATAATATCTTCCTTTTGCTTAAACAGTTCGTTACCTAATTCTGTTGTGATTTCTTGCATAATCATAGTGTCTTCGGGTTGAATTATTGTTCTTGAAGCTTCCTTTTTGATGTCGGTATTTTCTATAATATTTTTTGGCATTATAAGCCCTCCTATATAAGGTTATTCACCTTTAATTTCAAAAATACTAACACACCATTGCTTCTCTTGGAGAAAATAATAAAAAAGCTTGCTACATAATATAGCAAGCTTTTAATAATTTTAAATTAAAAGATCGTCTCGTCCGCTTTTAGCTTAGACAAATTAATACCTTTTACATCCGCTTTATCAAGTAGATCTTGTTGATAAGCTTTTACATCAACAACCTTATTCTTGTCAGGAACATAGTAAAGCATATAATAATTTTGAATTAAATTTGCAGTATATGAGTCATTTCTATATTTTTATTGAATGAGAATTGAGAGTGGAAAAAAGATGTTGCATATTAAATATAATTTCAACAAAAAAAGAATGCAGTCTGCATTCTTTTTTACATTATTTGTTTATAGGGATAATACAAACGGCTATACTTTTAAGTTTTCATAAAAAGCCTTTGCGGTTATATCAGCGTCTTGCCAATTAAGACCAGGAGCATACATATCATTTTTCATAGTACTTGAGTTAAGACCGTACTTTTCTAGCCATACTTCTCCTAATTCAAACATTCTAGAGATGTTGTTAACGTATCGTTTGTCTAGTTCCTGGGTAGATAAGTTATGATCATTGTGGGTTGAATAATTAATTCTGGCTTCTAAAGAGCATATTGATACATTACCTCTAAGGTAGGCTTGTACTTTCCATCGTCTACCTAGTTCGGGAGTTACATAAACATATATTTCTTTATTTACTTTCTGAAAAACATCAAACTCGTTAAAAATGTATCCTTCTGGAACCACTACACCTGCTAAAGCCAGATTCGAGGTCCGCATTTTTGTTCTTATATCCGCTCTCACTTTATCACCTGCTATTTTATGTGTTTTTATGTTATTTTATAAGATCTCTAGACTTTTTCATAACTCTTCATAAATTTGCATAACAATTATGATTTAGTAGTAAATGTTATGTGTTTTTATGATTATAGATTTATGTAGTAGTTGAAACAGTAAGGATTTTAATATAAATTCTTTATTTTTTTATAAAAATTATAAGAAAAGTATATACTCGATGCAACATTGTTTCATTTAAAACAAAGGGTGTGAATGCATTGAAAACAAGAAAACTCGTCCTAATAGCCTTTCTGTTAGGCTTAGGAGTCGTTCTTCATTTAATTATTCCAGGATTCTTCTTTGGGATGAAGCCCGATATGATGTTAGTAATGATGTTTTTAGGTCTACTACTGTATCCCGATAAAAAGACGGCTTTTTTATTAGGGGTTGGTACAGGGATTCTATCCGCACTTACTACTACCTTCCCTGCTGGGCAACTACCTAACTTCTTTGAAAAAGTTATTACCGCATATTTTATACTAGCATTTCTAACCCTCATTAAAAAGTCCTCGAGCACCTATTTCAAAGCTTTAATTATAACCGCTATTGGAACCATAGTGAGCGGATCTATATTCCTAACCTTGGCAATAGTGTTTGCAGAACTTCCAATTTCGTTTCTCACATTATTTATCGCTGTAATACTGCCGGCCGTACTCTTGAACACGTTGCTGATAGCAATAGTGTATCCTAGTGTTTTAAAAGTCAAAAAACGTTTAATGTAGTTCTTGAATCATAGCAAAAAGAGTTGCTTCCCATCTTGGAAACAACTCTCTTATATCTATAATTAATTAATATGCTCTAACTCATTTCTGTAATTCCATACTTCAGTTGCGCTTTCTTTTTCCTGAGGAGAATTAAATTTAAAAATCTTTAAAACATCGCTATCAGGTCTAAAAGATTGAGTATCCACCAAAGATAGTTCCTCATTTTTTACTTGTTTCATTGTTGTATCGCGATAGAGTCTTATACACTTACCTCTTCTAGACAGCTCTAAAACCAAGAAAGAAGTATTTCTATTAAATTTAGGGGCATCTTCTAATACCTTTATTCCTGTTGACATAGCACCCCAATTAAAATCAAATACTTCGTGCAATTGCTCCACTTTTGGATTAGGATCGATAACATAGATAGTCAAAACATTCTTTTCTAAATCAAGTTCAGTTTCTTCAATATATTTAAATTGCTCATCTTTAACTTCTTCGATTGTACTGTTTTCTCGTAATTGAATTACTGCTTCTCCGTTAATAATACCTACAACCAAGTGATTTTCTCTCATTATTGTTTTCCCTCTTTCTTGCATCGTAATCAATATAATTAATTACGAAATTATTTTTTTATATAATAGTGCCTCTTCTAAATTTATAGGCAAAATAATCTAAAAATGCGTTCTGACAAAGAGGTTTAGTTTTCAATTAAATCTACATTAACTTTATTTTTACTAAGGTTTATGGTTGTAGTAGCTTCTGAAGATTCAAATGTTAGAACCCTATTGTTCATTGACCACTTAGCATTATTAATACCCAACAGCATAAGATCGTCACCGCCATACCCTCTGGTCATAATCTCAACTAAATCGGTATTAACCTTTTTACTAATGCCAGGGATAGCTGTTGTTTTATAAAAATTATAAAAATGATGGGTTTCTCCTAAACTAGCATTTCTGTATTCTACAGTGATTTTGTTTGGACCGCTTGGGTATCTAACTGTGCTATACGAGTAATCCAATACTATAGCGTTAAGAACAAGGTTAAATAAAAGAATAGGTAATAAAAGAACTAATATACAAATAGCAAGGTACTTTTTTAACTTTGACCTAAATTGGAGTGCCACAATAAAAGCAGCTATAATTGTAAGTACTGATGTTAGTAGGATTCCTGTGGGCATTAAAAGTGAAAAGTAATACCCTTTAATTTTCATTAGGTAAATAAGAATATCGAGCACGATCATTATTATTAAAAATTTTGTAGCCCTACTCATCCTTTTTAGATAGCTAAACATTATGTAGACTTCTTCCTTCCTTTTGTTTCCTCCTGCTATTATAACGTAAGAAAAAGGAATTGGTCTCTTTATCCAATTCCTTTCCTGTCTCTATGCCTAATACGCTTTAACGAATTGTCTTTTCTTACGTTTATACTTGCTTTCTTCAATCCAAGTAAAGTTTATATTTTCGGGGTTAAATTTTTGTTTAGTATCTATAGAGATACTCATAGATACTGTTTCCTCATTAACCTTTACTAAATGGTAAGGAGTACACAACTCAATCTCTGGTAGCAAATTAATTAAGTATCGGAATAAAGTGGTACTGGCTATTGAAGGTTTTAGCTTACCGCTTCCGTTATAGACACAGAACCCTTTAGTACTATTAATTTTTATCGCTAACAGCTTATGCTCCAAATTAAAACCTAGTTCTATATATTCCAGCCCTAAAGATTTAATATGCTCTTTTAAGCCAGCAGATAAATATAGCGAGGTCATATCATCATAGCCTGCTTTATTAAATTTTATAAATTTTTTATTTTCTGATTTTTCTCCTTCTACTGTTAGATTCACTTTAGTTCTCCTTTTCTCTTTACTTTACTACACTTCTCCTTTAAAGTATTAATATTTTAATGCATATTCTACATTATATTTATAATTTTTTAAATAGTAAGAACTAGAAATTAAATATATTAAACAACGAAATATAATAATACGAATAAAAAACAGTGATTAACACAGATGTAATCATTGTTTTTTTCGTTTAATAGCAAATATGTATATAAGAGAATACACTATTATTATTATTAGGTTCGGTATGAGTGTCGTAAATAGAATATTAATATTGGGAGAGTCGCTTATATGAAACAGGTTTCTAAAGTCTAAAAATGCAGTCAATCCATTAACATTTGCTAATACTAAAAGAATTATTAATATGCTATGACGATATAAAAAATCTAATACCTTGTTGTCTTTTCTGCGACTACTACTTCCTGCCTCGTCTTCATTACCTTTTCTCGACTTAAATTTCTTATACTTAATTATAAAATATAAGAAAAAGAACAAGTTAGGAAGGAAAATAAGATAAAATGCTGGCCAATAATAGAAAGGAACTAACTCTGCAGAGTCAGCTGCCATTCCTTGTATAAATACTCCTAAAGGAAATAAAGTTAAATTTGTTATTGCAAAGAAAACAATCGCGTCAGGAATTCCTCTTAAAAATTTATCCACGCTTTCACACCTCTTTATCTATAATTGTTTAGATAATAACTATTTAACTGAAAAAAGCCAATAAACATTCATACTTTCCCTAGTTCTTTGGATATAAATAAGAGAAGAAAAGCTAAAAATATAAGTAAAAAAAGGAAATTAAAATACCTGTAAAGAAGAAAGATATGAAAATAAGTATTTAGATTTCAATGAGGAGGATTATAAAATGTTATTTGCATCCCCAATTAGAAAATGTTTGTTTTGTGGGAATACTAACAACGTTGTAATTTATCCAAGTGAATGCACAAGAAATGCTTATGTATGTAAAGAAGGTTGTGGCTGCAGAGAAAATATCACCAACAAATTAAAAGCAAAAAGTGATCTTTTTAATTTTGGTTGATTTGTTGTTTGTTAATAGGCATTAAATTAGAAAACACTCGTTAAGTTCGCTGTAACTACGCTCACGAATTTAACGAGTGTTTTTTGTAATACAGGAAAGTCTTTTTATAGAAATGGTACCTCTTCGTTAATTTGACTACCTTTTATATTTTTATCGGTTAGTAACGGGATTGATGCTGTGTTATATTCTAAGCTTACCACATCATCTATCTCCACACCGTCAGCTGCAGTTCCAATTCTCACAACGTTTTCAAGTATTTTAATCTCGTTCTTAATTTTTTTACGATCACCGGACTCTAATGTTACCCACGCTGTTCTTGCTCGTTTAAAGGTATCGTTATCATAGAGCATTTGTCCAAGTCGTGCAGTCTTCTCTGCTTTAAACTCTTTATTAAACTCTACGTATTTATCTATAAAGTTAGATACTGTCTCAACGGGATTCGTTATATATTGTTGAATGATATCATATGGTTTAAACTTTCTAAACTTATAAATACCCATCGGAAGGCCTTTTTTACCTTTTCTCTTTGTGATAAGCTTCTCAAAAACCGGCAGACCTTCTTCATCCTTTAACTCTTTATATCTTGCTGTTAATTCAGCGTTTGCTTCCATATAAATTTGTTGAAAAAGTTTTTCTTGAGAGCAAAGCTTTATCTCTGTACAGACTTCCTCCAAATCACTAAAAATTGAGTCCTCAGTATATACAAAATAATCATCGTATTTAAAAAATATACCACAAAACTGTTTTTCTTCGTCTGGAGACAAATTCCCTAGTGCAGAGATGCCCATTGATGTAATGTCCAACACTACTACGTAGCTGCCTGTTGGATCAACTATTTTTGCTAACGAAACTTCTTTAGCTCCGTCTTCTGTACTTCTATGAAATCTATACGGTTTAGCGGATGTATCAATAAGGAAGTCAATAAAGTTATTTTCATTGAACATAATGTGATCTGAAAGCATAATTTTTTCTTCTCCTCGAAAACTTCAAATTATTTTTTATCTATCTTTTATATAAAGGAAATACACCTAGAAATAAAATTTCAACTTCTACTAGTATAAAGAATTTTTTTGTTTAACGCGATACCTACACTTTAATTTTTCTTTAAAAATAATAATTTGTTAAATATATAAAAGAAAGCTTTTATATATTACATTGTTTATTATTATTATTGCATATATAAAAGGCCAACATAAGCTGTTGACCTTACTAGCTGACAAGCTCTATTCGCATTACCTGTTTAGGAGCAGAAACAATAATATTAATTTTAAAAACCCCTTTTTCAGTTATCAAGTTCTTTTGCATTCTTTTTATTAATGTCGTTTCTTGCTTCATATTTGTTGCTACTTATATTCGTGTAAATATTATGTAGTAATTTTACTTTTTCGGCTTTTCCTAAAAAAGCAATTCCAGATGCCACGCCTATAAAACCAACTACTAGCGCTACCATTTGTGTGTACTGTTCAAAAACTAAGTATAAATCAGACGTATTCCCTACATAATTAGCAATATAAATGCTAAAGCCAATGATTAACAATCCTGTAACGCGGAGAACTAAGACAGGTATGCTTCTAACTTTACTCATTTTTTTCACTCCTTATATTTATAATTTCAAGAATAATGCAGCTTAAGATATATATTACCATAAATTAGCTATAGTTAGGACTTTACTAATAGAGGAATATTCCTTTTAATCCCTCTTTTTCTTGTAGTGCTTAACGTATTTTTTTAGATAGTAGAGTTAAAGATAGATGAAATGTTTGTCAAAACCATTGGTAACAAAGGAAAACCCTTGTCAAGATGTAATTTCACAATTATAATGGAATTATTATGAAAGCGAACTAGCGTTCCAGCTTTTATGTATAAAATAATGCTTTGAAAATATAATATAAGGAATAAAAGGAAGCGGGGTGTTACTATGTTAGATGTAACACAGGTACAAGAAATGATTGTTAAAGAAAAAATTTCTGTAATATCGGGATCTACCATAGAAAAATTCGGTTGTAGTAAAATTCATATCACTGAAGAAGCAATTAAAAATACCGGCTTAAAGGCAGTTGTTATTGATTGTGCCTTTTTTAATAGCGGATATTCTATTGTTAAAGGTATTATAGAGGCTCAGGAAAGAGATACTCTAATATTTAGTAACCTGTTTCAATTAAATACCCAAAAAGCTGTTGAAACTTTTATTAGCTTCATTGAAAAGTGTAAATTTAAAATTGTTTTTCTAAACCCTAAAGAACGTTCTATTCATACAACTATACAGGAATTTCTAAATAGATTCCCTTCAACCGATTTTTTGTTAAGCCATTAATATCTAAGTAGAAACAGACACATAATCCCAAGGACAATGTGTCTGTTTTTTTGTTTTATTAATTGTAATAAGCAACTGGAAGTTCAAAAGCTTCAACAAGTTGTGAGATATCTCCATCCACTTCTAGTAGAACTTCTTCGAGCGTAAGGCCTTCCACTATTTTAGCTTTTTGTTCTAACACTTTAAGTATTTCGTCGTTTGTTATGGGCCTAATAAGTTTAACATCTAATTTAGACCACTGTTCCCCAAATTCCTCAAGAGTTCCATAAGCATATAAACACCCATAACCGCTGTTCTTGGGATAATCCACTTTCTTAATGGATGGTAGTTCTCTGTGAGACGTTACCACAACAATATTGTCTTCCATATAGCCTTTTAAGTAGCTATAATGCTCATTTCTCGTGTTTAAATATAAGTAAGGTAAATTAAATACAGGTTCTTTATCAAATAATACTGCTTTGTTACTGTTATTATTTGTGCTGAGTAAATTGGTCATTTTGAATGTCTCCTTTTATTTTTTAATACTCTACCACTTGCCTATGTCTTTTGAGAAAAATACTTTATATTCTTTTTAACTATTTGAATACAACAAAAAAGCCTCTAAAAACAGAGGCTTTAATTTTTTATACAAAGTGTTCTGGTGGTTGTTATGCTTAATAAGTAGGATTTGGGTTATTGTGTCTAAAACACCCGTAAAAATAGCAACCTGTTTCTAAATAAGGCTCAAATTTCACAGTTGGTCTAATACCAGCGTATACATCTTGAACAGTCTTTTTAACAAATGCTATTTCTTCTCTTATTTCTGCTTCATACTCTACCTTATCAAAGTCATCGCATTCTTCAGGATCGTTAAGCACTTCTTCTATTTGCTTTTCCTTATTTGCAATTACCTCATCCGCTAATTTCTCAATTTCTTCTGAAAGTCCAAGTTTCCACAGAGAATAAAAGTAAGGTGGCAAGTATTCTACGGAGTAAAAGACCCAATCTAATTTTGAGTATTCATTTACGAATTCCTTGTAATCATCTACAAAGTAATAAATTTCTGCGATATCAGATTGGAATTCTTGTTCTTCTTTTTCGCTTATAATTAACATTTCCTTAGCGATTGCTTTTGCTTCTTCTTTTCTTCCCAATTGAGCTAAACAAACTCCATAACACAGCATTGGCCATAATGTTAAATTTCTTTCTGAGCGAAGTGCGTGTGCTTTGCCAAAATAGTCTACAGCGGTGCTTATCATCCCTTTTTTATAATAGCACATACCAAGATTATGTAAGTTCTCAAGGGAAGGAGTATGACTAACAGCTTGTTTAAAAAAAGTAATGGCTGTTTCGTATTCTTCTTTTTTTATATACATCTCTCCCATTAAATTGTATGGAAAGTAATGTTGTGGATCTAATTTCATTATCTTTTCTAACAGCTCAAAAGCTTCGTCCTCAGCTATTTCCCAACTATATTCTTCTGCCTCTTCTTCTATAGCCTTTTCTTCTAACGGTTGAGCTTCTTTTTCGCTCTCTTCCTCTTTCTCAATTACTTTACTCATAATAGGCTTACCTTCTGTAGAATAAAAGTAAGCCAAATTGAAAAGCGACTGAACGTTTGGATCGCGCTTAGCTGCTTCCTCTAAATGTAGAAAAGCTTCCTGATAACGATTTGCTTCCATTAAGGATATCGCTAAATTGTTTCTTACCTTTGTATTATTCGGTTCTTTAGCAATTTTCTTCTCTAATTTATTGGCATATTCATTAGCGATTTTTATATGTTCTTCATATTTAGTTTCATATTCTGTAAAATCAATCTCATCGAGGTTCAAACTACGCCTCCCCCTTGTTAGCTAAATTATTTTCTTTCTTAATTATAGTCTAAAATCACGCCTAAAAAATTATATTTTGGTTATCTCGATACACAAGAAAAAATAATTTCTTTCGTCTACAGCTAAGAACTGAATCCTTAGTCCCTATCTGATATAATATGTTAGATACATAAAATTCACATTTAGCATATCATATGGATGTATTAAGATGTAAACTTTACCAATAATATAGTTATTTTGAAGTGAATCCTAATAACCTTTTATGTTTTTCTATATTTTTATATTTCAAATAGAAAACCGTTGTGTTAAGCTATAAAAATCGTATTAAAAGATATTATCGGAGGATCAAAATGAAAATAACAGCATATACAGAATTTATAATCAGTTCTTTATTAGAAATAAATAATGCAGAATTTAATATAAAACAATATATTGATCTTGTAACAAAAATGGACAAATGCTATCCTACTGAGTTCGAACGTAGTAACTATTCATTACTTGAATTAAATAATACCTATAACAACATAAGTTCCATTCAAACTCAGATTGACTTACTAAATGAAAAACCCTTCATATGGTTGTATTCAGCTATTATGGAGACTATTCTTTCTGAGAGTATGAAGTCTTGTAAAGGCGCGCTCCACATTTTCCTTGGCTCTAATAAAGCTCAAGAAAAAATTAAAAAAATCATTGCTTCCTGTAAAGGAGAACAGTGGTATCAAAACGCATATTATCAATTGTTAGATATGAATAGTGAAAGTGAAACTGTTTTAACGCCTATAAAACTAAGAGCGGTATAAAAAAAGAGGGCAACAAATTAGTTGGCCTCTTTTTTACTTTAAAATAAATTACAGTTTAAAATGTGTTCTCTTTTATATTTTTCGGTCAAAAAAAATATTTACAAAAACACAAATGTGTTTTATAATAAATCTTGTCTCGCAGATGACGTTGATCTACATAATTATTAAAGTTTTCTCTTTTTGTTCAATCCCATATTATTGATTCGGTTATAGTAGTAAAGTTATAATGTCACAAAAAGAAGTTCTTCAATAAGAAGAGCTTCTTTTTGTTGCAAAGAGTATCTTGTAAAGAAGTTAGGTTTTGCTTACTTACAATAGAATAGTTTTTTCCATATAAGCACCTTCTAAAAAAGCCCTCTATCTAAATCAAGGATTGATTTCTCTTTTTTTAGAGAAACAGTAAAGTTTTCGCTAACTTCTTCGCCTAAAACGCACCTATTATATGGGGATTAAAATTAATTAAAAGAACATAACCTCTATTCCTAAAATAATATTACTTTAAATTTTGATTAGTATTTTTTGTAATCGCATACTTTTTGAAAAATAATTATCATTTTACTAAAAATTACTCTTCCCATAACAGTAAAATATGTCATATAATAACACCAAGAGCATAAAACTTCCAAAACTATACTTTAAACCAAAATTAATGTAAAATTTTAATAAATTGGAGTAGGTTTACTCAATGAGGTTAAAGGTTATACTTTTGTAAGTTTTGGTGGCTATGTAGTTATTAACAAAATGACAAACGAGGTGAAACTTAATGGATCAAAATGTTAAAGTAAAAGACACTGCAAAGAAATTTAGAATGACGCTACTTGTATTATTTGTTGCCTACACTGCCTTACATTACTTTGTATTTCATTTCTCGTATGAAGTTTACTCCGCTGTTGTAGGTACCCTTATTGTAGGCGGCCTCGCAGTAGAGATTTTTTATAAGAAATTGCTTGAAGAAAAAAAGAGCGATAACTTAAGCAAACAACTTAAAATTACATTACTCGTCATCTTTGCATTATTCATTGTACTTCAATACACAGTATTCCATTTCTCTTACGATGTAATTTCAGCTGTTGTTGGGACAATGATTGTTGCAGGAGTAACGTTGGAAATGTTTTATAAAAAACTATTTGAGACGTTAAAAAATAACAACTCAAATAACCATATTTAAAAAAAGAAAGGCTTCTAAATTTAGAGCCTTTCTTTTTTTATTTTTTTTCGAGTTCATAACATATAAACCACAGAAAATAACAATATATAACAAAAAATAACAAAATAGTCACAAAAGTGTCAAAATAGGATAATAAATTACATAATAATACAATAAATGTATTGTTAACTTGAAAAATATGTTTTAATATTACATTTGTATCCAAAATAAACAAATATATGGAGGTTTTTATGAAAAAGTTCGTAGTTACAAATCTAGCTATTTTAACAGCAGCATCTAGTTTAATAATTGCTTCACCTACAACAAGTAGCGCGGCTCAGGTATCAAAAGATTCAAGTATTCAACTGGCTACAAATCAATCATCTAACAAGACGGTCACAGCGACAGCGGTTCCTAAAAAATATTCTTGGGGATACAGTACCCGATTGTCGCACATAGAAGTTGAAGCACTTATTTATGCAATTGAACACAAGCAGGATGTAAAGAAAATTCCTTGGGTTTCAAAAAGTAAATTACCTTCACAAACAGTTAATGCGTTAGTTAAGCTGGATCCAGATACCCTTCGTTATTATGACAAGTTAGGAAATCCAGGTCTAACTATTGAATTACACTTTAAAAGCCCTTACATTAAGTTAAAAGGCTAAAGGTTATAGATTAGTTTAGAGTCTGAAAATTAGTAGATTAGTTGTTTTGGGTACATAAAGTTTTTGTGTTTATTACAGTTATCTACGTTCTTCAAGAAACTATATTTTGCGTTACCCCTTTGTATTACATCGCTGTTGCAATTGTGCTAATTGAAGAATTATCTATTTGTTCACAGTTATTATATTAAAATTAACTTTAAAGGGGAAATTAATAATGAAAAATACAATAAAAAACAAATTTGCTAAAATAATTGTTACAGGTGCCGTTTTAACAAGTGCGCTTGGTCTTTCTTTTGGTGCTAACGCGTCTGCAGCAACAAGTTCAACTCAGACTACTTCTTCTTCACAAGTTTACACTAGTGATGTTGTAAAAGCACCAAATAAATCGAATGTAGCTTTAACTACTGAAGATCGTGTTGTATTAGAAAGAATTACAGGTGAGAAAGTTTCTGCTAATGCAATTGGGGATAAATTTCATATTTCTCAATACTTTACGAAATCGCAATCTGCAAAAATTGCTGACAGATCCAGCAAATGGTCTACCACTGGTCAATTTATTTCAGGTGTAAACCTTATTCTTGGCAGCAAACCATTAAGTGTAACAATGTACTTCTCAAGTAACGGAATTGCAAACAATACAAAAATCTTTAAAACAGCTAAAGCAAAAGGCAAAGGCGTGCAGATTTCATATACTTACACTATTACACGAAACTCATTTGGAGACATTTCAAACACTAAGATTGTCTATAAATAAAACTTTTTTTCAATATTTGTAATAGTAAAGGCAACCTTCTTTTAAATCAAGGGTTGCCTTTTATGGTATTTGTAAAAAAATATACTTAAAAAAATACAAACCTCTTATATAAATAAGACTGGCAGATGACGTTGTTCTACATAATTATTAAAGTTTTCTCTTTTTGTTCGATCCCATATTATTGATTCGGTTATAGTATTAAAGTGATAATGTCACAAAAAGAAGTTCTTTATTGAGAAGAGCTTCTTTTTGTTGTTAAAAATATCTTGCAGAAAAGTTATATTTTACTTATAATAGAATAGAAATTCCATAAAATTTTCGTCTGAAAAGCCACCCTCTTCCTAAATCAAGGGTGGCTTTTCCCGTTCTAGAACTATCTTTTCAGAAAATGAACGTCGCTTTCTTCATATACCTCCTTTAAGTTTCTTTTGAGAAGTTCAACATACTCACAAAAATTATTAACTAAAAATTTTCCCGGAGTCTGCAAGACTAATAATCCCTGTTTCATAAAGTACTCTCGCTTTTTGGCATCTTGAAATTCCCTGTTTGTATGGACCTTTTCTCCTTGGGTTTCCGTTCCTAAAATAAAGTTTCTATCCTTGTCTTGAACGCAGGCATCAACTTCATATTTCCCGAACCGGTAATTAATACATATATACTTTTGATCCCACACTCGCATAAAAGCGTAATATGCTAATACTTCAGGCGGTGATTTAAATCTTATCCAATTAACTCGAACTCCTAATAACTTACATAATTCTCTTATAGCAAACCACATTGTAATAGTCTCTTTCTCTGAGTAGACAGATTTACTACCAGGATAAAGGGCCTTATTTGCTTCGTATTGCACTTTCAATATTTCTAAGTGTTCGTCATCCCCCTTCTCGTAAATACAATGACCTTCCTGTGATGCCTTCTTATAGTAGTCCTTAATTAGCTTGTTGCTTATTATCATATGCCTAACCCCTTTTTAGCATCAAAAAAACTCCTGCTATAAACGGGGCAAAGGAGAGCTCCGCGTTCAGCAGGAGTCTCTCCTTTGCTGTATTTTTTATTAATGTATGTGCTTGAGTCGCCTTCAGAACAAAATTACGGCTAAAAAAAGGACTTACATATAGTAAGGTCCTTTTTATGCTTTATGTATGTTATTTTTGATACACAAAATTAAAACGCTCCATTATTGGGATTGAATTTTTTATCATTTTGAGATTGAGATTGATCTATATCATATTCAAGTTCTTCTTCTTCATACACTTCCTCAGTAATATTATGTTTACGTTTATACCGTCTTTTTCTCATTATGCTTCTGTATAGTAGCCAAGATAAGAACATAAACACAATAATATTACCAATGAAAGAAATTGAGTTTTCAACTATTTGTCCAGGTTTAATTAACTGAAGAGAAAATATTGCTGCCGGAATTGTCCAAGTAATAATGACCCCTGCTAAAAACAATCTCCAAATCCAAGTGAAAATATTTAACACTTTACATCATTCCTTTTTAGTTATTTTAGTTTTAATATTTTAGTGTTCAAATTTCTCTATGTAAACTTTAGCTCCTTCTTTTTGATTTTTGGGTATTATAACTATGAAAACTTGAATTTGAGATTATTTTATAATTTTTATCATCATTCAATTATTAAGAGTAGGTCTGTTTATTTAATTAGATATGAGTTAGATGTGTCCAAATAATATATATGAATTATAAGTAAAATCAAGCGCTTGTAAAGTTATGAGTATCTATTTTGAAATTCGTCGCGCTAAAAAAACAGTCTTCTAGTTAAGAAAACTGTTCCAAGGAACGAATTAGCTAATTAGTACATAAATAGTATTATATAACTAACTTACCATTATGTAACTATCTATAAAAAAGAAATCCCTATAAAAATTAAAGAAAGTATCACTATAACTGCTATACCTACATTCCTTTGTGTATCTTTGTTAAGACGATTGAACTTTTCTTTAGTAAAGTGTTTTACCGGTTCCACTAAAAAATTCTTACTATGATTCTGTATCGGCTCTTCTTTTTTTATACCCTTCTCCACATCTGTATATATGTATTCGAAGATAACAAATTCCAGAGGATCTGTTTCAATAAACTCTTCTAATTCTAATATTTGTTCAACTAATAAGTCTTCTTCTGTAATAGGTTCATTATTCTCGCCTTGAGCTTTTTTTACATCAGACAGAATTTTTTTAGTTGCGTTAATTCCAGCGTCTAAAATGCTAAACTTATATATCTTTTTTATCCCTTTTCCAGTACTTTTTAATAGCAAAGCTGCTTTACTTGGATTCGCATTATTGTGATAAAGATACTTTAATTTTTCTAATTTAACTTCCGCTTTCTGTTGTTCCTCCTCCGCTTGAGCATAATATTTTGCAACCTCTGCATCAGTTTCTATTAATTTAATAGCCTGTTCTACTAAAACCTTACAGCCTTCACATAATTCACTTTCATTTTCTTTTAACTTCAAGCCGCACCGATTACAAATCTGTTCTTCCATCGGTTTTCACCACCCATATATAAAGAAACTAAATAATTTTTAATTACATTAATTAAACGACCCTTTTTACAAGCACCTATATAAACTTAATGTTCTTTATAAACTCATTAAATTAATTAAGAAAATTTATCTTTATATATTTATACTTTCTATTCGCTAATTGTCAAGAATTACAAGCACAGAGAAACCTCTTTAATACAAAGTTAGTCCTTATATTCCTTTGTTAATAAATTAGTCAATCAAACAATACACAAGCTTTTTTATTGAAATTTCCTATTCTCCATTTATAATTAGAAAAATTTTAAATGGAAGTAGGTGATAAATTGCAAGTAGTATTTAAATTCGCTTTAAAAGCATTAGTGAAATTTTTTAAACAGTACGCAAAAGATAAAGTAAAAGATTCAGGTTTAATTAAAAACTTAATCATCATTGTTGCTGTGCTCGCAGTCGCTATTCCTCTTTTAATGTTTGGTCTGTTCGGTTCGTTACTATGCCCTATTTTTTCTTGTGATGATGATACAGGAAAGGAAGAAGATGTAGTCACAATTGGGATGTTGAAGGATATATCTGAAAGAATGGTTCAGCTTCGCACTGATACAAATGCTAATGCAAGTAATCCTGGAGAGAATTATGGGACTTTTAATATCCAAGGAATGACTGAAGAAAATACAGAAAAAGAAAGTACAGCAGCTGATAGCACAAAGCCCATTGAAACTCACGAAGAAGTGGTTGATCAACAAACAAGTACTACCGCAGTCCCTACAGCAGATCCAAACAAGTGGGTTACTGGAAAGAAAGAAGGGTTGAATCAAGGATTTCTAAATAGATTAGCGGCCTTTGGGCAAGCACACGGTAAAGTAGTTGTTATTAATTCTGGATACCGCTCTATAGCGAAACAAGCTGAATTATATAATGGCTACATAAATCATTTACCTGGATATAATTTAGCTGCTAAACCAGGAAATTCAAGACACAACTACGGTTATGCCGCTGACCTTTCTGGATGGCCTCAGCAGCTACCTAATTCTGCCTATACACCATATGGTCTTTATAAAGCTGTACCAAGTGAAAATTGGCACATAGAACCTGTTGAAACAAAAGGAAAAACTGCTCAACAACTAGCTGGAGTAAAAGTTGATGGTATGGGCGCTACTGTTTCTGGTGTTGGCTCTGCTACAAGTTCGGAACAAGGGGATATTTCTGAAGCCTATGTTCACTTGTTGGCTTTACAACAAGCTGATGATTCTGAATTAATCTTTTATAGTAAAAGTGATTTAGATGAAGAAGAAAAAGAAGGGACAAATTTAGGGAAAACGTGGACTCTCGCAAAAGCTATTAAGAAACAAGTTAAATTACATACTTACAGCGATTCGGAGATAACTAAAAGAGCGCTTGATGACAAGTGGACTAATCTACAATATATGAAAATAGCCCGCTGGGAAATTCAAAAATGCTTTTTAATAGGTGATGAAAGTAAAAGTGGATTTTTTGAAAAGATTTTTGGAGGACCGAAACCTTGTGCTCAAATCAAAAAATTATCGGGACAAGAAATTGTGCCTGCTAAGCTGCAAGGCGTAGTATCAAAAATAAAGAAAACTGACAATGGTTCTTCCGTTGTTTATAAAGATCCACAAGAAATGCTTTATGCATATGCTGATATCAGTCTTTATAAAAAGAAAAAAGAATTTAAACCAGTTATGAAAGAAATTATAGAATTATTATTTGAAAGATATGCTGCTCCTCAAGCTTTGTCTTCAGGAAATATGGTGGCTCCTACTTTTATCTCCCCGATTGCGAGTGGCACTTATACAATCGAAACAAAATATGGGGAAAAATTAAAGGATGGTTCCCTTTCAAAAGGTATTGTAATGAAAACAAATGCTGTTATTCCTATATGGTCATCTATTGGCGGTAAAGTAACGGGTACGTATAAAGATGAATCAGGTGGCTATACAGTAATGATAGAAAGCCCCACTTATGGTTACACAGAAGTTAAAGGTTTACAAGAAGTCCTTGTTAAAAAAGGAGATCCTATTCAACAAGCTCAATTACTTGGAGCTACTTTCAAAGATAAACCATTTGAGTTTAGAACTTGCACAAAAGCATCTACTAATTCCCCTAAGCCAACCTGCGAAGATTCGAGTGATCCTTCTGCAGGAAATGCAAATATCTCTTTTTTATCAGGAATAAATCAAAGTGAAAGCGCTAAGGCAGCAAAAGCATATGCTACTCAAAAGAAAGATGCTCAAAGCGGAAAAATAGTAACTATGCCTGGTTTCTCAAACTTATCAATGCTTGGACAACTTAGTGCTCAATATGAAAGTTCAGGAGATCCAGGCGTATGTGTAATGGACACCGCTCAAGGTGGATTACAATGTGGTACCTACCAAATATCTGTAGCAACGGGAACTATGACTGACTTTCTAAACTATTTAAAGACAAGTTATCCTCAGTATTATCAAGCATTGGCTCCTGTTCCAAAGGTAATCGGCTCTTTCAAACCCGCTTGGAGGAAGTTATATGATTCTAATCCAACAGGTTTTGCAACTGCTCAACATAACTTTATTGGTGCTACCCACTACACGCCAGTTAATAATATGTTGAAAAAGGAGTTTGGTTTTGATGCCAATACTAGACATAGAGCGGTACAAGAAATGATTTGGTCATATTCAGTACAGCATAGGTATAATACAGTTAAAGCTTGGCGTAATGCTATAGGTACTAGATGGAAGAATATGAGTGATGCTGAGATTATTACTACAATGTATGATTATAGATTAGCTCATTGGCCTTATACAACTAGGTATAAAGCTGAAAAAGCAAAAGCCCTTGCTATGTTAGGACAATAAAAAAGAGAACGTTGTACGTTCTCTTTTTTATTGCTTTTCATAGTAGAAATAGTACCCTGCACCTTCTGGCTCAGCTGTATCTGAAACATCGTGAGCATCTACTGATTGAGAAAATATTATATTTCCGTTAACTACTACAGAATTATTTGCGTTGCTTGATATCAATTTATACTTGAGGGTATCTTTATTAAAAATCATTAATTTATTTCTGTCATTTACTAATAAATAAGTGTCATCGATTGGGAACATTTCAAACACATTGTCGCTTTGTAAAATGACTTTTCCTTGATAAACAATCTTTGAAGTATTAGCTTTTCCGTCATAAGCATAGAGTAGCGGCTGATGGTTCCAAATTTTTACGTCTTGGAAGCTATAGTTAGGTAAAGCTCCTGCCTTTTGTAATTTTCCTTGTGAAACCTTATAAAATCCTGTTCCATTTATTAAATATACATCTTTGCCATCCTGTTTTAGAACACTTCCCACTGGCAGCTCTATCATTAAATTATGTATATAAGTAATGTCGCTATCAGGACTCATATTAACCGCTGTAAGATAACTTTTCCCATTTTCGTTTAGGATGTAGTAAACAACATTGTCATTTCTAGCAGCTCCACTAATATTTTGGCTATAAGTTAAGTTAGTAACCTCTTCCCTATCCTTGGTTTCAATATCATACTCCATTAATCTTGTTCCAATTTTATCTAGGATTTCTACATAATATACCTTTCCATCAGCAAGAAAATGTGCAATTGATACTTTTGATATTACATATTTTCTACCATCTTCTAAATTGTATAGATATAATCCATCCTCCACTGTTTGAAATAACATATATTGTTTATAAGAATCTAAAACTAAGTCTGTAGTATTAATAAAAGCATTATTTAATTTTGTGATATCAGGCGTTTTATATTTAAGCTTTTCAAATACAAAAGAATTTCTTAGACTTTGATTTAGAATAGCCTCCTGTTGTTCTTTATCTGATTTTTCCTTTTCATCTATATTCTTTTGAACCCTCTCTACATCTGCATCTTTCTTAACAGTAGTTGGTTTAGCGCTGTCCTTTGTGACTAATACTAAAATAACAGCAAGACAGACTATTAAGCCTACGCCTATGGTTATTGCAATAACTTTCCCGTGTCTAATTAAGAAATCAGGATCAGTTAAATTTCTAAAGATTTTTTTCATTGAAACACCTCCTAAAAAGTATATTTACTATAAATAGAATTTTGTCGTTTAAATACTTTTTCCTAAAAAAAAGAGCCAAACGGCTCTTTTACATCTTTTTGCCCCAAACTGCTTTCTGAACTTTCCGTTTTGTATAACCTCCGGCTGTTCTTGCTGCAAGTTTAGTTGCACTTCCGGTATATCTACTATCTCCATTTACTCTATGTTGAGTATTTTCTCTTCCTACTGCTCTAGCCATTTTGTTCACTCCTTGGAACTCTGATTTAAGGAAATTACCACCTGACATATGCTTAACGCGCTTCTCGAAATTTGGACTTCCTATAGAATTAGATTCGCCAACTAGGTTATCCACATAGCCAGGAAGAGAAACTAAAATATTTAGATAAAAAGCAATGACAATTACTTTTAGTAAGGGTGCATCAATCATATTTACCATATCATCAATTACAAATGGTGCAGAAGCTAGATAAATAACTCCAAACAATACCGGTGTAAACGCGGCTGCAATTACACTTCTAAAATATTTATTGAAAATATCTTGAGTTTTATATGAAGGAATTAAACCAGCTAAAATTGGTAATAAGATTGCCGAAGCTACTAAAGTAATTAGTCTTTTCAGTCCATATATAGCAACTTGAAGCAGGTCTTTCACCATAAAAATCATAACAATAATTTTTATAATGGTCATAACTCCTAATATACCCAAACTAAATGTTGGAATTTTATTTAAGACGTCTGGTGAAAATGCAAATTCAAGATAGGTAATAAATACTGTCGGAAAATTTAGAAGATTAACTCCTACTTTTCCAATTTTACCTCCTTGGTCCACATTGATATCTACTGTATAGTTGGAAACGTAATAGCCCAATATGTTAGCTATATCGAATATCCCTTGCAAAATAAATCCTGAGAAGGCAATTAAACCACCCGCTACTAAGAACTTACCTATTTTTGAAACGATCTCTTCACCAATGGTTCCTTCCTTTCTATTTAGTTCATAAATTGCTAAAACAGTTACTACTCCTAACACTAAAATACTAATAGTTCGTACTGCACTTGATAGAGTGCCTAAGAATAAAAAGTTATCTAAAACTACAGGGAAGAACATCACTTGTAGCAGCTGCGATGGCGCAAAACCTAGATAACAAGCTGATCCAAAAATAAGGTTACTAAATACATTTCCCAGCCAAATAGCTAGACTATTAAGCATTTCAGTTATTTTACCCATCATTCCTGAAACATCATCATCTTCATACTTATAATCTTTCTGTTTTACATCTGCAACTTTAGCATTAAATTTTGTATATTCCTCGGTACAGGTTTTTTGGTCAAATGTAACTTTTCCTTTATATTGGGTACCGTATTTATCAGAAGTTATAGCCATTGTATCCTCGGCATAGACAACTAAAGAAGTGGAACCAATAGTACTAAAGAGTACAAAAAATGAAAACATTATAAAAAAAGTTTTTTTAAACAAGTACTTCACCTCCGTTAAATATAAGAATATTTTTTTATATAATAATTGAAATTTATAAAAGTACAAGAAAATTTGACAGTCTATTTGACTTTCTGGAAATATCGATGAAAATATAGACAGTTAAATTAACGTTTTTCTAACTAGTCTTTGTTGCAATTTCTCTGAAATTATATATAAAAGAAAAACTATAGTTATTAATAAGGTGAGGTGAAAATATGGTTATTAACAAGTTTAAGTTTTTTAGTTTTAGTATTTTTAATATTTTGCTATTGTTTGTTGCTTCTCCCCTATTTGTACAAGCGAAAGCTAATGCAAATGATAAACTAAAAGAAGTAGTGGTAAAACAAATAACAGAGGTAATGAATGTATGGATCTCAATTGCGGCCGCAACTATGATTTTGCCAATTATCGCTGGAGGTGCATTAATGGTCTTATCTGGAACCAATCACAAGCTAGCTACTTCGGGTAAATCATTAGTATTAGGTTCAGGAGTAACCATTGCGCTTTTAGGTTCCGTTTATGTAATCATAAGAATCTTCTTAGGTATTTTTGATTTATAAAATTTAAAAGTTGATTCATTAAAAAAATATTGAACAAAAAGTGTTCAGTGTTTTTTTAATGAATTAAAACTGACTATATGTATGGCTTAAATCCCTTATATATTGCTTTTCTTAAATGGTTTTTTTATACTATATGTATGGAAAATTTCACAGAGTCGGATGTAATTAGTGCTAGAACTTGCGTTTATAAGGTGAAGTATCGGATAGTTTGGGCGGTACATAATGGGAATAGCGTTATTAATCGCGATATTGAGCTATATTTGCGAGAAACCTTCGAAAGAATTGCTTCTGAGAAAGAATTTGTTATACATAACTTAAAAATACTTAATCAAAACTATATCGACGTCATAGTTTCCGCTCATCCTAAGATAGCTCCCTCTTACATCGTGAAAATGCTCAAAGGAATATCAGGAAGGAAAGTTAGTATGGCATATCCTGATATTAAACAAAAACTAGAGAAAGGATTATTATGGACTAACAACTTCTACTTACAAACCATTGGTACCCGTTCAGAGGAAGTTGTAGAAGAATATCTAAAAAAACAGTTTAAAAAAACTTAATAAATAATTTTTAGATTTAAATTGACTTCCGTTAAATAGTACCTAGTACAGCAAAGTAATTTTGAACTACTGTAAAGTACTTTCCTGCAAGTATATGATTTATAGAGAGCTTATTTACAATCAAAACTTAACAGAACTTGAAACTATTTGTGGGAGGTACATATATGTTTTCTTTTATAATTGGTTATTTCTTTGGAGAAGTGAGGTATCCTAAATTTCGCTTTTTTCTAAATTCCTTAATAATGCTAGCAATTGTTTCGTTTTACTATTACATCGATTATGATTCCGGTCTTTTTAGCGAAGATCAATTACACTCTACTCAAGTAAGACACTTCTACTATTTCTATGGAGCATACGCTCTATTTTTCTTGTGGCAATTTAACAAATGGGTAATTAACGGAAAAGTGAGTAGTGTGTATACAATGGATATAGAGTGTAATGGTTGTGGAAATATCCATAGCGGTAAATATCATTACTGCCCTAATTGCAACCAAGAGAACTTTGTAATAGCTGAGGCTAAAGGTAGAAAAGCGGCTAGACGCCAGCGAAGAGCTGAAGCGTCTGCTAGCAAAGCTTCGAATAAGCTACCAAAACCACCAAAGAAAAATACGAGTAACCCTAATGATGCTGCTTTTTAAATGAGCGGGCAATTAAAATAGCACTTAAGAAATC